>Ga0310823_100042_pt1 | contig 234475 bp, 211 predicted proteins | sample P4_ome_3_FD_201316 | JGI IMG/M metagenome (GOLD analysis project Ga0310823, IMG submission 201316) | Sorghum-adapted microbial communities from Joint BioEnergy Institute, Emeryville, California, United States - P4_Day56_Rep3 | ecosystem: Engineered > Bioreactor > SSF (Solid state fermentation)...
CTATCACCGACGCCGTCGCCAAGCCGCTCTCGGGCGGTTGACCCCGGTCGAATACGAGCTGATCATGAAGCCCGCTGCCATCCAGGCGGCCTAACCGAAACTGTCACCAGTTCGTGCATCAGACCCTGGCGTACGACTCGCCTCGAGAGCACCGCTTCGGGTTTGCGTGTGGTGTTGTTGCCGATGCCGCCGGGTGGCATCCAGCCGTCCTGGGCCTAGCAGTTGTGGGAGCGGTGAAACGCCCACGCCGACACGGAATCGCCGTAGCGGTTCTTGATGTAGTTGAGGCCCAGCGGGTTTGCCCGGCGACGGTGGGTTCCACTGCGCCGTGGATGGAGGTCACCTTCTGGAACAGGCCGCGGGCACTGGAGGTGGGTTGGCGCCGGTGAAGATGCTGCGGGCTTATCCGGAGACGTGGCGCAGGTCACTCCGCGCGCTGCGTCCGAAGCCGGGAGACGCCGCTCGTCCCACCCTCATGGGGGACTAGCTGCCTCGAGGTTCAAGGTGTAACCGGAACGTTACAAGACATGTCATCGCAGGTCCAGGCACCCCCGCCCGACCGATCCGATAGGGCACGTTGGGGGCACGCGCATGCGAAAGGCCCGGCAAAACCGGGCCTGACCTGCGGAAACGCTGGTGCGCGATACTGGGATCGAACCAGTGACCTCTACCGTGTCAAGGTAGCGCTCTCCCGCTGAGCTAATCGCGCGAGGTGGAGACGGGATTCGAACCCGTGTAGACGGCTTTGCAGGCCGCTGCCTATCCTCTCGGCCACTCCACCGCGTCGGCCTGAGCAAAAGCCATCGCCGAGCGGATGACGGGACTCGAACCCGCGACCCTCACCTTGGCAAGGTGATGCGCTACCAACTGCGCTACATCCGCATTGTGCCACCTCGGTGCTCCGTGGTGGTTGTGGTGAGAACTCTAGCCGACGCCGTCCAGGCCGTGTGCACGGGGGTCGGGATTTGACCTTCAGGCCAGGTCGTTCGGGATGAGATGGGTCAGGGCGTCGTCCACGTCGACCCAGAGGTGCTCGTTGCCGGGAAGCACGACGTCGTACGTCCGGTCCAGGAAGTCCGCCAGCTCTTGCGCGGAGGCCTCGAACATGGCGTGCCCGGACGGCGAGTTCAGCTCGATGAACACCGACTCGGGGTCCTCGACCGACGGGCGGATCCGGACGTCCCCGTCACCGGAGTCGGCCAGCAGGCCGTCGGCGAGCAGGTCACGCGCAAAGACCCATTCGACCCACCCGGCCTTGCCGGTGCGGAATGCCGCGACGACCGCGTACGGGTCGCGAGTGTCGTATCGCAGCTCCACCTTGACCGGGACGGCAGGCGCTCGCGGTGCGAGCAAGTCGAACACCGCGGTCGAGCGGAGCGTCACATGGTCGTTGCGCATCGTCTCTACCCTTCGTCTCCCTTCCCGGTCGTGCTAACGACCTGCGTACACACCTATGACGCGACCTATGCCCGGTTGGCCCACTTCGGCCGCCGTAATCACCCGTATGGCTGGCCGAGCTAACGCGTCCGGTCAAAGGCAACGCCGGGAAGCGTCCGCTCCATATTGCTCGGGAAGCTGCACGTGCAAAAGGGATGTCGCGCGAATGCCGCAAGACGAAGGTCACACCATTGTTATCTTCGGCTAACCCGTATCCCACCTGACCTGCTACCTGTGCGTACGGTGTCGTGATCAAAGCCCTCAGTGATCGTTGATGGGGACCCTCCGTGACGGCCCCGATCGGGCTTCGGTAAAGTTCCGAAGTGCAGTCACCATCGACTGCGACAGCGAGCGCGATTAGCTCAGCGGGAGAGCGCTTCGTTCACACCGAAGAGGTCGCTGGTTCGATCCCAGCATCGCGCACCACATGAAGACCCGGTCCGATCGCGGACCGGGTCTTTGTCATGTCGGCGAGCGGCAACCGCGCTCCGCAGCTGCGGAGCCCCCAACCTCGCCCGGGTGCTCGAGGTCCTTCCTTGAGTCAGTTCGAACGGGAGGGGCCACATGGCCGAGGACATCATCTGCAATCACTGTCAGGGTGACGGCTGGGTACTCACCACGGCGATCGTCGACGGGACCATCGTCGCTGACGATCGCGAATGCGAGCCGTGTGCAGGAACCGCCTCGTGCCCGGCCGGCCGAACAGTTCAGCCGAGTAAGCCACATCCACGCCGCACCCGACTCACCTATCCTCGGGCGTCCTCCTCGTCCAGACCCGATGTGCCGGGTTCAGCCGCGGCGTAAGGCGGCTCGACACCGCGTCCACCCTTTCGGAAGGCCAGGACACCGCCGACCAGGAAAAAGATCAGCAAGAATTCCGCGACACCCAAGCTGCCCGCTTCTGCCGCACTGGCGCGATCCGGCAACAGCTGGTGTGGCCAGAGTGGCGCGATGGCCGTGGTCAGGGTGTCGCCCTCGTCCGGGGCGGCCTCTCGCTCGCCGTACCACCGCTTGTCCGCCACGACGTGCCGTTCCCCGTCGAGTTCGTACGCGACATCCAGGTACGGAAGCGGCTCCGTCCACAGTGCCTCAGTCGGCCGAGGTCCCTCGTACGCGTGCCGCAGGTCAACGTTGGTGACCGTGACGTCGACGGTCGTCGCTGCGCCCACCAGGACCGCAGCCGAATTCCCTGCGAGGTAGGCGCCGGGGATCAGCAGCACCGCCAACAAGAGATATGCCCCGCGGTCGAGACCCGCGGTGTCGCGCTGCAACAACCGGCGCAGGGCGATGACGGCCCCCAGGATCAGCCCCGCCACCACAAGATCGAGGACGACCGCGAGCCCCATGGCGACCCAGCCGGCCATGCTGAGGTTGATCAGCACCAACAACAGCACGCCGGCTGTCAGAGCCAGCACAGCACGCCGCAGGAGAGTCCGAAACTGTGCGGACAACGTCGGCACCCGGATGCCCGTCCAGCGCGCGACCCGCATCGCCAGCGATCCGACCAGGAACACGATCAGGCCACCCAGGACCGCCCATGCGTTCGCCGCCAATGACGACGTCGGCACCGCGGCGAACCGCCCGCCGAAGACGGCCGGGAGCTCCTCGCCGCTGAAGATCCGCGCGTCCAGCTCGGTCAGGTACGACAGCGAGCGGCAGATCTCCGCAACACCGAAGGCGATCGCCACCAGCACCGCCGGGACCAGCCCCAACGCGGTGAGAGACCGGTAGCGCTGCTCGCGCGGCCCTGGTGTGCTGCGGAAGTAGCGGCCGCCGTGGCCGGGCGGCACCTGGTTCGGCTGTCCGTACGCTCGCCACGAGCTGTCCGGCACGTCTCGCAGCAGCGCAAGCAGGTTCTTCGCGTACTCGAAGATCTTCTCGTTGGTCGTGGCCGCGACCTCGATGCTGATCACACCGTCGGCAAGCCCGATCGCTTGTGGCCGGTCCAACTCCGGGACGCTGTCCTTGTCCGGTGTCAGCAGACCGTCGTAGGGCACCACCGCCAGCTGCCGGAACGCGTGCGCAAATCGTTCGTCGGCGGCGTAGACCGAGCACACCTCGCCGCGGTAGTCCCGCACGCTGGGCGCTTTCACCAGCCGCAGGCGCAGCTTTTCCTCCGCCGGGGCGCCGATCCGCACGACCCGCAGTTCGGGTGTCCGCGGCGTTCTGATCTGAATGACGCAGCGCTCGTCGGCACGGGAGCCGTAGCCGAACGCGGCGGCCTCGTATCCGCCGACCACGAAGCCTGCGCACCAGGCAGGTGGCTCCCCCAGCGGCTCCCCCGTGTCCGGCTTGGTGTACGAGACGAACGACGGCGCCTGCCGGGTCAGCCCGTTGTCGCGTGCGTCGGCCAGCACGTGCGCCGCGACTTCCTTCTCCTCCAGTCGCGCGTCCGATTCGGCCGCATTGGCGGCGACGACCGACACCGTGGAAAGTGCGAGCCCTCCCCCGGCCACCCACAATCCGACCTGATCGAGCGTGGCAGCGTCCACGAACTGATCTCCTCAAACCGACAATCGGAGCACGCCGAGTGTGCCATTATTTCCCACCATGAACCGCTGACCGGGGGAAGGAGCACGCCGTGAGTGGTGGAGGGACCAGCGGAAGCGGTATCGGCGTCGAAGTCGGCGAACTGAAAGCGTTCGTCGGCACGCTCGACTTCTACGAGAGCGAGTCGAACAAGTTCGACGCTCTGGTCGAGCGGGCGAATGGGGTCAGCAACGAGTCCTGGGGCCTCATCGGTCTGTTCGTCAAGGACACCTACACCAGGCAGCTGGACGAGTTACGCGGCCTGGTCGACGACATGACCGAGGCCATCGGCGCGATGAGCGACAAGATCGCCGAGGCCGCACAGGTCTACGAGTCGACCGAGCAGGACCACGTCATCATGTTCGGTGAGCACAGGGCCGAGGTCGACGGCATCCAGGGAAGGGAGCCGTCATGACCGGTGGTGTCGGCGAGAACGCGCCGCGGGTGGAGCGCCCGAGTTTCGCCGCGGAAGCGGGCTCGAAGTTCAAGACCCACGAGCAGGACGACCCGTTCCTCGACTTCAGCAACGCCGGCAAGAAGGTCCCGATCCTCGGGTCCGGCTACAGCACGGTGAACGCGATCGCGGGCGCGGAGGACATCAAGTCCGGAGCAGCCCTGTTGGTCACCAAGGGCGCCAACTTCGCCGCCTCGTGCGCCGGCGAAGTCGTCAGCTTCGCCATGGACCCGATCAACTGGCTGGTCAGCAACGGGCTGAACTTCCTCATCGAGTTGATCCAGCCGCTGCAGGATTTGCTGCACATGGCCACCGGCGACGGCCCCGCGCTGTCCGAGGCGGCGGGCAACTTCAAGGAGATCGGCTCCGGCATGGAGACCATGGGCCAGGAGTTGCTCAAGGATCGCGACCGGCAGCTGCAGAACTGGACCGAGGACGCGGGCACGGCAGCCAAGACCAAGCTCGAGGAGCTGTCCAAGGGCATCGAGGGTGTCGCAGGGACCGCGCACGGCGTGGCCGACACGCTGACCATGTGGTCGATGGTCATGCAGATCCTCGAGGATGTCATCAAGGCCATCATCAGCGAGCTGGTCAGCTGGGCGATCTACACCTGGTTGCCCGCGCTGGCGAGCTCGGTGGTGTCGTTCGGTGCCAGCGTCGCCGCCGCGATGGCCGCCACCGTCGGCAAGGTGGCCTCGGCGCTCGGCCGCATCCTGAAGAAGGTCGGCAAGGTCAGCAAGCTACTGGACGAGTTCGCCGAGTTCCTGCTGAAGTGGGGCAAGCGCCTGGAAGGCTTCCGGGACGCGTTCAAGGCCTACAAGGCGGCGGGGGTGAACCCGCTCGAGTTGAGCTCGAAGGCCCGCAAGATGTCCGAGATGGGGCTGAAGCAGGCCGGCCTCCACGCGCTGAAGGAAGGCGGCAAGCAGGCCGTCTCGAGCGTCACCGGGTACTCACCCGGTGGCACTTCCAGCACCACCGGCAAGGTCAAGACGGTGACCGGCGTGGCGGACAAGGCCTACGACCAGTACAAGAAGATCGACGACGTCGCGTTCGACGGCAAGGACACCAAGTACACGCGCGAGGAAACCGAGCGCAATCTCGACGTCTGAGACGGTGCACGAACGAGGGGCGGTCGCCGGCACGGCGGCCGCCCCTCGTGCTGAGGACACCACGAATGGACCTGTCGGACAGCCCGGTAATTGGTCTACACCTTTAACGACGTCGACCGGGCTACCGGAGGTGTTCCCGTGCAGAAGCGAACCCGAATGGCGGCCGTCCTCGGCGCCGCCGCCCTCACCATGACCGCCCTCGCCCATCCCGCCATGGCCGAGCAAGCCACCACAGCGGCGCAACAGCCGGCGAGTCGCTACGAGGCGCTGATCCCGGCACCGCTCGAGGCCGACGCGCACCAGGGACCTGCGTTCGAGCTCGGTCCGCACACCGTCATCCGCACGCAGCGCGGGTCGGACGAAGCCCGCCAGGTCGGTGAGTACCTGGCCGAACAACTGCGGCCCGCCACCGGGTACCCGATCAAGGTCACCGACCGGGCCGCGGACAGGCCGAGCATCGCGCTGCTCCTCCGCGGCGCGGGCACGCGAGTCGGTGACCAGGGATACCGGCTCGACGTCAACCGCAACGAGATCACCATCCGCGCCAACACCGGGGACGGCCTGTTCGCCGGGGTTCAGACACTGCGCCAGCTACTGCCCGCGGAGATCGCGGCCGACTCACCTCGTGCGCGGGAATGGTCCGTGCCCGCCGGCCGGGTCGTCGACGCCCCACGCTTCGCCTACCGCGCCGCGATGCTGGACATCGCCCGGCACTTCCACACCCCGGACGAGATCAAGTCCTACATCGACCAGATCGCCCACTACAAGATCAACTACCTGCATCTGCACCTGACCGACGACCAGGGCTGGCGCATCGAGATCGACTCGTGGCCCCGGCTGGCGCCGGAAGGTGGTGGCGAAGGCACCGGCGTGGACGGGGTCGGCGGTGGTTACCTGACCAAGGAGGACTACGCCGACCTGGTCGCCTACGCCGAGAGCAGGCACATCACGATCGTGCCGGAGATCGACATGCCCGGTCACACCAACGCCGCGCTGTCCGTCTACGGCGAGCTGAACTGCGACGGCAAACCGGTGCCGCCGCGCACCGACACCGAGGTCGGTTACAGCTCGCTGTGCATCGACCTGGACATCACCTACCGCTTCGTCGAGGACGTCATCCGTGAGATCGCCGAGCTGACTCCTGGGCCGTACCTGCACATCGGCGGCGACGAAGCGCACGCCACCCCGGACGAGGACTACCGCGCGTTCATGCAGCGGTTGCTGCCGCTGGTGGAGAAGTACGGCAAGCGCGCGTTCGGCTGGACCGAGGTGACCAAGGCCGAGCCGCCCACGTCGGTCGTGCCGCAGTTCTGGCACACCAACCGGGAGAACGCGAGCCTGGCCGAGGCCGTGGCCCGCGGCAACAAGGTGATCATGTCGCCCGCCAACAAGGCCTACCTCGACATGAAGTACGACGAGAACACCCAGCTCGGTTTGACGTGGGCCGGGTACATCGAGGTCAAGGACGCCTACGAATGGGACCCGGGCAGCCACGTGAGCGGGGTCGGCGAGGACGCCGTGTTCGGTGTGGAGGCTCCGCTGTGGTCGGAGACGCTGCGCAGCCTCGACGACATCGAGTTCATGGCCTTCCCCCGGCTGCCCGCGATCGCCGAGCTCGGGTGGTCCCCCGCGGAAAGCCACGACTGGGAGTCGTTCCGCGCGCGGCTGGCCGAGGAGGGCAAGCGCTGGGAGGCCGAGGGCGTCAATTTCTACCGCTCTCCGCAGATCGATTGGTAGCTACTGCCCTCTTCGCGCGATTTGCCGCTATCGTGTCCGCGCCGCGGGCGACCCGGTCCGGTCGCCCGCGGCGCGGGAGACAACCGGTCAGGGAGGTGCCGAGTGGGGACGGGACGACGAGTTCGGCCGGGCAAGGCCGGGGTCATCGCAACGCTCGTGGCGCTGACCGCCGGCTCGGTGCTGACGGCGACCGCGAGCCCGGCACAGCCGCCCGACCAGGTGCGGCCGTCGAACGAAGTGGACCCGCTGATCGGGTCGGCCAACGGGGGCAACACCTACCCTGGCGCGGTCCTGCCGCACGGCATGATCGCGTGGTCACCGACAAGCACCAAGGGCGACCAGACCGATACCGGCGCGGCCAACGGGTATTCCTACGACGTCACGCGCATCCGCGGCTTCAGCCTGACCCACATCAACGGCGCCGGTTGCCATCCCGGAGCCGCGGGCGACGTACCGATCATGCCGATCGCCAAGGACGTCACATCGTCGCCCACCGCCGACACCACCGACGAGATCTACGCCGACGACTTCTCGCACGATGACGAGCACGCCACACCCGGCCGCTACACGCTCGAGCTCGCCTCCGGCATCGGCACCGATCTCGCGGTGAGCGAGCGCGCGGGCGTCGCCGAGTTCGACTTCCCCACCGACAAACCGGCGAACCTGCTGTTCCGGGTGTCCAACTCACTCAACGGCAGCGAGGACGCCCACGTCGACATCCACGCGAAGCAGCGCAAGGTCACCGGATGGGTGCTGACCGGAGCGTTCTGTGGCCGGCGCGCCAACGGCGGGGAGAACAACCGCAAGAGCTACTACAAACTGCACTTCAGCGCGACGTTCGACCACGACTTCGCCCGCTACGGCACGTGGCGCGACGACGAGCTGGCGCCGGGCTCCACCACGAACGGCGGCGGCGAGGGGTACGCGACCGGCGCGGACCGCGCGGGCCGTGGCTCGGGCGGCTACGTCGGATTCGACCCCGACGGAGAGCCCGTCCGGATGCGCATCGGCATCTCCTACGTCAGCCTCGCGGGCGCCGAGGCCAATCTGCGGCAGGAGATCCCGGCGTCGGCGACCGTCGACGACGTGGCGCGGGCCGGCCGGCGGAAATGGGATCGGGAGCTGCAGCGCATCCGGATCGACGGTGGCACTGCTGACCAGCGCGTCGCCTTCACCACCGCGCTGTACCACGCGCTGCTCCAGCCGAACATCATCAGCGACGTCGACGGCCGCTACCCCGGTATGGACGGCCGTGTCCACCGGATCGAGCGCGGCCAACAAGCGCAGTACAGCAACTTCTCCGGCTGGGACCAGTACCGGGCCCATGTCCAGTTGCTTGCACTGATCAAGCCGAAGGTGGCGGGTGATTTCGCGCAGTCGCTGTTCAACTTCGCGCGGCAGAACGGCGGCGTGTGGGATCGGTGGGTACACATCAACGGCGCGACCCACGTGATGACCGGCGACCCGTCCGCGGCGACGCTGCCCACGTTCTATGCGATGGGCGTGCGCAACTTCGACGTGAAGGGCGCGTTCGAGTCGCTGTATCGGCAAGCGACCGTGCCGCACCCCGACGGGCTGTCGGACAAGGGCTGCCCAGGCCAGTGTGAAGGCCAGCGGCCGAACCTGGCGGAATATCTGAAGAAGCACTATGCGCCACACGACGTCTGCCACTGCTGGGGCGGCGCCGCCGAGACGCTGGAGGACGCGCTCGCCGACTACGCGCTCGCACAATGGGCACGCGACCTGGGCGAGACACGTAAGGCGAAGGAGCTGACCCGGCGCGCGGGCTACTGGCGCAACGTCTACAACCCGAATGCGACCGAAGAGGCCGGCTACATCCAGGCGCGCAACGCCGACGGCACGTGGGTGACGCCGTTCGACCCGGGCTCGGAGGCGGGCTTCGCGCAGGGCACCAGCGCCACCTACACGTGGATGGTGCCGCACGACGTGCAGGGCCTCGCCAAGGCGATGGGTGGCCGGGAGCGCGCGGCCGAGCGACTCGACGCGTTCTTCCACAACCCGGACGGCTCGTGGGCGGTCGGCGGCGGTGACCCGCTGCGGTACGACCCGACCAACGAGCCGGGTATCCACGTGCCCTGGCTGTACAACGCGCTCGGCAAGCCCTGGAAGACGCAGGAAACCGTGCGGGAGATCATCAACACCCAGTACGGCACCGGCCCCAAGGGCCTGCCGGGCAACGACGACCTCGGCACGATGTCGGCCTGGTACATCTTCTCGGCGCTCGGGCTCTACCCCCAGAAGCCGGGGTCGGCGAACCTGCTGATCGGCGCCCCGTTGTTCCCACACGCGGTCATCGAGCGACCGCAGGGGCCGGACATCGTGATCAACGCGCCCGGTGCGGGCGACGAGCGACCCTACGTGGGGTCGGTGAAGCTCAACGGCAAGGCGCTGGACCGCTCGTGGGACGGCGGCGTTCTGGCCACGCGCGGGGGCAGGCTGGATCACCAGCTTGCGGCCGAGCCGAACACCGACTGGGCGACCGACCCGGCGGCGCTGCCGCGCTGATGGCACTGGCGACCGCGTGCTGACCGCTCGGGCCGGCGACGACCGGCGGCAACAACGCCACACTGACAGCTCGGGCCAGCAACGACCGGCGGACACGATCGCCGCACTGACGGCTCGGGGCAGTGACCCACGCGCCGCCACCAGCGCCGCACCGTCGACTCGGGCCAGCGGCGACCGGCCGCTTCAGCGCCGCACCGGCGACCCGGACCGACGGTACCGGCGGACACGATCGCCGCACCGACGGCACGGTCCAGCGGCAACCCGCCCGGCAACAACGCGCTGACGGTGCGGCTGGACCAGTGACCTGCGCGCTGGTGGCTCACCCCGCCTTGCGGGAGTGAGCCACCAGCAGCAGGACCGCTACGCCCGCTCGATCAACAGCGACACACCCTGGCCGACGCCGACGCACAGCGTGGCCAGGCCGCGGCGGGCGTCCTCTCGTTCCAGCCTGCCCAGCAGCGTGACGACCAAGCGCGCTCCGGAGCAGCCCAGCGGATGGCCGAGGGCGATCGCTCCCCCGTCGGCGTTGACCTTCTCCTGGTCGAGCTTGAGGCGCCGGATGACCGCGAGGCTCTGCGCGGCGAACGCCTCGTTCAGTTCGATCGCGTCCAGATCGTCGGTGGTCAGCCCGACCCGGTCGAGCAGCTTCTCGGTGGCGGGAACCGGACCGAGCCCCATCACGTTGGGGGCGACCCCGGCGCTCGCGCCGGCCACGACCCGGGCGCGCGGCGTGAGGCCGTGACGCTTGACCGCGTCCTCGCTCGCCAACACCAGCGCGGCCGCGCCGTCCGACAGCGGAGAGGACGATCCGGCCGTGACGATGCCGTCCTTGCGGAACACCGGCCGAAGCTTGGCCAGCTTCTCCGTCGTGGTCGTGCGGCGAGGGCCTTCGTCGACGGCGAACTGCTCGTCGCCGACCTCCACCGGCACGATTTCCCGTTCGAAACGCCCGGTGTCGATCGCGGCCACCGCGCGCTGGTGGCTGCGCAGCGCGAACTCGTCGGATTCCTCCCGGGTGATGCCGTCGAGCCGGGCGACCTCTTCGGCCGTCTCCCCCATCGACAGCGTCACCTTGCGCACCTCCGGCCCGGCATCTGCGGGCACGGCCTTGTCGTGCTCGGTGAAGGTCGGGTTGGTGAACCGCCAGCCGAGCGAGGTGTCGGAGACCTCGCCGGGCCGGGCCCACGGGGTGCCCGGTTTGGCCATCACCCACGGCGCCCGCGTCATCGACTCGACGCCACCGGCGACCACGACGTCCGCCTCACCTGCGCGGATGGTGTTGGCCGCCGTCGCGACCGCGGTCAGGCCGCTGGCGCACAGTCGATTCACGGTGTAGCCGGGGACCTCGTCCGGCAGCCCGGCCAGCAGCGTCGCCATGCGCGCGACGTTGCGGTTGTCCTCGCCCGCCTGGTTGGCCGCACCGAGGATCACCTCGTCGACCGCGTCCCCGGCGATGTCGGCCCGGCGCACGACCTCCCCCACGACCAGCGCGGCCAGATCGTCCGGCCGGATGGTGGCCAACGCGCCGCCGTAGCGGCCTTGCGCGGTCCGAACGCCGTCCACGATGAATACGTCCGACATGGCTCTCCTACTGTGCTTGCGCGGCCTTACCGCGGGCTATCAACTCGTCGGCTTCCATGCCCACCTCGGTGAGCAGGGCGCGGGTGTGCTGCCCCAGCGCCGGGACGTCGCCCATCGACGCCTCGACGTCGGAGAACGTTACCGGCGGCAGTAACGCGCGGACTTGCGCGTGCTCGGTTCCCACCTTGCGCCAGCGATCGCGCGCCTTCAGCTGCGGGTGATCGACCACCTCGGCGACGCTTTTCAGCTGCGCGGCCGGAACGCCTGCCGCGGCCAGCCGGGCATCGAGCTGCTCGGTCGTCCAACGGGCCGTGCGAGCGGCGACCTCGGCGTCGCATTCGGCGCGGTTGGCCACCCGCCGCACATTGGTGACGAAGCGGGGATCGTCGGCAAGCCACGGCGCCTCGAGCACCTCGGTGACCAGGGTGCGCCAACCCGTGTCGTTCTGGACCCCGATCAGCACCTGGCCGTCGCGTGTGGGGAACGCGTCGTACGGTGCGATCGACGCGTGACTCAGTCCCATCCGTGCCGGTTGAGTGCCTGCGTACATCGAGGTGTAGAGCGCGTAACCCATCCATTCGACGGTGGCCTCGAACATCGACACCTCGATCGTGGCGCCCTCGCCGGTGCGCAGCCGCCGCACCAACGCCGACAGCACCGCTTGCACGCAATACATCCCGGACGCGATGTCTGCCGTCGGGATCCCGGTCTTGGCAGGCGCGTCCGGCGTCCCGGTGATGGCGATCAGCCCGGCTTCCGCCTGGATCAGCATGTCGTACGCCTTGCGCTGCTCCAGCGGACCGCCGATGCCGAATCCGGACAGATTCACCTCGATCAGATCCGGCTGCTCGGCGCGGAGGCCGTCGAGCCCGAGACGAGCCAGCGCGCCAGGCGCGAGGTTCTGCACGAACACGTCGGACTTCGCCACCATCCGACGGACCGCGTCGCGACCTTCCGGCGCCTTGAGATCCACCGCAAGCGACTCCTTGCCCCGGTTGAGCCACACGAAGTGGGCTCCGGTCCCGTGCACCGCGTGGTCGTAGCCGCGAGCGAAATCTCCGCCGTCCACCCGTTCGACCTTGATCACCCGGGCGCCCAGGTCGGCCAGGTGGCGGGTGGCCAGCGGTGCGGCGACGGCTTGCTCGATCGCGACGACGGTGATCCCGTCCAGCGGCCGGGTCATCCGGCGTTCCTCTTGGCCGCCCGGACCAGACCACCACCGACGATCAGCCGCTGGATCTCACTGGTGCCCTCGTACAGCCGCATCAGCCGCACGTCGCGATAAATGCGCTCGACCGGCACACCGCGCATGTAGCCGTTGCCACCGTGCACCTGAACGGCGAGGTCGGCGACTCTGCCGACCATCTCCGTGCAGAACAGCTTCGCCGCGGACGGCGCGATCCGGCGGTCCGCACCGGTGACGTAGGCGCGCGCCGCCTCACGGACCATCGCCCGCCCGGCGAGCACCCCGGTCTGCTGGTCGGCGATCATCGCCTGCACCAACTGGAAATCACCGATCGGCGTGCCGCCCTGGGTCGCCGTGGCCGCGTAGCTGACCGATTCGTCGAGTGCACGCTGCGCGGTGCCGACGGCGAGCCCCGCGATGTGGATGCGGCCGCGGGCCAGCGAGGTCATCGCGGCCTTGTAGCCGGCGTTCGCGTCTCCCCCGACCAGCGCCTCCGGCCCCACCCGGACCTGGGAGAAGGTCACCTCGGCGGTGCTCGAGCCCTCCTGCCCCATCTTGGCGTCCTTGGCGCCGACCGTGATGCCCGGAGCATCCGCCGGGACCAGGAAAACCGCGATCCCCGGGCCCGATTCCGACGGCGGCTGCGTGCGCGCGAACACGACGAACAACCCGGCGTCGGTGGCGTTGGTGATGAACTGTTTGGTTCCGTCGATCACCCAGCCGTCACCGTCCGGTTCGGCGGCGGTGCGGAGGCTCGCCGGGTTCGATCCCGCGCCGGGCTCGGTGAGCGCGAACGACGCCACGATCTCGCCGGAGGCGATTCCGGGAAGCCACCTGGCCTTCTGCTCGTCGGTGCCGAAACCGACCAGCACCTGCCCGGCGATGCCGTTGTTGGTACCGAACATCGACCGCAGCGACAGCGACGTGTAGCCCAGCGTCATGGCAACCTCGACGTCCTGCACGAGGTCGAGGCCGAGCCCGCCCCACTTCTGCGGGATCGCGTAGCCGAACAGCCCCATCTCCGCCGCTTGTCGGCGCAGGTCGGCGGGAATGGCGTCGGTTTCCATGATCTCGCGTTCGCGCGGAATGACGCGGCTGCGCACGAAGTCGTCGATCTGGCTGAGGACGTCCGCGAAGACGTCGTCGGGGACGTCGGGATTGCCGGTGTACATGGCTTTCACTATCAACCTTTGATTGAGATCAGTCCAATACCAAATGTGTCGATCAGTGATACTCTCTTGTCACTAATGGACGTCCACCAGCTCCGCGCTTTTCTCGCCGTGGCCGAGGAGTTGCATTTCGGCCGGGCCGCAGAGCGGCTGCACATGGCGCAGCCACCGCTGAGCCGCACGATCAAGCAGCTGGAGCGCGAACTGGGATCCCGGCTGTTCGAGCGCAACACCCGGTCGGTGAGCCTCACCGCGAGCGGCCGGGCGCTGGTCGACCCCGCTCGGGACGTGCTGGCGGCGGTGCGCCGGGCCGAGCTGGCGGTCCGTGCGGCGGGCACATCCGAGGCGGGCCTGGTGCGGATCGCGTTCGCCGGAGTGTCGACCCACGATCTGGTGGCGCGGCTGGCCCGCACCGTGCGCTCCCGCCGCCCCGGCATCGAGTTGGAGCTGTCCAGCCAGAACTTCGCCCAACCCGCGATGAAGAGACTGGTCAGGAGGGAAACGGACATCGCACTCGGCCGCTGGGACGTGATCCCGGCGGACATCGAGGCCCGGGTGGTCATGCCCGACGAACTCGCCGTCGCGCTGCCGAGGACACATCGTCTCGCCACCGCACGATCGGTCCGCATCGATCAGCTCGCCGAGGATCCGTTCGTCTCGTTGCCGCCCCACGAGGGTGCCGTGTTGCCGGACCGGTTGCGACAGCTGGCGCAAGCAGCCGGTTTCGTCGCCGACGTCACGCAGATCGCACCCGACACGCAAACGGCGATCGCCCTGGTCAGCGCCGAGGTCGGGTGCCATCTCACGCTCGCGTCGGTGGCACGCAACGTCACCGACCCACACGTGGTGTTCGTGCCGCTCGACGCCCCTGCGCAAAAAGTCGATCTCCGGGCGGCCTGGCGTCGCGGCGACCGCGACCCAGCGCTGCGCGCGGTGCTCGCCGAGTTGCTGGCACTGGGTGGCGCCGCCCCGACCGAGGACGGCGCCACCCACGCTTGATCAAGCGACGGCCTGCGCTCGTTCCCCCCGCAGCTGGAAGCCGCGGTAGCCGCCATCGGCGACGTCGGCGAGCTGCCGGCGGTAGTTCCCCAGCCCGCCCAGATAGAACATCACCGCGTGCCGCTTGCCCGGGATGTTCGCGCCGAAGATCCACGAGTCGGCCTTCGGGAACAGCGTCATGTTCGCGATCTCCGCGCACGTCTCGGTCCACTCGCGCTCGGCGTCCGCGGTCGGCTCGACCGTGGTCAGCCCCTCCCGCGTGGCCTTGTCGATCAAGTCGCTGATCCACTCGACCTGCGCCTCGATGCTCGGTGGCAGGTTGGTGAACGGGCCGTTGGGGCCGAGGATCATGAACATGTTCGGAAAGCCCGCCTTGGTGACGCCCAGATAGCTGGTCGGACCCTCGGTCCAGTGCTCGTTGATGTGCCGGCCGTCGCGACCGCGCAGATTCATCGCGCGATAGTTGCCGTCCACCGCGTCGAAGCCGGTGGCGAACACCAGCACGTCGAGCTCGTGCACCACCCCGTCGGACGTGCGCACGCCCTGCGGGACGATTTCCTCGATCGGTGTCTCCTTCAGCGAAACCAGGCTCACGTTGTCGCGGTTGTAGGTCTCGTAGTAGCCCTCGTTGCACAACGGGCGCTTCGCGTACAGGTCGGTCGGCGTCAGCTTGCGCGCCGTCTCCGGGTCCTTGACGATCTCGGCGATCTTGCTCCGGATGAACGCCGCGGCGGCCGCGTTCGCCTCCGGGTTGGTCGCGATGTCGCAGAACGTGCCGAACATGAAGCGGAAACCGTTGCCCTTGTCCCATGCCTGCTGGAACACCCGCTGCCGCTCGCTTTCCGACACGCTCATCGCCTCGACCGTGCTCTCCTCGAAACCGAACGCCACCGTCGAGCTGCGGACCTGGTCCCAGATGCTGTCGAAGTTCTGCTTGATCCGCGCGACCTCGTCCGGGTCCATCGGGCCGTTGCCGGACGGGACGCAGTACTGCGGCGTCCGCTGGAAGACGGTCAGCTGCTCGGCCATCTTCGCGGCGGCGACGATGAACTGGGTGCCGGTCGACCCGGTCCCGATCACACCCACCCGCTTGCCGGTGATGTCCAGGTCCTCCGGCCAGGCGTTGGTGTGCACCAGCCGACCGGCGAACGAGTCCCTGCCGGGGATGTCCGGGATGTTGCTCCTGGACAGCAGCCCCAGCGCGGTGACCAGAAACCGCGCCGTCAGCGTTTCTCCCCCGGCCGTGGTGACCCGCCACAGCTCGGTCTCCTCGTCGAAGATCGCATCGGTGACCTCGGTGTTCAGCTGGATGTCCCGGGCCAGGTCGTAGCGCTCGACCACGTGCTCGAGGTAGGCGAGCACGTCCGGCTGGTCCAGGTAGCGGGTGGTCCAGTCGTATTCCCGCAGCAGTTCCTTGTCGAACGAGTAGCGGTAGACGAACCCTTCGGTGTCGGATTTGGCGCCCGGGTACTTGTAACGTCAGGATCTCGGCCAGTTCGTCGGCGCGCTGCCGATGCAGCTCGGCAAGCCGGCGCAACACGTCGGCGCGCTTGTCGAGAGCCGACCAGCGCCAGTGCCGGTAAGCGCGATCGGCCCGCTCCAGCGCCTGTTCGATCTGCTCGTCGGTAGCCGTCGGGAACTCCTCGATCAGCTCGCCGGTCGCCGGGTTGACGGTGCGGTATCTCGACATGCGCTCCTCGCTTCCCTGCTCGAACACCGGTCGTCCTCAGCCTGGCGCACCGACCCGCGCCCCGAGGTGTTCCGAATCGGCACACCGGCGCCTCGGCGGCGGCGCGATATCCAGGAACACGTCGGTCAGACCCGGACAGAAACGAGGTAGGCATGCACGCGTACGCCGTCACCGCCGAAGGCTCGGCCATCACCGACATCCAGTTACCGACGCCCCGCCCGGCGGGCAACGAGGTCTTGCTCAAGGTCGAGCGCTCCGGTGTCTGCCACACCGACACCCACCTGCGTCAGGGCGGTTACGACCTCGGCAGCCGCGGGCGGCTCCGGCTGGCCGATCGGGGGATCTCCTACCCGCTGGTCATGGGTCACGAGGTGGTCGGTTCGGTCGAGCAGGTCGGCGAGGACGTCACCGGCACCGCGCCGGGTGATCTGCGGCTGGTCTACCCGTGGATCGGTTGTGGCGACTGCCGTCAGTGCGCCGCCAACCGGGACAACTATTGCGCCGCGGGCCGCAACATCGGCGTCGCCCGCTACGGCGGCTACGCCGATCACGTCCTGGTGCCGGACGAGAAGTACCTGGTTGATATCGCGGGTCTCGACCCCAGCTGGGCGGCGACGTTGGCATGCTCGGGCCTGACCGCCTTCGCCGCCGTCCGGAAGGTGGACTTGTCCGACCCCGACGATCCGGTCGTGGTCATCGGCGCAGGGGGTGTCGGACTGACGGCTGTCGCGACGCTGCGGGCATTGGGTCATCGCGCCATCTGTGCTGTCGACCTGTCCGAACAGAATCTGCGGATCGCCACCGAGCTCGGCGCCTCGGTCACGGTTCCGGGCAGCAGCGACGCCCTGGGTAAGGAGATCGTCAGAACGGTCGGCGAACCGGTGGCGGCCGTGATCGATTTCGTCAACAACTCGGCCACCGCAACGGCCGGCTACCAAGCCGTTCGCAAAGGTGGCGAGCTGGTCCAGGTCGGGCTGTTCGGCGGGGAACTGATCGCACCCACCGCCCTGACCGCACTGCGGATGATCACCATTCGCGGAAGTTTCGTCGGGACTCCCGGCGACCTGCACGACCTGGTCGGCCTCGCCAAACGAGGGGTCCTTCCCCGCATTCCCATCACCGAGGTGCCGTTCGCGGCCGAGTCGGTGCAACAAGCACTGGACCAACTGGAGCAGGGCGGCGTGAGCGGCCGGATCGTGCTGCGCGCGGGCTCCTGACCTCACGGCCGGACCGTGCTGCGCGCAGACGCCTGATCTCGTCCATCGCGGCACCACCGGCGCCCGGCATGAGCGCTCCGGACCCGGTGTTACGCTCCGGACGGTGCAGTCGGGGAAAGCCACCAGCGAGCGGGTGACCCTGGTCGTCTCCGCAGTCGTCGCGGCGCTGAGCATCGCCTACTTCTACGCGGTCAACATCCCCTTCGCCCACATCGACCTCGAGGTCTATCGCTTCGCCGTGTGGCGCTGGTGGGAAGGCGGCGACATCTACGGCGACCTGCCCCCCGTCAACGGCGGGCTGGTGCTGCCGTTCATCTATCCCCCGTTCGCGGCCGTCACCGCGATTCCGTTCGCCGTTCTGCCCTGGACGCTGTCCTACACGTTGCTCTACGTGCTCGGGATCGCCTGCATCGTCGGCACCGTGTACCTGGTCGGGCGGCATCTCTACCCGCAGGCCAGCCGTCGGATGACCATGGCCGCGGCGGGTGCCTCGCTGGTCGTGCTGCTGTGCCTCGAGCCGCTGCGCGAGACGTTCGCCTTCGGTCAGATCAACTTGCTGTTGATGGGGCTGGTGGCGATCGACTGCCTCGCCAGGCGGACCCGGTGGCCGCGCGGCATCGGCGTCGGCCTGGCGGCGGCGATCAAGCTGACGCCTGCGGTGTTCGCGCTGTACTTCCTGCTCCGCCGGGACTACCGGGCCTTCTGGGTTTCGGCCGCCACTGGGGCGGCCGCGACCGCGCTGGGCTTCGTGGTCAATCCCAGCGGATCGGTCACCTACTGGTTCGGTGGTCTGGCCGGGGCCGCCGATGTGAGCGGCTCCACGTATCGCACCAACCAGACCGTTCAGGCGGTGCTGGCCCGGCTCGGTATGGACGGCGCGGCGTTGACCGTCGTGACCGTCGTGGTGGTGCTGATCCTGCTCGCGCTGGTTGTCGTCGGCGTGCGGACCAACACCCCGGAGACCGGCCTCATGCTGTGCGCGGCGCTGTCACTGTTGGCTTCCCCCACGTCGTGGTCGCATCACTGGGTGTGGATCGCTCCCGCCGTCGCGGTCATGGCCTACGGGTGTCTGCAGGCCTGGCGGGATGCGCAGCCGCGACGCTTCGTGCTGCTGCCCGCTACCGTATTCACCGTGGCGATGTTCATCCTCGCGCCGTTCCACCAGCTCCCGGGGAACGACGACTGGAACAACCCGCCGGTCGACCTCGAACAGCTGTGGACCCCGATGCAGCATCTGATCGGCGACGTCTACGTGATCCTCGGTATCGCCTGGATCGTCGGTGTCGCCGTCGCCGGACTGCTGGCCCGGCGCCGCGAGCGCGGGAGCGAGCGGGCCGGGAAGGCGCCGCACGCCGCATGAAACCTCACGTGGTGCCGGCCGTCGCGGCCGGTGGAGCGGTGGGCAGCCTGGCCCGGTACTCGGTCTCGTCGGCATTCCCTCATCCACCAGGTGAGTTTCCGTGGTCGACGCTGCTGGTCAACGTGACCGGATGCCTGCTGATCGGCGTGCTGATGGCGGTGCTGGCCACCCGGCCGGACCCGCACCCGCTGCTCCGCCCGTTCCTGGGCATCGGGGTGCTCGGCGGCTACACCACGTTCTCCACCTACGCGGTCGAGGTCGTCGACACGGCGCAGACCGGCGCCGTACTCGCGCTGCTGTACGCCACCGCCACGATCCTGCTGGCCCTCTCGGCGACCGCCGCGGGGCACCGCGTGACCAGGACGTTGCTGCAATGACCGCCGCGTTCGTCGCACTCGGTGGCGCGGTCGGCGCCGTACTGCGGTACGCAGCCGACCTCTGGCTGCGCAAGCACAGCCACCTGCCGCTCGGCACACTCGTCGTCAACATCGTCGGCAGTGCCTTGCTCGGTGTGCTCACCGGAGTGGCGCTGGACGAACCGACGTTCGCCGCACTGGGCGCCGGACTCTGCGGCTCACTGACCACTTACTCGACGTTCAGCTACGACGCCGTGCAACTGCTCGCGGAAGGCCGCAGGCCCACGTCACTGCTCTACGTCGGCCTGACCGTCGTGGCCGGCGTCGCGGCCGCCGCCGGTGGCCTCCTTGCCGCCCAGCTGCTCGTGTAGCCAGTCCACCTGCCGCTGCAGCAGGTTCTCCGCGACGTCCTCGTCCGCGGGCGTCATGTGGGTGGTGGCCACCAGTGGAAGGAACTCGTGCGGCCTGCCCGCCTTCAGCAGCGCCGCCGACAGCCGCAACGCATGCACCACGAACACGTTGTCGTCGGCCATGCCGTGCACGATCAGCAGCGGCCGCTGCAGGTTCGGCGCGTCCTCGATCAGCGAGTTGGCGCGGTAAGCGTCCGGGTTCTCCTCCGGATGCCCCAAGTAGCGCTCGGTGTAGTGGGTGTCGTACAGCGCCCAGTCGGTCACCGGCGCTCCGGCCACCGCCGCGTGGAACACGTCCGGCCTGCGCAGCACCGCCAACGCGGACAGATAGCCGCCGTAGGACCAGCCGCGAATCGCGACCCGGTTCAGATCCAGCTCCGGGTACTCGGCCGCCACCGCGTGCAGCGCATCGACCTGGTCGTTCAGGCTGATCTCCGCGCAGCGGCCACCGATCTCCTTCTCCCACGCCGGCCCACGCCCCGGGCTTCCCCGGCCGTCCGCGACCAACACGGCGAAGCCCTGGTCGGCGAGCCACTGCGGGGTCAGGAAGGCATTCCGGGTGGACAACACCCGCTGCGCGTGCGGCCCGCCGTACGGGTCGAGAAGGACCGGCAGCGGGCCGTCGCCGGGCTGATATCCGGTGGGCAGCAGCAGCGCTGCGCGCAGCCCGCGCTCCCCGACGGTCATCATCTTCGGGCGCGGCTCGATACCCGGATCCGCCGTGTGGACGGCGATCGACACGGGCTCGTGCCCGTCGCGCACGACGCTGACGCGCGGACCGGCGTGGTCGAGCGACCACGCGGACAGCACGCACGCATCCGCACGCCCGGCCGCCACGGTCACACCCTCGACCGAGGACAGCTGACGCACCGAGCCGTTCTCCGTGCGATACACGTGGATCTGCGTCGGGTCGTCCGCGGACGCGGTGAACAGCACCTCGCGTCCGACGTGCACCACGGAGCGCACCTGCAGCGACGGCTCGGTCACCAACTCGCCGTCGATCATCAAGCGGTATGCGTCATCGGCGACGACCACCCGCACCAGGCGACCGTCCTCGGTCCACGCGGGTACACCGGTGACGAGTTCGACCCACGCGTCGTCGGTGTCGCTGTACAGCTGGCGCGTCGACCCGGTTTCCGGATCCACCGCGAGCACGTCGGTGCGGCGCTGGTCGCGAGTCTGCACGGTCACCAGCGGCGGACCGCCCGCCGACCAGTGCACCGCGGCGACGTACTCCCAGGCGCCGAGATCGACGTCGACCCTGGACCCGTCCAGACCGAGGAACGCCAGCGTCACCCGGGCGTTCGGAGTACCGGCGGCCGGGTAGGCCACCGAGGCGGGTGGCGTGCTCGGGTTGGCCGGGTCGGCGATGTGCCACCGGTGCACGCCGGAGGTGTCGGTGCGCTGAGCCAACACGGACTTGCCGTCCGGAGCCCACCAGTACCCACGCGAGCGCCGCATCTCCTCGGCCGCGATGAACTCGGCCAGGCCCCACGTGACGTCGTCGTCCGGCTCGTCGGCCAGGACGGTGTCCTCCCCGGAGGCAAGATCGACGACCCGCAGTGCGCCACCGGCCGCGTAGGCGACATGCGCGCCGGTCGGGTTGAGCCGCGGGTCGACCGCCGCCGAGTCGACCCGGAGCGTCACGTCACCGGACGCCAGATCGACCGTGTAGAGCTTGCCGGCCAACGAGAAGGCAGCCGTGGTGTGTCCGGCGTCCACGGCGTACCGCACCACGCCACCACCGGTCTCCCTCGCCCGCTCGCGGCGCGCCCGCTCCTCCGGGGGCAGGTCCTCGTCGCCAGGTAGCAGAGCGCCCGCGTCCACCACGACCGACTCGGTCCCGGTGTCGAGGTCCAACGCCCACAGGCTGTGCTTGTTGTCGTAGCCGTCCGCACTCCGTAGGAACAGCACGCGCGACGCATCGGGAGCGACCGCGAATTCCTTCGGCGCACCGAGCGTGAAACGCTGCGTGCGGGCCAGCTTGCGCAAGAACGGCAGGTCCTGTCGATCACTCGTCACACCGAGCACTGTGCCACGACCGCCCGCGGGCACCAGCGGCGCATCCAGCTGCGCAACGATTCACCTGTTGAGGCGCGAAACTGTGCAACAAACAATCGCAATGCGCAAGGTTATGCGGATGATTGCGGCGCTGATGCTGCCTTAACCTGGCGGTATGACCACGACGGTTCCCACTTCACCGAGCCCCGTTAGCCCCGCCATGCGCAGCCGCGAGTTGATCGAGGCCGATGAGCGCTGGTCGACGCACAACTATCACCCGCTTCCGGTGGTGATCGCCGAAGGCGAGGGCGCGTGGGTCACCGATGTGGAAGGCAACCGCTACCTGGACTTCCTGGCCGGTTATTCGGCGCTGAACTTCGGCCACCGGCACCCCGACCTGATCGCCGCGGCCACCCGGCAACTGAACCGCGTCACGCTGACCTCGCGTGCGTTCCACCACGACCAGCTCGGCGCGTTCTGCCAGGAGCTGGCCGAGCTGACCGGCACCGAGATGGTGCTGCCGATGAACTCCGGCGCCGAAGCGGTCGAGTCCGCCATCAAGGTCGCGCGCAAGTGGGCCTACCGGGTCAAGGGCGTTCCGCAGGGTCAGGCGCACATCATCGTGGCGGGCTCGAACTTCCACGGCCGCACGACCACGATCGTGTCGTTCTCCGACGACGAGACCGCGCGGGCGGACTACGGTCCCTACACCCCCGGCTTCACCGTGGTTCCCTACGGCGACGCGGAAGCGCTGCGGAACGCCATCACCGAGCACACCGCCGCGATCCTGCTGGAGCCGATCCAAGGCGAAGCAGGCGTGATCGTGCCGCCGCCCGGCTACTTGGCCACCGCACGCCAGTTGTGTGACGAGCACGGCGTGCTGCTGATCGCCGACGAGATCCAGTCCGGCCTGGCACGCACCGGCAAGACCCTGGCGCTGGACCACGAGAACGTGCGCGCAGACCTGTACACGCTGGGCAAAGCGCTCGGCGGTGGCATCCTGCCGGTCTCGGCCGTGGTCGGCAGCCGTGAGGTGCTCGGCGTGCTGCGCCCGGGTGAGCACGGCTCCACGTTCGGCGGCAACCCGCTGGCGTGCGCCGTGGGCCGGGCAGTGGTCCGCCTGCTGAGCACCGGTGAGTTCCAGCAGCGGTCGGCCGAACTCGGCAAGCGGCTGCACGAACGGTTGGGCGAGCTGGTCGGCAACGGACTGACCGCGGTGCGTGGGCGCGGATTGTGGGCCGGGATCGACATCGACGGCATGACCGGTCGTCAGGCCTGCGAGCGGCTGGCGGTCCGCGGCGTGCTGTGCAAGGAGACGCACGGCGCCACGCTGCGTATCGCTCCCCCGCTCGTCATCACGGCCGAGGAACTCGACAAGGGCATCGACGCGATCGCGGCGGTCGTCTCCCGCTGAGCGGCCTATCCTGCCCGGTGTGCTGATCACCGGGCTGCTGGCGCTGCTGGCCGCTCTCGCCCTGGGCTTCGTGCGGCAGACGCCGTGGCCGGTCGACATTGCGTGGCAGCAGGGCGCAGCCGCAACGTTCGACGGCGATCACGAGCTGCTCCGGCTGCTCGTGCTGCCGTCCGAGGCGGTCGTCCTGCTGCCCGCGATCGCCGGGATCGCGCTGCTGTGCCTGCTGGACCGCGACCGATCCGCCGCGGTGCTGGCCGTGGCGGGCCCGGCCGTCGCGGTGACACTGAACTCGCTGATTCTCAAGCCCGTCTTCCGCGCCTACTCCGACAACGCTGTGGAGTACCCGAGCGGGCACACCACGAGTTTGGTGGCGGTGTGCACGGTGCTGGTTCTGCTGGCCCGGCCGGGCGTGGCGCGGGCGATCAGCGTCGGTGTCGGCGTGGTTGTCGTCGCCGCGGCCGGCGTCGGCATGGTGGCCTACGGCTACCACTACCCGCTCGACATCGTCGGCGGCTGCGCCGTGGGCGTCGGTGTCGTGCTGCTGGCCGAGATCATTCGCCGGCGTCGCGCGCCAGCGCCGTCAACCGGCTGATCGCGCGCAGGTACTTCTTGCGGTAGCCGCCCGCGAGCATGTCCTCCGGGAACAGCTTGCTCACGTCCTGCCCGCTCACCGCCACCGGGATGGCGCGGTCGTAGAGCCGGTCCGCCAGCGCGACCAGCCGCAGGGCCACCGCTTGGTCCGTCACCGGCCGCACGCCCTGCACGAACACCGCCGTGACCCCGTCGACCAGATGCCCGTACCGGGCCGGGTGGACCGACGCCAGGTGCTCGCACAGCTTGTCGAACTCGTCCAGGGTCGCGCCCGGTCGCGCCTGCGCCGCGGCCGCCAGTTCGTCGTCGGACATCGGCGCAGGCGGCGTCGGTAGTCCACGGTGCCGATAGTCCGGCCCGTCGATCCGGATGACTTCGAAGCGCGCGGCCAGCGAGTGGATCTCGCGCAGGAAGTCCTCCGCGGCGAACCGGCCCTCACCCAGCTTGTCCGGAAGCGTGTTCGACGTGGCCGCGACGGACACCCCGGCGTCCATCAACTCCGACAACAGCCGGGTCACCAGCATCGTGTCGCCCGGATCGTCCAGCTCGAACTCGTCGACCGCGAGCAACCGCAGCCCGGACAGCCTGCGCACGGTCTCGGCGAACCCGAGTGCGCCGACCAGGTTCGTGATCTCGACGAACGTCCCGTACGCCTTCGGTCCCGCCACGGCGTGCCACAACGAGGCGAGCAAGTGCGTCTTGCCGACACCGAATCCGCCGTCGAAATAACGTCCTCTGCTGCCCTCGGGCAGGCCGGAACCACCGAACAGGCTCCGTAGCCGGGACTTCCGGGGCGATGCGCCGCGCTCGATCTGCTCGGCGAAGGCCCGCGCGGCCTCGACCGCGGCCGCCTGGGTCGGTTCGTCGGGATTGGGGACGTAGGTGTCGAACCGCACCGCGTCGAATCGCGGTGGTGGCACCAGCCCCGCGATCAGCTCCGCTGGCTCGACCTCGGGGAACCGGTCGACGAGGGACGCTGGCATGCGACAAACCCTACGGGCAGGCCGCCGCACCCACCGGCTGAGGGGACCGCGGATGTGATGAACTGGGCAGCGTGTACGCACTGTGGCCGACCGATGGTGAGCCCATCGAAGTCACCGACGCCGAGCTCGAACGGCTCTACGACTACCCGCCCGAGCTGACCACCCCCTGGGTGCAGGCCAACATGGTCAGCTCGGCCGACGGCGCGGCAACGGTCGACGGCCGCTCCGCCGGACTGTCCCACCCCGCGGACAAGAAGGTCTTCGCGCTGGGGCGTGACCTTGCCGACGTGGTGCTGGTCGGCGCGGGCACGGCCAAAGCCGAGCGGTATGCCGGGATCAAACCGCGCGAGCTCCGCACGGCCCGCCGCCAGGCCCGCGGGCTGTCGCCGCTGCCGCCCATCGCGGTGGTGACCGATCGGTGTTCGCTGAGCCCGGACGACCCGCTGGTGGCCGACACGACCGTCCCGCCGATCGTGCTGACCTGCTCGGCGGCCCCGGCTGACCGTCGGGACGCGCTCAGCGAGGCGGGGGCCGACGTCGTCGTCGTGGGTGAGGACAGCGTGGACCTTCCGGCCGTCGTGCGGCATCTCGGCGAGCGGGGCTTGTATCGCATCGACTGCGAAGGCGGGCCGCGCCTGCTCGGCGGAATGCTCGCCGCCGACCTGATCGACCAGTTGTGTCTGACGGTGTCGCCGATCCTCGCCGGTCCCGGCGCCGATCGCATCGTCACCGGCCCCGCATGCGCCCCGCGTTCACTGCACCTGGTGTCGGTGTTGTCCGCCGACGGCTTCCTGATGCTGCGGTACCGGAGAGCTTGACCGCAGTCTCACCACGTGCTGAGCACACTGGACCACCGTGAGCCGAAGGGAGTGTCGGTGAGGGTTTCGCGGCGCGCGCGTACGACGAGTGCGGTGGTCGGCGCGCTGACCGCAACACTGGTCGCCGGGTGCACGGTCGGCCCCTCGGAGCGTCCCGCCGTGCTGATGCAGGACAACCCCGGCCAGGAGACGTCGCAGGACACCAAGGGCCCGGCCCCGCTACCCCCGCTCGGCGAACCACAACCGGACATCGTCGGCTGGTCGGTCTGGCCGGAGTGTGCACCGAGCATCACCGACCAACTGTCCGCGGCAGCGCGCAAGCTCACGCTGGAATGCACCACCGTGCCCAGCCGGTCCCTCGATCGCACCGGACCGGGCCAGGACGTCGCACTGCTGCGTGCCGGTAAGGGCGAGCTGCGCCAACGGGTGCCGGTCGTGGTGGTCGGCGACGTCGACGGCCCGCCCGGCAGCGTGCTGGCGGCCGAACTCGCCACCCAACTGCCCGCCGAGCTGCTCAAGAAGGTGGCGCTGGTCGGCTTCGACCGGCGCGGTACCGGCGGTTCGAACCCCATCGACTGCATCCCGAGTCTGGCCAGGCAAGGCCTGCTCGGCGTCGATCCGGACAGCAGCGATCCCGAACCGCTGGTGGAGGCCGTGCGCAAGTCGGGCCAGGAGTGCTCGATCGCGCTGGGCAACGAGCAAAGTGCCTACGACTCGGTGCACACCGCGGAAGATCTGGAAGAGGTCCGCAGGGCCATCGGCGCACCCCGGCTGCACGCCATCGCCCGCGGAGAAGGCTCCCGGGTCCTGATCGCTTACGCCAACGCCAACGCCGACAAGCTGGGTCGCGTAGTGCTCGACGGCGCCCCGGACCCCAATACGGACGCCACCGCGACGCTGGCCGACATGGCCGAAGGGGCCGAGGCCACCCTGAAGGAGTTCGGTGCCGAGTGCGCCGCCCGTCCCTCGTGTCCGATCGACTCCGACGCCGCGGCCGCGCTGGAGGACGCCGCCGAGCGCGCCCGGAACAACCCACTGACGGACGACGGCGGGGAGGTCACCCCTGCGATGATGCTGTACGCCGCGTGGCTCGGGCTGCGTGAACCGCACCAGTGGCAGCAGCTGGCCACCGCGATCGACCAGGCCCGTCAGGGCAAGCCGAACCGCCTGGTCGAACTGGTCCGGCCGATGCTGGAGCACCAGGACCGGACACCCCCGACGATCGACGCCACGCTGGCCACCATCTGCAACGACACCTCGACCCGGCTGCCCACCGAGCGGATCGGTCAACTCGCCGCGTCCTGGCGGGACAAGTACCCGGTGTTCGGCGGGCTGGTCGCACAACGCCTGCTGTGGTGCAGCCAGTGGCCGGTGCGCACCGAGAAACAACCCGACCTGAACATCGACGGCATCCCGCCGACGCTGATCATCGCCACCAAGGCGGACCCGGCCACACCGGAGAAGGGCACCTCGCGTACCGCGGACCAGCTGCCGGGAGCTCGCAAGGTCTCCTGGGAGGGCGCGGGGCACGGCGCCGTCGGCCGCTCGGACTGCGTCACGAAGAACGTGACGAACTTTCTGCTGGACGGAAAGATTCCCGGGACCGACGTGACGTGCCCGGCATGATCGGGTGATCGCTACCATGCGGCCCCATGGCCTCCCAAGGAGTCGACGCGCAGACCGACCGGCCGCTGGACATCACCTATGCCGAACTCGGGTTCACCCCACAACCCGCGGTGCGGTGGCTGGCCCCCGCGGTGCTGGTGGCGACCGGCGTGAAGGCACTGCTGGCCACGATCTTCGGGGCCTATGCCGACAAGCGGGAACTCCAGGGCAGCCTGCCGGCCCGCATCTACCGGCACGGCGACGAGGAAACCGGTGAGGTCTGGTTCGACTTCGTCGCCGACGTCGGAGACGGGTTCAACGCCACCTACACCATCGCGTCGCTGCTGGCCAGAAGGGAGTTGGAGGTCCCTTCGGCGGGAACACTTCCCCGCGGCGAGATGCTGATCATGGGCGGCGACCAGGTCTACCCGGCCGCGTCGGTCAAGGCATATCGAGACCGCACCAAAGGCGTCTACTCCGCGGCCCTGCCGCACGCCGACGGCAAACGGCCGACGCTGTACGCACTGCCCGGCAACCATGACTGGTACGACGGACTGACGGCGTTTCTGCGCGTATTCGCCCAGGGCAGGCCGTTCGGTGGCTGGGACACCGCCCAGACGCGCAGCTACTTCGCCATCCAGCTGCCGCAAGGCTGGTGGCTGTACGCGCTGGACACCCAGTTCGACGACCACATCGACGCTCCGCAGCTGGAGTACTTCACCGAAGCGGCCAAGCACCTCGAGGAAGGCGACACGGTCATCCTGTGCACACCGTCGCCGTCCTGGGTCAACGCGCACACCGAGCACGGCGCCGAGGCGTGGGACACCATCGAGTACTTCGACGCGAACATCGTCCGACCCGCAGGGGCATCCATCCGGGTCATGCTCTCCGGGGACAAGCACCACTACTCGCGCTACGTCGAACGCGGTGGCGGCCGGCAGAAGGTGACGTGCGGCCTGGGCGGGGCCTATTTGACCACGACCGACGAACTACCGAAGTCCGTCGTGCTGCCCCCACCGACCACCCGCATCCGAGCCGCGGGGCCGAGCACGCGCTACGACCTGGCCGCCCGGTATCCGGACAAGCGCCAGTCACGACGCTTCGCCGCGGGCATCCTCCGGTTGCCGTTCCGCAACCCCGGTTTCTGGGGTGTGGCCGGGATCCTGCAGTCGATCATCGTGCTGGCGGCCCTGTACGGGCTGAGCGGACCGTTCGGTAACAGCCCTCGAGGTTTCTTCGCCCTGGTCGCCAGCTGGACGCCCGCGGTGCTGATCGGTGTGCTGGTCGTCGTCGGCTGGGTCGCTTTCGCCAGACTCGACACCCGAACATCGGCGTTACGTGGGACGGTGTTCGGTGTCTGTCACGCGGCCGTCCACCTGGGCCTGAGCCTGCTGTGGGCCTGGCTGATCACCACGCTGTACCGGGACGTCATCCCGGACGACGTGCTGGGCAACTGGGGCTTCCTGCTCGGCATCGTGATCGGCCTGCCGGTCGTGCTCGGCCTGGTGCACAGTGAGGTCGTCGCGGTCTACCTGATGATCGCCAGCCGCTTCGGCATCAACCTCAACGAGCTGATGGCCGGTCAGAGCATCGAGGACCACAAAGGCTTCCTGCGCATGCACATCGACGCCGAGGGCACGCTGCGGATCTACCCGATCAAGGTGGACAAGGTGTGTCGTCGCTGGGTCGCCGATCCGCGCGGCGAAGCCGGTGATCCCCTGCTGCGGCCACGCAACTTCCAGCTGCGCCCGCGGCTGATCGAGGACCCCGTCGTGGTGGCCAAGCACGACCAGCCGGAGACCTGACGGCCGTTCGGGCGAGAAGGCGCGACGACGGCCGACACGCTGCCACCGTCGGGCCGCACGCAAGTACACTCGAATCCGTCGTCGGGGGGCAGTTCACCATCATGTGTCTTCATCGCGCCAAGGAGATTTCGCCATCGAAGCCGGGCAGCTTGTCGCTGGGTACTACCGCCTCGTCGAATACATCGGGGCAGGCGCCATGGGCGTGGTCTGGCGTGCCGTCGACGAGCGCCTGGAACGCTCGGTAGCGGTCAAGAAGGTGGTGGGCCAGCACGGCCTGTCGCCCGCCGACCGCGCCGAGTTGCACGCCCGGGCGATGCGCGAGGCGAAAAACGCCGCCCGCCTGCAACACCCGAACGCCATCATGGTGTTCGACATCACCGAGCACGAGGGCGACCCGTGCCTGGTGATGGAGTATTTGCCGTCCAAGAGCCTCTCGCAGCTGATCGCCGAGCGCGGCACGCTGCCGGTGCCGGAGGTCGCGCGCATCGGCGAACAGGTGGCCGCGGCGTTGCAGGCCGCGCACGAGGCGGGCATCGTGCACCGCGACGTCAAGCCGGGCAACATCCTGATCGACGACGCCGGGGTCGCCAAACTCACCGACTTCGGCATTTCCCGCGCGCAAGGGGACATGACGCTGACCGCCACCGGGCTGGTCGGCGGCACCCCGGCCTATCTGGCGCCCGAACTGGCGCGAGGCGCGGACCCCGCTCCGGCGTCGGACGTGTTCGCACTGGGCGCCACGTTGTACCACGCGATCGAGGGGCACTGCCCGTACGGCGACAACCCGAACCAGCTGGCATTGCTGCACACCGCGGCCAGCGGCAAGGTCCGGCCGCCGATGCAGGCCGGCAAGGCCACCGCGCTGCTGATGTCGATGCTGCGCCCGGAGGCGAGCGAGCGCATCGGCATGGCGGAGGCGGCACGGCGACTGGCCCAGGTCGCGGCCAGCGCGGGCGCTCCGGACACGCCCGCGGCGACGATGCCTGCGCTGCCGCCGACCGGGCCGGTGCCCAGCCAACCCGCCGCTGAGCAGCGGTCCTCGTGGCACCGCTCCCGCGGCTCGCAGCGGCAAGGCACCGCGGTGTTCGACGCCGTCGAGCACCAGCCCGCGCCGCCGCGGAACGACAAGCCGAAGGACCCGCAGCGCGGCAAGTCCGGCAATGCCAAGCTGATCGCCGGCCTGCTGGCCTTCATCGCGGTGATCGCGGTGGGCCTCGTGCTGCTGCTGAACAACGACGGCGAGGATCCGCAGGCCGCGGGCCCGCCGCCGAGCAGCCAGACAGCGGAGAAGCCGCCGCCGTCGAGCAAGCCGAAGCAGGGCGGGCACGACAAGTCCGGTGGGCCGATCCAGTTCGGGGACGCAGGCAACCTGGTAGTCGACTTCTACACCTTCCCGAAGGGCATGGCCGCGTCGTGGCAGATGCTCAGCGAGGAGGCCAAGCAGGAGTACGGCAGCGAGGACGAGTTCCGCAAGTACTGGTCCCAGTACGACCAGGTGTGGTCCAACAACGCGGTCGGCAAGCAGAACGCCGACGGCTCGGTGACCATCACCATCCAGGTCACGTTCCTCACCGACGGCACCGAGCGCACCGAGCAACACCAGGTGCGGGTGATCCGGCAGGACGGCGAGCTGCGCGTGGACTCCGGCACGAGGTAGCCATGCCGCGTGGAACATCGACGTCCACGGCAAGCTGACATACCGTTGATGTCATGACCCCGCGCACTCCCGAGGGCCCCGACGCTCGGTTCCACGACGATCTCGTCGGTCTGGATCCGGACGACCCGGAGGCCAGGGCCTTCGCCAAGCATCTCGACCGGATCGAGCGCTCCGGCCCGTCGTTCACCGTGGAAGGGGCGCTGGACGGTATCGCGGACTTCGCCGAGTCGAGCAACCGCATCGGTGGGCACTACCGCGCGATGGCCGTGCTGGTGGTGCTGCTGATCCTGCTCGGTGTCGTGGTGAGTGTGTGGGACACGATCAGCCGATTCTTGGGATGGTAGGTCATGAAGCCAGTCGTCGGTGCCACGCCGAAAGTGGTCAAGTCCGAGATCGAATGGCGCGAGCAGCTCAGCCCGGAGGAGTACCACGTGCTCCGCGAAGCGGGCACCGAGAAGCCGTTCACCGGTGAGTACGAGAACACCAAGACCAAGGGTGTCTACTCCTGCCGCGCCTGCGGGGCGGAGCTGTTCACCAGCAACGAGAAGTTCGAAAGCCACTGCGGGTGGCCGTCGTTCTACGACCCGAAGGACTCCGACGCGGTGCTGCTGCGGGACGACTTCAGCCTGGGCATGAAGCGGGTCGAGGTGCTGTGCGCGAGCTGCCACAGCCACTTGGGCCACGTGTTCACCGGTGAGGGCTACGACACCCCCACCGATCAGCGCTACTGCATCAACTCGATCGCACTGCGTCTGGTGCCCGAGGAGGACTGAGCTGGTTCGGCGGCATGCCGCCGGGGCCGAGCAGGCGTGAGCTTGCCTCTGATGCCCAGGGGCCGCGATGACCCGTCGTCGCCGCGCCAGGACCGAGCTGGCGGGCCGAGCTGATGTCTGGCGCGCCTGGCCGAGCCTGGTCCAGCGCCGTGGTGGGGTCGACCTGATGGCGGGGCCGAGCTGACGTCTGGTGCCGCGCCGGGGGCCACGCTGGTCCGACGTCGTGCCAAGGACCGAACTGGCGCGGCCGAGCTGGCCAGGCGTCGCAGAGCCGCGCCAAGGCCGACCTGGCGCAGTCGAACTGGTCGGACACCGGGCCAGACCCGCGCCGGCGCCGAGTCGCCGGCGCGGACCAAGCGGGCAAGGCTGCCCGGAGCTGGTTACGGCAGCGTGCCGACCAGCTCCGGCGCGGCCACCCGGGTGCCGGTGTAGAACGGGATTTCCACGCGCACGTGGCGCCGCGCTTCGGCGGCCCGCAGCGCGCGCATGAGGTCGACGATGCGGTGCAGTTCGTCGGCTTCGAAAGCCAGCATCCACTCGTAGTCGCCGAGCGCGAACGAGGCGACCGTGTTCGCCCGCACGTCGGGGTAGTCGCGCGCCATCATGCCGTGCTCGGCCAGCATGCGCCTGCGCTCCTCGTCCGGCAGCAGGTACCACTCGTAGGACCGCACGAACGGGTAGACGCACACGTACTTGCGTGGCGGCTCGCCCGCGAGGAACGCCGGAATGTGGCTCTTGTTGAACTCGGCGGGCCGGTGCAGCGCGGTCTGGCTCCACACCGGGACGCTGGCACGGCCGAGCGCGGTGTGCCGGAAGCCGCTGTAGGCGGCCTGCAACTGCTCGATCTCCTCGGCGTGCCACCAGATCATGAAATCGGCGTCCGCGCGCAGGCCGGCGAGGTCGTACACCCCGCGCACCGTGACGCCCTTGCCCTCGAGGGTTTCCAGGAACTGCTGGGTTTCGTCGGCGACCGGCCCGCGATCTTCGCCCAGCGCACCCTGCTGGACGCGGAAGACCGACCACATCGTGTACCGGATGGTCTCGTTGAGTTCGCGGATCCGGGCGGCGTTGGCGTTGGCGGTCATGACTTCAGTGTCGCACTGTGAGCTGGCTCGCCAGCCGCCGGGCGGCCGCGTCCGCGGTGCCGATGCAGGCCGGGATGCCCACCCCGTTCAGCAACGCTCCGGCCACCTCGAGCCGCGGTAGTTCAGCGACCGCCTTGTCGATCGCCGTGACGCATTCGGCGTGGTCCGGGCCGTAGCGGGGCAGCCCGCCGCCCCAGCGTTGAACGTGGACGTCCAGCGGCTCGGCACGCACGCCGGTGAGGTCGGCGACGTCTGCCAGGACGCCGTCGACCAGCGCGGTGTCGGTCATGCGCAGCTGCTCGTTCTGCCCGAAGCGGCCGACCGAAGCTCGCATGATCACACCAGCCTCGCCGATGTGCGGCCACTTGCGGCTGCTGAACGTCATCGCTTTGCTCAGCACCGTCGACCCGTCGGAGCGCCGCTGGCCTTCCTCGATCAGCAGGCCGCTGGCCTGCGGCAACTCCGTGCCTGCGGGGAAAGCCAGCGTCACCACCGCCATCGAGGCCTGCTCGGCCCGGCCGTACGCCTCCGCTGCACCGGGCGCAGGCTCGGCGAGCAAGCGTCGAGCTGCCGGCGGCGGGACCGCCAGGATGACGCCGTCGACGGCATGCCTCTCGGCGGCCTTCAGTTGCCAGCCGTCGGCCGTACGGCGCAGTTCGCGCACCGGAGTGCCGAACTTCACCGTGGCCTTGGCATTGTCGGCCAACCGCTGGACCAGTTGCTGCAGACCTCCGCGCAGCGTCCCGAAAACCGGTGGAGCCTCTCCACTTCGCGCCGGCGGCAGTAGCGACTGCACCGCTGCGGTGATGGAACCAGCGCCGCGGTCGAGCGCGTTCGCCAGCGCAGGCAGCACGGCACGCAGGCCCAGATCGTCCGCCCGCGCACCGTAGACACCTCCCAGCAGCGGGCTCACCAAGCGGTCGACCAGCTCATCGCCGAGCCGCTCCCGCAGCAGCGCGCCGAGGCCGACATCGTGTGCAGGCATTTGCACGGCGGGAAGCTCCCGTTCGGCGGCGACGGCTGCGACGCCGCGCTCGGACAACACCCCACTGACCTCCGCGGCATCGGCCGGGATGCCCATCAGCGTCCGGCGCGGCAGACCGACGGTCCGCCCGCCGGCTCGCACCGTCGGCTTGGCCGAGCCCGCGTGAACCACCAGGTCCTCGAGTCCGATCTCGGCGACGAGCTCGATCGCCTCCCGTCGCCGCAGGAGGAAGGCCTCCGCGCCGACGTCGACCGGCAGGCCCGCGACTTCGGTGGTGTGCAGTTTGCCGCCCAAGCGCGAGGTCGACTCGAACACGGTGATCGCGGCGGACGGCCCGAGGAGCGTGCGCAGCCGGAACGCGGCGGTGAGCCCGGAGATGCCCCCGCCGACGACGGCGACCGAAACCTGCTCGCTCACCGCGTCACGGGGTCAGGCTGTGCACCAGCTCCACGACCCGGGTCAACACGCCCGGGTCGGTCGCAGGTAGCACGCCGTGTCCGAGGTTGACGATGTGTCCGGCGGCCACGCGGCCCTCGTCGACGATGCGCCGCACCTCCGCCTCGACGACCGGCCAGTCGGCCATCAGCACCGCCGGGTCGAGGTTGCCCTGCACCACGGGTGTCGGCCGCCCGTCGACGGTCAGCCGCCGCACCGCGGTGTCCAGCGAGATCCGCCAGTCGACGCCGACCACGTCGGCCCCGGCCTCCCGCATGGCAGGCAACAGTTCGGAAGTCCCGACGCCGAAGTGGATGCGTGGCACCCCGGCCGATGCGACCGCGGAGAGCACCTTCGCCGAATGCGGCTGCACGAATCGTCGGTAGTCCCGCTCCGACAGCGCACCGGCCCACGAGTCGAACAGCTGGACCGCATCCACCCCGGCATCCAGTTGCGCGCGCAGGAACGTGATCGTGATGTCGGCGAGCTTGTCCAGCAGCCCGTGCCACGTCTGCGGGTCGGAATGCATCAGAGCCTTGGTGTGCTCGTGGTTGCGGCTCGGTCCGCCCTCGATCAGATAGGACGCGAGCGTGAACGGTGCCCCGGCGAAGCCGATCAACGGTGTCTGACCCAACTCCGAGGTCAGGATCCGCACGGCGCGCTGGACGGCATCGACCTGGGCGGGCTCGAGCGCCGGCAACCCCTGTACGTCCTTGCTGGTACGCACCGGGTGGTCGACCACCGGGCCGACGCCCGGTTTGATGTCCACGCCGATTCCGGCGGCCTTGAGCGGCACCACGATGTCGCTGAACAAGATGGCCGCGTCGACACCGTGCCTGCGCACCGGCTGCAGCGTGACCTCGGCGATCATCTCCGGGTCGAAGCACGCCTGCAGCATGGGCACGGTGCCGCGGACCTGGCGGTACTCCGGAAGGCTGCGGCCCGCCTGCCGCATGAACCACACCGGCAGCCTGCTCGGTCGGCCTCCCCGCGCAGCGACCAGCAACGGCGCCGTCGACAGATCTCGGCGGGCAACGGGTTCGGCAACACGCACGGCGCTCTCCTCGACAAACGGCTCAACCGTGATGATCCCACGCGTCGTCCGGGCGCCCCCGAGCGGTGTCGCAGCGAACGGTTCGGCTCACAGCTCGCCCGGACCACTCGGCCGCCACACCTCGACCGTGGCAAGTGGGGTCTCCGCCTGCCACCGCCGTCCCATGCCGGTTCGTCGCGGCCCGCTCAGACGCTCCCGCTGCGCCGATCGGATGCCGGGTCACCGCGCCCGACCGAGATTATCGGCGTGCCTACCGGCTCAATGGGGCATTTCCGCCCTACAGTCATCGTCGATGACCGCGATGACGCACGCCCCCGAGGTGTTCCGGGCGGCCGTGGAAGCACTTCGCCAGGTGCGCCCACGCCCGGAGCTGACCCTCGAGCCGGTGCGGCCACCTCGGCGGCTCGCTCCGTGGTCCTACGCGCTGAGCTGCGAAGTCACCGGTCCCGCCGACGTGATGGCGTCCGGGCGCCTGGTGCTGCTGCACGACCCGGACGGCCCGGAACCGTGGCACGGTGTGCTGCGGCTGGTCGGTTACGTCACCGCGGAGATCGACCAGGAACTGGCCACCGATCCCTTGCTGCCGTCGGTCGGCTGGTCGTGGCTGACCGAGGCACTCGAGGCCACCTCGGCCGAGTTCACCGCGCTCGGCGGCACGGTCACCGCGACCTCCTCGGCGCGCTTCGGCGACATTGCCGGCCCGGCTCGCACCGACGATCTGGAGCTTCGCGCGTCCTGGACGCCGACGACGTCCGATCTCCGGCCGCACGGTGAGGCGTTCTGCCGCGTCATGGCCAGCGTCGTCGGGCTTCCCCCGGTCGGCGTCACGTTGTTCGGCCAGCGGCAGGGGTCCTGAGGCGGCCGTCGGTCCTTCCAGACCCTCCGCCGAGCGGTGGAACGCTCGGACGCCACGATCCCCCGCCGGCTCAAGCACATCTGCCCGCGACGGCCATTCGAGCCCGCGGAGCGCCACCGCCCGTGACGGCCGGCGGACGAGGGCCCGGACACGCCTTGCCGAAGACCCGCGGCGAAGCCCTGCAGGGTAAGAATTGGAGCCGAATCGGGACGCGATGGAGGCTGTGATACAGCTGGCCGGGTCCGTGCCCGTTCGCCCACTTGGCCGCCGACCGCTCGTCCCTTCGTAACAACCACTTGGCGCGCGGAGTGAACCGTTAACCAGATTTCATCGGTTCGGGCGAGCATCGCGTTACCAGGTTCCGGGTTAGTAGCCTGATCGTGTGATTAACATGACTCTGGGTAGTCAACAGATCGAAATACTTACCCATTTGATCCCCCCACTGACCCCGTCAGGCGGCTAGAGTGCGTCACACGACACCACTTTCGGCTCAAAGCTGGCGCGGCTGAACGGCCGAAAGTGCCGGTGCCGGTCGGGGGGCACGACCGACTCCAGGGAGGTAGTGACGTGGCTACCGTCGGCTTCAATCAGGCCGCTCGTTCCACGCCCGCTGGCAGCTTGCCAGCAAGCATGGTTCCGCATCCGCGCGAGGAGCTTTTCTCGGTGCTGGTGGTCGACGACCACCCGCTGTTGAGGGAAGCGATCTCGGCACGGCTCGCACAAATGGGTGCGGGCACCGTTCACGAGGCTGCCACGGTGGCCGAGGCGAGGTTGAGGGCGGCGGCCACCGGGCCGTGCGACCTCGCGATCCTCGACCTCGGACTGCCGGACGGCAGCGGCATCGAGCTGGTATCCGAACTACGCAGCAACGGCTGGCCTCGGGTCGTCGTGCTGGCGTCGTCGGACGACCCGTACGCCGTACGGGCCGCGTTCCAGGCTGGTGCTCAGGCGTACCTGCTCAAGTCGGCGTCACCGGTCGCGGTGACCGACGGCGTGCGCAGGGTGCTCGAGGGAGGCGTCTACGCCGACCCGGGCGTCGCGCCGGTACTGGCCACCGGAACGCGGGTACCGGGCACCGACAACACCCCGCGCGAGCTGTCCTCGCGTGAGGTGCAGGTGCTCCAGCTCGTGGCAGATGGCCAGTCCAACAAGGAAATCGGTGAAGCGCTGAACCTGTCCGCGCTGACGGTGAAATCCCACCTGTCGCGGATCGGGCGCAAGCTCGGCACCGGTGACCGGGCCCAAATGGTCGCGCTGGCCATGCGGGCGGGGGTCATCCGCTGACATCGTGCTTGTCGATACGGCCGGACCCTACGCCGACAGCGCGCTGTCGGCGTAGGGTTGCGGGCCGTGAGTGACACAGCTGACGAGCCACCGGCCGAGGCCGTTCTGCTTCGCGAACCCCGCGAAGGCGTCCCCGACGTCGTCGCGGACGAGCAAGCCCTGGCCGAAGCTTGTGCTGCGCTGGCGGGCGGCAGCGGAGCCATCGCGGTGGACACCGAACGCGCTTCGGGCTACCGCTATTGGCCGAAGGCTTACCTGATCCAGCTGCGCCGGGACGGCGCGGGCACGCACCTGATCGACCCGATCGCGCTGGCAGGCAAGCTGGACCCGCTGCGTGCGGTGCTCAACGACGCCGAGTGGGTGCTGCATGCGGCATCCCAGGACATGCCGTGCCTGACCGAGCTCGGGCTGCGGCCGAGAGGTCTGTTCGACACCGAACTCGCCGCCAGGCTGGCCGGATACCACCGTGTCGCGCTGGGCACCATGGTCGAGCAGCTGCTCGGCTACCGGCTGGAGAAGGGGCACAGCGCGGCGGACTGGTCCACCCGGCCGCTTCCCGCTGCGTGGCTGAGCTACGCAGCGTTGGACGTCGAGCTGCTCCTGCCGCTGCGCGACAAGCTCGCCGCCGAACTGGCCGAGCAGGGCAAGCTGGACTGGGCCGAGCAGGAGTTCGCCGCGATCCTGACCGCTCCCCCGCCCGAGCCGCGCCCGGAGCCGTGGCGGCGAACGTCGGGCATCCACAAGATCCGCTCCCCGCGCGCGCTGGCCGTGGTACGTGCCTTGTGGCAGGCCCGCGACGAGCTGGCGCGGAACCGCGACCGGGCGCCGGGCAGGGTGCTGCCGGACAGCGCCATCGTGGCCGCGGCGCAGAACAACCCACGCACGATCGAAGAGCTGCGCGCACTCGGCACGTTCGGCGGCAAGCGACAGCGAGCGCTGTCCGCGCTCTGGATGCGCCACATCGAACAGGCGCGCCGCCTGCCTGCGGACCAGCTGCCCAGCCCGAGCCAGCCCAACGGTGGACCACCACCGCCGAGCCGCTGGGCCGATCGGGACCCGGAAGCGGCCGCCCGGCTGGCTGCCGCACGCGCGGGGCTGGCCGAACTGTCGGACAAGCACCGCATCCCGGTGGAAAACCTCGTGCTGCCGGAGTTCGTGCGCCGGCTGTGCTGGCAGCCGCCCGCGGAGACCGACGCCGATTCGGTGGCGAGGTTGCTGTCCGAGTGGGGCGCTCGGCCGTGGCAGGTCGAGCTGACCGCCGGGCTGCTCAGCGACGCACTGCAGGCCAGGGCTGACCGACCGGCCGATCGAGCCTCAGGTACCGGCCAGGGCTGACTGAGGACCGGACCCCAAGCACCGGGCACTGGACCAACTGGCGGACCGGGCCTCAAGTACTGGGCACCGGCCGAACCGACCTGCGGACCAGGCGCCAAGTACCGGCACCGGCCGAACCGACCGGCGGACCGGGCCTCAAGTACAGGGCACCGGCTGAACTACCGGCGGACCAGGCGCCAAGTACCGGCACCGGCCGAACTGACCCGCGGACCAGGCGCCAACTATCGGCGTCGGCCGAACCGACCGGCGGACCGGGCCTCAAGTACTGGGCACGGTGACGGTCACGGCCAGGCCGCCACCCACCACCGGCTCGGCCCGCACCGTGCCGGAATGCGCCTCGACGGCCGCCCGCACGATGGACAGCCCGAGCCCGGCGCCGGACTTGCCGACCCGCTCGGTCCCGCGGTGGAACGGCTCGAACAGTTCGTGCACCGTCTCCGGGTCGATCATCCGGCCCGACGAACGCACGGTCAGCTGCGCCGAAGCAGCGTCCGCCGCCGTGCTCACCGAGAGCCAGCCGCCGTCGACGTTGTGCCGCACCGCGTTCTCCAGCAGGTTGCCCGCCACGCGCTCCAGCAGCGCTGGATCACCCATCGTCGGTGCCGGCTCGATGTTCATCTCCACCCGCAGCCCTCGCTCCTCGGCTTCCGGCCGGGTGGCGTCCCACGCGTCACGCACGACCGCGGCCAGGTCCACCGGCTCGCGCGCCGCCAACCCCGCCGCATCCGTCCTCGCCAGCAGCAGCAGCGCGCCCACCAGGTGCTCCGCGCGCTGCACGGCAGCCCGCACCACCTCGGCCATCCTGCGGTACTCCGCCTCGTCGGCGTCCGGGTCGGAGAGCGTGACATCGAGTTCGGTGCGGATGACCGTCAACGGGGTCCGCAGCTCGTGCGAGGCGTTCGCCACGAACCGGCGCTGCGCGTCGAACGCGTTGGCCAGCCGGTCCAGCATGTCGTCGATCGTCTCGGCCAGCTGAGCCAGCTCGTCCCGCGGCCGGATCGGCCCGATGCGTTCGTCCAGCGATTCGGCCGAAAGCCGACGCGCGGTCGCACTGATCTCCGCCAGCGGCATCAGCACGCGCGAGGTCAGCGCCCACGCCAAGATGCCGGCGGCCAGCACGACACAACCGAACGCGATGACGCCCGCCACGATCACGTTGTCCTGCGCCTGCTCCTGCAGCTGCGCAGTCAGCACGGCGGCGTCCACCTTGGACCCGTTGACCCGGACGGTCGTGCCCGGCGGAAGCTGCGGCACCCCGGCGGCGGCGTCGCGCACCAGCATCCACGCCAGCGTCAGCAGCACGATGCTGGTCGCCGCGGTCAACACCACGGCGAGCAGCGTGAAGCGCCCACGCAGCCCGCGCAGCTGCGACATCGCGCGCTTGACGATCACGACCGGATCACTGGGACACGGTACCGGCCTCTGGGATCCGGTACCCGGAGCCCACGACCGTGTCGATGATGCCCGGCTCGCCCAGCTTCTTGCGCAACGTCATGACCGTCACCCGCACCGTGGTGGTGAACGGGTCGGCGTTCTCGTCCCACACTCGCTCCAGCAACTCCTCGCTGGAGACCACCGATCCCCCAGCCGCCATCAGGACCTCGAGCACCCCGAACTCCTTGCGGGTCAGCTCGATCGGTCCGCTGGCACGCGTCACCGTCCGCTTGGCCGGATCCAGCGTCACGTCCCGCGCCTTCAGCAGCGGTGGGGTCGCGGGCGTGGCGCGCCGAGCCAGCGCGCGCACGCGCGCGACCAATTCGGGGAACGCGAACGGCTTGGCCAGGTAGTCGTCGGCCCCGCGGGACAGGCCGTCGACCCGGTCCGCCACAGTGCCGCTGGCCGTCAGCATCAGCACGCGGGTGAGTTCGCCGGAGGCGATGATCTCCTCGCAGAGCTGGTCGCCGGACATGCCGGGCAGGTCGCGATCCAGCACCACCACGTCGTAGCGGGTGATCATGGCCTTCTCGTGGCCCTCGTCGCCGGTCAACGCCACGTCGACGGCCATGCCTTCCCGCCGCAGGCCGCGGGCCACCGCGTCGGCAAGGGGTTCTTCGTCCTCAACTACCAGAACTCGCACGTTTTCACCGTGCCACAACAGCCTGAGAAGATGCTGACAACCCTGGGTGATCGCGCGCTAGTGGTGCTCCGCGGTCTCCGGCACGTCGATGTCCTGCAGTGACGCGGCCCAACCGGTCACCTGCCGCGCCACGTCCTGGGCGGTCAGCCCGAGGTCGGCGAGCACCTCGCCGCGGGTGCCGTGCTGGTGGAAGCGCTGGGGCACACCGATGTCACGCAGCGGGACGTCGCACTCGTGGTCGCGCAGCAACGCGGCCAGTGCCGAGCCGAAGCCACCGTGCCTGCCACCGTCCTCGACGGTGACCACCAGCCGGTGCTCCCCGGCCAGCTCGACCAGCTCCTCCGGCACGGGCAGCACCCATCGCGGGTCCACCACCGTCACGCCGATGCCCTGGTCCTCGAGCTTCTCCGCGGCCCGCACGCCCAGTTCGCCGAACGCTCCGACGGCCACCAGGAGGACGTCCGCCTCGGCGTCGCCTGCCGGCGTGCGCAGGATGTCCACCGTTCCCACGCGGCGCTCGGCCTTGATCGGCGCACCGACACTGCCGCGGGAGAACCGCAGCGCCGTCGGGCCGTCGGACACGGCGACCGCCTCGCGCAGCTCCTCCCGCAACGTGGCCTCGTCACGCGGCGCGGCGACCTTCATGCCGGGGACGACACCCAGCAGCGACAGGTCCCACATGCCGTGGTGGCTCGGGCCGTCCGGCCCGGTGATGCCCGCCCGGTCCAGCACGAACGTCACGCCCTGCCGGTGCAGCGCGACATCCATCAACACCTGGTCGAACGCGCGGTTGAGGAACGTCGCGTAGATCGCCACCACCGGGTGCAGGCCGCCCATCGCCAGGCCGGCCGCGGACGTGGCCGCGTGCTGCTCGGCGATACCGACGTCGAAAACCCGCTCCGGGTACTTCTCCGCGAACGCGTGCAGGCCGGTGGAGTGCAGCATGGCCGCCGTGACGGCCACCAGATCCGGACGCTCGTCCGCCAGCGTGGCCAGCTCGTCGCTGAAGATCGACGTCCAGCTCTTGCCGGACTTGCCCGACCCGGACGCCGCGGGCGCGGTCTGGTGCATCTGGTCGATCTCGTCGTTGACCGCGGGCGGGTAGCCGTGGCCCTTCTGCGTGACCGCGTGCACGATCACCGGGCCGCCGTAGGCCTTCGCCTTGGTCAGCGCCGACTCCAGCTGCTGGATGTCGTGTCCGTCGACCGGCCCGAGGTATTTCAGGCCGAGATCGGAGAACATCGCCTGCGGGCTCAGCGCGTCCTTCAGGCCGGCTTTGGCCGCGTGCGCCGCGGCGTACAGCGGCTTGCCGACCACCGGGGTGTGCCGCAGCATGTCCTTGCCACGCTGCAGCACCTTCTCGTACGACGGCTGCAGCCGCAGCGACGCCAGATGCTCGGCGAACCCGCCGATGGTCGGCAGGTAGGAGCGGCCGTTGTCGTTGACCACGATGACCACCGGGCGGTCGGCCGCGGCGATGTTGTTCAACGCCTCCCAGCACATGCCGCCGGTCAGCGCACCGTCGCCGACGACCGCGACCACGCAGCGCTGCTCACCGCGCAGCTCGAACGCCTTGGACAGCCCGTCGGCGTAGGACAACGCGGTGGACGCGTGGCTGTTCTCGACGAAGTCGTGCTCGCTCTCCGCCCGCGCCGGGTAGCCGCTCACACCGCCGCGCTGCCGCAGCAGGTCGAAGCCCTTCTGCCTGCCGGTGACGATCTTGTGCACGTAGCTCTGGTGCCCGACGTCCCACAGCAGCGGCTCACGCGGCGAGTCGAACACCCGGTGCAGCGCCAGGGTGAGCTCCACGACGCCCAGGTTCGGGCCGAGGTGCCCGCCCGCCTGGCAGACCTTGTCCACCAGGAAAGCGCGGATCTCGGCGGCCAGTGCGGCCAGCTCGACCTGATTCATGCGCTTCAGGTCGCCCGGGCCGCGTACCTGGTCCAGCAGCGTCATGTCCCACCTCGCTCTTCGTGCCGATCGCCAGGCGTAGCGCGCGATACCTCGCCCCGGCAGTTCCCCCAAGTGTAGAAGCGCGGATTCGTCCGGTCCGGCACCACGCTACCCGTGATCAACGTGCGGCGAGCAGAGCGATGCACTCGACGTGGTGCGTCATCGGGAAGACGTCCCGGACGCTGAGCGTAGGTGCGATCCCTTGCGATCCCCTGCGTTCAAGAGACCGAAAGAGCCCGTGACCTGCGGCGATGCCGTTCTGGAAGCGTGCGGTCGCCAGCGTCCGGGTGAGAGCGATTGCGAACGAAAGCGAGCCCAAACCGAGCCCTCCCACCGACGGTCGCAAACGTCCGCAGCGAGCGCAGCGAGCTGCCCCGACAAGCGCACTGTGCGGCTGCTGCCGCCGGGGGTCACTGTTGCCGAGGCTCCCGGCCGCATGACGAGGAACGCCCATGCTCGTTCCCCGCTGGCCGACAGGCGCGTCGCCGCGCAAACGAAGGTCCAGTGCCACGTCGGACACGCGATCTAGACTTGCTCGCATGAGCACGAGTCGCGATGAACTTCACGACCTGATCGACGACCTGCCCGACGATCAGGTTGCTGCCGTGCTCGCCGACGTGAAGCGGCGCGCGACTCCGCGGCCGCCGCGAACCACCGAGCCGTTCGAGTGGTTCGGGATGATCAAGGACGGGCCGAGGAACGCCTCGTCTCCGGAGGCGATCGACGCGGTACTGGCCCAGGGCTTCGGCCGCTGATCGATGATCCTGATCGACTCGGGCGTCATCGTCGCGCCCGCTGTGGACCGCGACGCGAACCACCACTCATGCACCGAGTTGCTCTCGAGCGCGCGGCTGGCCAACCGTCGCCTGCTCCTCCCCGCTACGGTCGCCGCCGAAGCCGGGTACCTCATCAGCCACTACGCCGGGTCCGGTGAGGAAGCCCGATTCCTGGCGAGTGTCGCCGACGGCGACTTCGAGCCGGTTGACCTCCTGCCCGAGGACTACGCGAATGGCCGAGCTCGCCAGACGCTATGACGATTTCCCGCTCGGTACGACCGATGCATCCGTCCTCGCCCTCGCTGAACGCTTGGACGTGACCGAGATTGCGACCACCGACCGCCGTCACTTCGCTGCCGTTCGCGTCCACCACGTCGATCACCTGACCCTGCTCCCCGAGCGGCTTGGCTGATCCCTTCCCTCATTCCCGCCCCAGGACGCCCGCGTCGATCGGCACCGGCGAACCCGCGGCTTGAACGGGCACGGGCGAGTCAGCCCGCCAAGGTCACGACCTCGCCGATCACGATGATTGCGGGTGGCTCGATGTTCTCTCCTGCGATGTCGGAGCCGAGTCCGCCCAGGGACGAGATGATGGTGCGTTCCGTCGGCAGCGAACCGTCGCAGATCACCGCCGCGGGAGTATCGGCACTCCGACCACCATCTATCAGCGCCGCGGCGATGGCGCCGGCGTTCTCGACAGCCATCAACAGCACGAGGGTGCCGCGCATCTGCGCCAGGCCGGGCCAGTCGATCAGGCTGCCGGGGTGGTCGGGTGGGAGGTGCCCGGAGACGACGGTGAACTCGTGCACGACGCCTCGGTGGGTGACCGGGATGCCGGCGAGCGCCGGCACGGAGATCGATGATGAGAGCCCGGGGATGACACGGACCGGGACCCCCGCCTCCTGGAGCGCGAGCAGTTCCTCGAAGCCGCGCCCGAAGACGTAGCCATCGCCACCCTTGAGTCGCACGACGTTCTTGCCCGCGCGAGCCCGCTCGACGAGGAGCCGGTTGATCTCCTCTTGAGCGGTGAACCGGCTGCGGGGCACCTTGGCGACGTCGATGACCTCGATGCTGGGGTCGAGATCGGCGAGGAGTTCGCGAGGCGCGAGCCGGTCCGTGACGACCACGTCTGCGGCCAGGAGTGCCTTGATGCCTGCCACAGTGATCAGGTCGGCGTCCCCCGGCCCTCCACCGACGAGGGTGACGCCGCGGAAGTCCGAGGGGGCGAGCGTGATCGTGTTACTGCGAGGCATGGGCAGATCTTGCAGGGGCCCGGGCGTCGTTCCCGAATCGGTGCTCAACCCAGCTAGGTGATCGTGCCGTCGATGCGCGCAACCGCACCGTTCGCGACCTCGACCCAGTCGGACTCATGGGGCTTGACTCCATTGAGGTAGGCGACTGCGGCGCGGATCGCGTCCCCGTGCGAGACCAGGATGGCAACCCCGGCGGGGTCGATCTCCTCGAGGACGGCGGCCATCCGGTCGTAGACGTCCATCAGAGATTCACCACCCGCGATGGGCAGTGTCGGGTCGGACCAGTCGAACTCTTCCGCTGCCGCCCAGGTCTCAACGTAGGAGCGGCCCTCCAGCTCGCCCAGGTGCTGCTCACGCAACCGCGTGTCCGTGTCGACGGTCAGCAGCATCCGAGCGCCGATTGTCTCCGCGGTCTCGACGGCGCGGGTCAGATCGCTGCTGACGAGACGCTGAGCCGTCAGTCCCAAGTCGTCCAGGTCGGCTGCGATCAGCTCTGCCGCTGCGGCCGACTGCGAACGGCCGAGATCGGTCAGCGGCGGATGTGCCGTCTGTCCCTGCGTCAGGCGGCGGACGTTCCACTGCGACTGGCCGTGGCGGACGAGGTAGACCGGGTGAGGCATGGCGGTGATTCTCCCGTAGGCTGCGGACTGCTCGTGGTGCAGGAACCCGGTGAGAGTCCGGGGCGGTTCCGCCACTGTGACGTCGACAAGACGCAGCCAGACACTGGCCATGGGCTGATCCGACCGATTGACGGGGCGAGAACCCCGGAGGAGGAAACCGGCCCATGGCTGCGCCTACCCGCATTGCACTGCTGTCGACTTCTGACACGGACCTGCTGTCTGCTCGCGCGAGCGGCGCCGGTTACGTCTGGGCGAACCCCGCCCGCAGCACCGACGCCGAGCTCACTGCGCTCGTCGCCGGGGCCGACCTCGTCGTCGTACGCCTGCTCGGCTCGCCCCACGACCTGTGGCCCGGCCTCTCGACCGTGCGCGAGGCCGGCACCCCGCTAGTGATCCTGGGCGGTGAGCAGCAGCCGAGCGCCGAGCTGATGGAGCTCTCCACCGTGCCGATGGGGACGGCAGCCGAAGCCCATCGCTACCTGGCCGAGGGTGGTCCAGCCAACCTCGCCCAGCTGCACGCCTTCCTCTCCGACACCGTGCTACTGACCGGCGAGGGGTTCGAGCCACCCGTGGCGATCCCGGCGTGGGGGTACGCCGACCGGCCGTCCGGCCACGATGGCGACCTGCCGCGCGTGGGCGTGCTCTACTACCGCGCCCACGAGGCCAGCGGCAACAACGCCTTCGCCCACGCCCTCGCCGACGCGATCGATGCCACCGGCCGAGCCGTCGGCGTCCCGATCTTCGCGGGGTCGCTCCGCTCGGCGCCCGATGACCTGTACGAGGCGCTCGGAACGCTCGACGCCCTCGTCGTGACGGTGCTCGCCGCCGGCGGCAGCGCCCCGGCCACCGCCAGCGCCGGCGGTGACGACGAGGCGTGGGACGTGGAGCGGATGGCGACCCTCGACATCCCGGTGCTGCAGGGCTTGTGCCTGACCAACAGCCGGGCCGAGTGGGAGGCCTCCGACGACGGGATCAGCCCCCTCGACTACGCCAGCCAGATCGCCATCCCGGAGTTCGACGGCCGGATCACGACGGCCCCGTTCTCGTTCAAGGAGATCGACGCCGAGGGTCTTCCGTCCTACGTCGCGGACCCCGAGCGCTGCGCCCGCGTCGCCGGCATCGCGGCCAACCACGCCGTCCTGCGCCGGGTGCCCAACGGCGAGAAGCGGATCGCGCTGATGCTGAGCGCCTATCCCACGAAGCACGCGCGGATCGGCAACGCGGTCGGCCTCGACACGCCGGTCTCGGCCATCCGGCTGCTGCGCCGCCTGCGCGAGGAGGGCTACGACCTCGGCACCGACAACCCGGTGCTGCCGCTCCTCGACCTGCCCGACGACACCGAGGCCGGCGACGCGCTGATCCACGCCCTCATCGCCGCCGGTGGGCAGGACGAGGAGTGGCTCACCGACGCACAACTCACCGACGCGCACGTGCGCATCGGCAAGGCGGCGTACGACGCCTGGACGGCAGACCTGCCGGCGTCCCTGCGCGAGGCCATGGTCGAGGCGTGGGGCGAGTCGCCGGGCGGCCTGTTCGTGAACGATGACGGCGAGATCGTGCTCGCCACCCTGCAGGCCGGCAATGTCGTGATTCTGATCCAGCCTCCGCGCGGCTTCGGCGAGAATCCCGTCGCGATCTACCACGACCCGGACCTGGCGCCCAGCCACCACTACCTCGCGACCTACCGCTGGCTCGGGGCGGACGTCTCGGCCGGCGGGTTCGGGGCACACGCGGTCGTGCACCTGGGCAAGCACGGCTCGATGGAGTGGCTGCCCGGCAAGAACGCCGCACTCTCCGCCGCATGCGGCCCCGACGCTGCGATCGCGAACCTGCCGTTGATCTACCCGTTCCTGGTGAACGACCCCGGCGAGGGCGCGCAGGCCAAGCGACGCGCGCACGCCACGATCGTCGACCACCTCGTGCCACCCATGGCGCGCGCGGAGTCGTACGGTGACATCGCACGACTCGAGGGTTTGCTCGAGGAGTACGACAAGATTTCGGCGATGGACCCCGCCAAGCTGGCGGCCATCCGCGGTGAGATCTGGCAGCTCATGCACGCTGCCCAGCTGCACCGTGACCTCGGCCTGGAGGAACGCCCCGACGACGAGGAGTTCGACGACTTCCTGCTCCACGTCGACGGCTGGCTGTGCGAGATCAAGGACGCCCAGATCCGCGACGGCCTCCACGTCCTGGGCGCGGCACCGACCGGGGAGGCCCGGGTCAACCTGGTGCTCTCCATCCTGCGCGCCGCGCAGGTCTGGGGCGGCGTCGGCAACGCGGTCCCCGGCCTGCGGGCCGCGCTCGGCCTCAAGGATGGCGCCGATCTCCAGGCGGTCGATGAGACGGAGGCGCGGGCGCGGGCGCTGGTCGAGGCGATGGAGGTGGCCGGCTGGGACCCGACGGAAGCGTCCAGACTGCATGACGCGCCGGAGGTCCAGCAGGTGCTGAGGTTCGCGGCCGAGCAGGTCGTCCCCCGCCTGGCCGGAACGACCGGCGAGCTCGACGCGGTCCTCCACGCGCTCGCCGGCGGGTTCGTGCCGGCCGGGCCCTCCGGCTCTCCCCTGCGGGGTCTGGTGAACGTGCTGCCGACGGGCCGCAACTTCTACACCGTCGACCCGCGGGCCGTCCCCAGCAGGCTGGCCTGGCAGACCGGCCAGGCGATGGCCGACTCGCTGGTGCAGAAGTACCTCGACGAGACCGGCACCTACCCCACCTCGGTCGGGCTGTCGGTGTGGGGCACCAGCGCGATGCGAACCTCCGGTGACGACGTCGCCGAGGTGCTGGCGCTGCTCGGGGTGCGCCCGGAGTGGGACGCGGAGTCCCGCCGGGTCCGTGAACTGGCCGTCGTTCCGCTCGAGGAACTCGGCCGCCCGCGCATCGACGTCACCGTCCGGATCTCGGGCTTCTTCCGCGACGCGTTCCCCCACGTCGTGGCGATGCTCGACGACGCGGTGCGGATGGTGGCCGACCTCGACGAGCCGGCCGAGGCGAACTACGTGCGCGCCCACTTCGCCGCCGACCTGGCCGAGCACGGCGACGCCCGCCGCGCGAGGACCCGCATCTTCGGCTCCAAGCCCGGGTCGTACGGCGCCGGCATCCTGCAGGTCATCGAGTCCGGCACCTGGCGCGACGACAGCGACCTCGCCGAGGTCTACACCGCCTGGGGCGGCTTCGCCTACGGCCGCGACCTCGACGGTGTACCGGCCGCCGACGACATGCGCGCCAACTACCGCCGTATCAAGGTCGCCGCCAAGAACGTCGACTCCGCCGAGCACGACATCGCCGACTCCGACGACTACTTCCAGTACCACGGCGGCATGGTCGCCACGGTCCGCGCGCTGACCGGTGCCGATCCGAAGGCGTACGTCGGCGACTCAACCTCGCCGGACGCGATCCGCACCCGCACCCTGTCGGAGGAGACCGCGCGCGTCTTCCGCGCCCGGGTGGTCAACCCGCGCTGGATCGCCGCCATGCAGCGGCACGGCTACAAGGGCGCCTTCGAGCTGGCCGCCACCGTCGACTACCTCTTCGGATTCGACGCCACCGCCGGTGTGGTGCACGACTGGATGTACGACAAGCTCGCCCAGGAGTACGTCCTCGACGAGACCAACCAGGAGTTCCTGCGCAAGTCGAACCCGTGGGCACTGCGCGGCATCGTCGAGCGACTCCACGAGGCCGCCGAGCGCGGCCTGTGGGCCGAGCCCGACGCCGACACCCTGGCCGCGATGCAGCAGGTCTACCTCGAGGTGGAGGGCGACCTGGAGGACCGCGAGTGAGCGCCCGGTGAGGGTCCGCGTTCTCGGCGTCGGAATGGGGCCGCAGCATGTCACCCCGGAAGTGGCCGACGCGCTCCGGTCGTGCGACTACGTCCTCGCCGCCGAGAAGCGCGAGGACGATGGCCTGCTCTCGGTCCGCCGAGCCATTGCGGTCGAGCATGGTCTCGAGGTGGTCGCCGTCCCCGATCCCGAGCGGGATCGGGCCGATCCGGTCGACTATGCGAAGGCAGTCAAGGACTGGCACGAGGCTCGTGTGACGGCCTACGAGCGGCTCCTGCGCGAGCGGGATGGCACGGCAGCGTTCCTCGTGTGGGGTGATCCGTCGCTCTACGACTCGACGATCCGGGTCGTGGACCGGCTCGCCGAGCGGATGCCGCTGGAGTACGACGTGCTACCGGGCATCAGCGCACCGCAGCTGTTGGCCGCCCGTCACCGGATCGTGCTGCACCCGGTCGCCCAGCCCGTCCACATCACTACCGGCCGGCGGCTCCGCGAGGACGTCGCGGCCGGCCAGACCAACCGGTGCGTCATGCTCACCGGCACCCTCGACCTGGCCGGGCTTGACGACTGGTCGATCTGGTGGGGTGCCAACCTCGGCACCGACTCCGAGGAGCTCGTCGCGGGGCGGGTCGCCGAGGTGCTGCCCTCGATCGAAGCAGCGCGCGAGCGGGCGAAGGCAGCGGCCGGCTGGGTGATGGACGTCTATCTGCTGCGGGCTCGGGAGGCGCAGCCGTGAGCGGTCTGCTCGTCGCCGGGACGACCTCGGACGCCGGCAAGTCGGTCGTCACCACCGGCCTGTGCCGCGCCTTCGCGAGACGTGGCGTGAAGGTGGCGCCGTACAAGGCCCAGAACATGTCGAACAACTCGATGGTCTGCGCCGCCGCCGACGGCACGACCGCCGAGATCGGCCGAGCCCAGTGGGTCCAGGCACTGGCTGCCCGCGTTGCCCCTGAGCCGGCGATGAATCCGGTGCTGCTCAAGCCCGGCAGCGACCGGCGCAGTCATGTCGTCCTGATGGGCCATCCAGCCGGCGAGCTCTCGTCGGCGGACTGGGAGACGGGCCGACGTAACCTGGCCACGGCCGCACACACTGCATACGACGACCTGGCGGCGCGTTTCGACGTCATCGTGGCCGAGGGAGCAGGGAGCCCGGCCGAGATCAACCTGCGCGCCGGCGACTACGTCAACATGGGGCTGGCCCGGCACGCATCGCTGCACACCGTGGTTGTGGGCGACATCGACCGCGGCGGTGTCTTCGCCGCGATGTACGGCACGGTCGCGCTCCTGGAGCCCGCGGACCAGAGGCTGGTGGCCGGCTTCGTGGTCAACAAGTTCCGTGGCGAACTCGCGCTCCTCTCTCCCGGCCTGGACTCCCTGGAGCGGCTGACGGGCCGTCGCGTGTTCGGCGTACTGCCGTGGGATCCGAGCCTGTGGCTGGACTCCGAGGACGCCCTCGACCTCGACGGTCGTCGCTCCAGCGGTGAGGCCGCCTTCCGGATCGCGGTCGTGCGGCTGCCGCGGATCAGCAACTTCACCGACGTCGACGCGCTCGGTCTGGAGCCCGACCTCGACGTCGTCTTCGTCTCCGACCCCCGCGACGTCGCCGATGCCGACGTGATCGTGGTGCCGGGGACCCGCTCGACGATCAGCGACCTGGCCTGGCTGCGCGCACGGGGACTGGACGCCGCGATCCTCGACCACGCCCGCCGAGGTCGCCCGGTGCTCGGCATCTGCGGCGGCTTCCAGATGCTCGGCCGCACCATCAGCGACCCTGCCGGTGTCGAGGGCGTGGCGGGTGCCGAGGTCGAGGGCCTGGGGTTGCTCGACATCCGCACCGACTTCGCCGCCGAGAAGGTGCTGCGACTGCCCGCCGGCGCCGCCCTGGGCGCACCCGCCTCGGGCTACGAGATCCACCACGGCCGGATCACCCGCAGCGGTGGCGAGGAGTTCCTCGGCGGAGCCCGTGCGGGCAAGGTCTTCGGCACGATGTGGCATGGCAGCCTCGAGGGCGACGCGCTGCGGGGTGCGCTGTTGTCCGAACTGCTGGGCCGCGATCCGTCCGCGGTGAGCTTCGGTGCCGCCCGCGACGCCAGGCTCGACCGGCTGGGCGACCTGGTCGAGGAGCACCTCGATGTCGACGCACTGCTGACGCTCGCCCGCGGCGGCACACCCGCCGGCCTGCCCGTCCTACCCCCAGGAGGTTCCCCGTGAGGCTGTTGCTCCTGGGAGGCACCAGCGAGGCCCGCGACCTCGCCGCCCGGCTCGTCGACGATCGCGACAGCGGCATCGAGGTGACCAGTTCCCTGGCCGGCCGGGTTGCCGAGCCGCGTCTGCCGGTCGGGAAGGTGCGTATCGGCGGCTTCGGCGGGGTCGAGGGTCTGCGGGCCGCGCTCGCCGAGTACGACGCGGTGGTCGACGCGACGCATCCCTTCGCGCTCGGCATGAGCGCCAACGCCGTAGCCGCCTGTCGCCTCGACGACGTCCCCCTGCTGCGGCTCGAGCGGCCCGGTTGGGAGCCGGACCCGAGCTGGCACTACGTCGACGACCACGAAGGGGCGAGCAGGCTGGCCGCCACGCTCGGTGCGCGGCCGTTCCTCACCGTCGGCCGCCAGGAGCTGGCTCGCTTCGTCCCCGCGCTGTCCGGCCACGCCGTGCTCGCCCGGGTCGTCGACCGTCCCGCCCTCGACCTGCCCCAGACGTGGACGCTGCTGACCAGCCGAGGCCCCTACACCCTCGATACCGAGCTCGCCCTGATGCGGCAGCACGCCATCGACGTCCTCGTCACCAAGGACTCCGGCGGCAGTTACACGTGGCCCAAGATGCAGGCCGCCGCCGAGCTCGACGTCGCCGTGGTCGTCGTACGACGCCCCGCCGGCCCGGTCGGAGTGCCGACCGTGCATGACGTGGAGGATGCCGTCGCCTGGGTCAGGGAGCAGTCGTGAGAGTGCTCGTCACCGGCGGAGTCCGCTCCGGCAAGTCCCGTCACGCGGAGTCGCTCCTGACCGGACCGGTCACCTACCTCGCTCCAGGGCCGGTCCAGGACGACGCCGACTGGGCCGCGCGGATCGCCGCCCATCGGGCGCGGCGGCCTGCCGAATGGACGACCGTCGAGTCCCACGACCTCGTCGGCGTGCTCGCGCGCACCGACGGGCACGTCATGGTCGATTGCCTGGGCACGTGGCTCACGGCGGTGCTCGACGAGCGTGGCCTCTGGGGCGCGCCAGCGGACGAGATGACCGACGTGATCGGACACCTGGCGCGAGAGGCAGCGGACGTCCTCGGTGTTCGCGACCAGGGAGAGGACACCGTTCTCGTCACCAACGAGGTCGGCCTGGGCGTCGTGCCCGAGCACCGGTCCGGTCGGCTCTTCCGGGACCTGCTCGGACTGGTCAACCAGCGCATCGCGGCAGCCTGCGACGAGGTGCACCTGGTGATCGCAGGCAGGGTGATCCGGCTATGACCCAGCCAGGCACCGCGCTGCTTCTCGTCGGCATGTCCGTCTCCGATGTCGACCGTCGCGACGAGCTGCTCGCGGCGGCTGCGAGCCACGGTGCGGGCGTCGCCTTCCTGCAGATGGGCGACCCGTCGCTCTCGCGCGAGCTGACCCGGCTCGCCGACGCCGGCGCCACTACGATCAGCCTCGCCGGCATCAGCCTCGGCCCGCTCGCCCCCGGTCAGTCCTGGCTACGGAGGATCGCCGCGCACTGGTGGCGCGAGCGCGCCGGGCACCGCCCGGTGATCGAGGTTGCGACCCGGCTGGCGACCACGATCGAGGACATCGGGGTCGCGCTGGTCGACCTGAAGCCGGTCTCCGGTGCCGAGCCGGGCCTGACCTCGGCCGCCTGGGAGGACGTGACCCGCCACCGGCGCCAGGTGCTCGTCTGCCGCGGCCCGCGGTGCACGGCCCGCGGATCCGACGAGACGGCCCGCGCGCTGATCCTCGGACTGATGGAGGCCGGGCTCGGCGACCATGACGTGCTGGTCACTCACACTGGTTGTCAGTTCCCCTGCAACCAGGCGCCAGTCGTCAGCGTTCAGCCCGACGACGTCTGGTACGGCGGCGTCGACCCCGACGCGGCCAAACAGATCGTGTCCGACCACCTGCTGGCCGACACTCCCGTGGAGAGCCGCCGGCTCCCGCGCTGAGCGCAGGAGCCGACAGGTTGGTTCGCGGGGGCGGCCGTCAGAGGCTCGCGGCGAGGGCGCGCCGCTGCGCCTGCGCCGTCTGCGCGGCGTAGAGCCGACCGACCAACCCGGTGAGAACCACGCCGATCACGCCCCACATCGTGGCCAGCGTGAACAGTGACGCCCGGCGGAAGAACCAGAGCGTGTCGGCCGGGAAGTCGCCGACCTCGTTGACGGTGGCGAAGAGCTGGCCGGCGACGACCATGACGGCCAGGTAGCCGGTTGCACCGGCGACGAGGCCGCCGTAGGTGCCGAGGCGGTTGCGCAGCCTGAGCGCGGCGTACGTCGCGGCGACGGCCGTCAGGACCGAGACGACGACGAAGCCGAAGTAGAGCGCCGTCCTGTCGCCGATCGTGTCGCCACTTCCGACCGCCGGCGGGTTCGCCGGATACTTCAGGAACGGCACGAGGGCGAAGGCGACGAAGCCGAGCAGAGTGATCAGGGCGGTGGACTGGCCGGGCTGGAGCCGGCCGATGCGGCCGATGGTGCCGGCCGCGACGAGGGCGACGATGCCGCCGAGCGCGAGCCCGACGGCGAGGCTGCCGGTGAGCAGGCCCCAGGTCCGCTGGCTGTCCCGGGAGACTTCGGTGCCCTCGCCCTCGTCACCGTGAGAGTGTCTGTGCGTGTGGCTGTGGCCTCCGGAGGCCTCGTCGCCATGGTCGTGGGACGCCTCGGTCGGAGCCTCGTCGGCGGCAGTGCCTGACTCCTCGAGGGCGATGGCAGTCTCGAGGTGGGGCTCCCCCACCGAGTACGCGACGAAGAAGGTGGCGATGCCGGCAACCAGGCCGGCGATCAGACCACGGATGAGAAATGCACGTGCGGTCATGCTGGTTTCCGTTCAGGAAGCAGCGCGGCGCCGATGTCGGCGCCGCGCGCGAAAAGGGTCGTCAACGGCCCCGGGCCGCGCCGGTTTCGGGGTCGCTGTCGCGCCGAAGCGCGCTCAGAGCTCGGCAGGGATCCCGGGCTCACGCCGGGATCGGGCCGGAATCAGGTTCAGTGGCAGGGGTAGCCGAGGAGGTGGCGTCCGTCGTGGACCCACTCGTGGATGGCCGTGCCGGACAGGAGGGAGACGGCCCCCTGCTCGGTGCTGACGAAGAAGAGCACCAGCGTCCCGAGGAGACCGAAGAACAGCGCCCATGGCGCCAGCTGGCCGAACGGGATGGTGGGAACGGAAGGTGCGCCGGCGACCGGCGCCGCAGAGACCTGCGACATGTGTCCTCCTCAGGGATACGTGCGTCCCTGTTCGATGGGATGGATGACGGGCATTCGGGTCTGACTCCACCGCTCGGAGGCGGTGTCACAGTAGCGCGACTGTGCCGGATTCTCACCGGCTTCCTCGTGCCCGTTAGCCGGATGCTATCGCACGCCGCCCGACTGTGCGCGCCGAGCCATGAGCAACGCGCCGGATGCCGACACGACCGCACCGATGATGCCAACCCTGCGGGCGAGTCGGGCGGCCCGACCGATGTCCTCGGGTCGTACGGCCCGACCGTCGCCCATGACGGAACGGTGCTCGAGCCGGCTGCCGTAGTAGCGGTTCGTGCCGCCCAGCCGGATGCCGAGAGCGCCGGCGAACGTGGCCTCGACGACACCGGCGTTGGGGCTGGGATGGCCGGCGGCGTCACGGCGCCATGCCCTGGCGGCGGACCGCGCCGTTGCTGGCGAGGCGAGGAGCGTGGCGGCGCCGGCGAGCCGCGAGCCGGGCAGGTTGACCAGGTCGTCGAGGCGGGCGGCGGCCCAGCCGAACCGCTCGTAGCGGTCGTTGTGGTGGCCGACCATCGCGTCGAGGGTGTTGGCCGCCCGGTAGCCGAGGAGCCCGGGCATCCCGGCCACGGCTCCCCACAGCAGCGGTGCAACGACGGCGTCCGAGGTGTTCTCCGCGACGGACTCCACGACCGCGCGTGCGACCTCCGACTCCTCCAGCGCCGAGGTGTCGCGGCCCACCAGATGGGTGAGGCGTTCGCGGGCGGCCGGGAGGTCGCCTGCTCGCAGGAGCGCGTCGACCGCGAGTGCCTCTCGCTCCAGCGAACGCCCACCGAGCACCGTCCAGGACACCACGGCGGTGGCCACCGCCTGGGCGACGGGGTTCCGCGCTGCACGCTCCGCCGCGACGCCCACCACGGTCGCGGCCCCGACCAGTGCCGCCGTGTGGGCCGCGCCCCGCGGCCGGGAGTCGGCGTAGAGCGGACGCTCCAGCGCTGCGGCCGCGTTGCCGAAGCCGGCAACGGGATGGAGACGCTGTGGGTCTCCGAGCACGCGGTCCGCGGCGAACCCGAGCAAGAGACCGACGGCTCGGGCGCTCACGAGAGAGCCACAAGCAGGGCAGCGAGCGACAGCTCGATCGCTGCGCCGAAGACGTCGCCGGTGACGCCGCCGAGCCGCCGTACCGCGCGAGCGACGACGACGGCGCCCACGGCGAACGCCGTCGCGCTGGCCAGCGCTCCTCGCCACCAGGCGAGTCCGGACCAAGCGCCGGCGAGCGAGAGAACGGCGGCGCACGTCAGCCACATGAGCACCACGACTGCCAGGGCGACGGTGCCGGTGTAGGTGTCACCGAGCCCACCGGGTCGTGCGGACGGCACACCTCGGGCACAGCAGGTGGCGAGCGCGGCACGGGAGACGCAGAGCGCCCAACCAGCGAGGACGGCGGCGCGCACCGGCTGCGGCGAAGCCAGGCACGCGGCGAGGCCGGCGGCCTGCAATCCGAGCACCAGGACCACCGTCACCGCCACGGCGAGCGGAGCAGCGGCCAGCGGAGCGAGCGCCATCGCCATGCCGGCCCGTCGCCGATCGACGAGCGCCGGTGGTGCGACGGGGATGGCGGTCAGTGTGCCAAGGGCCAGCCGCCACGCGTCGAGCAGCATCACGCCCGTAGCTCGGACAGCAGGGCCACCTCGCGGAGAACGGCGGAGGCGCTGCGCACCATCGGCACGGCCGCGACGGCGCCCGATCCCTCCCCCAGCCGCATGCCGAGGTCGAGCAGCGGTTCGCGGCCCATCTTGGCGAGCGCGAGCGACTGGGCGGGCTCGGTCGACCGGTGGCCGGCGGCGTACCAGGCGGCGGCGCCCGGCTCGATCCGGTCGGCGGTGAGTGCGCAGGCCACGCTCATCAGTCCGTCGAGCAGCACCGGTACGCCGTCCTGGGCTGCGGCAAGGAGGTATCCGGTCGTGGCGGCCAGGTCTGCGCTTCCCAACGCCGTCAGTGTCTCGACCGGGTCCGCGATCCGGGTGCCGGCACGCCCGAGGGCCAGGTCGATGACCTCGGTCTTGTGCGCCAGCGTCGCGTCGTCGATCCCCGTACCGCGGCCGACCACCTCGCGAGCGGGAAGCCCCAGGCCGGCGGCGACCAGGGCCGCAGCGGGGGTGGTGTTGCCGATGCCCATGTCTCCGCTGAGCAGCAGCTGGGCGCCCGCCCGCATCTCCTCGCGTGCGATCGCCGCTCCGGCATCGAGGGCCTGTCGGGTCTGCTCCGACGTGAGGGCGTCCTCGAGATGGATGGCGCCGGTGGACCGACGGACCTTGTGGACGGTGAGCGCCGCACGCGTCGCCTCGTCGAGGTCGGAGAAGTCGTCGTCGACTCCCAGGTCGAGCACCCGGACCGCGACGTCGTGTGTGGCTGCCAAGGCGTTCACAGCAGCCTTGCCCGCGAGGAAGGTGCGGACCATCGCACCGGTGATCGCGGGCGGGAATGCGGAGACGCCGTGTGAGGCGACTCCATGGTCGCCGGCGAAGATGACCAGCCGGACATCCTCGACCGGCTTCGGAGGCACGCGGCCCTGGCAGGACGCGAGCCAGATGCCCAGCTCGCCGAGGCGGCCGAGGGCACCGGGCGGGGTGGCCAGCGCCGCCAAGCGCTTGGCCGCATGATCGCGGGCGATGTCGGACGGGGCGGAGACGTAGGGCATGGCGGACCTCACGAGGTGGGCTGGAGAAGGCGGACCGCGTCGAGCGCGGTGAAGAGTTGGTTCGTCATCCCCGGTGGACGCACGGCGATGCGGACCCAGGTGGAGTCGAGCCCCGGGAACGTGTCGGCCCGGCGTACGGCGACGCCGCGCTCCCTCAGCGCCGCATGAGCGCCCCGTCCCAGCCGCGCCAGGACGAAGGGCGCCGCCGATGGCGCGTAGTCGATCCCGCGTCCGCGAAGACCGCCTTCGAGGAAGTCGCGCCAGCGCGCCAGTGTGGCCGCGCGGTCGCGGGCCTCAGGGGTTGCTGTCCGGCTGGTGCACCCGATCGTTGCCGCGATGGCCGGTGCCGAGACGGACCAAGGCGTCTGCCGGTCGGCCAACCAACGGACCTGCGTGCGATCGCCGACGATGTAGCCGGCTCGGATTCCCGGGATGGACCAGTGCTTGGTGAGACTCCGGACGACCACCAGGCCCTTGAGTTGCTCGCGGGCCAGGGAGCCGGTCTCGCAGGGCACCGCGTCCATGAACGCCTCGTCGACCACGACGAGTCGACCTCTCCGGCGCAGACCGCGGAGCAGCTCTGCGGGGTGAAGGACACCGGTCGGATTGGTGGGGTTCCCGATGACGACGAGGTCCGCGTCTTCGGGGATCGCGTCGGGATCCAAGGCGAAGCCGTCCCTCGGTCGGCACACGACCGTCGTCACGGTGTGTCCGGCCTGTTCGAGCGCGGCATGTGGCTCGGTGAACTGCGGGTGCACGACGACCGGGCGCCGCCACGGGCGCAGCTGGGCGATCAGCGTGAACGCCTCGGCAGCGCCGGCGGTCGGAAGGACCTCCTCGAGCTTGCGTCCGTGCCGCTGGGCGATCGCGGCGCGAGCCGGCTCGGCGTCGGGATAGGCCGCGGCCGCGGCGAGGCTGTCGCGCATCGCACGATCCAGCCACCCAGGCCGGTCGCCGTCGAAGACATTGACCGCGAAGTCCAGGAGGCCCTCTCCCGTCTCGACGTCGCCGTGATGGCGCAAAGGGTCGGCCACACGGTCGCGGGGCCGCTTTACGGACGCCGCAGGCGGAGCGGGCGAGACCACGTGCGTCGGCGCAGCATGGACGGCGTCGGCGAATCGCTGGGCGAGTTGAGGGTGCCCGGCCCAGTGGAGGTGGAGGTAGGACGCGTGGAGGTTCCCGCTGGCATAGCCGACGGGTTCGCCGTCGATCGTCCAGGCCGCGCTCGCCCCGGCGGCCGGGGTGGTCCGGGTGCGGTGGAACTCGTGACCGGTGACCTCCTCCCCTGCCTTGGTGAGGAGCGAGTCGGTCGCGGCGATCGCAGCCGGGTAACGCAGCACGAGCCGCTCTGCCATCGCAGCTGTGGTCGGGACAATGCCCGCCATGGGTGCGCCGTCGAGCGACTCGGCCAGATAGAGCAACCCGGCGCACTCGGCGACCGTCGGGATCCCGGCGGCCACGGCGCTACGCAGATCCTCCAGCAGACCGCGGTTGGCGGCGAGCTCGGCGGCGTACACCTCGGGGAACCCGCCGCCGAGGTAGATGCCCTGCGTGCCGGCCGGGAGCGCCCGGTCAGCGAGCGGATCGAAGGTGACGACCTCGCAGCCGGCAGCGGTCAACAGCTCTTCGGTCTCCGCGTACCGGAAGGTGAAGGCGCGCCCGCCGGCCATCGCGACGACTGGCCGGTGGTCGCTGGCGCCGACCGACATCACCTCTCGTGCGGGGCTCCACGACTCGGCGTCCAGATGCGGCGCCGAGCGGGCGACCTCGAGGATCGCGTCGAGGTCCAGGTGGCGGGCCACCTGCTCCCCGAGCTGTTCGATCATCCGGATGGAACCGTCCCGTTCGGCGGCGGGGACGAGCCCCAGGTGGCGTGAGGGTGTGGAGAGCCGGACGTCGCGCGGCATCACGCCAAGGACCGGTAGACCCGTTTGCTCGAGCGAGCCGATGATCTCGGCGGTGTTGCGGTCCGATCCCGCCTGGTTGAGGACGACACCGGCCACCCGGACTCCGGCGTCGAAGCTCGCCATGCCGAGGGCGATCGCGCCCGCGGAGCGGGACAGCTTGGCGACGTCGATCACGAGCACGACTGGCGTCCGGGTGAGGGTGGCGACGTGCGCGGTGGAGGCGAATCCGTCGGTGCCCAGTCGTCCGTCGTACAGGCCCATGACGCCCTCGATCACCGCGATGTCCGCGCCGGACGCACCGTGCAGCAACATCGGGACGAGCCGCTCCTCGCCCACGAGGTGCGGGTCGAGGTTGCGGCCGGGGCGGCCGGTCGCCAAGGCGTGGTAGCCGGGGTCGATGTAGTCCGGACCGACCTTGTGACCGCTCACCTCGTGGCCGGCCATCCGGAGAGCGGCCATGAGCCCGGTGGCGATCGTGGTCTTGCCCTGGCCGGTGGACGGCGCGGAGACGACCAGCCGGGGCAGGGCTACCACTCGATGCCCCTCTGGCCCTTCTGGCCGACGTCCATCGGATGCTTGACCTTGCTCATCTCCGTGACTAGGTCGGCAGCCTCAATGAGGCGGGGATCCGCGTTGCGGCCCGTGATGATCACGTGCTGGAAGCCCGGCCGGTTTCGCAGCGTCTCTACGACGTCGTCGACGTCGAACCAGCCCCACTTCATCGGGTAGGTGAACTCGTCGAGGATCAGCAGGTCGTGGCTCTCGTCGGCCAGGCGGCGCTTGATCTCCTGCCATCCCTGCAGAGCCGCGGTCTCGTGGTCCTCGGCGTCACCCTGCTTTCGGGTCCACGACCAGCCGGAACCCATCTTGTGCCACTCGACCGGGCCGCCCTCGCCCGTCTCCTCGTGCAGCCGGCCCAGTCGCTCCAGAACGGTCTGCTCGCCGATGCGCCACTTGGCCGACTTCACGAACTGGAAGACACCGATCTTCCAGCCCTGGTTCCACCCGCGAAGCGCGAGCCCGAAGGCGGCGGTGGACTTCCCCTTGCCGTCGCCGGTGTGCACCACGAGCAGAGGCCGGTTGCGGCGCTGCTTCGTCGTCAGGCCGTCGTCGGGAACGACAGCAGGCTTGCCCTGGGGCATCAGGCCGCTCCCTTCTGCGTGCGGGATCGGACCGTGCCGGCCAGCGCCTCAGCACTGACCTCGGCCACGGGCAGGTGTTCGGCGCCCAGCAGCTCCGCGAGTCGCAGTGCGAGGCCAAGACGCAAGGGGCCGCCCTCGCCATCGATGACGACCGTCGTCACACCGAGCCCGGCGACGTACTCCGCAGCCTGCTGTGACCGCGCGACAGCGTCCTTTCCGCCCGTCGCGCGACCGTCCGTCACCACCACCAGGAGTGGTCGCAGCCGTGGATCGCGCATTCGCTCACGGGTCAGCACGCGAGCGGCTTCGAGCAGCCCTTCGGCCAGCGGCGTGCGTCCCCCTGCCGGAACTTCATCGAGCCGCGCGGCAGCGATGTCGACGGAATGTGTGGGCGGCAGCGCGACCGTCGCCTCGGTGCCCCGGAAGGTGACCAGGCCGACCTTGTCACGGCGGCGGTACGCATCGAGCAGAAGCGAGAGGATCGCGGTCTTCACCTGGGTCATCCGCTTACGCGCGGCCATGGACCCGGAGGCGTCAACGCAGAACAGCACAAGATTCGCCTCCCGCCCCTCCCGCACGGCAACCCGGAGGTCCTCGTTGCGCAGCTCCACGCGTCCGGTCGTGCGTCCGCGCGAGGACTGCTTGCCAGCGGCCGCCAGCAGAGTCTCCACGAGGTGGAGTGATCCCGTGGGTCCGTCCGGTCGCCGGGCGCCGACACGGCGACCGGTGCTCGCGAGGGCTCGACTGCGTCGTCCGGCCTCGCCCTCCCCGAGCCCCTGCACCTTGAGCAGCCGGGGTCGGTACGGCGCGGTGGCACGAACCGTCGAACCCGCCTCGGTGCCTGCGGGCGGCGTCATCGGCTGCTCAAGGTCAGGCTCGGCCGGAGTCTCCGCCAGGCTGTCGGTCGGCGCCTGACCACTGTCGCCCTCACCGGCCTCGTCCCGCGGTCCGTCAGCGTGCGCCTGATCTGGTGTGTGGTCTTCGGGTGGGCTCTGCGGGTCATCGGGCGCCGGTCCCTCCGGCGGCTCGGGCGGTAGCTCGTCGTCGCCCAGGACCTGGTCGAGCAGGTCCTCGTCGAGACCGGGAGCGTCGAAGGGGTTGCGGCGGCGCCGGTGCGGCAGCGCCAGCAATGCGGCGCGTCGGATGTCGGCGCGGGTGACCTCGTCGCGGCCCTCCCAGGCGGCGTGGGCGACCGCGGTGCGGGCGGTGACGATGTCGGCGCGAAGCCCGTCGACCTCGAACGCGGCACAGACCTCGGCGATCTTCATGAGCGCAGACTCCGTGAGCCGCACCTTGGCGAGACGCTCGCGGGCCGATTCGACGCGCTCGGTCAGGGCCCGGTCGGCGTCGCGGTAGCGCGCGGCGAACGCGACCGGATCGGCGTCGTAGGCCATCCGCCGCCGCACGACCTCGGCGCGGAGCGCCGGCTCCCGCGGGGCAGCGACCTCGACGGTGAGCCCGAAGCGGTCGAGCAACTGCGGGCGCAGCTCCCCCTCCTCGGGGTTCATCGTGCCGATCAGCACGAACCGGGCCGCGTGCTCGACCGAGACGCCGTCGCGTTCAACGGTGACCTGACCCATCGCCGCAGCATCGAGGAGCAGGTCGACGAGGTGGTCGTGCAGCAGGTTGACCTCGTCGACGTAGAGGATGCCGCGGTGTGCTCTCGCGAGCAGTCCGGGCTCGTACTCCACCTTGCCGTGCGACAGCGCCCGCTCGAGGTGGAGGGAGCCGAGGACCCGGTCCTCGGTCGCGCCAACGGGGAGCTCGACGAGCCGCACCGGACGGACGATGGTCTCCGTCTCGGTGCCGAACGGGCCGTCGGGCGATGTGGCTGCCGGGTCGGCAGGGTCCACGGAGAACCTGTCGGCCGCGTACACCTCGATCGGCGGCAGCACGGCCGCTAGCGCCCTCACGGCCGTCGACTTGGCGGTGCCCTTCTCGCCGCGGACGAGGACGCCACCGATCTCCGGCGAGATCGTCGTGAGGACGAGCGCGAGGCCCATGTCGTCCAGGGCGTCGGTCTCGCAACCGAGGACGGCTGAAAATGGGTAGTACTGTGGCATGTGAGGCTCCCGCTCTGTTCGCCAGCAGTGACTGGTCGGGCGGGAGGCCGGTCTTCGGACTTGCCGAGTCCTCCGCTCAACTCGTGAGTGGAGGCTCGGTTCACCGCAGCGGGCCTGTGCCGGAATCTCACCGGCTTCCCAGATTCTCCCCGTCCGCCGTCCCCACCGTTTCCGATGGCTGGGCCGTTGGGGCACCTCTCGCCTTGCGGGGCTCACGATAGCATCTGCTCGCGTGATCACTGTGGTGGGTATCGGCGCCGACGGCTGGGACGGCGTGTCGGAGGTCGGCCGGGCCTGGGTCGAGCGAGCCCGCGTGGTGCTCGGTGGGCGCCGGCACCTCGACCTCCTGCCCGACGTGCCGGGGCAGCGCCGCGAGCCCTGGCCCTCCCCGATGCGTGACCGGCTGCCAGCACTGCTCGCATCCCTGGCCGAAGAAGCAGCCGCCGGACACGTCGTCGCCCTCGCCTCCGGCGACCCGCTGGTGTCCGGGATCGCCACGACCCTCATCGACCTGCTCGGGACCGACGAGGTGACAGTGATCCCGGCGATCTCCTCAGTCGCCCTCGCACGGGCGGCGATGCGCTGGCCGGCAGAGAGCCATGCCGTCGTGAGCGTCGTGGGTCGCGACGTCGCGCTGGTGCGCCGCGAGCTCGCCCCTGGCCGTCGGATCCTGGTGCTCTCGTCGGATGAGCAGACCCCGAGGGACATTGCGGGGCTCTTGGTCGCCGAGGGGTACGGCGACAGCGAGGTCACCGTGCTCGGTGACCTCGGCGGGCCGGAGCAGAGCTCGTTCCGGTTCGAGAGCGCCGTCATCCTCACCGGCACGGAGCTCGATCTGCCGCGGCTCAACGTCGTCGCGATTGACTGCGTCGGCCCGGCCCTCGGCGGTTGGGTCGCCGGTCTGCCCGACGACGCCTTCGAGCACGACGGCCAGTTGACCAAGCGAGACCTGCGTGCCAGCGCCCTCGCACGGCTCGCCCCCGTCCCGGGCGAGCACCTGTGGGACGTCGGGGCCGGAGCCGGCTCGGTCGGGATCGAGTGGATGCGCGCCCACCCGTCCTGCATGACCACCGCAGTTGAGGCCGACGCCGACCGCGCCACGAGGATCAGCCGCAACGCCGCGCGTCTCGGCGTGCCGGGACTCGAAATCGTGCACGGCCGCGCCCCCGACGCCCTCGCCGGACTGCGCACGCCCGACGCTATCTTCGTCGGCGGCGGCGCCACCCGCGACGGCGTGATCGACGCCTGCCTGACGGCGCTCCGGCCGGGCGGCCGGCTGGTCGCGCACGGCGTGACCCTCGAGACCGAGATGCTGCTCGGTCGGCTCTACCGGCAGCACGGCGGCGAACTGACCCGAGTCTCGGTCGAGACCAGCGCACCGGTCGGCACCTTCACCGGCTGGACTCCGGCCCGTACCGTCACACAGTGGGCACTGACGCGCTGAAGCCGTACCTCTCCTCATGCAAGACACTCGCCAACGGCGAGCGGTGCCGCCAGCCGTAGCGCTCCAGATCAGGTACCTCCGGCAGCTCCGAGACGGCACCGACGCAGAGCCACGCCACCGGCCGCACGTGCTCCGGCATGCCGACGAGATCGCGCAGGAACTCCTCGCGGTAGAAACTGACCCACCCCACCCCGAGGCCCTCGGCCGTCGCGGCGAGCCACAGGTTCTGGATCGCGCAAACCACCGAGTAGAGCCCGGCATCGGCGATGGCGTGTCGCCCGAGCACACTCGGCCCGCCGCGAGTCGGGTCGTAGCCGACCACGATCCCGAGCCGCGACTCACGGATCCCTTCGACCTTGATCCGCGAGAACGTCTCGGCGCGCTCACCGCTGAGCGTCGCCGCGAACGCGTCCCGCTCGAGCGCGACGTGGTCGGCGAAAGCGCTGAGCGTGGCTGGCGAGCGGACCAGCACGAAGTCCCACGGTTGGCTCATGCCGACGCTGGGTGCACAGTGAGCCGCCGACAGCAGCCGCTCCAGCACCTCGGCCGCCAACGGCTCACCCGTGAATTCTCGGCGAGTGTCACGACGACGGTTGATGACGTCGTAGAGCTCCATCAGAGCCCCCGATCACCGCGTCGCTTCGAGCTCCGGTCGCGGGCCGCGTCGTAGAGATAGGACTCGCCGCCCTCGCGGGCCAGCGCCCAGCCGACCAGGATCACGGCCGCCTGGCGCAGCCCTGCCGCCTCCACCACCTCCGAGATGGTCGCCACCGTGCCACGCAGCACCTGCTCCCCGGGCTGGCTCGCTCGGTAGACGACGGCCACCGGACAGTCCCCGCCGTACTCCGGCTCGATCTCGGCCATCAGCTCGCGCACCCGCGTGATCGCCAGATGCAGCACGAGCGTCGAGCGGGTCGCAGCGAACGCCGCCAGCGACTCGGACTCCGGCATCGCGGTAGAGCGGGCCTGGGTGCGGGTCAGCACCACCGACTGCGCCACCAGCGGCACCGTCAGCTCGCTCCCGACCAGCGCAGCAGCGGCAGCATAGGCGGGCACCCCGGGCGTCACCGACCAGGCAACCCCGGCAGCATCGAGCCGGCGGGTCTGCTCGTGCAGCGCGGAATAGAGAGACGGGTCGCCGGACGTCAGCCGCACCACCGTCTGCCCCGCGCCAGCTGCGCCGACCATCCGCGCGACCATCGTGTCGAGGTCGAGGTCCTGGGTGTCGACGAGCTCTGCGCTCGGGCCGACGTGGGCGAGCACGTCGGGATCGAGGTAGGTGCCGGGATAGAGCACCAGGTCCGCCTGCGCCAGCAGGTGCGTCGCGCGCACGGTCAGCAGGTCGGCCGCGCCCGGACCGGCGCCGACGAAGTGGACGGCAGCACTCACCGCACGTACCTCGGCGTCCACACGCCGGCGCGGCTCACCCGCGTGCTCTCGGCACCCACGATCAGCAGGCACTTCATGTCGATCGTCTCCGGGTCCAGGTCGGCCAGCGTCGTGACGGTCAGCGACTCCTCGTCGCGCCCGACGTCGCGCCCGACGATGACGACGGTCTCCGGCTTGCGATGCTCCAGCAGGACACGGTGGGCGGTGGCAATCTGCTCGGTCCGGGAGCGGGAGGCCGGGTTGTAGATCGCTAGCACGAGGTCGGCGTCGGCGACGGCGCGGAGGCGCCGTTCCACGACCTCCCACGCCTTGAGCCTGTCGGAGAGCGAGACGACGGCGAAGTCCGCCCCGATGGGCGCACCGGCACGGGCGGCCACCGCCTGCACGGCGCTGACCCCCGGCAGCACCCGGATCGGCACGCCCGCGTACGCCGGGTCCTCGGCCGCCTCGAAGACGGCTGCCGCCATCCCGAAGACGCCAGCGTCGCCACCCGAGACGACCGCGACCCTCTCCCCCGCCTTGGCCAGGTCGAGCGCGACACGAGCCCGGTCGACCTCGACGGTGTTGCCCGACGCGTGGCGGGTCAGTCCGGCACGCTGCGGGACGCGAGCCACGTACGGGGCGTAGCCGACCACGTGGTCGACCTCGCCCAACGCCGCCGAGACCTCCGGCGTGAGCCAGTCGTCGGGGCCGGGACCGAGGCCGACGACCAGGAGCTCAGCGGTCCGCTCGTCGTCCGTCGCGGCGGATCCACTCGGCTCCGCGTCGCGAGCGCGCAGCCGGTCAGCGGTCGGCCGGCTGGCGGTGTCGCCGGGGACGACGATCAGGGAGAAGTAGGGCACGGAGTCCGGGTCGACCTCGGCGACCGGCAGCCAACGCTCCTCGGACTGCGACGCCCGCTCGACGTACCAGGCGCCCTCGAGCCGCCCGGCCTGCGCCAGCGCGGAGCGCACGGCCGGGAACGTCCGGCCGAGCTTCATGATGACCGCGGCCTCTGTGTCGGCCAGCCGTCTCGCGAGTTCCGGCTCGGGCAGCGTTCCGGGGAGGACGGTCAGGACATCCGTCTGTCGGACCAGCGGGCCTGAGCTGCCAGAGATCGCCGCTGCCGCCGCCGCGAACGCGGGCACGCCCGGCACCACCTCGGTCGGGTAGATCTCCTTGAACCGGTCGTGCAGGTACATCGACGAGCCGTAGAAGAGCGGGTCGCCCTCCGAGAGCAGGACCACGTCGCGACCCTCGTCGAGGTGAGCCGAGAGCCGCACCGCGCAGGACTCGTAGAACTCGGCCATCGCCCCGACATACCCGCCGGGGTGGTCGGTGGTGCCGGTGGTGACCGGATAGCGCAGCTCCTCCTCGATGGCGTCGGCCGGAATGACGCCGTCGGCGATGCGGCGCGCGTGGGACTTCTTCTTCACGCCCGCGTGGTACGCGACGACGTCGGACGCGCCGATGATCCGAGCTGCCTTGAGCGTCATGAGCTCCGGGTCGCCGGGGCCGATGCCGACGACCGTGAAACGGCCGGTCATTCTGTCTCCTGGGCGAGTGCGTTGAGTGCTGAGGAGGTCATCGCCGATCCCCCGCGACGGCCGCGGACCGTGGCGTAGGGGATGTCGATGCCGTGCTCGGCGTGGAGGTCCACGAGAGCCTGCTTGGATTCGGCGGCGCCGATGAAGCCGACCGGGCAGCCGACGATCGCCGCAGGTCGCGGGCCACCGTCGATAATCATCTCCAGCAGGTGGAACAGTGCAGTCGGAGCGTTGCCGATGGCTACAACGGCACCGTCCAGGCGCGGCTCCCACAGCGAAACGGCGGCGGCGGTACGGGTGGTGCGCCACTCGCGGGCCAGCCCGGGCACCCGCGGGTCGTTGAGCAGGCAGACGACGTCGTTGTCCTTCGGCAGTCTACTGCGGGTGACGCCGGTCGCGACCATGGTTGCATCGCACAGGATCGGCGCGCCCGACTCCAGCGCGGCCCGGGCAGTCGACACCATCAGCGGATGCACGATCAGGTCATCAGCGAGGTCGACCTGCCCGCTGCCGTGGATCATGCGGACCGCGAGCTTCTCGGCATCAGCCGGAACCGCTCGCAGGTCGGCCTCTCGCCGGATGGTGGCGAAGGAGTCGACATAGATCGCGGGTCCGGAGTCGACGTACTCGTAACGGCGCGGTGGCCTGCGCAGGTTGGTCATCTGCTCTCCTCGGGAATGAGCACGCCACGCCACGGTGTGACGACCACGTGATCGACTGCTGCGGTCAGGTCTTCGATGACCTGGCGGTCGAGACCGGTCTCGGAAACCTCGACATGACGCCCGCCGGCCACCAGTCCGAATGGCAGCGGCTCCGCCGGGTCGGGCAGGCCTGGGTCGGGCGGGCTCGGTGGGACGAGGGGCTCCGTCAGCTCGGATACATGCCAGGCCGCGTCCGGGCCGTTGCCCCGGCGTACGACGAACTCCTGCGTCAGATCGACCATCCGCCCTGCCGCCTCCTCGAGCGGCACGATCGTCCCCCACCCGGTCCCGATCCGCAGCTGAACCCGCGTCGAGTCGAGTGCCGCCAGCCCGAGATCGCAGCTTCGAGCCAGAAGGTCGCCGCGTCCGTCGTCGAGCACGAACAAGAACCGTCCCGGCAGGGCCGCGAGATCCGGGTCGGCGCACAACCGGTCGTCGAGCTCGCGTGCGACTGCCCGGAGGTCGGCGCGGCCCCCGGCCAAGCCGGTTTGCGGGGACACCATCACATTGCGGGCCAGCTCGTGGGTCCTGGTCGGCAGGAGGCCGGTTCGCTCGAGGGCGGCGAGCGCCTCGGACGACAGCCGGCCTTCGGAGCCGGGAAAGGCACGCACCTGAAGGTTCGCCCGCGACGTCGTGTGCACGCTTCCGTCGCCGTACTCCTCAGCAACCTCGACGAGCGACCTCAGCGCTGTCGAGGGAACTCGGCCCCCGATCAGCCGAAGCCGGACGAGGAGGCCGTCGGCCGCCTGCCATGGTCGGAGGGCGCCAGGACACCGGTCGGCGCGAGTGCGGGAGGCTGACACTGCCAGGACCTATCTGGTCAGGGACCCTGTCGCGGAGTCCACGTACGACCTGGCGACGGTTGTCACCAGTGCCAGCAGGTCTTCGGACTCGGGATCAACCGGCGCGAGGCACCTTCCCAGAGCACTGCTCCAGTGGCGTGTTGCCTCGCCCGTCACCCTCACCGCTGCGCGTCAGTCCCGGAATCTCACCGGGTTCCCTGACTCCACGAGTGAAGTACGACTGGCACCGAGCACACTAGCACCTCGCCACGACGGGGAGAACTGGCGCCTGTGACCAAGCTGGTCCCGACCACCGCGTGTCGCGCAAAGCGAGCCCGAGGTGCGCTCCAAGGTGCATTCGGAGGGCGTTGGGACCGTCAGGTCAGGTCGCTCCCCTGCAGGTCAGAACCCGCTTTCTCCAGGAGCGCGACGACCTCCACGTGACCGGTCATCGGGAACAGGTTCGGCCCCCTGAGCGTCAACGCGATCATTTGCGATCGGACGCCTTCGTATCCCAGAAACCGCACCTGACCTGCAGCGATGTCGTTCTCGACCCTTGTGGGCGTCGGCGCGGGGTCGCAGACCTTTGCGAATCAAAGCGAGCCCAATCCGAGCCCTCCCGTCGACAGCTGCCTACGAGGGCACCCAAACCGCGGTTGCAGCGCCGCAGCGACGCACTCTCGGAGCCTTTCGATCAGGCCCTCGACTCGCCACCGAATCTGGAACCCAATCCGTACCGCAGGTCGGTCGGTTCTGACCGATTTTCATGGTCCGCGTGAGGTGCGCGCGACGAGCCCCCGACGGCCGTCACACGCCCCTCCCCGATCGTCGACGTCACAGCCGCTGGACGGATCGGCCGTCCCAGAGGAGGACCTGGCCGTTGGCGACCTCCCCCACCGCGGAGCCCCCGGGCAGGAGACGGAACAGCTCACCGTGCGCCACCACGACGTGCGTCATCGCCGGGTCGAGGTCGGCAAGGGCAGCCAATGTCCTGCGCACGACCTCAGCTCGGCGCTCCACGCCACCATGGGCGAGCGCGACAGCCGAGGCCCGTCCGGTCCAGGAGACCGTGCGTCGGTGGTTCGTCCCCTGGAAGAGGCCGAAGTGCCGTTCCCGAAGACGTTCGTCGACAAGTTGGCTGGCTCCCAGACGGGCCGCCACCACCTCGCCCCCTTCGACCGCCCGGGTGAGGTCGCTCGAGGTCACGCGCACCGCGTCTGTGGACGTCAGACATAGGGCGAGGAAATCAGCGGCCTCGACCATCTGGGCACGCCCAGCACCTGTGAGCCGCGGATGTGGCGTCTGTCCCTGTGTAACGCCTTGCGCGTTCCACTCCGACTCTCCGTGCCTCAGGAGGTAGACCGGCTGCTTCACGCGCGCCATTCTCCCGTAGGCTGCGGAAGATCCACGGCGCAGGAACCCGGTGAGACTCCGGGGCGGTTCCGCCACTGTGATCGAGCACGCGTGCTCGAAGCCAGACACTGGCCGTGGGTGAATCCGACCGCTACACGGGGCGAGAACCCCGGAGGAGGAACCCGGCACATGGCCGCGTCCGCACACATCTGCCTGCTCTCCACGTCCGACACCGACCTGCTCTCGGCCCGGGCCAGCGGCTCGAGCTTCGCGCTCGCCAACCCGTCGCGCAGCACGAGCAGCGAGCTGGATGCGGTCCTCGCGGGTGCCGACCTCGTCGTCGTACGTCATCTGGGCTCGCCCCATGACCTGTGGGAGGGACTGGCGGCCGTCCGCGCCGCCGGCACACCGTTGGTGGTCCTCGGCGGTGAGCAGCAGCCCAGCGCCGAGCTGATGGAGCTCAGCACCGTCCCGATCGGCGTCGCGACCGAGGCGCACCGCTACCTGGCCGAGGGCGGGCCGGCCAACTTGGCCCAGATGCACGCGTTCCTCTCCGACACCGTCCTGCTCACCGGTGAGGGCTTCGAGCCCCCGGCGGTCGTGCCGTCATGGGGCTTCGCCGAGCGAGGCGCACCCTCCGACCCCTCACTGCCGAAGGTCGGCATCCTCTACTACCGCGCCCACCAGGCCAGCGGGAACACCGCCTTCGCGCACGCCCTGGCGGACGCCGTCGACGCCACCGGTCAGGCCGTGGGCGTACCCATCTTCGCCGGCTCGCTGCGCAGTGCGCCCGACGAGCTCTTCGAAGCTCTCGGCCAGCTCGATGCCGTCGTGGTGACCGTCCTGGCCGCCGGCGGCAGCGTCCCGGCCTCGGTCAGTGCCGGCGGCGACGACGAAACCTGGGACGTCGAGCGCATCGCCGCCCTCGACATCCCCGTCCTCCAGGGACTGTGCCTGACCAGCAGCCGTGAGGAGTGGGAAGCCAACGACGACGGCGTCACGCCGCTCGACTCCGCGAACCAGATCGCCATTCCGGAGTTCGACGGGCGCATCATCACCGCACCGTTCTCCTTCAAGGAGATCGATGACGAAGGTCTCCCCCGTTACGTCGCCGACCCCGAGCGTTGCGCCCGCGTGGCCGCCATCGCGGTCAACCACGCGCGACTGCGTCACGTCCCGAACGCAGAGAAGAAGGTCGCACTCGTCCTGTCGGCGTACCCGACCAAGCACTCCCGTATCGGCAACGCCGTCGGACTGGACACCCCGGTCTCCACGATCCGCCTGCTCCGACGACTCCGAGACGCCGGGTACGACCTGGGCGGCCCCGGCGCGGTACCAGGCCTCGACCTCGAGGACGACACACAGGCGGGTGACGCCCTGATCCACGCGATGATCGCCGCGGGTGGGCAGGACGAGGAGTGGCTGACGTCCGGACAGCTCACCGATGCGCACGTGCGCATCGACGCCGACCATTACCGCCGCTGGACCGCCCACCTGCCGCAGGCCCTGCGCGACTCCATGACCGAGGCGTGGGGGGAGGCTCCTGGTTCCCTCTTCGTCAACGACGCCGGTGAGATCGTGATCGCCACGCTCGTCGCCGGGAACGTGGTCATCATGATCCAACCGCCCCGCGGCTTCGGCGAGAACCCCGTGGCGATCTACCACGACCCCGACCTCGCCCCGACCCACCACTACATGGCGGCCTACCGCTGGTTGGAGGAGTCCCCGGAGTCCGGCGGCTTCGGCGCGCACGCCGTCGTGCACGTCGGCAAGCACGGTTCCCTGGAGTGGCTGCCGGGCAAGAACGCGGCGCTCTCCGCCGAGTGCGGCACCGACGCGGTGCTGGGCAACCTGCCCCTCTTCTACCCGTTCCTCGTCAATGACCCCGGCGAGGGCGCACAGGCGAAGCGACGCGCCCACGCCACCATCGTCGACCACCTGATCCCGCCGATGGCGCGCGCCGAGACGTACGGCGACATCGCCCGCCTGGAGCAGCTGCTGGACGAGTACGGCAACATCGCCGCGATGGACCCGGCCAAGCTGCCCGCGATCCGCGGGGAGATCTGGCAGCTGATGAAGGCCGCCGAGATGCACCGGGACCTCGGTCTCGACGAGCGCCCCAGCGACGAGGAGTTCGACGACTTCCTGCTGCACGTCGACGGCTGGTTGTGCGAGATCAAGGACGTCCAGATCCGCGACGGACTCCACGTCCTGGGTCAGGCACCCTCCGACGAGGCCCTGGTGAACCTGGTCCTCGCGGTGCTGCGCGCCTCGCAGGTCTGGGGCGGGGTCGGCAACGCCGTCCCCGGGCTCCGGGCAGCACTCGGCCTCTCCGACGGCGCCTCGACCGCGCAGGTGGACGCCTTCGAGGCCGAGGCACGGGGTCTCGTGGAGGCCTTGGCCGCAGCGAACTGGGACCCCACAGTGGTGCCCCAGCTCCACGAGGACGCCGACGTGCGGGCCGCGCTGAGCTTCGCCGCCACCGAGGTGGTGCCGCGCCTGGCCAGCACGACCGATGAGATGGACGTGCTGCTGCACGCCCTCGAGGGCGGCTACGTGCCCGCCGGCCCGTCCGGCTCGCCGCTGCGCGGCCTGGTCAACGTGCTGCCGACCGGCCGCAACTTCTACACAGTCGATCCCCGCGCCATCCCCTCGCGCCTGGCCTGGCAGACCGGTCAGGCGATGGCCGAGTCCCTCGTGCAGCGCTACCTGGACGAGACCGGCGAGTACCCGAGCTCCGTCGGCCTGTCGGTGTGGGGCACCAGCGCGATGCGCACCTCCGGTGACGACGTGGCCGAGGTGCTCGCGCTGCTCGGTGTACGGCCCGAGTGGGACGACATGTCCCGCCGGGTGAACAACCTGCAGGTGATCGACCTGGCCGAACTCGGCCGTCCGCGCATCGACGTCACCGTCCGCATCTCGGGCTTCTTCCGCGACGCCTTCCCGCACGTGGTGTCGATGCTGGACGACGCGGTGCAGCTGGTCGCCGCCCTGGACGAGCCGGACGAGATGAACTTCGTCCGCGCCCACAGCCGGGCCGACCTGGCTGAGCACGGGGACGAGCGCCGGGCCACGACTCGCATCTTCGGCTCCAAGCCCGGCTCCTACGGTGCGGGCATCCTCCAGGTGGTCGAGTCGGGCTCGTGGCGCGACGACAACGACCTGGCCGAGGTGTACACCGCGTGGGGCGGTTTCGCATACGGCCGAGGCCTGGACGGAATCGCCGCGGCCGAGGACATGCGCACCGCGTACCGACGGATCAAGGTGGCTGCGAAGAACGTCGACAGCGCTGAGCACGACATCGCGGACTCCGACGACTACTTCCAGTACCACGGCGGCATGGTGGCCACCGTGCGCGCGCTCACCGGCTCCGACCCGAAGGCCTACGTCGGCGACTCGACCTCCCCCGACGCCGTCCGGACGCGCTCGCTGCAGGAGGAGACGAACCGGGTCTTCCGGGCTCGCGTGGTCAACCCCCGCTGGATCGGGGCGATGCAGCGCCACGGCTACAAGGGCGCATTCGAGCTCGCAGCCACCGTCGACTACCTGTTCGGGTTCGACGCCACCGCCGGGGTCGTCCACGACTGGATGTACGAGTCGCTCGCCAGTTCATACGTGCTGGACGAGACCAACCAAGCGTTCCTGCGTACCTCGAACCCGTGGGCCCTGCGCGGCATCGTCGAGCGGCTGCACGAGGCCGCCGAGCGTGGCCTGTGGGCGGAGCCCGACCCGGAGACGCTGTCGCAGCTGCAGAAGGTGTACCTCGAGGTCGAGGGGGACCTGGAGGACGAGGCGTGAGTGCCCACCTGCACGTTGTCGGCTTCGGCACGGGTCCCGACCACCTGACCCGGGACGCCGTCCGCGCCCTGCTGGACACCGACTACGTGCTCGCCGTGCGCAAGCACGAGGACGACGAGCTGCTGCAGGTGCGCCGCGCGATCTGCGAGGAGTTCGAGGTCGAGCTGGTCGAGGTGCCCGACCCGCAGCGTGACCGGGACGACCCAAGCGACTACCCCGCCGCAGTGCGCGACTGGCACGCCGCCCGGGTGGCGGCCTTCGCCGACGCGGTGGCCGAGCGGGGTGGGCGGGCGACCTTCCTGGTGTGGGGTGACCCGTCGCTGTACGACTCGACCCTGCGCGTGGTCGAGGGCATGGCGGCCGATCCCCGCCTGGCCGGTCTCACCTGGGACGTCGTGCCCGGCATCAGCGCTCCCCAGCTGCTGGCCGCCCGGCACCGCATCGTGCTGCACCCGGTCGGCACGCCAGTGCACGTCACCACCGCCCGTCGCCTGCGCGACACCGTCGCTGCGGGCCAGCGCAACGTGCTGGTCATGCTTGGCTCCGAGGCCAGCCTCGACCAGCTCGAGGAGCTCCCCGGCTGGCAGATCTGGTGGGGCGCCAATCTCGGCTCGGACGGCGAACAGCTGGTGGCCGGCACGGTCCGCCACGTCCTGCCGCAGGTGCGCGAGGCCCGCGCCCGAGCCCGAGAGCTCGCCGGTTGGGTGATGGACGTGTACCTGCTCCGCGCCCCGGAGGGCCCCGCATGAGCGGGCTGTTGGTAGCCGGGACCACCTCGGACGCCGGCAAGTCGGTGGTGACCACCGGGCTGTGCCGGGCCTTCGCGCGCCGCGGGGTCCGGGTGGCGCCGTACAAGGCGCAGAACATGTCCAACAACTCCATGGTCTGCCAGGACCCCGCGGGAGGCACCGCCGAGATCGGCCGGGCCCAGTGGGTCCAGGCGCTCGCCGCCCAGGTGACTCCCGAGCCCGCCATGAACCCCGTCCTGCTCAAGCCCGGTTCCGACCGACGCAGCCACGTCGTGGTCATGGGGCAACCCGCCGGGGAGGTCTCCGCCACCGACTTCGCCACCGGGCGACGGCACCTCGCTGCGGCGGCGCACGCCGCGTACGACGACCTCGCGGAACGGTTCGACGTTGTCGTGGCCGAAGGAGCGGGCAGCCCGGCCGAGATCAACCTGCGCTCCAGCGACTACGTCAACATGGGCCTGGCCCGCCACGCCGACCTCCCGGTGGTCATGGTCGGCGACATCGACCGGGGCGGCCTCTTCGCCTCGATGTTCGGCACCCTGGCGTTGCTGGAGCCGGCGGACCAGGCGCTGCTGGCTGGCTTTGTGGTCAACAAGTTCCGCGGCGACCTCGGCCTGCTGCGCCCGGGCCTGGACCAGCTGGAGCGGATGACCGGTCGTCCCGTGCACGGAGTGCTGCCGTGGCACCCCGACCTGTGGCTCGACTCCGAGGACGCCCTCGACCTGGAGGGTCGCCGCGGCAAGGACGGCGCCCGAGTGCGGGTCGCGGTCGTACGGCTCCCCCGGATCAGCAACTTCACCGACGTCGACGCCCTGGGTCTGGAGCCGGACCTCGACGTCGTCTTCGTCTCCGACCCCCGCGACCTCGCCGACGCTCACCTCGTGGTGCTGCCGGGTACGCGCGCCACGCTCGCCGACCTCGCGTGGCTGCGCTCGCGCGGGCTCGACGCCGCGATCAAGGCCCACGCCGCGGCGGGTCGTCCGGTGCTCGGCATCTGCGGCGGCTTCCAGATGCTCGGCCGCACGGTCAGCGACCCCAACGGCGTCGAGGGGGCCGTCGGCGCGCACGCCGAGGGGCTGGGCCTGCTCCCCGTGACCACCACGTTCGCCGTGGAGAAGGCGCTGCGCCTGCCCGTCGGCGAGGCGCTCGGGGCGGCCACGACCGGCTACGAGATCCACCACGGGCGGATCAGCCGCGACGCAGGCGCTGAGGAGTTCCTCGGCGGGGCCCGCTCCGGTCAGGTGTTCGGCACGATGTGGCACGGCAGCCTGGAGGGGGACGCCTTCCGGGCCGCCTTCCTCGCCGAGGTCGCCGCCCTGGCCCCCTCCGGCGCCAGCTTCCCGGCCGCACGGGAGCGCCGGATGGAGCTCCTCGCCGACCTCGTCGAGGAGCACCTCGACGTCGAGATGCTGCTGGCGCTGGCCCGTGACGGAGCGCCTGCTTCGCTGCCGGTGCTCACCGTCCCCGCTCTCCCACAGGAAGGTGCACGATGAGGGTCCTGCTGCTCGGAGGCACTGCGGAGGCGCGCGACCTGGCCCAGCTCCTGGTGGAGGCCCGGGTGGACGTCACCTCGTCGCTCGCCGGGCGCGTGGCACGTCCGCGCCTACCGGTGGGACCGGTCCGCATCGGCGGTTTCGGCGGCGTCGCGGGCTTGCGGACCGCGCTGGCCGACTACGACCTGGTCGTGGACGCCACCCACCCGTTCGCCCGTGGCATGAGCGCCAACGCCGTCGAGGCCTGCGCGGCCGAGCAGGTACCGCTGCTGCGCTTCGAGCGTCCCGGCTGGGAGCCGGATCCGGCCTGGCGGTACGTGCGCACACACGCCGAAGCAGCGCAGGTGGCGGCAACACTGGGGCAACGTCCCTTCCTGACCGTCGGACGGCAGGAGCTCGCCCGCTTCGTGCCCGAGCTGCGCGAGGCTCCGGTCCTGGCCCGTGTCGTGGACGCCCCCGACGTCGACCTCCCTGCGCGGTGGCGGCTGCTCACCAGCCGCGGGCCGTACACGCTCGAGGGCGACCTCGCGGTCATGGCCGACCACGGCAGCGACGTCCTGGTCACCAAGGACTCCGGCGGGACGTACACCTGGCCCAAGATGCAGGCCGCTGCGCAGCTCGGTGTCCCTGTGGTCGTCGTGGAACGGCCGGAGCCGGACCCCCGCGCGCAGGTCGTGCACGCGGTGGGCCCGGCTCTCGAGTGGGTGCTGTCGCACCGCTGACTCAGACGACCGCCTTCGCGGTGGTGTCGACCCGCCCGAGCAGCCACGTCAGGGCCACGCCCAGGGCGCCCCAGAGCGCGGCCAGGGTGAGGACCGAGGAGATCCGGAACTCCCACAGCACGTCGGCGGGGAAGGCACCGAGCTCGTTGACCGTCGGCATGGCGAGTGCCGCGACGGCGACCACGATGACGTAGGCGACCCCGGCCACGACGACACCGGTCCACGCGCCACGTGCGGCGGCGAGCCAGCGGCCCAGGAACACCGTTGCGACCATCGCGACGATGGAGATCAGCGCGAAGGCGAAGTAGTACGCGGTGCGCGACCCGATGGTGTCACCGCTGCCCACGGCCGGCGGAGCAGCCGGGTACTTCAGGAAGGGCACCAGCGCGTAGGCGACGAAGCCGAGTGCGGTGACCAGTGCGGTCGAGCCGACGATCGTCAGACGTCCCAGACGTCCAGCGACGGCGGCGGCGATGAGGGCGATGATCCCGCCCAGGGCGACGCCGATGGCGATCGTCGCAGTGGCCAGGCCCCAGGTCTTCTGGGTGGTGCGGGTGATGCCGCCCTCCTCCTCGTCACCGTGCGAGTGGGCGTGCCCCTCCTCCGTGGCAGCCGCGGCGTGCGTGTGGTCGCCGTCGCCCTCGGCGTGGGTGTGGACCTCGTCCGCGCCGCTCTCGGCCGGAACCTCCGCTGCCGCGGCCTCCTCCAGGCCGATGGCGGTGTCGATCGGCGGCTCGCCGACCGTGAAGGCCACGCCGAAGGCCACGATGCCGGCGATGAGGCCCGCGAGCAGGCCGCGGACCAGGAAAGTACGTGCGTTCACTTGTGATTCCTGTTTCTGTGGTCGTCGAATGAGCCGTGCACGCAGCACGACGCGCCCGACGCCCCAGCGCCGTGATCGGCGCAGGGGTCGGGAAGGGAGACCGCACTCAAGGGCGGTCGGAGCTCAGCTGTGCTGACCCAGCGAGGGGTCAGTGGCAGGGGTAGCCAAGCAGGTGACGACCGTCGTGGACCCACTCGTGCACGGCGGTGCCGGCGAAGAGTGAAACCGCACCCTGGTCGATGCTGACGAAGAAGACGACCAGCACGGACAGCAGGCCGAAGAACAGTGCCCACGGGGCGAGCTCACGAAGGTCGACCGTCGGGATCTCGACGGCGGGAATGGCGGTGGCACCGGACAACGGCGCGGCAACAGCGTGCGACATGTTTCCTCCTCAGGGTTCTGCGCCCTGGTGATGTGGGGATGGACGAACGCCCGGGTCTGACTTCACCCTCCGAGGACGGTGTCACAGCAGCGCGACTGTGCCGGACTCTCACCGGCTTCCATGGCATTCGCTGGGGCCAGCGTACGCGGCGTGCCGCCCCCTGAGGACGCCGACCCACGGACTGGTACGGTGCCGGTGCCGTGGTGCACGGGAAGCCGGTGGAAGACCGGCGCGGCCCTCGCCACTGTGAGCGCGGAGTTCCGCGACCTCACCGACACTCCGGTGTCGGGACCACTGGGTGCACACCTGGGAAGGTCGGTCGCAGGACGGCGATGCGCGAGCCAGGAGACCGGCCACGGCGCGTTTCGTATCCAACGAGGTCCTTGGAGAAAGATCCCATGATTCGCCGTGCCGCCATGCCCGGACTGTCACTCGCCGCAGGCGCCGTCCTGCTCCTCGCCGGTTGCGCCGGCGCGCCAGAGAAGGAGACGGCGACCGCTGAGAGCGGCGACCGCTTCCCTGTCGAGCTGGTCAACTGCGACCACGAGGTCGTCGTGGCGTCCACGCCCGAGCGTGTGGTGACTCTGAACCAGGGCGCCACCGAGGTGGTGCTCGCCCTCGGGCTGGGTGACCGCCTCGCCGGCACCGCCTACCTCGACGACGCGATCTCGGACCGGTGGGCCCAGGAGTACGAGCAGGTACCGGTGCTGGCCGCGGAGTACCCCACGAACGAGGCTCTCCTGGAGGCAGAACCCGACCTGGTGTACGCGTCGTACGCCTCCGCCTTCGACAAGGGCGTGGCGGGTGACCGCACCGTCCTGGCTGGCTCGGGAATCCAGTCGTACCTGTCCCCCTTCGGCTGCCCGGACAAGAGCCAGCGCCCGGCCCCGACCTTCGACGCCGTGTGGCAGGAGCTGGACGACGTCGCGGAATTGCTCGGCGAGCCCGGCACCTCGAAGGCGCTCGTGTCCGAGCAGAAGGAGACGCTCGAGAGCATCCGCGACGCTGCACCCGGTCAGGGCCTGACTGCCCTGTGGTACGACTCAGGTGACAAGACGCCGCTGGTCGGCGGCGGCCAGAGCGGACCACAGCTGATCCTCGACGCGGTCGGTGCCGAGAACATGTTCGACGACATCGAGCGGGGTTGGGGCGAGGGCAGCTGGGAGGACGTTCTGGCAACCGACCCCGACGTCATCGTCCTGGCGGACGCCAGCTGGTCGTCGGCCGAGGAGAAGAGGGCCTACCTGGAGAAGGACCCCGTGCTGAGCGAGCTCACCGCCGTGAAGAAGGGCGCGTTCGTGACCGTGGCCTACTCCGAGGCCACGCCCGGAGTTCGCATGGTCGACGGCGCGGCCTCGGTGGCCAGCCAGCTGGCGGATCTCGACCTCCGGCCGTGAGTGTGGCCCGCCTCGCAGCGGGCCGGGCAGTCGTCGTGGTGACGCTCACGGCGGCGGCACTCGTGGCCAGCGCTGCGGTGGCGCTCTCCCTGGGATCGGTGGACGTGCCCGTGGCACGCGTCCTGGCCGTTCTCCTGCGCCGGCTCGGGGCGGGCGGGGAGGTCACGGTCCTGGAGGACCAGCTCGTCTGGCAGCTGAGGCTGCCACGAGTGATGGGGGCGATAGCGGCAGGGGCGGTCCTCGCCCTGTGCGGGGCCGTCCTCCAGTCCCTCACGCGGAACGACCTGGCCGACCCCTTCCTCCTCGGCGTCTCGAGCGGCGCCACGGTGGGCGCGGTGACCATCATGGTCCTGGGCATCGAAGTAGGCGGGCTCGTCGCCAGCGCGGCCGTGTCCGTGGCCGCATTTGCCGGGGCGCTGGCCGCGCTCGCCGTGGTCCTGGTGATCGCGTCCGCCGGCGGTCGGGGGCTGAGCCCGCACCGCACCGTGCTGGCCGGCGTCGCGGTGGCCTACCTGTGCAGCGCTTACACCTCGGTCGTGGTCATCATGCACGGCGAGGGCGATGCCGCCCGCAGGGTTCTGAGCTGGACGCTCGGCTCGCTCGCGGGGCTCCGGTGGGACAGCACCCTCGTGCTGCTGGGCGCGGCGCTGGTGGCGTTGGTCTGGTTCTTCGCCTATGCCGAGCGGCTGGACGCCTTCACCTTCGGGGAGGTGTCCGCGCAGTCCTTGGGCGTGCCCGTCACCTCGACGCGCTGGGTGCTCATGGTGGGCACCGCCGTGGTGACCGCGACCACGGTTGCCTACGTCGGAGTGATCGGCTTCGTGGGGTTGGTGGTTCCTCACCTCGTCCGCCCCCTGGTGGGCAACCGGCACAGGGCCGTCCTGCTCGCGTCGGCAGCGGGCGGATCTCTCCTGCTGATGTGGGCCGACACCGCCGCACGCTCGTTGGTCGACCGTCAAGAAGTCCCCGTGGGTGCGCTGACCGCCTTGCTCGGCGCACCCGTCCTGGTCTGGCTGATGGCAAGGAGGCCTCGCGCATGACACATCGCGACCTGTGCGTGCACTCATCGACCCCCGACCTGCGCGCGAGCGGAATCGTCGTCCGGCTCGGCGTCGACGTCGTGCTCGACGACGTCGACGTCCTCGCCCGGGGCGGCCGGGTCACCGCACTGCTGGGGCCCAACGGGTCCGGCAAGACGACCCTGCTGCACGTTCTCGCCGGCCTGCGGAAGCCGGACCGCGGCACCGTCCTGGTCGGAGACGTTGCGATCCGCTCGTTGTCGCACCGCCGCCGTGCCCAGACCGTCGCCCTGGTCGAGCAGCATGCGACCACGACCACGGACCTCACCGTGCGCCAGGTGGTCGCGCTGGGTCGCCTCCCCCACCGACGGATGCTGGGCGCGCGCGGCGACTCGGGTGCCGAAGTCGTCGACACGGTCATGGACCTCGTCGGGCTCACGCACCTTGCCGACCGCGGGTGGACCACGCTGTCTGGCGGTGAGCGCCAGCGCGCCCACCTGGCCCGCACCCTGGCCCAGCAGCCGGCGGTCCTGCTCCTGGACGAGCCGACCAACCATCTGGATCTCGGGCAGCAGCTGCGGTTCCTCGCTCTGGCTCGAGACCTCGGTCTGACCACGGTCGCCGCCTTGCACGACCTCGAGCTGGCGACGGCCTTCTGCGACGACGTGGTCGTGCTCAACCACGGCCGTGTGCACGGCCAGGGGCCGGTGACCTCCACCCTCACCGCCTCGTTGCTGCGCGAGGTCTACCACGTCGACGCTTCGCTGGACCCCCACCCCCGCCTGGACCGTCATCACCTGGTCTGGGACGGCCATGTCGAGGAGAACTCATGACTGTCCACGTCCTCGTGGGCACATCGCCTGCCGACGCCGCCCGGCGCGCGGAGCTGGCGGCGCTCGCCGACGAGCTCGACGCCGAGCTCGCGTTCCTGCAGCTGGCCTCCCCCACGCTGGGAGACGTCCTCGAACGACTCGCGAGGAGCCGCGAGGCCGAGGTGGTGCTCGTCGGTGTCTCTGGCGGCCCGGGTGGTCCGGGAGTCTCCTGGCTGCGACGGGTCGCGGCCGACTGGTGGCGGGCGTTCGGCGATGGCGCGCCCCGGGTCAGCACCGCGCCCGCCTTGATGGAGGAGACCTCGCAGTGGCGGGCGCTGGTCGAGCTGGCACGCCCGATCACCCACGGCGGCCCGGGACTGACGTCGGCCGCGTGGGAGGACGTCCCCGAGCACCGTCACCAGGTGTTCGTCTGCCGTGGCCCGCGCTGCACGGCGGCCGGCGCGGAGCCGGCCTGGAAGGGAGTCGTGCTGGGGCTCATGGGAGCCGGTCTCGGCGACGACGACGTCCTCGTCACCCAGACCGGGTGCCAGTTTCCGTGCAACCACGCTCCGGTGGTCACTGTCCAGCCGGACGACGTCTGGTACGGGAGCGTCGACGAGGAGGCAGCCGGCGCCATCGTCTCGCAGCACCTGGTGGCCGGGGTGCCGGTGGAGCGGCTCCGACTCCCCCGCCGCCGCAAGGAGTGACGGTCGCGCTCGACGTCAGCCGGCTGGGCGTGCGCCGCCGGCACGCCACCGCCACGACGAGCGACCGGTGACCGCCGCGAGCGCACTCGTCGCGACGGCGGCCGCTGCGCCGACGCGTGTCGCCAGGTCCGTGGCCCTCGGGATGTCCCCGGGGGTCGGCGGCGGCCCGTCCCCCATCGTGGGACGGTGCTCGACGCGTTCGCCGTACCTGTTCGTACCACCCAGCACGATCTCCAGCGCACCGGCAAAGGCTGACTCCACGACGCCGCCGTTCGGGCTGGGGTGGCCGGCTGCGTCCCGCCTCCAGACCCGCCACGCCTCCCGGGCGTGCGAGGGCGCTGCGCCCAGCACGGCGAGACCCGCAAGCCGTGAACCGGGAAGGTTGAGCAGGTCGTCGAGCCGGGCCGAGGCCCAGCCGAAGTTCTGGTGACGGGCGTTGCGGTACCCCACCATCGCGTCCAGGGTGTTCGACGCCCGGTGGGCCAGCAGGCCCGGTACCCCTGCCACGGCGCCCCAGACCAGCGGGGCCGTGACGGCGTCCGAGGTGTTCTCGGCGACCGACTCGACCACCGCCCGGGTGATCTGCTGCGGCGAGAGCGAGCTGGTGTCACGTCCCACCAGGTAGGTCAGCCGGTGGCGTGCGCCGTCGAGGTCGTCCTCGTCCAGGAACCGGTGCACCGCCAGGGCCTCCCGCTCGAGGCTGCGTCCGCCCAGGACGGTCCAGGTGGCCGCGGCCGTGACCGCGGCGTGCAGCACGGGCCGGCCCCGTGTGGCCCGCTCGACTCCGACCCCGAGCGCCGCGCACCCACCCACGAGGAGCGAGGTGTACAGCACCCCGCGCGCTCGAGAGTCGGCGTGCAGGCTCCGCTCGAGACGGGCTGCGACCGTGCCGAAAGCCGCCACGGGGTGGCCCCGACGCGGGTCGCCCAGGAGGCGGTCTGCGGCGAAGCCGAGCAACAGGCCCGACGACCTGGACAGGCCTCGCGACCCGTTCATGCGCCGATGGCGGACGGCTGGCCCACCGGGACGTCGTCGAGCGCCCGGAGCAGCTCGGCCATCGTGTCCGGCGGTCGGACGGCGATTCTGGCCCACGCGCCGTCCAGCCCGGGAAAGGTGTCGGCGCGGCGTACGGCGACGCCGTGGGCGCGCAGCGCCTCGCGCGTTCCGCAGCCCAGGCGCGCGAGCACGAAGGACGTGCGTGAGTCCACGACCTCGTACCCCCGATGCTTCAGGGCTGCGACGAGCCCGGTGCGCCACTGCTCGACCCGCTCTGCCCGACGCGCCGCCTCGGCCGCGGCCTCCCCGGCGGTGCAGGCGATGGCCGCGGCGATGGCTGGCGTGGAGACCGACCAAGGCACCTGCCTGGCAGCGAGCCCCGCGATGGCGCGCTCGTTCCCGAGCACGTAGCCGGCCCGGATGCCTGGGATCGACCAGTGCTTGGTCAGGCTCCGCACGACCAGGAGGCCCCGCCGGCGGTCCGTCGAGAGTGACTGGCCCTGGTCGGTCACGGCGTCCATGAACGCCTCGTCCACGACGACGACGCGCTTGGGCCGGCGCAGCTTGAGGATCTCCTCGGCCGGGTGCAGGACCCCCGTGGGGTTGGTCGGGTTGCCCACGAACACCAGGTCGGCGGTCTCGGGGACGGCCGAGGCGTCGAGACGGAAGGCGTCCTCGGGGCGGCAGCTGACGACGGTCACCTGGTGACCTGCGCGCTCGAGCGCGGCGTGGGGCTCGGTGAACTGGGGGTGCACCACGACGGGGTGCCGCCACTGCTTCCACCGGGCGATCAGCTCGAACGCCTCGGCCGCGCCGGCAGTCACGAGAACCTCGTCGGCGCGTCGGTGATGCAGGTCCGCGATGGCCTCGCGGGCCGGGGTCACGTCCGGGTACTTGGTCGAGTGCTCGAGGCCGTCCCGCAACGCCGCCTCGAGCCACGAGGGCCGAGGCTCGGGATGGACGTTCACCGCAAAGTCGAGCAGTCCACGTCCGGTCTCGACATCCCCGTGGTGGAGCAGCGGATCAACGACGGCGTCGTCCGACCTCGGGCGAGGCACGGCCGCGGCCTGGGGGGCGGGAGCCACGACCGGCGTTGCCCTGGACGCCGCGTGCGCCAGCCGCTCGGCCATCACCGGGTGCCCGGCCCAGTGGGTGTGGAGGTAGGAGGCATGGAGGGTGGGGGTGGCGACGCCGATGAGCTCGCCGTCGACCTCCCAGGCGGGCGCCCACCCCCGGGTGGGGGCGGTCAGGGTGGTGCGGTGGAACTCGTGGCCGTGCACCCGCTCGCCGGCCCGCGTGAGCAGGTTGTCGCCGGCAGCGACTGCCGCCGGGTAACGCAGGGTCAGGCGCTTCGACATGGCGGCACCGGTCCCGATGACACCGGCCATCGTGGACCCGTCCAGGTCGTCCAGGAGGTAGAGCAGTCCGGCGCACTCGGCGACCGTCGGGAGAGCGCCCCGCACGGCGTCGCGCACCTGGTCGAGCAGGGCCCGGTTCCGGGCCAGCTGCTGAACGTGCACCTCGGGGAACCCGCCGCCGAGCAGCAAAGCCCTGGTCCCCTCGGGGAGCGAGCGGTCACGCAGGGGGTCGAACGGGACGACGGTGCAGCCGGCTGCCCGCAGCAGCTCCTCCGTCTCGGCGTACGCGAAGGTGAACGCTCGTCCGCCAGCAACGGCCACGACCGGAGACTCGCCCTCCACCCGGCGTACCTCGCGAAACGGGTCCCACACCGCGTCGGTGAGGTCGGGGGCTCGACGCGCGACTTCGAGCACGGCGTCGAGGTCGACGTGGCGTGCCACCTGCTCCCCGAGGCGGGCGACCACCTCGACGGACTCGTGCCGCTCCCCTGCCGGGACCAGCCCGAGGTGGCGTGACGGTGAGGAGATCGAGTCGTCACGAGGGACGACGCCGAGCACGGGCAGGCGCAGGCTTCGCTCGACCTCGGCGACGTTGCGCGGGGAACCGGCCCGGTTGAGGATCACGCCGACGACGTCGACCTCCGCGTCGTAGGCGGCCATGCCCGCGACGACGGCCCCCACGGAGCGCGACATCCGGGCGATGTCCACGACCAGCACGACCGGGGTGCGGGTCAGCTTCGCGACGTGGGCCGTCGAGGCGAAACCGTCGGCGCCGATCCGGCCGTCGTGCAGCCCCATCACCCCTTCGACGATCGCGACGTCGGCGCCTCGGGCGCCGTGCAGCAGCAGCGGGGTGATGCGCTCCTCCCCCACCAGGTGCGGGTCGAGGTTGCGGCCGGGGCGTCCGGTCGCCAGGGCGTGGTAACCGGGGTCGATGTAGTCGGGCCCGACCTTGTGGCCCGACACCTCCAGGCCGCGGGCCCGGAGAGCGGCCATGAGGCCGGTGGAGATGGTGGTCTTGCCCTGGCCCGTCGACGGGGCGGCCACCACAACGCGCGGCAGTGTGGTCGGGCCCGACGATCCCGGCTGGGATGTTGCGAGGTCGCGCACCGTCACCACTCGATTCCCCGTTGGCCCTTCTGGCCCGCGTCCATGGGGTGCTTGATCTTGCCCATCTCGGTGACGAGATCGGCCACCTCGATCAGCTCCGGGGCGGCGCGGCGGCCGGTGATGACGACGTGCTGCTTCCCGGGGCGGTCACGCAGGGTGGTGACGACGTCGTCGAGGTCGACCCAGCCCCAGGCGATCGGGTAGGTGAACTCGTCGAGGACGTACAGGTCGTGCGTCTCGACGGCGAGGCGGCGCTTGATCTCCTGCCATCCCTCGGCTGCGGTCCGTGCGTGGTCCTCGGCGTCGCCCTGCTTCTTCGTCCAGGACCAGCCCGCGCCCATCTTGTGCCACTCGACCGGTCCGCCCTCGCCACTCTCCTCGTGCAGGCGACCGAGGCGCTCGAGGACGGTCTGCTCCCCGACGCGCCACTTGGCGGACTTCACGAACTGGAAGACGCCTATGTTCCAGCCCTGGTTCCACGCCCTGATGGAGAGCCCGAAGGCGGCGGTGGACTTCCCCTTGCCATCCCCGGTGTGGACCATCAGGAGCGGGCGGTTGCGGCGCTGGCGCGTGGAGAGACCGTCATCAGGGACGGTGAGCGGCTGGCCCTGGGGCATCAGATGACCTCTTCCAGAACGTGGGTGTCGGTGGCGGCCGCGAACGAGGCGACCTCTCCGATGACGGTGATGGCAGGCGGTTCGACATGGGCTGCCCGGACGGCGATGTCGGCGACGGACCCGCTCACCACTTGCTGGTCCGGGTGGCCCCCACGTGCGATGACCGCCGCAGGCGTGGCTGGGTCGAGCCCGTTCTCCATCAGTGCCTCGGTGATCGCCGGCAGGGTGGCCACGCCCATGAGGACGATCAGCGTGGTGCCGGAGCGAGCGAGGGCGCCGTAGTCGAGAGTGGAGGCGGGGTGCCCGGGCGGCACGTGGCCGGAGATGACGCTGAAGCCCTGGACGACTCCGCGGTGGGTGACCGGGATGCCGCCGAGCGCGGGGACGGCCACCGACGAGGTGACGCCGGGGATGACACGCACCGGGACGTCCGCCTCGGTGCAGGCGAGGACCTCCTCCATCCCGCGGCCGAAGACGAACCCGTCGCCACCCTTGAGACGGACGACGCGGCGACCGCGTCGAGCGTGCTCCACCAGGAGGTCGTTGATGCGTTCCTGCGGGGTGAAGGCCCCGCGCGGCAGCTTCGCGACGTCCACGACGAGCGCGTCGGGTCGGGCCCAGGCCAGCGCCTCCTCCGGCGCGAGATGGTCGACCAGCAGGACGTCTGCCTGCTCGACGGCGGACCGTCCGGCGACCGTCATCAAGCCGGCGTCGCCGGGGCCACCGCCGACCAGCGCGACGGTGCCGGGGAGCAGGGGCGCCAGCGAGCCCATCAGGCCACCCGCCCGTTCACGACGTCGACGAGGCCGGTCGCGCTGACCCGGGCCATGGGGACGTGCTCGGCCTGCAGGTGGCCGGAGAGAATGCGCGCGAGCCCGAGCCGCAGCGGCCCCTCTTCGCAGTCGACGACGACGCTGGGGACCCGCATCGCCGCGACGTGGGCCGCCGCCAGCCGGGAGCGGTCGACGGCGTCGGCCCCGGAGGTGGCGCGGCCGTCCGTCACGACCACGAGCAGCGGCCGCAGTCGGTCGTCCCGGAGCCGCTCCCGCCGGACGACGTCCGCCGCGGTCAGCAAACCCTCCGCCAGAGGGGTGCGCCCCCCGGCCGGGAGCTCGTCGAGCAGGGCTGCGGCCACCTCGACCGACCCGGTGGGTGGCAGGGTCACGTCCGCGTCAGTGCCGCGGAAGCTGATCATCGCCACCTTGTCCCGGCGTCGGTACGCATCGGTGAGCAGCGACAGGATCGCGGTCTTCACCTGGACCATGCGACGCCGGGCAGCCATCGAGCCGGACGCGTCCACGCAGAACAACAGGAGGTTGGCCTCCCTCCCCTCGCGTACGGCGGTGCGCAGGTCGACCGCCGCGAGCGCGAAGCGCCCACCCGGCCCACGCGTCGATCCGGTGGCGTAGCGTTCCGCCGCGGCTCGCAGGGTCTCCACCAGGTGGAGCGTCCCGGTCCCACCAGCTCGGGTGGCGCCGACCCGGCGGCCGCTGGCGCCAAGGGCGCGGCTACGGCGCCCCGGCGTACCTCGGCCGACCCCGTCGACGGTGAACAGACGCGGTCGGTACGCGGACTCGGCCGCCACGGTGCTGGAGCTGCCCTCCCCCGGGGGGTGCGGCGCCGGCGGCGCGGATGGCGCCTGGACGTCCGCCTCGGCACCGGCCGGTTCGGGCACGTCGTCCCTGCCGTCGGTCGGGACCTCGTCGGGGCTGCCGGCGTCGGCCCCGGAGCCGTCGGACGGCGACGCGGGGTCCTCGGACGGGTCCTGGCTGTCCTCGGGACCGTCGGTGGGGTCCGTGGGCCCGTCCGGTTCCGGCGGCGGCTCGGGGAGCTCGTCGTCGCCAAGGACCTCGTCGAGCAGCTTCTCGTCCAGGCCGGGGGCGTCGAAGGGGTTGCGGCGACGGCGGTGCGGAAGTGCGAGCAGGGCCGCGGCGCGAATGTCTGCTCGAGTGACGAACCGACGGCCGGCCCAGGCGGCGTGCGCCACGGCCGTTCGGGCGGTGACGATGTCGGCACGCAGGCCGTCCACCTCGAAGGCGGCGCAGACCTCGGCGACCTTGAGCATCGCCGCCTCCCCCAGGGTGACCTCCTCGACGCGCTCGCGAGCCAGCGCGATCCGTCGGGTGAGCTCGGCCTGGCTGGCCGCGTACCGCGCGACGAAGCCCGCGGGGTCGCGGTCGAAGGCGAGGCGGCGCCGCACCACCTCGACGCGCAGGGCGGGATCGCGTGGGGCGGCCACCTCGACGGTGAGGCCGAAGCGGTCGAGCAGCTGGGGGCGAAGCTCACCCTCCTCCGGGTTCATCGTGCCGATCAGCACGAACCGGGCGCTGTGGCCGATCGAGACGCCGTCCCGCTCGACCGTCACCTGGCCGGTGGCGGCGGCGTCGAGCAGCAGGTCGACGAGGTGGTCGTGGAGCAGGTTGACCTCGTCGACGTACAGGACGCCGCGGTGGGCGCGAGCCAGGAGCCCGGGCTCGAACTCGACGGCGCCGGCAGTGAGCGCCTTCTCGAGGTTGAGCGAGCCGAGCACCCGGTCCTCCGTGGCCCCGACCGGCAGCTCCACCAGACGGACCGGACGGCTCACGACCGCACCGGAGCCGGCGAGGAGGTCGGGCGAGGTCGCGGCCGGGTCGTGCGGGTCGGCGGAGAACCGGTCGCCGTCGCGGACGTCGATCCAGGGCAGCACCTCGGCCAGCCCCCGGACCGTCGTCGACTTGGCGGTGCCCTTCTCGCCGCGGACGAGCACGCCGCCGATCTCCGGACTGATCGAGCTCAGCACGAGGGCGAGGCCCATGTCGTCGAGACCGGAGGCGGTCGTGGGGTCGTACTCGCAGCCGACGACGGCAGAAAATGGGTACTTCAGTGGCACGTTGAGGCTCCCGCTCGTAGGCCGTGGATTGGCTCACGCGAGGCCGGTCTTCGGACTTGCCGAGTCACTCCTGACGGAGTGCTCGACTCACCGCAGCGGGCCTGTGCCGGACTCTCACCGGCTTCCCAGATTCTCCCCGTTGCCCGTCCCCACCGTTTCCGATGGCTGGGGCGCGGGGGCACCTCACGTGTTGGGCTGACGATAGCCTCTCGACTCGTGGATGACGTGACGGCCCCTCCCCGTGGACACCTCGTGACCGTGGTCGGAGTGGGGGCCGACGGGTCACTCCAGCCAGCTGCGGAGACGCTCCTTCGGGAGGCGGACGTGGTCCTCGGCGGTCGACGCCATCTTGAGCTCGTGGCTCCCGTGGCGGGCCAGGAACGGCGTCTATGGCCCGCCCCCCTGGGCCGCCCGGCACTACCCGCCCTGATGGCGGAGCTGCGCGGACGCCAGGTGGTCGCGCTGGCCTCCGGCGACCCAATGCTCTCGGGCATCGGAACGACGCTTGTACGCACTCTTGGCGCCGAGGCCGTCCACGTCCTCCCATCGATCTCCTCCGTGGCCCTGGCACGCGCACGTATGCGCTGGTCAGCCGAGGAGTCGGTGGTCGTGACGCTGGTCGGACGACACGAGGCACGGGTGCTGCGGGAGGTCGCTCCAGGGCAACGGATCCTCGTCCTGACGTCCGGGTCGCAGACAGTTGCGAGCGTGGGCCGGCTGCTGACCGAGGCGGGCCATCCTGACGCTGTCATCACCCTGCTCGGGAACCTCGGGACCGACACCGAGTCGCGGTACACGAAGACCGCCCAGGAGTGGGCTGCGACGGCCGTCGACACCGTCCCGCCGCTGCATGTCCTGGCGATCGAGATCCCCGCGGGCGCCTCGGCGTGGCGCTCGTCGTGGGTGGCAGGCCTGCCCGACGAGGCTTTCGAGAACGACGGGCAGCTCACCAAGCGCGACCTTCGGGCCTCGGCCCTGGCTCGTCTTTCCCCGGCACCCGGTCAGCACCTGTGGGACGTCGGCGCAGGCGCCGGCTCGATCGGCATCGAGTGGATGCGCGCCCACCCCACCTGCCGCACGACCGCGGTGGAAGCTGACTCGGAGAGGGCGGCACGGGTGGCACGCAATGCGACGCGTCTCGGCGTGCCCGACCTCCGTGTGGTGGAGGGTCGCGCGCCTGACGCGCTCGCAGGTCTCGAGCCTCCGCACGCGATCTTCATCGGCGGCGGAGCCACGCGCCCCGGCGTCCTCGACGCGTGCCTGGCTGCGCTGCGTCCGGGCGGACGCCTCGTCGTGCACGGTGTGACGCTCGAGACGGAGTCGCTCCTCGCCGAGGCCTACCGGACGCACGGCGGCGAGCTCACCCGCCTCGCGGTCGAGACGACGCACCCAGTCGGCACGTTCACCGGCTGGACGCCCCTGCGGACCGTGACGCAGTGGAGCCTGCGCCTCTGAACCCGTAGGGACGCGTCACGCAACGACCATGGTCTACGAGGGTCGCTTCGTGAGGCGGTCCCGCTCGCGGCTGTACAGGTACGACTCCCCTCCTGCAAGGGCAGGCGCCTCAGCCAGCGCGCGTCCGACCAGGATGACAGCCGCCTGACGCAGCCCAGCCGCATCCACCTGATCGGCAATGGTGTCGACGGTTCCGCGCAGCACCAGCTCCTCCGGCTGGCTGGCCCGGTAGACGATCACCACCGGGCAGCTTCCCCCGACGACCGGTCCGAGCTCGGCCATCAGGGACCGGGTCCGGGTGATCGCCAGGTGCAGCACCAGGGTGGCGCCGGTGGCGGCGAACTGGGTCAGCGACTCGCCATCTCCCATCGGGGTAGACCTTGCCTGCGTCCGGGTCAGCACCACCGATTGCGCCACCAGCGGCACCGTCAGCTCACTGCCCACCCGGGCGGCCGCCGCCGCGTACGCGGGGACTCCGGGCGTCACCTGCCAGGTGACCCTGGCAGCGTCGAGCCGACTCGTCTGCTCGTGCAGGGCGGAGTACAGCGACGGGTCGCCCGAGGTGAGGCGCACGACCTGGTGGCCGGCGTGGAAGCCGTCGACGAGGTGCGCGGTGATCTGGTCGAGGTCCAGGTCCTGGGTGTCGACCAGGGTCGCCTGCGGACCGCAGTGGGAAAGGACCTCGGGGTCCAGGTAGGTCCCTGGGTAGAGCACGACGTCGGCGTCAGCCAGCAGTCGCGTCGCGCGGACCGTCAGGAGGTCGGCGGCCCCCGGACCCGCACCGACGAAGTGGACGGTCACCGCACGTACCTCGGGGTCCAGACGCCGGCCGAGGAAACGCGGGTCGATGAGGCGCCCACGATCAGCAGGCACTTCATGTCGATCGTGGCTGGATCGAGCGCGCCCAGGGTAGTCACGGTGAGCGCCTCCTCGGCCCTCCCGACGTCACGGCCCACCACCACGACCGTGTCGGGGTCCTTGTGCTCCAGCAGCACCCGGCGCGCCGTGGCGACCTGCTCGGTGCGGCTGCGCGAGGCCGGGTTGTAGATGGCGAGGACGAGGTCGGCCTCGGCCACGGCTCGCAGCCGCCTCTCGACGACCTCCCAGGGCTTGAGGCGGTCGGAGAGGCTCATCACCGCGAAGTCGGCCCCGACCGGGGCGCCGGCGCGGGCCGCCACGGCCTGCACGGCGCTCACCCCCGGGAGCACCCGGACGGGGACCTTGGCGTACGCGGGGTCCTCGGCAGCCTCGAAGACGGCTGCTGCCATGCCGAAGACGCCGGCGTCACCACCCGACACGACGGCGACCTTCTCACCGCGCCTGGCCAGGTCCAGCGCGAACGCGGCCCGGTCGACCTCGACCGTGTTGCCGGAGGCGTGACGGGTCAGCCCGGCACGCTGCGACACGCGGCTGACGTACGGCGCGTAGCCCACGACGTGGTCGACGTCGGCGAGCGCGGCGCTCACCTCGGGGGTCAACCAACCGTCGGGGCCGGGGCCGAGGCCGACGACCAGCAGTTCGGCCGGACCGGCCTGGTCGGCTGTTGCCGCGACCGCCGTTAGGTCGCTCGTCTCGCGGGAGCGCCGTCCGTTGAGGCTGTCCCCGGTGACCACGATCAGTGAGAAGTACGGGACCGATGCTTCGTCGACCTCGGTCACCGGGATCCAGCGTTCCTCCGGCATCGACGCCCGCTCCACGTACAAGGCGTGCTCGAGGCGACCAGCCGCGGCGAGCGCGCGACGTACGGCGGGGAACGTCCGCCCCAGCTTCATGATGATCGCGCCGTCGGTGTCGGCCAGCCGTCGCGCGAGCTCGGGCTCGGGCAGCGTGCCGGGCAACACGGTGAGCACGTCGGTCTGACGGACCAGTGGACTCCCGGTCGCGGCTGTGGCCGCCAGGAAGGCCGGGACGCCGGGCACGATCTCGGTCGGGAAGCTGTCGGCGAGGCGGTCGTGCATGTACATGTACGAGCCGTAGAAGAGCGGGTCCCCCTCCGAGAGCAGGACGACGTTGCGACCAGCGAGCAGGTGGGCGGCCAGGCGGTCGGCCGACTCCTCGTAGAACTCCGCCAAGACCCCGGCGTACCCGCCCGGGTGGTCGGTCGTGCCGGTGGTGACCGGGTAGATGAGCTCCTCCTCCAGGACATCGGCCGGGAAGAGCTCGGCGGCGATGCGGCGCGCGTTGGACTGCTTGCCCCGCGCCGCGTGGTAGGCGATGACGTCTGCATCCCCGATCAGGCGCGCGGCCTTGCGGGTGATCAGCTCGGGGTCCCCGGGACCGACGCCGACGCCGGCGAAGTGGCCGATGGCGGAGGTGGACGTGCTCATTCCTGCTCCTGGGCAAGTGCGTTGAGGGCCGACGACGTCATGGCGGATCCACCTCGGCGGCCGCGGACGGTGACGAACGGGATGTCGATGCCGTGGTCGACGCGGAAGTCCTCGAGGGCCTGCTTCGACTCGGCGGCACCGATGAACCCCACCGGGCAGCCGACGATCGCCGCAGGGCGCGGGGCGCCGTCCACGAGCATCTCCAGCAGGTGGAAGAGGGCGGTCGGCGCATTCCCGATGGCGACCACCGAACCCTCGAGGTACGGCTCCCAGAGCGAGACCGCCGCCGCGGTGCGGGTGGTTCCCCACTCTTCCGCCAGGGCAGGCACCTCAGGGTGGTTGAGGGTGCAGATCACGTCGTTGTCCGCGGGGAGGCGGCTACGCGTCACGCCCTTCACCACCATCGTCGCGTCGCAGAGCACGGGCGCACCCGCCTCGAGGGCGGCGCGGGCCGCCGGGACGAGGTCCGGGTGGACCACGAGGTCACCGACCAGGTCCACCTGTCCGCTGCCGTGGATCATCCGCACAGCCATCTTCTCGGCGCTCACCGGTACCCGGGAGAGGTCGGCCTCGCGTCGGATCGTGGCGAACGAGTCGACGTAGATCGCCGCACCCCGGTCGATGTACGGGTAGTGGCGCCCCGGACGACGAGAGCTGGAACGTGGACAGGTTGCTCATGAGGACTCCTCGGGGACGAGAACGCCACGCCAGGGGGTGACGACGAGTTCGGGCGCCGCGGCGCACAGGCGCTCCACGGCGGGACGGTCGAGGCCGTCCTCCGGCACGGGGACGTGCTCCCCGCCGGGGACGGAGCCGTACGGCAGCGGGGGCGACCGGTCCGGCAACTGCGCCGAGGCAGGCACCGGGGCGACCAGCTGCGACGCCAGTTCGTGGACGTGCCACGCAGCCCCCGGCCCCGCGCCGCGCACCTCGAGGAAACGCAGAGCCAGGTGGACCAGCCGCTCCTGGACGCCCTCGAGTGGGACGACCGGACCCCAGCCGGTGCCGATCCGCAGCTGCGCCTCGTCGGGACCGAGCGCGACCAGTCCGAGGTCGCAGGTGCGGTCGAGCAGGTCGCCGCGCCCGTCGTCGAGCACGAACAGGAACCGCCCGGGGAGTGCACCGAGGGCAGGTGCGGCCAGCAGCGCAGCGTCCAGCGCACCTACCACGGGGCGCAGGTCTGCACGCCCGCCGGCCAGCCCGGTCTGGGGCGACGCCATGACGTTGCGCGCCAGGTCGTGGGTTCGGCTGGGCAGCAGGCCCGTGTCCTCGATGGCCGCGAGCGCGGGCTCGGCGAGCTGTGTGGTGCCGGGCTTGGCGGGTAGACCCCGAATCTGCAGGTTGGTCCGCGTGGTCACGTGCACGTGTCCATCGCCATGACGCTCGGCCACGTCGAGCAGGGCCAGCAACGCGTCCGCACTGACGTTGCCGCCGGGGAGTCGCAACCGGACCAGGAGTCCATCATCAGCGGACCAGGGGCGCAGAGCGCCGGGGCAACGGTCGGGCCGTGAACGAGTCACCGGAGATCACCATGTTTCGAGTCCGGGTCCGTACGCGGGACCCACCATGACCCGACGACGGTTGTCGTCAGAGCCAGCAGGTCTTCGGACTTGGATCAACCGGGCGCGGACGCCTTCCCAGGATCCGCAGACCCCAGTGGCTGCCGTTGCCGGCATGTCCGTCCCGTCCCCTCACCGCTGCGCGTCAGCTCCGGATTCTCACCGGATTCCCTGACTCCACGTGGGAGTACGACTGGCTGATCGTGACGATACCGCGCCGGCACGACGGCCCGCTGTCGGACCTGTTGCACGATCGTTCAGCGCGGCCGGGCGCAGACGTCCGCAGGCTCCAGCAGCGCAACGCACTCCGTGTGACTGGTCATCGGGAACGCGTCGAATGCGCGCAGCTCAGCGAGCTGATAGCCGGACTCGGCGAACGTCGCCACGTCACGGGCCAGGGCGGCAGGATCACAAGCGACGTACACCACACGCTGCGGCCGGCGCTCGGCGATCGCCCGCACGACGGGGATGCCGGCGCCCTTGCGTGGAGGATCCAGCACCACGACGTTCGGCTCACTGGTCTCGTTCTGCAGCGCTCGTTCGACGCGCTCGGCGCGCCACCGGACGTGCGGGAGATCAGCCAGGTTCCGCTCGCCGTCGGCCGCCGCCGAGCGCGAGGACTCCACCGCGAGCACTCCCCCGGTCCGCCCGACCTGCTCGGCGAGCACGGAGGCGAAGAGCCCGACTCCCGCGTACAAGTCCCATGCCTGCGCTCCGGGCTCGGCCTTCGCGTATTCGGCGACCACGCGGGCGTAGGTGTCCGCAGCGGCCGGGTGCGCCTGCCAGAAACCGTGCGCCGACAGCTGCCAGTCCCGGCCCGCCGCGTGCTCGCGTGCCCGGCCGCCGGACAGCTGCTTGCGTCGCGGCCGTCCGCGCACCTGCTCGATCACCTGCACGTGGACTTGACCCGCGCCGTCCGCGGTCACCTCGACCTCGGCTCGCGGCCGCCACGTGCGCGTCAGAACATCGTCCAGCATCCCCGGGACGGCGATCGGGCATCCGTTGCCGTCCAGCGGGACGACCTGGTGGCTGCGGTGTGCCCGCAACCCTGCCTTGCCGTTGCGGCCGACCGCCAGCCGCACCCGGCTACGCCACTCCAGCGGCGTGGGCTCGAGCGGCTCCACCACGACGTCGGTGTCGATACCGGCGAGCCGGTGCAGCTGTTCGGCGACCACGGCGGCCTTCAGTTCGCGCTGCAGCGACGGGTCGGCGTGCTGCCAGTCGCATCCGCCGCACCCACCCGGCACGGCCAGCGGGCACGGCGGCTGCACCCGCCGCTCGTCGGGCTGCCGGATGTCCACCGCGTCCGCCCGGCAGTACGACTTGTGCCGGTCCTCGGTCACCTCGACGACGACGCGCTCGCCGGGCAGTGCATGCCGGACGAACACCACTCGTCCCTCGTGGCGCGCGACGCAATGGCCACCGTGCGCCACCGGTCCGACCTCGACCTCGAACCGCCTACCGGTCCAGTCCTCGTGCTCGGTCATCGGACGGGTGCGCTCAGCCGCGCTCTTGCGCCGGTGTTTCCCCGTAGCGGGCCCGCAGGTCGGCTTCGATCTCCGCCTCGGTGCGCCGCTCGGCGGCGATCGCCTCCGCCAGCCGCTTGTCGGACCGGCGAACGGCCCACACGATCACCAGCAACGCCAGCGCGAACAGCGGGAAGCCCATGCTGATCTTGGCCACCGCCAGCCACCCGGTCAGGTCTTCCTCGTACAACCAGCGCTGCACCACGAACCGGGCGGCGAACACCGCCGCCAGCGCCAGCGTGGCGATGTCGTAGTCACGCACCGAGCGGCGATCCTTGCGCCACCGAGTCCCCGCGCCGTTGATGAAGTTCCAGAACACCCCGACCAACGGCCAGCGCACCAGCACCGACAGCACCAGCACGCCGCCGTAGACCAAGCTCTGCCAGATGCCGAACAGGAAGAACCCCTTGGCCGTGCCGGTGCGGTAGGCGATGAACGCGGCGATGGCCACCCCGAAGAACCCCGACACCGCGGGCTGCAGCGACTCCTTGCGCAGCAGTCGCACGATGGTGATCACGACCGCGCTGCCGAGCGCGCACCAGATGGCTGCGGTGAGTCCCCACAGCGAATTGGCCAGCACGAACACCACGACCGGGACCGCCGAGTAGATCATCCCGGCGACGCCGCCCATCTGCTCGAACAGCGTCGGCTCCTGCTCGCCCTGCTCGTCGGGAACCGGGCGGCCGGCCATCGAGGGGTTCTCCGCCTGCTCGCTCACCTCGTCGGAGGAATCCGGTCGTTCCGGCTTCGAGGGCGTCGCCTCGGGGTCAGCACTCACGTAGTTACCTGCAGCTCGTCGTCGATCGTGATGCGGCACCGGGGTGGGCGCCGCGGGCTCTGGGCGTCGGCGGCCTGGTGCACCTTCAGGGTACGACCTGGCCGGACGGCCGGGCACGCGCCGTCCTGACCGGTCGGCATTGCGCACAATAGGGCGGTGCTGACGACCGGACGGCCATCGTGACCGCATTGCCACCCGCTCGGGTCGCCCTCGTGCTGCCCGGCAGCGGGTCCGACGACGTGTTCATCCGGGAGGCCTTCGGTCCCGCACTGGCCGCCGCCGGTATCGAGCTGCGCACTCACCGGCCCGGGCCGTCGGTCGTGTCGGACTATCTGCGGGCGCTCGACGACGCGGCCGGCGCCACCAACGGCCGGCTGCTGGTCGGCGGCGTGTCCCTGGGCGCGCACGTGGCCACCCAGTGGGCGGCAAGACACCCGAAACAATGCCTCGGCGTCCTCGCCGTGTTGCCCGCTTATACCGGGCGCTCCCCTACGGCGCCCGCTGCGGTCGCCGCGCGCATCTCCGCCGACCTGGTGCGAAACGAGGGCCTGGACCACGCGCTGTCTGTGGCCACGTCCGACCTCCCGGCGTGGCTTGCGGAGGAACTGACCCGTGCGTGGCGCAGGCAGCAGGACGTGCTGCTCGACGGGCTCGACGCGGCCGCCGAGCACCCCGGTCCGGAACTCGCCGAGTTGCGACGGCTGGACGTTCCGGTTGGGCTGGTCGGCTGCGCCGGCGACGCCGTGCATCCGGTGCAGGTCGCGCGCGAGTGGGCGTCGGTCATCCCGCGAGCAGCGCTGACCGAGATCGATTTCGCTGACTTCGGCGCCGACCGCTCGACGCTCGGGCACGCGGCGGTGAACGCCCTGGCCCATGCGAGCGACGCTCAGGCCTGACCGCGCTGTTCCGCGATCGCCTCGGCCATCGCAGGCGGCAGCGTGATCGGCAGCGGGGTGCGCACCGGCATCGGACCGCTCCCCCGCACCACGATCGTCTCCCGCACCAGCGCGCGCAGTTGCGCGGGCGCCCCTTCGGACACGTGTTGCGGACCGGCGATGACACCACGCAGCATCCACCGCGGGCCGTCGACGCCGACGAAGTGCAGCGACACGTCGCCCATCTTCGCGGACAGTTCCTTGCCCCAGTCCCCGGTCAACTGCCGCACGATCGCGCCGTCCGAGCGCAGCTGCTCGGCGAGCTCGGCGCACACCTCGGGCCACAGCTCGGAGGTCTTCGGCGCGGCGTAGGCGCTGATCGTCACCTGGCCGTGCGGCGTCACCACGTGCACCGCGCGCACATTGCCGGTCTCCTGGTCCATCTCGACCTGAACCTGGCAGTTCTCCGGCACCGGAACGCGCACCGAGCCGAGATCCATCCGTGGGATGTCGTCCTCCGGCGCGACCTCGACGTCGTACGGCCCTTCCTCCGGGACGAACTCCTCGTTCTCGTCGACGTCGGGAGCCTCCTGCGGACGGAAGGTCGGCTCTTGGCTCTCCGGCAGCGCGTGCCGTCCCCGGCGATGCTGCCCGCGACGCCTGCGTCCGACCACCTGCTATCCCACCTCTCCGTTACCCGAGCTGCTGCTCGTGGACAGGCTGGCGTGCCCGCCGGTCGACCCGTAACCGCCGGTGCCTCGTTCGCTCTCGCCCAGTTGCTCCGCCGGAACCTCGACGAACCGCGCCTGCTCCACCTTCTGCACCACCAGCTGCGCGATGCGATCCCCCCGGGAGAGTGTGATCGGCTCGCGCAGGTCGTGGTTGATCAGACACACCTTGATCTCACCGCGGTAGCCCGCGTCGATCGTTCCCGGCGTGTTGACCACCGACAGACCGGCCCGCGCCGCCAGTCCGGACCGCGGGTGCACGAACGCCGCGTATCCGGGCGGGAGCGCGATGGCGATGCCGGTCCCGACCACGGCGCGTTCGCCGGGCGGGATGACCACGTCGGTCATCGTCACCAGGTCGGCACCCGCGTCGTGCGGGCGCGCGTACGTCGGAAGCGGAGCATCTGGGTCCAGACGGGTCAGACGGACCTCTACCGACGACACAGACACTCCCTCGAACACCACTTCGGCTGCTGGCTCGCCACGACATTACTCTGAACGCCATGGCCGACTCCGCACACACCCCGGGCGAGGACAAGGCGGTGGCCACCGCCGACGCGGGACAGGCGTTGCACTTCGAGCGCCTGTACGTCGCCTGGTGGGCATGGCCGTTACCGCTGGCCGTTGCCGCGGTGCTGTCGGCGTCGATACACCAGGGCTACCCGGGTGTGCGCGCGTGGCTGCCGTACGCGGTGTTGATCCCATTGGCGGTGCTGGTGCTGTTGCGGATGGGGCGCACCAGAGTTGCCCTGGTACGCACCGCGGACGACACCGTGCTGCACGTCGGCGACGCTCGGCTGCCGGTGCGGTTCGTCGGCGAGGTCGAGGTCATCGACAAGGACCACAAGCGCAAGGCCATGGGCCCCGAACTGGACCCGGCCGCCTACGTGGTGCACCGCGGCTGGGTCGGCACCATGCTGCGGGTGCGGCTGACCGACCCGCGGGACCCCACCCCGTACTGGTTGTTCAGCACCCGGAAACCGGAACGGCTCGCCGAGCTGCTCCGCTCGACGAGCCGTTCGTCGGATTGACGCGATTCGACGCGACACAGTTCTCTTGACGTGCGACGGTCCCCCGGCCACGAGGCCGAGGGACCGGAACGTTCGACGTCAGGCCTCGCTCAGCAGGCCCGCGAGCCAACCGCCGTCACAGCGTTGCCGGGGCCGTCAGGCGCAATCGCGGCAGACCGGCTGCCCGTTGCGTTCCTCGCTGAGCCTGCTGCGGTGATGCACCAGGAAGCACACCGAGCAGGTGAACTCGTCGGCCTGCTTCGGCACCACCTTGACCGTGAGGTCCTCGCCGGACAGTCCGGAAAGATCCGCACCCGGAAGCTCGAAGCCCTCTGCGGTCGCGTCCTCGTCGACGTCCACCACGCCCGACTGGGTCTCGTTGCGGCGCGCCTTCAGCTCCTCCAACGAGTCCTCGGCCAGCTCGTCGGCTTCACTGCGGCGCGGAGCGTCGTAGTCGGTCGCCATTGTTCTCACCCCTGCGCTGCTCGTTGTCTCGTCTCGTTTCGGCGGCAGGCCCGTCCGACGTTCGGGTCATGCCCGTGCGCTGGATAACGTTCCAGTACCCGATTTTGTGCCCGGAGCCCACCAGAAAATTTCCGCTCGACCCCTCCGGAGCCAGCAGAGGGTAGCTCACGCCCGCTCGAGCTGGGCAAGGCCACACCCAGCAGTGATAGCCGTGTCACGTCGACATTAGCCCTGGTGGGTGACTACGGAGCGCCGACAAACGGGGTCACGGACGGTGATCCGGACCCGCGGTGGCCCCCCTTGCGCCGATCAATATCGTGGTCAACGCCACAACCGCCCACGATCGCGGAAGCGATCGACATCACTGGCGAGACACGTGGTGTCCGCATCAGCAATTGCGGCCGGTAACGCATACCCTAGGAAGAGAGACATTGTGGGTGGGTTCAAGGCGATCGGGCGGAAGGGAAGCGGACCAGTGCGGTCGGGGATCTCAGGGGGCTACAGTCGCCCGTACCGGAAGTACCGACCACTGCCCGCGCTTATCCTGATCGCCATTCTCGGCGGCGCGTCGGCGCTGATCTGGTTCAAAGTCCTCAACGACAGCAGCAACATCGACGAGGCCATCCGGTGTTATCCGCCCGCGTCCGCCCCACCCGGCATGATCTACACCTCGCTCAGCCATGACGCGCTGGACCACGTCGATCCGATCCCGCCGGAAGAGGTCCCGGTGCGGGTGCTCAACGCCAGCGGCAAGCGCGGACAGGCGGCGCTGGTGACCGAGGCGCTGCGCAACATCGGCTTCACCAAGACCGGCAAGCCCGCCAACGACAAGGCGTACGAGAACCGCGACAAGCCCGCGTGCCGTGGGCAGATCCGGTTCGGCCAGAACGGCGAGGCCGCGGCCCGCACGCTGAGCTTGATCGACCCGTGCCTCGAGCTGGTCAAGGACGGCCGTAAGGGCGCGAGTGTCGACCTCGCGATCGGTGAGGACTTCGTCGACGTAAGGCCGCGCCGGGAAGCGCTGACCGCCCTCGAGGCGCTGAGCCAGTGGGCGGACAAGTACCGCAGCCGCTCCAGCGAGTTGTCGGCGAACGACAACGGCCCGCAGCTGAGCGAGGAGCTGCTGGATGCGGCCCGCAGCGGCGACTGCTGACCGTCGGACTCGGCCCGGCCGGCGGCGGGTGCCGACAGTTCGACCTCGCCCGGGCAGTAGCGAATGCCGACCGTCGGTCCTTCCCCGGGAAGTAGCGAGTGCCGGCTAACCGCGACCGGCAGGAGAGGCCCCTCGAGCCTCGGCCGGGCAGCGGAGATTCCGTCCTCGGTCCTCGTGCGCTGTAGCGCGAGCCCGGCCGTCGGTCCTCGTGTGCGCCGCGGCGGCGAGTCCGACCGTCAGATCTCGAGCAGGCATCGGCGATCTCGACCTGGCGGCGTCGACCGTGCAGCGGTCAGATCTCGGCCGCGCCCGCTGCCACCACCAGCTCGTACAGCTCGTCGGCGATGTCCGGTGCCGCGGCGAACGTGCCGTCTCCGAGCTGCGGATCCTGCCCCGGATTGATCACCTTCGCGCCCGCTTCCTCGGCGATGAGTGAGGCCGCCGCCCAGTCCCACCGGGACAGCCCGTTCTCGAAGTAGGCGTCCACCCAGCCGGTGGCGACCGCGCACAGATCCAGGGCCGCCGAGCCGCCGCGCCGGATGTCGCGCACCCGCCCGATCATCTCGCGCACCAGATCGGCCTGCTTGAGCCTGCGTCGCGGATCGTAGGCGAAGCCCGTGGCCACCAGGCTCAGCTCGAGCTTCCCCGGCGAGGAGACCTGCAGCTTCCTGCCCTCCAGCCACGCGCCGCCGCCGCGCCAGGCGGTCCACGTCCGGCCGCTGACCGGGTCGACGACCGCGCCTGCCACCGACCTGCCGTCGACCTGAGCGGCCACGGACACCGCGAACTGCGGCAGGCCGTAGACGAAGTTGACGGTGCCGTCGATCGGGTCGACCACCCACGCCACCTGGCCGGGCTCGGCCTCGCCGTCGGCGCCCTGTTCCTCCCCCAGCACCGGCTCCCCTGGCCGCAGTTCGCTCAGCCGGGCACGAATGAGCTCTTCGGACTCCTTGTCCACCGCGGTCACCAGGTCGGTGATGGTCGACTTGGTCCCGATCTCCAACCCGGCCCCGGCGGCCTCCGCGTCGGATTCCATCCGTTCGCGGTGTGCGCGCAACACGTGAAGCCCGGCTTCGGTGGCGACCTGCTCGGCGATCGTGGCGAGTTCCGCCCATACGTCAGTGCTCACCCTGATATCGGACCACACGACCGCCCAGCCGTACACCTCGCGTCCGACACGCCGGGAGTGTGGCTAAAGTCGAGCAGACGGGTTTAGCTACCTGCAGTGAATCCATTCAGCTCTGGAGCGGGAAAGGACCGGCCGGATGGCCCGACACAGCACGACAGCTGCCGCCGCGAGACAGGCGCACGGCACGTCCGCCGACGGTGGCATGGGGTTCGGCGTGGACATCGGCGGCAGCGGCATCAAAGGTGCGCTGGTCGACCTGTCCACCGGCCGGCTGCACGGGGAGCGGCTGAAGATCCCGACACCGCACCCCGCCACCCCGGATGCAGTCGCCGACGTGGTCGCCGAGATCGTGGAGACGTTCGACTGGCAGGGCCCGATCGGCATCACGGTGCCCGGCGTGGTGAAGGGCGGCATCACGCACACCGCGGCCAACATCGATCCCGCGTGGGTCGGAGTGGACGCCGACGAGTTGTTCGCGCGCAGGCTGGGCCGGGACCCGGACGACGTCGGGGTGCTCAACGACGCCGATGCGGCCGGCATCGCCGAGGTCCGGTTCGGCGAGGAGCGCTTCGGCCGGGGCGTGGTGCTGTTGCTCACGTTCGGCACCGGGATCGGCAGCGCGCTGTTCGTCGACGGACAGCTGGTGCCGAACACCGAGTTCGGCCACATCGAGGTCGACGGGCACGACGGCGAGTCGAGGGCGGCCGCGTCGGCCAAGGACAACGAGGGCCTGAGCTATCCCGACTGGGCCAAGCGGGTCAATCGGTATCTGTCCGTGCTGGAGAACCTGGTGTGGCCGGATCTGATCATCGTCGGTGGCGGGGTCAGCCGAAAAGCGGAAAAATGGGTACCGTTGTTGCAGATTCGCACACCGATCGCGGTGGCGACACGGCAGAACCAAGCGGGCATCATCGGAGCCGCGGCGGCGGTCGCCGAAGGGATTGCCCACTAGCTTCCCCCATGCCGCAGCCGTGGCGGCAACATCGCAGGATGACCACGAGATCACGTGTTGTGCAGACGAACACCAGTTCGTCGTTACAATGGAACACGGCCCTGTCGGCGGGTGGACCGGTCGAATGTCATGCCGCAGGCGGGTGCCCACCCCGAAACCTGATGCAGCTGAGGTCGTTTTCCTCGGCGTAGCAGATCACGAAGCTGCGAAAGGGTGTCAGTGGCTGTCGCAAAGACCGCAACCAGGCGCGGGACCAAGGCGTCGACGGAGGACGAGGCCGTCAAGGGCGTCGCCGACGTCGAAGCCGGCAAGTCCGGCGCGGCGAAGGGCCGCAAGCGTACGAGCAAATCGAGCGCCAAGAGCCGGAAGGCCGCGAAGTCGACCGAGCCCGAGGTGGCCGACGGCGACTTCGTCGAGGACGAGTCTCCGGACCTCGCCGATCTCGAAGCCGAGGTCGAGGTCGACGTCGTCGCAGGCGACTTGGCGGAAGATGTCGACGAAGAGGAGACGCCCAAGTCGAAGGGCAAGGGCGACGACTTCGTCTGGGACGAGGAGGAGTCCGAGGCGCTGCGGCAGGCGCGCAAGGACGCCGAGCTGACCGCCTCCGCCGACTCGGTGCGCGCCTACCTGAAGCAGATCGGCAAGGTGGCGCTGCTGAACGCGGCGGAAGAGGTCGACCTCGCCAAGCGGATCGAGGCCGGGCTGTACGCCGCCGAGCGGCTGCGGGTCGCCGAGGAGGAGGGCGAGAAGCTCCCCACCCAGCTACGCCGCGACCTGATGTGGATCGTGCGGGACGGTGAGCGCGCCAAGAACCACCTGCTGGAGGCCAACCTGCGGCTGGTGGTCTCGCTGGCCAAGCGCTACACCGGCCGCGGTATGGCGTTCTTGGACCTGATCCAGGAAGGCAACCTGGGTCTGATCCGCGCGGTGGAGAAGTTCGACTACACCAAGGGCTACAAGTTCTCCACGTACGCGACGTGGTGGATCCGCCAGGCGATCACCCGCGCGATGGCCGACCAGGCCCGCACCATCCGTATCCCGGTGCACATGGTCGAGGTCATCAACAAGCTCGGCCGCATCCAGCGCGAGCTGCTGCAGGACCTGGGTCGCGAGCCCACCCCGGAGGAGCTCGCGAAGGAGATGGACATCTCGCCGGAGAAGGTCCTGGAGATCCAGCAGTACGCGCGCGAGCCGATCTCGCTGGACCAGACCATCGGCGACGAGGGCGACTCGCAGCTGGGCGACTTCATCGAGGACTCGGAGGCCGTGGTCGCGGTCGACGCGGTGTCGTTCACGCTGCTGCAGGATCAGCTGCAGTCGGTGCTGCAGACGCTGTCCGAGCGTGAGGCGGGCGTGGTTCGGCTGCGCTTCGGTCTCACCGACGGCCAGCCGCGCACGCTGGACGAGATCGGTCAGGTCTACGGGGTCACCCGAGAGCGGATCCGGCAGATCGAGTCGAAGACGATGTCGAAGCTGCGGCACCCGTCGCGCTCCCAGGTACTGCGCGACTACCTGGACTGACCGGACGAAGGCATCGACAACAGGGCCGGCGACCCGCAAGGTCGCCGGCCCTGTGTCGTGTCCGGGGCACGCGCGTCGCCTGGTCCGCGTGGTCAGGCGCGTCGCTTCCGTTTCGCCCATATGGGGAACACGACCGCTGCACCGATCAGCGTCATCACCGCGCTGGCCGCGATGTGCCAACTCGGCGGCAACAGGTGCAACTGCAGGAACCAGCTGTTGGCGTCGCTGCCCGCCACGCGGTTGATCAACCCGCCTACACCTTGGATCAGCACCAGAATCCCCAGCAGTTCTGCCATCGAATTGTCCTTTCTCTGCGTTGGAGCATCGCGGCGCGACGGGCGGTCGGCGGGCTGTGCGGCCGCCCGGCCGGAGCCGTCGACGGTTTCGGTAGCACGACGTGAGGTGGCCGTGGCCAGCCGCGCGGTGGCCGGCTGCGTGGTGTCTGCGGGCAGGGCCGTGTCCGGGATGCGCTCGATCGGCCCCGGACGGTGCCCGGTCTCGGGGGACGAACCGGAGGCCGCGTGGTCGAGGTCGACGTCCGCACGACCCGCGGAATCGACCGCGCGGCCGGTGTCCTCGTGCTCGGCGGCGTCCTCACCCGCGGATCGGCCCGACAGCGACGCCCACAGCGGTCCGACGGCGAACCAGATCACCACGACCAAACCCAGTTTCGGCAACCATCCGCCGTCGGCCCACAACGGCCGGGTCTGCTCCGGCGTGCCCACGGCGAAGATCAGCACGAGCATGACGGCCGCCGCGATACCGCACGCCAGCAGGCACTTGCCCCACTCGCGCCACTCGTACCGGAGGCGTTCGTGCCGGTTGCTGTAGGGCTTGCGCGGCGCGGGCCCGCCGGCGAACCGGTGGGCGAAGCGCACGTCTGCCCAGCGAATCATGGCGGGGCCGAACACCACGCTGAATCCCAGGTACACCGCGGCCAGGCCGTGCACCAGCGACGCCTGCGCACCGTGCGACAGATCGACCATGGTGGCGATCAGCACCATGAGATCGATCAGCGGCGTGGCGGCCAGCAGCGCAGTACTCGTCCGGCGCATGCGAAGCACGTAACGACTGATCAGACCGGCCAGGATGCACACCCAGAAACCGAGCTCCCCGGCAGCGATGACGGCGGCCATGGGGTTCGCGGCGATGAACTCGGCGATTTTCTGCACGCCGTCCATGATGACGCGCTGTGATCATTTGCCATCGGTCAGTGGCACGAGATCGGGGTCATCATTTCGTAGGACGTGACGGATGAGCGTCGTGTGCTGAGATGGGGGCGTGCCCAGCCCGCTGTCCATCTACCGCACGCTCAGTTCGTGGCAGCAGGACGCGGTCATCGCCGCGAGCACGTTCCTGCTCGGCTGCCTGCTCTACGCGACCGACTTCTATCGGCTGTTCAGCCCGCCCGAGCAACCGCTGCCTCGGTGGCACGTCGTGGTTTTCGGCCTGTTGTGTCTTGTCGAGTTTATGCGGCGCCGAGCCCCCGGCACCGGGCTGGCCATCGGCGTGGCGCTGCTGGCCGTCGACGCGGCACTCGGGTTGACCCTGCCGGCCGTGGTGGCGTTCTCGGACCTGCTGTATGCGGCGACCCTGTACGGCTCGCGGCAACTCAGCCGAGCGATGGTGCCGGCGGCAGCGGTGACCACCATCGGCGGGCTGGCCCTGGCGCTGATGGTGGCGCCGGACTGGCGCACCGCGGTGGCCGCGGCGGTGGCGGCGGTGCCGTTCGTCGTGGTCCCGGTCTGGTGGGCGATGAACATCCGGCAGCAGCGGGAGGTCGCCGAAACGGAGCGCGCCAACGCCGAGCAGCTGGCGCGAATCGCGCAACTGGACCGGCAAGCGGCGGTGGCTGCCGAGCGGGCTCGTATGGCGCGCGACCTGCACGACGTCGTCGCAGGCCACCTCTCCGCGATCGCCATCCAGTCCGCCGCGGCACTGGACATGGCGGAACGACCTGATCGGGCGGGCCAGGTGACCACCGTTCTGCAGGCAGTGCGAGACAACAGCGTGGCCGCCCTTGCCGAGATGCGCGCGATGATCGGACTGCTCCGCGCCGAAGGAGCAGAAGCCGACGGCATGGCCGTGCCCGCGGGCCTTGCCGATCTGACCAAGCTGGTGGAGTCGGCGCGAGCCAGCGGCTCGACGGTCGACGTCCGGATCGAGCTGGACGAGTCGGCCGAGTTGCCCGCCGCGGTCGACCTCACGGCCTACCGCATCGCCCAAGAGGCGCTGACCAACGCGGTCAAGCACGCGCCCGGGTGCCATACCGAGCTGATGCTGCGGCAACGCGACGGGAAGGTGGACATCACGGTGACCAACGAGCTGTCCGAGGCGACCGGCAAGATCGGCGCATCAGCCACCGACGGCGTCGGGCTGATCAGCATGCGTGAGCGCGCGGAGGCGGTCGGCGGCACGGTACGCGTCGGGCCCGGCGGGCGGGGCTGGATGGTGTCGGCCCAGCTCCCGCTGAACGCCTCGGGCCTCGCCGAGGCGCGAGGTGCCCGATGACCATCCGGGTATTGCTGGCCGACGACCACAGCGCGATTCGCGCAGGACTGGCGATGGTCCTGGACGGGGCCGACGACATCACCGTGGTCGGTGAGGCCGCGGACGGCAATGCCGCGATCCGGCAAGTGCGCGCGCTGCGACCGGACGTGGTGCTGATGGACGTCCGGATGCCCGGACTCGACGGCATCGCGGCCACCCGGGAGATCACCGCGCTCGGTGGCTGCCAGGTTCTGGTGCTCACCACGTTCGACCTGGACGAGTACGTCTACGGCGCGCTGCGTGCGGGCGCGGCCGGATTCTTGCTCAAGTCGGTCGAGCCTGCGCGGCTGGTCGAAGCCATCCGTTCGGTGGCCGCGGGTGACGGGGTCCTCGCGCCGCAGGTCACCCGCACGCTGATCGACGCGTTCGCCGCGAACAGCCGCCCTGAGCCCGCACCACCCACCGGACTGGACGAGCTCACCGAGCGGGAACGAGACGTCCTGGAGTGTCTCGGGGCCGGGCTGTCGAACGCGCAGATCGCCAGAAAACTCATGATCGGCGAGACCACGGTGAAAACCCACGTGTCACGGGTGCTGGCCAAGCTCGGCGTGCGGTCCCGGGTGCAGGCGGCCATCCTGGCCAGCGAGATCGGCGCGGTGACCGCCACCCCGCATGCCGATACGGGTGGCTCGTCGAGCGACCCCACATGACTCACCGATCAGCTCGGCACCCAGGTGTAACTAACGCCACGCCTGCCAATTCGGACGTGTCATGACACATTTCGCCATCGGGGATGCGGTGGACCCGGGGATCTTCTAGCGTTCCCCGCATGACAAGCGCGTTTCGCCGCACGATCAACGTTTCCACCGTGCTGAAAAGAGGGCAAAACCCCGACGGCCTGCGCAAACGCCTCGGAGCCAAGGACATGATCGGCTTCGGCGTCGGCATCATCATCGGCACCGGCATCTTCACCCTGGCCGGTGTCGAGGCGAAACAACATGCCGGGCCCGCGGTGACGCTGTCGTTCCTGATCGGCGCTGTGGTCGCCTGTCTCGCCGCGGTCTGCTACGCCGAGCTGGCCTCCAGCGTGCCGACCGCGGGCAGCGCCTACACGTATGCGTTCGCCACCCTCGGCGAGGGGTTCGCCTGGATCATCGGCTGGGACCTGCTGCTGGAGTTTTCCCTCGGCGCCGCGGTGGTCTCCCGAGGCTGGTCCGGCTACCTGGCCGATCTGTTCGGGCTACCGCCTGAGCTGTTCGGCGAGGAAGCCGTGGTGAACATCGGCGCGGTGCTGATCCTGGCCGTCCTGACCGTGGTGGCCGTGGTGGGTATCAAGATGTCGGCGCTGTTCACCAACACGCTGGTGGTCGTCAAGCTCACCGTGTGCGTGCTGGTGATCGGTATCGGCGCCTTCTTCGTCACGTCCGCCAACTGGAGCCCGTTCATCCCCGAGTCCCGCACGGCCGAGTCACCGGACGTGCTCAAGCAACCGATCATCGAAGCGGGACTGGGTATCGAGCCGACCATGTACGGCGCGATCGGTCTGCTGACCGCTGCCGCCGTGGTGTTCTTCGCCTACACCGGCTTCGAAGCGCTGGCCAACCTCGGGGAAGAAGTGCGGCGGCCGCAACGAGACATGAAGATCGGTCTGCTCGGCGCGCTGAGCATCTGCGCGTTGCTCTACATCGGGGTCTCCCTGGTGCTGACCGGCATGGTCCCCTACGCCGAGATCGACTCCGGCGCGCCGTTGGCCAAGGCGTTCGACGCCGTCGGCCTGTCGTGGGTGGGCGGCATCATCTCGCTGGGTGCGGTCACCGGCCTGACCTCGGTCATCCTGGTCCAGCTGGTCACCATCGGGCGGATCGGCTTCTCCATGGGCCGCGACGGTCTGCTGCCGCGCCAGCTGGGCACCGTGCACCCGAAGTGGGGCACGCCGCACCGTGTGACCATCGGTGCCGCCGTCCTGGTCGGCGCGCTGGCCGCGCTGGTGCCGATCGACGAGCTGGCGGACATGGTCTCCATCGGCGCGCTGTCCGCGATGATCATCGTGGCGGTCGCGGTGCCGGTCCTGCGCAGGCAGCGGCCCGAGCTGGAGCGCCCGTTCAAGGTGCCGTTCTCCCCCGTCGTCCCGGTGCTGGCGGCGGTGTCCTGCCTGTATTTGATGCTCAACTTGGACGTCATCACGTGGCTGCGGTTCGGCGCGTGGCTGGTGATCGGGATGGTCATCTACTTCACCTACAGCCGTCGGCACTCGCGGCTCGCCCCGGGTAACGGCGGCGACGTGGCCGAAGAGGAGAACGTTTCAGCAGGCTGACCGGTCGACGCCTCACCCATCCGCACTTGACCTTGCACGTGCATTCTCGCTAGGAATGTGGTTTGCCAAGCGACGGATGGGTGAGGCGTGACTGGACCGGAGCATCATGGGGTGCCGTCCGATTACGTGACGGTCGAGGTGGTGGCCGACCACCCATGCTCTGCGCTGTGGGAGGTCCTCGGCCAGCCTGAGCTGTACCCACGGTTCTTCCGTGGCCTTGGCACGATCACGCGGTTGTCCAACAACACGGGCGACCCGCACTACTCGATCTCCGCGGTGTCCGCAGGCGGGCATCCCGCCGAGTACCTGGGCCGCCTGGTGACCAACCGGCCCGAGGAGAAGCTGGTGCTGGCCGGTGTGGGCGAGGCGGACAGCTGGGTGTCCGTGACGCTGTCGGAGGCCGACTCCGGCGGCACCAAGATCACCGTCGTACTGGCCAAGCCGCAAGGTGTGGAGTTCGGTGGCCAGCACGGTCGGACCGCGATCCAGCGCTGGGTCCGCGAGGGCTTGAAGCGGATCGACGACTACCTGTCCGGGGTCCCGGACTTTCCGATCACCACCGGCGGCTCGGCGGCAGGTCTGCAGCGCAAGATCCTCTCCACGCTGGTGGAGGCCGGTGTCGTCGAAGCGTCGCATCCGATCCGCGGGCTGCGTCAGCTCAGCAGGCTGCGTCGCTGGGGATTCACCGTGGCCGGCGGCTACGCCTCCGCCGCCGCGCGCAACCCGGACAACATCGCGATCATCGACGACCGCACCACGCTGACGTTCGCCGAGCTGTACGACCGGTCGCAGCGGCTCGCCAAGGCGATCGCCGAGATGGGGGTGGACTGCCAGGCCACGGTCGGCATCATGGCGCGCAACCACAGCGGATTCGTGCAGGCCGCGATCGCGTGCGCGATGATCGGCTGCGACGCCGTGCTGTTCAACACCGGGCTGGCCAGCAGGCAGATCGAGCAGCTGGTCGACCGCCATGACATCCGGGTGCTGTTCACCGACGACGAGTTCGAACCGCTGGTGCAGTACCTGCCACCGACGGTGCGCAGGATCAGCACCATCTCCCCCACCGACATCGAGGGCAGGACGACGCTCGACGAGCTGATCGAGAACGCCCCGAAAGGTCACCTGCGCGCACCGGAGCGGGAAGGTTTGCTGATCGTGCTGACCTCCGGCACGACCGGCACCCCCAAGGGCGCCAAGCGCGCGACCCCGGCAGGCTGGATCAGCATCGCCGCGATGCTGTCGGTGCTGCCGCTGCGGGCCGAGGACACCATGTTGATCTCCGCGCCGATCTTCCACACGTGGGGTCTCGGCGCGCTGCAGATCAGCACGCCGCTGCGCGCCACCGTCGTCCTGCAGGACCGCTTCGACCCGGAGAAATGCCTGCAAGCGATCGACGAGCATCGGGTCACCGCGCTGATGGCGGTGCCGATCATGCTGCAGCGCATCCTCAACCTGCCCGCGAAGGTGCGCGCCAAGTACGACACGTCAAGCTTGCGCATCGTGGCCAGCAGCGGATCGGCCATGCCGGGCAGCCTGGTCACCGAGTTCATGGACACCTTCGGCGACATCCTCTACAACTTCTACGGCTCGACCGAGGTGTCCCAGGCCGCGACCGCGGGACCGACGGATCTCCGGGTCGCTCCGACGACGGCCGGCCATCCCCCGCTGGGGTCGACCGTGGCCATCCTCGATCGCGACGGGCTGCTCGTTCCGCGCGGCGCGGTCGGCCGCATCTTCGTCGGCAACGAACAGCCGTTCCACGGCTACACCGCGGACACCGACGAGCCGCCGGAGGTCAAGGACGCTCTGATGGACACCGGCGACGTCGGTTATCTGGACGCCGACGGCAGACTGTTCGTCTCCGGCCGCGACGACGAGATGATCATCTCCGGTGGGGAGAACGTCTTCCCGCGCCCGGTCGAGGAGGCGTTGGCGGCACTGCCGCAGGTCGCCGAGGTCGCGGTGGTCGGGGTGCCGGACCAGGAGTACGGCCAGCGGCTGGCGGCGTTCATCGTGCCCAAGCCCGGTGCCCGGCTGGATCCGGCGATGGTGCGTTCCTACATCCACCAGCGACTCTCCCGGTTCTCCGTGCCGCGCGACGTCACGTTCCTGACCCGGTTGCCGCGCAACACCACCGGCAAGATCCTCAAGCGGCTCCTGGTGGACCGCGTCTCGCACTAGGGCGGCTCGCCCGGCCCGTCGTCCGCACGGGACCGAACCAGCAGTCCGCACACCACGGCGAGAATTCCCACCGCCTCCACCGCCGACGGGACCTGCGCGAGAACGACGAGTCCGATCACCGTGGCCGTCACCGGCAGCAGGGCAAGAAGCAGGGCGAACGACGTCTGCCCGACCCGCCGCAGCACGACCTGGTCGAGGCCGTACGGCACCACGGTGGACAACACGCCGACCCCGACGCCGACGAGCAGCAACTCGGCCGATCCCCAGACCGGGCCGGTACCGATGGCCAGCGGCGACAGCACCACGGTCGCCACCGTCAGCCCGACGGCGAGGCTGTCCTGACCGGACACCCCTTGCGGCGCGAGAGCCACCCGCTTGCCGAGAACGATGTAAGCCGCCCAGGCCGCCGCGGCCGCGAGCGCGAACACCACGCCGAGCGGGCTGCCGCGCAGCTGCACGTCCGCGATGAGCACCACGCCGACGGCAACCAGGCCGAGTGCCCCCACGTCACGCAGGCGCCGCGAGCCGAGGGCGGCGACGGCGACCGGCCCGGCGAACTCCACGGCCACTCCGGTCCCCAGTGGCAGCCGGGCGATCGCTTCGTAGAACACCACGTTCATGCCCGCGGTCACGGTGCCGAACGTTCCGGCAAGCAGCAGGGCCTTGCCGCGCCAGGCGGCGCGGGACGGCCTGCGCCACACGAGCAGCACGATCGAGGCGCCGAGACACCGTAACCAGGCGACGCCTGCGGGCGAAACGACGTCGAACAGGAACACCGCCAACGCCGCGCCGAGGTAGAGGGAGATTCCGCTGATAACGAACAGAGCCGGTGCCGGAGCCTGGGCCAAGGCATGTTTCACCGGTATACGCCTCACCCGGCGCATGGTGCCTGACGTGCGCAAACAGCCGATCGGCGGGGTAAGAATCCGGCTGTTCGGAGTATCGCGGAAGGCTCACGGCCTGCTCACGCGTGACTATCGTCCCAGCTTTGTGGGAACACTTGCCCCACGAAATTCGTCTGCAAGAGTAGAGGTAACGCACCCCCGCGTTACGCGCTGGCATCGCCGATGCCGGGACGGATGGAGGGAGACCTCAATGACCCCATCGACACTCACCCGCCCCGCCCTGACCGCCCTCGACCGTTGCGACCGCTGCGGAGCGGCCGCGAAGGTTCGCGCCGTACTGCCCACGGGCGGCGAGCTGCTTTTCTGCGGCCACCACGCGCGCCAGCACGAGTCCAAGCTCAAGGAGCTGGAAGCCGAGGTTCAGCGGGGCTGACAACCGGACAGTAAGGCCTACCGCGGGGCGGGGATCCAGCCAGGGTCCCCGCCCCGCGGCGTTTGCCCGGAGGGGGCGCTGACGGTGGTCGCCCGGGCGGATGCGGCATGGTCGGGTACAGGGTGTGCCTGCGGCTGGCACCGAGACGCGTTGTGGCCGACGCCGAGACGCGTAGTGGCCGACGCCGCCGGACGCACCGCCAGACGGGCTGCGGGCGGCACTACCGGACGCGCTGCCGTAGCGGCTGGACCACCAGACGGGCTGCGGCTGCGCCCGTACCGCAAGATGTGTTGCGGGCGGCACTACCGGACGCGCTGCCGTAGCGGCCGAACCGCCGGACGTGCCGCGGCCGTACCGTCAGACTCTCTGCCGCCGGCATCGCGAGACGCGCCACGGGTGCTGTCGCACCGCCAGACGCGTTGCGCCCGGCACCACCAAACACGCCGCGACCGCGGTGCTGCGATCGACCGCGGGGATTCCCACGATCAGGTCCAGCGGACGGTCCTGCCGGCGCTGCGCGCTGTGCGGCACTCAGCTCGCCCTGCCCTGTCCCCTACCAGCTGCGTAGCGTGGCGATCCGCTCCTCGAGCTGCTCGATCGTCGCCATCGCGGTCGGAGGTCCACCGCACGCCGCGCGCAGCGCCGCATGGATCTGCCCGTGCGGCTTGCCCGTCCGGTGGTGATACACCCCGACCAGAGCGTTCAGCTCCTTGCGCAGGGCCTTCCGGCGCTCGCTCGCGCTGGCCGGGCCCGCATTGCGCGGCGCAGGCTCCGGCTTGGCCTCGGCGGCCTGCTTGGCCTTCCGCCGCTCCGCCGCCAATTGCTCCTCCTGCCGCTTACGCAGCAGAGCCCGCACGTGCTCCGGCTCGAGTAAGCCCGGCAGCCCCAGGTACTCCTGTTCCTCCTCGGATCCGGCGAACGCCGCCGTGCCGAACGAGTTCCCGTCGTAGATGACCTGGTCCAGTTCGGCCGAAGCGTGCAGCGACTGAAAGCCCTTCTCCTGCTCCCCCGGCTCGTCCCGGCGCGCGTTCGCGGCGGCCACCAGCTCGTCGTCCCAGCCGTCCTTCTCCCGGTGCGGCTTGCCGAGCACGTGGTCCCGCTGCGCCTCCAGCTCGCTGGCGAGCTCGAGCAGCACCGGCACGCTCGGCAGGAAGATGCTGGCCGTCTCCCCCGGTCGCCGCGACCGCACGAAACGCCCGACGGCCTGCGCGAAGAACAGCGGAGTCGACGCACTGGTGGCGTAGACGCCGACGGCGAGGCGCGGCACGTCCACGCCCTCGGACACCATTCGGACGGCGATCATCCACTTGTCGTCGGACTCGGCGAACTCACCGATCTTGCGCGTGGCGCTCGGGTCGTCGGACAGGACGAGCACCGGGTCCACACCGGTCTCCCGGCGCAGCAGCTTCGCGTAGGCGCGCGCCGACTCCTGGTCGCTGGCGATCACCAGTCCGCCGGCGTCCGGGATGCCCGACGCCCGCAGCTGCTCCAGTCGCACGTCGGCGGCGTGCAGCACGGACGGCACCCACTCGCCCGCGGGGTCCAGCGCGGTCCGCCACGCCCGCGCGGTCTGCTCGGCAGTCAGCGGTTCCCCCAGGCGCGCGGTGAACTCCTCCCCCGCACTGGTGCGCCACTGCGCCTCGCCCGAGTAGGCCAGGAAGACCACCGGTCGCACGACGCCGTCCGCGAGCGCCTCGGCGTAGCCGTAGGTGTGGTCGGCGACGCTGCGCAGTGAGCCGTCCCCGGTCGGTTCGTAGCGGACGAACGGAATCGGCGAGTCGTCGCTGCGGAACGGCGTACCGGTCAGCGCCAGCCGCCGCACCGCGGGCGTGAACGCCTCGCGGATGGCATCGCCCCACGAGCGGGCGTCTCCACCGTGGTGGATCTCGTCCAGGATGACCAGCGTCCGACGATTCTCGGTGCGCACCCGGTGCAACGTCGGATGGGCGGCCACCTGCGCGTAGGTCAGGGCCACCCCGCGGAAGTCCGACGAGACGGCGCCGTCGGAATTGCGGAAGTTCGCGTCGATGGCGATCCCGGCCTCGGCCGCGGACGCCGCCCACTGGTGCTTGAGGTGCTCGGTCGGCGTGACGATGGTGATGGCGTCCACCGTGCGATCGGACAGCAGCTCGCCGGCGATCCGCAAACCGAACACCGTCTTACCGGCACCGGGCGTCGCCACGGCCAGGAAGTCCCGCGGCTTGGTGGCCAGGTACTTCGTCAAGGCGCGCCGCTGCCAGGCACGCAACGGGCGGACGGTGGCGTCGTTGGCTGCTTCCGGCGCGACGAACGCGTCCTGGGACAAGCCGATCCTCCTCGCAGGCTCGTGCCCGTCAGGGCGCAACAACACACGTAGGACACACGAAGACCCTCACGAACCGGGTACCGTCGACGGTGACGGGCACACTGCGGCGGCTCGCCCGGTCGCTTGATTCGATCGACCGGCCTGTCGAGCACGCGCGTGAGGGCGCTCGACGAGCGTACCTGGCACCCCCACCGAGGGGCCGGGGTGGACACGCCGAGAATGTCACCGAGCCAAAGTGGCTCGAATGGAGCATGCTAGACCCGCTATGACGACACAGGGCGAGCAGAATTCGGCTGACCAGCCGCCCGCGCGCCGCAAAGGCATAGGCAGGCTCATCGGGCGCACGTTGCAGAAGGCGTGGGACGGCAACTTCTTCTCCGAATCCGCGGAAGCGGGATTCTGGCAAGCGCTGTCGCTGGCCCCGCTGATGCTCGGTCTGCTCGGGCTGCTCGGCTACGTGGAGGACTGGTTCGGCCGGGACGTGGCCGACCGGGTCGGTGAGCAGATCCTCGCGTTCTGCGAGAACATCTTCAGCGACGAAGTCGTCCGCAACATCGTGGCGCCCACCGTCGAGGACATGCTCACCGAGGGCAAGGGCGCGATCGCCTCGGTCGGTTTCGTGATCGCCCTGTGGGCCGGCTCGTCGGCCATGTCGTCGTTCGTCGACGCCATCACGGTCGCGCACGACCAGTACGGGGTGCGCAACAGTGTCTGGCAGCGCATCTTCGCGTTGCTGCTGTACGTGGCCAGCCTGATCCTGCTGCTCATCGGCCTGCCACTGATCGCCATCGGACCCGAGCTGCTGCCGGAGCTGTTCCCGGCCGATGTGCGGGACGAGATCGCCACCTGGGTGTCGGTGCTGTACTTCCCCACCCTCGGCGTGCTGATCGTGCTCGCCCTCGCCACGCTCTACAAACTCGCGCTGCCCCGCAAGCTGCCCTGGCACCGCGGGCTGCCCGGCGCGATCCTGGCCATGGCCATCTTCCTGCTGGCCAGCTCGGGCCTGCGGTTCTACCTGCAGGTGATCACCGCGACCGGCTACACCTACGGCGCGCTGGCCACGTTCGTGGCGTTCTTGTTGTTCTTGTTCTTCATCGGCATGGCCATCGTCGTGGGGGCGTACTTCAACAGCGCCATCCAGGAGCTGTGGCCGGCCAAGCCGACCCGGCGGCAGCGCCGACGGTGGCGCAAGCTCGAGCTGGAACGCGCCAACGAGAAACTCAAGGCGGACAGCAACCGCTCCCTATGGGAGCGGACCACCGCCCCGCTGCGCAGGCCGAATCACGGAGCGCAACGCGACACCAACGCGCAGCCCGAGACGAACGCACAGGACACCAGCCAACAAGCCACGGCGCGCGAAGCGGCTACTGACAACCAGGGGTCACCGCGCCGGGACGACAACACGCCGCCCGGGGACGACCCCGGCCGCGGCGGGCAGACTCAGTCGTTGTCGTCGCCGCCCGGCGGCAAGCCTTCGTAGATCTCCTTGCACCGCGGGCACACGGGCGACCCCGGCTTGGGCGACTTGGTCACCGGGAACACCTCACCGCACAGCGCCACCACGTGCGTACCGAGGACCGCGCTCTCGGCGATCTTGTTCTTGCGCACGTAGTGGAATACTTCCGGCGAGTCGTCGTCGGTGGCGTCGGTGCCTTCCGGTCGTGTGTCGACGTCGGGGAGAACCTGAGTAGTAGCCACGAGTCCATTTTGCCGCACCTCGGGGGATGGTCGACAGCGCCCCGTGCCGGTACGGCGGTCGCGGGCCCGCGCGGTGGCGGGGCGGTGCATCGGCGCAGCGGTCGGGCGGGTTGCCCCGGGTCCGGCCGGTACGGGTGGTCCCAGCCGGCCGGACCCGGTCCCCACGGTCGGGTGGCACAGCGGCACTCGCGCGCGGTGGGCCATGATGCGTGCGTGCGCATCGAGATGTCGAACGAAGTGGCCGACGCGATCTCCGCCGGACGCGCCGTCGTCGCATTGGAGTCCACGCTGCTGGCTCATGGTTTCCCGCCGGGCGACAACCTCGCCATCGCTGCCCAGCTGGAGCGGACCGTCCGCGCGGAAGGCGCCGTCCCGGCCACGATCGCCGTCCTCGACGGCAAGCCCACGGTCGGGCTCACTGCCGACCAGATCCACACGCTGTGCACCAGCGACGACGTGGCCAAGCTGTCGTTGCGTGACCTCGGCCCGGCAATCGGTCTGGGCCGGACCGGAGCCACCACCGTGGCCGGCACGGCCGCGTTGGCACACGCCGCGGGGATCGGCGTGTTCGCCACCGGTGGCCTCGGCGGAGTGCACCTCCCGGCGGGCGACGACCCGGTGAGCTGGGACGTGTCGGCGGACATCGGCGTTCTGGCCGCTACCGGAGTGCTGGTGGTCAGCTCGGGCGTGAAGTCGGTGCTCGACATTCCGGCCACGCTGGAAGCCCTCGAGACACGATCGGTCCCGGTGGTCGGTTATCGCAGCGACGACTTCCCGGCGTTCTACCTCCGCTCCTCCGGGCACCGTGTGCCGTGGCGAGTGGACAGTCCCGCGGAGGCGGCGGCCGTCTTCGCGGCGCATCGCGAGCTCAGTGACTCCGGGATGCTGCTGGCCAACCCGGTGCCCACGGATGCCGAGATGGACCACCGGCTGCACGACCGCCTGCTCGCCGAGGCGATGGAGATCCTGCGCAGCCGCGACGTCCGTGGATCGGACGTCACCCCGGTGATGCTGGAACACTTCCACCGGGCCAGCGACGGCGTCAGCGTCGCGGTGAACGAAGCGCTCGTACTGTCCAACGCGCGGGTGGCCGCGCAGGTCGCCGTCGAGCTGGCCGGCTAGCTAGCGCACTCCGTCCAGGATCGCGTGTAGCGTCCCCGGCCCGACGACGGCCGCGCCTGCCCGGCCGACCAGGTCGCGCAGCTGCCGGTCGGCGGTCACCACGACCACGTGATCGTCTGCGCATTCGCCCCGAATCCGCTCGACCTCGTCGACGATCGCCGAATCACCGTCGCGAGGAGCGGAGACGACCTCGACGCCATCGACCGGATCGGTCGAGCGTGCGGCTCCCTCCACCACCAGCGTCACGTGCGGCCACCAGCCGAACTGCCCCCAACCCGGCAGGGCGTCGTGGCCGGCGGGTACGCCGCAGCGAGCGAGCAGCGCCAGCTCGTCCCGGAGACGCGCGGCCGCTCCTGCCCGGTCCTTCCACCAACCGTCGGGTCGCGAGCCCACCACGTTGGCGGCGTCCACCACCAGCACCAGCTTGCGGCCGAGCTGCTCGCGCAGCGTCGGCCACGCTTTGGCGAACTCGCTGTGCAGCGGGTAATCCGCGACCTCGTCCGGCTGCACCCAGCGCATGCCTGCCGCTTCCGCGGACACCGCGCGAGCGGCAATCGGGCGACGGACCGTGGCCAGCACGGTGGTGTACCGCCAGTTTCCGTGATCGACCACCACGCTCGCGGTCGGCCGCACCGCGTCCGGCGGCACTCCGGCTTCCTCCTGGGCTTCGCGGATCGCGGCGTCCCACGGCGTCTCGGTGCTCCGCATGGCACCGCCGGGCAACGCCCACGTGCGGCCTTGATGCACCCAGCGCGCTCGGTGCTGCAGCAGCACGCCGCGCTTCGGATCGCTCAGCAACAGTCCCGCGGCGCCGTGCCTGCCCCAGTGCCACTGGCCGCACGAACACCGGACGAAGCCGTCGCCGTCATCCATTCCGCAGTCTTCGCCCTCTCCACGCGCCCGGTTCTCCGGTGACCGCCTCCCTGGCCAGCAGCGCCCCGCCGACGATGGCGGCGTCGTCACCCAGCTGCGCCGTGCGGATCCTGGCCAGCGGCCGGTTACCCGTCCCGGTCACCACCCTGGCGTAGTGTTCCCGCGCTTCGTCCAGGAACAACGTCGCCGACTCCGACACGCCACCGGCGATCACCACGATTTCAGGGTCGTAGATGTCGGCGACCAGCGCCAGCCCCTCCCCCAGCCATCTGGCCAGGTCGGCCATCGCCATCATGCCGATCTCGTCGCCGTCCCGTGCCGCCGCGGCGACCCGCCGCCCGGTGACCGCACCTGGATCGCCGGCGGCTTCCCTGGCCAGCACGGTCGACCGGCCCGGGTAGCGCGACAGCAGCTCGAGCGCCGTCATGGCCAGCGCGGTCCCACTGCAGTACCGCTCCCAGCAGCCGCGCTTGCCGCACGAGCACTGGCGGCCGTCCGGCACCAGGCGCAGATGACCCAGTTCGGGGGCCACCCCATGGGCCCCGCGATAGATCTCGCCGTCGAGCAGCAGGCCGCATCCGATTCCGGTCCCCAACGCCACCAACGTGACGACCGACGCTCCCGCTGCTGCTCCGTAGACGTACTCGGCCAGCGCCGCGGCGTTCGCGTCGTGCTCCAGCGTCACCGGAAGCTCGGTGCGGGACGAGATCCGTGCCGCCACCGGCGCCTGCCGCCAGGCCAGGTGCGGCGCGAACTGCACGGTCTTGCCGTCCGGCGCGACGAACCCGGCGACGCTCAGGCCGACCGCGGCGACCGGGTGCTCCCGGCGCAGCTTCGCGATGACCCCGACGATGGCCTTTTCCAACGCGGTCTCGTCGTCCGGCGTCGCGACCCGGCAACTGTCGATGATCGCACCCCGCTCATCGACAACTCCGGCCCGAACGCTCGTTCCTCCGACGTCGACCCCAATCGTGACTGTGTTCAGCGCAGTCGCTCCCCGTTCTCGGACTTCCGCACCGCGACACGCTGTACGCGCGGGGAGGAACGGCGCCGGCTTCCGTTCGCCGACGCCTCGGCGGCAGGCGTGGCCTCCGGCTCCGACTCCGGCGCAGCGTCCGTCGCCGTGGGGCCGTCGGAAGTCCGCGGGTCGAATCCCGGCATGTGCACACCCTGTTCCGGATGCCAGCGGTCGGCCAACACCGCGCGGAGCAGGGAGACGGCCTGGGCGGCCTGTTCGCACGCCCGAGCGCTGAACTCCGGACCCTGGCTCTTGGCAATGGTGGCCGCGGTGCAGATGGGACACCAACCAACACAGTGCCGCTCCGCCGAGTGCTCCAAGCCGTCGGACTCACCCGTGCGGAGCCGCTCCAGCCATGGCGCGGATCGCTCGATGATCATCTCGATGAGCAGCCGCAACTCGTGACCGAGGGTCCCCGCGGCCGCGGTGTCCGTTTCGTCGGACCCAGCAGTGCTCATCGGATCTCCTCCGGTTCGCCCAAGTGGACCACTATGCCTTCGGCGTCGAATTCCGCGCCCACGACCGCGCAGGATCGTAACAGCCTGGGCAGAGCCACCAACCGGCGGAAACCGTCGATTGTGATGGCCAAATCATCGTCCACCCTGGCCAGATCGACGTCGGTGCCGGGATCCAGCGGCACCGCGATCCGCAGCCGGTAACCGCCGCGGGGGTTGGCGGTGATGTGCATCATCGCGGCTTCGCCGTGGTCCTTGGCCTCGCCCATCGGGGCCAGTGGGTCGCCGCCGCGGTAGAGCTGCTGCGAGATGTCCGCCAGCGCGTCCAGGCCGACCGGTTCCTCGGCCCGATGCTCGACGAGGGTCAGCTCGGGCATGCCGACGCCGCGCAGCTCGGCGAGCACTTCGTCCTGCTGCTTGCGCCGGGCCCGCAGCCAACTGGCCGCGCCACCGCGCCACATGCCCGGCGCGGGCATCAGCCGGTTGGCGATCAGGCCGTCCACCTTGATGCCGCGCAGCGCCAGCGCGGTCAGGGTCCGGCGGGTTTCGGCCACCACGACGCGCTCCGGGGTGAGCACCAGGCGGACCGAGGTGATCTCGTGGTCGGTGAGCAGATCGCGCAGGCTTTCCAGATGTCTGCCGAGCTGGGCCACCGAGTTCGCCACGCCGCGCTTGGTGCGACTGGACGAGCCCTGCCACGGCTGCCAGCCGTAGAGGCGGCGCAAGTAGGCCGCGATGGCCTCGGGCAGCGCCAGCAACCGCAGCGTCTCGGCCGTCGGGCCGCAGTCCACCACCACGCTGTGCCAGTGCTTGGTCATCGCCAGCCTGCGGACCTCGGTCAACGCCAGCAGTTCGTCGATGCCGGGCAGCACGGTCAGCTCTTCGGCGTCCAGCGCGTCCAGGCCCGCGCCCGCCAGGGCGTCCCGCAGCTGCCGCCGCAGCTCCTCCCACGCCGCGTCGACCAGATGGCGGGAGTCGATCTGCACGCCGTCCAGGCGCCGGGTGACCTCTTTCGGCTCCGGCCCGAGCGGCACACCGTAGGCGTCGGCCAGCGAATGCGCCGGATCGGTGGAGATCACCAACGTCCGGCGTCCGTGTGAGGCGAGCGTGGCACCCGTCGCCGCGGCCAACGTCGTCTTCCCGACGCCGCCCTTCCCGGTGAACAGCAACAACCGCACGTCTCGCCGCCCCCTCAGCTCGACTCTGCTCGGCGCTTGAGCTCCTTCAGCGCGATGTCCATGATCACCTTCTCCGCCTTGCGGCGCAGCAGACCGATCATCGGCAGCGCCAGCTCGACCGACAATGTGTAGGTGACCTCGGTGGACGTGCCGTCCCCCAGCGGGCGCAGCGCGTACTCGCCTCTCTGCGCGCGCTGCATCTGGCCTTGCACCAGGTGCCAGTTGACCCGCAGGCCATCCGGCGCCCAGTCGTAGACCAGCGTGTACACGTCTTGAACCGGGCCCGCGTCGAGGGTGAATTTCACCCGGGACGCCCGGCCTTGGTCATCACGCTCCAGCACCTCGGTCCGGCGCACCGCCTTGGCCCACTCGGGGTAGGACTCCAGGTCGGCGATCACCGCCATGATCCGCTCGGCAGGCGCGTCGACCACGATCGACTGGGTCGACTCATCGGGCATGTACAGCAGCGTACTGTGCGTCGGGCGACTGCGATGACAGGCAGGGGCTCGCGGCGCGAGCAGTTACGCCGACGAAACGTCAACCCACTGGCCGCCGATGAGCCGCTCGGGCCCGCCAGCGGGCGGCCCGCGGCGCTACCACCTGAGCACGAACGGCTGCTCGCGCTGCCGGAAGTGCCCCACGTTGCAGCACTCGGTGCGGCCGATACGCATGCGGGCAGCCAGCGGCTGATGGACATGCCCGAACACCGACCACCGCGGCTGGTGCCGCCGGATCGCTTCGGCCACGCCGGCCGAGCCCGGCTCCACGCGGCGCGCCACCACGTCGTAGGTCAACTCCGGCACGTGCGGCGGGATGTGCGTGCACAACACGTCGACCTCGCCCATCGACTCCAGGCCGGCGGCGAACTCGTCGGCGCTGCGCATGTACGGCCGCCAGGCAGCCTTCGACCGCGGGCGATAGCCCGGCGGCCGCAACGTCCCGCCGACGAAGCCGAAACGGAGCCCGCCGATGGTCGCCACGCCGCCGTCGATCACCTGCACGTTCTCCCCCGCGTACTCCGGCCACAGCGACGGCAGGTCGACATTGCCCGGCGTGGCGTACACCGGCACCGGGCACGCGTTGAGCACGCCGAACATCTCCTCGTACTGAGCGCGAATGGCCTCCTCGACCGCGCCGGCCGGGTCGCGCAGGCTGTCCCACAACGAGCGGGAGTACGCCACCGTTCGCTCCCGGTCACCTTTCGCCCGTAGCTGGGCGAACACGGCGACCTTCTCCGCGCCGAACAGCATGCCCAGGATCCCCCGCGAATGGTCGTGGTAGTCGACGAAGTCCAGCAGGTCGCCCAGGACGACCAGCGCGTCCGCCCGGTCGGCGGCGCGCGCCAAGGCCTTGGCGTTGCCATGAACGTCGGACACGACGTGGACTCGCACGCGGATCCTCTCGCTACAGCTTCGGCGGCACCCCGGGGCGCCTGCCGTCTTCCAGGGTCTGCTTCAGGCTCAACGCCAGCTGTTTGGCGGCCCTGGCGCGCCGATCGGCGGCGCGGGCCAGCTGGCGCCGGGTGTACTTGCCGGGCGGGCTGGCGCGCAGGAAGTAGTGCAGCACCGTCCCGTCCAGCACCTGCTCGCACCACACCTCCATGGTGCCGACCAACGCCCCGGTGACGGTCCACCGCAGGCCTTCGTCGCCCCGGTCGGCGTAGACGGTCAGCTGCAGGTCGGGCCAGTACCGCCGCCACGCACGCGGATCCTTGAACACCGCCGCCACAGTGGCCGGGGGCACCGCGATGAACGTCTCGTCCACCAGGTCGATCGCGGGCGTCTCCGGCACAGCGTCTGACTGCTCAGCCACGTGTGCAGCATCCCACAACCGAGGTGAGCGGCATCAGCAAGCGCGGCAGGATCACCGAACGGGCTCGTATACTCGCCTGGCTCGCCGATCCCTTCCTGCCGGATGTCCCGTGAACCTGTTCGAGACCACGCGCCAAGCGTTGATGACCGTGCTGCGGGCCGACCGGGTCGAGGTGGACCCGCCGCCGCGCACGTTGGCCAGACACGCCGTCAAGCGGCACGTGGACCGCGTCGAACTGCGCGCGGAAGGAGTTCCGATCGACGACGACGGCGGCAAGATCGAGGTTCTGCACGTCGTCGCGCACGACGTACGGCTGCGGCTCTCCTGGCGGAAACCGACCGTGTCCATCGGCGAAGCACGGTTCACCGCCCAGCTCAGCGAACGACAGCTCACCGCGCTGATCCCGCTGCCGCCCGGGGTGGATCGGCTGACGATCACCGAGGACGGCGTCACCCTGCACACCATCGCGGGCCTGCCGATCGCGACGGTGGTCCGCATGGAAGGCCCGCACAAGGTGCACGTGGCCCCGACGGCGCCCCCGAAGGTGCCGTTGTTGGACCGGTTCGGCATCGACATCGCACTGCCGAAGCTGACCCCCAGCCCGCTACTCGACCAACTCGTCCGCGTCGGCCGCACGTTCGAGTTGCCCGAACTGCCCGCGGGCGCGCTGGTGGAGGAGATCGAGCCGTTGGACGGCGCCATGCGCTTCTCCGGCACGGTCGACCTGCTCCCGGTGTGAAACACCGCGGTCGGTGTGTCCGGTGCCGCAATGTTCGCGGCACATCACGCCAGGGCGATCGTCTGCCCCCGCCGACAGGACGTCGATCGTCCAGTCCCGTTCCCGGACGCCGTCACGCCAGGCCGGTCACCCAGTCCTGCACCACCTGTTCGAGGATCGACATCGGCAGCGGACCGGCGCTCAGCAGGACGTCGTGGAACTCCCTGATGTCGAACCGCTCGCCCAGCCGCGCCTGCGCGCCTGCCCGGAGGCGTTGGATCTCCAGGCGCCCGACCATGTAGGACAGCGCCTGGGCGGGTACCGCGGCGTACCGGTCCACCTCAGCCTCGATCTCCAACGGCGCCATCGGTGTGCGCTCGCGCAGGAAGGTGACCGCTCGCTCGCGGCTCCAGCCCTGCGCATGCAGACCGGTGTCGACCACCAGTCGAGCGGCGCGCATCGAGTCCTGCACCAACATGCCCAGCCTGGCCAGGTCGTCGGTGTACAGACCCATCTCGTCCGCGAGCCGCTCGGCGTAGACCGCCCAGCCTTCGTCGTAGGCGTCCACGGTGGCGATCCGCCGCAGCAACGGGAGGTCACGAAGACCACGTGCGGTGGTGACCTGGAAGTGGTGCCCCGGGATCGCCTCGTGGAACGCGATGGCCTCGGACAGGTACCGATAGCGCTGCTGGGCATCGGTCACGTTGAGGTTGTAGATGCCCGGGCGGGAGCCGTCCAACGGTGGTGGCGTGTAGAAAGCCGTCGATCCGCCGCTCGCCTCGGCCGGAGGTACCGGGCGAACCTCGATGTGGTTCGTCGGGACGTGGCCGAACCACGACGGCACGGCCTTCTCCGCCCGCACGATCGCGTCCCTGGCGGCTCGCAACATCTCGTCGCCGTCGGTCCAGCGCAGCCCCGGATCAGTGCGGAGGCGCTGGAAGATCTCGTCGATCGACGTCGTGCCGAACACCTTCTTGCCCAGCGCGGCATATTCGGCGTTGAGCTTGTCCAGGATGTCCAGACCGGACTGGTGCAGCTCCTCGGCTGGCCGGTCCGTCGTGGTGTACACGCGGATCAGCGCCGCATAGCGCGTTTCGCCCTCCGGCTGCCACCACAGACCCGATTGCCCGTCCGGCCGCGCCGCAGGAAGCAGCTCATCCACCAGGAACTGGCGGTAGCGGGCATACGCCGGCCGCACCACGTCGGTGACCAGCGCGTCGCGACGCTGCTCGAAGCCGCTGACCTCGACCTGGGGAGTCACCGCGCGCAGCGGGTCGTGATGCGCGTTCAGGTAGCGCTCGACGTAGGCGATCCCGCCCCGTACCAGGAATCCCGGCGGCGCCAGCCCGTGCTCGACCCCGGCGCGCTGGCGCTCGGCCATCGTCTCCAGGTAGCGCGGCAGCGCCGCCAGCCGCTCGAGATACCCCTCGGCCAGCTCGCCGTCGGTCACCGTGATGATCGGCAGGGCCACCAGCGGCCACAACGCGGGCGAGGACAGGCCGTCGCTGACCGAGAACTCCTCGCTGCGGACCTCGATCTCCGCGGCAAGCGCCACCGCCTGCTGCACGATCAGTTCGCGGGTGATCCGCTCCTGCTCGGTCAGCACGGTCGGATCCACCGCCGTGGCCGCCCGCGCGATGGCCAGCACCGCGTTCTTGGTCCGTTGCCGTGCCTGCTCGGAGTAGTCGGTGAGCCGGTGGTGCGGACCGGGCAAGCCCAGCAGTGACGCCTCGATCGGGTAGGCCTCGAACCGGGCGGCCACCAGCTCGTCGGCGAGCGAGGCGATCTCCTCGCGCGGACCCCAGTCGCCGCTCATGATCGGCTGGACCACTCGCTGACCAGGGCGTCCAGCACGCCCAGCGGAACGGCTCCGCTGCCCAGCACCACGTCGTGGAACTGGCCGATGTCGAACCGTTCGCCCATGCGTTCCTGCGCTGCCTTGCGCATCCGCAGGATCTCCAGGCGGCCGACCATGTAGGACAGCGCCTGGCCCGGGTAGGCGATGTAGCGATCGACCTCCGCCTCGATCTCCACCACCGGCATCGGGCTGTTCTCGCGCAGGTAGTCGATCGCCTGTTGTCTGCTCCAACCCTTGGCGTGCAGGCCGGTGTCCACCACCAGCCGCCCGGCACGCAGGGAATCCATGCTCAGCATGCCGAGCAAGGCCACGTCATCGGAGTACAACCCCATCTCCTGAGCCAAGCGCTCGGTGTAGAGGCCCCAGCCTTCGACGTAGGCGTTGAAGCCGCTGACCCGGCGCAGCAGCGGGATGTCCGCCAGCCCCTGGGCGAGGCTGATCTGGAAGTGGTGCCCGGGGATGGCCTCGTGGAACGCGGTGACTTCCGCGGTGTGTTTGAACCGCTCGGTGACCTGGTAGGTGTTGGCGAAATACGTCCCGGGCCTGCTGCCGTCGGTGGACGGGGCCATGTAGTAGGCCGCCGGTGCGCCCGGAGCGGCCGCGGCGGGGACCTCCTCCACCACCCATGGCTGGGTCGGGATGCGTCCGAACCATCGCGGCGCGGCCTCCTCGGCGCGACGGATCGCGGCATTGGCGTGCGCGAGCAGTTCTTCGGCCGACGACCAGCGCAGCGCCGGATCGGTGCGGAGCCGGTGGAAGATCTCGGCGAGATCGCTGGTGCCGAACGCCCGCGAACCGATCTCGGCGTACTCGTCGGCGAGCTGTGCGACGAGGTCCAGCCCGACCTGGTGCAGCTCCTCCGGGTCCCGGTCGGTGGTGGTGTGCACCCTGGCCAGCAACCGATACGCCTGGTCACCGTCGGGCAACCAGGTCAAACCGGGCTTGTCGGCCGGACGAGCGTCTGGCGCGACGTGCTCGGCCAACCCGTCGCGGTACTCCTGGAGCGCGGGACGCACGACATCGCGCAGAATCTGCTCCCGCTGCTCGGCGAAGTCTCCGACGTCGGTTCCTTCCGGCGGCGTCGGGCGGGCCAGCGGGTCGTTGTCCGGGTCGGCAAGGTGGCGGTCCAGGTGGCGAACGGCGGCCTCGACGAGGTGCGCGACCGGTACCCGGCCGGCCGCCACACCCGCGCGATGCCGCTCCAGCGCACCCCGCAGGTAGCGCGGCACGTCGCGCAGCCGCCCGAGGTACGACTCGGCGTGCTCGGCGCTGGTGACCTGCAGCATCGGAAGCGAGGTGAGCAGGCCCGCGGCCGGCGCGACGAAGATGTCCGAGACGGTGTACTCGACCTCGCGTGCGGCCACCCGGTCCAGATGCGCCTGGGCCAGCGACACCAGCACGTCACGGGTGACCCGGTCCTCGCGGTCGTCCGGGTCCAGCTCCCGGGCGCGACGCAGGATGTCCGCCATCGCCGCGATGCCGCGCTGTTCGTCCTCCTCGGTGATCGGGCCGAGGCCGGGGCGATGCACGTCGACGCCGAGCAGCGCGGGCCACACCGGGTTGAGGTCGAATTCCAGTTGCAGCATTTCGTCGGCCAGCGCGCGGGTCTGCTCGCCGTCCTGCACCGAACGAGCGGGGCTCGACTCGCTCATCGTCCTCCTCGGATCGTCGTAGGCCTGCCGCGAGCTTATCGCCGTACCGTGGCATCCCACGTACCCGCGAACGCTGCTGTAGCGTCTTCACTGTGGCCGTGACCGATCCGATGGACGCCCGTCTGCTGGCGATGCTGGCGGACATGGGCAAAGCCGCTGTGCACGAATTGGCGGCCAAAGTCGGGATGGACCCGCGGGAGGCCGCCTCCCGGTTGATCGCGCTGTCCGGCAGCGGACTGCCGCTGCTGGTCGGGGTGGAGTGCGATCCGCGGGGCATCCGCGCCGCCGTCGCCGGTGCGTGGCATGGCCCCCCGTCCGGCGCGCAGCCGGCTCAGCCGTATCAGCCGCCGAGCGGTGGCTTTCCCGCACAGCCGCAGCAGGGCTCGGGCCCGCACCGGGTGCCGTCCGGTCCCCACCGGGTCCCGTCCGGCCCGCACCAGGTCCCGTCCGGCCCGTACCAAGTCCCCGCGAGCTACCAGCCGCAGCAGCCTCCTGGTTACCAGCACCCCGGCGTCTCCCAGGCGCATCCGGTGCAGGCGCCGCCTTCTCCGGCGCCCGCCGATCCGGTGATCAGCACGTGGGGGCCGCCGCAGACCGCCGCATGGGCGCGCGGTGATCAGGACTCGTTGGCCGCGCAAGCAGCGAGTGGGCCCCGCACCGGCCGCATCGGTGACGCGCTGCGGAGCGAAGGCCTCGAGGGAGAGCAACTGACCGTGCAGTTGATCGAGGTGCAGGACCCGGCGGATTACCTGTTCGGTGCGGCAGGCTATCGGCTCGAACCCGGTGAGCGCGCCGTCGTCGTGCACACCGAGATCACCAACAACGGCTCGATCCCGTATGTGTCGCTGCCGGACAACTACCTGGAGCTGATCACCGCCGACGGCTCGGCGATCGCCAAGGCGCCGGTGGCACTGACCTCCCGGCCACCGCACAAGATCGGGGTGCAGCCGGGTGAGACGCTGGGTGGGCACACGGTGTACGTGCTGCCGGAATCGACCAGGGTGACCGCAGTCCGGTGGAGCCCGCGTCCTGAGCCGGACCACCGCACGCTGACCTGGACCATCGAGGACTGACGCGTCAGGACTCGTCGCGCAACGTTTGCAGCGCGGCGGCGAGGTCCGGTGGGTACTCCGAGCGGAACTCCACGTACCGGCCGTCCGCCGGATGCGCGAACCCGAGGCTGCGCGCATGCAGCCACTGCCTGCTGAGGTTGAGCTTGCGAGCCAGCACCGGATCGGCGCCGTACGTCAGGTCGCCCACGCAGGGGTGGCGCAACGCGGAGAAGTGCACGCGGATCTGGTGGGTACGACCGGTCTCCAAGCGCACCGACACCAGCGACGCGGACCGGAACGCCTCGATCACCTCGTAGTGGGTGACGCTGGGCCGTCCACCCGCCACCACCGCGAACTTGTAGTCATGGCGCGGATGCCGGTCGATCGGCGCGTCGATGGTGCCTTGTGTGGGGTCGGGATGCCCCTGCACCAGCGCGTGGTAGCCCTTGTCGACCGTTCGTTTCTTGAACGCCCGCTTCAACACGGTGTAGGCGTGCTCGCTCTTGGCGACCACCATGACCCCGGTCGTGCCCGCGTCCAGGCGGTGTACGACCCCCTGCCGCTCGGCCGCGCCGGAGGTGGCGATGCGGATCCCGGCCGCGGCCAGTCCGCCGACCACCGTCGGCCCGGTCCAGCCCGGGCTGGGGTGCACGGCGACCCCGACCGGCTTGTCGACGACCACGATGTCGTCGTCCTCGTGCAGCACGCGCAGACCCTCGACCGGGACCGGTGCCGCGGTGAGCGGCCGCTCCGGCTCGGGCATGGTGACCTCGAGCAGACCGCCCGCGTACAGGCGATCCGACTTCCCCGCAGGCTTGCCGTCCAGCAACACGTCACCGTTGGCCGCCAGTTCGGCGACCACGGTGCGGGACAGTCCCAGCAGCCGAGCGAGTCCGGCGTCCACGCGCATACCGTCGAGCCCATCCGGAACCGGAAGCATGCGCGTGCGGTTCGACGACGGCACCGTCACTGCGCCTCCGGGGCTTCGGGGACCTCGGCGGGCCGCTCCTCGCGCGGCTTGCGCCTGCTGTTCGTTCCGTCGTACTCGTGACCGAGCAGCGTGAGGAGCACGATCAGGATTCCTCCGACGACGATGCTCGAGTCCGCGACATTGAACACCGGCCACACCTCGCCGTTCGGGGCGAACACCGACACGAAGTCCACCACGTGCCCCTGCAGCGGGCCGGGCGCGCGGAAGATCCGGTCGACCAGGTTGCCGAGCGCGCCCGCCAGGACCAGCCCGAGACCGATCGCCCAGCCGGTCGACCGCAGTTTGCGTGCCAACCAGATGATGGCGATGACCACGGCGATCGCCACCAGCGCCAGTACCCACGTCATCCCGGTCGCCATGGAGAACGCCGCGCCGGGGTTACGCAGCAGCTGGAGGTAGACCAGGCCGCCGAGTATCCGCACCGGCTCGCGCCCTTCCAGCGCGTCGACGGCGAGCACCTTGGTGACGACGTCGAGCACCAGCACCACGAGGGCAACGGCCGCTACCAGGCCTACTCGTCGCCTTCGAACCTGCTTCTCGCCCACCACCTAACACTATCGTCGCGGTGGATCGGCCCGACCTCCGACGGTCGGTCTACGCCAGGTGGGGGTAGCCGAGCCGGCTCGGAACGAAAGGTGGTACCAGCACCCGACGGGGTCTGCCATGGTCGCGTGATCCGCCAGATCGATCAGGGGGACCCATGACCAGGCGCTCAACGCTCACCCGCACCGGCCACGTTCTCGCCATCGCAGGCATCCTGTTCAGCGGGGCCACGGCAGCGGTCGCCGCCGAGCCGAGCACGGCCGCACCGGCAGCGGTCGCCGCTCCGGACATCTCCGTTGAGGACGTGCAGGCCCACCTGCAGGAACTGCAGTCGATCGCCGACACGCACGGCAACCGGGCGCACGGCGAACCGGGCTTCAAGGCCTCGATCGACTACCTCCAGGGTCAGCTCGACGCGGCAGGCTTCACCACGACCGTGCAGGAGTTCGACTTCTTCGGGCAGACCGGGTACAACCTGGTCGCCGAGTGGCCCGCGGGTGAGGCGAGCGAGGTGTTGATGCTCGGAGCGCACCTGGACGGGGTGCCCAACGGGCCCGGCATCAACGACAACGGCTCCGGCAGCGCGGCCCTGCTCGAGGTGGCCCTGACCGTCGCGGAGCAGGACCTGCAGCCGTCGAAGAAGCTGCGGTTCGCCTGGTGGGGCGCCGAGGAGCTCGGGCTGGTCGGCTCGACCCACTACGTGGACAGCTTGTCCGACGAGGAGAAGGCGGCCATCACCGGTTACCTGAATTTCGACATGGTCGGCTCGCCGAACGCCGGGTACTTCGTGTACTCGCCGGACGGCCAGCCCGACGGGTCCGCGGAGCTGCAGCAGCCGCTGAACGACTACTTCGACGGCCTCGGCGTGGCGACCGAGGAGGTCGAGATCGGCGGCCGGTCCGACCATGCGGCGTTCGCGGACGCCGGTATCCCGACGGCGGGCACGTTCACCGGCGCCGAGGAGACCAAGACCGCTGAGCAGGCGGAGAAGTGGGGCGGCACCGCAGGCGACGCGTTCGACCACTGCTACCACCGCAGCTGCGACGACCTGGACAACATCAACACCGAAGCTCTGGACCGGAACGCGGACGCCATCGCGTACGCGGTGTGGACACACGTCGGGGGTTAGCGGCTGACGCCTCGCTCGTGGGTGGCCGGACGCATCCCGCCCCGGGATCGGTTCTTGGCGGGCCGACGCCCTCACGCCACACCGGGCCCGGACCGGCTGCGCGGGGTTGGTTCCGCACGGGCTCGGCCAGGCGGCTGTCCGCGTCCGACGCGCCGACGGCTCCCCGCGCTGGAGTCAGTCACGCACAAACTCGACCGGACAACTGTCCGCGCCCGACGCGCCGACGACTCCCCCACGCCGGCGTCAGTGACGTACGGCTCGGCCGGGCTACCGACGCCCAGGGTTTCGAGGCATCTCCCGCGCTTGCGACGTCAGTCCCGCAGGAGCTCCGCCAACCGGTTCTCCGCGTCCGGCGGGGCGGGGTCGAGTTCGACGACCTTGTCCCTGCCGCGCTGGCCGGTGACGATGTGCACGTGCTGACGCCGCACGTCGAACGCGCCCGCCAGCGCCCGGATGACCGCTTCGTTGGCCTTTCCGTCCACGGCGGGCGCGGCGACCGCGACGATCAGCGCGTCACCGCGAGCGCCCCCGACATGGGTGCGCTTGGCGTTGGGCTTGACGCGGACGGCGAACCGCACGCTGCTTGTCATGGCTGCACCGTACCCAGTCGCTCAGGGCCGCTCGCGCAAGAACTTCCCGGCCACCGACAGTGCGGCCTTCTCCGAGCCGCCGTCCTCGACCAGCACGGCGAAGGCGAGGTCACCGGCGTAGCCGGCGAACCAACTGTGCCGCTTGCCTCCGCCTGCGCGGGCCGTCCCGGTCACCGCGTGCAGCTCGGCCTCACCGGAGCTGAGTGACTTCAGTGAAGAAGCCTCTCCCTCGGTGACCGTGGTCCGCATGTGCTCCCGCACCGCGGCCAACGTTTCCTCGTCCGGCGCCTGGTAACCGGTCAGCACCTTGGTCGGATGCGCCTTCCAGAACTGCGGGGTGACCGCCTCGCCTTTCGCCACGGTCGACACCACCAGTGCGAGCCCGAACGGGCTGACGAACACATCGCCCTGACCCTTCAGTTGGTCGGCCAGCTGGAAGGAATCGCCCGCCTTGCGCACCGCACCGGCTTCGGTGCCGATGCCCGGGATGTCGAAGTCCGCGTTCCACCCGAGGCTGCTGGCCGCCCGCGCGATCGCGCCCGCCGACTCGTTCTCCGCGGCCGCCCTGACCAGCGAGAACGTCGATCCCGGTGGATACAGGCCGCTCAGCGAAATGGGCCCCTGGTCGACATGCTTGTTCTGCGCGACCGCCACCAGCGCGCCGGTGGAGGGGCGGAACGCGATCAGCGCGGCGGGTTTGCGCTGGGTGTCCACGGCCGCCTGGGCCGCGTCCTGCAGCGGGATGCTCAGCGTGGTGGGCAGCGGCTTGGCACCTTGCGGTCCGTCGCCGGAGAGGATCCGCACCCGCGTGTTCTTGCCCTTCATCGCCACCACCGCCCACCGCTCGGGTGGCTTGCGCTCCTGGGCGGCGGTCAGCATGGCGGGCAGCACGACCTTCGCCCGGTTCTCCTTGACCGGTTGCGGGCCGACGTCGCCCCACACCAGCAGCGGTTCGCCGGACGAGTCGACCACCGCGGGCACGCGCACCTTGTCGGCGACCGCGATGTACTGGCCCTCCTCCAGCTCGGGGTGCACCACCGCAGGCGAGAAGTCGACCAGCCACGTACCGCTGCGCTGGACCAGCGGCACCTTGGTCGGGTAGCTGAACGTGCGGCCGTCGCCGAACGTCCACTCGACGGCAACCGTCGCGGACGCCTTGTCCCCCGCGGTCTTCACTTCGCCAAGCGCCGACGACACCGTCGCGTCCGGCAGTTTGCGGAACACCCGCCGCAACGTCTCCGCGGCCGCCTTCGGGTCCGTGGTGAGCTCCGCGGCCGCGCCGGCCTTCCGCTCGTCGAACGCGGTCACGTACTCCCAGGCCGTCTCCCACGCGCCAGGAGGGCGTGCGTCATCGTCCGGGCTGAGCTCGTTGCGCAGCACCCAGACGCCCGCACCCACGAACCCGGCCACCAGCGCAACGATGGCGATGATGGCCCAGCGGCGGTCGGACTGCACGACGCCATTCACCTCCTCGGCGCCTGCGCGCCGCTCGAGCGAAGTGCGGTCAGTGTGCCACCACCGGCCCGGTCAGCCGGCGAGCGGCACGACCTCGAGTCGTTATCGCGGTCGAAAGCGTTATCCGTGTGCCGTGGCGACCTTGGCGACCGCCACCCGGACGTCCACTCCGTCGCCGACCGAGCCGGAGAAGCCTCCCTCAACCTGGCCGTAGGTGACCTGTTGGCTGAGCGTCTCGCCCCGCACGAACTCCTCGTGCGTCTGGGCTGCGCTGCGCACCTCGTCGGGCGCATCGACGGTGAGGGTGATCCGGTCGGTGACCTCCAGGCCCGCGTCCCTGCGCGCCTGCTGCACCACGCGCACCAGGTCGCGGGCCACCCCCTCGGCGGCCAGCTCCGGGGTGACCTCGGTGTCCAGCACGACCAGACCGGAGCTGTTCGGCAGCGCGCCCGCCGCGCCGGGGTCGGTGGACACCAGCCGCCGCTCGATCTCGTCCTCGCGCAGCTCGACACCGTCGGCCACGATGCCGTTCGGCGTCTCCGACCAGTTGCCCGCCTTGACCGCCTTGATCGCGCGCTGCACGTCCCGGCCGAGCCGCGGGCCGGCCACGCGGGCGTTCACCGCCACCTCGAACGCGCCGTGCGAAGCCACGTCCGTGGTCAGCTCGACCTGCTTGACGTTGATCTCGCTGCGGATGATGTCGACGAACGGCTCCAGCCGCTCGACATCCTCGGCGGCGACCAGCAGCTTGGCCAACGGCAGCCGAACGCGCAGCTTGTTCGCCTTGCGCAGCGCGGACGCGGTCGAGCAAACCTGCCGCACCCGGTCCATCGCGCCGACCAGGGCGGCGTCGCGTGGCAGCTCGTCGACCATCGGCCAGTCGGTCAGGTGCACCGACCGGCCACCGGTCAGCCCGCGCCACACCGCCTCGGTGGTCAGCGGCAGCAGCGGCGCGGCCACCCGGCAGGTGACCTCGAGGACGGTGTGCAGCGTGTCCACGGCCGCCTGCTCGCCCGCCCAGAACCGATCTCGCGAGCGCCGCACGTACCAGTTGGTGAGCACCTCGAGGAACTCCCGCAGCGTCTGGCACGCCCCGGCCAGGTCGTGCGCGTCCATCTGGCCCTGGATGTCGGTCACCAGCTCGTGCGTCTTGGCCAGGATGTAGCGGTCCAGGACGTGCTCGCTGTCGGTGCGGAACCGACCCTCGATGCCTTCGGCGTTGGCGTAGAGCACCAGGAAGTAGTACGAGTTCCACAGCGGCAGCACGGCTTGGCGCACCGCGTCCCGGATACCTCGCTCGGTGACGATCAGGTCGCCGCCGCGCAGGATCGGCGACGACATCAAGAACCAGCGCATGGCGTCCGAGCCGTCCCGGTTGAACACCTCGTTGACGTCCGGGTAGTTCTTGCGGGACTTGGACATCTTCTGCCCGTCGTCGCCCAGCACGATGCCGTGCGCGATGCAGTCACGGAACGCGGGCCGGTCGAACAGCGCGGTGGCCAGCACGTGCAGCGTGTAGAACCAGCCGCGGGTCTGGCCGTTGTACTCGACGATGAAGTCGCCCGGGTAGTGGTGCTCGAACCAGTCGGCGTTCTCGAACGGGTAGTGCACCTGGGCGAACGGCATCGAGCCGGACTCGAACCAGCAGTCCAGCACCTCCGGAACCCGGCGCATCATCGACTTGCCGGTGGGGTCGTCCGGGTTCGGCCGGGTCAGCTGGTCGATCATCGGACGGTGCAGGTCGTCCGGCCGCACACCGAAGTCACGCTCCAGCTCGTCCAGCGAGCCGTAGACGTCCACCCGCGGATAGTTCGGGTCGTCGGACTTCCACACCGGGATCGGCGAACCCCAGAACCGGTTGCGCGAGATCGACCAGTCGCGGGCGTTCTCCAGCCACTTGCCGAACTGGCCGTCCTTGATGTGCGCGGGCACCCAGTTGATCTGCTTGTTCAGCTCGACCATCCGGTCACGGAACTTCGTCACGGCGACGAACCAGGACGACACCGCCCGCTGGATCAGCGGGCTGTCGCAGCGCCAGCAGTGCGGGTACGGGTGGTCGTAGGTCTCGTGCCGCAGCACCACACCGCGCTTCTTCAGGTCCGCGATGATGTGCGGGTTGGCGTCGAAGATCTGCATGCCTTCGTACGGCGGCACCTGGGAGTCGAACTCACCGCGCTCGTTGACCGGGGTGACCACCTCGATCCCGGCGGCGTCGGTGACCTCCTTGTCCTCCTCACCGTAGGCGGGCGCGATGTGCACGATGCCGGTGCCGTCCTCGGTGGTGACGTAGTCGGCCAGCAGCACCTGGTGGGCGTTCGGCTGCTGTCCGGCGAAGAAGTCGAACACCGGGGTGTAGCGCGTGCCTGCCAGCTCCCGGCCGGTGAACGTGGCCAGCACCTCCGGCTCCTCACCCAGCTCGCGGGTGTAGGCGGCCACCCTCGCCTCGGCCAGCAGGTACCGCTGCCCGTCCTGGCCGCGCACCACGACATACGTTACGTCCGGATGCACCGCGGCGGCCAGGTTCGACGGCAGCGTCCACGGGGTCGTCGTCCAGACCAGCGCCCGCACGCCGTCCAGTCGCTCGTCGTCCGAGTTCACCGTCAGCCCGACCGTGACCGCCGGGTCCTGCCGGTCCAGATAGACGTCGTCCATCTTGGTCTCGGTGTTGGACAGCGGCGTCTCGCAGCGCCAGCAGTACCAGAGCACCCGGAAGCCCTCGTACACCAGACCCTTGTCCCACAGGGTCTTGAACGCCCACATGACGCTCTCCATGTAGTCCAGGTCGAGCGTCTTGTAGTCGTTGGCGAAGTCGACCCAGCGGGCCTGGCGGGTGACGTACTCCTCCCACTCCGAGGTGTAGCGCAGCACGCTGGTGCGACAGGCATCGTTGAACTCCGCGATGCCCATCCGTTCGATCTCGTTCTTGTGCTTGATGCCCAGCTGCTTCTCCGCCTCTACCTCGGCGGGCAGACCGTGGCAGTCCCAGCCGAAGCGGCGCTCCACCCGGCGGCCGCGCATGGTCTGGTAGCGCGGCACGACGTCCTTGACGTAGCCGGTCAGCAGGTGGCCGTAGTGCGGCAGGCCGTTGGCGAACGGCGGGCCGTCGTAGAAGACGTACTCGTTGCTGCCGTTCTCCCCCGCCTCGCGCGCCTGCACGCTGGCCTCGAACGTGCCGTCAGCGGCCCAGTAGTCCAGCACCTCGCGTTCGAGGTCGGGGAACGACGGCTGCACCGGAACACCGGCGGCGTCGCTGCTCGTGGTGGCCTTGCTGACGTCGGAGTTCTTCGGGTACGGCACGGGTGCTCCTCGCGGTTCGCTGCGTCGCATTCCGGCGATGATCGCCGGCTACGGTCACGCAGGGACGGCGCGCACTCGTGCGCTCCGCGGTACCACCCCGCTTGCCCGGGCACCAAGATCGCCCGGACCCCTCATTGCACGGCTGTGACGGGCCGTACCCGTCCGGTTCTACTGAGGCCAAGCAGCCCGTTCTTCCGGAAGCTCCCCGGTGATGGCCGGATCGTCGCCGATGAATCCAGATTAGCTCGTGTCCGCAACGCGTTTGCGCCGGGCCCGCTCCGCCAGCGTCGCGTCCGGCCCACAGCGCGCGCACGGGGTGAACCCGAGCTCGCGTGCCTCCGACACGGCGATCGGAATGGTCTCGTTGCCCTTCAGCCAGGCGCAGGTGGCCAAGTGATACCGCGGTTGCTCGTCGATCACGAGGACTTCGTCGGACAGCTCGCAGACGATCAGCAGATCGGCCGCGTCGGTCTCCTCCTCACCGGGCAGGTCCTCCGGCAACTCGGCCTGCTCGGTGGTGCTCGCCGCTTCGGCCGACTGGTCATCGGCGGGCTGATCAGAATCACTCGATCGTGTGGCGTCTTCCTGGTCTGTGGACGCCTCGTCGGCCGCGGGCTCCCCGGCCGCTCGTCGTTCGGCCCGGCGTCGCTTGACCCAGTCGGCGAACAGGCCCACCGCGGCGGCGACGGAGAAACCGATCGAGATCCAGGCGAACAGTGCCTTGCTGGTGACCAACGCCGCGACCAGCGCGCCCAGCGCCGCCAGGACCAGGATCAGGACGAAAAACAGCACGATGAATTACATCACGAGACCGTCGGTGGGTACCGCGATGGGGACGGCGTGGCACGCACGCCGTCCCCATCGCTCAAGCCGTACGAACGCGGCCGCTACCCGCGCGGCTAACCCGCTTCGGCGCGCGGCCCGAAGTTGTATCCCTGTCCACCTTGGCCGGGATCGCTCTTGCCCGCCGCTGACGCGGGCGCCGCCGAGCCTCTGTCGTCCAGTTCGCGCAGTTGCGACTCGAGGAATCCACGCAGTCTGGTCCGGTACTCCCGCTCGATCGTGCGCAGCTCCTCGATCTTCTTGCTGAGCACGTCCTTCTCGGCGTTGAGGTTGTTCATCGACTCGGTGTACTTGCGCTGCGCTTCACGCTCCAGCGCCGTGGCCTTGTCGCGGGACTGGCGTTCGATCGTCTCAGCCCTGGTACGCGCGTCGTTGAGCATCGTCTCGGCCCTGCCGCGCGCCTCGTTGACCATCGCGTCGGCCTTCGACCGGGCCTCGGACAGCAGCTGCTCGGCCTTCGTGCGGGCCTCGGCCAGCATGCCGTCGGACTCGGCCTTCGCCTCACCGGTCAGCCGGTCGGCCATCTCCTGCGCCAGGCCGAGCACCTTGGCCGCCTGCACGTTCGGCTCGCTGCCGTCGGCCATCAGGCCCGCTGCGGTCGCCTGCGTCTGCTCGGCGGGCGACGGCGCAGGCACCGCGGTCAGTCGGCGCTCGTCCCGCCCGGGTGGCGCGGCCTGGGCAGCCGCTGCGGCCTCGCTCCGTGCCGCCTCCAGCTCGGCGTCGAGCTGCTCGACCTGCTGCCGAAGCTCGTTGTTCTCCTCGATCAGGCGAGCGAGCTCCGTTTCCACCAGGTCGAGGAACGCGTCCACCTCGTCCTCGTTGTAGCCCCGTTTGCCTATCGGCGGTTTGCTGAACGCGACGTTGTGCACGTCAGCGGGGGTCAAGGACATCTGATCACCTCACGCACTCCAGGACTGCCGTACCCGAGCCCGTCACCCGGGGTAGGAGATGTTCATCAGGACGAACACCACCAACAGCAGAACCATAATGGATAAGTCCAGCCCCACGTTGCCGATTCGCACCGTCGGGATGATCCTTCGGAACAATCGTACTGGCGGGTCCGTCACTGTGTAGATGGTCTCGAGCGTTACCGCAACTCCACCGGCCGGGCGCCATTCGCGTGCAAACGACCGAACGAGCTCCACGACCAGCCTGGCCAGGATCAACAGCCACAGCACGAACAGCGGCCAGTAGATGATGATCCCGACGAGCTCCACGTGTTCCACTCTGCCATAACCCGGACGGTTCGCTCAGCGTCAGGTGGTCAGCGTCGCAGGAACAGGCCGTCCTCGGCGATACGCTGCCGATCCTCCGCGGTGACGTCGGAATCCGGCGGCGACAACAGGAACACCTTGTTGGTCACCTTGTCCATGGTTCCGCGCAGCGCGAACGCCAGGCCCGCGGCGAAATCCACCAGCCGCTTGGCGTCGGCGTTGTCCATCTCGGTGAGGTTCATGATCACCGGGTTGCCGTCCCGGAACGCCTCGCCGACGTCGCGCGCCTCGGCGTAGTTGGTGGGGTGCAGCGTGACGATCCGGCTCAGCGGGTCACGGGTCACCGGCTGCTCGACCTGGCGCAAACGGGCAACCGGCTCGGCCGCCCGGTCGACGGCCAGCGAGCCGGCAGCCACCGGCGGGTTGGCGGGCACGGCGCGCGCCCGCCCTCGCACCGGGATCTCCATCTCGTCCAGGTCCTCCACCGGGCGCGCGGGGCGCCTGCGGGGCCGACGCATGGGCGGCTCCGGATAGTCGTCGGCGTAGCGCTCCTCACGCGCCGGCGCGGCGCGGTAGCCGCGCGGCTGACGCCGGTACTCCTCGTCGGCGGGGTCGTAACGATCTTCGGGTCGGTAGTCGTCCAGCTCGTCGTCGGCCGGGACCATCCCGAAGTAGGCCTTCAGCTTCTCCAGCGTGCCCATGCCACTCCTCGCCGTCGCGCCGTGTCGGCCGGGCTCCCAGCGGTCACACCGGCCACTGTTGTCACGCTAACGCGCGGTGACCGAGCAACGCGGTTCCGACACGCACCCGGGTGGATCCGTGTGCCACCGCCACTTCCAGGTCGCCACTCATCCCTGCGGACAGTTCGACCAGCTCAGGATGGTCCTTACGCAGGCGATCATGGGTTTTCTGCAGCACGGCGAACGCCTTCTCGGGTGCCCAGTCGAGCGGTGCGACCGCCATCAGGCCACGCAACCGTAGGTCACTCGACCGAGCGACCTCGTCGGCCAGTCGATCAAGCTCGTCCAGCGGGCAGCCACCCCGTGCGGGGTCACCGTCGATGCTGACCTGAAGCTGCACGTCCATCGGTTCGTCGGGTCGCTGACCTTCCGAGCGCGCGCGGGCCACGGCCTTGGCGAGCGCCTGGGCCAAGCGGACCGAGTCCACCGACTGCACCACGCTCGCCCAGCGCGCCACACTGCGAGCCTTGTTGCGCTGCAACCTGCCGACCATGTGCCAGCGGACCGGCACGTCCGGCCGCAGTTCGGCGACTTCGGCGACCTTCGCCGAGGCCTCCTGGTCCCGGTTCTCGCCGAACTCGCGCAGCCCGAGGTCGATCAACGCGGCGACGTCGCTCGCCGGGAAGGTCTTGGTCACCGCGAGCAGCTCGACGCTGCCCGGCTCGCGCCCCGCGGCGGCCACGGCGGCCGCGATGCGCTCGCGCACGCGCTGCAGCGCGCTCTCCAGTTCGGCGTGCCGCTGCGAGAACTCCGTCACTCCTGCTCCAGCCACGTCACAGCCGCCTGCCTACCGGTCGTGCCTTGCCTGCGGTGACTGAACAACGTCTCGTCCTCCATCGTGCACCGCGGGTCGACGCCGATGCGACCGACGCCCGCGGCCGCCAGCTGCTCCCACAGCCCGGCGCGCAGGTCGAGGCTCGGGGTGCCACGCCTGCTCGTCGCCTTGCTGCCCGGCAGATGCTTGTCGACGTCCTCGGCCATGTCCGCGGGGACCTCGTAGCACTCGCCGCAGATCGCCGGCCCCAGCAGCGCCTCGATCCGCTCGAGCCGGGCACCGAGTTCGAGCATCGTGCGCAGCGTGGCGGGCACGACGCCGACTCGAGCCCCGACCCGGCCGGCGTGCACGGCGGCCACCACTCCGGCCTGCGGATCACCGAGCAGCACCGGGACGCAGTCGGCCACCAGGGCAGCGACCGCCAGGCCTGGCTTGGCGGTGACCAGCGCATCGGTGGCTTCGGCCGGACTGTCCTGCGGACCGTCCACGACGGCCACCGTGCGCCCGTGGACCTGCTCCATCCAGGCGACGTTGCGCGGGTCGAGCCCCAGTTCGGTGGCCAGCCTCGTGCGGTTGGCCGCGACCGCGCGGGGATCGTCACCCACGCGGTCGCCGAGGTTGAAGCTGTCATACGGCGGGGCGGAACTGCCGCCCGCCCGAGTGGTCACGACGCGGCGAATACGCACTCCGCGAGCCTAACCCGCGAGGCGCGGCGGGCCCGCTCCCGGTCAGCGACGCATGAACGGCGGGACATCCACCTCGTCGTCCATCGTGTCGGTCACCGGAACCGCGCGGGACGGCAAGCTTCCCCGACCAGCCGGCTGACCGATGCCGCGGGTGGACGGCGACTGGGGAAGACCACCACGCTGCCCTCCGGACGGCTGCGCACTGCCGCTCTCCGGGCGGGCCGACTGCTGACCGTTCGACGCCGGCCGGCCGACCGGGCTGGACGCCTGCGGCCGCGACGGAGGCGACGCGGTGGACCCGCCTGAGCCGCCCGAGGAGGCAGAGCCGGTGGACCCGCTCGTGCCGTCCGACGAGCCACCGAGCGTCCCCGCCTGCGCGGTCGCCGTCGAGTTGCGCGACCCCACCGTCGGCGGCTCGAGCTTCTTGTGGGTCGGTGCGCCGGAGTCGAAGCCCGCCGCGATCACCGTCACCCGCACCTCGTCACCGAGCGAGTCGTCGATGATCGTGCCGAAGATGATGTTGGCGTCCGGGTGCGCGGCCTCCTGCACCAGCGTGGCCGCCTCGTTGATCTCGAACAGGCCGAGGTCGGAGCCGCCCGCGATGGACAACAGCGCGCCGTGCGCCCCGTCCATCGAAGCCTCCAGCAGCGGCGAGTTGATCGCCTTCTCGGCCGCCTGCACCGCACGGCCCTCGCCGCGCGCGGAGCCGATGCCCATCAGCGCGCTGCCCGCGCCGGACATCACGCTCTTGACATCGGCGAAGTCGAGGTTGATCAGGCCGGGCGTGGTGATCAGGTCGGTGATGCCCTGGACACCGGACAGCAGCACCTCGTCCGCGCTGCGGAAGGCGTCCATCAGGCTCACGCCGATGTCGCCGAGCTGCAGCAGCCGGTCGTTCGGGATCACGATCAGCGTGTCGCACTCGTTGCGCAGCGCCTGGATGCCTTCCTCGGCCTGCTTGGCCCTGCGCTTGCCCTCGAACGAGAACGGCCGGGTGACCACACCGATGGTCAGTGCGCCCAGCTTGCGCGCGATCGAGGCCACCACCGGCGCGCCGCCGGTGCCGGTGCCGCCGCCCTCGCCCGCGGTCACGAACACCATGTCGGCGCCCTTGAGCACCTCTTCGATCTCCTCGCGGTGGTCTTCGGCCGCCTTCTGGCCGACCTCGGGCGCCGCACCGGCACCCAGTCCGCGAGTCAGTTCCCGTCCGATGTCCAGTTTCACGTCGGCGTCGGACATCAGCAGTGCCTGGGCGTCGGTGTTCACCGCGATGAACTCGACCCCCTTGAGGCCGACCTCGATCATGCGGTTCACGGCGTTCACGCCGCCGCCGCCGATGCCGACGACCTTGATCACCGCGAGGTAGTTGTGCGGGGGCGTCATCGGGTCCGCCTTCCTGGTCTTCCAACACTCGGTCTCGCAAACCGCCGGAAGCGACCCCACCCTGGGAAACCCTAAACCTCTACATGAGGTCGAGAGTTATGTCAACTTCCGACGTCGTCCTGGACGGTAGGCATCACGCAGCGTCGAATCCAGCAGCCACGCCGCGTGTCCGCTGTGATTTCCCGACTGTGATTTCCGCGCGCCGCGACTAGCGCACCGTGGGTAGCTCGGGGCTGGAGACGTCGTACACGCTGCCCGGCCGCGACAGCAGCGCGGCGAGCACCTGTGCCTTGCGGTCGCCCTGCCGCTGGTCACCCCACTGGACCTGCTTGCCGCCCGCCAACGTGAACTCCACGTCACCGGGGGTGGTGGCGCGGATGACCCGGACCTTGTCGCGCAGCTTGTCCGGCATGCCGTCCAGCACCGCCATCGCCGCCTTCGTCACGGGATCGTCCGGTCCCGGCTTGGTCACTTTCAGCTCGGGCAGCTTGGCGGGCTTCTTGCCGACCCGGTGGAAGGCCTTGCCGGTGCGGTCCACCAGGTGCGTGCCGGTCGCGGTGCGCACGAACGCCAGCGGCTCGCGCTCGACCACCTCGATGGTGATGGTCGACGGCAACGAGCGGCCGACCGTCACGTCCGCCACCTGCGGAAGCGCGGCGATGCGGCGTTCGGCCGCCGCGGTGTCGACGCGGAGCAGCGGAGCGCCTTCCGTCACCCCCGCCAACCGCAGCACGGAGGCCTTCGAGACCCGGTGCAGGCCGCTGACCTCGACCGCGGACACGCCCAGCAGCGAGCTGAAGAACAGCAGGTAGCCGATCGCCACCACGGTGACGACGGACAACACGACGATCGCGTTGCGCTGGCCGGTGCTGCGCCGGGGACGCCTACGGGCAGGTTTCCGCGTTCGGGACCGGGTTCGCTGCCGCGTGGTCGTCACCGTCATCCCCCTGTGGTCGGCGTCCCGGTGGCCGATCGGGCGTCCAGCTCACGCAGAATCTCCGGGCCGAGCTGGGTCACGTCCCCCGCCCCCATGGTCACCAGCACGTCGCCCGGCCGCACCAGCTGCGCGGCCAGCGTGGCGGCACGGTCGAACGCGGGTTCGTAGTGCACCGTGGCACCGGTGATCCGCTCGGCGATCAGGTTGCCGGACACTCCGGGCTCCGGCTCCTCGCGCGCGCCGAAGACGTCCAGCACCACGACCTCGTCGGCCAGCCCGAGCGCCTCGGCGAACTCCGCGGCGAACGTCCTGGTCCGCGAGTACAGGTGTGGCTGGAACACCACGACGACGCGGCCCGACCCGGCGGCCTGCCGCACCGCACGCAGCTGCGCGGCCACCTCGGTGGGGTGGTGTGCGTAGTCGTCGTAGACCCGCACGTCCTGCGAGCGGCCCTTGAACTCGAAGCGGCGGCGGACACCGCCGAACGCGGCAAGCCCCTCGGCCAGCTGGTCGGCCGGTGCCTGCAGCTCCACGCCCGCCAGCAGCGCGGCCACCGCGTTGTACGCCATGTGCTCGCCCGGCACGGCCACGGTCACGTCGAGCTCCTGGTCACCCAGCCGGACCCGGACCACTCCCCCGTCGTCGGTCTTCGGCTGATAGTCGAGCACCTGTGCGTCCAGCTCGCCCGTGGCCGACCGGCCGTAGCGGCGCACCCGCACGCCGCGCGACTCGGCCCGGCGGCCCAGCTCGGCCGCGGGCTCGTCGTCGGCACACACGATCAGCGCGCCGCCGGGCTCGATGCGGTCCACGAACTCGTCGAACACCGCCGAGTACGCCTCGGCCGTGCCGTGGTGGTCCAGGTGATCCGGCTCGATGTTGGTCACCACCGCCACGCGCGGCGAGTAGACCAGGAACGAGCCGTCGCTCTCGTCCGCCTCGGCGACGAACACCGACCCGGTGCCGTGGTGCGCGTTCGCGCCCGACTCGTTCAGGTCCCCACCGATGGCGAACGACGGATCCAGCCTGCAGTGCTGCAGCGCGACGGTCAGCATCGACGTGGTCGAGGTCTTGCCGTGCGTGCCCGCGATGCAGGCGACCTGGTAGCCCTCCATCAGCTTCGCCAGAGCCTGTGCCCGGTGCAGCACCGGGATTCCGCGCTCGCGGGCGGCGACCAGCTCCGGGTTGCTGTCCTTGATCGCGGTCGACACGATCACCGCGGTCGGCGGCTCGGTCAGCTGCTCGATGTTCTCGGCACGCTGACCGATGGCGATCCTGGCGCCCTGCGCGCGCAGCGTCAGGAACGCGCGCGACTCCTTGGCGTCCGAACCCGACACCGCGGCGCCGCGAGCCAGCAGGATGCGCGCGATGCCGCTCATGCCCGCGCCGCCGATGCCGATCAGGTGTGCGCACGTCAGCACATCGGGCAGTGCGCGCTCGGCGAGACCGTCAGCGGCCTGTGCCACCCCGTCTGAACCGTCAGCCACCGCAAGCCTCCAGAACGATCCGCGCGAGCACCTCGTCGGCCTCCCGGTGGCCGAGCCCCTTGCTCGCTGCAGACATTGTCGCCAACCGCTCTTCGTCGGTGATCAGCGGGATGACCTGGTCGGCGATCCACTCCGGGGTCAGCTTCGCGTCCTCGATCATCAGCGCCGACCCGGCGTCGACCGCGGGCTTGGCGTTGAGCGCCTGCTCGCCGTTGCCGTGCGGCAACGGAACGAAGATCGCGGGCAACCCGACCGCGGAGACCTCGGCGACGGTCATGGCACCGGAGCGGCACAGCACCGCGTCCGCGGCCGCATACGCCAGGTCCATCCGGTCCAGATACGGCACCGGGACGTACGGCGGGCGGCCGGGGAACTCGCGCACCACCAGCGTGTTCTTCGGGCCGTGGGCATGCAGTACGCCGACACCGGCGTCGGCGAACGCCTGCGCGGCGGCGGAAACGGCCTTGTTGATCGACTGGGCACCCTGGGAGCCACCGAACACCAGCAGCGTCGGCGCGTCCGGGTCGAGCCCGAACTCCTTGCGCGCCTCGGCCCGCAGCGCCGCCCGGTCCAGCGTGGTGATCGACTGCCGCAGCGGGATCCCGATCACCTCGGCCTTGGGCAACGGGGTGCCCGGCACCGCGGTGAACACCCGCTCGGCGAAGCGGGCCCCGACCTTGTTGGCCAACCCGGCGTGCAGGTTGGCCTCGTGCACGAAGATCGGCATCCGGCCGCGGGCGCCCAGGTAGGCCGACAGCGACACGTAGCCGCCGAAGCCCACCACCACGTCGGCGCCGACCCGCTCGAGCACCTCGCGGGTCCGCCGCACCGAGTCGCGCACCTTGGCGGGCATGCGCAGCAGCTCGAGGGTCAGCTTGCGCGGCAACGGCACCGGCGGGACCAGCTCCAGCTGGTAGCCACGCGCCGGAACCAGTTCGGTCTCCAGGCCGCGCGGGGTGCCGAGCGCGACGACCTTCGCGTCCGGCCGCAGCCGCCGTACCGCGTCCGCCACGGCGAGGGCGGGCTCGATGTGTCCTGCCGTCCCGCCTCCGGCCACCACCACGGTCGGCCCGGTGGCCGCAGGGTCCTTCCGGCGCTCGGCGGTGGCGTCCGAACGGGCGTCATCCTGCGGTGACGACTCGGTCACGTAGTTCCTACCTTCCACGTCGTGCCGGCGCATGGCGCGCTTGCCTGGCCGGCCTGGCCGGGGTACGCCTGGTTGCCTGCCGCGTGGGGCGCCGGGGACGTCCGACCTGCGGTCGTCCCGTCGCCGGCTTGCGATACGCCGGGGGCGCGGGCAACCGGAGTAGACGTCCGAATTTACCCGGTCCCTGACTGCGCAGCGCGGCCACCGCGGTGGGTTCGTGCCGCCCGCAGTTGGCCAGGATGCCGAACAGTCCCAACGTGATCACCAGCGACGTCCCGCCGTAGGACACCAGTGGCAGCGTCACGCCGGTGACCGGCAGCAAACCGACGACGTAGCCGATGTTGATGCACGCCTGGGACACCAGCCACGCGGTGAGCGTGCCCGCCACGATGCTGATCCACGGGTCGACGTTGCGGGTGGCGATCCGCAGACCGACGATGGCCAGCCCGGCGAACAGGCCGATGACCACGAAGCACCCGACGAACCCGAGCTCCTCCCCGATCAGCGCGAAGATGAAGTCGTGCTGCACGTTGGGCAGGTAGCGCCACTTCGACCCGCCCTGGCCGAGGCCGACACCGAACAGGCCGCCGTCGGCGAGCGCATACAGCGCCTGATTCGCCTGATACCCGGCCCCGGAGGCGTCCGACCCCGGGGAAAGGAACGACAGCACGCGGGCCAGCCGGTAGTCGGACATCAGGGCCAGGGCGACGACGCCGATCGTGCCACCGGCGATCATCCCGGCGAACAGACCGCGCGGAGCCCCGGCGAACCACAGCAACGCGACGAGCACGATGCCGAGGCTGACCGCACCGCCCAGGTCCGGTTGGGCGATGACCAAGGCGAACATCACCAACGACACCGGCACCAGCGGCACCAGCAACTGCCGCCACGACGACGTGTAGCGCGACTTGAGCACGAGGATGTGGGCGCCCCACAACGCCAGCGCGATCTTGGCCACCTCGACCGGCTGCAGCTGGAAGCCGCCGAACTTCAGCCACCCCTGCGTGCCGCCTTGCTCGGATCCCAGCGGCGTCAGCACCAGCACCAGCAGACCGACCGCGACGAACATCAGCGCGGGCGCGAACCGGCGGATCACCGCCAGCGGCAGGCGCAGGCCGGCGTAGAAGGCGACCATGCCGAGGCAGACGAACATCATGTGTTTGGAGAACACCGAGTACGGCGACGACCCGCTGGCAACCGACTCCACCGACGAGGCGGACAGCACCATCACGATGCCGAGGACGGTCAGCAGACCGCAGATCGCCAGCACCAGGTGGAACGAGGCCAGCGGCCGCGACAGCCACGCGGTGAGCGCGGTGAGCGCACCGGCCAGGCGCCCACCCTTGCCGCGGCGCTGCTTGCCGCGAGCCTTCTTGCCGGTACCGCCCTTGCCGGCGGCACGAGTCGTGCGCGTGCTCGACTCAGCCGTCACCATCGCCCTGCTCCCCCTGCGGCAAAGCGCGCACGGCGGCGGCGAACGCCTCACCGCGCGCGGCGTAGTCGCGGAACATGTCCATCGACGCCGCAGCGGGAGCAAGCAACACGACATCACCGGAGCGCGCCAGTCCGCGCGCAGCCTGCACCGCAGCGGTCATGGGCTCATCGTGACCCGAAGAGACCCTGCTGACCGGGACATCCGGCGCGTGTCGGGAAAGAGCAGTGGCGATCACGTCGGCATCGGCACCCAGCAACACCACGGCGCGCAGCCGTTCTGCGACGTCCGCGACCAGCTGGTCCACCGACGCGCCTTTGAGCAGCCCGCCCGCGATCCAGACCACGTTGCGGTGTGCCCGCAGCGAGAACGCGGCCGCGTGCGGGTTGGTCGCCTTGGAGTCGTTGACGTAGCGCACGCCGTCGATCTCGGCCACCTCGACCGCACGGTGGGCTCCGGGCCGGAACGACCGCAGACCGTCCCGGACGGCCTCGCCTGGCACGCCGTGAGCCCGCGCCAAGGTGGCGGCCGCCAGGGCGTTGGCGACGTTGTGCGGGCCGGGTGGGCGGATGTCGGCGAGCGTGGCCAGCTCTTCCGCGGTGCGCAGCGGGTCCGCGACGAACGCCCGGTCGACCAGCAGGTCCTCGACCAGACCGACTTCGTACGGACGCGGGCTTTGCAGACTGAAGCCCACTCGGCGCGCGTCGGGCCCGGCGTGGTCGACGGCCACCGACACCGACATGGGGTCCTGCGCGTTGTAGACCACGACGGAAGACCGCTGATGGATCTTGCCCTTCGCGGCCGCGTAGTCGGCCATGCCGCCGTGCCAGTCGATGTGGTCCTCGGCGACGTTGAGCACCACCGACGCGTGCGGCGCCAGGGTCGACGACCAGTGCAACTGGAAGCTGGACAGCTCGACGGCCAGCACGTGGTAGCCCTCGCGCACCGCGTCGAGCACGGCGAAGCCGACGTTGCCGCACGCCACCGCGTGCAGCCCGGCGGCTTTCAGCATCGCTTCGAGCATGCCCACCGTGGTGGTCTTGCCGTTCGTACCGGTCACCGCGAGCCACACCGGCGGCCGGTCGAGCTGCTGCCCGATGCGCCAGGCCAGTTCGACGTCACCGATCACTTCGACACCGGCGCGCGCGGCGGCCACGAGCAACGGCGAGTCCGGACGCCATCCCGGGCTGGTCACCACCAGTTCGGTCCCCGCGGGCGGCTCGGTGAGCGCGGTGGCCAGTTCGGCGCCGGTGTCCGCCAGCTGCTCCAGCCGCTCGGCGTTCGCGTCGGTCACCGTCACCCGGGCTCCGGCGTCGGTCAACGCGCTGATGACCGAGCGCCCGGTGACTCCGGCGCCCGCCACCAGGACGTTGCGGCCGGCGAGTTTGCTGGTCACGGCGTCGGCCACGTCAACCGCCCAGCACGGTCAGCTGTTCGCTGTAGAACAGCCCGAGGCCCAGTCCGCAGCAAATGCCCGCGAGCAGCCAGAAGCGGATGATCACCGTGGTTTCCGCCCACCCTGCCAGCTCGAAGTGGTGGTGGAACGGCGCCATGCGGAACAACCGCCGCCCGGTGGTGCGGAACACCGCGATCTGCATGACCACCGAGACCATCTCGACCACGAACAGGCCGCCGATGACGATGGCCAGCAGTTCGGTCTTGGTGGTCATGGACAGGCCCGCGATGAGACCACCGAGTGCGAGCGAACCGGTGTCGCCCATGAAGATCTTCGCCGGCGCGGCGTTCCACCACAGGAAACCGATGCACGCACCGGCCGCCGCGGCGGCCACCACGGCCAGGTCCAGCGGGTCGCGCACGTCGTAGCAGCCCACCTGCGGCTCGGCCGTGCAGGACAGCCGTGCCTGCCAGAACGAGATCACCACGTACGTACCCAGCACCATGGCCGAAGCGCCACCGGCGAGACCGTCCAGGCCGTCGGTGAAGTTCACCGCGTTCGACCATGCCGAGATCAGCAGGTAGCAGAACACGATGAACACCGGGATCGGGAAGATGATCAGCGCGATGTCCCGCACGTCGGACAAGTGCTGGGACGCCGGGGTCAGCCCTTGTTCGTCCGGGAACTGAATCGCCAGCACGGCGAAGGCGACCGCGACCACGAACTGCCCGATCAGCTTCGAGGTCTTGTTCAGGCCCAGGTTGCGCTGTCTGCGGATCTTGATGAAGTCGTCCAGGAAGCCGACCAGCCCGAGACCGGTGGCCAGAAACAGCACCAGCAGGCCGGACACCGACGGTCCAGGACCGGAGCCGGTGACCCAGCGGATGCCGTGCGCGGCGAAGTAGCCGGCGAGCATCGCCAGGATGATCGCGACTCCGCCCATGGTCGGGGTGCCGCGCTTGGACTTGTGCCCTTCCGGGCCCTCCTCACGGATCTCCTGCCCGAAGCCTTGCTTGGCGAAGACACGGATCAGATACGGCGTGACCATGATCGACACCAGCAAGCCGATCGAGGCCGCTATCAGGATGCTGATCACGCGGTTGCACCTTTCGCACCTGCCGGGTCCAGCAACGCGTCGGCCACGACGCCGAGACCCGCCGCATTGGACGCTTTCACCAGCACGACGTCGCCCGGCTCGAGCTCCCGGCGGAGCAGCTCGACGGCCGCCGCGGTGTCGGGCACCAGCGTCGACTCCTCGCCCCACGATCCCTCGTGGCTGGCGCCGTGATGCATCGCCGCTGCCCGCTCACCGACCACGACCAGCCGGGAGATGTTCAGCCGCACCGCGAGCCTGCCGATCTCGTCGTGCGCGGACACGCTAGCGTCCCCGAGTTCGGCCATCTCACCGAGGACCGCCCAGGAGCGTCGGCCCCTGCTCATCGACGCCAATGCCTTCAACGCCGCCCGCATCGACTCCGGGTTGGCGTTGTAGGAGTCGTTGAGGATCACCACACCGTCGTCGCGGGTGGTGACCGCCATCCGCTGCTGCGAGCGGCGCTGCAGGCCGTTCAGCCGCTGCGCCACCTCGTCCACCGACGCGCCCAGCTCGAGCGCCACGGCCGCTCCGGCCAGCGCGTTGCCGACCTGGTGCTCGCCGTGCAGCGGGAGCTGGACGTCCGCCTTCCCGCGCGGCGTCACCAGGTGGAACGACGGCCGGGCCAGCTCGTCGAGGCGCACGGACTCGGCCCGCACCTGCGCGGACGGCGACTCGCCCACCAACACCACGCGGGCGTTCGTCCGCTCGGCCATCGCGGCGACCAGCGGATCGTCGGCGTTGAGGACCGCGACACCACCGTCCGCCGCCGACGGCAGCGCCTCCGGCAACTCGCCCTTGGCCTTGGCGATGCCGTCCCGCGAGCCGAACTCGCCGACGTGCGCGCTGCCCACGTTGAGCACCACACCGATCCGCGGCGGCGCGATCGCGGCCAGGTGGGCGATGTGGCCCGGCCCGCGCGCGGACAACTCCAGCACCAGGTGCTTGGTCGACCGATCGGCCTTGAGCACGGTCCACGGGTGCCCCAGCTCGTTGTTGAACGAGCCGGGCGGGGCGACGGTGTCCCCCATCGGCTCGAGCAGCTGGGCGATCAGGTCCTTGGTGGAGGTCTTGCCGGACGAGCCGGTCACGCCGACGACGGTCAGACCGCCGGGCGCCAGCGTCTGCACGACGTGGCGGGCCAGCGCGCCGAGCGCCTGCAGCACCGCGGCGCCGGACCCGTCGGTGTCCCCGGCCAGGGCGACGGATCCGCTGTGCGTCTCGGGGTCGGCGGGCGGCACGATCACCGCGGGCGCGTCCACCTCGCGGGCGGCCAGCACCCCCGCCGCGCCGTCCGCCACCGCCTGCGCGGCGAAATCGTGGCCGTCCACCCGCTCGCCGGGCAGCGCCACGAACAGGCCGCCGTCGGCCACCTTGCGCGAATCGAACTCCACGCCGCCGGTGACGAGTTCGTCCCCGGTGGCGTGGTGAAGCCGGCCGCCGGCGATCTCCGCGACGGCGGCCAAGGTCAACGGGATCACTGCACTACTCCTCGCAATGCCGCGGTGAGTTCGTCCCGGTCGGAGAACGGGTGGATCTCACCGGCGATCTCCTGCCCGGTCTCGTGGCCCTTGCCCCCGACGAACACCACATCACCAGGGCGGGCCAGCGACACCGCGTGCTCGATGGCCTTCGCCCGATCGGCGATCTCGGTGATCTCACCACGATGTTGGGCGGGCACCGCGCGCGCTCCGTCGAGCATCGCCGCGCGGATGGCCGCCGCATCCTCACTGCGTGGGTTGTCGTCCGTCACGATCAACACGTCGCTGCGCCGCGCCGCCGCCTCGCCCATCAGTGGCCGCTTGCCTCGGTCGCGGTCACCGCCGCAGCCCAGCACGGTGATCACCCGGCCGGTGACCTGGGCGCGCAGCGCATCCAGCGCCAGTGCCACGGCGGCCGGTTTGTGCGCGTAGTCCACCACGGCGGTGAACGACTGGCCGACGTCGATGCGCTCCATCCGGCCGGGGACCTGGACCTGGGCGAGGCCGCGCTGAATGTGCTGCGGCTCGACCCCGACCGCGTACAGCATCGCCGCGGCGACCAGGGCGTTGGCCACGTTGAACTCGCCGGGCAGCGGCAGCCGTCCGGCCAGCTGCAAGCCGTCCGGGCCGTGGATGGTGAACGTCTGCTGCCCGGTGGGCGTGGCCACCAGGTCGGTGGCGGTCCACATCGCCCCGGCGCCGGCGTCGAGCGCCACGGTGACCGTCTGCGGCGTGACCAGCGTCTGCCCCCACTCGCTGTCCACCACGACGACCTCGGTGGTCGAGCGGCCGTCGAACAACTTCGCCTTGGCCGCGAAGTAGTCGGCCATGTTGTGGTGGAAGTCCAGGTGGTCCTGCGACAGGTTGGTGAACGCGCCGACGGTGAACCGGGTGCCGTTGACCCGGCCCATGGCCAGTGCGTGGCTGGAGACCTCCATCGGGCAGTGCGTGACGCCTTCCTCGACCATCACCGCGAACAACGCCTGCAGGTCGGGCGCCTCCGGTGTGGTGAACGCACTGGAGAGCACGGTGCCTGCCACGCGCGTCTCCACCGTGCCGATCAGCCCGGTGGTGTGCCCGGCGGCCCGAAGTCCGGACTCGACCAGGTAGGCCGTGGTGGTCTTGCCCGAGGTCCCGGTGATGCCCATGACGGCCAGCTGCAGCGACGGCTCGCCGTAGATCCACGCCGCCACCTCACCGAGCACGGCGCGGGGAGCGGAGTGGACCAAGATCGGCACTCCCGCCTCGGCGACCTGCGGGCGGCTCGCGCCCTCCTCGTCGGTCAGGATCGCGACCGCGCCCGCGGCCAACGCCTGGTCGGCGAAATCCGCGCCGTGCGCGCGCGACCCCGGCACGGCGGCGAACAGGTCGCCGGGGCGGACCTCGTGGGCCCGCAGCGTCGTCCCGGTCACGGCGGTGTCCATCGCTTCCTGGTCAGCGATCAGCCTGCCGTCCGCCCTGGCCACCAGGGTCGTCAACGGCATCGGCGTCGTCTTGCTCGGACGACGGCCGGGCGAGGAGCCGGGAGTGCTGCGCGACACGGCCGGAAGGTTACCCGTGGCGCGCGAGCGAGCCCGCCCGGGCCGCCCCCTCCGGCGATTCGCGCAACAACGCTGCGCATCCGCACCGCGGTCGTGTCGTCACGGTGGGTAGGCACGAAAGCCCGGCCGAGCGCTGTGCTCGGCCGGGCCTTCGGGCGGAACGAATCAGCCGAAGAAGACTTCCGCCTCCTGGTAGCGATCCAGCGGAACCGTCTTCAGCTTGGCGGTGGCTTCGGACAGCTTCACGCGGACGATGTCGGTGCCACGCAGGGCGACCATGGTGCCCCAGTCGCCCTCGGCGACCGCGTCCACCGCGTGCAGCCCGAAGCGGGTGGCCAGCACCCGGTCGTAGGCGGTCGGGGTGCCCCCGCGCTGGGTGTGGCCCAGCACCACCGCACGCGACTCCTTGCCGGTGCGGTCGGCGATCTCCTCGGCCAGCCACTGGCCGACGCCGCCCAGCCGGACGTGCCCGAACGCGTCCCGCTCGCCCGAATGCAGCACTTCCTTGCCGCCTTCCGGCACGGCGCCTTCGGCCACCACGATGATCGGCGCGTACTCCGCCTCGAACCGGCGCAGCACCCATTCGACGACCTTGTCGACGCTGAACGGACGCTCCGGCACCAGGATCACGTTCGCGCCACCCGCCAGCCCGGAGTGCAACGCGATCCACCCGGCGTGCCTGCCCATCACCTCGACCACCAGCGCCCGGTGATGCGACTCCGCGGTGGTGCGCAGCCGGTCGATGGCCTCGGTCGCGATGTGCACCGCGGTGTCGAAGCCGAACGTGTAGTCGGTGGCGTCCAGGTCGTTGTCGATCGTCTTGGGCACGCCGACGACGTTGATCCCGTCGTCGACCAGGCGCTTGGCCACGCCGAGGGTGTCCTCGCCACCGATCGCGACCAGCGCGTCCACACCTTGCTCGGACAGCGTGGCGCGAATCTTGTCGACGCTGTCGTCCTTGTACGGGTTGGTTCGCGACGACCCGAGGATGGTGCCGCCGCGGGCGAGGATGTCCTCCACGTCGTTCAGTCCCAGCGGCCGGCTGTCGCCGGTGACCGGACCCGCCCAGCCGTTACGGAACCCGACGACGTCCCACCCGTGCTTCTCGATCCCCTTGCGGACCACAGCGCGAATCACCGCGTTCAAACCCGGGCAGTCACCGCCGCCGGTCAGCACACCAACACGCATCTGTCCTCCGAAAATCCGCCGCGACCGCGGCCGTGACATCCATCACTGCATCGTTGCAGCCGCCAGCGTACCGAGACCGAGCTGAACCGATTCACTGACCCGCCGCAGCAGAATCGGGCGGACTTGGTGTGAGGGACGATCGGGCAGCTCCGACGACTCAGCCGCCTGCCCGCGACCCGATCAGCAGATGCCCAGTCCGCGACGGCTGCGGACTTCCTCCATTCGCTTCCAGCGTGCCAGATTGTGGCGCGCATCGGCGAGTGCGTCGTGCGCGTTCTCCGGCGGCGCGGGCAGATCCGGCTTGCCCAGGTCCTCCCAGCGTTGCCGCAAGTCCCTGGTGAACCGCGGCAGCACCCTGGGCAGCTGCGGCATGGCGCCCCACAACTGGGCGAGCGCGACATGGTCGTACGCGGCGTACCAGGCCCACAGCTGCACGCCGTCGCGCGGCGTGCCGATGAACGCCAGCAGATCCGCCTTGATCTGCTCGCGGCTGCGCCACGCCTCGTGGTTCGGCGGCGGCAGCTTGGGCAGCACGTTCTCGCGCACCCACGGGCCCGCGCGGGTCGGGTCGAACTGGGTGGAGACCGCGTAGAACTCGCGGCCACGCTCGTCCACCACACCGATGGAGACGAGGTCGATGGTGACCCCGTCCTCGATGAACTCGGTGTCGTAGAAGAACCGCATGACAGCACTCACCCAGGTCGATCGGCGGCACGGACCGGACGTAGCAACATACCCCGCCGCCCCGCGCCGAAACGCTCAGCCTTGCCGCACCGGCTCGCTCTGCTCGCGCTGCCGGCTCTCGGCCGCACGTGGCGCGCCCGCGCTCGAGCCCACTCCGGAGGACTGGGTGAGCCCTTTGACGGTCGCAGCATAGACGTCCACATACTCCTGACCGGACAGCTCCATCAAGGCGTACATCAACTCGTCGGTCATCGACCGCTCGATGAACGGGTCACCGGCCAGACCGTAGTAGCGCGAGAAGTCCAGCGGCTTGCCGATGCGGATCTCGATGCGCCGCGGCCACCACATGCGCGAACCGATCGGGTTGACCTTCTCCGTGCCGATCATCGCGACCGGGATGATCGGCACCTTGGCCTCCAGCGCCATGCGCGCCACCCCGGTCTTGCCCTTGTACAGCCGCCCGTCCGGCGAGCGGGTGCCCTCCGGGTAGACGCCGAGCAGCTTGCCTTCGCGCAGCAACCGCACGCCGGTGTCCAGCGCCGCACGGCTGGCCGACCCGCCGGAGCGGTCGACCGGGTGCTGCCCGGTGGACAGCATGAACCAGCGCTTGAACCGGCCCTTGAGGCCCTTGTCGGTGAAGTACTCCTTCTTGGCCAGGAAGTAGACGCGCCTGCGGATGCGCGCGGGCAAGAAGAACGAGTCGACGACGGCCAAGTGGTTGCTGGCGAGTATCGCTCCGCCTGCTTCCGGGATGTTCTCGCGGCCGATCACCTTGGTCGGCCAGAACGTCCAGAGAATCGGACCGAGCAACACATACTTCAGCAGCCAGTAGAACACCGCCCACCCGCCTTCCGAATGTCGCCGGCGATCAACGTAAAGGACGATAACGCGCGGTGCGCGGCAGGTGACAGACTCAGACCTGCCGACGAAGCCACCGCACCGTCAATCATGGTCCCATCACCCGCGTGCCCGTGCGACGATGGTGGGGTGAGCAAGACGGGGAACAGCCCGGACGGCCAGGACGACGTCGACGCCATCTTCGACGAACTCGTGGCCGAGTTGCGCGCGGAGGGATTCGGCACCCAGGAGACCGCCGAGTCGCCCCGCCCGCGCGAGCGCGAGCAGGACGAGCCCGCCGCCCGCCCGTCGTCCGAGTGGCGCACCAGCGCCGTCGGCTGGGACGAGGCCATGCTGTCCGACCAGGCCGACGACGATGACGCCGACGAGCACTTCGTCCCCCCTGAGCCGCCCCCGCTTCCCCGGCCCACGCGGGCGATGGTGATCATCGCGTTGTTCTTCGCCATCGGCCTGGTGCTGCTGATCGCTCCAGGGGTGATCGGGATGGGGCCGGTACTGGCCACGCCGCTGGGCATCCTGGCACTGGCCGTCGGCCTCGGCCTGGCACTGCTGCGCGCCCGTGACGACAATCGCCCGCCGGGTTCCGATCCATCCACCGGTGCGCAGGTGTAGGAGTCATGCGGATCGAATTCGCCCCGTCCCGCCGATCCACCGTGGGAGCCGAGTGGGAGCTGGCCCTGGTGGAGCGGCGTACCGGAGAACTCGCCTCGGTCGCCGAACAGATCCTCACCGAGGTCGCCGAACCGGGAGCTGAGGAGCACCCCAAGATCAAGCAGGAGCTGCTGCTCAACACGGTCGAGATCATCACCGGCGTGTGCGACACGGTCGGCGAAGTGGCCGACGACCTGGCCGAGTCGCTCGATCTGGTCCGCAAGGTCACCGATCCGCTCGGCGTCGAGGTGTTCTGCGCGGGCACGCACCCGTTCGCCACCTGGTACCAGCAGAAGGTCACCAACAAGGAGCGCTACGCCAAGCTGATCGAGCGCACCCAGTGGTGGGGCAGGCAGATGCTGATCTACGGCGTGCACGTACACGTCGGGATCGAGCACCGGGAGAAAGCACTGCCGATCCTGGACGGGCTGCTCAACTACGCCCCGCACCTGCAGGCGCTGTCGGCGTCCTCGCCGTGGTGGGGCGGCGAGGAGACCGGATACGCCTCCAACCGGGCGTTGATGTTCCAGCAGCTGCCGACCGCGGGCCTGCCGTTCCAGTTCGACAAGTGGTCGGAGTTCGAGTCCTACGTCGACGACATGTTCGTCACCGGCGTGATCGACGACCTGACCGAGATCCGCTGGGACATCCGGCCGTCGCCGCGCTTGGGCACCGTCGAGCAGCGCGTCTGTGACGGCGTTCCCACGCTGGAGGAGGTCACCGCCATCGCCGCGCTGACCCAGTGCCTGGTCGAGGACCTGAGCACCCGGCTGGACAACGGCGAGGAGATCCCCACGATGCCGCCGTGGCACGTGCAGGAGAACAAGTGGCGCGCCGCGCGCTACGGAATGGACGCGATCGTCATCCTCAACGCTGCGGGCGACGAGCAGCTGGTCACCGAATCGATCGTGGACCTGCTCAATCGGCTCGAACCGACCGCGCGGCGGCTGGGCTGCCAGAACGAACTCGCCGGCATCGAGACGATCCTGACCTACGGCGCGAGCTATCAACGGCAGCGCGCCGTGGCGCGGGAACACAACGGCAGCCTGAAGGCGGTCGTGGCGTCGCTGATCGCGGAGATGCGGGAAGGCATCGCCAAGGACGAGGGCGTCAGCAGTCGATGACCCGGTGGTCGCCTGCCTCGATGGCCTTCGGGTTGCGGCGGAAGCGGCTGACCTTCTCGGCTTTCCGCGGTGGACGGTCGTTGGCGACGAGCACGGCCACCCAGGGCAGCGGCACGGACAACAGGATGAGCGCCAGCGCCAGCCACCACGTGTGATAGAAGACTCCGGCCAGGATGAGGCACGGGAAGCGGCACGACATCATGATGATGTACTTGCGCTTCCGGTCGGCGAACTCCTCGTCGAGGGATCGGGCGGCTGCGGTGATCAACACCGGACGTTCTGTGGGGTCGGTGTTGCTCACGGCAAACCACCTCCTCGTGCCATCGTCCCACCGATGGGTGTGGACGTCACCCTTACCGGGCAACTCGATGCGAACCAAGCCCACACGATCCTGCACCCGGGTCTTACCCCTGCCGCGCTCGGGGTAACCGCCGCGACACCACCCGCACGAGCAACCGGCCCGGCGAGGGCGCCATGGCACGATGAGGCTCGTGGAGCCCACCCACCAACCCCCTTCCTTCTCCCCTGCCGATTGCGACCGTCTGCGCGAGGTGTTCCAACGCTGCGGTTTCGACACCGACGGTGTCCTGGCGGCCCTGGGCGGGCAGGCGCACGCCGCGCTGAGCCGGGACGAGCCGGAGCCCGCGCGTCGAGCCAGCCGCGACGCGGGGGACCTCGGCACGCTGATCCGCCTCTTCCTGCTCGGCGACACCGAACCGGTGACCGAGGTCGAGCGGGTGTTCGCGCCTCTCGGTGTCGACCGGGCCGTGGAGTTGGAGGTTCTCGAGCGCTCCGGCAACGGGCTGCGGGCCGGGCTCGACATCCGGCCCCACGGGGACGACGAGCACTCGTGGTGGGTGATCTCCGACGTCGATCAGGTGCAGCGCGGCCGCAACCGCAGCACACGGGTGGACCACGTGGTCGGCGTCGGCCAGGCGTCGCTGAGCCTGGTGCGGGCGACCAGTCGTCGGCCGGTCGGCAGCGTGCTGGACGTGGGAGCAGGCAACGGCGTGCAGACGCTGTATGCCAGCACGCACGCCGAACGGCTCACGGCGACTGATGTGTCGCCACGGGCCGTCGCACTCGCCGAAGCCACGTTCCGGCTGAACCAGCTCGAGGTCGAGGTCCTGCGGGGGGCGTGGTTCGAGCCGGTCAGCGGGCGGGAGTTCGACCAGATCGTGTGCAACCCGCCGTTCGTGGTCGGCCCGCCGACGGTCGACTACACCTATCGCGACTCCGGGCTGGGCGGTGACGCGGCCAGTGAGCTGGTGGTCCGGTCGCTGCCGCGGCACCTCTCCCCCGGCGGGACCGGCCATCTGCTGGCTTCCTGGCTGCACCGTGAGGGCGAGGACTGGGCCGAGCGTGTCTCGTCCTGGCTGCCAGGCGGGGTCGACGCCTGGTTCGTGCAGCGTGACGTGGCCGATCCCGCGCTGTATGTCGGCACGTGGCTGCGCGACGCCGGGATCGATCCGCGGTCACCGGAAGGCAGCCGAAAGGCGTCGGCCTGGCTGGACTTCTTCGAGTCCCAGCGCGTCGAGGGCGTCGGGTTCGGTTTCGTGACCCTGCGGCGGACCGACGGCGAGGCGACCGTCGTCTGCGAGGACCTGCGGCAGGCCTACGACGACCCGCTCGGCCCCGAGGCGGCCGCATGGCTGGACCGCGTGCAGTGGCTGCGCGACCACCCCGATCTGTTGACCGAACGGCTCCGCGTGGCGGACTCGGTGGTGCTGGAGACGATTTCCCAGCCCGGCGACGAGGGGTGGTCGGAGCAGATCCGGCGCCTGCATCGTATGGACGGCCCGGGTTGGCAGCACGACATCGACGAGCTGGCGGCCGCCCTGATCGCCGGCTGCCGCGGCCTGCTCCCCCTCGGCGACCTCGTCGCGTTGCTGGCGCACGCGTTCGACGAGCAACCCCAGCAGCTGGCCACGGGCGTCCAGACAATGGCACGACAACTGGTCCTGCACGGCATGCTCGAGCCGGCTACGGAGGATGCGGAATGAGGGCGGTGGCTGCCCGGGTCACGGAAGCCAGCGTGACGGTGGACGGCGAGGTCGTCGGGGAGATCCGCGAGCCGGGACTGCTGGTCCTGCTCGGGGTGCACACCGACGACACCGAGGAGAACGCGGCGCGGATGGCGCGCAAGTTGCACGAGTTGCGCGTGTTGCGGGACGAGCAGTCGTGTGCGACGGCGGGCGCTCCCCTGCTGGTCGTGAGCCAATTCACGCTGTACGGCGACACCCGCAAAGGACGCCGTCCGTCATGGGTCGCGGCCGCCCGGCCGGAACACGCCGAGCACCTCGTCGGCGTGGTGGTGGACCAACTGCGGCACCGCGGCGCGACCGTGGAGACCGGCCGGTTCGGCGCGATGATGCAGGTCAGCAGCGTCAACGACGGGCCGTTCACGGTGCTGGTCGAGACGTGACCACACGCCACTGCCATCGGTGAAGTTTGCTCGAACGTGCGTGCGGCAAACCACAGCCCACGCACGCAGAAACCGTTTGCCTCGGGAACTATTTCGGCGGGCGCCGACGTTGAGATGAGTGTCCGGCTACCGCCGGCAGATTTTCTCCCGCGGGCACGGACCGCGGGGACGTGAGCCAGCCAAGGGGAGGCAGTGATGTCCGCACCGACACTCGAGCGCCGGAGCAACGCACACTCGGACTCCGACGCCCAGATCGCCATGCTTCCCACCCAGGACGCGCGCGGGCAGGAGCCCGACCTGGACGCCCAGGGCCCGTCGGCCGACCTGGTGCGTGTCTACCTCAACGGTATCGGAAAAACGGCGTTGCTGACCGCCGCCGACGAGGTCGAGCTGGCCAAGCGGATCGAAGCAGGCGTGTTCGCCCAGCATGTGCTGGACACCGAGGAGGACCTGAGCGCCGAGCGCCGCGCGGAGCTGCGAGCGCTGGTGCGAGACGGTCAGCGGGCCAAGAACCACCTGCTGGAGGCCAATCTGCGCCTCGTCGTCTCGCTGGCCAAGCGCTACACCGGCCGCGGCATGCCGCTGCTGGACCTGATCCAGGAGGGCAACCTCGGCCTGATTCGCGCGGTGGAGAAGTTCGACTACACCAAGGGGTTCAAGTTCTCCACCTACGCGACGTGGTGGATTCGTCAGGCGATCACCCGCGGTATGGCCGATCAGGGCCGCACCATCCGTCTGCCCGTCCACTTGGTGGAGCAGGTGAACAAGCTGTCGCGGATCAAGCGTGATCTGCACCAGAAGCTGGGCCGCGAGGCCACGCACGAGGAGCTGGCCGCCGAATCCGGCATCCCGGCGGAGAAGGTCGCCAAGCTGCTCGACCACGCGCGTGACCCGGTCAGCCTGGACATGCCGGTCGGCTCCGAGGAGGACGCCCCGCTGGGCGACTTCATCGAGGACTCGGAGGCCACCGACGCCGAGTCGGCGGTGATCTCCGGCATCCTCCAGGACGACCTGCGTCGCGTGCTGGCCACGCTGGACGAGCGTGAGCAGAACGTGATCCGCCTGCGCTACGGCATCGACGACGGCCAGCCGCGCACGCTGGACCAGATCGGCAAGCACTTCGGCCTGTCCAGGGAGCGGGTGCGGCAGATCGAGCGCGAAGTCATGTCGAAGCTGCGGCAGGGCGAGCGGGCCGAGCGGCTGCGCGCTTACGCCAGCTGAGAATCACACAGGGTGAAGCTGAGAAGATCCCGAGAACTCGAACGGCGGCGTTGACTCCGCCGGGCCGCTCGCGGCAGGCTCGTCATCGCAAGCAACCTCCCGCCGGGACGTGACGTCCTTGGAGATGAAGGTTGTCGGCGGCGACTCATGAGCCTCGCGTCCGGCGCATGAGCCGGTTCGCGTTCTCCGGAAGGTCGGGTCCGGTCGGGGTGGGCCCGGCCTTCCGACTTTTCACGTTAAGGTCGGCGTGTGACTGCTTCTCCCACCGCATTCGAGTACACCGATGTCCTGCCGCTCGGCGAGGACACCACCGAGTACCGCCTGGTCAGTGCCGAGGGTGTTCGCACCGTGCAGGCCGCCGGCCGTACGTTCCTCGAGGTCGAGCCGCAGGCGCTGACGACGCTGGCGAAGACGGCGATCACCGACATCCAGCATTTGCTGCGCACGTCGCACCTGGCGCAGTTGCGTGCGATCGTGGACGACCCGGAGGCCAGCGGTAACGACCGGTTCGTGGCGATGGATCTGCTGCGGAACGCAGCGATCTCCGCGGGCGGGGTGCTCCCGATGTGCCAGGACACCGGCACGGCGATCGTCATCGGCAAGCGCACCGAATCCGTGCTGACCGGCGGGGATGACGAGCGGGCGTTGACCAGAGGCATCTTCGAGGCCTACCAGGAGCTGAACCTGCGCTACTCGCAGATGGCTCCGGTGTCGTTCTGGGACGAGCGGAACACCGGCACCAACCTGCCTGCGCAGATCGAGCTCTACCACAAGCCGGGCGCCGAGCCGAAGTACGAATTCCTGTTCATGGCCAAGGGGGGCGGCAGCGCCAACAAAACGTTCCTCTACCAGGAGACGAAGGCGCTGCTGAACCCGAAGCGGCTGGCGTCGTTCCTGGACGCCAAGCTGCGGTCGCTGGGCACCGCCGCCTGCCCGCCGTACCACCTGGCGATCGTGGTCGGCGGCATGTCGGCCGAGTACAACCTCAAGGTCGCCAAGCTCGCCAGCGCCCGCTACCTGGACGACCTGCCGCGCGAAGGGTCCCCGCTGGGCCACGGTTTCCGGGACGTCGACCTGGAGCAGCAGGTGCTGGAGATGACCCGGCAGTTCGGCATCGGCGCGCAGTTCGGCGGGAAGTACTTCTGCCACGACGTGCGGGTCATCCGGTTGCCGCGGCACGGCGCGTCCTGCCCGGTCGGCATCGCGGTGTCGTGCTCGGCGGACCGGCAGGCCAAGGCCAAGATCACGCCGGACGGGTTGTTCATCGAGCAACTGGAACGCGACCCGGCGCGGTTCCTGCCGGACGTCACCGAGGACGAGCTGTCCGACGAGGTGGTCCGGATCGACCTGACGCAGCCGATGGACACCATCCGCGAGACGCTGTCGGCCCTGCCGGTGAAGACCCGGCTGTCGCTGACCGGTCCGCTGGTGGTCGCACGGGACATCGCGCACGCGAAGATCGCCGAGCGGCTGGAAGCCGGCGAGCCGATGCCGCAGTACATGCGGGACCATCCGGTGTACTACGCGGGCCCGGCCAAGACGCCCGACGGCTACCCGTCGGGCTCGTTCGGCCCGACCACGGCGGGACGGATGGACTCCTACGTGGAGCAGTTCCAGGCCGCGGGTGGCTCGCTGGTGATGCTGGCCAAGGGCAACCGCTCCAAGCAGGTGGTGCAGGCCTGCCAGAAGTACGGCGGGTTCTATCTGGGCTCGATCGGTGGCCCGGCCGCCCGGCTGGCGCAGGACTGCATCAAGAAGGTCGAGGTGTTCGAGTACCCCGAGCTCGGCATGGAAGCGGTCTGGAAGATCGAGGTCGAGGACTTCCCGGCGTTCATCGTGGTCGACGACAAAGGAAACGACTTCTTCGCCGACACGTCGGAGCCGGTGCTGCAGATCTCGTTCCGGACCTGACGGCGCAGGCTCGCCCGAGCCCGGGCTTTCGCTCCCGACGGAGCGGATCGAGCTCGACAGGGACCGGGCCGCGTGCTGGCGAGAGGCGTCGGCCGCGTACCGATGGGGCGTCGGCCATGTACCGGCTGGATGCGGGCCGCGTGCCGGTTGGATGCGGGCCGCGGCCTGATCGGGGCATGTGCCGCGTACCGGTGAGGGCATGTGCCGCATTCACCGCGGCGCGGGCTCCAGGCTGGCGGGCCTCGAGCCCGTCGGCGCCTGTCGGCAAGCGACCCAGGCTCCCCCGCGGTGTGCGCGGGGCCGACCGCTCGTGAACGCCACGCTGCCCGCCCGGCACATGGCCGGGCGGGCAGCGTACTGGCGCGAGGTCCGCGCTCCGGTTACAGCGCGACGTTGTGCTGGCCGAGCCATGCCAGCGGATCGATCTTCTGCGAACCGTTCTGCCACACCTCGAAGTGCAGGTGCGGGCCGGTCGACTGGCCGTTGTTGCCGATCTCGGCGATCTGCTCACCGGCCTCGACACGCTGGCCGGCCTGCACCGAGTACTCGAACATGTGGCCGTAGACGGTGATCGTGCCGTCGTCGTGCTTGATGCGCACCCAGTTGCCGAACCCGCTGGCCGGGCCTGCCTCGACCACGGTGCCGTCGGCGACCGAGTAGATCGGCGTGCCGAGCGAGTTGGCGATGTCGATGCCGCCGTGCTGCTCGCCGCCACGCGCACCGAACTGCGACGTCAGCCGCCCCTCGGTGGGCTTGACGAATTCGGCGGACGTGGCAGCCTGGCGAGCCTCGGCCCGCTTCTGCCGAGCGCGCTCCTCGGCGCGCTCCTTGGCGCGCTTCTTGGCCAGAGCGGCCTCACGGGCCTCTTCCCGCGCCTTCTCCTTGGCGCGTTCCTTGGCCTCCTTGCGCTTCTTGACCCACTCCAGGTGTGCCTGCTGGGCCTCGAAATGTTTCCGTAGTTGCTCTTCGCGCTTGATCGCGGCCGACGTGTCCGGTTGTGGGGTGGCGCGAGACTGCAGTGCTACCGAATCGGCCGGCTCCGCGCTGATTGCTTGCTGGGCGAGGGGGGCTAGTGCGCACGCGGCAATGACCGCGGCGACAACGCGCCTTCGTCGCATGGGGGATGTGCCTTCCTGTACGTCTCGGGGAAGGCCCGGCCACACCGGGCGGGGGATCCCGGCGAGCGCAAGGAACGCGCTCATGTCGTGACCGAACCGTGACGTTCCAGGCGACCGTAACCAGGCGCGACAGACGCCAGCAAACACGCATCGTGGTCGCATTCACACGAACGTGTGGCGTCGAAGATCACCGCAGAATTGGCGCCGCTGCCCTGCTCCTTCGGTTGATTCCCAGCTCAGAAAGCGATTCCGGCCTGCTCAACGGCATCGACAACCGCTGATCGTTCTCAATCGATCCGGTAGCTCACGGTGACGGACACCACCGGCTCGCTGTGATGCGGGTCGCGGGTAGTGTCCGCCGGCCGGCGGGTATCCCTACTTCTTCTGCTTCTCGACGGTCAGCACGACGGTGCGATCGGTCAGCGGCTTGTCCAGCTCGACGGTCAGGACCGGGTAGCGGATGTCCATCGTGCACATCCTCGGCTGCTTGGGCTGGGTGATCACGACCGTCACTTCCACCTGCGACGCGGTCTGCTTACCCAGCTCGGCGGTCGCCTTGTCGCACCCGGACTCCTGTGCGGTCACCGCCAGCGTGGTGCCCTTCACCAGAACCTTCGTGGGGTGCCCCTGCGGCAGGTTCTTGACCTCGACCTGCTTGTCCGGCACCGGCTCCGCGCCCTTCGGCGGCTGGCCGACGTTCGGCCGGTCCTGGCCATCCGCTCCCGGCTTCTGGTCGGGCTGGTTCGCCGACTGGTCGTTCGGCTTGCCGCTCGGTGGCTCGACAGGCGCCGACGTGCCGCTCTCCGCCCCGTCGCCCACGGCGGGCTGCGCGGAGTCGCCGCCACCACATCCGGCCAGCACCATGGCGAGCACGGCCGATCCAGCAATTGCGTTCAACCACTTCGTGTGCCTCATGTCACCTGGACGGAACGAGTGCACCACGGGGTTGCATGGCTGTTTTCCCACGCGGCTACCTCACCTGCTCGGCGATCGACGGCAAGCGCCGCGGGCCGGTGTCCGGTCGCGCAGGTGGGTCACCGATACGCAGTTTGGCCGCGACCACGACGACGCCGTCGGAGGTGGCGATGACCGGGTCCAGGCTCAATTCGCGCACCTCGGGGATGTCCTCGGCCAGCGCGCCGACCCGGAGAGCCAGATCCGCCAGGGCCCCGAAGTCGGCGGGGTCGTCACCGGTGTAACCGGACAGCAGGGCCGCCGATCGCGGCTCTCGCACCAGGTCTGCCGCGTCGGTGTCACTCAACGGAACGGCTCGGTAGGAACGGTCACCGATCAAGTCGCCCAGCATCCCGGACAACCCGAACGTGACCAGCGAACCGAACGACGGATCGTCCTGCAGCCCGATCGCGCACGAACTCCCCCGCGGCGCCATTTCCTGCACCACCACGCCGGCCTCGCCGGAGATCTCCAGCAGGTCCGCGTACGCGGCCCGGACCTGGCGCTCGTCGATCAGGTTCAGGCGCGCCCCGGACAGGTCGGGACGGCGGCTGAGGCGCTCGTCGACCGATTTCACCGCCACCGGGTAGCCGAGACGCTCGGCGGCCCGGACCGCTTCGTCGGCCGAGTCGGCGCGCTCGAACGGCAGGATCTCGATGCCGTAGCAGGCCAGCAGCTGGAGGCACTGGTCGTCGCTGAGCCAACCCTCGCGGCCGGACTCGGCCTGCACCTCGCGGACGATCTGCTGGGCGCGCTCCGGGTGCAAGCCGTCGGGCCGCACGAACGTCCCGGCCGGACGCTGGCGCCACGCGGCGTAGCGCGTCACCCGGGCCAACGCCGTGACCGCGCGTTCCGGGCTCGGGTACGACGGGATCGATCCGCGCGTCGGCGTACCGTCCTCCGACCGGACGGCCAAGGACTCGGGCACACCTTCCACCGCAAGGAATGTCGAGACAACCGGTTTCGTCTGGTCCTCGCCCTCCCCCACGACTTGGCGCACCGCTTCCGCGTACGGCGCGGCGTCCTGCGCCACCGGCGGCGCCCACAAGACCACCAGCGCGTCCACATCCGGGTTGCTGACCGCCTCGCGGACGGCGGCGCCGAACTCGTCCGGTCCTGCCTGCGGTCCGACATCCACCGGGTCGAACGCCACCGTCAGGCCGAGGGCCATGGCGGTGTCCGCAGCCAGCTGCCCGACCGCGGTGGAGTTGCCGACGATCGCCACGCTGGGCCCCTTCGGCAGCGGCTGGTGGGCCAACAGCAGGGCAACGTCGAACAGCTGAGCCAGCGAGTCGACCCGGATGACACCCGACTGCTCGAACAGGGCTTGCACGGCCGCATCGTCGACCTGCGCTGATGCCGCGGCCAGCTCGCGGCTGACGGCGTGCCGCCCGGCGCGGACCACCACGACCGGTTTGCTGCGCGCCAGGCGTCGCGCCAACCGAGCGAACTTGCGCGGGTTACCGAACGATTCCAGGTAGAGCAACACGGTGTCGGTCGCCGGGTCGGTCTCCCAGTACTGGAGCAGGTCGTTGACCGAGACGTCAGCGCGGTTCCCGGCGGACACGAACGTGGACAGGCCGAGGCCGCGCTTGGCGGTGTCGGCCAGGATGGCCACGCCGAGTGCGCCCGATTGGCAGAAGAAGCCGGTGCGTCCACGGCCAGGCAGCCACGGCGCCAGCGTGCCGTTGAGCCGAACGGACGGGTCGGTGTTGACGACGCCGAGCGCGCTGGGCCCGACCACGCGCATGCCGTGCGCACGGGCCTCCCCGACCAGTTGCAGCTCGGCGTGCAAACCGTGTGGGCCGGCTTCGGCGAAACCCGCCGACACGATCACCAGCGCCTTGACGCCCTTCTCCAGCGCGCCGTCCAGGACGTCGAACACCTTCTCCGCCGGGACGGCGACGATCGCCAGGTCCACTTCGTCGGGGATGTCCACCACGCTCGGGTATGCCTTGACTCCGCGTACCGACTCGCGTGCGTCGTTGACCGGGTAGACGGTTCCGGCGAAGTCCGCGCTGACCAGGTTCGACAGCACGACGTAGCCGATCTTGCCGGGATCGGCCGAAGCGCCGATGACCGCGACCGAACGCGGGTGGAGCAGGTTGTAGACGCTGCGCGCTTCCGCGGCCTGTTCCCTGGCCCGCGCCACCGCCAGCGACTCCTCGGTCGGGTCGATGTCGAATTCGAGATGCAGCGTGCCGTGGTCGAATTCCTTGGTGACGTGGTAGCCGGCGTCGGTGAACACCCGGGTCATCACGCGGTTCTCGCTGAGCACCTCGGCCTCGAACCGTTCCACGCCGCACTCGGCCGCGGCGGCCGCGAGGTGTTCCAGCAGGATCGAGCCGAGCCCGCGGCCCTGGTGGGCGTCGTCGACGACGAAGGCGACCTCGGCGCTGGGTGCGTTGTCACCGATGCGCTCATAGCGCCCGACGCCGACCACGTCGTCGCCGAGCACGGCGACCAGGGCGACCCGGTTGTAGTGGTCGACGACGGTGAACCGCTCGAGGTCCTTCGGAGGGATGCGGGGGTAGGCGCCGAAATAGCGCAGGTATCGCGTTTGCTCGGACAGGCGGCCGTGCAGCGCGACGATGGCGTCGGCGTCCGACGGCACGATCGGCCGGAGGTGTACCGTTCCGCCGTCGCTGAGGACGACGTCGGCTTCCCAGCCGCGTGGGTAGTCGTAGGGGTCGCGAGGACCCGGGCGTTCGGCTTGGGTCGCGCGCGGGGGATTACGGCGCTGGGCTGAAACGCCCTCCTGGGGGTTCTCGTCTGCCGAGGTGTCGGTGCCACCGGCGGCTGCACCCGACTCGGCGCCCGGTCCGTCGCGTTCGGATGTTCCGCTGTCGGCAGGTTCGGATACCCCGCTGCCACGGTCGGATGCTCCGCTTTCCGCGGCGTCGGGCGCCGCAGTCCCCGCGCCGCTGTCAGCGCTCTCGGCCCCGCGCCGCTGGATCGCCTCCTGTGCGTCACCATCAGCGCGCCCGTCACCCTCGTCAGCGCTCTCCGCGGCGGCCGAAGTCTCGGTACCGGTTTCCTCTTCCGTGCCGATCGGGGTGTCGGCACCGGCGTCCTCGGGCTCTTTCGGTGTCTCGGTCATCCGCTCAATCCCTCGGGTCGTCGGGGTCGAGGCCGTGGAGTGGGAACACCGCCCTGCGCGCCTGAATGATCGCCGCGTCGACCTGACGGTCGGCGTCACCACCCCACCGCTCGAACGAGGTGTCGGCCCCGTCGGACATCGAACTGGGCAAAGGTGTGTGCGGAGCTATCTTCCGCGCCGTTCGCATCCACCCCTGAGGGAGCGGGGTGTCGGGCGCGAGGTCGCGGTCCAATGCCGTGGCGAGCAAGTGCGTCCAGGACCGCGGCACGACACGGACCAGCTGGTAGCCGCCACCGCCGAGCGCCAGCCAGTGGCCGTCGGCGTACTCCTCGGCGAGCTCGCGCACCCTGCGATAGATCTGCCGGTGTCCGTCCACGGTCAGTGCCAACTCGGCGAGCGGGTCGTCGACGTGCGAGTCAACCCCGCACTGGCTGACGATCAACTGCGGGCGGAACTCGGCCAGCAACGCGGGCACGATCGCCTCGAATGCGCGGAGCCAGTCGCCGTCACGGGTCATCGGCATCAGCGGCACGTTGACCGCGTAGCCCTCCCCCTCGCCTTCACCGAGCTCGGAGGAGTATCCGGTGCCGGGCCACAGGGTCAGCGGGTGCTGATGCATGGACACGGTCAACACCCGCGGGTCGCCGTAGAAGGCAGCTTGCACCCCGTCGCCGTGGTGCACGTCGGTGTCGATGTAGGCGATCCGGTCGAACCCGTTGTCCAGCAGCCACGAGATCGCCACCACGCAGTCGTTGTAGATGCAGAATCCCGCGGCGTTGCCTGCCATCGCATGGTGCAGGCCGCCTGCGATGTTGACCGCGCGCTTGCTCCGGCCTTCCGCGATCTGCCGGGCCGCCAGCAACGAGGAGCCCACGACCAGGGCGGACGACTGGTGCATGTTGTCGAACACCGGGTTGTCCTCGGTGCCCAGGCCACGAGCCGGATTGGGGCCGTCGTCCGGCGCCGCCTTCACCGCCTCCAGGTAGTCGGGTTTGTGCGCGCGCTCGATCTCGCTGTCCGGTGCTTGCTCCGGGACGAGCAGCGGCACCCCGTCGAGTACGCCGAGCTCGGCGGCCAGCCGGATGGTGAGATCGAGCCGAATGGGGTGCAGCGGATGCTCGCCACCCAAGTCGTATTCGAGCAACTCCGACGTCCACACGACCGAGGCCGGTACCAAATCAGGGCGGGGGGCTTCGCTGGCCGACATACCGGCGATTATTCCCGGCATGCCCCCATCTGTCGCGCTGCGAACTGCGCCCGGCCTCTCTCATCCGGTCGCGAACGAGCGCGGCCTGTCCACCAGTTCCGGGTTCGCTCCCCTGCCGAGGTCCGTCGGTTCGGCCGGTCTCCCGTGCCGAGGTCCCCGCCGCCGGTCAGCCCGGCTGCTCGCCCGTGGCCACCGGACGTTGCGGGTCGCGGCACCAGTGCGACCAGGAGCCGGCGTACAAGGCGGCGGGCTCGTCCCGGCCGACGACCTCGAGCGCCAGGACGATCGAGCTCGCAGTGACCCCGGACCCGCAATAGGCCCCGACGGGGGTGGCCGCGGTGACGCCGAGCTCGGTGAAGTGCGCGGCCAGCTCTTCCGGCGTGCGCCAGCGGCCATCGGACCCGACGTGCGCGCTGAACGGTGCATTGATCGCCCCCGGGATGTGACCTGCCCGCGGATCGACCGGTTCGGTCTCACCGGTGTAGCGCGGGTGAGCGCGAGCGTCGAGCAAGACACCTTCGCGAGCGAGCTTTCCGGCGTCGTCGGCATCGAGGACCGGCATCTGCCCCGGTCGCACGACGAAGTCCCCTGGCTCCGGCTGCGGCACCGTGGACTCCACCGGCAGCCCGGCGGCCTCCCATGCGGCGAACCCGCCGTCGAGCACGCGGACCGCAGTGTGGCCGGCCCACCGCAGCAGCCACCACGCGCGAGCTGCGACCGAGCCGTCCGCATCGTCGTACGCCACGACGGGGCGAGACGCCCGGACACCGGCAGCGCGAAGCTTGTCCTGCAGCGCATCCGGCTCAGGCAACGGGTGCCTGCCGCCGTCGCCCGGTTCACCGGCCAGATCCCGGTCGATGTCGAGGAAAACGGCACCGGGAATGTGGCCCTCGGCGTAGGACTCCGAACCCGGCGGCCCGGTCAGCCGCCACCGCACGTCGAGCACGACAGGGGGCTCGGGACTGTTCAGCTGCTCGGCCAACTCCTCGGGGCTGATCAAAGGCTGCATAGCGTCATCGTGCCCTAGTCGCGTCAACAGACATGCGGACCCATCGAGAACGTCAGGTTCTCGTGCGGAGCGTGGGGTCGAGGGCACCGGAGCGCTCAAGGGTGTTGGCACGCGCTAGTACTGAGGGCGCCCGAGTACTCAGGGGTTGTCCGCGCCGCCCGAACGGGCCGCGACCCCACCCCCGTCGTCGGTTCACGCTCCACGGCCCATACCGGAATCAAGCAGGTGAGCGGCGCCCCCACCCCTCGCCGGCCCGGGAAGCGGCTGCGAGACACTGTCATTACCGGCGACTACCATGGGGTTCTGAGGGAAAGGCGGCCAGGTGAACGAGCTGATCGACACCACTGAGATGTACTTGCGCACCATCTTCGAGCTCGAAGAAGAAGGTGTCGTTCCCTTGCGTGCCCGCATCGCCGAGCGGCTGCAGCAAAGCGGACCGACCGTGAGCCAGACGGTTGCGCGGATGGAGCGGGACAACCTCGTTGTCGTCGCCGGTGACCGACACTTGGAGCTCACCGAACACGGCAGAGAACTGGCGATCGCCGTGATGCGCAAGCACCGGCTGGCCGAACGCCTCCTGGTCGACGTCATCGGGCTGGAGTGGGAGCACGTACACGCCGAGGCCTGCCGCTGGGAACACGTGATGAGCGAGGCCGTCGAGCGCAAACTGGTCAAGCTGCTGAACTACCCCACCACCTCGCCGTACGGCAACCCGATCCCCGGTCTGGACAAGCTGGGGGTCGGCGGGGAGCCTGCTCCGCCTGCCGAGCCCGACTTGGTGCGGCTGGACGAAGTAGCGCGCAGTGGTGGCGGGACGGTGCAGATCCGCCGGATCGCCGAGCATGTGCAGATCAACGAGTCGCTGATGGCGGATCTGCGCAAGATCGGCCTGGTGCCCGGTGGCACCGTCGCGGTCAGCCAGTACACCGACGGCAAGAAGGCCGCGATCAGCGGTGAAGGCGCCGAGTTGACGCTTGAGCCCACCGTGCTGCACTCCGTGCTCGCCACGGTCACCGCGAACTGAGCCGAATGGACCCTGCGGGCCAGGCAGCAGCGGCATTCCGGGCAACGCACGGCAAGGAGCCAGACGGCGTCTGGTCCGCACCCGGACGCGTGAACCTGATCGGTGAGCACACCGATTACAACGACGGGCTGGTTCTCCCATTCGCACTGCCCCAGCGAGTAGCGGTCGCGGCATCCCGCCGAGCTGATGACGTCCTGACCTTCGGCACGGTGCGGGACGGCCAGGCCGTGAACAGCACCGCTGAACGCCGCGTGGCAGACCTGCAGCCGAAAACCGTCGACGACTGGTCGGCCTACCCCGCAGGTGTTGCCTGGGCCCTGCGGGAAAGGGGCATCGACGTTCCCGGCGCCGACCTGATCTTCACGTCGAACGTTCCCACCGGCGCGGGGTTGTCGTCGTCTGCTGCAATCGAATGCGCGACCGCGATCGCCCTGCTGGGCCTCGCAGGCACGGACCTGCCCCTTCCCGAGGTCGCCCGCGTCGCCCAGCAAGCGGAGAACGACTTCGTCGGCATGCCGTGCGGCATCCTCGACCAAACGGCCTCCCTGCGCTGCACAGCCGGCCACGCGCTCTTCCTCGACGTCTGCAGTAGTGAAGCGGACCACGTGCCGTTCGATGCCATGGCGAACGGCCTCGAGGTTCTCGTCATCGACACCAGGGTCAGCCATGCATTGGCCGAGTCGGAGTACGCCGACCGCCGGTTCGGCTGTGAGCGCGCGGCCAAGGCCCTGGGCGTCGAATCGCTGCGGGACGTGTCACCCGCGGACCTTGCCCAGGCCGAGGAGGAATTGCCTGCGGAGCTGGCCCCCTTGGTACGCCACGTCGTCACCGAGAACGAGCGCGTCCTGGCCACCGTCCGACACCTGCGGGCCGGCGAACTCCGCTCGATCGGCACGTTCCTGAACGCTTCCCACGAAAGCTTGCGCGACGACTATCGCGTGTCGTGCGCCGAGCTCGACCTCGCGGTGGAAGCCGCGCGGCAGGCGGGAGCCATCGGCGCACGGATGACCGGCGGAGGCTTCGGCGGCTCCGCGATCGCGCTGGCCGAGGCCGACGCCCGGGAGGCTGTCGCGCACGCGGCGCGTGCCGCGTTCCGTGAGCGGAACCTCCGCGAACCTCGAATTTTCTCCGCGGTACCGTCGGCCGGCGCGGGACGAGATCGCTGACCCCGGAAGGCAAGGTATGTCGTCGTCAACCTCCGACTCGAAGTTGAACGTGGTCGTCACCGGCGGAGCCGGTTACGTCGGAAGCGTGTGCGCTGCTCGACTGCTGGAGTCGGGCCACCAGGTGACCGTCGTCGACGACCTGTCCACCGGGCACCGCGACGCAGTCCCGTCCGGCGCGACATTCGTCGAAGGTGACGTGGCCGAGGTAGCGGACAGCCTCTTGGCGGATGGCTACGACGGCGTGCTGCACTTCGCAGGCAAGTCGCTGGTCGGCGAGTCGATGCAGGTGCCGGACAAGTACTGGCACGGCAACGTCGTCACCACGCTGCGGCTGCTCGACGCGATGCGCAGGCATCGCACGCCACGGCTGGTCTTCTCCTCCACGGCGGCGACTTACGGCGAGCCCGCAACGGTCCCCATCACCGAGGCGGCGGCGACCAACCCGACCAACACCTACGGCGCGACCAAACTGGCGGTCGACCACCTGATCAGCAGCTATGCCACCGCGCACGGCCTGGCGGCGGTCAGCCTGCGCTACTTCAACGTCGCGGGTGCCTACGGGCAGTTCGGCGAGCGACACACGTCGGAGACCCACCTGATCCCGATCGTGCTGCAGGTCGCCGCAGGCCAGCGTGACCAGGTGCAGATTTTCGGCGGTGACTACCCGACCCCGGACGGCACGGCGATCAGGGACTACATCCACGTGGTCGACCTCGCCGATGCACACGAGGCCGCCCTGCTGCGGGCGACCGCCGGCCAGCACCGGATCTACAACCTCGGTAACGGCACCGGATTCTCGGTCAAGCAGGTGATCGAGACATGCCGCGCCGTCACGGGTCACGAGATTCCTGCTGTCGTCGCATCGCGGCGGGCAGGCGACCCCGCTGTCCTCGTCGCCTCCAGCGAGCGGGCGCAAGCCGAGCTCGGGTGGACCCCGCGCCTGGCCGACCTGGCGGACATCGTCTCCGATGCCTGGAAGTTCACCCAGGAGCACACCGCTCGCTGACCACGCCAGGCCCGGCAGCCCCGTGAGGACCCCGGCGATGACAGGCCGCCGAGGACGCTGGGACCGGCCTCGCCGGCCGTCGATGCGTGAACAACGACAGACGGTGTGTGCCCGAAGGTAGGCGCCGCACCTGTCCCGCGCAGAAAGCCCTTAAGCACGCCTCACATCCGGCATTCCCCCTTTCCGAGGTCGCGAACGTCACCGGCCTCCACGCAGCCGATCATGCGGCGGCCGCCCGGGCTCGATCGCTCAGGCCGACCTCGTCGTGCTCAGCCAACGCGCGTAGTTCCCGCGGATGGAAGCCGTGCTGCAGGGCCCGATCCAGCAGCCCGGCCAGCACGTGGCTCGGATTTGCCTGTAAAGCGACGTCGAGCGCGATTCGCGCCAACGTCCCATCCCCTGCCTGATAGGCGGCGAACGCAGCCAGGCACGCCGCCTCGGCACGCTCCGGGTCCGGCAGTGCACGCGCCAGGCATTGCCATAAGCGGGCGGCCTGGTGAGCCAGCGGTGTGTTCGGCGGCGATGCGGTCGCCAAACAGGCGTCGCGGATCTTGCCGTCCGACAATGCGATCCCCAGCTCGGCGATCTGCTCGTCGGAGAGTGAGAACTCCTTTTCCGCGCTTTTTCGCAGCGCATCGGCGATGGCTTCGGCGCCCTTTTCCGGCGTCCATTCCTTGAGAGTGTCGATGCGCTGGTCGATGAGCTTCGAGCGTCTTTCCACGGCTGCCTCGGCATCCGGCTCGAACAACGCTTCCATTTCCGCGCGACTGCCGAATGTCACATGCCCGAGGCCGGCAAGCTCCGCGCTCAGCACGCTGTCCGCCGGATCCGGGAGCGATCCGCCGACCTTCGGGTCGTCATAGCTCTGCCACCGCCTGTCTGCGGCGAGCTCGGCGACCCAGAACGCTCCTGGCTGAGCCACACCTGCAGCACGGAGGCTCCGCCGAACCGCTTCCGCCACGTCACGCCGCGGTGGCGACCCGTCCGCCGCGGCTGGACCTCCCCCGACGACGACGAGGTCGACGAACGTGGGCTGCGCGTCGACGACCGTCGCCGCCAGTTGCTCTGCCACCGCGGCGACGTGCGACGGTGGCGGAATGTCGCTGCGAACACATTGCGTGACATGTTTGCCGGAAGGCCCCACGGCTATCAGAACTATCGACTCCTCGGGCACATAGCCGAGCAACCCAGGAACCGCGGCGAGCAATTCGGCTGGGCCACGCAAGCTGACGACCGGCTTCGTCCTCCGGGCTTTGTTGCTTTCCATGCCTTCAAGCCTGCACGGAAATGCGGGGCGAAAGAATCGGCCGTCGGGAAATCTGTGGATAGCTACCCCTGCTGTGGACAACTCCGTTCAGTACTGCAGGCAGGCCGGAACCGGGGTGGGAGCTGGAAGCCCAGCGACTCCTCACATGCGGCGAAGCGGGGCTCAGGACGTATGCCCGCGGCGACTCAAGACATCACCAGCTGGGTGCGACTCGAACGTCACCGGCGGGCTCACGAGATTCACCAGCGGAGCGCGACTCTGGGCGTATCCCCCGCGCCCACGTTCCCTCGAGCTCGATAGTGCTAAGCGCTTGGCTCAGCCTTGCACGATGTAGGCCTGGAGCTGCTCCTGGGCCTGCTCGAGCTCGTCCATCCGGTTCTTCACCACGTCGCCGATGCTGACGATGCCGACCAGACGGCCGTCCTGGACCACCGGGACGTGACGGATGCGCCGCTGCGTCATCAGCACGGTCAGGTGATCGACGGTCTCGTTCGGATCGCATGTCGCGACGTCCGTCGTCATGATGTCGGAAACGCCGGCACTCAAGATCGCTGCGCCCCGCTCGTGCGCACGCCGCACCACGTCGCGCTCGGAAACGATACCGACGATGCGCTCGTTCTCGACAACCACAAGCGCACCGACGTTCTTCTCGGCCAGCACGGCCAAAAGCTCGGTGACGGTCGCGTCAGGAGCTATCGTGGCGACCTCGGTGCCCTTCTTCCGTAACACTTCGGCGATCCGCATCGCACACCCTCCCCGGTAAGGGTCAACAGCGACATTCCCAGAAGGCTAACCCGGTCGGCGCGCCACGGATAGCCACAAGCGAGTGGACCTTTCCGCCACTTTCCGTACCAAATCGCCCATAAACCCCCAGGGGGCAGCCGCGCGGACGGCGCGGATTGCCCCGAACAGCGCCGGAGTTCAGACACACAGCGACGGCCGCCCAGCCGTGCAAGCCGCACCCAGCGGCACGCCGACATGGGTGCGCCCAGCGGCGCGAAAGCCGCTCAGGGTGTCAGGGACCGGTCAGCCCTGCAAAACTCGCCCCGCGGCGCAACGACCGCTCAGCCGTGCGAGACCCGTCCAGCGGCGCAAGACCCGCTCAGGGTGCTCGGGCCGGCCAGCGGTGCTGAAGCCCAGCGCGCCGACGAGGGCCGAACTGGCAGCCATGCCGCCCGCCACCAACAGTTCCTGGCCACGCGGTGTCAGGCTCGCAAACCGTGGCCCAAGGACCGAAACCACGACTCGCCGGACAACGTGGCAGCCTCGGCATCGAAGCCTCCACCGCGGGAACCGCCCCGCACAGCGCGAAGGGCGCCGACCGTGGTCGACGCCCTTCGATGCGCGGGGAGCGCAGAAAGTGATCAGCTGCAGCCCGACGTGGCGCCGCAACCCTCACACACGTAGCAAGACCCAGCAGGCCGCATCTTCGTGCCGCACGTCATGCACAGCGGAGCATCCGCAGCCTTGCCCAGCCGCAGCTCCATCAACTCGGTCGTGGTGTGGGCACCACTGACATCCGGAGTCGACTCCTGCTCCTTGGGCTGCGGCTTGGCCGAAGCCTCGACCCCGCTGCGCAGCGCCTCCAGGTCGACTTCCTCCTCGTCCGGCGCGTGACCCTGCTCCTTGGCGACCATCGCGGCCCGCTCCTCGGCGGTGAAGATGCCCAGCGACGCCCGCTTCTCGTACGGCAGGTAGTCCAGCGCCAGCCTGCGGAACAGGTAGTCCAACACGCTGGTGGCCATCCGGATGTCCGGGTCGTCGGTCATGCCGGCGGGCTCGAAGCGCAGGTTCTGGAACTTCGAGACGTAGAACTCCAGCGGGATGCCGTACTGCAGACCCACCGAGATCGAGGTCGCGAACGCGTCCATGACACCCGCCAGGGTCGACCCCTGCTTGCCGAGCTTGACGAAGATCTCGCCAAGGCCGTCGTCGGGGTACGAACCCGCGGTCAGATAGCCCTCGGCGCCACCGACGGTGAACGACACGGTCTGCGACGGACGCTTCTTCGGCAGGCGCTTGCGCACCGGCCGGTACTCGACGACCTTCTCCTTCTCCTCCGCCGAGTCCTTCTTGGCCGTCGACAGCGGCTGACCGACCTTGCAGTTGTCCCGGTAGATCGCCAGCGCCTTCAGGCCGAGCTTCCAGCCCTGGAAGTAGATCTCCTTGACGTCGTCGATCGTGGCCGACTCCGGCATGTTCACCGTCTTGGAGATCGCACCGGACAGGAACGGCTGCACCGCCGCCATCATCCGCACGTGCCCCATCGGCGCGATGGACCGCTCACCCACCGCGCAGTCGAACACCTCGTAGTGCTCCGGCTTCAGACCCGGCGCGTCGACGACGTGCCCATGCTCGGCGATGTACTCGACGATCGCCTCGATCTGTTCCTGCTGGTAGCCCAGCGACTTCAAGGCCAGTCCGACCGTCTGGTTCACGATCTGCATCGACCCGCCGCCGACCAGCTTCTTGAACTTGACCAGCGAGAAGTCCGGCTCGATGCCGGTCGTGTCGCAGTCCATCATGAAGCCGATCGTGCCCGTCGGCGCCAGCACCGACGCCTGCGAGTTACGCCAGCCGTGCTTCATGCCCAGTTCGATGCCGCGCTGCCACTCACGGGTGGCCAGCTTGCGGATCGCCGAGTCGTTGGTGTGCAGCGTGCGGATCGCGTCGTTGGCCGCGGCGTGCTTGCGCATGACACGCTGGTGCGCCTCCGCATTGCGGGCGTAACCCTCGTACGGCCCGACCACCGCGGCGAGCTCCGCGGAGCGCCGGTACGACGTACCCGTCATCAGCGACGTGATGGCCGCCGCGAGCGAACGACCACCCTCCGAGTCGTACGCATGCCCCGTCGCCATCAGCAAGGCACCCAGGTTCGCGTAGCCGATACCCAGCTGACGGAACTTGCGGGTGGTGTCGGCGATCGCCTCGGTCGGGAAGTCCGCGAAGCAGATCGAGATGTCCATCGCGGTGATGACGAACTCGACCGCCTTGACGAACAGCTCCGCGTCGAACGTGCCGTCCTCGCGCAGGAACTTCATCAGGTTCAGCGAGGCCAGGTTGCAGCTGGAGTTGTCCAGGTGCATGTACTCCGAGCACGGGTTCGACGCGGTGATCCGACCGGACTCCGGGCACGTGTGCCAGTCGTTGATCGTGTCGTCGTACTGCAGACCGGGGTCGGCGCATTCCCACGCCGCCCGCGCCATCTTCTCGAACAGCTCACGGGCGTCGACCTCTTCGACGACCTCGCCGGTGGTGCGGGCCCGCAGGCCGAACTTGCCGCCCGACTCCACCGCGCGCATGAACTCGTCGGAGACGCGCACCGAGTTGTTGGCGTTCTGGTACTGCACCGACGAGATGTCCGCGCCACCCAGGTCCATGTCGAACCCGGCGTCCCGCAGGGCCTTGATCTTCAGCTCCTCGCGGGCCTTGGTCTCGATGAACTCCTCGATGTCCGGGTGGTCGACGTCCAACACCACCATCTTGGCGGCCCGCCTGGTCGCGCCACCCGACTTGATGGTCCCCGCGGACGCGTCCGCGCCACGCATGAAGGAGACCGGGCCGGACGCGGTACCGCCGGAGCTGAGCAGCTCACGCGACGACCGGATCCTGGACAGGTTCAGGCCCGCGCCGGAGCCGCCCTTGAAGATCAGGCCCTCTTCCTTGTACCAGTTGAGGATCGACTCCATGTTGTCGTCGACCGAGAGGATGAAGCAGGCGCTGACCTGCTGCTTCGACGACGTGCCGACGTTGAACCAGACCGGCGAGTTGAAGCTGAACACCTGGTGCAGCAGCATCCAGGTCAGCTCGTGCTCGAAGATCTCGGCATCGGACTCCGAGTGGAAGTAACCGTGCTCGATGCCTGCCTTGGTGTAGGTCTTCACCACCCGGTCGATCAGCTGCTTGAGGCTGCGTTCCCGGGACGGCGAGCCCACCGCGCCGCGGAAGTACTTGCTGGTGACGATGTTGGTGGCGTTGACCGACCAGAACGACGGGAACTCCACACCGCGCTGCTCGAAATTCACCGAGCCGTCCCGCCAGTTGGTCATCACCACATCGCGCTGCTCCCACTCGACCTCGTCGTACGGGTGCACGCCCTCGGTGGTGAAGACCCGCTCGAGCTTCAATCCGGCTCGCTTGGCCCCCTTCGCCTTGCCGGACCTGCCCGACGCGTGGCTCGTCCCCACGGTCTCCGTCATGCCAACTCCCTCACTCCAGCGCTGCGCGCCCACGCATCGCGCCCTTGCTCATTTCCTGCTGTCGCCGGACGACGCGCCGCCATCCGCTTCGTCCTGCTGCGACTCGGCCATCGCTGCCCGCAACTCCGCGATCTCCTTCTCGAAGTCCTCGATGGACGAGAAGGAGCGGTACACGCTGGCGAACCGCAGGTACGCCACCCCGTCCAGCTCACGCAACGGCCCGAGGATGGCCAGCCCGACCTCGTGGCTCGGCACCTCCGCCAACCCGGCCGACCGGATGGTCTCCTCGACCTTGTGCGCCAGCTGCTGCAGGTCGTCCTCGCTCACCGGACGCCCCTGGCACGCCCGGCGAACGCCGTTGACGACCTTCTCCCGGCTGAACTGCTCGGTCACGCCGGACCGTTTCACCACCGCGAGCACCACCGTCTCGGACGTGGTGAACCGGCGCCCGCATCGCGAGCAGGACCGGCGCCGCCGGATCGCCTGACCGTCGTCCACTTCCCGGGAATCGACGACCCGCGAATCCTCGTGCCTGCAGAACGGGCACCGCATCTCGCGACCTCCGGGACCTCAACGATGGCAGACCACACCAACCCTCACGTCCAGCCTCCGTTGGACTCCCCGAACGCGGAATTGGTGATCGTTCTGTGGATGGACGGTGGATATCCGCCGCCCAGCTGTGGACAACTACTTCAGCTATCTTAACCCAAGTTGTGGAACAACTACACGCATGTAACTACTACATGTTGGGGTCGACACTAGAACGCCGCAAGCCGGTTCGCAACTCTCACACGGGTGAAGTCCGCTACGGAATCGACCCCTCACCCTCCGTCGACAACGGCGGTGAAAACCGCCCGAATCGCCCCTCTCGGACCTGTCAACCGAACGGCACAGCCAACTCTCAGCCCACATCGGGACACGCTCCGCCGGCCGGACCGCCCCACACCCGGCCGCACCGCCCACAACCGGAACATCCGCCAGCCACTCGGCCCGCAACGGAACGCGCCGAGCCGGCGAACGAACTCCGCGATGAGGCGTGTACCCGCTCATTCGAGCGGGGTTGCGGTTTGCCTGATCTCGCTGATCTTGTTCGCGATCACCGATCCACGCCGCTCAGCCCCGCGACTGAACGGGCACAGTCAGCGCATAACCGGGAGCCACGTCCGCCGCGGTCACCCCGTTCAGCTCCTTGATGCGCTCGACCACCGCACGCGGGTCACTCTCCGGCGCGTACTTCGCGGCGACATCCCACAACGTCTCCCCCGGCGCGACCGACACGACCGCCGTGTCGGCCGGCACTTCTGCGGACACGCCGTGCGACAGACTTCCCAGCAGCATCCCGAACGCCACGACCACGCCCGCCACGGCAACGGCGACCGCGACGAACAACGGCCACTGGCGCACCATCCGCCGAGGGGTGCACGCCGCAACACCGAGCCGGAGCCCGGCAGCCACCCGGCCTGCCCGCGGCGGTCGCCGCAATGCCTCCTCGGCCGTGCGCCGTGGACGGGTGGCTCGCTGCACAGCGACATGCCGCCGGCTCCCTCGCGACACCGAGCTGCGCGTGTATCCCTCGCTCGCAAGGACCGCCATGCTTCCTCCTCGTGCCGTCGGCCCGCGACCGGCAGCGACTCGAACATCCGTTCGCCGAACACCTGATCGATGTGTACCACGGGGGTCCGACAAAATCGAGAGATGACCGGCGTGTCGTTCGAACGCGTGTTTGAAGTTGGCCGGATCACGCGTTACTGTCGGTGACGCGACGTACCCGGATGTCGCGGGATCAGCCTGGGAGGACAGCGGTGGCACAGCAGCCGAAGGAAGGCGCACGGCAGCGCGGGGGCGCGAACAAGGACGCGGAGAACGTGCGCGAGTTGCCCAAGCCCGCCAAGCACGGCGACCTCACCGTGCGCCAGGGCCAGATCCTGGAGGTCATCCGATCCTGGGTGGACCGCCTCGGCTACCCGCCGAGCGTGCGGGAGATCGGCGACGCCGTCGGCCTGAACTCCACGTCGTCGGTCCAGCACCAGCTGCTGGCCCTGCAGCGCAAGGGCTACCTGCGTCGGGACCCGAATCGCCCGCGCGCGGTCGGCATCGTGCCCGCCGACGCTCCCGCCGCGCGCAGCATGGAAGATGAAGTCGCCGAGGAGCAGTCTCGGCCGCAGCCGGCGTACGTCCCGCTCGTCGGCCGCATCGCCGCCGGTGGTCCGGTGCTGGCCGAGCAAGCCGTGGAAGAGATCTACCCGCTGCCGAAGGATCTGGTCGGCGAGGGCGAGCTGTTCCTGCTGACCGTCACCGGTGACTCGATGATCGACGCGGCGATCGCGGACGGCGACCTGGTGGTCGTCCGTCAGCAGCCGACGGCCGACAACGGGGAGATCGTCGCCGCCATGATCGACGGCGAAGCCACGGTGAAGACGTTCAAGCGCAAGGACGGCCACGTCTGGCTCATGCCGCAGAACGACGCGTACGACCCGATCCCCGGCGACGAGGCGTCGATCCTGGGCAAGGTCGTTGCGGTGCTGCGGCGGCTGTGAGCGGTCGCTAGCGACGGCGACGACGTAGCCTGCCGAGCCCGAACCACAGCACGGCGACCGCGATCGCCGCGACGGCCAGCGCCGGCAGCTTCGACCGTTGCTGCTCGTCAGTGTGCTCGGTTCGGCCGTCCCGCGCGTCGGAGGCAGCTTTTCCAGCGTCGCCGGGGGTCACGGACGCGACCTTCTCCACGGCCTTCGGAACGGCCCGGATCGGCTCCCCCACACCCTCACTCGCCGACAGCAACGTGCCGTCCGGATCGAACGCGATCGCCTCACCTTGCGGCTCGTTCGGTAGCGGGATGCGCACCGGCTCTCGCCCGAGCGCGGCGACGACGTCCCCGTCCGGTGCCGGGTAGAGGTACGCATCGGTGTAGGTGCGCAGCGCGACGACCTTGCCGTCGTGGCTCACCGCGCCACCGGTGACCAGGATCGACCCGACAACGCCCACCTCTTCCGGACCGCCCGGCGTGTTGCTGACACCGAACCCGACCGTGCCGACCTTCTCCAACGGGGTCGGGCCAGGACTGCGGAGCTTGCCGGTCGGCCGATAGATCTCCGACGTGCCCAACACGTTCTTGGTGATCAGGTGGGGCACGCCGCGCCGGTCGAGCACAATCGCTTCGGTGTCGTGTTGCCCGTCCGGATAGGTCATACGGTGCAAGCTGGCGCTGCCGTCCTGGCGCACCTTGATCACGGCCACGGTGTCGCGCGACTTGCCGTTGTCGCCGGTGTCGGACAGCCAGAGGACCCCGTCGGGCGCAAGCGCGAGGTCCTCCACGTCATACGGGTCGATGCCGGCGGTGATCGTGCGCTGCACCCGGCAGTTACGGTCGAGGACGAAGACTTCGACCTGCGTCCCGCCGTCGTTGACGGCGAACAGCTCCTGCCCGTTCGAAGCCAGCCCGGACAACTCGGCCAGCCGCTCGTCCTGCACCGTACACACGGTTCTCGGCGCGGAAGCCTCCGCGGTCGCCGGCCAGCTCAGTGCTACGGCGACAGCTCCGCACGATGCCAGGACCGCCCGCCGTCTGCGTCGATCACCGCGCGGTGGCGCCATCGACGGAGAACTCTTTCAGCGCCGCGGCCAGGTCGGGATTGACCCGGGCGCTCAACCTGGTGCCCTCGGGGCGATGCTCCTCGATCAACACTTCGCCTTCGGCGTGCGCCCGAGCCACCAGCTCACTGCGCGCGTACGGGACGAGCACCTCGACCATCATGGTGGGCCGCGGCAACCTGCCCGCGATCGCGTCGATCAGCTTGTCGACGCCTTCGCCGGTGCGGGCCGACACCACCAACGCCTCCGGGAGCAGGTGCCGCAACCGCGCCAGGCTCATCGCGTCCGCCAGATCGGCCTTGTTGATCACCAGCAACTCCGGCGGCAACGCCACGCCCTGATGCTCGGAGATCTCCCTGAGCACCTCGCGCACGGCCGCGACCTGCTCCTCCGGAGCGCCATCGGCGCCGTCCACGACGTGCAACAACAGGTCCGCGCCCGTCGCCTCTTCCAACGTGGAGCGGAACGCGTCGACCAACTGGTGCGGCAGGTGACGCACGAACCCGACCGTGTCGGTCAACGTGAACGTCCGGCCGTCCGGTGTCTGCGCGCGCCGCGTGGTGGGATCCAACGTGGCGAACAGCGCGTCCTCCACCAGGACACCGGCTCCGGTGATCGCGTTCAGCAAGCTGGACTTGCCCGCGTTGGTGTAACCGACGATCGCGACGCTGGGCACCTCGTTGGCCTCCCGGCGGCTGCGCTTGGTCCTGCGCACCGTCTCCATCGACGCGATCTCCCTGCGCAGCTTCGCGATCCGCTTGTTGATGCGCCTGCGATCCGTCTCCAACTTCGTCTCACCGGGGCCACGCAGACCGACACCACCGGTCGCGCCACCTGCGCGCCCGCCAGCCTGCCGGGACAGCGACTCGCCCCAACCGCGCAAGCGCGGCAGCAGGTACTGCAGCTGCGCCAGTTCGACCTGCGCCTTGCCCTCCCGCGAGCGGGCGTGCTGCGCGAAGATGTCCAGGATGAGCGCGGTCCGGTCGATGACCTTGACCTTGAGCTTGGCCTCCAGCTGCCGCAGCTGACCGGGCGAGAGCTCACCGTCGACGATCACGGTGTCGGCGCCGGTCGAGCGCACCACGTCGGCCAGTTCCGCCACCTTGCCGGAGCCGATGTAGGTCGCCGGGTCCGGCCGATCGCGACGCTGCACGAGACCTTCGAGGACCTGCGAGCCCGCCGTCTCCGCCAACCGAGCGAGCTCGGCAAGGGACGCCTCGGACTGCGCAGCCGTGCCCTCGGTCCACACCCCGACCAGCACGACCCGCTCCAGCCGCAGCCGGCGGTACTCGACCTCGGTGATGTCGGTGAGCTCAGTGGACAAGCCGGCGACTCGGCGGAGCGCGGCGCGGCCCTCCAGCTCCCACTCACCGACCGACAAGTCGGATTCACCCTCGCCGAGTCGCTTGTCCTTGCTGTCCGGCACTTCGCGCCGGTTCGTCGTCTCTGTCATATACCTCCATCGTCGCACGGCAGCGCCGCGACGACGAGTTCTTTACTGCTGCGCGGCCCACCAGGCGTCGGTCAATTCACCGGACGCGACGAACTCGGCGGGGCCGGTCATGGTGGCTTCTCCGGTCGCCACGCGAACGTCGACGCGCCCGCCCGGCATGTGGACGGCCCGGGAGCCCTCGCTCGCACCGAGCAAGTGCAAGTCCGCGGCGGTGACGGCCACTGTCCCGGTGCCGCACGCGCGGGTCTCGCCCACGCCACGTTCGTGCACCCGCATGCGAAGCGCTCCGTCGACCCGGTTGACCAGCTCGACGTTCACGCCGTGCGGAAAGTCCGCCTCGTCGTACTGGGGTTGATCACGCAAATCGAATGTGCTGACGTCCTTGTCAACAACGCAGACCAGGTGGGGATTCCCGACGTCGACGGCCAGCCCGCGCACCGCAACGCCGCCGACCACCGCGGACGACTCCCCGGTGACACGGACCGAGCCCATCTGCACGGTCACCGACATGTCGTCGTGTACCTGCACCGCCCGGTCGCCCGCACGCGTGGCCACGGTGAACGCCCTGTTCGACGTCAGCCCGGCTTCGACGAGGTAGCGCGCGAACACCCGGACCCCGTTGCCGCACATCTCGGCGATCGAGCCGTCCGCGTTGCGGTAGTCCATGAACCACTCGGCCGCGGTGCCCTCGAGGCCGGCGACGGACGCGCGCACCACCCGCAGCACGCCGTCGGCGCCCAGCCCACGCCGGCGGTCGCACAACGCGCGCACCCGCGCAGGCGTCAGGTCGAGACTGCCGTCCGCGTCGGGGAGCAGCACGAAGTCGTTCTGTGTGCCGTGGCCTTTGCGAAAACTGATGCCCACCACGTCAGGCTACGGGGTTTCGGCCAGTTGCTTCATCGTGCGGGTGACCAGATCCGGATCGCCCGCGTCGAGCCAGGTGATGCGCTTGTCCCGGCGGAACCAGGACCGCTGCCTGCGGACGAACCGGCGGGTCGCGCGGGCCGTTTCCGCAGCCGCCGCGGCGAAGTCACCGTCGCCGTCGAGCGCTTCGATGACCTGCTTGTAGCCCAGCGCCTGGGACGCCGTCCTCCCTTCGCGCAGCCCCTTGTCCAGCAGCTGCCGGACCTCGTCCACCAAGCCCTGCTCGAACATGCGCTCCACCCGGGTGTCGACGCGGGCATCGAGTTCCTCCGGCTCCCGGTCCAGGCCGATCAGCACGGTGCCGTACCGCGGCGGCCCCGGCTTGGGCATGGTGGCGGAGAACGGCCTGCCGGTCAGCTCGATGACTTCCAGCGCGCGCACGATCCGGCGGGCGTTACTCGGCAGGATCGCCTCGGCAGCGGCCGGGTCCCGTTCGGCGAGTCTGGCGTGCATCGCCTCCGCACCGACCCGGTCGGCCTCGCGTTCCAGCCGCCGACGGATTTCCGGATCGGTACCGGGAAATCGCAGGTCGTCGACGACAGCCTGGACATACAGCCCGGAGCCGCCGCACAGAACCGGCACGACACCGCGCGCCAACAGCTGTTCGACGACGGCCCGGGCATCGCGTTGGAACGCAGCCACCGAGGCCGTTTCGGTCACGTCGAGGACGTCCAGCAAATGGTGCGGAACGCCGCGGCGTTCGGGTATCGGCACCTTCGCCGTGCCGATGTCCATGCCGCGGTACAGCTGCATCGCGTCGGCGTTGACGACCTCACCGCCGAGGCGCAGCGCCAGCTCGATGGCCAGGTCCGACTTGCCCGTCGCCGTCGGGCCGACGACGGCGACCGGACGCAGATCCGCATCACCGCTTGCCGGTGTCGTCACGTTCGTTCCCAAGTCGCAACGTGGTAGCCCACTCCGAATGGTGTGTCCGAGTACAACAGCTTGCCGACCCAGCGATCCTCACCGAGAACTCCGGCGGCAACCTGCCACGCGGCGCGTCCCATCGCGCCCAGTTCGGTGGCCAGCCGGGAGTCGATCTCGGCGATCGCGGCGGCGTCGGCCGAAGCCAGGGCGGCGGCCGCGCGCGCGTCGAACTCGGGCGCTCGGTCGTCCGGACGCGCCGGTGCACGCTCACCGTGGCGGATCGAACCGTCACCGAGAACAAGGAGCACGGCAGGCTCCGCCGTGTCGTCGAGCTGCGCACCCAACGCCATGCACTCTTGCGGCGACAGCGCCGGCGGCACCAACTCGACCTGCACCGACTCGGCGCCGACCTGCGCACGCAGCCAACCCGCAACCAGGACCGGAAGAGGCGCATCCGGCTCGAGCCGACCCTGCGCCGCGCTGGACAACGCCACCGGCACATCGACGCCGTAGCCCGCGAACGTGCTGCGCGCCGACGGTGGCACGGTCCGGCGCGGGCCCGGCCAGACGCCCACCGCGTGCCACTTCGGGCATTCCTCGGCCAGCCATGCGGCCGCCTCCAGCACCGCATCGCGCACGTCGGCAGTGTCCGCCACCGAGCCGGGAACCAGGTCCGGAACCAGCAGCGGGGGGTTCGGCACCACCGCCACCCGCGTGATCATCGAACTCCTCCGCGCCGGCATTTTCTCGGCACACCACGGCTGGTGCCGGCGTCAGCTCGAGGCTACCGGGCGCGCGGATCGACGGTTCCGAGTACCGCGTTCGCCACTGACCTGCTTCAATTCGGACTTGGCACCGGAAAAAGCGGTGCAGCAGAGTCCGGCCCCGCCGCACGGCGGGGCGCCGGCGGGGTGAACCCGTACGGCACGCAGTCAGACAAGGGAGCCGGCCATGGCCGACGACAAGGCGACCGATCAGCAGTCCAGCACCGCCCCTGCGCCCAGCGAGGTGCTGCAGCACGGGCACGTGAGCATCGCACACGCAGCGCCACCGGTACCGCATGCCGAGACCGATCCGCGCCGCTGGGGGCGCATCGACGAGGACGGCACCGTGTACGTGCGCACCCCGGACGGTGAACGCGCGGTCGGTGTGTGGCAGGCGGGTTCAGCGGAGGAAGGCCTCCAGCACTACGCGCGCCGGTTCGACGACCTGCGTACGGAAGTCGAGCTGCTGGAGGCGCGGTTGTCCTCCGGAAGCGGCAACCCCAAGCACGCGCTGCAGTCGGCCACTCACCTGCGGGACGGCCTGAACGAGGCTGCCGTCGTCGGGGACATCGAAGCGCTGCGGGCCCGGCTCGACCAGGTCATCGAGCATGCCGAGAAGTCGCTCGGCCAAGCCAAGCAGGAGAAGGAAGCGGCCCGCGCGGCGGCCATCGAGCGGAAACAGGCGCTGGTGGCCGAAGCCGAGGACATCGCGGAGAACTCCATGCAGTGGAAGGCGGCCGGGGACCGGCTGCGCGCCATCTTGGACGAGTGGAAGACGATCAAAGGCATCGACCGCAAGACCGACGACGAGCTGTGGCGTCGGTTCGCCAAGGCCAGGGACGCGTTCAACCGCAGGCGCGGCTCGCACTTCGCGGAGCTGGACCGGCAGCGGGCGGCGGCCAAGGCACGCAAGGAAGAGCTGATCGCCGAGGCCGAACAGCTGTCCGACTCGACCGACTGGGGCGCCACGGCCGCGCGCTTCCGCGAACTGATGTCGGAGTGGAAGGCGGCCGGGCGAGCGCCGAAGGACACCGACGACGCCCTGTGGCAACGGTTCCGCGCCGCGCAGGACGCCTTCTTCTCCCGCAGGGCCGCGGTCTTCTCCGAGCGGGACGCCGAGTTCGCCGAGAACGCCAAGCGCAAGGAGGAGCTGCTGGCGGAAGCGGAGAAGATCGACCCCTCGGTCAACCTCGAGGCGGCCAAGGCACAGCTGCGCAAGCTGCAGGATCAGTGGGACGAGATCGGCAAGGTGCCGAAGAACCGCATCCGGGAGCTGGACGGCAGGCTCAAGGCGGTCCAGGACAAGGTCCGCGCCGCCGAGGAGTCGCGCTGGCGCAAGACCGACCCCGAGGCGCAGGCCAGGGTGGAGCAGTTCCGCGAGCGGGTGCAGCAGTTCGAGGAACAGGCGGCGAAAGCGCGCGGTGCGGGCGACACCCGGCGGGCCGAGCAGGCGGAGCAGCAGGCAGCGCAGTGGCGGGAGTGGCTGGCCACCGCGGAGCAGGCGCTCGCCGACCGGTGACGGTCGACGCTCGAGGGCCCGGGGTTCCCGGGCCCTCGTCGTCCGTTCAGTCCACGCGCGACCACGCGGTGCGCAGCCAGGCACCGGCCAGCAGCAGCATCGCCACCACGGCGATCACCATGCCGATGCCCGGTCCGGAGCCCACCTCGCCGGACGCCCCCGCGGACTGCTGCGACCAGATGCCCAGCACGCCGTCGACGGTCGCGATGCAGCTACCGACCGCGCTGACCCAGGCCAGCCACCAACGGCGAGCCAGCAACGTCAGCGCCGAGGCCACGATGCCTGCGCCGGTCGAGGTGAACGCGAACAGGCGCGGGATCGCGCCGTCCTCGCCGTAGACGAGCACTTCCCAGCCTGTCGAGTCGCCCACCCACGGCAGCAGCTGGGCGATCATCACGACGAACACCAGAACCGCGATGAAGAACCCGCGCGGCCCCGGGTCGATCCGCTTCGCCGCGCTGCGACCGATCTCGTCGATCTCGCTGGCCAGCTCGGCAACCTCCGGATCCGGCTTGCCCGACTTCGGGTCGGGTCCCGCATCGGGCGCGTTGTCCGATCCGCCCTGGGAGCGCGAGTCGAACCCGGAATTCTCGTCCGTCAGCATGCCGAGCAGCCTCCCGTCGCGGGCACCGGCTTCGGCTTGCCGATCGTCGGCAGGCCGAGGCTGATGCCCTTGGTGTGCGGCCGCTGGCCCGCTTCGTGATTGTCGCCCGCCCGCGTGCGGCGGTGCGACAGTACCGGTCCTTCGGCGACCAGGTGATGCGGCGCGGCGTAGGTGATCGTGGTCTCGACGATGTCTCCCGGACGGACGGCGCGGTCGATCGCCGAGCCTTCCGGGGTGAAGTGCACCAGGCGGCCATCGCGCGCGCGGCCGCTCATCCGGTGCGTTTCGGCGTCCTTGCGACCTTCGCCGGTGGCGACCAGCAGCTCGACCTTCTGACCGACCAGCGCGCGGTTCTCCTCCCAGGAGATCTCGTCCTGCAGCGCGACCAGCCGGTCGTAGCGCTCCTGCACGACCTCCTTGGGCACCTGGTCGGGCATCTCCGCGGCGGGAGTGCCGGGACGCTTGGAGTACTGGAAGGTGAACGCACCGGCGAACCGGGCCTGCCGTACCACGTCAAGCGTGGCCTGGAAGTCCTCCTCGGTCTCGCCGGGGAAGCCCACGATGATGTCGGTGGTGATGGCGGCGTGCGGGATCCGCTCCCGGACCGACTCGAGAATGCGCAGGAAACGCGCGGATCGGTAGGACCGGCGCATCGCGCGCAGGATGGTGTCCGACCCGGACTGCAACGGCATGTGCAGCTGCGGGCAGACGTTCGGCGTCTCGGCCATCGCATCGATGACGTCGTCGGTGAACGCGGCCGGGTGCGGCGAGGTGAACCGCACGCGCTCCAGCCCGTCGATGGAGCCGCACGCGCGCAACAGCTTGCCGAACGCGTGCCGGTCGCCGAACTCCACACCGTAGGAGTTGACGTTCTGCCCCAGCAGGGTCACCTCCAGCACGCCCTCGGCGACCAGCGCCTCGACCTCGGCGAGCACCTCGCCGGGCCTGCGGTCGCGCTCCTTGCCGCGCAGCGACGGCACGATGCAGAAGGTGCAGGTGTTGTTGCAACCGACGGAGATCGAGACCCAGCCGGAGTAGGCGGATTCGCGGCGCGCGGGCAGCGTCGACGGGAACGTCTCCAGCGACTCCAGGATCTCCACCTGGGCTTCCTTGTTGTGCCGGGCCCGCTCCAGCAGCACCGGCAACGAGCCGATGTTGTGCGTGCCGAACACCACGTCGACCCACGGCGCTCGCTTGACGATCTCGCCGCGATCCTTCTGCGCCAGGCAACCACCCACCGCGATCTGCAGGTGCGGGCGCTGCTTCTTGGTGGCCGCAAGATGCCCCAGGTTGCCGTACAGCTTGTTGTCGGCGTTCTCCCGGACCGCGCACGTGTTCAGCACGACGACGTCCGGCTCCTCCTCGCCCGCGGGCTCGTAGCCCGCGTCCTCGAGCTGACCGGCCAGCCGTTCCGAGTCGTGCACGTTCATCTGGCAGCCGAACGTGCGAATTTGGTACTTGAGCGCCACGCATCCAGGGTAGGCCCTGAGCTCACAGCGCCAGATGCAGCCTCAATGCTTCGTCCAGCGCGGACAGCAGGCGCGCCGGGACCCGGCCGACTCTTCGCCCGACTCGCTCCACCGCGACCGAGCGAACCTGCTCGGCCTGCGCCTTCGAGTCGTGTTTCAATCCGCACTCCTCGGCGGGCAACAGCACTTGGAACGGGAACACCTTCTGCACGTTCGACGTGATCGGCACGATGGTGACCACGCCGCGTCCGTGGCGCGCGGCGGCCGCATTCGCGCCGTCGTTGCTGACGACGACACCAGGCCTGCGCTTGTTGCTTTCCGCCCCACGCACCGGTTCCAGGTCGACCAGGCGAATCTCCCCGCGCCGCACTACCGGGCCTCGGCGCCGGGATCACCGTCGGCGACCGTCACGTCCCACGCCGCGGCGTCACCGCTTTCGTGCCACTCGTCGAACGCCTCGGCGTAGGAATCCTCCAATTCCGCGGCGCGGAGCAGCTCGATGGCTTGCCGCAGCGCCGCCGAACGCGTCGCCGCACCCGACCGCCGCACGTACCGGTCGATGAACGCGACGTCGTCGTCCGGGAGGCTCACGCTCAGCTTCATACTCACCATGCTACTTGCGGTACTACCCGCGTGCTACCACACTGCCGGTCAATGCCAAAACCGACCGCCGCACGCAGGGTGACGATATGAACCAACGATGTGACAGGGGCCGTTACGTCACTAGAGTGACCTCGGCGGTACTCCGAACGGCCGACGGTGACCAGGCGCGAAGATGACACGTCGGTTTCGGTTTGTCGCCAATATGGCGTTAAACCCCGTCACGGGGTGTTAGATCGCGTGAAGTCACAAGAGATGTGAGGGCGCGGGCTGTCCGCGGACCCGCAGGAGGGTAGATGACCGAGCAGACATCATCAGCCACGCCGATGATCAAGGCCACGGCGGTGAACAAGCACTTCGGTGATTTGCATGTGCTGAAGGACATCAACTTCGAGGTTCCGCGTGGTCAGGTCGTGGTGGTGCTCGGGCCGTCGGGTTCGGGTAAGTCGACGTTGTGCCGGGCGATCAACCGGTTGGAACCGATCGACTCCGGCACGATCGAGGTCGACGGTCAGCCGCTGCCCGCGGAAGGGCGGGCGTTGGCGCAGTTGCGGGCCGACGTGGGCATGGTGTTCCAGTCGTTCAACCTGTTCGCCCACAAGACGATCCTGGACAACATCACGCTGGCGCCGATGAAAGTGCGCAAGCAGGACAAGGCCACCGCCCGCAAGACCGCGATGGAGCTGCTGGAGCGGGTGGGCATCGCCAACCAGGCGAACAAGTACCCGGCGCAGCTGTCGGGTGGGCAGCAGCAGCGTGCCGCGATCGCGCGGGCGCTGGCGATGAAACCGAAGGTGATGATGTTCGACGAACCCACCTCGGCGCTGGACCCGGAAATGGTGCAAGAGGTCCTCGACGTCATGACCACCCTGGCCCGGGAGGGCATGACGATGTTCGTGGTCACCCACGAGATGGGGTTCGCGCGCAAAGCCGCCAACCGCGTCATGTTCATGGCCGACGGCGAGATCGTCGAGGACACCACCCCCGACGACTTCTTCACCAACCCGAAATCCGCCCGCGCCAAGGACTTCCTCGGCAAAATCCTGACCCACTAGACCCCACCGCGGCACCGTCGAAAGAACCGGCGGGCGGTGGCCAACCGGAAGGAAGACAACAGTTATGCGGTTCAGTCGAGTACTGCGAGCAGGTGCGGCTATCGCCGCAGCGTCCCTCGCGCTCGCCGCGTGCGCCAACCCCGGTGGCGGTGGCGACAGCGGCGACAGCGGCGGCGAAGGCACCATCAGGGTCGGTATCAAGTTCGACCAGCCGGGCATGGGCCAGAAGCAGGGCGAGAACAACTACACCGGCTTCGACGTCGAACTGGCCAAGTTCATCGCCAAGGAACTGGGGTACGAAGAGAACCAGATCGAGTTCAAGGAAGCCGTCTCCGACGACCGCGAGACGATGCTGAAGAACGGCGACGTCGAGTACATCGTCGGCACCTACTCGATCACCGACGAGCGTAAAGAGGTCGTCGACTTCGTCGGTCCGTACTTCATCGCGCACCAGGACCTGTTGGTCCGCAAGGACTACCCGGACCTGACCAAGGAAGAGCTGGCCAAGGCCAAGATCAAGCTGTGCTCGGTGACCGGGTCCACGTCCGCGGCCAACGTCAAGCAGGAGCTGGCCAAGAACGCCGACCTGAAGGAGTACAAGGGCTACTCGCAGTGCGTCGGTGCGTTGGAGAGCAAGGCGGTCGACGCGCTGACCACCGACGACACCATCCTGGCCGGCTACGCCGCGCAGAACGAAGGCAAGTTCAAGCTGCTCGGCCTGAAGCTGACCGATGAGCACTACGGTGTCGGCCTGCCCAAGGACAGCGACATCAAGGACAAGGTCAAGGCCGCCGTCCAGAAGTGGATCGACGACGGCCACTGGGAGGAGGCCGCCAAGAAGTACCTCGGCCCGGCAGGCTACGAGATTCCCGAGCCGCCGACGCTGGAGGACTGAGGATCTTCCGCGATCACAGCCCGGCGTGCCGCTGAGCCCTTCGGCGGCACGCCGGCTGTGCCCACGCTTGCTCATTGGGTCTGGGAGACACCGTGTTCGACTTTCTCGACAAGCCGCTCTACGCCGAGTACGGCGGCATCCTGGGCGCCTTCTGGGTCACGATCCAGCTGACGTTCTTCTCGGCCATCGGATCGTTGATCTGGGGCACCGTCCTCGCCGCGATGCGCGTCGGCCCCGTGCCGATCATGCGCTGGTTCGCCACCGCGTACGTCAACATCGTCCGGAACGTCCCGCTGACCGTCATCATCGTCGGTAGCTCGGTGGTGCTGGCCGACCAGTTGCTGTGGACGCTGGGCGGCAGCGACACCCGCGAGATCAGCTTCCGGCTCGCCGTGCTCGGCTTCACGCTCTACACCAGCTGCTTCGTGTGCGAGTCGCTGCGTTCCGGCATCAACACGGTGCCCATCGGCCAGGCGGAGGCGGCCAGAGCGCTGGGCCTGACGTTCTTCCAGGTGCTGCGCATCGTGGTGCTGCCGCAGGCGTTCCGGTCCGTGGTCGCGCCGCTGGCTTCGGTGCTGATCGCGCTGACCAAGAACACCACGGTGACCGCGGCCATCGCAGGTATCGAAGCCGCCGCGCTGATGGCCGCCATGATCGAGCGGGAAAGCGACAAGGTGCTGCTGGTGTTCGGCATCTTCGCGGTCGGCTTCGTGATCCTGACCCTGCCGATGGGCATGTTCCTCGGCTGGGTCGCCAAGAAGGTGAGTGTGAAGCGATGAGCCAGCAGGCTTCCGTTCTCTACGACGCTCCCGGTCCGCGGGCCAAACAGCGCAACGCCATCTACACCGTCCTGTTCGTCGCGGCGCTGGCGCTCGCCGCGTGGTGGTTCATCAGCGAGCTGGACGCCCGCAACCAGCTGGAAGCGGAAAGCTGGACTCCCCTGCTGGAAGCCGGCGTCTGGACCGACTTCTTCATCCCCGGTTTGCTGAACACCCTGCAGGCGGCGTTCCTGTCGATCCTGATCGCGCTGCCCATCGGCGCGCTGCTGGGCATCGCACGGTTGTCCGAGCACGCGTGGATCCGCTGGCCGGCCGCGGTGTGGGTGGAGTTCTTCCGTGCCACTCCGGTGCTGATCCTGATGCTGTTCAGCCGCGAGCTGTACCGCATGGCCGGCGTGGACTCGGAGATCCTGCCGCTGTACGCAGTGGTCACCGGCCTGGTGCTGTACAACGGGTCGGTGCTGGCCGAGGTGGTGCGCGCGGGCATCCTGTCGCTGCCGCGTGGCCAGTCGGAAGCCGCCGACGCGCTCGGGATGCGCAGAAGCCAGGTGATGACGTCGGTCCTGCTCCCCCAGGCCGTCACGGCGATGCTGCCCGCGATCGTCAGCCAGCTGGTGGTGATCGTGAAGGACACCGCGATCGGTGGTGCGGTGGTCCGGTTCGAGGAGGTCATCGCGCAGCTGCGGCCGTTGCCGACGTCGGACTACCGGCCGAGCGTGATCGCCACGCTGACCGCGATCGCGATCATCTTCATCATCCTGAATTTCATCCTGACCGCATTCGCCAACTGGCTGGAGCGGTGGCTGCGCAGGCGGAAGAAGGGCACCGGGGCGGTCGTCACCACGGACATGGTGGAGGAGCAGGCCCCCGGAGTTCGGCTCGAGGACACCGAAGCCGGCGTTGCCGGGCGCAAGGACGACGGTTAGTTTCCCGGGCGCCCCGGTGGTGGATCGTTCCTGGGCTCCCAAGCGAGGGTTCCTTTCCTAGGCACCCCGACGGGGGTCGTTCCCCGGACACCCCGGCGGCGGTTCGTTCTCCAGGCCCCGCGGCGGCTCGCTGGACCGGCTCGACAGTTGTCGAATGACACGGTCCGTGCGGGCCGCCGTGTCGTCTGGGGTGATCGGTGCCGCGGGCGTTCCCTCGCTTCCACTGATCTGCACCAGCGGATGCGCGCCGGCGCCTCGCGGCGGCCGTGCTTGGTCCTGACGAACGCGCACACCCGCGTCTGGCGGACGAGTATGCCTGCTCCTCGGCCGCCGACAGCGAGTGCTCACCGCCCGTCTAGCGGATACGTAGGCCAGCCTCCCGCAGTGCCTCCTCGACTCGCAGCCGCTCGAGGTCGTGGTCCAGCTGGGAGGTCTTGGCCAGCTGCTGCTCGACCTCCAGCGCCTCGCACGCCGAGATCAGCAGCGAGTCGTACGCCTCCTCGGCGGCCCTGCGGCGCGCCATCGGAGCGTTCTCCGGCAGCTCCACCAGATACCGATGCACTCGGCGCAGGTTCTTCGACAGCTGCTCGATAGGCGGATAAGCGGGCTGCGGCGCGCGTTTGCGCGCCCGGTACTGCTGCGCTTTGCGGGCCAGATAGAAGGCCAGCGCGAACAGCGCGGGCGTCCCGAAGACCACCGCCAGGTACAGCGCGATGTTGATCAACATGCCGCCGCTCCTCGCCCCGTGCGTCCATGGTAGGACGCCGGGCGGTCAGGAACGATTGCGTCGGAACAGCTTGTTACCGAGCCAGACCACCGGGTCGTAGCGACGGCCCGCGACTCGCTCCTTCATCGGGATCAGCGCGTTGTCGGTGATGTGAATGCCCTCCGGGCACACTTCGGTGCAGCACTTGGTGATGTTGCAGTACCCGAGGCCGTGCTCGTCCTGCGCCATGTCCCGACGATCGGCGGTGTCCAGCGGGTGCATCTCCAGCTCGGCGATCCGCATCAAGAATCGCGGGCCGGAGAACGCCGGCTTGTTCTCCTCGTGGTCACGCACCACGTGGCAGGTGTTCTGGCACAGGAAGCACTCGATGCACTTGCGGAATTCCTGCGAGCGCTCCACGTCGACCTGCTGCATCCGGTACTCGCCGGGCGCCAGCCCCTCCGGCGGCTGGAACGACGGCACCTGCCGCGCCTTCTCGTAGTTGTACGAGACGTCGGTGACCAGGTCACGCACCACGGTGAAGGCCCGCATCGGCGTGATGGTGATCGTCTCCCCTTCCGAGAAGGTCGACATGCGCGTCATGCACATCAGCCGTGGCTTGCCGTTGATCTCCGCCGAGCACGAGCCACACTTGCCCGCCTTGCAGTTCCACCGCACCGCGAGGTCCGGCGCCTGGGTGGCCTGCAACCGGTGGATGACGTCGAGGATGACCTCTCCCTCGTTGACCTCCACCTCGAAGTCCTCGAGCGAACCGCCGTTCGAGTCGCCGCGCCAGACGCGGAACTGTCCGATGTAGCTCACGCCTCCTCCTTGCCGGCCTCAGCGTTACCCTTCGCGGCCAGGGACTGGTAATCCGGGTGGGCGGCCAACTCCTCCTCGGTGTAGTACTTGCTCAGTTCCTCGACGTCGAACAGCTCGAACAGGTCCTGGCGCATCGGTTCCTGCTCCTTGCGCTCGACCTTGATGCCGGGCACCAGCTCGTCGTCGTCGGTCGCGCTGCACACCAGCAGGGTCTTGCGCCATTCGGCGTCCAGCTGCGGATAGTCGTCGCGAGTGTGACCACCGCGCGACTCGGTCCGCATCAGCGCGGCCTTGGCCACCGCCTCGGAGACCATGAACATGTTGCGCAGGTCGATCGCCAGGTGCCAGCCCGGGTTGTACTGCCGGTGGCCCTCGACGACCACGCGACGCATACGCGTCTTCAACTCGGCCAGCCGCTCCAGCGCCTGCTCGATCTCGTCGGCCTTACGGATGATGCCGACCAGGTCGTTCATCGTCTGCTGGAGATCCTGGTGCAACGTGTACGGGTTCTCCGGCTCACCGGACTCCGGCGGGTCGAACGGCAGCAACGCCATCCGGGCGGCCGCGTCCACATCGGACTGCAGTACCACCGGGCGGCGGTCCAGGCCCGCCACGTAGTCGGCCGCGCCTTGCCCTGCCCGCCGGCCGAACACCAGCAGGTCGGACAGCGAGTTGCCGCCCAGCCGGTTGGAGCCGTGCATGCCACCGGAGCACTCGCCTGCCGCGAACAGACCCGGCACGACCGACTGCGCGCTGTCCGGGTCGACCTCGATACCACCCATCACGTAGTGGCAGGTCGGGCCGACCTCCATCGGCTCCTTGGTGATGTCGACGTCCGCCAGCTCCTTGAACTGGTGATACATCGACGGCAGCCGCCGTTTGATCTCCTCGGCCGACATACGGCTGGCGATGTCCAGGAACACGCCGCCGTGCGGGGAGCCCCGGCCTTCCTTGACCTCGCTGTTGATCGCCCTGGCCACCTCGTCCCGCGGCAGCAGGTCGGGTGTGCGGCGGTTGTTCTCCTGGTCGGTGTACCACCGGTCGGCTTCTTCCGGCGTCTCGGCGTACTGGCCTTTGAACACGTCGGGCACGTAGTCGAACATGAACCGCTTGCCCTCGGAGTTCTTCAGCACGCCACCGTCGCCCCGCACGCCCTCGGTGACCAGGATTCCCTTCACCGACGGGGGCCAGACCATGCCGGTCGGGTGGAACTGGACGAACTCCATATTGATCAGCGTCGCGCCCGCGCGCAGCGCCAACGCGTGCCCGTCGCCGGTGTACTCCCAGGAGTTCGACGTGACCTTGAACGACTTGCCGATGCCGCCGGTGGCCATCACCACGGCGGGCGCCTCGAACAGCACGAACCGGCCGGACTCCCGCCAGTAGCCGAACGCGCCGGAGATGGCGCCCGACGAGTCGTCGGTCAGCAGCTCGGTGATGGTGCACTCGGCGAAGACCTTCAGCTTGGCCTCGTAGTCACCGGTCTCGGCGTAGTCCTCCTGCTGCAGCGAGACGATCTTCTGCTGCATCGTGCGGATGAGCTCCAGGCCGGTGCGGTCACCGACGTGGGCCAGCCGCGGGTAGGTGTGCCCGCCGAAGTTGCGCTGGCTGATCTTGCCGTCCGGCGTGCGGTCGAACAGTGCGCCGTAGGTCTCCAGCTCCCAGACCCGGTCCGGGGCTTCTTTGGCGTGCAGCTCGGCCATCCGCCAGTTGTTCAGGAACTTGCCGCCGCGCATGGTGTCACGGAAGTGAACCTGCCAGTTGTCGTTGGAGTTGACGTTGCCCATCGACGCGGCGCAGCCACCTTCGGCCATCACGGTGTGCGCTTTACCGAACAACGACTTGCACACCACCGCGGTGCGCAGGCCGCGCTCGCGCGCCTCGATGGCCGCCCGCAGGCCCGCGCCGCCGGCACCGATCACCACGACGTCGTAGTTGTGCCGCTCTACCTCGGTCACGACTTCACCTCTTCAAGCTCGGATGCGTTCTCGGGTGCGCCGCCGGTCGCTGCGCCGCGCGGCGGGTGCGACATCGCCGCGTCAACCGATGAACCGCAGATCGGAAATGACCCCGCCGGCGACCAACGCGATGTAGAAGTCGGTCAGCATCAACGTGCCCAGCGTGATCCACGCCAGCTGCATGTGCCTGGCGTTGAGCAGCGACACCTTCGTCCACATCCAGTAGCGGATCGGATGCTTCGAGAAGTGCTTCAGCCTGCCGCCGATGACGTGCCTGCAGGAGTGGCACGAAATGGTGTACGACCACAACAGCGCCACGTTGACCACCAGGATCACGTTGCCCAGCCCGAACCCGAAGCCTTCCGGCGACTGGAACGCGATGATCGCGTCGTAGGTGTTGATCACCGAGACGATCGCGGCGGCGTAGAAGAAGTACCGGTGGATGTTCTGCAGGATCAGCGGGAACCGCGTCTCGCCGGTGTACTTGCGGTGTGGCTCCGGGACCGCACACGCAGGCGGTGACAACCAGAACGACCGGTAGTAGGCCTTGCGGTAGTAGTAGCAGGTCAACCGGAACAGCAGCAGGAACGGCAGGCTCAGCGCCGCGTACGGGATCAGCGGATGGTCGGGCAGGAAGCGCCCGAACAGCGAGGAGGCCTCGACGCAGCCTTCCGACACGCACGGCGAGTAGAACGGCGTCAGGTAGTGGTAGTCCTCGACGAAGTAGTGCGCCTGCTGGAACGCTCGGAAGGTCGCGTACACGACGAAGACGGTCAGACCCGCCACGGTCAGCGCGGGCCCCATCCACCAGCGGTCGACCCTCAGCGTCGGAACTGGCAGGCGGGCCCGCGGCGGCGCGTTCACTCCGGTGTCGTTAGCGGTCATCGGCGCTCCCCTCGGTAGCCGCCGACGCCCTCGTCGTCCGCTTCGGACCACAACGAGTCGTCGTACGGGGTGTCGGGCACCGGGATGACGCCCTCCTTGCCCGCCTGGCCCGCTCGCACCGGCGCCGGTGGCGTGCCGGCGAGTTCGTCGGCGTCGATGTCGAGTCGATCGACGTCGTTGGCCAATCGCCGGAGCGCGGGCGCGTCACCGTACTGAGTTCGCAATGCGCCGAGACACTGTCGCAGCTGGCCGATGCTTCTCTTGAGCGCGGCGATCTCGGTAGTCGTCATCGACTCCTCCAGGCCAGTTCGGGACGTCCGTATTCACATGTGGTGGACAACACCGACGACTCTGCCGTGATCGAGTCAAAGTGACAAGGCCCACACGCCGGTGTGTGTGCCGGGCACTGTAGCGGGTCGGCGCGCGACACGATCGGGGGGTCTGATCTTGACAACCGACGCCGGCCGTGCTTGCCGAAATCAGCGGTCACCCAGCACAAAGCCGAGTTCGGCCACCACGACTGATGATCACTCGTTCGGTCGACCACGTCGGACCACGCGAAGCACTGTCAGCACTCGGCCGCGCCCGACGTCGTCCGAACGGCCGCACCGGTACCGCGACGCCGGGGCACTCACTGCCGCCACCGCGCCACGTCAATCGGTGGGCAGGTCCAGCAGCTCGGTCTCCCTGCCCGCTTCGGCGAGTTCTTCCCGGACCACGCGGTAGGCCAGCTCTTGCGGGTAGCCTTTGCGCGCCAGCATCCCGACCAGCCGCCGGGTGGCCACGTCGTCAGCCACCCTCGCCATCGCCCGCAACCTCTTACGCACCAGCTCTCGCGCGCGCGTCTCCTCCGCTTCGGCGTCGATCATGTCGACCGCTTCTTGCGCGATCTCCCCTTCGACGCCGTCCCGCAGCAGCTGGGACTTCAACGCACGACGTCCGAGCCCCTGGTAGGCGTGGCGCGAGCGCACCATCATCTCCGCGTACTCGGCGTCATCGATCAGCCGCGCGCGCTCGAGCCTGTCCAGGACTGAGTCGACGACCTCCGGCTCGAAGCCCTTACGCGCGAGCGCGCGAGCCAGATCCGCCCTGGTGCGCGGCTTGACGGCCAGCAGCCGCAGCGCCGCCGCCTTGGCCTTACGGGCCGGATCCTCGGCTGCCTGCTCGCCCGCGGCCATGGATCAGAAGTCGACCGGGGCCGGGACGACGGCGTCGGCGTCCACCACCGGGCCGATCCCCAGCTTCTCCTTGATCTTCTTCTCGATCTCGTTGGCGATGTCCGGGTTGTCGGACAAGAACTTGCGCGCGTTCTCCTTGCCCTGGCCCAGCTGGTCGCCCTCGTAGGTGTACCAGGCACCGGACTTGCGCACGATGCCCTGCGCCACGCCCATGTCGATGAGCGAACCCTCGCGAGAGATGCCTTGGCCGTAGAGGATGTCGAACTCCGCCTGCTTGAACGGCGGGGCGACCTTGTTCTTGACCACCTTCACCCTGGTGCGGTTACCGACCGGCTCGCCGCCGTCCTTGAGCGTCTCGATCCGGCGGACGTCCAGCCGCACCGAGGCGTAGAACTTCAGCGCCTTGCCACCCGTGGTGGTCTCCGGCGACCCGAACATGACGCCGACCTTCTCGCGCAGCTGGTTGATGAAGATCGCCGTGGTGTTCGAGTTGTGCAGCGCCGCGGTGAGCTTACGCAGCGCCTGGCTCATCAACCGGGCCTGCAGACCGACGTGGTTGTCGCCCATCTCGCCTTCGATCTCGGCCCGCGGCACCAGCGCGGCGACCGAGTCGATCACCACGATGTCCAGCGCACCGGACCGGATCAGCATGTCGGCGATCTCCAGCGCCTGCTCGCCGGTGTCCGGCTGGGACACCAGCAGCGCGTCGGTGTCCACACCCAGCTTCTTGGCGTATTCGGGGTCCAGCGCGTGCTCGGCGTCGATGAACGCCGCGATCCCGCCGTCGGCCTGGGCGTTGGCCACCGCGTGCAGGGCCACCGTGGTCTTACCCGAGGACTCCGGGCCGTAGATCTCCACCACCCGGCCGCGCGGCAGACCGCCGATGCCCAACGCCACGTCCAGCGCGATGGCGCCGGTCGGGATCGCTTGGATCGGGGCGCGCTCCTCGTCACCGAGGCGCATCACCGAGCCCTTGCCGTATTGCTTCTCCACCTGGGCAAGGGCCAGTTCGAGCGCCTTTTCCCGGTCCAGAGCCGCCATGGGTTCCACCTCGCTGATCTCACGACTGTGCTTGTACGGGGCCGACAGTACGGTTCACGGCCGACAATCCGCCGAACTCGCGCTCGAAGGTGTGGACAACCGGCCCGTTGTGGACAATCCTAGGCGAACATCCGTTCGAGGCGTGCACGGACACGCCGGTGTGTCACCGGCGTTCCGGCGGGATGTCGAACTCCTCGCAGATGGCCACCCAGACCCGCTTGGCTTCGACGCCGTCGGCCAACGCCTGGTCCGCGGTACGCCCACCCAGCGCGCTGAGCACGTGATCGGCGGCAAGCGTAGCGGCCCGCACCGCCCCGAACTCGTCGGCCATCAACCGCCGGAACACCGTGATGCGCATACCAGTACCGTAGAGGCCGTGCTGCTGGCTCAGCTTGACGTCCCCTCGTGGGCGCCGACCGCGTTGTCCGTCGCGGGCATCATCGTCGTCGGTGGGTCGCTCATCGCGCTGCTGAGGTACTTCCGGCGGCGCTGAGTCAACCCTCCACCGTGCCGGGCTGGACGCGCTGCTCGAAGTAGTCGGCCAGCTCGTCCGGCGTCTTCAACTCCTGCGGCGACACCGACGGCTCCTGGAGCAGCACGCCGAGCAGTGGCCGGTCCTCGACCTGGAACGTCAGCACCGACATCGCCGGGCCGGTCACCGCGGCGTAGCGCCCCTTGAGACCGTTGCCGGCCCAGTCGGCCTGCACCTGGTCGCCGCCCGCCGGCGTGCTGAGGATGTTCATCGCGTAGGCATCGAGTTCGTCGGCCGAGCGCGCGTGGATGTAGTACAGGTGACCGCCCGGCAGCTTGGGTGGCACGCATTCCACGCGCACCCCGAGATCCTCCGGTGGCATGAACGACCCGGAGACCTCGTTGTCGCAGTTGTAGGCCTGTTCGTCGGCCACCTTGCCGGCCAGTTGCCGAAGACATCCGGTGAACCCCTTGCCGTCCGGCTTGCCCGGCTCACGGCACTCCTCCGCGGTGAACGTCTTCGGCCCTTCCTCCTGCCCCCACAGCAGCCACCCGCCGACACCGAGGCCGGCGAGCACCACGATCGCCGCGACGAGAGCAATGATCTTGGTGTGTTTGCTGCGCTTGCGCTCGACGACCGGGAACTGCGGGAAGTTGCTCGGCAGCGTCGGCTGGGCGGCCGAGGAGTATGCGTAGCCACCGGCCTGGTACGGGCCGCTCGGTGTGCCGCTGAGCGGACTCACCTGGCTTCCCGCCACCGGCCCGGTCGCCTGTGCCGGATCGGTGGCACCGGGCACCTGGTGTGGGCCGGAGCCGCTGGGGTTGCTGACCCCTTGGGTCCGCACGTTGATGCCGTCCACCGTGACATGGTGGGCGCCGAGCGCGACGGCCGTCTCCGGCTGGTCCAGGCTGGACGGCACCACGCCGAGCTTCTCCGAGATCATGCTGCCGACCAGCGGCAACCGGCTCGAACCACCGACCAGATAGATGCCTGCCAAGTGCTGCGGCGTCAGCTGGGCGGCGCGCAGCGTGCGGGACATCAGCTCGACACTGCGCAACATCGCGGGCCGCACCAGCGCCTCCAGCTCACCCCGCGTGACCAGCACGTCGGTGAACGGCTCCGGCATCGGCACCTCGGTCTGCGGGTGCCGGGACAGCGCCTCCTTGGCAGCTTTCACGTCCTCCTGCAGTGCGCGGCGCGCGCGGCGATCGGCGGTCGTCTCCGGGCGCAGCAAGCGCTGCCACCGTTGCGGGTCCTTGTGCGACACCGAACGGCCCACGTGCACCAGCAGCGCCTGGTCGACATCGAGACCGCCGAGGTCGGACAGCCCGTCCTCGGCCAGCACGGTGAAGCCACCGTCCTGCGTCGCGCCGACCACCGCGGCGTCGAACGTGCCCGCGCCCAGGTCGTAGACCGCCAGCGCCTGCCCGGGCGCCAGGGCATGGCCGGGGAACGACGCGAAGTGTGCTGCTGCCGCGACCGGTTCGGGCACCAGCGTGATCGCGCCGGTGATGCCTGCCTGTTTGGCCGCCGACATCAGCACCGCTCGCCTCGTCGGGCCCCACTGCGCCGGGTGGGTCAGCCGAACCTCGTCCGGCTGAGTGCCGCCGAGTTGGCGCGTCACTTCGGACAACACGCGACGCAGCACGGCGGCGAGCGCCTCGCTGACCGGGATCACGTCGGTACCCAGCAACAGCGTCTGGTCGTCGATGCGCCGCTTCGGGTTGGGTTCGAACCGGGACGGGTCGAGCCGCGCCCGTCGCTCGGCATCCCGGCCGACCAGCAGCGTGCCGTCCTCCCCTGCGTAGACCGCCGATGGCATGGTGGCCGAACCGTCGACGTCGACCACGCGTGGCGAGCGGCCGTCCTCCGCCAGCACCGCGACGGTGTTCGACGTGCCCAAGTCGATGGACAGGACCCGCACGGCACTCCCTTCATCCGCTTCGACGGTCAAAGCAGCTTGAATGCTGCCATGTCGGCGCCCGGCGCGAGGCAATACCCGGCAAACCGTGTCGGGATCGTCGGTCCCGTCCGTCAAGATGGGACTTGTGAGCCAGGTACTCGAGCTGTTCTCCGCCCCGACCAGGGCGTGGTTCAGCGCTGCCTTCAGCGGCCCGACGGCCGCGCAGGAAGGTGCCTGGCGTGCGGCGGCGACCGGCAGCGACGCGCTGGTGATCGCGCCGACCGGTTCGGGTAAGACGCTCGCGGCGTTCCTGCTGGCGATCGACCAGCTGGCCACCAGTGAGCCGCCGCAGGATCGCAGGCACCGTTGCCGGGTGCTCTATGTGTCGCCGCTGAAGGCGCTGGCGGTGGACGTGCAGCGCAACCTTCGCGAGCCGCTGGACGGTATCGCCGGCGCGGCACGGCAGTTGGGGGCACCGGCGCCGGACGTCACCGTGGGGATGCGGACGGGGGACACACCGTCGTCCGAACGCGCTCGGTTCACCCGTTCCCCACCGGACATCCTGGTCACCACACCGGAGTCGTTGTATCTGCTGTTGACGTCGAACGCCCGGGAGTCGCTGCGCGGCGTCCACACGGTGATCGTCGACGAGGTGCATGCGGTCGCCGGCAGCAAGCGTGGCGTGCACCTGGCGTTGTCCTTGGAGCGGCTGGACGATCTGCTGCCGAAGCCCGCTCAGCGCATCGGGCTGTCCGCGACCGTGCGTCCGGTGGACGAGGTCGCGACGTTCCTGTCCGGCGGACGACCGGTGGAGGTGGTGCAGCCGCCGACACCCAAGACGGTTCAGGTGACGGTCGAGGTCCCGGTCGAGGACATGACCGACCTGCCGGTTCCGGAGCAGGACGAGCCTGGCCGGCCGATGGGCTCGGACCTGGGCTACCCGGAGGAGACGGTCGGCGCGCCGGTACGCCGTCCGTCCATCTGGCCGTTGGTCGAACGCCGGATCTACGAGCTGGTGACCACGCACCGGTCGACCATCGTGTTCACCAACTCGCGGCGGCTGTCGGAGCGGCTGACGACCCGGTTGAACGAGTTGCACGCCGGCGAGCCGGAGCTGACGAGCTTCCCCGCTCAGGCGCCCGGCCAGTCCGGTGTGTCGACGGTGCCGCCGCCGGTGATCGCCAAGGCCCACCACGGCTCGATGTCCCGCGAACAGCGGCTCATCGCCGAGGAGGAGCTGAAGGCGGGCACGCTGCCGTGCGTCGTCGCCACCTCGTCGCTGGAGCTGGGCATCGACATGGGGGCCGTCGACCTGGTGATCCAGGTGGAGCCGCCGCCGACCGTGGCGTCCGGGTTGCAGCGGATCGGCCGGGCCGGGCATCACGTCGGCGCGATCTCGACCGGGGTCATGTTCCCCAAGCAGCGCGGCGAGCTTCCCGGGTGCGCGGTGGTCGCCGAACGGATGGCGGCCGGCCGGATCGAGTCGATCCGCTGTCCGCGCAATCCGCTGGACGTGCTCGCGCAGCAGATCGTGGCGATGGTGGCCGCCGAGCAGGATCACCCGCTGACCGTGTCGCATGTGGCCGAGGTGGTGCGGCGCGCGGCGCCGTATCGCGAGCTGCCCGACGATGCCCTGCACGCCGTGCTGGACATGCTGTCGGGCCGTTATCCGAGCACGGACTTCGCGGAGCTGCGGCCACGGATCACGTGGGATCGCACCACCGGTGAACTGCGAGCGCGGCCGGGAGCGCGGCGCCTGGCCGTGACGTCGGGCGGCACGATTCCGGATCGGGGGCTCTACACCGTGGTGACCGCGTCCGGGGAGGGTGAGCGGCGCACCAGGGTCGGCGAACTGGACGAGGAGATGGTCCACGAGTCGCGGGTCGGTGACACGATCCTGCTGGGCACGTCGACGTGGCGGATCACCGACATCACACATGACCAGGTCATCGTCGCGCCCGCGCCGGGGCAGCCGGCGCGGATGCCGTTCTGGAAGGGCGAGACCGTCGGCAGGCCGATGGAGCTGGGCAAGGCCATCGGAGCGTTCGTGCGCGAGCTGGGGAGCATGGAGCCCGCGGAGGCGCGCGAGCGGGCCGCCGCGGCCGGGCTGGACGACTGGGCGGTCGACAACCTGCTGGCCTACCTGGCCGAGCAGCGGGCCGCCACCGGCCACGTGCCGGACGACCACACGATCGTCATCGAGCGCTACCGGGACGAGCTGGGTGACTGGCGGGTGGTGGTGCACTCCCCGTTCGGCGCCCAGGTGAACGCGCCGTGGGCGCTGGCGATCTCCGCGGAACTGCACCGGCGCAAGAGGCTTGACGCGCAGGTCATGCACTCCGACGACGGCATCGTGCTCCGGTTGCCGGATGTCGCGGAGTCGGCCGTGTTGCGTGCTCAGGACGTCGTACTCGATCCGGAGCTGGTCGACGACATCTTGCGCACCGAGGTCAGCTCGAGTGCGTTGTTCGCGGCACGGTTCCGGGAATGCGCGGCGCGGGCATTGTTGCTCCCTCGGCGGGATCCGCGGCGCAGGCAGCCGTTGTGGCAGCAGCGCCAGCGTGCGGGCCAGTTGCTCAGCGTGGCCGCGGACTACGACCGATTTCCGGTGGTGTTGGAGTCCATGCGCGAATGCCTGCAGGACGTCTACGACGTCGCGGGCCTGCGGTCTCTGATGCGCGACATCGCCGCTCGCACCGTTCGGGTCGTCGAGGTCCAGACACAGTCGCCTTCGCCGTTCGCTCGCAGCCTGCTGTTCGGGTATGTCGGCGAGTTCCTCTACAACACCGACGCGCCGCTGGCCGAGCGGCAGGCTGCCGCGCTGGCGTTGGACTCGACGCTGTTGGCGGAGTTGCTGGGGTCGGAGTCGCTGCGCGAGTTGCTGGACGCGGACGTGATCGCCGATGTCGAAGCCGACCTGCAGCACGTGTCCGAGCAGCGGCATGCGCAGGACGCCGAGGCGGCTGCGGATCTGTTGCGCACGCTCGGCAACCTCACGCCGGACGAGTTGGGCGCGCGTGGCGTCGCCCGGGAGTGGATCGACGAGCTCGAGGAGTCGGGGCGGGCGATCCGGGTCACCGTCGCCGAGCAGGAGCGCATTGCCGCGGTCGAAGACGCCGCCCGCCTGCGAGACGGTCTCGGCGTCGAGCTGCCGTCCGGGGTGCCTACGGCGTTCCTGGAGCCGGTGGATGACCCGGTGCGGGAGTTGCTCGCGCGCTTCGCTCGGCGTCGTGGTCCGTTCACCGCGCAGCATGCCGCGGAGCGGTTCGGGCTCGGCGTGGCGGTCGTGGAACAGGTCCTGGACAAGCTCACAGCCGACGGTGTGCTCGTGCGCGGACAATTGCAGCCCGCGCCGACCAGCAGTGCCGTCGACTACTGCGATTCCGAGGTGCTGCGGCGGATCCGGCGGGCGTGCCTGGCTCGGATGCGCGCGGAGGTCGAGCCGGTCGACCCGCAGACGTTGGGCACGTTCCTGCCTGCTTGGCATGGCATCGGCAGGTCGTCGAGCCGCACCGCGACCGCGGACGAGCTGCTGTCCTGTGTCGAGCAGCTGGCCGGAGCGCCGATTCCGGCCAGTGCGCTGGAGTCCCTGGTGTTGCCCGCGCGGCTCCCCGGCTACCGCCCGGCCCTGTTGGACGAGCTGACCACCAGCGGAGAGGTCACCTGGTGTGGTTGCGGTGCGCTGCCCGGTGGTGACGGGTGGATAGCGCTGGCGCCGTCGGACGTTGCGGATCTGCTGCTGCCTGATCCGGTCGATGTGCCCGAGGGTCAGGTGCATGCGGCCATCGTGGCGGCCCTGGGTAGTGGCGCGCTCTTCTTCCGCGAGCTGGTCGACCGGCTTCATCAGCAGGTCGATCCCGCGCCGACCGACACCGATGTGGTCACCGCGCTGTGGGATCTGGTGTGGGCGGGGGTGGTGACCGGTGACAGCATCGGAGGTTTGCGCGCGACGCTGTCCGGTGGTGGGACGGCGCCTCGTCCGCGGCGCTCCGCACCCCGCGGTCGCTACGCGCGCCTGCGGGCACGAACGCTTGGCGCCCAGCTGCCCGCACGCCCTCGTATGCCGTCGATCACCGGCCCGCCCACGGTTGCCGGTCGGTGGGCGTTGGTGCCACAGCGCGAGCCAGACCCGACACGGCGCGCACACGCGCGTACCGAGTCGTTCCTTGAACGCCACGGAGTGCTCACGCGCGGTTCGCTGGACGCCGAGCGTGTCAGCGGTGGGTTCGCCGGCATTTATCAGGTGCTGCGGCAGATGGCCGAAGCCGGGCACGTCATCCGCGGCTACGTGGTGGACGGCCTCGGCGGTGCGCAGTTCGCCGCGCATGGCGCCATCGACCGGCTGCGCGCGGAGGACCCGTTCGGCAAGGAGGCTGTCGTGCTGGCGGCAGCTGATCCGGCGCAGCCGTACGGTGCGGCTTTGCCCTGGCCTGCTCCGGTCGGCGATCCACCGCACCGGCCGGGCCGGAAAGCAGGGGCGCTCGTGGCGCTGGTCGGCGGCAGACCGGCGCTGTACCTGGAGCGGGGCGGGAAGTCGTTGCTCTCCTTCACCACCGACGAAGAGGCACTGGCCGCAGCGGCGCATGCCGTGGCCGAGCTGGTTCGTGCCGGCAGGCTGGAGCCGGTGACGGTGCGGCGGGCCGACGGCGCGCAGGCGCTCACGTCCGAGTTGGCGAGTGTGCTGCGGGGCGCCGGGTTCCGCGCCACTCCCCAGGGTTTACGGTTGCGCTGATCTTGTTCGTCGCGTCGATCGCGGAACGGAGGAGCGGTGGCGGTCAAGGAGCTGCGGTATTTCGGCGACCCGGTGTTGAAGACTCCTTGTGAGCCCGTCACCCGGTTCGATGCCGCCACCGAACGGTTGGTTCGCGACTTGCTGGACACCGTCGACCAGCCTGGCCGCGCCGGGCTGGCGGCGCCGCAGATCGGGGTCGGACTCCGAGCGTTCAGCTACCGGGTCGGCAAGCAGATCGGTTACGTGCTCAACCCTGAGCTGGTCGAGGTCTCCGACGAGGTACACGAGATCGACGAAGGCTGCCTGTCCGTGCCCGAGTTGTGGTTCCCCGTCGTCCGTGCCAAGCGAGCGGTGGTTCGCGGGGTGGACATTCGCAACGAGCCGGTGACCGTCGCCGGAGAGGACGTGCTGGCGCAATGCCTGCAGCACGAGACCGATCACTTGGACGGCATGCTGTACTTGGACCGGCTCGAGCCGGAAAGAAAGAAGAAGGCTTTCCGGCTGTGCCGTGAATCGTCGTGGTTCTGGCAGCGGTGAAATCGTGTCCGATGTCTCTTGAGCCGCTTCGCGCACTTCGCCGGAACAGGAGTGCCGCGCATTCGGTGAAGTCCGAACAGGTTCGGTGAAGTCCGAGCAGGAGTTCACACTCAAGTCACCGGCGATTAGTCCGATGACATGGCCGCACGCTTGTGTTTCACGAGACGGTAGGCGGGCTGACTGACCGGACGGGCCGAACCTGGCGGAGCCCGCCGCGAGATATGCGGTAACCGTCGGAGACAGGGATCCACGGGCAGATAACCCCGCCCGTGGATCCCGGAACGTCGCCGCGTGAATCAGGTGTAGATGCGGACTATGGGGTGGTGTCGATCCCCTTTGACCACGACTGTGGCTCCGCGCGTCGGGTCATAGTCGTCCGACTTGGCAAGTACAGGGCCGGTCACGCTGTCCTTGAACACCGTGATGGTCGCGGGATCGTTCAGATGGAAGTGCAGGTCCTGGCACCCGTCACCCCACCTCTCGAGGAACCGGAAGTTCCAGGGTAGGTAGGCCGGCGTCTCCCACCTCACCCACACGTCGAAGTCGACGAATTCACAGACTCGCATGACGCCTGGTCCGGGAAGTTCGGCAGCCATCGCCGGGGTGGCACCGGCCAGCATCCCACCGGCAGCGATCGCACCGGCAGTCGCTACTACGCCAGCACGCTTGGCGACCTTTCGAGAACGCATGTCACTCTCCGTTCGTCGACGTAGTCGAACATTCGGTTTTCTGTTCGACAAACGGCACGACGAACTAACCCATCTCGGCGTTCAACGCACCTGCCGCGGATTCTCACTTGGTGTCCTTCGGTCGCGCCACATTGCCCGATAAGGCAAATCGCGACCGACAGCGGAATAGGACGCGCCAGCGATCTGGCCCAGGTCGATCTTCGCTCAACTTTGGTCTCCCCACCAGCAGCGCACCGACCTGCTCTGGCGAGCGGCCGACGGCCGTCTGGCCCCACGATCGCCCTGTCGAGCCGTCAACCTGCAGCACAACAACCGGCTGTGGAACCAGTTGCCGGCCCGCTGTTCGCGGACGCCTTCAAAGGCGCACTGCGCACCGCTGACTTCGGGCTTCGACGATGCGCTTGCACGGATGGAACTGCTCGATGTCACGACTGTGCTCGGCCACAGCTTGTCGACGCCGCCGCGAACACGGACGCAGCCGGTACCGCGAACACGGACGCAGCCAGTCGACGCCGCCACGAAGACGGCCAGCTTGTCCACGCCGCCGCGTGCATAGATGCGGCCGCGCGCTGTCACCCGCTTCTGCACGAATGCAGCCGCTCGATGTCCGCGCGTAGAAGTGTCAGCGCACCTCGCAGTCCGCACGTAGCGAAACGTCGACGCGCCTCGCTGTCCGCACGTAGCGAAGCGTCGGCGCGCCTCGATGTCAGCGCGTGGCGAGGCGGAGCAGCGCCCAGAGCTGAGCGACGGCGTCCTCGTCTCCGTCGGTGGTCACCGCGCCGGTGGGTACCCGACCCCACAACCACAGGTAGAGCCGCATCGGTGTGCCGGTGACCTGGGCGTCGGCCGTCATCACCTCGTGCTCGTCGACCCGCCACGCAGCGGTGATCGAGGGGCCTGCTTTGGTCAGCCAGTGCCGATCCCCCACGGTGATGCCGACCGTGCCCGTCCGCGTGCCCGACACTCCCAGCACACCGAGGCGATGCCCGTACCACAGCGTGAGCACCTCGTCGATACCGTCGGTCGCGACGTCGTCGGCGACATCGGTGACCTCGATCGAGGCCGCGCTCTGCACATCCGTGCGGTGCACCGTCGTCTCGTGCACCATCCGCCTGCGCCAGAAACCAGACGTCTGGTCCTCCGGCCACCACGTTCCTGCCGCTGCGTAGGAATCACGCTTGGCCAACTCTTCCGCCAGCTGCGCGTAGCCATCCAGCAGGTACTGCTGCACCGACTCACCCTGAGCCGGCTCGCGCTGCCAGTCTGTGGGCCGGTCACCGGACTGCAACCACCCCAGAACCAGGCGATACACCGAGCCGACGTGCCGGACCGTCTCGGCAAGGGTCAATCCGGGGACCGCAGGCACCCGCGCATCGGGCCGCGCGCGAGAGGATGCGTCCACCAGCAACTCGACCTCGAGCCCCAGCACGTCCAGGAGCCGCCCGTGGTCGATGAGGACCTTCTCCGACATCAGGCCGACCAGAGCCCTCTCTGCGCCGGAATGCTGACCGGCGCAGGCTGCTCCGCCGCACCACCACGAACCGTCGGCGTTTCGTCGGACTGCCCGAACCGGTCCGTCGACCGCGCCGCGCCGCGTTCATCCGTCGACGTGCCGTACTGCTGCTCGGGCTGATCCGCCGCGCCGTGCCGGTACCCGAGGGTTTCGTACGGCAGCGGGGACGGCTGCTCCGCCGCACCACGCCGGAACCCAGACGTTCCGGGCCGCTGCTCGGACTGCTCCGCTTGCCGATCCGCAGCGCCACGGCGGACCGGCGAGGTTCCGTGACCGCGCTTCGACTGATCCTGCTGCCGGCCTTCGGCGCCGCGGCCGATCGCTGCCGTTCCCTCCCGCTGCGCGGAGTGACCGGTCGACCCGACTGCCGCACTGCGCCGCACCCGCGGCCGTCGTGGTGCAGCGGCCGGCTCCGAATACACCGCACGCGCGGCGAGCTCGACGAACTGCGCCGCCTGGCGCAGCAGATCATCGGCCGTGCGCTGACCGATCCGTCCGCTGATACCCGCCTGCACTGCCTCGTGCATGCCGGAATGCGCCGCGAAGAACCGCGCCCACTCACCCAACTCGGGCACGGCGACCTCCAGCAGCACCCAACTACTGGTCGGCTTCGCGCGCCCCCGATGCGGCCTGCCACGCGCCACCAGCACGGCGGCGGACGCCCGCAAAGCCGCGGCGTAGGCACCCGAGAACCGCTCGGTGGGCTTGGTCGCCCACTCGGCGTCCACCAGCATCCGCCGCGCCTGCGCCAGCAACGAACGCGCCATCGGAGCAACCGGGGCGCCGGTGGCCGAATGCCGAGTCATGGTGCCAGCCATGCTGCTCTCCTCACTCCTCCATGGGGCGTTTACCGCGAAGCGAATGCCCGGCGGCGCTTCCCCGCTCGCCGCCGGGCCGCACCCCGGACCACCATATTCCGAACACATGTTCGAACACGGTCAACAGTAGCTCATATGTTCGAATCGAGGCAACCCTCGTGTGACGCGAAAGTGTCGGTCATGGCGGAACCGCGATTAGACTTCTTCCCGAGAGCGAGGGAGGAGGCCGACGTGACAGCGATGCCCTCCGGGACCATCCGGTACGTCGAGCTGACGCCCGCCGAGTTCCGGCAGCGACTGCCCGAATCGCTCAACCTGTATGTGCAGGCCATGCGCTATCCGGCAGGCACCGCGGAGCAACGCGCGCCGATGTGGCTGGCGCACATGCTGCGGGACGGCTGGCGCAATGTCACCGCTCTCGACGCCGACGGCACCATGATCGGCCTCGCTTACGGCTACCGCGGCCAACCCGGCCAGTGGTGGCACGAACAAGTACGCGCGGGTCTGGTCGCGCGCGGCGAGCCGACCGACGCGCTGCACGACTACTTCGAACTCACCGAACTGCACGTGCGCCCGGACAGCCAAGGCAGCGGCATCGGCGAGGAATTGCTCCGCAGCCTGCTCGACGGACAACAGCTGCCCCGGGTCCTGCTGTCCACGCCGGAGGGGCCGAGCAGGGCGTGGCGGCTGTACCGCAGGCTCGGCTTCACCGACGTGTTGCGGCACTACCGCTTCGCCGGCGACCCGCGGCCGTTCGCCATCCTCAGCCGCACGCTGCCCCTCGACTAGGAGCTTGCGTCCCGCGCAACAAGGCGCGGGCGAGCGGTCTGCCCGCGGTCACCGACGACTCCGGACAGATCCGCGACGCGGGCGGCGAGAACCCTCCCGAGCAGGTTCGGCGGAAACGCACCAGCGAGAGCCTCCGCGAGCAGTCCAGCGGGAACGTGCGGCCAGCGGCCCGCGAGCAATTCCCGGAAGGAACTCGGGTCGTGATCAATTCGACAAGACACCCCTTGGCCGCGATCAACCCGACAAGACACCCCTTGGCCGTGACCGACCCCGACGACAAACAGCGACCCTCGGCCTGATCAACCCGACAGGACAGCACCCTTCGGCCGTGGCGAGACCGGCGTAGGACAGCGACCCGCGGGACCGTGATCAGTCGGTGAGGACCCCAGTTGGCCCGGTGGTTCCGGCCGGTTCGATCCTCGGCCCCGTCGTGTCGCTGACCTGCGCATGCGGTCGCCGCGAACGTGCCCAGGGTGTTTCCACTAGTACAGCGCGGCGAGCTGCTCCCGCAGCGTGTCCAACCCCATGCCACCGAGCCGCAACGCCTTGGTGTGGAAGTCCTTCACGTCGAACGCGTCCCCAGCCCGGCGCCGGGCGTCCTCCCGGGCGGCCAGCCACAACCGCTCGCCGATCTTGTACGCAGGCGCCTGCCCCGGCCAGCCCAGATACCGGTCGATCTCGTCGCGCACGTGGTCCGGGTCGGTGATCGTGCGGGTCAGCATGAACTCCAGGCCCAGCTCCGGGGTCCACCGCTCCCCTTCGTGGAATCCCGTTCCCCGCGGGATCTCCAGCTCCAGGTGCATGCCGATGTCCACGATGACCCGCGCGGCCCGGAACAGCTGCCCGTCGAGCATGCCCATCAGGTTCCCGTCGTCGGTGAGGAATCCGAGTTCGCGCATCAGCAGCTCGGCGTACAGCGCCCAACCCTCGGCCAAGCCCGACGTGTTGCCCAACAACCGCTGGAACCGGTTCAGCGACTTCTCGTACACGCTCGTGCCGATCTGCAGGTGATGCCCCGGCACACCTTCGTGGTAGACCACGCTCAGCTCACGCCACGTGCTGAACTCCTCCCGATCGGCCGGGATGGACCACCACATGCGGCCGGGACGGCTGAAATCCTCCGCCGGATGCGTGTAGTACGCGCCGACGGCGCCACCGGGCGGGGCGATCAGGCACTCCAGTCGCGTCAGCTCCTCCGGGATCTCGAAGTGCTTATCCTGCAGCGCGCTAACCGCCTCGTCGGAGTGCCGCTGCATCCAGTCCTGGAACGCATCCCGGCCGGTCACCTGGTAGCGCGGGTCGGCATCGAGTGCGGCGGCCACCTCGGCCAGCGACGCACCCGGCTTGATCCGCTGCCCGACCTCCTTCATCTCCCGTTCGAGCTCGGCGAACTCGTGCCAACCCCACTCGTAGGCCTCCCGCAGGTCCAGCGACGAGCCGAGGAACAGCCGCGACCACAGCGCGTACTCCTCCGCGCCGACCGCGTCGGTGCTTCTGGCCAGCGGCGCCAGCTCGGCACGCAGGAAACCGGCGAACTCCGCGTACGCCTCCTGAGCAGCGGTGCTGTGCTGCTCGAGCTCACGACGCAACGACTCGTCGAGCGAGGCATCGGCCGCGGAGGACGTCAGCTGCTGGAAGAAGCCGTCCGATCCGTGCAGGCCCGCCCACACCTCGCACTGTTCGGCAACCTTGGCGACCTGCCGCAGCGCGGGTCGCTGACCGCGATCCACCGCCGTCAGCAGCGACCCCCGATAACCGGCCAGCGCCCCGGGAACGGCTTTCAGCCGCTCGGCGACGGCCCGCCAGTCGTCCGCCGTCCGGCGAGGCATCAGGTCGAACACCATGCGGATCTCGTGCGCCGGGCTGGCGATGTTGTTCAGCTGCGCGAGATCCAGGTTCGCCTCGTGCAGCTCGAGGGTCAGCCCCACGCGCTCGGTGAACACGGCCTTGGCCACCCGCTCCGAATCATCCGCAGGCTCAGCGGCATTCACCTTGGCCAGGGCGCGGCGCGCGAGCTCGGCGCGCTGCGCCACACCGTCGGGCGAGTAGTCCGTCAGCTTGTCGTCGTACCCGGGGATGCCCAGCGACGTTGCCTCCACCGGGTGTGCGGCGGCGAACTCGGCGACGTAGTTGTTGCAGATGTCGTGAATACCCTCTGCCATGCACGGCAGGCTACCTGCGTCGGATGACGCCCGCGCCTGATTTCAGGCTCGTACCGGAACCAGCCCGAGCCGCGTGATCAATTCCCGCGTGGCCTTGGACCGGTTGAACGTGTAGAAGTGCAGGTTCGGCACCCCTTCGGCCAGCAGCCGCTCACACAGTTCGGCGCTCACGTCCAGCCCGGCGGCCCGAAACGCCTGCTTGTCGTCCGCCAACGGCTCCAGCCGCCGCAGCAGCCACTCCGGCGCGGGCGCACCGGACAACTCGATCGTCTTGTGCAGCGTCCGCGGCGTGGTCAGCGGCATGATTCCGGGCAGCACCGGGGCGTCGACACCGGCAGCCGCCAGCCGGTCGCGCAACCGCAGGAAGTCGTCGGCTTCGTGGAACAGCTGCGCGATGGCGAAGTCCGCGCCGGCTCGGAACTTGCGTACCAGGTGCTTGGTGTCCGTCTCCAGATCCGGCGAACGCGGGTGACCGTACGGGAACGCGGACACCCCCACGCAGAAGTCGCCGAGCGAGCGCACCAGCTCGACCAGTTCGTAGGCGTACGTCAGCCCCTCGGGGTGCGGAATCCATTCGCCGTGCACATCACCCGGCGGGTCACCGCGCAGCGCGAGGATGTTGCGCACCCCGACGGCAGCGAAATGTCCGATCACGTTCCGTAACTCGGCCACCGAGTGGTTCACCGCGGTCAGATGGCCCATCGGCACCAGGGTCGTTTCCTGCGCGACCCGCGCGATGCTGCGAATGGTGCCGTCCCGGTTACTGCCGCCCGCACCGTAGGTGATCGACATGTACGCCGGGTCGAACGGCTCGAGCTCACGAATCGACCGCCACAGAACTCCCTCCTCCACGGCGTCCCGCGGGGGAAAGAATTCCACCGAGAACGTGGGCGCCGAGCCGGAGATCCGCGACAGTACCGAGGTCATGTACACAGAGTAACAATCGTCCGCGGACCGGGAATTGTTCCCATGATCCGAGAAGAGATTTACCCCGCGCGCGAGCGCGTGCCGGTGACGACGGACGATAGGCGCGTGACCGACACAGATCTGCCCGCCGCGGTTCAGCGCGTTCTCGAGCATTTTCTCCAGCGCGCGGGCGGCGGGCTCACCGAGCGAGTGGAACCGTTCGCCGAAGCCGTGGCCGCCCTGCGCGCGTTCGTCCTCAACGGAGGCAAGCGGCTGCGCCCGACGTTCGCGTGGTGGGGTTGGCGGGCCGCGGGAGGTGAAGCCGGCGGCGCGAAGGCGGCCGGCGCGCTGCACGTCGCCGCGTCCCTGGAACTGATCCAAGCGTGTGCGCTGATCCACGACGACCTCATGGACGCCTCGGCGATCCGGCGTGGCGCGCCGACGGTCCACGTAGCATTCGCCACCAAGCACGAGCAGGAGGGCTGGATCGGTACGCCGGAAGGCTTCGGGCTCTCGGCCGCGGTGCTGATCGGCGATCTGGCCCTGGTGTGGGCCGACGACATGTTCGCCTCGGCCGACCTGCCCGCGTCCGCTCTCGAAGCCGCCCGCCCGGTCTGGCGAGCGATGCGCACCGAGGTCCTGGCCGGCCAATATCTCGACGTACACACGCAAGCCACGGGCGACGCCAGCCCGGAGGCTGCCCTCCGCGTCAGTGAGCTGAAGACGGCGGCCTACACGGTCGCGCGGCCGCTGGAGCTCGGGGCGCGGCTGGCCGGCGCCGACAACGAACTGACCGCGGCGCTGCGATCGTTCGGCACCGACATCGGCGTGGCCTTCCAATTGCGGGACGATCTGCTCGGGGTGTTCGGCGATCCCGACGTCACCGGCAAACCCGCTGGTGACGACCTGCGCGAGGGCAAGCGGACGCTGCTGGTGGCGCTCGGCATCGAACGAGCTCGCGAGCAGGGCCGATCCGGCGAGGAACGAGCCATCGCCCACGCCGTCGGCAACGCCGAGCTGACCGAGGAAGCCGTCCAGGCGGCACGGCGGGCGCTCGTCGACGTCGGGGCCGTGGACGCGGTCGAACAACGCATCACCGAGCTCACCGAACGCGCCCTGGCCACCCTGCGCCGGGCCGACATCGACGAGCCTGCGGCGTCCGAACTGATCAAGCTCGCGCACGCGGCCACCCAGCGTCGCAAGTAACCGTGAGTTGATCACCATCACACACCGCGGGCGTACGGTGAAAACATGACGCCTACCGCGAACAAGCCCATTCGCATCGCACTGCAGCTGCAACCGCAGCACGCCGAGTACGCCGACATCCGCCGCACGGCGAGCGAGGCCGAGGACCTGGGCGCCGACATCGTCTACACCTGGGATCACTTCTATCCGCTCACCGGCGACCCGGACGGCAAGCACTTCGAGTGCTGGACCATGCTCGCCGCCTGGGCCGAGAGCACGTCGCGGGCCGAGATCGGGGCGCTGGTCACGTGCAACAGCTACCGCAACCCCGAGCTGCTCGCCGACATGGCCCGCACCGTCGACCACATCAGCGGCGGCCGGCTCATCCTGGGCATCGGCGCAGGCTGGTTCCAGAAGGACTACGACGAGTACGGCTACGAGTTCGGCACCGCGGGCAGCAGGCTGAACGACCTGCGTGACGCGCTGCCGCGCATCGAGAAGCGGCTCAGCAAGCTGAACCCGCCGCCGACCAGGCACATCCCGCTGCTCATCGCGGGCGGTGGCGAGCGCAAGACGCTGCGCATGGTCGCCGAGCGAGCCGACATCTGGCACGTCATCGGCGACGTGGACGTGGTGGAACGCAAGAGCCGCATCCTCGACGAGCACTGCGCCGCGGTCGGCAGGGACCCGAACGAGATCGAACGCGCGGTCTTCGTTCGCGGCGAGCCCGGTGACAACGCCGAGCGGCTGTTGGAGCTGGGCGTCACTCAGTTCGTGCCCTCGACGACCGGGCCGGACATGGACCTGTCGAGCCTGCGGGCCTGGCTGAAGTGGCGCGACAGCCTCTCCGCCTGAGCACCGCGACACGCCGCCGGGCGTCGATCAATGCCCGGCGGCGTTGTCGTGTCCGACGGCCGCGGGAATGGGAATCGCTGCTAGAAGGCCAGCGCCTGGGCGCGCCGCTTGACCTCGGTGCCGTGGTTGGTGCGCAGCGCGTTGATCGGCGTGACCCCCGGCAGGCTGTCGTCCGCGGCGAACAGCCAGCGCAGCATCTCGGTCGGGGTGAAGCCGGCGTCCGCGAGCACGGTCAGCGTGCCTGCCAAACCCTTGACCGGACCGTTGTCGCCGATGAAATCCGCAGGGATCAGTATTTCCCCGTCGCGTTTGACGGCGATCAGCTGGCCGTCCCGTAACAACTGGCGCAGCTTGCCGGTGGAGATTCCGAGTTTCGCGGCCGCATCGTCAAACCCGATGACGCCAACTTCCGGACCCAATACGTCATCGGCGATTGGTATCGCTCCCACGGTGTCAGCGTGCCACAGACGGCCCCCGGATACCATCGGCAGCTGTGACTGGACGGGACGCCACCCTGGTTGGAGCACTCCTCGATCATCGCTACCTGGTGACCGGAGTGCTGGCTCGCGGTGGCATGTCCACCGTCTATCGCGGCCTGGACACGCGGCTGGAGCGGCCGGTCGCCATCAAGGTCATGCACCAGCAGTACGCGGCCGACCGCAGTTGGGCGCAACGCTTCCAGCGTGAGGCCCTCGCCGCCGCCAAGGTGCACCACCCGAACGTCGTCGGCGTCTACGACCAAGGTGTCGACCACCGCGGTGACCAGGCGCACGCGTTCCTGGTGATGGAGCTGGTCGACGGTGGCACGCTGCGCGACCTGTTGGAGCAGCGTGGTGTCCTGTCCCCCGCGCTGGCCGTGTCGATCACCGAACAACTGCTGGCCGCGCTGGCCGCCGCCCACCGCGCCGGGCTGGTGCACCGCGACGTCAAGCCCGAGAACGTGCTGTTGGGGCAACAGGAGGATCCGCAGTACGGCACGGTGAAGGTCGCCGACTTCGGCCTGGTCAGAGCGATCGCAGGCGCGGGAACCACCAGCTCCAGCGTCATCCTCGGCACGGTGGCCTACTTGTCTCCCGAACAGGTGGAGACCGGTGAAGCCACCGAGCGCAGCGACGTCTACTCGGCCGGTCTGCTGCTGTACGAGATGCTGACCGGCAAGCCGGCGTTCTCCGGGGACACCGCCCTGTCGGTGGCGTACCAGCACGTCAACGCGGACGTCCCGAGCCCGCGGTCGATGAACCCGGACGTCCCCCAGGCCCTGGACGAGCTGGTCATCCGGGCGACCCGCCGCGATCCCCGCCTGCGACCGAAGGACGCCGCGGAATTCCTGACGGAGCTGCGCGCAGTCCGCGACGAGACCGGACTTCCCGCGGTGCCGGTGCCCGCGGTTCCGCCGCCGGACACCGGTGATCCGTCCGTGGAGGCCACCGTCCCGGCGATGAATCCGATCCGCACGGGGTCCCGCAACGACACCCTGCTCCAGTCGTCGGTGGTGCACGACGCCCGGCCGCCGGTCGACGAGCAACCCCGCGGTTCCTCCCGCCTGCGGATGGCGTTCTGGGCCGCGGTGTCCCTGCTGGTCGCCGGGCTGGTCGGGGTCGGCATCTGGGTCTTCATGCAAGCGGGCGCGGTCACCGTGCCCGACCTCGCCGGCGTGGACCGCAACCGTGCGCTGGAGATGCTGCAGACCGCCGACTTGAAGGCGAAGTTCGTCGAGAAGCGGCACAACAGCATCGCGACCGGTCTGGTCATCGAGACCGAACCTGCGGCGGGCGCGGAAGTCACTACCGGCGACACCGTCACCGTGCTGGTGTCGGCGGGCAAACCGACCGTGCCCGACATCGCGGAAGGCACCCCGCGGGCCGAGGCCGAACAGGCCATCGCGGCGGTCGATCTGAAGCCGGTGCACAACTCCTCGGCCGACGAGTACCACCCGTCGGTGCCCGAGGGCGCGGTGATCCGCGTGCAGCCGGAACCGGGCACCAAGCTCGACATCGGCGAAGAGGTCAACCTGGTGCTGTCGAAAGGTCCGCCGCCGGATCCGGTACCGGACGTGACCGGGTTGACCAAGGAGGAAGCGTTCGCGCGCCTGCAAGCGGCCGGTTTCCAGCCGGTCGACGGCGGCACCGAGTTCTCCCCTGACGTCGATGGCGGCAAGGTGATCCGCACCGAGCCAGGGCCGAACGAGACACCGACGGACACCACGGTGAAGGTGATCGTGTCCAATGCCGTGACGGTGCCGAACCTGGTGGCCAAGCCGGTGAAGCAGGCTCAGCAGATCGTCGGTGGGCTGGGACTCAAGCTGAAGGTGGAGAAGGGCCGCGGCAACAAGCGATTGTCCATCGTCTTCGCGCAGGAGCCCGGCGCCGGCGGCCGGGTCGAGCCGGGCGGAACCGTCCGGGTGAAGACCATCCCGTAACCGTCCGTCGCGTTTTCCTCGCGCCAGGTACGGGTATGCCTGGCGTGACAAGGAGGCCGTGATGGACACATCAACCGTCGTTTGGATCATCGTGGCGGTGCTGGTCGTACTGGCCATTGCCGCGCTACTGGCCATGCTGGCCCGTCGTTCCCGGGAGCGGAAGACGCAGCAACGGCAGGAAGAAGCCGTGCGGCAACAGCGCGAAGCCGAGGAGCGCGCGGTCGAGGCCCGTCGCAGGGACGCCGACGCAGCCGAACTGCGCGCCAAGGCGCTGCGGGAACAAGCGGACGCCGACGCCATGCGGCAACGCGCCCAGCAGAACCTCGCGGTGTCCGAGCAGCACGCCGCCGAAGCCGAGGCGGAACGGAAAGCGGCCGCCGAACAGGAAGCCAAAGCCCGTAAGGTACTGCCGGACGACCACTCGGCGAACCGGCCGGAGCCGACACCGAACAGGGACTGGCACGACCCGCAGCCGCCGCCGAACACGGCTGCGCCCGCCGGGGACCCGGGCACGCATGCCGACGGGGCGGCCGCACCCGGCGCGGGAATGCCAGGGCACGAGCCGCCCCAGCAGCAGGCCTACGACCCGGACCCGCGCACGGTTCCGCAAGGCACCCCACAGGTGACACCGGAAGCCGTGCCGCCAGAACAAGCAGGACCCCCTGGGCGGCACACCCGTTGACGGTCTCCAGCCGTCGACTACCTGCAGAAACGAAGCTGTCCGCAGCTACCACGCGTAGCTGCGGACAGTTCTGTTCTCGGCCCGGTCAGGCCCGATCGGCCTTGTCCAGGTACGCCCGCATCCGTTCCAGGTAGTTCGCGGCGTTGCGCTTGATCTGCTCTCGCTCCTGATCGGTGGTCGGCCTGCGCACCTTGCCGGGTACCCCGGCGACCAGAGAGCCAGGCGGCACGACGGTCCCCTGCGTCACGAGAGCCCCTGCCGCGACGATCGAACCCGATCCGACCACGGCTCCGTTCATCACGGTGGCGTTCATGCCGATCAACACGTGGTCCTCGATCGTGCACCCGTGCACCACCGCACCGTGCCCGATGCTGACCCCCTCGCCCACCCGGCACGGAAAACCGGGGTCGGCGTGCAGGACGCAATTGTCCTGCACGTTGGAGCCACGACCGATGTCGATGCGGTCCGCGTCCGCACGGATCACGCAGCCGAACCACAGGCTGGCCCCTGCCGCGATGCCGACCGCCCCGATCACCGTGGCGTTCGGGGCGACCCAGGCACCGGGATCGATCGACGGCTGATGATCGCCGAAGGAAACGTTCATGCCCTCCCCTGTCCGGTCGCGGCACGGCCCGCGGTCCGCGACCGCACAAGAGCGGCCCCGACGACGCGAGTAGAACCACTGAAACGATCGCGCATGGCTCGGCCGCTCCGGCTAGTTACGCAGCATCTCCGCGACGAGGAACGCCAGCTCCAGCGACTGCTGCGTGTTCAGCCGCGGGTCGCACGCCGTCTCGTAGCGGCCGGACAGGTCCAGGTCGGAGATGTCCTGCGCGCCGCCGAGGCACTCGGTCACGTCCTCGCCGGTCAGCTCGACGTGGATGCCGCCCGGGTAGCTGCCCAGCGCGCGGTGCACCTCGAAGAAGCCCTGGACCTCGTCGACGATCCGGTCGAAGTGGCGGGTCTTGTAGCCGTTGGACGACTCGTGCGTGTTGCCGTGCATCGGGTCGCACTGCCAAACCACCTTGTGGCCGGACGCCTCGACCTTCTCCACGATCGCCGGCAGCACCTCGCGCACCTTGCCGTTGCCCATACGGGAGATCAGCGTCAACCGCCCGGGCTCGTTGTACGGGTCGAGCCGCTCGACGTACTCCACCGCCTGCTCGGGCGTGGTCGTCGGGCCGATCTTCACCCCGATCGGGTTGGCCATGATCTCGGCGAACGCGATGTGCGCGCCGTCCAGCTGGCGGGTGCGCTCACCGATCCACAAGAAGTGCGACGAGAGGTTGTACAGCTTGGCGTCCGGATCGCCCGGCCGGTCCAGCCGCAGCATCGCCCGCTCGTAGTCCAGCAGCAACGCCTCGTGGCTGGCGAAGATCTCGGTGGAATGCAGCGACGTGTCCTGCACGCCGCACGCGTCCATGAACCGCAGGCCGCGGTCGATCTCGTCGGCCAGTGCCTCGTAGCGCTCCCCCGCAGGCGACGTGCGCACGAAGTCCTTGTTCCAGTTGTGCACCTGGGCCAGGTCGGCCATTCCCGCGCCGGTGAGCGCGCGCACCAGGTTCATCGCCGCACCCGAGTTGGCGTAGGCGCGGATCATCCTGCCCGGGTCGGGCACGCGCAGCTTCGCGTCGGCGACCAAAGAGTTGACGATGTCGCCGCGGTAGACCGGAAGGCCGAGCGCATCGGTGGCGTTCGACCGCGGCTTGGCGTACTGGCCCGCGATGCGGCCGACCTTGACCACCGGCAGACTCGCACCGTAGGTCAGCACCACCGCCATCTGCAGCAGCGTGCGCAGGTTCGCCCTGATGTGCGGCTCGGTGTTGGACTCGAACGTCTCGGCGCAGTCACCACCCTGAAGCAGAAACGCTTCGCCACGCGCAACCAGGGCCAGGCGCTGACGCAGCCTGTCGATCTCCTGGGGCACGGTGATGGGCGGTACCGACTCCAACACGGTCCGTACCCGACGGACGGCCTCCGGGTCGGGCCACTCCGGCTGCTGCGCGGCTGGCTTGGCCAGCGCCTCGTCCAGCTTCTCGCGCAGCTCAGCGGGCAGCGGCGGCAGCGACGGGAGGTGCTCCATCGGGACGTCAACAGTCCAGTTCACGGGACCATCGTATCGGTCCGTGGGAAACGGCCCGCCGCCCAGCCGCCTATCCCAGACAGTGGACAGGCACGTGCGGCGTCGTGTGAACGACGCCTCACGGTCGCGGCCATCTGTTTTCCTCGTCCGCGCTGGTAATGTCCGAACCGGTCGCATCCGCGACCACCGGGGTGGTCAGCGAAGCCGGTGCGAATCCGGCGCTGTGCCGCAACTGTGTTCGGCGGCTCGCCCGAGCTGCCGTCAGCCAGGTCGCCTGGCCATCTCGGGGCAAGATCCCACCCCCGGCGCAGGGGTGCGGTGACACCTGCAACGCGAGGCGCAGGACTCCGCAGCTCGCCCGGCCGAGTACGAGGGCCACACGAGTGAACTCATCACGGTCTCTTCGCCGCGTTGCCGCGGCCTTTTCCGTTCTCGCTCTGACCATCACCGGTTGTGCCGACAGGGAGCCCGAGGCGAAAGCGGGCTCCGGCTCCGGATTCCCGATCACGGTCACCACACCGACCGGCGACAAGCTGACGCTGGACCGCAAGCCCGAGAAGATCGTGTCGCTGTCTCCCACGGCGACCGAGGTGCTGTACGCCGTCGGCGCGGGTAAGCAAGTGGTCGCCGTCGACGACCAGTCGAACTACCCCGAGGACGCGCCACGCACCAAGCTCAGCGGCCTGACGCCGAGCCCGGAGAAGATCAGCGACTACACACCGGATCTGGTGGTGGCCGCCGACGATGTGAACAACTTGTCCGCCGCGCTGGACAAGGTCGGCATCAAGATGCTGGTGCTGCCCGCTGCGAAGACACTCGACGACGCGTACCGCCAGTTCGAGCTGGTCGGCAAGGTCACCGGTCACGCGGACGAGGGCAAGGACCTGGCCAAGCGGGTCGAGGACGAGATCACCAAGATCGTCAAGGACACGCCGAAGCCGGACAAGCCACTGACCTACTTCCACGAGCTGGACGAAACGCTCTACACCGCGACGTCGGAGACGTTCATCGGGCAGGTCTACGGACTGTTCGACCTGCGCAACATCGCCGACGGGAAGGACCCGTCCGCGCACGGCGGATATCCGCAGCTGTCCGCGGAGAAGATCATCGAGGCCGATCCGGACCTGATCTTCCTGGCCGACACCATCTGCTGCGGGCAGAGCGCGGAAACGGTGCGTAAGCGCCCGGGCTGGGACACGTTGACCGCGGTGAAGAACAACCACGTGTTCGAGATGGACGACAACATCGCGTCACGCTGGAGTCCGCGCGTCGTCGACCTGGTCCGCACCGTCGCCGACGCGGTGGAGAAGGTCGAGGGCGCTGGGTGAGAACCCAGCCGGTGACCCGCTTGCGCGCACGCACGCTCGTGGGCGGGATCGTCGTCTTGCTGGCCACCATGCTGGTGGCCGTCCTGATCGGCGCCGCCGAACTCGGCTGGCAGCGGGTGCTCGCCGAGATCTGGGCGCAGCTGACCGGCGGCATGTCACCGCTGAGTGAGCGGGAGGCGGCGATCCTGTGGCAGCTGCGCGTGCCGCGGGTGATGCTCGCCGGGGCGGTCGGCGCCGCCCTGGCTTCGTCCGGTGCCGCGTTCCAGGGCGTGTTCCGCAACCCGCTGGCGGACCCGTTCCTGTTGGGCGCGGCCGCAGGCGCCGGGATGGCCGCCACCATCGTGGTGGTCTTCGCCCCGGCGCTGACCGCGTGGGCCGGGTCCACCCTCCCGGTCGCCGCGTTCGCCGGTGCGGTCGGCGGTGTCGCCCTGAGCTGGCTGCTGAGTACCTCCTACGGCAGCGTGAGTCCGACGACACTGCTGCTGGCGGGCGTGGCGGTGTCGGCCTTCCTGACCGCCGTGCAGACGTTCGTGCAGCAGCTCAACGCCGACACCATCCGCCAGGTCTACGGCTGGATGCTCGGCGGCCTCGCCATCACGGGCTGGACCGACTTCGTCCGCGTCATCCCGTACATCGCCGCGGCCGCGGTGGTGCTGCTGGTCTGCGCGCGACTGCTCGACGTGCTTGCGCTGGGTGACGCCGAGGCCAGCTCGCTCGGCATACGTCCGGGCCGCCTGCGGCTGCTGCTGATCAGCGCGGCCTCGCTGGCCACCGCGGCCGCGGTGTCGGTCAGTGGGCTGATCGGTTTCGTCGGCATCATCGTGCCGCACTTCATCCGGTTGACCGTCGGCGCGAGCTACCGGGTGATCGTGCCGTTGTCGCTGCTGGGCGGGGCGTCGTTCCTCATCGTGGCGGACCAGATCGCGCGCACGGCCATGCCGGGCGAGCTGCCCATCGGTGTGGTCACGGCGTTCGCCGGCGCACCGTTCTTCATCATCGTGCTGCGACGCAACGCGGAGAAGCTGTGGTGAGCCCGGCCGTCGAACTGCGCACGGTGCGTGCCGGATACCGGGACCGGCTGGTGCTCGACGGTGTCTCGTTGACCGTGTCCGCCGGCGAATGGCTGGCGGTGATCGGCCCGAACGGTGCGGGCAAGTCGACGCTGGTGAAAGCCGTCCTCGGGTTGACGCGACTGGGCGGCGAGGTCCTGCTGGACGGCCGGGACCGCCGGACCCTCTCGGCTCGCGAAGCCGCCCGCATCATCGGCTACGCGCCGCAACAGCCCGCGCTGCCGGGCGGGCTCACGGTCACCGACTACGTGCTGCTCGGCCGCACCCCGCACCTCGGGTTGCTGGCCCGCGAAAGTTCGGCGGACGAGAACGTGGTCGCCGACGTGCTGCGCAGGCTGGACCTCGATCAGCTGGCCGCGCGTCGGATCTCGACGTTGTCCGGCGGCGAACGGCAGCGCGCGGTGCTGGCCAGGGCACTGGCGCAGCAGGCCGAGGTGCTGGTGCTGGACGAGCCGACGACCGGGCTGGATCTCGGGCACGCGCAGGCGCTGCTCGCCCTGGTCGACCGGTTGCGCCGGGAGGACGGCACGACGGTGATCTCGACGCTGCACGACCTGACGCTCGCCGGCCAGTACGCCGACCGGGTGCTGCTGCTCGACGGCGGCGAGATGGTGGCCGCTGGCCCACCCGCGGAGGTGCTCACACCGGAGCGGGTAGCCCGCTACTACGACGCCGACGTCGACGTCGTCACCGTGGGCGGGCGCCAGGTCGTCGTCCCCGTCCGCTCGGACGCGAGCTAGCCGTCACTCCTGCTTGGGCTCGTCCCCGTCGGTGCCCGAGTTCGCGCCGTGGTTGACCGGTTCCGCCTCGGCCTCCGCAGAGTCGTCGTCCTCGGCCTTCTCACCCGGCTCGGTGCCGCGCAGCAACTCGGGCGGTTCGCGGTCGCCGCGCTTGCGTGCCAGGACGAAGTACACGACCGCGCCGAGGAACACCAGGATGGAGACCCACACGTTGACGCGCACACCGAACACGTGCGTGGCCGGGTCGGTGCGCATCATCTCGATCCAGGTCCGGCCGAGCGTGTAGCCGGCCACGTAGAGCGCGAACACCCGGCCGTGGCCCAGCCGCAGCTTGCGGTCGACCCACACGATGACGGCGGCCACCGCCAGGTTCCACAGCAGCTCGTACAGGAACGTCGGGTGCACCACGGCCTCGACGACGCCGTTGGACACGCCACCCAGCCGGTCGGTGATCAGCGGGTTGTCCGGGTCCACTCGTTCGTAGATGACCAGGCCCCACGGCAGGTCGGTCGGGCCGCCGTAGAGCTCCTGGTTGAAGTAGTTGCCCAACCTGCCGATCGCCTGCGCCACCACGATGCCGGGCGCGATCGCGTCGGCGAACGCCGACAGCGGGATGCCCCGGCGGCGGCAGGCGATCCACGCACCGACCCCACCCAGCGCGATGGCGCCCCAGATGCCCAGGCCGCCGTCCCAGATCTTCAACGCGTCCAGCGGGTTCTTGCCCTCGCCGAAGTAGCGATGTGCGTCGGTGATCACGTGGTAGAGCCGGCCACCGATCAGGCCGAACGGCACCGCCCACACCGCGACGTCGACGACGAAGCCGGCGCGGCCACCGCGGGCCTGCCAGCGCTTGTCGCCCCACCAGATGGCGACGATGATGCCTGCGATGATGCACAGCGCGTAGGCACGAATCGGGACCGGGCCGATCTCCCACACGCCACGCGGCGGGCTGGGGATCTCGGCGGGGAACAGCGGCAGGGCCGTCATCAGGCTGGTCACACGCACACCGTAGTCAGGCCCCGGAACGGGCTTGTGACCAGGGGCACCTCAGCGCGGCGAGCGCACGCCTTCGGCCAGTTCGGCGGCCAGTCGTCGGACACCGTCCGTACCGTCGGCTTCGGCCGCCTGGATGAACGCCGAGCCTACGATCACCGCGTCGGCGAAGCCGGCTACCTCGGCGGCCTGCTCACCGTTGCGCACACCGAGCCCGACACCGATGGGCAGCGACGTGTGCTCGCGCGTGCGACGCACCAGCTCCGCGGCACCGGCACCGACCTTGTCGCGCGTGCCCGTCACACCCATGACCGCGGTGGCGTAGATGAAACCGGACGACGCCTTGGCCGTCATCTCCAGCCGCTGATCCGTCGACGACGGAGCGACCAGGAAGATGCGGTGCAGGCCGTGCTCGTCGGAGGCCTTCATCCAGGTGGCGGCTTCGTCGGGAATGAGGTCCGGCGTGATGATGCCCTGACCCCCCGCGGCCGCCAGGTCGCGGGCGAAGGCGTCCACGCCGTAGCGGTGCACCGGGTTCCAGTAGGTCATCACGACCGCCTGGCCGCCGTGGGAACTGATCCGCTCGACCACCTCGAACAGCTGCCGCAGCCGGAAACCCGCGCGCAGCGCCTTGTCGGACGCCGCCTGCACCGTCGGGCCGTCCATCACTGGATCGGAATACGGCACGCCGACCTCGACGATGTCGCAGCCGCCGTCGATCATCGCGGCCAGCAGCTCCTGCGAGCCCTCGAGCGTCGGGTAGCCGGCGGGCAGGTAGCCGATCAGCGCGGCACGACCCTCCGTTCTCGCGCGGGCGAACACCGATTCCAGGCCGGTCATGAGGCGTATCCGAAGTACTTGGCTGCGGTGTCCATGTCCTTGTCGCCGCGGCCCGACAGGTTCACCAGGATCATGCCGTCCTCGCCCAGTTCCTTGCCCAGCTTGATGGCGCCAGCCAGCGCGTGCGCCGACTCGATCGCCGGGATGATGCCCTCCGTCCGGGACAGCAGCTGGAACGCGTGCATCGCCTCGTCGTCGGTGACGGCGGTGTACTCGGCGCGCCCGGTGTCCTTCAGCCACGAGTGCTCCGGCCCGACGCCCGGGTAGTCCAGGCCCGCCGAGATGGAGTACGCCTCGATCGTCTGGCCGTCCTCGTCCTGCAGCAGGTAGGAGAACGCGCCGTGCAGCATCCCGGGGATGCCTTCGGTCAAGGTGGCTCCGTGCTCGCCGGAGTCCAGCCCGTGACCGCCCGGCTCGATGCCGACCAGCCGCACCTCGGGGTCGTCGATGAAGCCGTGGAAGATGCCGATGGCGTTCGACCCGCCGCCGACGCACGCCGTCACCACGTCCGGCAACCTGCCCGCCTTCTCCAGCATCTGCGCCCGGGCCTCGGCACCGATCACCTTGTGGAAGTTGCGCACCATGGTCGGGAACGGGTGCGGTCCCGCCGCGGTGCCCAGCAGGTAGTGCGTGGTGTCGACGTTGGTGACCCAGTCGCGCAGCGCCTCGTTGATGGCGTCCTTCAACGTGCGCGACCCGGTCTTGACCGGGACGACCTCCGCGCCGAGCAGCCGCATGCGGGCCACGTTCAACGCCTGGCGCTGCGTGTCGACCTCACCCATGTAGATCACGCAGTCGAGGTCGAGCAGCGCACACGCCGTCGCGGTCGCCACACCGTGCTGGCCCGCGCCGGTCTCGGCGATCACCCGGGTCTTGCCCATGCGCTTGGTCAGCAGGGCCTGGCCCAGCACGTTGTTGATCTTGTGGGACCCGGTGTGGTTGAGGTCCTCGCGCTTGAGCCACACCTGCGCACCGCCGCAGTGCTGCGCGAACCGCGGCGCCTCGGTCAGCAGCGACGGACGCCCGGCGTAGTCCCGCAGCAGCCGCTTGAACTCGTCGACGAAGTCCGGGTCCACGCGAGCCTTGTCGTAGGAATCCCGCAGCTCGTCCAGTGCGTCGACCAGTGCCTCCGGCATGAACCGGCCACCGTACGGACCGAAGTGACCGGTCTCGTCCGGATCGTGCTTGCCGGGCGCGTGCAGGTCGACCTTCTCCGGCGGGTCGACCGCGGCCGGGTCACGCCGCGTGGTCACCGTGCCGGCCTCGGACACGCCGGGTGCGATCCCGCGGTCACCAGCTGCACCAGTGCCGCCTTCGGGTCGCCGCTGGCGACCAAGCCTTCGCCGACCAGCACCGCGTCCGCGCCGTGACCGGCGTACGTCATCAGATCACCGGGACCGCGCACGCCGGACTCGGCCACCTTGAGCACCTGGGGCGGCAGGCCGGGCGCGAGCCGCGCGAACACGTCGCGGTCGACCTCGAGCGTGTGCAGGTTGCGCGCGTTGACACCGATGAGCTCGGCACCGGCCTCCAGCGCACGGTCGCACTCTTCGGCGTTGTGCACCTCGACCAGGGCGGTCATGCCGAGCGACTCGACCCGGTCCAGCAGCGACACCAACGCGTTCTGGTCCAGTGCCGCCACGATGAGCAGCACCATGTCGGCGCCGTGCAGCCGCGCCTCGTGCACCTGGTACGGGCTGACGATGAAGTCCTTGCGCAGGATCGGGACGTCGACCGCTTGGCGCACCGCGGCCAGGTCGGACAGCGATCCGCCGAACCGCCGCTGCTCGGTCAGCACGCTGATGGCGCGCGCACCCGCGGCGGCGTAGTCCGCGGCCAGCGCCGCCGGGTCGGGGATGTCGGCCAGCTTTCCCTTGGACGGACTGCGCCGCTTCACCTCGGCGATGACGCCGATGCCGGGCTCCTTCAGCGCGGCCATCGCGTTGCGCGGCTCCGGCGCCTTGGCTGCTCGCTTCTTCAGCTCCTCCAGCGGCATCGCAGCCTCACGCTCGGCGAGGTCGGCACGCACGCCGGCGATGATGTCCTCGAGCACGCTCACCGGCAGGCCACCCGCACTAGCAGCTGTCGTCCGTCGCTCGCAAGCACGATCACCAAAACCTTCCCTTCCCGCGCCCAGAATGCTACCCGCGAGGGTGGGCGCTCCCGGGTCCGGGGTCGCCCCCGCCTCAAGCCTCGAACCGAACAGCTGGGTGTGCCGTCAATCGTCGTCGGTCGGGTCTTTGCCCTCGGACAACGCCGTCCAAAGATCGTCGGTCCGGCCAGTGTCCTTCCTCTGCTCGGCACGCTGCGCAGCGGGGGCCTCATACCGGCTGCCCAGCCGCGGCAGCCGGTGTCCGCGCGCCACCAGCAGCCCGCCCGCGCCCCCGGTCAGCAGGCCGCCGAGCAGGGCGATCACTGGTCCCATACCGAACAGTTCCGCGTCGACGACGGCCAGCACGCACGCGGCGACACCGACCACGACCAGCACACCGCCCAGCAGTCGTCTGCCGACCGCGCGCAGCGCGAACATGGCGCCGACGGAGGCCAGAACGAGCAGAGCCAGCGGAGTGGGCCACGCCAGGTCCTGCTCGTCGTCCGACCACACCAGCCTGCCCGCACCCCACAGCGCCGCCGCGCCGAGCACCAGCGCGACGGTCACCGTCCACATCAGGCGTTTCACGGCTCTCGCATCGTCTCCGCGGCGGCCACGGCCGACAGCACGGTCCGCGCCTTGTTGAGCGTCTCGTTGTCCTCGTAGTCCGGGTCCGAGTCCGCGACCACGCCCGCGCCCGCTTGCACGTACGCGACACCATTTCGCATCAACGCGGTGCGGATCGCGATGGCGGTGTCGGCGTCACCGGCGAAGTCCAGGTAGCCGACGACACCGCCGTAGAGCCCACGCCGGGTCGGTTCGAGGCTCTCGATCAGCTCCATCGCGCGCACCTTCGGCGCCCCGGTCAGCGTGCCCGCCGGGAAGCACGCCGCCACGGCGTCGAACGCCGTCTTGTCGTCGGCGAGCAACCCGGTCACGGTCGACACGATGTGCATGACGTGCGAGTACTTCTCCACGGTGAAGAAGTCGACGACGTGCACCGAGCCGGGGCGGCACACCCGGCCCAGGTCGTTGCGGGCCAGGTCGACCAGCATCAGGTGCTCGGCACGCTCTTTGTCGTCGGCCAGCAGATCCTTGGCCAGCAACGCGTCTTCTTCCTCGTCCGCGCCGCGCCACCGCGTCCCGGCGATCGGGTGCGTCGTGGCCCGGCCGTCGCGGACCGTCACCAGGGCCTCCGGACTCGAGCCGACGATGTCGAACCCGTCGAGCCGGAGCAGGTACATGTACGGGCTCGGGTTGGTGTTGCGCAGCACGCGGTAGACGTCCAGCGCGTCCGCCTCGGTACGCATCTCGAACCGCTGGGACGGCACGACCTGGAACGTTTCACCGGCATGCACCGCCTCGACGACCTCGTGTACCACCTTGTGGAACTCGGCCTTGTCGCGGCGCCGGGTGAACTCCGGCTCCGGACGGTGGAACGACACCGCGGTCGGCGGGGCGTGCGTGTCCAGCTCCCGGGTCATCTCGTCCAGCCTGCGCACGCAGTCGTCGTACGCGGCGTCGACACGCTTCGGCGAGTTGTCCCAGTTCACCGCGTTGGCGATGAGCGTGACCGTGCCCTCGTGGTGGTCGTAGGCGGCCAAGTCGGTGGCCAGCAGCATGATCAGCTCGGGCAGCCGCAGGTCGTCCTCGGCCAGCTCCGGCAGTCGTTCCAGCCAGCGGACCGCGTCGTAGGCCAGATAGCCGACCAGCCCACCGGTCAGCGGCGGGAGGTCAGGCAGCGGCTCGGTGCGCAGCGCGATCAGCGTCTCGCGCAGCACCTCGAGCGGGTTGCCTTCGGTGGGCAACCCGACCGGTGGCGTACCCAGCCACACCGGACGCCCGTCCTGCACGGTCAGCGCGGCCGGGCTGCGCACACCGACGAACGACCATCGCGACCAGGACTGCCCGTTCTCGGCCGATTCGAACAGGAACGTTCCCGGGCGGTTCGCGGCGAGCTTGCGGTACAGCGAGACGGGGGTTTCCGCGTCGGCGAGCAGCTTGCGCGTCACCGGGATGACCCGGCGGCCCTGCGCAAGCTCGCGGAACTCGTCCCTGGTCAAGCCCACCGCGCCGAGCGGTGTGCGGACTGAGTTGCTGTTGGCCACGTCGGCCATTCTGCCGGTGACGTCTTCCGCGGCGTGCACCGCCTCACATCGCGACAGAATTCAACCCTGGTGGAAATACCCGGGCCCGAAGCGCCATGATGGCGGTGTGTCCGGACCCGAATCGCGCAAACGCCGTGGCCGCCGCCCCGGCGGCGAGGACACCCGTGCCGCCCTGATCACGGCCGCGCGGGAAGTCTTCGCCGAGTCGGGCTACGACGGCGCGACCGTGCGCGGCATCGCCCAGCGTGCAGGCGTCGACCCGGCCATGGTCAACCACTGGTTCGGCGGCAAGGAGGGCTTGTTCGGGGAAGCGGTGCTGCAGCTGCCGTTCAACCCCAAGACCATCGCCGACGAACTGGCCAGCGGCGGCATCGACGACATCGGCAAGCGCGCCGTCACCCGGTTCCTGACGGTGTGGGACAGCGCGGGCGGTGGCGTGTTCGCCGCCCTGGTGCGCAGCGTCACCGCCCACGAACAGGCGATCCACGCCCTGCGCGACCTGTTCCTGCGCCACCTGTTCGGCCGCTTGGCCAAGAAGGCCGGAGCGGACGACATCGAGTTGCGCGCGACGCTGTGTGCTTCGCAGATCATCGGCCTGGGCATGGTGCGTTATGTCGCTCAGTTCGAACCGCTGGCGTCGGCGGACATCCCGCGGGTCGCCGCCGCGATCGGCCCGACCCTGCAGCGCTACATCACCGGCCCGTTGGACTGACGTCACTCGTCGGCAAGCAGCACCCGGTCAGCCCCGTCGAAGCAGGTGGGCGTCCCGGTGTGGCATGCCGGTCCGACCTGGTCGACGCGCAGCAGCACGGTGTCCCCGTCGCAGTCGATCCGCACTTCCCGCACGTGTTGTGTGTGGCCGGACTCCTCGCCCTTCACCCACAGCCGACCGCGGCTCCGGGAGAAGTACGTCGCGCGCCGGGTTTCCAGCGTGCGCGCCAACGCCTCGTCGTTCATCCACGCCTGCATCAGGACCGTACCGGACGTGGCATCCACGGTGACCGCGGCGACCAGGCCGTCCGCGTTGCGCTTGAGCCGGTCGGCGATCGCCGGGTCGAGCGTGCTCATCGAACCTCGATCCCTGCGGCACGCAGCGTCTTCTTGACGTCCGGGATGGACAGGTGACCGAAGTGGAACACGCTCGCGGCCAGCACGGCGTCGGCGCCTGCGTGCACCGCAGGCGGGAAGTGTTCGAGTTCGCCCGCTCCCCCGCTGGCGATCACCGGAACCCGGACGGCGGCCCGGACCTTGCGGATCAGTTCCAGGTCGAAGCCCGCTTTCGTGCCGTCGGCGTCCATCGAGTTGAGCAGGATCTCCCCCACGCCGAGCTCTTCGCCACGCACGGCCCACTCGACGGCGTCGATGCCCGTGCCGCGGCGGCCGCCGTGCGTGGTCACCTCGAAGCCGGACGGCGTGCCTTCTGCCCGGCGGGCATCGACGGACAGCACGACGCACTGCGACCCGAACCGCTGGGCGGCCTCCCGCAACAGCTCGGGCCGGGCGATCGCTGCGGTGTTCACGGAGACCTTGTCGGCACCGGCCCGCAGCAGCCGGTCGACGTCGTCGCAGGTGCGGACGCCTCCGCCGACGGTCAGCGGGATGAACACCTGCTCGGCGGTACGCCGGACGACGTCGTAGGTCGTCTCGCGGTCGCCGGACGACGCCGTGACGTCGAGGAACGTCAGCTCGTCCGCGCCTTCGGCGTCGTAGCGAGCCGCGAGCTCGACGGGATCACCCGCGTCCCGCAGGTTCTCGAAGTTGACGCCCTTGACCACGCGGCCGGCGTCGACGTCCAGACACGGTATGACCCGCACAGCTACACCCACGCCGTTTAGCCTACGAGCATGGCGCGCGCGGGCCGGAGGCCGGGACAGACCGAGACACGGGAACAGATCATGGCGGCGGCGCGGAAGCTGTTCGCCGAACGGGGATACGAGGGCACGACGATCCGCGCGATCGCCGCCGAAGCGGGTGTGAACCCGGCGCTGATCCACCACTTCTTCGGCTCGAAGGACCGGGTGTTCACCGAATCGCTGCACTTGCCGGTCAACCCGTACGCGATCGCCGACGTCGTCGCCGACGGACCGCCCGAGCAGGCCGGTGAGCGGCTGTTGCGACTGTTCATCGGAGTGTGGGAGGGGCCGGACTCGCGCAGTCCGTTCCTCGCGTTGCAGCGCTCGGTCGCCTCGTCCGAGCAAGCGGCCCGGATGATGCGGGAATTCCTCCACCGGGTGATCGTCGACCGACTCGGGCCTGCGCTGGGGGTCGGCGAGCTGCGGATGACCGCGATCGGCTCGCAGCTGATGGGGGTGGCGCTGCTGCGCTACATCGTGCAGCTCGAACCGCTTGCGTCGGCCACGCCGGAGGACGTGATCGCGCTGGTCGCACCGTCGATCCAGCAGCACATCGACGCTGGGCGCCAAGCGGCCGACACTTGAGGGCTCGGCGCGCCCCTCGCCCGCACGCGGGGCCCGATGCCGCCGCCTTGACGCCGCCAGGCGCGCCGCGGCCGACCCGCGTTCTACTCAGTGCTCGGCGCGGTCGTCCCGCTCGTCGGTGCCCGGCGCGGTCGTCCCGCCCGTCGATGCCCGGCGCAGCCGTCCCGCTCGTCGATGCCCGGCGCCGCCGCCCCAGTACAACCCCCCGGCAATCCGGCACGACCGTCCCGCCCCGGAACTCCGCGGTTGACACGCCCTCCCGCACGCGCGCAAAATTAAACACATGACTAATTCAGCCGTCGCGGTGAACGACCTCCACGTGCGACGAGGTGGCCGCGAGGTGATCAAGGGCGTCAGCTTCACGCTCGACCGAGGCTCGGTGACTGGCCTGCTCGGGCCGAGCGGCTGCGGCAAGTCGACGTTGCTGCGCGCCATCGTCGGGGTCCAGATCGTCGCCGGCGGAGACGTCACGGTGCTCGGCCTGCCCGCCGGGCACAAGCACCTGCGCCGCCGCATCGGATACGCGACCCAGAACCCGGCGATCTATCCCGACCTGCGAGTCTCCGAGGCCCTGCGGTACTTCGCCGCGGTGCTGGGCGCGCCGGCCGATGACGTCCGGCGGGTGATCGACGAGGTCGGGCTGACCTCGCACGCGAACGCCATGGTCGGCGAGCTCTCCGGCGGTCAGCTCAGCCGAGCGAACCTGGCGGTCGCTCTGCTCGGCAAGCCCGAGCTGCTGGTGCTGGACGAGCCGACGGTCGGGTTGGACCCGGTGCTGCGGGACGAGCTGTGGGCCCTGTTCCGCTCGCTGGCCGGCAACGGCGTCACGTTGCTGGTGTCCAGCCATGTGATGGACGAGGCGAGCCGGTGCGACCACCTGCTGTTGATGCGGGACGGGCGACTGCTGGCCACCGACACCCCGGAAGCGCTGCGCACCCGCACCCAGGCGGAGGACCTCGAGCAGGCCTTCCTGCGACTCATCCGAGAAAGCGAGGTGGCTGCCTAATGTGTTTGTCAAGCAGCGGTAGCCGTGTTTCGCCGGTAGTCGGGTTGGTAGGGCTGACGGGTGCGCAGCAGTGCGTGCAGGACGTTGATGCGTCGTCGGGCCAGCGCGATGAGGGCCTGGTGGTGTCGTTTGCCCTCGGCGCGTTTGCGGGCGTAGAAGGCCTTGCTGGCCGGGTCGCGCTGGA
>Ga0310823_100043_pt1 | contig 231489 bp, 217 predicted proteins | sample P4_ome_3_FD_201316 | JGI IMG/M metagenome (GOLD analysis project Ga0310823, IMG submission 201316) | Sorghum-adapted microbial communities from Joint BioEnergy Institute, Emeryville, California, United States - P4_Day56_Rep3 | ecosystem: Engineered > Bioreactor > SSF (Solid state fermentation)...
CCAGTGCGCCTCGATTCTCAAGAGGGGGCCCTCAGGTATGGCACATCACCTGAAGTGAGGTCTTGCCGTACATCAGCCTATTGATTCACACGGACTCCGTTCGTGCACGATTGGCTGCATCTCGACACCGGGTCCGGGCTGGGTCATGGCGTCATCCTGGCACGTGGTCGGCCGGGGCCGAGGCGTCGACGACCCGGCCGTCGTGCAGCTCGACGAGGAGGTCGGCGCGGGCCATGAGGATCGGGTCGTGGGTGGACACCACCGCGGCGATGCCCTGCTGGCGCACCAGGTCGGCGATGAGGTCCATGATCGTGGCCGCGGTCTCGGAGTCGAGCTGCCCGGTCGGCTCGTCGGCGATGAGCACCCGGGGCTCGCCGACGAGCGCCCGTGCGATGCCGACGCGCTGCTGCTGGCCGCCGGAGAGCTCGTAGGGCCGCTGGGTCGCGTGCTTGCCCAGACCGACCAGCTCCAGCGCCTCGGCGACCCGGCGCTCCCGCTCGGCCACCGGGGTGCCCCGCAGCCGGAGCGGCACCTCGACGTTCTCGGCGGCGGACAGCACCGGGATCAGGCCGAAGGACTGGAAGACGTAGCCGATGAGCTCCCGGCGCACCGCGAGGACGTCGTTCTCCCTCATCTCGGACAGCACCCGCCCGTCGCCGAGGACCACCCGCCCGGACGTGGGGCGGTCCAGGCCGCCGAGGATGTTGAGCAGGGTGGTCTTGCCGGAACCCGAGGGGCCGCGGACCACGGTCAGCGCCCCCGGCATGACCTGCACGTCGACGTCGACGAGGGCGTGGACCTCGGCGGCGCCCTTGCCGAAGACGCGGCTGACCTTCTCGGCGGCGATGAGGTGTGCCGTGTCCCCGGTCATCGCTCCTCCTCCTCGTGCGCGGCCCGGTCGGCCAGGTCGGCCTGGGGGTTGTAGGCCCGGGAGTGCTCGTCCGGCCAGACCCCGACGTGGTCTGTCTCCAGCTCCAGGCGCACCCGGTCGCGCAGGTCCAGCGCCTCGACGTAGCTGCTGGGCAGCTGCAGCCGCCCGGCGCGGTCGATGACGGTGTACTCCTGCGCGACGAGGTGCTCCTGCCCGTGCTCGTCCACGTGGACGGTGCGCAGCACCTCGGTGGAGGTGCGGCCGTCGCGGATCTGGACGGTGCGGCGCACGTGCTCACTGACGGTGGGGTCGTGGGTCACGATGAGGACGGTGACCCCGAGGGTGTCCGAGGCGTTCCGCATCGCCGCGAGCACCTCGGCGGACATGGCGTCGTCGAGCTCGCCGGTGGGCTCGTCCGCGAGGAGCACCGCGGGCTCGTTGGCCAGGGCGGTGGCGATGGCGACCCGCTGCTGCTGGCCGCCGGACATCTCGGGGGGACGGCGGTCGGCCACGTCGCCGATGTCGAGCAGGTCGAGCAGCTCGGCCACCCGCTGGGCCCGCTGCCGGCGCCCGGTGATGACCAGGGGCAGGGCGATGTTCTCCGCAGCGGTGAGGAACGGCATGAGGTTGCGGGAGGTCTGCTGCCAGACGAAGCCGACGATCTCCCGCTGGTAGTGGACCCGCTGCTTGCGGGTCATCGACAGCAGGTTGGTGCCGGCGACCTCGGCGCGGCCGCCGGTGGGGGTGTCCAGCCCGGAGAGGATGTTGAGCAGCGTGGACTTCCCCGAGCCGGAGGCGCCGACCAGCGCGACCACGTCGCCGGGATCGACCCGCAGGTTGAGGCCCTGGAGCGCCTGCACCTCCACGCCCTCGGTGCGGTAGATGCGCACCAGGTCCTCGCACAGGATGTCCGGTCCGCTGTGCTCCCGGGCGGGGGCGGCGGCCGGTTGGGGCGTGCTCACGGTCATGACGGTTCCTACCTTTCCTCACCCGAGCGGAGCTGGCGGGCGATGTCGGACCGGGCCGCGAGGCCGGCGGCGACGAGGCTGGTGGCGAGGAGGATCAGCAGCATGGTCGCGATCACCCCTCCGAAGAGCAGCGGGTCGACGGTGAGGTCGGGCTGGCGGGTGCCGCCGGTCATCGACCTCAGGTCCACCGCGTGGGACAGCAACCAGGGCACCAGGACGCCCACGAGGGCCCCGACCACCGCGGCGGCCAGCACGAGCGGGCCGAGCTCCCACAGGCTCAGCGCCCGACCCTGCCGGGGGGCCAGGCCGAGGGTGCGCAGCACCGCGATGAGCCGGGCGCGGGCGGGCGCGGTGATGAGCTGGACGAGCACCAGCGCGAGGCCGGTGAGGGCCGTGGCCAACGCCACCGCGGTGATGCTGGCCCGGGTCAGCCCCGAGGTGACGGGGGAGGACCGGTAGGTGTCCAGCTCGGCGTCCGGGGTCTCGACGAGCGCGAAACCGCCGAGGGCCTCCAGCACCGCGTCGGCGACCTCGGCGCGGTCCGCCCCGTCCTCGACCGACAGCAGCGCCAGGTTGCCCGGCTGCACGGAGTGGCCCAGGCGCTCCCAGCCCTCGGCGGTGACGACGATGAACGGGTGGGGGGTCGACAGGCCCGGGACCAGGTCGACGTGGCCGACGACCCGCACCTCACCGCCGCCGGACACCTCGGCCAGCCCGCTGCCCTGTGGTGCCGATCCGCCGGTGAGGACCGGCACCGGCACCTCGTCGGAGACCAGCTCGGCGGGCAGCGGGGTGAGCTGGCCCGCGGCCTGCTGGATCTCCCGCAGCGAGGCGTCGACGACCACGACCCGGACCCCGTCGGCGCGGACTGCCCCGGTGAGGTTGACGTTGCTCGCCAGCACGGTGGCGCGGCCCACCTCGGCGACGCCGGGCACCGAGCGCAGCTGCTCGACCAGGGCGTCGTCGGCGGTGGGACCGGTGACCCGCACCTGCGCGCCCGTCGCCTCCCACGCCGCGGTCTCGGCGCCGCGGGTGACCGTCGAGGACATGACGAGGGAGAACACCGCGACGGAGAAGCCGAGGACCACCGCCAGCGCGGGCAGCAGCCCGCCGGAGGGGTCGCGGACCGAACGGGCCGCACCGAGGAAGCCGGTCAGACCGCGGCCCCGCTTGAGGGCGGCCACCACCCCCGACAGCGGGATCGGGTAGACCCGGAGCGTCAGCAGGGCGGCGGCCACCGCCACGAGGACAGGGGTCGCGACCAGCAGCGGGTCCAGGGCCTGCGCGCCGTCCCCCCGACCGCCGCGTCCGAGCAGCTGCCACACGGCGACGGCAGCCAGCGCGAGGACCGCGAGCTCCCCGATCCAGCGCAGCCGCGACCCCGACCGGACCCCGAGGTCGGCGCGGCGCTCGAGGAACCGGACCGAGCCGACCGACAGCAGCAGCGCGGCGGCGGGCACCAGGCCGACGATCCCGGCCAGGAGGTACTCCCCGACGCCGGTGCGGTTGTCCCGGACCAGGCCCGCCAGCCACCAGCCGAGGGCGGCGGCGGGCAGCCCGACGACAAGACCCTCGACGAGGGCGAGCACCCGCAGCTGGGCGTAGCTGGCGCCGCGGGCCAGGGCCAGGCCCAGCGAGCCCGACCGGCGGGTCACGACGAGGCGGGCGGCCAGCGCCAGCACCGCGGCGGCGACGCCGGCCGGGCCGGAGGCCAGCACCGCGAACACCGAGGCGGTCGTGCGCTGCTCCTCGGCGAGGCGCTCGAGCACCGGGATCACCTCGGCGCCGAAGGTCGGGGACAGGTCGGTGCGGACCGGGACCTGGCCGATCGTCCCCACGCTCCCGGCGTCCGGGTCCTGCTCGCGCAGCACGACCGGCCCGGACGTGAAGCCGCGCAGCTGCTGCGCCGCGGTGATGACGTCACCGCCGCCCAGGCTGCCGGGCTCGACCGGCAGCACGAACCGGTACTCCATGATGTGGCCCGGGTCGCCGTCGGTGCCCGGGTTCGCCGGGCTCAGGTATGCCGCGACGAAGGCCTGGGTGCCGATGTTGCCGTCGAAGAGCTCACCGACGGAGAGGGCGTTGGGTGCGTGGTCCCAGTAGCTGTCGTCGGGGTCGACCGGCGCGAAGGTGCCGGCGAGCAGGAGGGGGCCGCGCTGCTCGCCGACCTCCCACTGCAGCCTGTCGGCGGCCTCGGCGGAGACGAGGACCTCGTAGGCCTCGGTCCCGTTGCACTCGCCGAGGTCGGGGACCTCGTCGCCGAACCGGTAGAACTCCTCGTTGAGCGGGAAGCACGGGCTCGGCCAGTCGCCCTCGACGAGGCTGACCCGCTCCTCCAGGTCCGGGGCGACCCGCAGCTGCGCCTGGGCCCGGGCGTAGTCCTCGACCACCGGCGGGAACGCGTAGGGGGCCTGCATCTCGCCGTAGAAGTACCCGGGCCGCAGCAGCGACCGCAGCGGCTCCGGCTGGCTGGCCGGCAGCCCCCGGACCGCCTCCTGCAGGGAGCCCCAGACCTCCTCGGCCGGGCGGGGCGGGCCGAACTCCACGGCGGTCCCGCTCAGGCTGGCGACCGCGACGAGGTCGCGCTGCTGCGCCGACAGCGGGGACAGCACGTGCGCGACCTGGCGGGCGTTCATGTCGTCCATGACCCGGGGGGTGAGGACCGCGACCACCGTCACCACGAGGACGACCGCGGCCATGAGCACGCTGACCCACGGGTCCGCGAGGACCTGGCGCACGGCCAGTCCCGCGGCGCCGGGGACCCGTGCGCCGGAGTGCCTGCCCCGCTCCCGCGCGGTCACCGGACCTCCTCCCGGTAGGTGTTGTCGAGCGCCTGGGCGCGCACCCGCGTCGCGACCGCGACCGCGGTGCCGGCGACGGCGACGAGCAGGAGCCCCAGCAGGGCCAGCCACAGCGGGAGCTCCAGCCGGAGCGTCGCCTGGAGCGGCACCTGCCCGGTCAGCGTCGTCGACGTGGCCAGGTCTGGCACGACCAGGGCCGAGACCAGCCACCCGGCGAGCAGGCCCAGGCCCACGGCGCCGAGGACGACGCCGAGGAGCTCCAGGGCACGGGACAGGGCCTGGCCGCGCGGCGTCATACCGAGGGCACGGAGCACGGCCACCTCGGCGCGACGCGCGGTGAGGAGCGTGGTGGTGACGGCGGCGATACCGGTGGCGGCCAGCAGCACCGCGCCGGTCGAGGCGACCCAGAACACCAGGCGGACCGCGGCGGCGGCGTCGGTGACCGCGACCGTCTCGGGCCCGGCGACCTCCTCGATGCCGGGCACCGACTGGAGGGCCGCCACCGTCGCGTCGGGGTCGTCGGTGGCGAACCACAGCTCGGACGGCACCGGGATCCGCTGCCCGGCCTCGCTGAACCGCGCGGTGAGGCGGGTCGAGTCGAGGAGCACGGCGTGCGGCTCCAGGGTCCCCGGGACGGCCTCGACCAGGGCGGCGATGCGGACCGGGACCGTGGTGTTGAGGATCCGCAGCTCCAGCTCGTCGCCGACGGCCAGCGCGTTCGTCCCGGCCAGCTGCGACGTCACCGCCACGGGCAGTGGGCCGGCGTCCTCCGACGCGGGAGGACCGACCTGGACCTGCCGGGTCTCGTTGTCCCCGGCCACGCGGAACACGCTGGCCCGGTCGGCCCCGGTGGTCCCGGTGACGACGAGGCGCCCCGCCGCGCGGTCGTGCTCCACGGTGAGGTCGGTGGAGCCCGGCCCGACCGGTGGCATCTCCACCAGCTCAACGTCACGACCGAGGTAGTCGGCCGGTTCGGTGGTCGACGTCATCTCCGGGGCCTGCCAGGCCAGGTCGGCGTCGGTGAGCAGGTTGTGGCCGTCCTCGGTCTCCAGGGCGTCCACCGACACCGTGAGCTCGTAGGGGTAGGCCGGCTGCGGCAGCTCCAGCCACATCCCGTCCAGGGTGCGGCCGGTCCCGGCCGGCAGCGGGACGGTCACCGCGGTGGTCACCGTCTCCGGACGGGTCTCCACGGTGATGTCGCCGAACAGCTCCTCGAGGTCGAGGTCGGCGTCCTCGTCCTCCCACCGGGACTGCTGCAGCTGGGAGACGCTGTTGGACAGCGTGATGCGCAGGTCGACCGGGGCCGCCTCGAGCACCTGCGTGCCCAGGCCGCCGTCCTGGGTGATCCGCAGCCGCGGCGTCACCTCGGTGGCGGCTCCCTGGAACGCGAGGTCGACGATGTTGCCGAAGAGCAGGTTGGCCAGCTGCTGGTCGGTCAGCTCGGAGGTGCCCTGCACGCGCAGCTCGGTGACCGGGTCCGCCAGCACCCGGGTGACGAAGGCGTTGAGACGCCGGGTCTCGTTCGTCACCACGGACTCGGGGACCGAGGTCGACACCGTCAGCTGCAGGGTCAGGGTCTGCGCACCGTCGGGCAGCGGGATCCGGCCCGCGTCGGTGGCCGAGGTGGCGCCGAGCGCGGGCACCACCTCCGCCGGGTCGAGGACCTCCTCGGGGACCGTGGCGACCTCGAGCCCCTCCGCCAGCGGCATCGCGGTGACCGCGACCTCGGTCGGGCCGACCTGGGTGCGGTCCTGCCAGACCGGCACGGAGGCGGTGGCCGGCACCTCGGACACGTCGGGCAGCGCGACGAGGGCCCGCGGGGACGTCGGCGCGTCGGCCACGCCGGCCCGCACCTGCGCCCCCTGGGCCAGCCCGCTGAGGTTCTCCCGCAGCTGGGCCGAGGTGGCGGCATACGCCGAGGCCAGGGTGGTGGAGCCCACGGCGAGCACGGTGAGGACGACCGGCACGGCGTACATGACCAGCCGGCGCGACACCTGCGCGGCGGCCAGGTGCCCGCCGAGCCGGGGCCGGGCCCGGGTGACCACCTCGACGACCCGGCTGGCGGGGCCGAGGAGCGCCATCGCGAGGACCGCGGCGGCGGCGAGCAGGAGGGCGGGGGCGGCGCCGGCGACGAGGTCGGTCGACAGCCCGCTCTCGTCGCGGACCAGCGGGGAGCCGTAGCGGCGCAGCTGCCACCACGAGAACAGCGCCGCGGCGGGCACCAGGAGCAGCGCGCCGAGCGTGGTGGCCTGCCGGGCGCGACCGGACCGGTCGGCGCCCGCGGCGCGGACGCCCAGCGACCGGGCCTGCAGCCCGGCCACGGTGACCAGGGCCACGAGGACCGCGAGGCCGGTGCCGATCCCGGTGGAGACGATCGTGTCGGCCTGCTGGTCGCCGGCCTCCACCCGGCCCACGACGACGAGCGCGAGGCCGATGCCGATCGCGGTGGCGACCACGGTGACCGCGAGCGCCTCGACCGCCGACCAGACGACGAGCTGCCGGCGCGAGGCGCCACGGGCGACGAGCACCTCCACCTCGGGGGCCCGGGCGGTCGCCTGCAGCCGGGCGATCTGGACCACCGCGATGATGCTGACCAGGAGCAGGAGCAGCACCGGGATGACGTTGAGTGCCCGGGCGGTGGCGAGGTTGCTCGCCGCTGCCGCGGTCGTCGGGGCCAGGTCACCGTCGACGGTGACCCCGCGGACCTCGACGCCGGGCACCTTGAGGTCGTCGCGCAGCGCGGCGGCCGCCGAGGCGAGGCGGGGCATGTCCTCGGGGCGGATCTGCGCGGCGTCCGGCTGGACGGTCCACTGCACGAACGGCGCGTCGCCGAACCGGGTCATCGCGGCCTCGGCGACCACCAGGGGACCCACCTCGCCGCTCTCCCGGGAGCCGGCGACGACGAGCGGGTCGCCGAACCAGAACGCGTCCTGGGTGCTCGCGGGTCGCCACAGCGCCTCGACGACCACCGGCGTCTGCCCGACGGTCAGGATGTCCCCGACCCTGACGCCCCAGCGCTCGGCCACCGCCGCGTGGAGGGCCCCGGGCACCGGGTCGCCGTCGGCCTGCGGCCAGGTGCCCTCGACGACCTCCACGCGGGTGCCGAACTCCGGGTCCTCCGGGGTCAGGGAGGGACTGGCGAGGACGACGACGCGCTCCTCGTGGTCGCTCACCGGGCGCGGCTCGCTGACCAGGGTGCGCTGCACCCGGACCGAGGTCGGGCGGAACGCCGCGTCGATGATCTGCCGGGCGCCGCGGTCCTGGGCCGCGGGGTCGTCGGCGAGGCGGGTCTGGACCCGGATGCCGGCCTCGGTCGGGACGGCGTCGGTCAGCGCCTGCCGCGCCGCGACGGTCGCGGCAGCCTGGCTGTACCCGAGGGTGCCGGCGATGATCGCCACCGCGGCGGCAGTGAGCGCGAGGATCGTCGTGAGCAGGCCGAGGCCCGCCTGGGCACGCCTGAGCACCAGCCTCAGCGCACCCATGCCACCTCCACTCCAGGGACTCCCTCGGCGCCGCCCCCCCGGCGACCAGGGGTGACGCTAGAAGCGCCCGTGTCTCCACACAACAGGTTCTTGCACCCTGTGACGCATTCGTGACGGTTTCGTGACCTGCGTCACCGCCCCACGGCACGCGACCTGCCCCGGAACTCGGCCACCACCGCGCCGTCACCCACGCGGGTCACCGTGACGTCGGTGATCCCGCTGCGTCCGTATGACGTGCGCTCCCGGGCGTCCGCCTCCAGCACGTCCCCCCGTCGGGCCGGGGCGACGAAGATGATGTCGCAGCCGGCGGCCACGGTGGTGACGCCCCGGGCGTTGCAGGCCAGCGCGAACGTGGAGTCGGCCAGCGTGAAGATGTAGCCGCCGTGGCAGATGTCGTGGCCGTTGACCATGGTCCCGGTGACCGTCATCCGCGCCCGGGCGTGGCCGAGCCCGTCCTCGAGGCCCACCTCGAGGCACTCGATGCCCAGGTGCGCCGAGGCGCGGTCCTCGGCCCACATGCGGTGGACGTGCTCCAGGTCGGCCACGGTCAGCCCTCCAGCGCCGGGGAGAGGCGGTAGCGGCCGCCGGGGAACGCCCGGTCCAGCTCGCGCAGGTGGGCCGCGACGGTCTCCCGGCCGAGCTCGGCGAGCCACGCGTGGGGGCCCTTGGGGTAGTTGGTGCCCAGCCTCATCGCGGTGTCGACGTCCTCGGCGGTGGCCTCACCGCGGTGGACCAGGTCGACGGCCTCGTTGACGAGCATGGCCAGGGTGCGCGCGACCGGGTCGGTGACGACCGGTCCGCCGACCAGCCTGGCGACCAGCTCCGGGTCGGGGTGCGCGTCCAGGGGGCGCCCCTGCTCGTCATACCGGAAGACACCCCAGCCGGTCTTGCGGCCCAGCCGCCCCGCCGCGACCAGCTCGCGCTGGTAGTCGGTCGGCTCGTACCGCGGGTCCCGGCCGGTCTGCTCCCACACGCTGGTGCCGACGGCGAGGTTGACGTCCTGGCCGATGAGGTCGGTCAGCTCCATCGGGCCCATCCGGAACCCGGCGTGCTCCCGCAGGGCCAGGTCGACGCTGGCGGGGTCGATGACCCCGGCGGCGACCATCCGCTGCGCCTCCCCGTAGAACGGCCGGGCCACCCGGTTGACGATGAACCCCGGCGTCGAGGTGCACCGCACCGGCACCTTGCCCCAGCGGCGCACCAGCTCCGACGCGGCGTCCAGGACGGCCGCGTCGCTGGCGGTCCCGGCGACGACCTCGACCAGCTTCATCAGCGGCGGCGGGTTGAAGAAGTGCAGCCCGATCACCCGGCCCGGGTGGGTCAGGCCCTCGGCGATCCTCGAGATGTCCAGGCTGGAGGTGTTGCTGGCCAGGACGGTGTCGGCGGGCTGGTGCGCGTCGAGCGCGGTGAAGATCCGGCGCTTGACCTCCAGGTCCTCCACCACCGCCTCGATGACCACCCCCACCTGCGGCAGCCTGGTCACGTCCCCCTCGGCGGCGGGACCGACGGTGAGGCGCGCGGCGGCCTCCCGGGCCTGCTCGGCGGTGATCTTGCCCTTGTCCGCCAGCCTGGCCAGCGTCGCCCCGAGCCTCTCGACCGCCTCCGCGGCCGCGCCCGGGCGCGCGTCGACCAGGTGCACCACGTGCCCCGCCTGCGCCGCCACCTGCGCGATCCCCGCGCCCATGGCGCCCGCTCCGATGACCGCTACCGCCGCGTCCTCCATGCCGTCATCGTGCCAGCCGCACGCGCCACCTCGACCCAGCCCTTCCTCACCACCCCCACCCGCGAGCGTCATGCACCTCTCGGAGACGTGTCCGAGAAGTGCATGGACCCTCTTCCTTGTCCACAGTCCGCCCACCACGTGAGCCCGGTTGGGGACATGCTGCGCCGGGTGACCGGCCCTCAGCTGCGACGCAGCGGATCGCACGTCGCCGTCGGATGGACCTCGCTGTCGAGGTCGCGGCTCCCCAGGGCGGTGTCACGACGCCCGAGCCCACCCGCCGGTGATCTCACGCCCGTCGAGGACGCCCTCCGCCACAACCACCTCACCCTCGGTGGTGGCCTGTCCCTGCGCATCCCGGTGCTGGGGCTGCGTCTGGAGGCCGAGGCGTTCCTCGGGCAGGTCGAGGAGGCGCTGCGTGGTTTCCTGAAGGGGCTCCCCGGCAGCCGGGCGCGTCGCTACAGTCGAAGCCTGCATCCCGCGACGAGGGAGCCCCGTGACCACAGCAACGCGCCGCACCACCGGGGCCTGGCGCCCGGTGGTCGTCGGCGCGGTCTGCGGGCTTGCCTGGGGGAGCGGGCTGCGCGGCTGGATGGCCGAGCTGGCCGGCCGCGCCACGACGTTCTCCGCGGGGTCGTTCCTGGCGCTGCTCCTGCCGGCGGCGGTGGTCGGCGCGCTCCTGGGGTGGTCCTGGCACCTGCGACGCCTCGACGCCGGGCGCCGGTGGTGGCTGTCCCTCTCGCCGCTCCTCCTCGGCCTGGCACCCCTGCTCCTGCCGGGAGCCGTCGCGTCGCTGCTCTCGGAGGGACTCGGCGGTGGCGCCCTGTGGGTCGCGGCCGGTGGCGTCCTCTGCAGCCACGCCCTCGGGAGCCACGGCCGCCGCGCCTCCCGCCTGGCCACCGGCGTCCTCGCCCTCGTCGTGGTCGTGGGCACGGGGGTCGCGGGGCCCCTGGTGGCACCCGACACCGACCCGCTGCGCGCCGTCTGGATCGGCCTCTACGGGGCGGTCTTCGTCGGCGTGCTCGCGATGGCCGCCGCCCTCCCGTTCGGCCTGCGCACGTCCCGTGGCCCCAGCGGGCGCGGGATCACCCCGGGCACACCCCGGCCCCCGGATGACGTGAGGACGGTCTGACGTGAGCCTGGATGTGCACGCGTACTGGGACTTCGACGACCCCGCCGGTTCGGAGCAGCGGTTCCGGATCGCCCGGGAGCAGGCCACGTCGGAGGCGGCGCGGGCGGTGCTGACGACGCAGGTCGCGCGGGCCCTGGGGCTCCAGGGGCGGTTCCACCAGGGCCATGCCGAGCTCGCGTCGATCTCCCGGGACGCGCTGGCCGACCCCGAGGTCGCGGCCCGCGCGGCGCTCGAACGGGGACGCCTGCACCGCAACAGCGGCGACCCGGACGGGGCCGAGCCGGCGTTCGAGAGCGCGGCGCGCCTGGCGGAGCAGGCCGGTCTCGGCGACCTCCACGTCGACGCGCTGCACATGCTCGCGCTGCTGCCGGACGACCCTGCGGAGCAGGCACGACGGAACCGCCGGGCCCTGGATGTCGCGCGGTCGAGCGCCGATGCGGGCGCCCGCCGGTGGGTGCCGTCCCTCCTCAACAACCTCGGGATGGCGCTGCACGAGACCGGGGACGACCGGGCGGCGCTGGCCGCGTTCGAGGAGGCGCTGGCCGAGCTGAGGCAGCGGGACGGCGACCCCGGGACGACCCGGATCGCGGCCTGGATGGTCGCCTGGGCCAAGCGTCTCCTCGGCCGGGACGAGGAGGCGCTGCAGGAGCAGCTGGCGCTCGCGGCCGAGCACGAGGCCGCCGGCACCAGCGACCCCTACGTCCACGACGAGCTCGCCGAGCTCTACACCGCCCGTGGTGACCGGGCGGCGGCGGAGCAGCACCGGGCAGAGGCGGAGCGGCAGCGGAGTTAGGGTGCGGGTGTGACTGAGACTGCAACGGCGCACGACCTGCTCGAGAAGCACCAGGGCGTCCTGGAGGAGGCGGCGGCCGCGCTCGCCGCCCGGTCCTACTACAGCCGCTACCCCGAGTCCCCGTCGCCACGCGTCTACGGCGAGGCCGCGGCCGAGAAGGGGCAGCAGGCGTTCGAGGGGGCGCGCAACGCGCCCTACAGCCCCCTGGCCGACCAGCCGGGCACCGGCAACGAGGTGGGCTCGGAGCGCTCCCCCTACGGCCCGGAGCTGGGCGTCCGCTACCTCGAGCTCGACGTCGACAAGGCCCTGCAGGCGGCCCTCGAGGCGATGCCCGCCTGGCGGGACGCCGGTGCCCGCGCCCGCGCGGCCGTGTGCGTCGAGATCATCGACCGGATCAACCAGCGGTCCCACGAGATGGCCCACGCGGTCATGCACACCAGCGGGCAGCCGTTCGTCATGTCCTTCCAGGCCGGCGGCCCGCACGCGCAGGACCGCGCGCTGGAGGCGGTCGTCGCCGCGCTCGTCGAGCAGGAGCGCGTCCCCGCCTCCGTCGTCTGGGAGAAGCCCACCAAGGGCGATCCGATCCGGATGCAGAAGGACTACCGGATCGTCCCCCGCGGCGTCGCCCTCGTCATCGGCTGCAACACCTTCCCCACGTGGAACGCCTACCCGGGGCTGTTCGCCTCGCTGACCACCGGCAACCCGGTCGTCGTCAAGCCCCACCCGCGGGCGGTGCTGCCGCTGGCCATCACCGTGTCCATCGCCCGGGACGTCCTCGCCGAGGCCGGCTTCGACCGCGCGCTGGTGCAGCTGGCCGCGGAGGACGACGGGCGGGGCCTGGCGAAGACCCTGGCGCTGCGGCCCGAGGTCGCGATCATCGACTACACCGGCGGACCCGGCTTCGGCCGGTGGCTGGAGACCGAGGCCGCCGCGGCCGGCAAGCTCGTGTACACCGAGAAGGCCGGTCTCAACACCGTCGTCATCGACTCCACCGACGACCTCAAGGGGATGCTGGGCAACCTGGCGTTCTCGTTCAGCCTCTACTCGGGCCAGATGTGCACCGCCCCCCAGAACGTCTACGTCCCCGCGGACGGCGTCGACACCGACGAGGGCCACCTGTCCTTCGAGGACCTCGCCGGCCGGCTCGCCGAGGCGGTCTCGGCGTTCAACGCCGACGACAAGCGCGCGGTGGAGATCCTCGGCGCGATCGTCAACGACGACGTGCGCGGGCGGGCCACCGACGTCCCCGGCCTGGCCGCAAGCCTCGGCGGCGAGGTCGTCCTGGACAGCCGCCCGGTGGCCCACCCGGTGTTCCCCGACGCCACGGTGCGCACCCCCGCCCTGATCAGCGTCGACGCCGGCAACGAGGCGGCATACACCCGCGAGTGCTTCGGCCCGGTCGCCTTCGTCATCCGCACCGGGTCCACCGACGACTCGCTGGACCGTATGACGCGCACCGTCGCCGAGCACGGTGGCATGACGGCGTCGGTGTACTCCACCTCCGAGGACGTCCTCGAGCGGGCCCGGGAGGCGGCGGCCCGCGCCGGGGTGGCCCTCTCGGAGAACCTCACCGACGGGATCTACGTCAACCAGACGGCCGCGTTCTCCGACTACCACGGCACGGGTGCGAACCCGGCCGCCAACGCGGCCTACACCGACGCCGCGTTCGTGGCCAACCGGTTCCGCGTCATCACCAGCCGCCGCCACGTGTGACCGACCGGCGCGACCGGTTCGCCGGCATGGGGCCGCAGGAGCGGGCGGCGTTCATCGCCCGGCTCAACGCGACGCTGCCCACCAAGCGCGTCATCGCCCAGGGGCTGATCCGCGACGGCGCCGGGAGGGTCCTGCTCTGCGAGCTCACCTACAAGCTCGAATGGGACCTGCCCGGCGGCGTCGTCGACCCGGGCGAGTCCCCGGCGACCACCCTGGCCCGCGAGGTGCGCGAGGAGCTCGGGCTGGAGGTGGAGGCCGGCCCGCTGCTGTCGGTGAACTGGCTGCCGCCGTACCGGCAGTGGGACGACGCGCTGCTGCTCGTCTTCGACCTCGGGGTGCGCCCGGACGTCACGGACCACCTGGTCCTCCAGCCCCGGGAGATCCGGGCCGTCCACTGGGTCGGGCGGGAGGAGCTGGAGCGGTATGCCGCGCCGTACGTCGTGCGGCACGTGGCCGCCCTGCTGGACGCCACCGAGGGGCACGCCCCGCTGCCCCTCGACCTCGAGGACGGTGTCCCGCGGCGCCCCTGAGTGCCCCCGTCCCACGGGCAGGAATGTGACCAATTGCCCTGTGTTGCCTAGGGTTGAGGCCCGTGTCTCGTCACCGCGCACCGTCGAAACCGCCCGTGGGGCGCATCCTCGCCCTCGTCGCAGGGCTGGTTGTCGTCGCCCTCGCCGTGGTCGGCGCGATCCGGCTGCTGTCCGGTGACGAGCCTCCCGGGACCGTGTCCGACGGCGGTGACCCCGGTGGCGGTGACGCCGCCAGCGCCACCGCTCCCGCAGCCGGCGACTGTGCCGAGCCCGAGCAGCTCGTCGTGGTCACCACCGCCGCGATGGCCACACCCTTGGAGGAGGCCGCTGCCGGGGCCGCGTCCGACTGCCTGACGGTCGAGGTCCGGGCCCGCGAGTCCGCCGAGGTCGCCCAGCAGCTCGCCGACGCCGCGGGAGGCGCGGACCCGTCCGACGCCGACGTGTGGGTGCCCGACAGCACCCTGTTCGTGGAGCTGCTGGCCGCCGACGGGGTGGCGGTCGAGGCGGGTGACGTGGTGGCCACCAGCCCGGTGGTCCTGGCCGGTCCCGCGCAGCTCATCGGCCAGGCCCCCGAGGGCGCCGCCTGGCCCGACCTCATCGGGTCCGAGCTGCCGCTCAAGGGCACCAACCCGCGCCAGCACGCTCCCTCGCTGCTCACCCTGCTCAGTGCGCAGGCGGCCTTCGAGGGTGACGCCGCGGGCGGGGAGGCCCTCGCCGCGACGATGGTCCGGCTCGGCCAGGACCTGCGTCCCGCCGACGAGCTGCTCGAGATGGCCACGTCGGGCGAGCAGGTGGTGTTCCCGACCAGCGAGCAGGTGGTGCACACCGCCGGCGGCTCCCTGGGTGCGCTGGTGCCCAAGGGCGGGCTGGGCACGCTGAGCTACCCGGTCGTCACGCTCCCCGACGGGGACGCCTCGGCCGAGGCGGTCGCGGCGCTGACCGGGGCGCTGCTGTCGCCCGAGGGTCAGGAGGCGCTCGCCGCCGCCGGCTTCCGGCCCGGCGAGGACGGCCCGCCGCCCGGGGTGGCCGGCGTCCCGGAGCAGGTGCCCGCCCTGGCCGACCAGTTCACCGCCGCCGAGGTCACCGCCGCCACCGAGTCCTGGGCGCGGATCACCCAGGCGCAGCGGATGCTGGCGATCCTCGACGTGTCCGGCTCGATGCGCGAGGAGGTCGGCGACGACACCCGGATCGGCATCGCCACCGGCGCCGCCGAGGAGGCCCTCGGCCTGATGCGCAGCCAGAGCCAGGTCGGGCTGTGGGAGTTCTCCACCGACCGCGGCCCGGACGGCCAGGACCACCGGCAGCTGGTCCCGGTGCGGTCGCTGGACTCGGTGTCGGAGGGCAGGACGCACCGCGAGGCCCTGCGGGACGCGGTCCGCTCCATCACCGCCGAGACGGTCACCGGCGACACGGCCCTCTACGACACGATCATCGCGGCCTACCGGCTCATGCAGGACCAGTACGACCCGGGCTACGTGAACTCCGTGGTGCTGCTCACCGACGGCGTCAACGACAACCCCGAGGGCAGCCTGTCCGAGGAGCAGCTCATCGCCGAGCTGGAGCAGCTCGCCGACCCGGACCGTCCGGTCACCCTGGTGCTCATCGGGATGGGCCCGTCGGTCGACGGCGGTGCGCTCCAGCGCATCGCGGAGTCGACCGGTGGCCGGGCGTACGTCGCGGAGGACCCGGCCGACATCGGCCCGGTGTTCATCGACGCGGTGATGAACCGGGAGCGGTGAGCCGACGGGGCGGTGTCGGTGCCGCCGCCTACGGTGGGGCCACCGCACCCCGCACAAGGAGGTCACCGTGGATCCTGCCCGTGCCGTCGCCCTCGCCGAGGAGCTGCTCGCCGAGCACGGGCTGACCGGGTGGCGCGTGGTGCTGACCCGGGCGCGGAGACAGGCGGGCGTGTGCCGCTACCGGAGCCGCGAGATCGGGCTCAGCGCGCCGATCACCCGGCTCAACGACGAGGCCGAGGTCCGCGACACGATCCTCCACGAGATCGCCCACGCGCTGGTGGGGCCGCAGCACGGCCACGACGCCGTCTGGCGGGCCAGGGCGATCGCGATCGGGTGCTCGGGCGAGCGGTGCGCCACCGGCCCGACGGTTCCCGGGGCCTGGGTGGGGGTCTGCCCGGCCGGGCACCGGACCGAGCGGCACCGACGGCCGACCCGGGTGGTCACCTGCTCCCGGTGCTCGCCCTCCTTCGACCTGCGGGCGGTCTTCGAGTGGACCTACCACGGGCGTCCGGCCCCGATGCACCCCAACTACGTCGCCGAGCTCGCGGCGCTGCGGGGGCAGGGCCCGGTCCCGGGCTCGCTGCGCATCGGTCAGCCGGTGCGGATCACGGTGCCGGGCAACCCGCTCGACGGCGCCCGGGGGGTGGTCACCAAGCGCGCCCGCACCACCTACCACGTGCGGGTCGGGCGGCGCTCCTACCGGGTCCACTTCGCGGGCGTCGAGCCGCTCTCGGTGAGCCGCTGACGCGTTCCCGTTACCCTGCTGGCGTGAGCATCCCGGTCGAGCGCCTGCCCCTCGCGGGGCTGTTGCTGCCGCTGCTCACCACCGTCGCGCTGCTGACCTCGGCGGGGGAGCCGGACCACCTGCTGCTGGGGCTGGCCCTGGCCGGCATGGCGACGCTGGTGGTCGCCTCCCGGGCGACACCGGTCACGCCCCGGGTGGTCTCGGTCCGGCACCGCAGCGCCGTCTGCCGCGCCACGGGCGTGCGTGCCACCGACCCGGCCCGCCCCGGTCCGGTCCGCCCGCGGGCTCCCAACCCGGCCTGATCCCCGGTCGCCCCGGCGCCCGGTCCGCGCTCCCTGCCCTCCGGCAGCCACGGGCCAGCTCGCCGGCCACGGCCGGGTCGACCCGCCGACCCGCCGCCGCACGCACTCGCGTGCCCGCACCCAGGAGCCCGCATGTTCTCCTTCCTCGACCCCGTCCTCCTCCCGCTCCACGACCTCCTCGTCGCCCTGGCCCCGGTCGTGCCACCCGGCCTGGCGATCGTCCTCCTCACCCTCGGCGTCCGGATGGCGCTGCACCCGCTGAACCGGCGCACCCAGCACCAGGCGGTGCGTCGCCGGGAGCTCGAGCCCCGGCTGGCCGAGCTCCGCGCCCGCCACCAGGACGACCCCCAGGCGCTGCAGCAGGCGATGCTCCGGCTGCACCGGGAGGAGGGTGTCCCGCTGGCGCCCGGCTGCCTGCCGATGCTGGTCCAGCTGCCGGTCTTCGGCCTCGTCTACCGCCTGTTCACCGCCCCGGAGCTGGGCGGCGAGCACAACCGGCTGCTCGACCACACCCTGCTCGGCACCCCGCTGTCGGAGCACCTGCTCACCGTCGACGCCGGGCACCGCTGGGTCTTCCTCGTGCTGGTGGCGGTGACGCTCCTGGTGGCGGCGTTCTCCGCGTGGCAGATGCGTCGCCACATGGCCGAGGACCGGGCCGTGGCCGAGCGGCTCGCGGCGGCGCGGCCCACCGGCGGCAAGGACCAGCAGACCCCCCAGCAGCAGGCGGTCGCCGACGCGATGGCCCAGGTGACCCGCGTGGTGCCGCTGCTGTCGTTCTTCACCGTCCTGGCGGTCGCCTCGTTGCCGCTGGCGGCCGGGCTCTACCTCGTCACCAGCACGACCTGGGGGCTGCTCGAGCGCGCCAGCCTGCGGCGCATCCGGCACGGTGCCCAGCCCTCGACATCCGGTCCCCGGCCGAGGACGCTGGGTGGGTGAGAGCCAGGACGCACGACATGTGGTGGGGCCCGACGTTCGAGGCCCCCGACCCCGGCGCCCTGGCGCGGTTCTACGCGGCGCTCCCCGACTGGGAGATCGTGGAGTACCAGCCCGACGTGGCGGTCGTGGCCGTGCCCCGTGCCGCCTCGTTCCTGGTCTTCCAGCGTGCCGACGGCTACCGGCGGCCGGTCTGGCCGCCGGTCGAGGGGGAGCAGCGGCCGATGGTGCACCTGGACTTCCAGGTCGCCGACCTCGACGCGGCCGTCGCGGAGGCGGTGGACCTGGGTGCCACGGCGGCCGGCCACCAGCCGCAGGAGAACGTCCGCGTCATGCTGGACCCGGCGGGGCACCCGTTCTGCCTCTGCCTGGACGTCGGGGACTGACCGGCGGGGCGGTCGGCTGGCGGGTTCGGAGGGGCGGGCTCAGGCGGGTGGGTGGTACCGCCGCAGAAAGGCGACCGTCTGCTCCCACGCCTCGCCCGCGGCGACCGGGTGGTGGAACGTCGGGTGCGGGTTGTCGAACGCGTGGCCGGCGCCCTCGTGGAGGTGGAACTCCACGTCCTCCCGGCTGCCACCGGCTGTGACGGCGTCGCGGATGCGCTCGACCTCGTCCACCGGGATGTAGCTGTCCGCGGTGCCGAAGTGGTGCAGGCTCGGGCAGGTCACCTCCGGGGCCAGGTGGGTCAGGCCGGGCAGCGCCGAGCCGTAGTAGCTGACGAGCACCGCAGGGTCGGTGCCGGCCGCCACGTCGAAGGCCAGCCCACCGCCGAAGCAGAACCCCACCAGGCCGACCGCCCCGACGTCCGGACGGGACCGCAGGTGCTCCAGGGCGTGGCCGCCGTCGGAGACCGCCGTGGCCCAGTCCACCCGCCCGGCCAGCGCGACCGCCTGCTCGAGGAAGTCCGGTGCCGTCTCATCGATCTCCGGGGAGCCGAGCCGCCAGTAGATCTCCGGCGCCAGCACGGCATACCCGAGCTCGGCGAGGTCCTCGCAGCGGGACCGGATGTAGGTGCTGACCCCGAAGATCTCCTGGAACACCACCAGCCCGGGGACCGGGCCGGACGCACCCTCCGGCCGCCACAGGTGGGCCGGCATCGGTCCGTCCGGGGTCGGGACCTGCGTCGTCGTGCCGGTGACCGTCATCGGCACCTCACCGGTCGGGGATGACGGCGTTGAGCAGCATCGACACGATGGTGATGATCAGCGCGCCCAGCACCGCGTCCCAGAAGAAGTCCTGCACGGTGAAGTCCAGCCCCAGCAGACCCGACAGCCACGAGGTCAGCGACAGCATCAGCGCGTTGACGATGAAGGTGAACAACCCGAGGGTCAGCACCAGCAGCGGCAGGGACAGGACCATGAGGATCGGCTTGATGACCGCGTTGAGGATGCCGAAGACCAGCGCCACCGCGCCGATGGTCAGCAGCTTGCTCGTGGTCGACGAGGTGCTCTCGGCCAGGTCGATGCCGTCGAGGATCAGTGACGCGACCCACAGGGCGACGCCGTTGACGACGATCTTCAGCAGAAGCGACATGGGGTCATCGTGGCACGCGGGGAAGTGGCCGCGCAGGACCTCACTACCCTGGTCGCCATGAGCGAGTCGACCCCGTCCCGGCCCTCCGTGCGTCTGCGCAAGACCCTCCAGGGGGTCCCGGCCTACAAGCCGGGGAGGCCGCCCGAGCCCCGGGAGGGGCTGACGACCTACAAGATCAGCTCCAACGAGAACCCCTACCCGCCGCTGCCGTCGGTCGTCCAGGTCGTCGCCGAGGCCGCCGGGCAGATGAACCGGTACCCCGACATGGGGGTGGTCGCGCTGACCGAGGCGCTGGCGCAGCGTCTCGACGTGCCGGCCACCCACATCGCCACCGGCACCGGCAGCGTCGCCGTCCTCACCCAGCTGGTGAACATCACCTGCGAGCCGGGGGACGAGGTCGTCTACGCCTGGCGCTCCTTCGAGGCCTACCCCATCGTCACCGCGCTGTCCGGTGCCAGGTCGGTCCAGGTGCCGCTCGACCAGGACGCCCGGCACGACCTGCCGGCGATGGCCCAGGCGATCACCGACCGCACCCGGCTGGTCCTCGTGTGCACCCCGAACAACCCGACCGGCCCGAGCGTCACCCAGCAGGAGCTGGAGGAGTTCATCGCTGCCGTGCCGCCGGACGTGCTCGTCGCGATCGACGAGGCGTACGTCGAGTTCAACACCCACCCGGAGGCACCCGACACGCTCGCGCTGTACCGCGAGCACCCCAACGTCGCCGTGCTGCGGACCTTCTCCAAGGCCTACGGCCTGGCCGGGCTCCGGGTCGGGTACGCCGTCGCCCACGAGGAGGTCGCCACCGCGTTGCGCAAGGCGGCCACCCCGTTCGGCGTCACCGACCTGGCGCAGAAGGCCGCGATCGCCAGCCTCGAGGCGTGGGGCGAGCTCGAGGTGCGGGTCAAGGCGCTCATCGAGGAGCGGACCCGGGTCCTCACCGCGCTGCGCGAGCAGGGCTGGCCGGTTCCGGATACCCAGGCCAACTTCGTGTGGCTGCCGCTCGGCGCGGACACCGCGGAGTTCGCCGCGGCGTGCCAGGAGGCCGGCATCATGGTCCGCCCGTTCGAGGGCGAGGGGTGCCGCTGCACGATCGGTGAGACGGAGGCCAACGACCGCCTCCTCCGGGTCGCGGCCGAGTTCCGCAGCTCGCGCTCCGGAGCCGACCGGTCCTGATTCCGGGGGCCCGGTACCGCTGGGGTAGCGTGGGCCCGAACTCCGGAGAAGTGGCGCGGGCCGGGAACCCGGCCCGTCGAGCCCGCACGATTGAAGGAGCAGCCCTGTGAGCGACGACGTCGTCGCGCCGGTGGAGTCCGGCGCTCCCGCCAGCTCGGACCCGCCGGAGCGTGACATCACCGACGGGGGCCCCGAGATGGTGCAGTTCCTCGACGCCGAGGGGCGTCGGGTCGAGCTGACCGAGGTCAACCAGCCGTACGCGTCCTACCTGGACGACATCGACGACGAGGCGGTCAAGGGCCTGTACCGGGACCTGGTCCTGGTGCGCCGGGTCGATGCCGAGGGCTTCGCCCTGCAGCGCCAGGGCGAGCTGGGCCTGTGGCCCTCGCTGCTGGGCCAGGAGGCCGCGCAGGTCGGCGCCGGCCGGGCGATGCGCCCCCAGGACTATGCCTTCCCCGGCTACCGCGAGCACGGTGTCGCCTGGTGCCGCGGCGTGGACCCGATCAACCTGCTCGGGATGTTCCGCGGGGTCAACCACGGTGGGTGGGACTCCAACGCGAACAACTTCCACCTGTACACGATCGTCATCGGCAACCAGATGCTGCACGCGACCGGCTACGCCATGGCCGTGCAGCGCGACGGCGCCGTCGGCACGGGCGACCCGGACCGCGACACCGCGGTGATGGCGTTCACCGGCGACGGCGGCACCGCCCAGGGCGACTTCAACGAGGCACTGGTGTTCGCGGCGGTCGCCCACGCTCCGGTCGTGTTCTACGTGCAGAACAACCACTGGGCCATCTCCGAGCCCAACGACCGGCAGTTCATCATCCCGCCGTACCAGCGCGCCCGCGGGTTCGGCTTCCCGGGCGTGCGGGTGGACGGCAACGACGTGCTGGCCTCGTATGCCGTGACCCGGGCCGCGCTGGAGCGCGCCCGCTCGGGGCAGGGGCCGACGCTGATCGAGGCGTTCACCTACCGGATGGGTGCGCACACCACCTCCGACGACCCGACGAAGTACCGGATCGCCGCCGAGGTGGAGGCGTGGAAGCGCAAGGACCCGATCGACCGGGTGCGCAAGTACCTGCTCGCCCAGGGTGCCGTCGACGAGGACTGGCTCGCCGCGGTGGACGCCGAGGCGGACGAGCTGGCCGGCCGGATCCGCCGGGAGTGCCAGCAGATGCCCAACCCGCCCCACGAGGCGATGTTCGACAAGGTCTACGCCGAGCCCCACCCGGTGGTGGAGCGGCAGCGGGCCGAGTTCGTGGCGTACCAGGCCAGCTTCGACGAGTGATCAGGGGTTCCCACTCATGACGACCCAGAAGATGACGATCGCCAAGGCGCTCAACGCCGGGCTGCGCGCCGCGATGGAGGCCGACCCCAAGGTCGTGCTCATGGGCGAGGACATCGGCAAGCTCGGCGGGGTGTTCCGCATCACCGAGCACCTGCAGAAGGACTTCGGTGAGGCCCGGGTCATCGACACCCCGCTGGCCGAGTCCGGCATCGTCGGCACCGCGGTGGGCATGGCCCTGCGCGGCTACCGGCCGGTCGTGGAGATCCAGTTCGACGGCTTCGTCTACCCGGCGTTCGACCAGATCGTCAGCCAGGTCGCGAAGATGCACTACCGGTCGCTGGGCTACCTGAAGCTGCCGATGGTCATCCGCATCCCCTACGGCGGCGGGATCGGCGCGGTGGAGCACCACAGCGAGTCCAACGAGGCCTACTTCGCCCACACCGCCGGGCTGCGGGTGGTCACCTGCTCCACCCCCGACGACGCGTACTGGATGATCCAGCAGGCGATCGCCAGCGACGACCCGGTGATCTTCTACGAGCCGAAGCGGCGCTACCACGAGCGGGGCGACATCCAGCTGGGCGACAGCGCGCCCTACGGGCTGCACGACGCGGTGGTCCGGGCCGAGGGCACCGACGTGACCCTGCTGGTCTACGGGCCGATGCTCAAGGTCGCACTGGCCGCGGCGCAGACCGCCCGGGAGGAGGGCGGCCCGTCGATCGAGGTCGTCGACCTGCGCTCGCTGTCCCCGCTGGACACCGAGACCATCCTGGCCTCGGTGCGCAAGACCGGCCGGGCCGTGGTGGCTCACGAGGCACAGACGTTCCTCGGCATGGGCGCTGAGCTGGCCGCCCAGATCCAGCAGGAGTGCTTCTACCACCTGGAGGCGCCGGTGCTGCGGGTCGGCGGCTACGACATCCCCTACCCGCCGAGCCGCTTCGAGGAAGTCTTCCTGCCCGACCTCGACCGCATCCTCGACGCGGTCGACCGCTCGCTCGCCTACTGACCGCGCGCCGGTCCCCGACGCCAAGGAGCCCGCATGCAGCAGTTCCGACTCCCCGACCCCGGTGAGGGCCTGGTCGAGGCCGAGATCGTCTCCTGGAAGGTCAAGCCCGGAGACCAGGTCAAGGTGAACGACATCGTCGTCGAGGTCGAGACCGCCAAGTCGCTCGTCGAGCTGCCGATCCCGTGGTCGGGAACGGTGACCGAGCTGCTCGTCAAGGAGGGCGACACCGTCGAGGTCGGCACCCCGATCATCACCATCGACACCGGTGAGGCCGGCGGTTCCGGCTCGACCGCCGAGGGCGGGGCGACCACCACCGCCGACGTCACCGCCCCCGAGCGCGGCGACGACATGGTCCCCGAGGCCGAGGCCCCGAAGCGCGAGGCCAACCTCGTCGGCTACGGGCCCAGCGAGGGCGACACCAGGCGACGCCGCCGGCGCGGCATCCCCGAGCCCACCGCCCCCGGCCCGGCCACCCCCGGCGAGACCGCCCCCGCCGCCCACCTCGCACCGCCGGCTGCCACCGCACCGGCACCCGAGCCGGCCCCCGCCCCCCAGCCGGCTCCCGAGCCGGCTGCCGCCCCCCAGGCATCCCCCGCCGCCGCGCCCCAGCAGCCGGCCGGTGCGCCGACCGGTGCGCGACCGTTGGCCAAGCCCCCGGTGCGCAAGTACGCCAAGGACATGGGCGTCGACCTCTCCCAGGTGACCCCGTCCCGCGAGGACGGCGTCATCACCCGCGCCGACGTGGACCGCCACCTCGCCGCCGCCTCGGCCCCCCGGGCCGAGACCGCCGCCGCCCAGCCCACCGCCCCGCCCGCACCGGAGGGACCGGCCGGCGCCCCGGCATACAGCGCCCCGGTGTTCGACCGCACCGGCGAGCGGGAGACCCGCATCCCGGTCAAGGGCGTGCGCAAGATGACCGCCCAGGCGATGGTCGCCTCGGCGTTCACCGCGCCGCACGTGACCGAGTTCATCACCGTCGACGCGACCGCGACGATGGAGCTGGTCGAGCGGCTCAAGCAGGACCGCGAGTTCAAGGACCTGCGGGTCAGCCCGCTGCTGATCCTGGCCAAGGCGGTCACCATCGCGGTGCGACGCAACCCCGGCATGAACGCGGTGTGGGACGAGCAGGCGCAGGAGATCGTCCAGCGCAACTACGTCAACCTCGGCATCGCCGCGGCCACCCCGCGCGGGCTCATCGTGCCCAACATCAAGGACGCCGACCTGATGAACCTGCGCCAGCTCGCCGAGGCGCTGAACGACCTCGTCGCCACCGCCCGCGCCGGCCGTACCCAGCCGGCGCAGATGTCCGGCGGCACGATCACGATCACCAACGTCGGCGTGTTCGGCGTCGACACCGGCACCCCGATCATCAACCCCGGGGAGTCCGCGATCGTCTGCTTCGGCGCGATCCGCCGGCAGCCGTGGGTGGTCACCAACGCCGCCGGCGAGGAGGAGATCGTGCCCCGCTGGGTCACCCAGCTGTCGGTCTCCTTCGACCACCGCCTCATCGACGGCGAGCTGGGCTCGAAGTTCCTCGCCGACCTCGCCGCGCTGATCGAGGACCCCTCGCGCGCGATGGTCTGGGGCTGACCCCACCCGGATGGCGTCCCCCCGGCTCCGGGACCGCCTCGCCACCGGCCTGTGCGTCGCGGCGGCAGTGGTCATCGCCCTCGTCGGGGTGAGCCGGGGCAACGCCCGCGCCGGTCTGGTCGGCGCCGGGGTGTTCCTCGGGTACGCCGTGGTGCAGGCCACCGCACGCCGGCTCACCCCGGCCGCCCGGCTGCTGACCGGTCACGAGGCCGAGGACCGCGAGGTGCTCGCGCAGTTCCGGGCGACCCGGCTCGCCGGCTCGACCGCGCTCGCGGTGGCTGCCGTCGGGGTGGTCCTGTCGTGGACGGTCGACTGGGGCCCGGGCCTCTGGGTCGCGGGCGCGGCGCTGCTGGTCGTGGTGGCGTTCGCCGGCGGCCTGTGGTGGTACGCCCGCGCCCGGTGACCCGACCCCGCCCCACGCCCACCGTGCCCGGCGACGTCGGCCACGCGTGACGCCCCAGCCCCGCTGCCACGCGCGTCGACCCAGCCCCGCTGCCGCGCGAAAGACCCAGCCACGTTTCCCGACGGCCCACCCCCTGGTGATCTGTGCACCCAAACAGCGCCCGAGCACGGAAGTGTGGGCTGGGCTGCTGTTCGTAGGCGTGCCCAGCTCACCTTTCCGTTGCCCCGGGTCCGGGTCGAGCCGCGCGGCGTCATACGGCAACGCGGCGCTGTCGAACGGAGCCCGTGGTCGGTGCACGGAAGCGTGGTCAGAACACGCCTACGAACAGCAGCCCAGCCCACGTTTCCGTGGCCCCGCCTGCACTTCCGTGCACCGGGTGGGGCCGAGGGGTGCTGGGTGCGGGGTGCCCGGGGGGTGCTGGGCCCCGGTGCCGAGGGGTGCTGGGTGCGGGGTGCCCGGGGGTGCTGGGCCCCGGTGCCGGGGGGTGCTGGGCCCGGCGCCGAGCGTCTGGGCGCGCCGGGGCCGCGGGGCGAGGAACGGCGCCCACCACCGGGGCCCCGTCAGCCGGCCAGGAAGGACAGCCGGACAGTGCGGACCGCGTTGTCGACGTTGAGGTCGACCAGGCAGATGCTCTGCCAGGTCCCGAGCGCGAGCCGACCGCCGAGGACCGGCACGGAGGCGTAGGGCGGTACCAGCGCGGGCATCACGTGGGACCGGCCGTGGCCGCGGGAGCCGTGGCGGTGGCGCCACCGGTCGTCGGCGGGCAGGAGGTCGGCCAGCGCCGCGAGGAGGTCGTCGTCGCTGCCGGCGCCGGTCTCGATGATCGCCAGGCCCGCGGTGGCGTGGGGGACGAACACGTGGAGGAGGCCGTCGCCGCCGATCCCCCGGACGAACTCCTCGCACTGGGAGGTGATGTCGAGGACGGTGTCCTGACCGCCGGTGCGCACCTCGAACGTCGTCGACTCCATGGCGCTCATGCTGACACGGCGACGGCGCCGGATCCCGTGCGGGAACCGGCGCCGTCGACCAGGTTGTCGGGACTCAGCCCTGGCAGACCTGCTCCAGCTCGGCCTGCGCGTCGGCAGAGCCCTGGACGTCGATCTCCGGCAGGGTGATCTCGCCGGACTCCTCGTCCAGCGCACCACCGTTCACCGCGTCGACGGTCTCGGTGAAGGGCTGGTTCACCTGCTCCAGCAGGGAGGCGATCTCCTCCGGGGCGTCCTGCGCGGCGGCGCTGATGCGCTGCTCGAGCAGGTTCACCTCACCGTAGGTCGGCAGGTCGACGATCTCGCCGTTCTCGATCGCCTCACGAGCGGCCTCGGCGCGGTCGGCCAGCGGGCCGCCCTCGGTGAAGAACTCCTCGCACGCCGGGTCGGCGTAGCTGCCGGCCCCGGTCTCGTCGCCCATCTCGCCGGTCGCCGCGCTGCCGTCCTGGGTGGCGCCGGCGTCGTCGCCGTTGGGCGCGTCGCCCTCGTCGCCGCCACACGCGCCCAGCGTGAGGCCCAGCGTCATGACAGCAGCGATCAGGGTGGTCCTCTTCACGTCATCTCCTCGTTTCGTTCGTCTCCGCAGAGGCTCGACGTGCGGGGCACGGGAGAGCACCGACGCGCTTCCGCGTCGGAAGGCCGGCATCGTTGTCGCCCCTGCAGGCACCCGGCAGAACGTCGCGGGATCGCGGCGCCTGGGTGCACCACCTCTCATGGTGCGCCCTCGAGACGTTGTGCGCCAAACCGTTTCGCGTCCCGGGGACCCGTGTTCGCTGAGAGAGGAACAAGTTCCGTTATTACTCCGCCCGCGCTGACCTGGGACGTCGTATGGCGTGCCGTCGCCACCCTCGGGCTCCGGTCCAACGGGTCGCTTGGTCGGCCCTTGACCGTCCTGGTCGTTGCTTGACCGTTCTCTGGGGAAGTTCTGGAAAGTGTCTGGTCAAACGCTGGCCAGAGGTCGGTTGATCGCTTGTTCAGTGCCCTCGATAGTGGGTGCCACGGGTGAACCAAGGGTGTTCCAGCAGGTCAACGGGCCGGGGCACCTGGTGAGGGGATGCAGGGGACATCACCAGGAGGAACTCCAGTGGCAACAACGAGGTTGCGCACGCAGACCTGGCAGGTACGGGCCGTCGTCGCCGTGCTGGCGGCGCTGGCCCTCGTCGCGGCGGTGCTGGTCCCCGCCGCGGGAGCGGGTCCCGGGGGCGGGGCCGCCGGCCCCGACCCGTCGTCGGCGGCAGGGTCGGGGGGATCCGACCGGACCTACCAGGTCACGCTCGTCACGGGCGACGTCGTCACCTGGCAGGCCCTCGGGGACGGGCAGGGTGTCGCCACCGTGGCGGCCGGGCCGGACCGGGCCTTCCAGACGATCGAGGCCGGTGACGACTACTACGTCATCCCGGTCGACGTGGCGCCGCTGGTCGGCACCGCGCTCGACCGCGAGCTGTTCAACATCCCGGGACTGGTCGAGCAGGGGTACCACGACGCCGCGACGGACGGGATCCCCGTCGTCGTGACCGGCGCGGGACTGCCGGGTGAACGCGCCACGAACACCGCGCCGGACTGGGCCGGAGCCGTCACCGTCGAGCGGCGGCTCGACAGCGTCGGCGGGTTCGCCGGCACCGTGGACCACGAGGACGCCGACCGGCTCGGCGAGGAGCTCGCCACCGCGGCCCGGGAGGTCGCCGACGGCGGCATGGGCGCGGCGGCCGCACGGCAGCTCGGGACCATCTGGCTGGACCGGAAGGTCGAGGTCCAGCTCGACGAGAGCGTCCCGCAGACCGGGGCTCCCGAGGCCTGGGCCGCGGGCTACGACGGCACCGGCACCACCATCGCCATCCTCGACACCGGCATCGACGAGACCCACCCCGACATCGGCGACAAGGTCGTCGCCTCGGCGAACTTCTCCGGCACCGACAGCGTCGCCGACCACCACGGCCACGGCACGCACGTCGCGGCGACCGCGGCCGGCACCGGGGACGCGTCCGGCGGGCTCCGCAAGGGGGTGGCCCCCGGTGCCGACCTGGTCAACGTCAAGGTCCTCGACGACAACGGCTTCGGGTCGGTCTCCGGGATCATCGCCGGGATGGAGTGGGCGGCCGAGCAGGACGTCGACGTCATCAGCATGTCCCTGGGCGGCGGCCCCACCGACGGCACCGACCCGATGTCCCAGGCGGTGAACGCGATCACCGAGGAGCACGGGGTCCTCTTCGTCATCGCCGCCGGCAACAGCGGCCCGTTCGAGCAGTCGGTGGAGGCGCCCGGCGTGGCCGACGCCGCGCTCACCGTGGGCGCCGTCGACAAGCAGAGCGCCCTGGCCACGTTCTCCGGCCGCGGTCCCCGGGTCGGCGACTTCGCGATCAAGCCCGACATCACCGCCCCGGGCGTCTCGATCGTCGCGGCGCGCGCGGCGGGTACCTCGATGGGCACCCCGGTCGACGACCTCTACACCGCGGCCAACGGCACCTCGATGGCCACCCCGCACGTCGCCGGCGCCGCGGCGATCCTGCTCCAGCAGCACCCCGACTGGGATCCCGCGACGGTCAAGGGCGCCCTCGTCGGCACCGCCGAGCCGGCCGCGGACCTCACCGTCTACGAGCAGGGTGGCGGTGAGCTCGACGTCGCGGCCGCCTCCACCACCGACGTCGTGGCGACCCCGGGCACGCTCAACCTCGGCTACCACCAGTACCCGCACGACGACACCGACCCGGTCACCGAGACCCTGACCTACACCAACCACGGCGACGCGGAGGTCACCCTCGACATCGCGGTGCAGGTCGCCGACGAGGAGGGCAACCCGGCCGCCGACGGCATGGTGACCGTCGAGCCGACCACCCTCACCCTCGCACCGGGCGCCTCCGGCGAGGTCGCGGTGACCGTGGACGTCGGGGTCGGCGCCGAGTCGCTCTACAGCGGCACCGTCGTGGCCAGCGTCGGCGGCGAGCCGGTCACCACCACCCCCACCGGCTTCTACAAGGAGGGGGAGATGTACCAGCTCACCGTCGAGGGCGTGGCCCGCGACGGGCGGCCGGCCCGCGGGACGGTGGACGTCGTGGACGTCACCGACACCACGGCATACCTGGAGTCGGCGTCGTTCGTCGACGGGACGGCCACGCTCCGGCTGCCGCCGGGCACCTACAGCGTCATGGGGGTCATCAACACCCTCACGCCGGACGACCTGTTCTACGTCGGGCAGACGATGATGGGCGACCCCGAGATCGAGATCACCGGCGACACCACGCTGACCTGGGACGCCCGCGAGGCGGCCGAGATCACCGTGGACACCGGCGACGACGCGCAGGTGGTGGGTCACACCATGGGCTACCACCGGGCCGGCTCGGAGCTGGGCAGCTACACCCACTCCTGGGTGGGCGGCACGTGGCCGTTCTCGGCGGGCGCGACCGACGCGGCGGGCTCCGGGTTCTTCGAGTTCTACACGAAGTACGAGATGCACGACGCCGGGGCGTCCCGGTTCTACGACCTGGTGTTCCCCGAGCCGGACGCCATCCCGGGCGAGCTGGACTACGTGGTCGACCGGGCCGACCTGGTGACGCTGGAGACGGACTACCACTCCGACGCCCCGGACCACGAGTACGGCTGGACCCGCGCCAGCTGGCGCCCGTACGAGTTCTTCGCGGTGAACATCCTGCGCTACCTGCCGGTGCCGACCGAGCAGACCGAGCTGGTCACGGCCGACGACACGCGGTACATGCAGACCGTCTACGCCCAGACGCCGTTCACCGGGTCCCTCAACGAGGCGATCACCACCTACGAGCCGGGCGACCACCGCGAGGTCAGCTGGTTCGCCTCACCGAGCACCCCGACGCTGTTCGAGCCGACCGCCTCCTCCGCCGGGACCCTCCCGGTGCGCGAGGGCGACGTGCTCAGGCTCTACGTGACCGAGTGGGGCGACGCCTACGCCCACGAGCAGCAGCACACCGGGCACCTGGACACCTCGGTGGACACCGCGCAGTTCCGCCTCTACCAGGACGGGGCGCTGGTCACCGAGGCGCCGCGCGCGTATGCCGAGTTCCCGGTCGCGGCGGGTGACTCCCGGATCCGGCTGGAGCTCGACGTGGCGCGCGAGGCGGACTGGTGGACGACCTCGGTCCGCACCAGCACGGCCTGGGAGCTCGACAGCTCCACGACGGCCGAGGCCACCCCGCTGCCGCTGCTGCAGGTCGAGTACGACCTGGGCCTGGGGCTGGACAACAGCCGGCCCCACCCCAGCTCGGCCGGTGGGCCGGCGACGGTGGGGATCGAGGTGCGCCACCCGCGCGGCGTCACCGGCGCCGAGATCGAGGGGGCCCGGGTCTGGGTCTCCTACGACGACGGCGGGAGCTGGCGCGAGCGCCCGGTCCGCGAGACCTCCGACGGGAGCTTCGAGGTCGTCCTCGACCGCCGGCCGGGCGGCACGCACGCCTCGCTGCGGGTCCACGCCTGGGACGCCGACGGCAACACCGTCGAGCAGGACGTCATCCGCGCCTTCGCCCTCGGGCAGCGTTGATGAGCAGGGGAACACATCCACGACACAGGGAGAGCTGACACATGAGCCTGACCAGTACCCCATCCACCCGCGGCCCCTGGCGCCGCGCCGCCCTCGGGGCGGTCGCCGCCGCGGCGCTGGTGGCCACCGCCCCCGCGCTGTCGAGCGCGGCAGGGTTCACCACCCAGGACGGGCTGGAGACCCGCTGCACCGGCGTCGCCGGGCCGGTGACGGTGCCGACCAACCTCGTGGTCCCGGCCGGCCAGACCTGCTTCCTGCAGGGCACCGTCGTCCAGGGTGACGTCGACGTGCGGGCCGGGGCCAACCTCGTCGCCGAGAGCGGCGCGACGATCGAGGGCGACGTCCTCGTCCGGCGCGACGCCTACGTCGAGGTCATCGACGGCTCGGTCGCGGGCCAGACCAACCTGCGTCAGGCGTTCGGCGGCTACGCCGAGGGCAGCGACCTGGCCGTGGTCGACGTGCGCAACTCCGGCTTCTTCTACACCCTCGACGTGACCCAGGCCGACTACACCGCGGTGAACTCGGAGACCTCGCTGGAGTCCTCCTGGGTCGCCGGGGACGTCACCACCCGCGGCGGCCTGCTCACCGACGTGCACGACACCGTCGTCGAGGGCCGGCTCACCGTCCGGGAGGCCGAGCTCGGCAGCCTGCTGTGCGCCTCCGAGTTCGACGACCGGGTGGTGGTCCGGGACTCGGGCGGGGTCGTCCAGGTCGGTGACGGCATCTACGCCGGGTGCGACGGCAACGTGTTCGCATCCAGCCTGACCCTCCAGGGCAACGTCACCGACGAGGGGACGCACGTCTCCGACAACGTCATCCGCGGCAACCTGGCCTGCAGCGACAACGACCCCGCCCCGGTGGGCGAGGGCAACCGGGTGCGCGGGCAGGCCACCGGCCAGTGCGCCGACCTGCAGCCGGCGATGACCGGCTCCCGGTTCGCCCCGCAGGGTGCGGACCGCACCGCGGACACCGAGCAGCAGCTCGAGCAGCGCTCGGCGCAGGCGCGCGAGGCGGCGGAGAAGATCGGTCCGGCCGGTATCGGCCGCTGACCTCCACGACCCGGTCGCGCCGGGCCGGGGCGCACGGCGCCCTCGTCACCGCACGGTGGCGGGGGCGTCGCCCTGTCCGGGGCCGCTCAGGGGGTGATGACGAGCGCGTCGAGCACCCGCGCCGCGAGCTCCTCGTCGCCGACGACCCGGTAGGCCGTCTCGGACGTCGGGCGCCGCCCGGCGGCGCGGCGGGCGAGCGCCTCGGTCGAGAGCACGATCGTGGTGCTCGAGGTCTGCTCCTGGACCTGCGTGAGGTCCTCGCCGAGGGTGTCGGACTCCCCGGTGAACAGCGGGTGCGTGAGCAGGCTGCCGTCCTCGGCCCGGACCAGGCGGACGCCGGCGCGGGCGGTGACCGGCCCGGTGCAGTCGAGGATCACCGCCCCGCCCTCGGGCAGCTCGACGCGCTGGGCGACGAGCTCGGGGAAGTGCTCGACCACGGTGTTGACGAAGGTCGCCGCGGCGGGGGTGTCGAGGTCACCGGGGCGCCCGAGCGCCTCGCGGATGTCCTGCAGGTGCACCCAGGTGTCGTTGATGCGCACCCGGAGCAGGTCCCCCAGCCGGGCCGTGCGGCCCATGACGCTGCGCACCTCGCTGTCCAGGGTCAGCCCGGGGTCGGAGAGGGTGGCGACCCGCGCGGTCAGCAGCGTCTCCAGCTCGCTGACCACGGCCGGGCCGGGGAACCGGCGGCGCAGCTGCACCCCGTGCTCCATCCACTCGCCGAACTCGTGGCGCACGTGGTCGGTCCCGGTCAGCTCCACCTCCTCGTGCTCGCCGGTCTCGAGGTAGTTCTCGACCGCGGCGACGTGGGAGATGTGGTCCTGCACGCTCCAGCCGGGGCACGCGGTGGGCAGCGCGAAGTCCTCGGGCCGGCAGCTGTGACCCAGGTCGATGATCCCCTGGACGGTCTGCCGGAAGGCGTCCACCATCCCCGGGAGGTCGTCGGGGGGAGCGGGGTGGATCGGCATGCCGGTCACCCTACCTAGCATGGAGCCGTGTCCACAGTCGTCGCGCCGCCGGCTCCCCCCGCCAGGGACGGCACCCCCACCCCGGGACTGCGCTGGTCGGGCGTGGTGGTCGCGACGGCGGCGGCGGTTCCCGTGGCGCTGGTCGCGGCACTGGCCTCGGGTGCCGTGGACCCGCTGCTCATCGGCGACTCGGGGCCGGTCACCCGCTACGGCATCGTGCTCACCCGGGCGCTGCACGACGTGTCCGCGGCGCTCACCGTCGGCCTGCTGCTGGTCGCCGCGTTCCTGACCCCCGAGTCCCGCACCTCGGTCCGCCGGGAGACCGCGGCACGGACCGCCGCCGGTGCGGCGGTGGTGTGGACCGTGACCGCGGCGGCCGGCATGGTGCTCGCCTTCGCCGACGCGGCCGGCATGCCGGTCAGCTCGCCCGGGTTCTGGTCCCTCCTCGTCGAGAACGCGGTGCCGCTGGAGCTCACCCGGCTGCTGCTCATCGAGACCGGGCTGGCCCTGCTCCTGATCCCGGCCGCGGGGGCGGCCCGCACCCGCGGTGCGCTGGCGTGGACGTTCCTGCTGTCTCTCGCCGCCCTGGTGCCGCTGAGCCTGTCCGGCCACGCCAGCGGCACCGAGGGGCACGAGCAGGCGATGACCGCCCTGATGTTCCACCTGGTGGGCATCAGCCTGTGGGTGGGTGGCCTGCTGGCGATCGTCCTGCTGCGCCCCCACCTGGGACGGGCGCTCGAGGTCACCGTCCGGCGCTACTCCACCGTCGCGCTGTGGTGCTACGTCGCGGTGGCCGGCTCCGGGGTGCTGTTCTCGCTGCTCCAGGTCGAGGAGGCGGCCGACCTCCTCTCGGCGTACTGGCTGCTCGTGTGGGGCAAGGTGGCCGCCCTGGTGGTCCTGGGCGCCTTCGGTGTGGTGCAGCGGCGCCGCATCCTCGCCGGCGGGCTGGCCCGCCCCGGCGCCTTCGCGCGGCTGGCGCTCACCGAGCTCGCCGTCATGGGCGCGACCGTGGGCCTGGCCGTGGCGCTGTCCCGGACCCCGCCCCCGGTCGAGCAGTCGGCGCAGGGCGACCCGGTGCTGGAGCTGACCGGGTACCCCGCGCCGCCGCCCCTCGAGGCCTCCTCGTGGCTCACCGTCTGGCAGGTGAACTGGCTGTTCCTGCCCGCCGCGGTGCTGGCGGTGACGCTGTACCTGGTGGGGGTCCGCCGGCTCCGCGCCCGCGGCGACCACTGGCCGGTCGGCAGGACCGTCTGCTGGGTCCTGGGATGGGCGGTCTTCGTCTACGCCACGAACGGCGCCCCGGGCGTCTACGGGCGGGTCATGTTCAGCATGCACATGGTCATGCACATGGCCCTGATGATGTTCATCCCGATCCTGCTGGTCCCCGGGGCGGCGATCACGCTGGCGCTGCGGGCGCTGCGGCCCCGCCGGGACCGCACCCTGGGCCCGCGGGAGATCGTGCTCGCCGTCGTGCACTCGCGGTGGGCCGCCGTCGTGGCCAACCCGGTGGTCGCCGCGGTCATCTTCTTCGGCAGCCTCGTGGCGTTCTACTGGACCGGCCTGTTCGAGTGGGCGCTGACCAGCCACGAGGGCCACGTGTTCATGGTCGTCCACTTCACCCTGTCCGGGTACGCCTTCGTCTGGTCCCTCGTCGGCACCGACCCCGGGCCGCGGAAGTGGACGCCGCCGCTGCGGCTGGTCGTCCTCTTCGCCACGCTGGCCCTGCACGCCTTCTTCGGGCTGTCGATCATGACCGGCACCTGGCTGCTGGCTCCCGGGTTCTTCAAGGCGATCGACCTGCCCTACGTGCCCGACCTCCTCGCGGACCAGCAGCTCGGGGGCACCATCGCCTGGGGCATCGGGGAGATGCCGACCCTGGCGCTGGCGCTGATGGTCGCGGTGTCCTGGGCGCGCAGCGACCAGCGGGAGGCCCGCCGGTCCGACCGGCGTGCCGACCGTGACGGCGACGCCGAGCTCGAGGCGTACAACGCCCGCCTGGCCGCCCTGGCCGCGCGGGACCCCGCACGGAAGGAGCAGCCATGAGGATCGCGGTCGTCCAGCTGGCCTACGGCGACGGGGAGAGCCTGGCGGACCGGACCGCGCGGGTCGCCGACCTGGTCCGGGCGCAGCGGGGCCACGACCTCGTGGTCCTACCCGAGCTGTGGAGCGCCGGCGGGTTCGACTACCACGCCTGGCCGGAGCGGGCCCAGCGCCTGGACGGTCCCGTCGTCACCGCGGTGGCCGAGGCGGCCCGCGACATCGGCGCCGTGGTCCACGCCGGGTCGGTCATCGAGGAGCCGGGCGACGACCCCGGGCCGGAGGGGCGGGGCCGGTGGAACACCTCGGTCCTGCTCGGGCCGGACGGGTCCCGGCTCGCGCACTACCGCAAGGTGCACCGGTTCGGCTTCGGCGTGGGTGAGCCGCGGCTGCTGGAGGCCGGGCAGGATCTCGTGGTCCTGGACCTGCCCGCTCCGGCCAGGATGCGGGCCGGCCTGTCCACCTGCTACGACCTGCGGTTCCCCGAGCTCTACCGGGCCCAGGTCGACGAGGGCGCCGAGCTCCTTCTCGTGCCGGCGGCCTGGCCCGCCGCCCGGGTCGACGCCTGGCGGCTGCTGCTGCGCGCCCGCGCCGTCGAGAACCAGTGCTTCGTGGTCGGCTGCAACACCGCGGGCACCCACGCCGGCCACGAGATGGGCGGACACAGCGCCGTCGTCGACCCCCGCGGCCGGGTCCTCGCCGAGGCCGGGACGGGCGAGGAGGTGCTCTCGGTCGAGATCGACCCCGCGGAGGTGGGCCGGTTCCGGGAGCAGTTCCCGGTGCTCCGGGACCGCCGGCCGGAGCTGTTCAACAGGCGGTGAGCGGCACACCGGCCTAGGGTCGGGACGAAAACCTGCTCAGCGCCGCCGCCGGCGGCCCCTCGGAAGTGGCTGGATCCTCATGGGCGCCGGCCTGCTCTCGATCGTGCTCGGCCTGGTCATGACCCGGCAGCGGGCGCACACCGTGCACCGCGAGGTGGTCGACCGCCGCGAGGACGTCGACGTGCGCGACCGGCGCATCGACGAGCGCTGAGCAGCCCCTCCCCCGGACGACGCCGCCCGGCGTCCCCGCCGCACGGGGTCGCCGGGCGGTGCCGTCTCGTCAGAACGCCGACTCGGGCAGCTCCATGATCGCGGTGTCCGTCCCGGTGACGACCGCCCGGTCCGCGGCCAGCCGCGGCAGGACCGTGGCGGCGAAGAACCGGGCCGCCGCGATCTTGCCGAGGTAGAACGCCTCGTCCTCGCCCGTGGCGCCGCGCTCCAGCGCGGCCTGGGCGGCCTCGGCCTGCCGCAGCAGCAGCCAGGCGATGACGAGGTCCCCGGCCGCCAGGAGCAGCCGCGTGGTGTTGAGGCCGACGGCGTAGATCGTCTTCGGGTCGCCGCCGCCGCGCGGGTCGGAGGCCATCAGCCGGCCGACCATGAACTCGACCATGCCCTGGACGTCCTCGAGGGCGGTGCCCAGCAGGGCACGCTCGCGGGCGAACGGGTCCTCCGGTCCGCCGCCCTTGACCAGCTCGAGGATCTGCTCGGCCACGTAGCCGAGGGCCCGGCCGTTGTCCCGGACGATCTTGCGGAAGAAGAAGTCCATCCCCTGGATCGCCGTGGTGCCCTCGTAGAGGCTGTCGATCTTGGCGTCGCGGACGTACTGCTCGAGCGGGTAGTCCTGCAGGAAGCCCGAGCCGCCGAAGGTCTGGAGGGACTCGGTGCCGAGCAGCGTCCAGGCACGCTCCGAGCCGCACCCCTTGACCAGGGGGAGCAGCAGGTCGTTGACCCGGCGGGCCAGGTCCGCGGTCGACCCCTCGGGCAGCCTCTCGGTGCCCTCCTCCGCCTGCGCGAGCGCGACGGTGTCCTGGAAGGTCGCGGTGTAGAGGACCAGCGCCCGCAGCCCCTCGGCATACGCCTTCTGGGTCATCAGCGAGCGGCGCACGTCCGGGTGGTGGGTGATGGTGACCCGCGGGGCGGACTTGTCGGACATCTGGGTCATGTCGGCGCCCTGCACGCGCTGCTTGGCGTACTCCAGCGCGTTGAGGTAGCCGGTGGACAGGGTGGCGATGGCCTTCGTCCCGACGAGCATGCGGGCGTACTCGATGATCCGGAACATCTGGGCGATGCCGTCGTGGACCTCGCCGAGCAGGGTGCCGACGGCCGGGCGACCCGGCTCCTCGCCGAAGCGCAGCTCGCAGGTGGTGGACACCTTGAGGCCCATCTTGTGCTCGACGTTGGTGACCTGGACGCCGTTGCGCTCGCCGAGCTCCCCGGTCTCGAGGTCGACGTGGTACTTCGGCACGATGAACAGCGACAGGCCCTTGGTGCCGGGGCCGGCGCCCTCGGGGCGGGCCAGCACGAAGTGCACGACGTTGTCGTAGAACGGCGCCTCGGCCGAGGTGATGAACCGCTTGACCCCGGTGATGTGCCAGGTGCCGTCCTCGGCCCGGACCGCCTTGGTCCGCCCGGCGCCCACGTCGGAGCCCGCGTCGGGCTCGGTGAGGACCATCGTGGCGCCCCAGTTCTTCTCGACCATGAGCTGGGCCAGCCGCTGCTGCTCTGGCGTGCCGAGCCGGTAGAGCACCTCCGCGAAGGTGAAGCCGGAGGAGTACATCTTCACGGCCGGGTTGGCGCCCAGGACGAGCTCGGAGATCGCCCAGTTGAGCGACGGCGGGGCCGGGGTGCCGCCGATCGCCTCGGACAGCTCCAGGCGCCAGTACTCCGCGTCCACCCACGCCCGGTACGACCTCACGAACGACTCCGGCATGGTGACCTCGCCGGTGGCGGGGTCGAACGTCGGCGGGTTGCGGTCGGAGTCCAGCAGGCTGGCGCCGACCTGCTCCTCGGCCAGCTGGGCGACCTGGTGGAGGATCTCGCGGGCGGTCTCCTCGTCGAAGTCGGTGTAGGGGCCCGTGCCGAGGACGTCCTGCCGCCCGAGCACCTCGAAGAGGTTGAACTCCACGTCCCTGACGTTGCTCTTGTAGTGACTCATCGCCCGCACTCCGTCGTGTCTCGGTAACCGGTACCGAAAGTACCTACTTGTCGGTAACCAGTCTGCAACGCCGGCCACGGGGGAGGCAAGGGACCAACGTCCCGCGCGTCAGTCGGCGGCGGTGAGCCCGGCGTCGTGGACGAGCAGCGCCACCTGGGTGCGGTTGTCCACGTCGAGCTTGGTGAGCAGCCGCGACACGTGTGCCTTGACGGTGGGCACGCTCATGAAGAGCCGCTCGGCGATCTCGGCGTTGGACCAGCCGCGGCCGATGGCGACCGCCACCTCGCGCTCCCGGTCGGTGAGGACCTCCATCCGCTCCAGGGCGGCCCGGCGGCGGGTGTCGCCGTCCTGGTCGCGCACCCGGGCGATGAGCTGGGCGGTGACGCTGGGGGAGAGCATGGGTTCCCCGGCGGCGACCGCCCGGACCGCCTCGACGAGCCGGTCGGGCCGGGTGCTCTTGAGCAGGAACCCGCAGGCACCGAGCCGCAGTGCCTCGAGGACCATCTCGTCGGTGTCGACGGTGGTGAGGATGATCACCTGCGGCGGCTTCGGGAGCGCGAGCACCTGCTGGGTGGCCGCGAGGCCGTCGAGCACCGGCATCCGGATGTCCATGAGCACCACGTCCGGGGAGGTGCGGCGGACCGCCTCGACCGCCTGGCGGCCGTCGGCGGCCTCGGCGACGACCTCCAGGTCCGGGGCCCCGCCGAGGATGAGGCGCAGCCCGGTCCGGACGAGGTCGTCGTCGTCCACGACGACGAGTCGGATCGTGCTCACCCGCGCCAGGGTAGCCAGGCCCGCAGCACGAAGGTGCCGTCGTCCTCGAGCCGGTGCTGCAGCCGGCCGCCGCTGAGCTCGGCCCGCTCGGCGAGCCCGACCAGCCCCATCCCGGCCCCGCGGGAGGTGGCCGGGACGGTGGCCCGGGTCCGGTTCCGCGCCTCGATCTCCAGGCCCCGGTCGGGATCACCGGTGATCCGCAGCCGGACCCGCGCCGCCGGGGCGTGCTTGCGCGCGTTGGTCAGGGCCTCCTGGACGATCCGGTATGCCGTGCGCGACAGGGCGTCCGGCGGCGTACCGGCGACCTCGCGCACCAGGTCGACCTGCGTCCCGGCGGCTGCGACCTCCTCCAGGAGGGTGTCCAGCTGTCCCAGGTCCGGGTGGGGGACCCGGGACTGCTCCGGCTCGCCGGGGCCGCGGAGCACCCCGAGCACCGAGCGCAGCTCGTGCACCGCCTGGTCGGCGTTGTCGCGGAGCAGGCCCGCGATCTCGCGCACCTGCTCCCGGGGCAGGTCCTCCCGGTAGGCCAGCGCGCCGGCGTGCATGGCGATGAGCGAGATCCGGTGGGCCAGGACGTCGTGCATCTCCCGGGCGATCCGGGCGCGCTCGTTGGCACGGGCCTCGGCGACCCGGCTGGCCTGCTCCCGCTCGGCGGTCTCGGCCCGCTCCCGGAGGTTCGCGACGTACTCCCGGCGCATCCCGATGTAGGCCCCGATCGCCATCGCCGCCGCGACCGCGAGCACCTGCGTGGCCCAGCTGGTCAGCATGAGGGCCGTCGTCGCGGAGCGGTAGAGCCACTCCCACAGCAGGCCGGTGACGACGAAGAAGGAGGTGGCGACCGCGATCTCGCGCCACCGGCGCCTGGTGCACAGGGAGATGTAGCTGATGAACGCCGCGCCCGCGCCGAAGGAGCTGAACACGGCGAGCGTGGCGGTCGTCAGGGTCACCGGGAGCGGCCAGCGCCGGCGGAACAGCATCAGGATGATGGCGAGCACCCCGATGAACGGGTCGACCCGGAGCAGCCCGGGGATGCGCGCCGTGACCTCCCCGGTGTCGACGTTGTAGACCGTGCCCAGGTAGAGGAAGCCGCCCATGGCCGCCGCGGCCAGGACCCGCCAGGTCTCCCCCCAGAGCCGGGCCGGTGGCAGGAAACGCATGACGTCGACTGTAGGAGGCGGCGGCGGGTCCCCGCGTCGGCCGGAGGTCGACGCACCTCCCCCCGGAGGGGGACCAAGGTAGGGGTCAGGTCCAGACCTCAGGACGATGTGCCGCCGCCCGGCGCCGCCGAGACTGGAGCCATGATCACGGTGACCAATCTGGTGAAGCGCTATGGAGACGTGCTCGCCGTCGACGACGTCAGCTTCAGCGCCGAACCCGGCCGGGTGACCGGCTTCCTCGGGCCCAACGGCGCCGGGAAGTCCACGACCATGCGCATCCTCACCGGGCTCACCCCGGCGACCTCGGGTGCGGCGCTGGTCCTCGGCCGGCCCTACTCGGCGCTGACGAACCCCGGCCGGCACGTGGGGGTGCTCCTGGACGCCTCGGCGCAGCACGCCGGACGCACCGGGCGGGAGGTCCTGACGCTCGGCGCGATGACCCTGGGGATCGACCGGCGCCGCGTCGACCAGATGCTCGAGCTCGTCGGCCTGACCCCCAAGGAGGGGAACCGGCGCATCCGCAACTACTCGCTCGGCATGCGGCAGCGGCTGGGCATCGCCCACGCGCTGCTCGGCGACCCCGAGGTCCTCGTCCTCGACGAGCCCGCCAACGGGCTCGACCCGGCCGGGATCCGCTGGATGCGGGACCTGCTCAAGGCGTTCGCCGACGCCGGCGGGACGGTGCTGTTGTCCTCCCACCTGCTCAACGAGATCGAGCGGATCGCCGACGACATCGTCGTCATCGGTCACGGCCGGATCGTCGCGCAGGGCACCAAGGAGGAGCTGCTCCGGCCGTCCGGGACGCTCGTCCGCAGCATCGACGACGCCGCGCTCGCCCGGGCCCTCGACGTCGAGGACATCGAGCACACCGCGGCGGGCTCCGGCGGCCTGCAGGTCCAGGCCGAGCCCGCCCGCGTGGGCGCCGTCGCCCAGGCGGCCGGCGTGGCCCTCGTCGAGCTCCGACCCGCAGACCACGGCGGCCTGGAGGAGATCTTCCTCCAGCTCACCGCCGACGACTCACGTCAGGAGGTGGCCGCATGACCACGACCACCACGACCCCGGCGACCGCCGTCCACGCCGCGGACGGACCGCGTCGCGCCGACCTCGGACCGGTCCGCCCGGTGCCGCTGAGCCGCCTGGTGCGGGTCGAGGCCCGCAAGCAGGTCGACACCCTGGCCGGCCGCTGGTTCCTGGTGACCATCGGCCTGGTCGCGGCTCTCGTCGTGGGCATCATGCTCTTCGTCGACGGCGGGAACCACGGTCTCACCGCCTTCGTCACCGGGACCGTGATGCCGCTGTCGATCCTGCTGCCGATCCTCGGCATCATGACCGCCACCGCGGAGTGGGGGCAGCGCACCGCGATGACGACCTTCACCCTCGAGCCGCGCCGCGGCCGGGTGGTCGCCGCCAAGGTGATCAGCTCGCTGGTGCTCGGCGCGCTGACGTTCGCCGTGGCCGTGGCCCTGGCCGCGCTCGCCCACGGGATCGCCGTCGGCGCGCGCGGGGCGACCGCGGACTGGGAGATCGGCGGCTGGATGCTCGGCGGCTCGGCCCTGGTGCTCGCGCTCAGCCTGGGCCAGGGTCTCGCCTTCGGTATGGCGCTGCTCAACACCCCGGCGGCGATCGTCGCCTACCTGGTGCTGCCGATGGTGTGGTCGATCCTCACCCAGCTCATCAGCTGGATGCGCGACGTCGCGGCCTGGCTCGACCCCTCCGTGACGCTGGTCCCGCTGTCCAGCGGGCAGGCGCCCACCGGGGAGCAGTGGGCCCAGATCGGTACGTCGATGACGCTCTGGCTCGTCATCCCGATGGTCATCGGCGTCTGGAGGGTGCTTCACCGCGAGGTGAAGTGACGAGTCGACCGGTGGGGGCACCGGTCGGCGAGGGGACAGGTCAGCGGGGCCGCGGTTGCGCGTGGCCCCGCTGACCGCTGTCCGGGGCCGGGTCGGCGGGTTGGCCGCGCCCCAGCGGGAACGTCGCCACCGTCTCGTAGCGGGGCCGCCGTCGCGGTCCCTCGCCCAGGTAGGAGCGGATCAGGGCGAACTCGGTGGCGGTCCAGGCCGGTCCCCGGTAGGCGTCGAGCACCCGGATCCACCGGGTCGCCTCGACCGGCCGGCCGGTGCGGGCCAGGGTCAGGTGGGCGTGGAACCGGGCGCCGTCGACCTCGGTCCCGGACTTCGTCGCCGCGGCCCGGGCGCCGGTGGCCAGCCGGTGCAGCTCCTCGCCGGGGTCCACGTCCAGCCCGGCGTAGAGGATCCTGGCCCGCGCCGGGTTCGGCAGCGCGCCGCCGCCGGCGATGCTCACCCGGAACGGGGTCCGGCGGGCCCCGGCGCGCTGCAGCCGCTCGATGAGGTCGTCCAGGTTGCGGTCGGCCACCGCGGGCATGAACCCGAGCGTGACGTGCCAGTGCTCGGCCAGCGTCCACCGGAACCCCGGCTCGGCCTCCTGGCGCGGGGCGAGGAACTCCTCGAGGTCCTCCACGGCGGGCTCGGGGGGCAGCAGGGCGGTGAACATGCGCACCCTCATCACGCTACCCGCGGCGGGCCGCTGGTCCCGGCCCCGGCCGATGCGGGATGATGCCGGGCACGAGGCCTGCAGGGACAGTCCAGCACGACCGAGAGGCGGACCATGACTCCGAGGACCATCACCGTGGCGCTGGCGGCCACCGCGACGCTCCTGCTCGCCGGGTGCAACGCCGGCGCCGGGGGCGACGGCGACGGCGCCGGCACCGGCACCGCGGGGCCGGCCGAGGACCGCGAGGTGACCATCGGCCTGGTGGCCGAGCCTGCCAGCCTGGACTTCACCACGACCGACGGGGCGGCGATCCCGCAGGCGCTGCTCTACAACGTCTACGAGACGCTGGTGAAGATCGACCAGGACGGCGAGATGGTCCCGGCCCTGGCCACGGAGTGGCAGGTCAGCGAGGACGGGCTGACCTACACGTTCACCCTCCGGGAGGGCGTCACCTTCAGCAACGGCGCCGAGTTCACCGCCGACGACGTGGTCTTCTCGATCGAGCGGGTGAAGTCCGACGCCTGGACGGTCAGCCTGAAGTCGCAGATGGACGTCGTCGAGTCGGTCGAGGCCACCGGCGAGCACGAGGTCACCGTGACGCTGAGCCGGCCGAGCAACTCCTGGCTCTACGCGATGACCACCCGGGTCGGGGCGATCTTCGACGAGGACGGCGTCGACGACCTGGCCAACGAGCCGATCGGCACCGGCCCCTACACCTTCGCCTCCTGGGAGCGGGGCACCGCGATCACGCTGCAGCGCAACGAGACCTACTGGGGCGACGCGCCCTACTTCGAACGGGTCCGCCTGGAGTACTTCAGCGACCCGACCGCGCTGAACAACGCCCTGCTCACCGACAGCATCGACGTCATCGGGACGGTCCAGGCGCCGGAGTCGCTCGGCCAGTTCGAGGGCGAGGACCTGCAGATCATCGAGGGCACGACCAACGGTGAGGTGGTCCTGTCGTTCAACAACGGCGCGGCCCCGTTCGACGACCTCCGGGTGCGCCAGGCGGCCCGCCACGCCATCGACCACCAGACCCTGCTGGACACCTGCTGGGCCGGGCGGGGCACGCTCATCGGCTCGATGGTGCCGCCCACCGACCCCTGGTACGAGGACCGCACCGGCGACTACCCGTATGACGTGGAGCGGGCCACGGCCCTGCTCGCCGAGGCGGGGGCCGAGGGGGTCGAGGTCCGGCTGCGGGTGCCGACCCTGCCGTACGCCCAGGCCTGCGCCACCGTCGTGGAGTCGATGCTCGAGGAGGCCGGCTTCGTGGTCCAGGTGGACAGCCTGGAGTTCCCCGCAGCCTGGCTCGAGGACGTCTTCACCAACGCCGACTACGAGATGTCGATCATCGCCCACGTCGAGCCGCGCGACCTCGGCAACGTGTTCGGCAACCCGGACTACTACACCCGCTACGGCAAGCCCGAGCTGCAGCAGCTCCTCGAGGAGGCCGACGCCGGCAGCCCGGAGGAGTACGTCGAGAAGATGCGCGAGGCGGCCCGCCTCATCTCCGAGGACGCCGCTGCGGACTTCCTGTTCCTGCTGCCCAACCTCATCGTGGCCGAGCCGGACATCACCGGCCTGCCGCAGAACGCCATCACGGAGTCCTTCGACCTGTCCCGGCTCGCCCGCGGCTGAGGTCCGCGCCACGACATGCTGCTGCGACTGCTCGAGCGCTTCGGCGTCCTGCTGGCCAGCCTGGTCGCCGGATCGGTCCTCGTCTTCGCGTTCATGCAGGTGCTCCCGGGTGACCCCGCCCGGGTGGCGCTCGGGGTCAACGCCTCCGAGGAGGCGGTGGCCCGGCTGCGCACCGAGTTCGGCCTGGACCGTCCGCTGGTCACCCAGTACCTCGACTGGGTGGGCGGCCTGCTGACCTTCGACCTCGGTGCCGAGTACGTCTCGCGCGCCCCGATCGGGCCCCAGCTCGCCGACCGGCTGCAGGTCACCCTGTGGCTGGTCGGGGCGGCGATGGTCCTGGCCCTGGTCATCGCGGTGCCGTTCGGCACCTGGATGGCGGTGCGGCACCGGCACGCCGACGGTGTCCTCGCCTCCGCGCTGTCCCAGGTCGGGGTGGCGGTCCCGGCGTTCCTCGCCGGCATCGTGCTCATCGCGGTCTTCGCGGTCGGGCTGCGGTGGCTGCCCTCCGGAGGATGGGTGCCCCCGGCGCAGGACCCGGTGGAGTTCCTCCGGCGGCTCATCCTCCCTGCGGTCTCCCTGGCGCTGGTGCAGGGCGCGGTGCTGGCCCGCTACGTCCGCAGCGCGGTGCTCGACGTGCTGCGGGAGGACTACCTGCGCACCGCCCGTGCCAAGGGCCTGCGCCCGATGCCGGCGCTGTTCCGGCACGGCCTGCGCAACGCCGCGATCCCCGTCGTCACGGTCCTGGGCCTGCAGCTGGCGACCCTGCTGGTCGGCGCGGTCGTCGTGGAGCAGGTGTTCGTCATCCCGGGGGTGGGCCGCTTCCTGCTCGAGTCGGTGGCCCAGCGGGAGCTGCTCACCGTGCAGACCGTCGTCATGGTCCTCGTCATCGCGGTGCTGGTCATCAACTTCGTCGTCGACGCCCTCTACCTGGTCATCGACCCCCGGCTGCGGGTGAGACAACGGTGAGCCGCCGCCCGGTCAACCCGTCGCTGCTCATCGGGGGCGTCCTGGTGGGCCTCGTCGTCCTGCTCGCCGTGGTCTCCTACTTCTGGACGCCGTGGCCGCCGATGCGGGTGCTCCCGGTCGAGCCGTACCAGACCCCCAACGCCGAGCACTGGCTCGGCACCGACCGGTTCCGGCGGGACGTGTTCACCCAGGTCCTCGTCGGGGCCCGCACCACCCTGTATGTCGGGCTGGTCGCCGTCGGCGTGGCCGCCGTCATCGGCGTGCCGCTGGGGATCCTCGCCGCGATGGCATCGCGCTGGCTCGGGGCGCTCGTGGTCCGGGGCAACGACGTCCTGCTGGCGTTCCCGGCGCTGCTGCTCGCGATCATGTTCGCCGCGCTGTACGGCGGCAGCACCCGGGTGGCGATGATCGCCATCGGGATCGCGACGGTGCCGTCGTTCGTCCGGATCACCCGCAGCGGGGCCCTGCAGGTGATGCGCAGCGACTACGTCACCGCGGCCCGCGCGGCCGGGCGCTCGTCCCTGGGGATCGCGGTGCGGCACGTGCTGCCCAACGTCATGGGCCTGGTCATCGTGCAGGCGTCGGTCTCGTTCGCCATCGCGATCCTCGCCGAGGCGGCGCTGGCCTACCTGGGCCTGGGCACGCCGATCGGGCAGGCCTCGTGGGGACGGATGCTCTACGAGGCCCAGTCCACGCTGAGCACGGCCGTGCACCTGGCGGTCATCCCGGGCGCCGCGATCGCCCTGGCGGTGCTCGGGTTCAACCTGCTCGGTGACGGGCTGCGCGACTACCTCGACCCGAGGCTGGAGGAGCGGTGAGCGCCCAGCCGGTTCCCGCGGCCGCCCCCGAGCAGGTCCTCGAGGTGCGGGGCCTGTCGGTGCGCACCCGCTCGACGGGGCTGCTGCACGAGGTGACGTTCGGGATCGGCCGCGGCGAGCGGGTCGGGCTCATCGGCGAGTCCGGGTCGGGCAAGTCGCTCACCGCGCTGGCGGTCATGGGCCTGCTCGGCGAGGGCCTGCGCGCCTCCGGCGAGGTGCGGCTGGCCGGTCACGACCGCAACCTGCTCACCGCGGGCGAGCGCCGGTTGAGCCGGATCCGCGGCAACGACATGGCGATGGTCTTCCAGGAGCCGATGACCGCACTCAACCCGACGATGCGGGTGGGACGCCAGGTCGCCGAGGCGATGCTGCTGCACGGCACGGTGCAGCGGGGCCGCACCCGTCAGGCGGTGGTCGAGCTGCTGGACCAGGTCGGCCTGCCCGACCCGGCGCACGTGGCCCGCGCCTACCCGCACCAGCTCTCCGGCGGGCAGCGGCAGCGGGTGGTCACCGCCATCGCGCTGGCCAACGACCCGATGCTGCTGATCTGCGACGAGCCGACCACCGCGCTCGACGTGACCGTCCAGGCGCTGGTCCTCGACCTCATCGTCCGCGGCGTCGCCGAGCGCGACTCGGCGCTGCTGTTCATCACCCACGACCTCGGGGTGGTCGCCTCGGTCTGCGAGCGGGTCCTGGTCATGTACGGCGGCCGGATCGTCGAGGCCGGCCCGGTGGCCGAGGTGTTCACCCGGCCGCGGCACCGCTACACCCAGGGGCTGCTGGCCGCGAGCGACCTGGACCGGCCCCCGGATCGCCGGGCCGGTGGGGGCCGCTCGCCGCTACCGACCATCCCCGGGAACGTGCCGCCGGCGGGCCGCTTCCCCGACGGCTGCGTCTTCCGCACCCGCTGCGCCCACGCGACCGCGGCCTGCGAGCAGCTGCCGCCGTGGACCGGCCGCGACGGTGCGCCGACCGACGACCCGGCGCGGGGCTACGCCTGCTTCCACCCGGCCGGCGACGAGGAGCCACCCGCGGGGGAGGCGACGTGAGCGTCATACCGACTCCCGACGAGCGGGCCGGGGCCACCCCGCCCGCCATCGAGCTGCGCGACGTGAGCCGGGTGTACCGCCGGCCGCGCACCTCCCTGTTCTCCCCACCGCCCGTGGTCCACGCCGTCCGGTCGGTCACCCTGCGGGTGGCGCCGGGCGAGCGGCTGGGCATCGTCGGCGAGTCCGGGTCGGGCAAGTCGACCCTCCTCCGGCTCGTCGCCGGGCTGGAGCAGCCCTCCGGCGGCGAGGTGCTCGTCGAGGGGCAGCCGGTGCACGACCAGCCGTCGCGCCGCCTCGGCTGGCTGCGCCGGCGCCTGCAGCTGGTGCTGCAGGACCCGATGAGCTCCCTCGACCCGCGGATGCGGGTGGGTGAGACGGTGGCCGAGCCGCTCGTCGCCCAGGGGATCGGCACCCGCGCCGAGCGCGAGCAGCGGGTGGCCGAGCTGCTGGAGTCGGTGGGCCTGCCGGCCGACGCCGCGGACCGCTACCCGCACCAGTTCTCCGGTGGGCAGCGGCAGCGGATCTCGGTGGCCCGGGCGCTGGCGCCGCGGCCGCACATCCTGCTGGCCGACGAGCCGGTGAGCGCCCTCGACGTCTCGGTGCGCGCCCAGGTGCTCAACGTCATCGACGCGGTGGTCGCCGACCTCGGTCTCACCCTGGTCTTCGTCTCCCACGACCTGTCGGTGGTCCGCCACGTCTGCGACCGGGTCGCGGTGATGCGGCACGGGGAGCTGGTCGAGGTGGCCCCGACCGAGCGGCTGTTCGAGCAGCCGGAGCACCCGTACACCCGCCAGCTGCTCGCGGCGATCCCGCACCTGCGCGACGCGCTCGCCGGCCGCACCGTCGCCGACCTGGCCCGCGGGACCCGCGCCGCGGGCGAGGTCTAGTCTCGGAGCGCAGTCACCCCGGGAGGTCGTATGTCGCAGCGCTGGCCCGTGGACGAGCAGGCCGTCGTGGAGCTCGCCGCCGCCCTGGTGCGGATCCGATCGGTGCACGACCCGGAGGCCGGCACCGCCGAGGAGCCGGCAGCCAGGCTGGTCGAGGAGACGATGCGCGGGTTCGGCTGGGAGCCGGAGGTCGTCGAGGTGGCCCCGGGCCGCCCGAACGTGGTCGCGGTCGTCGACGGGGGCGGGGGTCCGGGCCCGACGTTCATGCTCGAGGGCCACACCGACGTCGTGACCGAGGGGGCCCGGGAGGCGTGGAGCTTCGACCCCTACGCCGGTGACGTCGTGGACGGGCGGCTGCGGGGCCGCGGCAGCGCCGACATGAAGGGCGGGGTGGCCGCGATGATCCACGGCGCCCGCGCGCTGCAGCTGTCCGGGACGTTCCCGGGACGGGTGGTCGTCGCCGCCCTCGTCGACGAGGAGGGCCTGATGCTCGGGGCCAAGCACTTCGCGCAGACCGCGCTCGCCGGCGAGATCGACGGCGCGGTGTGCTGCGAGCCCGAGGCCGGGGAGGTCTGCCCGGTGTCGAAGGGCGCCATCCGGATCCGGGTCACCTTCACCGGGGTGATGGCCCACGGCGCGATGCCGCACCAGGGGCGCAACCCGCTGCCGGTCGCCGCCCGCTTCCTCGACGGTGTCGCCCGCCTCGAGGCCGAGGTGCAGGCCGAGCACGGGGAGCACCCGCTGCTCGGGCACGTCTACCTCACCCCGACCGTCCTGCGGGGTGGCGACCCCGAGCAGGTCAACGTCATCCCGGCCGTCGCCGTGGCCTGCCTCGACGTGCGGACCGTCCCCGGTGTGGACCACGACGACCTCGTGACCCGGGTCCGCGCCCTCGCCGAGGACGCCGGCCGCGCCGACGGGGTCAGCGCGGAGCTCACCGTCCTCGACGACCGCCCACCGGTGGACACCCCGGCCGACCACCCGCTGGTCACCGCGCTCGCCGCGGCCCACGAGGCGGTGACCGGCCAGGAGGCGGTCCTCGGCGGCGTGCCCGGGGCGACCGACGGCACGATCCTCACCCGGGACGCCGGCATCCCCACCGTCGTCTACGGGCCGGGCGGGAAGTGGATCGCCCACCAGGCCGACGAGTACGTCGAGGTCGACGACATCGTGCGGTGCGCCCACGTCTACGCCGAGGCCGCCTGGCGGTTCCTCACCGAGGGGTCCCGGTGACCGCCCGGCCCGGTCCGACCAACTCGCTGGTCGACGTGGCCGGGATGCGGGTGGGTCACTACGAGCGGATCGGCGACGGCTGGCTCACCGGGACGACCGTCGTGGTGGCGCCGGACGACGGGGCGGTCGGCGGCGTCGACGTGCGCGGCGGCGGTCCCGGCACCCGCGAGACCGACCTGCTCGACCCGGTCAACATGGTCCAGCGCGTCCACGCGGTGAGCCTGTCCGGCGGCAGCGCGTTCGGCCTGGCCGCCGCCGACGGGGTGGCGCGAGCCCTCTACGAGGACGGCGTCGGCTTCCCGTGCGGGCTCCCGGGCGAGGTCGTCCCGATCGTCCCGGGAGCGGTCATCTTCGACTGCAACCGCGGCGGGGAGTTCGACCGGTGGCCGGACGCGCGGTTCGGGGTCGAGGCGTTCGCCTCGTCCTCGTCGCGTCCTCCCGCGCTCGGGGTCGTCGGTGCCGGCACCGGTGCCCAGGTCGGTGGCCTCAAGGGCGGGGTCGGCAGCGCCAGCGCGGTCCTCGAGGACGGCACCACGGTCGCCGCACTCGTCGTCGTCAACGCGGTCGGGTCGGCGGTCGACCCGCGGGACGGGACCCTCTACGGCGCCCGCTGGCTGCTCGACGGCGACACCGTGCTGCAGCCCGACGGGTCGGCGCACGAGCTGCGCGCCCCGGACCCGGAGGAGCTGCGCGCGGCGCACGACCTGGCCGTGGAGCTGGGCAGCCCGGGGATGGGGCTGCCGCGCGTCCTGGCGACGACCATCGGCGTGGTGGCGACCGACGCCACCCTGACCAAGGCGCAGGCGCAACGCGTCGCCGGCACCGGGCACGACGGCCTCGCTCGGGCGGTCGACCCGATCCACACCATGGTCGACGGCGACACGCTGTTCACCCTCGCCACCGGTGAGCGTGCCGCGCCGGACGACCTGGGTTTCCACGAGCTGCTCGGCGAGGCGGCCCGGGTCGTGACCCGCGCCGTGGTCCGGGCGGTGCTGGCCGCCGAGACGGTGAGCACGCCCGCGGGCACCTGGCGCTCGTACCGGGACGCCCTGCCCAGCGCGGTCGTCCCCGTCGCCTGACCGGCCGCGGTCCGCGCGGCCGGCCCGCGGTCAGCCGGCGAGGGCCAGGCCGGCCAGGCCCAGGTAGACGACGCCCGAGGTCCCGGACAGCCGCCCCTGGGCCTCCGGCGTGCGCAGCCGTCGGGAGAGCCGCCCGGCCACCAGGGTGTACGTGCCGTCGCCGACCAGCGCGACCGCCACGACGACGGTGCCCAGCGCGAGGACCTGCGGCCCGGCCGGTGCGCCGCCGGCCCCCGCCGGCGCCAGGACCGGACGCCGAGGTAGGCGAGGAAGCACGCACCGGCGACGCGCAGCGTGGTGAGCGCGGTGTCCGAGGAGGCGATGAGCGCCGAGACCCCGGCCGCGGCGAGCAGCATGACGAGCACGGTGGCGACGAGGAAGGTGGACAGGACGGCAGACGACGGCACGGTCGCGGCTCCCAGGGAGGGGCGACGTCGGGGCGCGGGCGATCCACTCACCCGCGAGGGCCTCCGGGGCGTCCACCTACCGGGGGCCGCGGAGACGGGGGCGGCGGTGCTCCCGTTCGACGGGGACGAGGAGTCACGGTGCCCCCCGCTGATACGACCCGACGCACCGGGGACCCCCAGGCGTTGCACCGACCGCGGGACGCACCGGCATACTCGGCCCCGGAGGTGCACCGATGCCGTATGCCGACATGTTCCGCCTGGACGGTCGTCACGCCGTGCTCCTGGGCTGCGGGGGGATCGGGGCCGAGGTGGCGGCCGGTCTCGCTGCGCACGGTGCCCGGGTCACCTGCGTCGACCGGGACCGGGGTGCCGCCGAGCACGCCGTGGAGCGGGCCGCGCAGGAGGGTGACGGTGGCGGCCACGCGGCCGAGGAGGCCGACGTCCTCGACGAGGCGAGCCTGGCGGCGCTCGCGGAGCGCCTCGGGGTCGTGGACGTGCTCGTCCACACGGTGGGCGTCAACGTCCGCAAGCCGCTCCTGGAGTACACGCCCGAGGAGTTCGACCGCGTCGTCGGGCTGAACCTGCGCGGGACCTTCAACGCGGTGCGGGCGTTTGCGCCGGGCATGGCGGGCCGCGGGCGGGGATCGATCATCGCGTTCACGTCGATCCGCGCGGTCACGGTCGAGCCGGGCCAGGGCGTCTACGCCGCGACGAAGGCCGGGATGCTCCAGCTGCTGCGCACCCTCGCCGCCGAGCTGGGGCCCCAGGGCGTCCGGGTCAACGCCGTGGCCCCGGGGGTCGTCGAGACGCCGCTCACCGAGCAGATCCGGTCCGACCCTGCGTGGAACGCGGCCTACGCGACCAAGAGCGCCCTGGGCCGGTGGGCCCGCCCGGAGGAGATCGTCGGGGCGGTGCTCTACCTGGCCGGCGACGCCGCGAGCTTCGTCACCGGCAGCCAGCTCATGGTCGACGGCGGCTGGACGGCCGTCGACGGGCGGTTCACCCCGCCGTTCGGCTGAGCGACGTCCAGGGGTGGTGCACCACGGCGGTCAGCAGCACCGCCGCACGGGCTCAGCCGGGCGAGACCGCGCCCTCGGGTGCGTCCACCCACTGGACCAGCTGGTAGACGACCCCGCTGGGGTCGGCCACCTGGAAGTAGCGCTCGCCCCACGGCTCGGTCTCCAGCGGCGTGACGATCGTGACGCCCTCGCCGCGGAGCCGGTCGTACTCGCGCTCGATGTCGTCGACGACGAACGCGATGAGCAGCCCGTTGACGGGGACCGCCGCGGAGGCGGGCTTGAACGTCGCCAGGCCCACCCGGAGCAGGACGATGTTGAAGCCCACCTCGGGGTGGTGCATCGAGGCGAAGCCGTCGGCGGACATCACCTCGGACCAGCCCAGGTGCTCCCGGAGCCAGCGTGAGGAGGCCTCGACGTCGGTGACGTTGAGGGAGATGGCGGAGTCGGTGATGGTCATGGGGCTCCTTCCGTCAAAGGTCGTACACCGTACAATGTACGAAGTACGAAGATCAACCGCGAAGGACGGAGGGACATTCCCGTGGGCACGGAGCACACCGGCGGCGGCGACCCCGACCGCACCCTCCAGCTGCTCTGGCGGCACCAGGTCGGGCTGCCGCGACGGCGCGGGCCCCGGCCGTCGCGGTCGGTCGACGACGTGATCGCGGCCGCCATCGAGCTCGGCGACGCCGAGGGCCTGGACGCGGTGAGCGTGCGCGCCGTCGCCGCCCGGCTCGGGATCGCCCCGATGTCGGTCTACACGCACGTCCCGGGCAAGGCCGAGCTGCTCGACCTCATGCTCGACACCGTCTACCTGCAGATGCCGCGACCGCCGTGGCGCAGCCGGAGCTGGCGGCGCCGCCTCACCACGGTCGCCGAGGGCAACCGGGAGCTGCTGCGGCGGCACCCGTGGGTGACCCGACTGGCCTCGCTCAACCGGCCGCCGCTCGGCCCGGGCGTGTTCGCCAAGTACGAGCACGAGCTGGCCGCCTTCGACGGCACCGGCCTCGACGACGTCACGGTCGACGCCGCCCTGACCTTCCTGCTCGGCTTCGTCCACCAGCAGGTCCGCGCCGAGCAGGACGTCCGCCGGGTCACCGCCGCCAGCGGGCAGACCGACGCGGAGTGGTGGGCGGCGAACGCCCCGCTGCTGCAGCAGCTGGACTACTCGCCCTATCCCCGGGCCACCCGCGTCGGCGAGGCCGCCGGCACGGCCCAGGGCACGGCATACGACCCCGACCGGGCCTGGGACTTCGGTCTGGCCCGGGTCCTCGACGGTCTCGCGGCGCTCATCGAGGGGTGACCCGTGAATAATAGGTCTTGACTTATATAAGTGAGAGCGTAAGTTAGGGCGCGTGCACGCGCTCGACGTCCTGGGGGACCCGGTCAGACGCCGGATCCTCGAGCTGCTCGCCGACGGGGAGCTCCCCGCCGGCGAGATCACCGACGTCGTCCGCGCCGAGTTCGGCATCAGCCAGCCCGCCGTCTCCCAGCACCTGCGGGTGCTCCGGGAGTCCGGGTTCGCCACCGCACGGCCCGAGGGCACCCGGCGCCTGTATGCCGTGGTGCCGGACACCCTGCGGCAGGTGGACGACTGGCTGGCCCCGTTCCGCCGGTTCTGGGAGCCGCGGCTGGACGCACTCGGCACCGAGATCGCCCGCGGCAAGCGGGCCCGACGCGAGGAGAACCGATGACGACGACGAGCTACACCGACCACGCGGGGCGGGTCGAGCGGCGGCTGCAGGAGGTGGACCGCGACGGTGCCCCCGCCAAGGTCGCGACGATCTCCCGCACCTACCCGTCGCGACGATCTCCCGCACCTACCCGACGACGGTGGAGGACCTCTGGGAGGCGGTGACCACGGCCGAGCGGCTGGAGCGCTGGTTCGCGACGGTCGAGGGCGACCTCCGGCTCGGCGGGCGCTACTCGGTCGTGGGAAACGCCGAGGGCACCGTGGAGACCTGCGAGCCGCCCCGCCGGTTCACCGCCACCTGGGAGTTCGGCGGCCAGACCAGCTGGATCGAGGTGCAGGTCGACGACGACCCCGAGGGTGCCCGGTTCACCCTCGTCCACACCGCCCACGTCCCCGACGAGTTCTGGCAGCAGTACGGCCCCGGCGCGACCGGTGTCGGCTGGGACCTGGCCCTGCTCGGCCTGACGCTCCACCTGGAGCACCCCGACTTCGCCCGCCCCGACCCGGAGTCGTTCACCACGACCGGCGAGGGCAAGTCCTTCGTCGAGGCGGCCAGCGCGGCGTGGGGCGAGGCGGCCGTCGCGGCCGGCGAGCCGGAGGAGGCCGCCCGCGCCGCGGCCCAGCGCACCACCGCCTTCTACACGGGCACCGCGTGAGCCTTCCCCGTCATACCGGCATCTGACAGGGTGCCCGTATGAGGGTCACGCTCGAGCTCCTGCCGACCGGCACCGCGCCGCGGGCGAGGCGAGTAGCCCGGGCGGTCGAGCTGCTGCGCGAGGGGCGGGCGCGATGATGCGCCGCACCATCTTCACCGAGGACCACGAGGCGTTCCGGGCCTCGGTCCGCGAGTTCGTCGACCGCGTGCTGCGTTCCCGGGCCGAGGAGATGATCCGCGACCGCACCATCCCGCGGGACATCTGGATCGAGGCCGGCAAGAACGACCTGCTCGGCCTGGAGATCCCGGAGCAGTACGGCGGCGTGGCGGCCGGTGACTACCGCTTCAACGCGGTCCTGTCGGAGGAGAAGGCGCGGTTCAGCTTCGCGGTGTCCTCCTGCCTCGGCATCCACTCCGACATCTGCCCGCCCTACCTCGTCGACCTCGGCACCGAGGAGCAGAAGCAGCGCTGGCTGCCCGGCATCGCCCGGGGCGAGCAGATCATCGCCATCGCCATGACCGAGCCCTCGGGCGGCTCCGACCTCGCCGCCCTGCGCACCACCGCGGTCCGGGCCGACGACGGCAGCGGGGACTGGGTCCTCAACGGGTCGAAGACGTTCATCACCAACGGCCACCAGTGCGACCTGGCCATCGTCGCCGCGCGCACCGACCCCGCCGCGGGGGCGAAGGGCATCACCCTGTTCGTCCTCGAGGCCGGCATGCCCGGTTTCACCAAGGGCCTCAAGCTCGACAAGGTCGGTCAGGACGAGGCGGACACCTCCGAGCTGTTCTTCAGCGACGTCCGGGTGCCCGACAGCCACCGCCTCGGGGCCGAGGGGCAGGGCTTCGTGGCGATGATGGAGCGCCTGGTCCAGGAGCGGGTGGGCGCGGCGGTCGCCAACACCGCGCACGCGGCCCAGATCCTGTCCGAGACCATCGACTACGCCCGCGAGCGCGCCGCGTTCGGCCGGCCGATCGGCACCTTCCAGCACAACCGGTTCAAGATCGCCGAGCTGGTCACCGCGATGGAGGTCACCCAGGCGTACGTGGACCAGTGCGTCCTCGCCCACAGCGAGGGCCGGCTGTCGGCGGCCGACGCGGCGAAGGCCAAGTGGTGGTCCGCCCAGGTGCAGAACGACGTGCTCGACGAGTGCGTCCAGCTCTGGGGCGGCTACGGCTACATGAACGAGTACCGCGTCGCCCGGGCCTGGCGCGACGCCCGCGTCAGCAAGATCTGGGCCGGCTCGAACGAGATCATGAAGGAGATCATCGGCCGCGACCTCGGCCTCGCCTGAGCGCCCCCCGCTCGCGAAGGCACGTCTCGAGTCGACGCCAACAACCCCGACCGAACGCCCCGAGTCGACCCCAACCGCCTCCCGAACGCTCCGAGTCGAGACCTCGCACCCCTTGTCGCGTGTCATTGCGACGGTTTGACCGCTGGAGCGGTCAAACCGCAACAACGAGGTGCAGCAATGAAGGCTGATCCGCCTGTCGGGTGGGCCGAAGACGTCGGGACGGTCGGGGTCAGCCACTCCGGAGCATCCTGATCGTCTCGGCCCAGGGCTCCAGGTCCTCGGGGGTGCGGAGGTCCTGCACCCCGACGAACACGGTGCTCACCCCCTCCTCGCCGAGCGCCGCGTAGCGCCGGGCGTGGTCGACCGGCAACCCGGCGTGGTGCGCCCGGGCGTAGGCCGCCGCCGACTGCCGCCCCCGTTGCCGTTCGATCCGGGCCGCCAGCTCGTCCCGGTCGCGGCCGGTCAACGGCAGGTCGAGGACCGTCACCGCCACCTCCGCGGGGTCGTGGCCGACGGCCCGGCATTGCCGGTGGAGCACCTCGACCTTGCGCGCCAGCAGGGCCGGCTCGGCACTGACGTTGCACGCGTCGCCCCACCGTGCGGCGATGCGCAGGGTCCGCCGCTCGCCCGAGCCGCCGACGATGATCGGCAGGTGCCCGACCGGACGCGGGTAGCAGGTCGTCTCCTTGAGCCTCACCAGGTGTCCGCGGTAGGGCCCGGTCCCGGGCGCCCACAGCGCGCGGAGGGTCTCCAGCGTCACCTCCAGCAGGTCCAGCCGCTCGGGGGTGGGCGGGAACGGCAGCCCGTATGCCGTGTGCTCGCGCTCCCACCAGCCCGCGCCGATGCCGCAGAACGCCCGGCCGCCGGTGAGCACGTCCAGGGTGGCCAGGGTCTTGGCCAGCACGCCGGCCGGTCGGTAGGTCACCGGGGTGACCAGCGTGCCCAGGCGCAGGCCCGGCGCCGCACCGGCGAGCAGCCCGAGGACGGTGAACGGCTCCGGGATCGGGTCCCAGTGCCGCCCGACCTGCGGGATCTGGATGAGGTGGTCCATGAGGGCGATCCCGCCGAAGCCGACCTCCTGGGCGGTCCTGGCCATCGCGGTGAGCCAGCCGGCCGGGTCCTCCCCCCCCGGGAAGGAGGAGAGCTGCAGGACCAGCTCCGGCCACGGGTCCGGGGGCGTCGCCGGTGACGCGGTGGCCGCCACCTCGCTCACCGGTGCGGTCGCGGCGGACCCGTCCCCGGAGCGCACCCGGAGGACGAGGTCCCAGCCCTCGGCGGTGACCTCCTCGGCCACGGTGCGCGCCTGCCGCAGCCGGGCCCGGACCACGTGGTCCAGCACGGTGAACGCATCACCGGTGGCGTCGAGGTCCGCGGGGCCGCTGCCGACCACGCCGCGGAGGGCGTCGGATGAGACGATCTCCACGTCGCGGTAGCGCTGGCGCGCCCAGGTGGACTTGCCCGACCCCGGCGGCCCGACCAGCACGACGAGGGCGGGGTCCGGGATCCGGTCTGCCGCACCCTCCCTCCGCTGCGGCATACCCCAGTCTTACCGCAGTGTGCGGCTCCTGCCGAGGGCACGGCATACTCGGGAGCCAGTCGTCCCGACCCCCGGAGAAGAGTGATGACCGACCGGAACCTGCCCGTCGACCCGGACCGCGACGCCCGGATCCGCGAGACCACCCGACGCCACGTCTTCACCAGCTGGAGCGCCCAGGCGGGCCTGGACCCGCTGCCGCTCGCCGGCGGCTCGGGGTCGCACTTCTGGGACCACCTCGGCAACACCTACCTGGACTTCACCTCCCAGCTGGTCAACGTCAACATCGGCTACCAGCACCCGCGCCTGGTCACGGCGATCCAGGAGGCGGCCGCCGACCTCACCACGGTGAGCCCGGCTCTGGCGCACGAGTCCCGCGCCGAGGCCGCGCGGATGGTGGCCGAGCTGGCCCCCGAGGGCATGTCCAAGGTCTTCTTCACCAACGCCGGCGCCGAGGCGGTCGAGAACGCCATCCGGATGGCCCGGCTGCACACCGGGCGGCACAAGATCCTCGCCGCCTACCGCAGCTACCACGGCGCCACCCACGGGGCGATCAGCCTCACCGGTGAGGCCCGCCGGTGGGGCTCCGAGCCCGGCATCCCCGGCGTCGTGCACTTCTGGGGGCCGTACCTCTACCGCTCGGCGTTCTACGCCGAGACCGAGGAGCAGGAGTGCGAGCGGGCCCTGGAGCACCTGCGCCAGACCGTCCTCGCCGAGGGGCCGCAGCACATCGCGGCGATCATCCTCGAGCCGGTCGTCGGGTCCAACGGCATCCTCGTCCCGCCGGACGGCTACCTGCAGGGCGTCCGGGAGCTGTGCGACGAGCACGGCATCCTCTTCATCGCCGACGAGGTCATGGCCGGGTTCGGGCGCACCGGTCGCTGGTTCGCCTTCGAGAACTGGGGGATCACGCCCGACCTCATCACCTTCGCCAAGGGTGTCAACTCCGGTTACGTCCCGCTGGGCGGCGTCATCATGTCCGACGCGGTGGCGGCGACCTTCGACGACCGGCCCTACCCCGGCGGGCTGACCTACTCCGGTCACCCGCTGGCCTGCGCCTCCGCGGTCGCGGCGCTGACGATCATGCAGGAGGAGGGCATCGTCGAGAACGCCCGCCGCATCGGTGAGGACGTGCTCGGCCCGGGCCTGCGCGAGCTGGTCGACCGGCACGGCGTGGTCGGCGAGGTCCGCGGCCTGGGCGTGTTCTGGGCGGTCGAGCTCGTCGAGGACAAGGAGAGCCGGGAGCCGCTCGCCGCCGCCAAGGTGGCCGCGATCGCGAAGGCCTGCCGGGAGCGCGGGATGTGGCCGCTCACCGTCGCCAACCGCATCCACATGGTCCCGCCGTGCGTCATCACCGAGGACGAGGCCCGTGAGGGCGTGGCCGCGCTGGCCGCGGCGCTCAAGGAGGTCGGGTGACCGCAGCGGGGACCGGCGGGGACGGCCTGGTGGAGGTCCACGTCACCACGCCCGACGCGGAGTCCGCGCTGCGGATCGCCCGGGAGCTGGTCGCGCGCGGTGAGGCAGCGTGCGTGCAGCGGGTCGGCCCGATCACCTCGGTCTACACCTGGCAGGGCGAGACCGAGCAGGCCGAGGAGTGGCTGCTGCTCGTCAAGACGACCGACGAGGCGTTCCCGTCGGTCTGCCGCACCGTCGAGGAGCTGCACTCCTACGACGTCCCCGAGGTCGTGGCCGTGCCGATCACCCGCGCCCTCGACGCGTACGGCGCCTGGGTCCGCGAGTCCGCCGGCCCCGCGCCCCGCTGACCCACGTCATACGGACCGAGCCGCCCCACCTCGACCCCGGCCACCCCGCGCGACCGGTCCGCACCGGCGGCAGCCGACCTGCACCCCCCGGTCGCACCCCACCCGGCGGCGTCCGCAACCCGCGCACGTGCGCAGCTGGGCAGGTCGGTTTCCGGGAGATCGCCTGCCAGACCGCGCACGTGCGGAGGTGTGGCCGGGGAGTTCCCGTCGTCCGTGGCGCTGGTTGCCCGGCCCCGTCCCTAGGCCGTGCGCGCGCCGGTGCGCCCCGTATGCCGTGCGCGCGCCGGTGCGCCCCGTATGCCGTGCGCGCGCCGGTGCGTGGACCGGACCGGTCCGTCAGGGGCCGGCCACGCCGGCAGCGGGCGGCAGCGGCTCGGGAGGAGCGATGGGCGCCGCGCGACGGAGGGTCGCGGGGGTGAGCAGCGGCTGGAGCCGGGCGACGAGCTGCCCGAGGAGGAGCGAGACCAGTACCGTCGCGACACCGACGTCGCCGCCGAGGACCCACCCGACGCCCATCGAGGTGACCTGGAGGACGGTGTAGGACCAGCGGAACGGGACGGGCGGGTCGAAGGCCAGGGCAGCTGCCTCCGCGGGACCGGCGCCGAGCTCCACGGCGAGGTACCCGGCGACCCCGACAGCCAGCACCAGCAGTCCCGCCACCATCTCCACGCCGCGGAGCGCCAGGGACTCGGGTCCGGGCATGAGGGGCAGGCATGAGGGGCAGGAAGGCGTTGACGCTCGCCCCGACCCCGGCCGTCTGGATCAGGGTGCCGATGCCGGGTGGCCGCCCCCCGGAGCCAGGCCAGCGCGATGAGGGTCACCCCGACCACCACCGTGACCAGCAGGAAGCTCCACCCGGTCGCGCGGGTCACCCCGTTGAGCAGCGTCGAGTAGCCGTCCGAGCCCAGCCGGGCGTCGAGCAGGAGGGCGACCCCGCGGGACAAAAGTCAGGCGTCCTTACCGATGGCGTCGAGGGCCTCAGCAGGGTGCCGCGTTGGTCTCCGGGCTGCCGGCAGGACCGGGGGCGGCTGCCACGGTGGCAGGGCGGAGGGCGGCCGGGGTGAGCCAGGGCTGGATCCGGCTCACCAGGGGCCCGATGAGGAGGGCGACGAGCACCGTCGCGACCCCGACGTCGCCACCGAGCAACCAGCCGGTGCCCATCGCGGTGACCTGCAGGAGCGTGTAGGACCAGCGGAACGGCACCGCGGGCTCGGTGGCCTGCGCAGCCGCCTCGGCCGGGCCCGCGCCCAGGTCGACGGCGAGGTAGCCCGCGACGCCCACCGCGAGGACCAGCAGTCCCAGGAGCACTTCGCCGCCGCGCAGCACGAGGGAGTCCGGGGCCGGCATGAGCGGCAGCACCACGTTGATCGTGGCGCCCACGGCCACGGTCTGCACGACCGTGCCGATGCCGGGGCGGCGCCCGCGCAGCCACGCCACGGTGAGGAGGGCGACACCCACCACGAGGCTGACGAGCAGGAAGCTCCAACCGGTGGCGAGGGTCAGACCGTTGAGGAGGGTCGAGTAGCCGTCCGAGCCCAGCCGGGCGTCGAGGAGGAGCGAGACGCCGACGCCGAGGACGACGCAGGACAGCACCAGCTGGATGAGGCGTCGGGGCATGTCAGGGGAAGCAGATGAGGCCGGTGCGCATTCCCGCGCACCGGCCTCATCGGCATACCAGCAGGTCAGAGGCCTGCTGGCGAGCCTGGAGCGGGCGACGAGAATCGAACTCGCGTTCTCAGCTTGGGAAGCTGATGTTCTACCATTGAACTACGCCCGCAGGCTGCGGCATGAGTGTAACCGACGCCCGGCGCGGGTTCGGAATCCCCTCCGGCACCGCCCGTTACGCTGGCCGCGTGCTGCTCTCCGACCGCGACATCAGGGACCAGATCGACCGGGGACGGGTCCGGCTGGACCCGTGGGACCCGGAGATGATCCAGCCCTCCAGCATCGACGTCCGGCTCGACCGGTTCTTCCGGTTGTTCGACAACCACAAGTACCCGGTGATCGACCCCGCGATGGAGCAGCCCGACCTGACCCGGCTGATCGAGGTCGAGCCGGGGGAGAGCTTCGTCCTGCACCCCGGCGAGTTCGTGCTCGGGTCGACCTGGGAGCAGGTGAGCCTGCCGGACGACATCGCCGCACGGGTCGAGGGCAAGTCGTCGCTGGGCCGGCTGGGTCTGCTCACCCACGCGACGGCCGGGTTCGTCGACCCGGGGTTCACCGGCCACGTCACCCTGGAGCTGTCCAACGTCGCGACGCTGCCGATCGTGCTGCACCCGGGGATGAAGATCGGCCAGCTGTGCTTCTTCCAGCTCTCCAGCGCCTCCGAGCACCCCTACGGCTCGTCGGCGCGGGGGTCGCACTACCAGGGCCAGCGCGGGCCGACCGCGAGCCGCTCCTACCAGAACTTCCACCGCGCCGAGGTGCACTGACGGGCTTGCGTCCCTGACGGCCCCGGCCCGTAGGTTGTCGCCATGATCCGGCTCGAGGGCGTCACCAAGCGCTACCGCGGCGGCACGGTGGCGGTGGACGACCTCACCCTCGAGGCGGCGGCCGGCGAGCTCACCGTCCTCGTCGGGCCGTCCGGGTGCGGCAAGACCACGACGCTGCGGATGATCAACCGGATGGTCGAGCCGACCAGCGGGAGGATCCTGCTGGACGGGCAGGACACGTCCACGATCTCGGCCGCACAGCTGCGCCGGGGCATCGGCTACGTCATCCAGCACGGCGGGCTCTTCCCGCACCGCACCGTCCTCGCCAACGTGATGACCGTGCCGCTGCTGCTCGGCTGGAGCCGGGACCGGGCCAGGCGGCGCGCCGAGGAGATGCTCGAGCTCGTCGGGCTCAGCCCCGAGCTGGCCTCCCGCTACCCCTCCCAGCTCTCCGGCGGCCAGCAGCAGCGGGTGGGCGTGGCCCGGGCGCTCGCGGGCGACCCCCGGGTGATCCTCATGGACGAGCCGTTCTCGGCGGTCGACCCCGTGGTGCGGGCCGGCCTGCAGGACGAGCTGGTCCGCCTGCAGCGGGAGCTGGGCACGACGATCGTGTTCGTCACCCACGACATCGAGGAGGCCATCAAGCTCGGTGACCGCATCGCGGTGCTCCGGGTCGGCGGCCGGCTGGCCCAGTTCAGCACCCCCGCCGAGCTCCTCGCCCACCCTGCTGACGACTTCGTCGCCGACTTCGTCGGTCGCGACCGGGGCTACCGCGCGCTGAGCTTCGTCAGCGCCCCGGTGCCGGTCCACCACGAGGAGCCGGTGCGGCTCGGGGACCCGCTGACCGCCCGGTCCGACGAGTGGGCGCTCGTCGTCGACGACGACCAGCACCCGCTCGGCTGGGCCCACCGGGACGACGCGGTCGCAGGCACGTCCGGTGGCCAGGGCACCCCGCGACCCGAGAACCTCCGGCTCGGCGGCACCCTCGCGCAGGCCGACGGCCCGCTGCGGGCGATGCTCGACGCCGCGCTGTCGTCCCCGAGCGGGCGCGGGGTCCTCGTCGACCCCGACGGCCGCCTGGTCGGCACGGTCCGGGCCAGTGAGGTGCTGGCGGTCATCGAGGCGCAGGAGATCCCGGGCCGATGAACCTCCTCGGGGTCGACCTGGGCCACGTGCTCGAGCTGGCGGTGCAGCACAGCCGGCTGGCCGGCATACCGCTCCTCCTGGGCCTGCTCATCTCCCTGCCGCTGGGCTGGCTGGCGGTGCGCCGCAGCTGGACCTACACCCCCCTCGTGGCCGGCACCGGGCTGCTGTACACGATCCCCAGCCTGGCGCTGTTCATCCTGCTCCCCGGCATCCTCGGCACCCGCATCCTCGACCCGGCCAACGTCGTCGTGGCCATGACCGTCTACACCGTGGCCCTCCTGACGCGCACCGTCGCCGACGGGCTGGGCTCGGTGCCCGAGCACGTCGAGCAGGCGGCCACCGCGATGGGCTACGGCCCGGTCCGCCGGCTGCTCTCGGTCGAGCTCCCGCTGGCCGTCCCCGTCATCGCCGCCGGGCTGCGGGTCGCCGCGGTGAGCAACGTGTCGATCGTCTCCGTCGCCGCGCTCATCGGCGTCCCGCAGCTCGGCTCGCTGTTCACCGACGGGTTCAACCGCAATGCCATGGGCCCGCTGGTCGTCGGGGTGCTCGCCTGCGTGGTCCTGGCGGTCCTCTTCGACCTGGCCATCCTGCTGGTCGGCAGGCTGCTCACCCCCTGGCAGAGGGCGACCGCATGATCGACTCCGTGCTGTCCTGGCTCACCGACCCGGCGAACTGGTCCGGGCCCACCGGCATCTGGGCGCAGACGGTCACCCACCTGCGCTACTCGGTGACCGCCCTGCTCCTCGCCGCGCTGGTCGCCGTCCCGCTGGGGCTGTACGTCGGTCACACCGGCCGCGGCCGCGTCGTCGCCGTGAACCTCGTGGGCGCCTTCCGGGCCATCCCGTCCCTCGGCGTGCTCTTCATCGCCGTCCTGCTGCTGCTGCCGCGGCTCAGCGGCGAGGCGGCGTTCGAGTGGCCCAGCCTCATCGTCCTGGTCCTGCTGGCGATCCCGCCGCTGCTGTCCGGGGTCTACGCCGGGATCGAGCAGGTCGACCCGGCCGCCCGCGACGCCGCCCGGGGCATGGGGATGACCGGGTGGCAGGTCCTGACGAGGGTCGAGGTGCCCTGTGCGCTGCCCCTGGTGATGTCGGGGGTGCGCTCGGCGATGCTGCAGATCATCGCGACCGCCACCATCGCCGCGGTGGTGGGGCTCGGGGGCCTGGGGCGGTTCCTCATCGACGGACAGGCCAGCCGCCGGTATGACGAGATGGCCGGCGGGGCGCTCGCCGTCGCCGCCCTCGCGCTGGCCGTGGACGGGGTCCTCGCGCTGGTCCAGCGGGCGGTCGTGTCGCCAGGGCTGTCCGGCCCGGTCCGCATGCCCACCGCATAACGCCAGGCCGGATGTCGGTGCGACGTGGCAGGCTAGCGAGCGCGCACGACCCGTGCCCGACGACGCAGCGGAGGATCTCGATGAAGCGCAAGTCCGTCATACCGGCCGCACTGGTCGCCGCACTCGCCCTGGCGGCGTGCGGCGGGGGCGACGACCCGCTGGCGGAGTCACCCGACGGAGGTGAGACCGGCGGCGCCGCCGGTGAGGTGATCGTCGGCTCGGCGAACTTCCCCGGCAACGTCCTGCTCGCGGAGGTCTACGCGGCCGCGCTCGAGGACGCCGGCGTCTCGGTGACCAAGCGGCTCAACATCGGCAGCCGGGAGACCTACGTCGCGGGCCTGGAGGACGGCTCCATCGACCTCATGCCGGAGTACACCGGCGCGCTCGACCTGTACTTCAACCCCGAGACCGAGGCGTCCGACCCGCAGGAGATCTACGACGACCTGGTCGAGAACCTGCCCGACGGCCTGACCGTGCTCGAGCCGGCGGAGGCCGAGGACAAGGACGCCATCGTGGTCACCGCCGAGACGGCCGAGGAGCTCGGCCTCACCACGATCGCCGACCTGGCCCCGCACGCGCCCAACCTCGTGCTCGGCGGGCCGCCGGAGTTCGCCGACCGGTTCACCGGTGTGCCCGGGCTCAGCGAGGTCTACGGGCTGGAGTTCGCCTCGTTCCGGCCGCTGCAGGCCGGCAGCAACCTCACCGTCCAGGCGCTGCTCAACGGGCAGGTCGACGCCGCCAACATCTTCACGGCCGACCCGTCCATCGCCGAGAACAACCTGGTCGTCCTCGAGGACCCGGAGAACCTCTTCGCGGCACAGAACATCGTGCCGGTGATCCGCACCGACGCGCTCAACGACACCGTCGAGGCGACGCTCAACGAGGTGTCCGCCGCCCTGACCACGGACGCGCTGTCCGAGCTGATGTCGCGCGTCGTCACCGACGGGGAGGATCCCGCCGCGGTGGCGCGGGACTTCGTCGACCGTGAGCTCGGCGGCTGACCGTCGCGGAGCGCGAGCTGAGGCCCCGCGCGCCCGGCAGGTCGGCTGATGGACCTCGAGTTCACCGGGGAGCTGTGGGAGTGGCGCGGCCCCGCGCCGTACCACTTCGTCACCGTGCCACCCACCGAGAGCGAGGAGCTCAGGGAGCTGGCGCGTGACGTGACCTACGGCTGGGGGATGATCCCGGTCCGCGGCCGCATCGGGAGCACCGAGTTCGAGACGTCCCTGTGGCCGAAGGACGGTGCCTACGTCGTCCCGGTCAAGGGCGTCGTCCGGCTCGCCGAGGGGCTGGAGCTCGGGGACCCGGTGACGGTGCGGTTCACCCTGGCCCCGCGGCGCTGACGATCAGTTGTCGTCGTCTCCCGGCGTCAGCCAGGAGTCGCCGAGCGCCTGCAGGTCGTCCGTCGGGGTGCTGCCCCCGGCCTTCCCCGCGTCCGGCTCCGGGGCGTTCGTGTCAGGCTCGGCCGGTTCCGCAGGCTCGGCGGGCTGGGCGGGCGGCTCCTCCCGAGGGGTCTCGTGCTCGGCGCCGGTGTCGGTGAGCCAGGAGTCACCGATGGCCCGGAGGTCGTCGCCACCGGAGTCGGTCGACTCCGGCTCCTCGCTGGTCGGCTCCTCCGCCTGAGGGTCGGCGGCAGGTTCAGGCGCTGCCTCCGTCGTCGACGCTGCGGATGCGCTCTCGGTGCCGCTGTCGGTGAGCCAGGAGTCGCCGAGGGACTGGACGTCGGCCGACGGAGCGGGTGTGGCCTGTGGCGGCTCGGCGGTGTCGGTGTCCTCGGGCGACTCGGTGAGCCAGGAGTCGCCGAGGGCCTGGGTGTCGTCGGTGGGAGCGGCAGCGGGCTCGGCGGGCTCCGGCTCGGGCGAAGCCTCCTCGGACGGAGCCGGCTCGGCGGGCTCGGACAACCACGAGTCGCCGAGCGCAGTGGCGTCCTCGGCCGGCGCCGCCTCGGGTGCGGCGACCTCGGGAGCCTGCGACGCGGCATACGCCTCGGGGGAGAGCGGCGGGGTGGTGGCGGACTCGCGGTCGGTGGCACCCGGCCCGGTGGCGACGGCGCCGGCGGCGGCGGACGGGGGCACGGTCTCCGGCGTCGGCTGGGTGTCGGGCGCGGCCTGCTCACCGCGGCGCACGGCTGCGAGCAGCATCTGCGCGACGTCGACGACCTCGACCTCCTCGCGGGCGCCGGCGGACTGCTTCTCGGTCAGTCCGTCGGAGAGCATCACCCGGCAGAACGGGCAGCCGATGGCGATGCGGTCGGCACCGGTCGCCAGCGCCTCCTCGGTGCGGGCGAGGTTGATCCGCTTGCCGAGCTTCTCCTCCATCCACATGCGGGCACCGCCGGCGCCGCAGCAGAACGAGAACTCCCGGCTGCGCGGCATCTCCCGCACCTCGACACCGGGCAGCGCGCCGAGCAGCTCCCGCGGCGGGGCGTAGACACCGTTGTGCCGTCCCAGGTAGCAGGGGTCGTGGTAGGTCACCGTCGACGCGGTGGAGGCCACGCCGGCGGTGGAGGCCTCGCTCGGCCGGGCCACGGGGGTGAGCCGGCCCTCCCGGACCAGCCGGTTGAGCAGCTGGGTGTGGTGGACGACCTCGTAGTGGCCGCCGACCTGCGGGTACTCGTTGCGCAGCGTGTTGAAGCAGTGCGCGCAGGTGACGACGATCTTCTTCGCGCCCACCTCGTTGAGCAGCTCGACGTTCTGCTGCGCCAGCATCTGGAACAGGAACTCGTTGCCCGCCCGCCGGGCCGGGTCGCCGTTGCAGCTCTCGCCGTCCCCGAGCACCGCGAAGCTCACGTCCGCCGCGTGCAGCAGCTCGGCGACCGCGCGGGTGGTCTTCTTGGCGCGGTCCTCGTAGGCGCCGGCGCAGCCCACCCAGAACAGGTAGTCGACCTCGGACAGGTCCTCGACGTCCTGGCCGACGACCTTGACCTCGAACGGCAGGTCCTTGGCCCAGTCGAGCCGGGCGCGGGCCCCCATGCCCCACGGGTTGGCCTTGTTCTCCAGGTTGCGGAACAGCCCGCCCAGCTCGGCCGGGAACGCCGACTCGATGAGCGTCTGGTAGCGCCGCAGGTCCAGGATCGTGTCGACGTGCTCGATGTCGACCGGGCACTGCTCGACGCAGGCGCCGCAGGTCGTGCACGACCACAGCACGTCGGGGTCGATGACCGCGCCGCCGCTGGGCACGGTGGGGTCGCCCTCGGTGGGGCCGACCAGGGGACGCTCGGCCTCCCGCAGCGCGGTGAGCGGTATGCCGTGGGGCAGGCCCTGCTCCACCCTCTCCTTGCGCTCCTCGCTGGCCAGCAGCCAAGGCGCCTTGGCGTGGTGGTGCTCGCGCAGGTTGAGCACGAGCATCTTCGGTGACAGCGGCTTGTCGGTGTTCCAGGCCGGGCACTGCTCCTGGCACCGGCCGCACTCGGTGCAGGTGGAGAAGTCGAGCAGGCCCTTCCAGGTGAAGTCCTCGACCTTGCCCACCCCGAGCGGGGCGTCCTCACCGAGCTCCTCGACGTCCTCGAAGCTCACCGGCTCCCCGTCGACCGTGATCGGCTCGAGCGCGCCCAGGGCGGTCCGACCGTCGGCGTTGCGCTTGGCCCAGATGTTCACGAAGGCCAGGAACCGGTGCCACGCGACACCCATCGTCGGGGTGACCGAGATGACGATCATCCAGGTCATCGAGATGAGGATCTTGACGAGCGCCACGAGGACGATGGCGTTCTCCAGCGCCTCCACGGTCCAGTCGTCGACCAGCCCGGCCAGCCACCCGGTGAGCGGGAAGTGCGCCAACGTCGCCCACCACTCCCCGGTCTGCCGGCCCACGGCATACTCCATGGCCCGCAGGGCCACGATGCACAGGCCCACGCCGAGGATGACCGCCTCGACGAAGTAGGCCTGCCAGAAGCTCGACCCCCAGAACCGGCTGCGCCGCCCGAGCGACCGCGGGTGCCGCACCTGCCGGATGACGATGAGGGTGAGGATGCCGATGACCGCGCCCCACCCGAACAGCTCCAGCACCCACTCCACCGGCGCCGCGTGCCCGATGAGCGGGAGCGCGAAGTGCGGGTCGAACAGCTGCCCGTAGGCCGTCACCACGGTGACGAAGAGCAGCCCGAAGGAGACCATCACCACCCAGTGCGCGACCGCGACCACCGGCTTGCGCGCCATCCGGGTGTGCCCCAGGAACTCGCGGACCAGGGTCACCGTGCGCTGCCCCGGGTTGTCGGTGCGTCGCTCCGGCCGGCCGAGCCGGAACCGGGCCACGAACGTCGCGATCACCCGGATGAAGAGCGAGACCGCGACGAGCGTCGTGCCCAGGCCGACCACCAGCGCGAAGATCTGGAGAGGCGACATAGGCAGATCCTACGGACCGGGTGTCGCCCGGCAGCGGCGACGCCCGGGGTGGACCGGGGAGGGGCAGGGGAATAACGCGCTCTTGGGGGAGGTATAAACGCTTGACGTATGACGCGTGCCGGCTTCGGCACCTCCCCGAGTGAAAGGCGTGACTCCCGTGCCCGTGTACGACAACATCACCCAGGTCATCGGCAACACCCCGCTGGTCCGGCTCAACCGCGTGACCGAGGGTGTCGGGGCGGAGGTCATCGCCAAGCTCGAGTCGCAGAACCCGGCCGCGTCCGTCAAGGACCGCATCGGCGCCGCCATCATCGACGCCGCCGAGGCGTCCGGGGAACTCAAGCCGGGTGGCGCGATCGTCGAGGGGACGTCGGGCAACACCGGCATCGCCCTGGCCATGGTGGGCGCCGCCCGCGGCTACCGGGTGATCCTGGCGATGCCGGAGACGATGAGCCTGGAGCGCCGGGCTCTGCTGCGCGCCTACGGTGCCGAGCTCGTGCTCACCCCCGGTGCCGAGGGCATGAAGGGCGCCGTGGCCAAGGCCGAGGAGATCGCCGAGAAGGAGGGTGCCGTCCGCGCCCGCCAGTTCGCCAACCCGGCGAACGTCGCGATCCACCGGCAGACCACCGGCCCGGAGGTCTGGAAGGACGCCGACGGCCGGGTCGACATCTTCGTGGCCGGTGTCGGCACCGGCGGCACCATCACCGGCGCGGGTCAGTACCTGCGGGAGCAGAAGCCGGACATCCAGCTCATCGCCGTCGAGCCGGCCGACTCCCCGATCCTCAAGGGCGGTCAGCCCGGCCCGCACAAGATCCAGGGCCTGGGCGCCAACTTCGTGCCCGAGATCCTCGACACCGAGATCTACGACGAGGTCATCGACGTCACCCTCGACGACGCGGTGAGCACCTCCCGCGACCTGGCCACCAAGGAGGGCATCCTCGCCGGGATCTCCGCCGGGGCGAACGTGTGGGCCGCCCTCCAGGTCGCCGCCCGCCCGGAGAACGAGGGCAAGAAGATCGTCGTCATCGTCCCCGACTTCGGGGAGCGCTACCTGTCCACCGTCCTGTTCGAGGGACTGACGGGCTGATGGTCCTGGGCGCCCTGCGCCGGGCGGTCGAGCGGGTGGTCGAGGACCTCGACGCCGCGGTCGACCGGGACCCGGCGACCGACAGCAAGCTCGAGATGGCCCTCGCCTCCCCGGGGCTGCACGCCGTGTGGGCGCACCGGGTCAGCCACGCGCTGTGGACCCGGGGCGGCCCGCTGCGGCTGCCAGCGCGGATGCTCTCGCAGGTCACCCGGGCGGTCACCGGCGTGGAGATCCACCCGGGGGCGCGCCTCGGGCGCCGGCTGTTCATCGACCACGGCATGGGCGTGGTCATCGGCGAGACCGCCGAGGTCGGCGACGACGTGATGATGTACCACGGCGTCACCCTCGGGGGCCGGTCGCTCGCGCCGGTGAAGCGGCACCCGACGGTCCGCGACGGCGTGACCATCGGCACGGGAGCCCGGATCCTCGGGCCGATCGAAATCGGCCGCGGGGCGACGATCGGCGCCAACGCCGTCGTGGTCCGCGACGTGCCCGAGGGGGCGCTGGCGGTGGGCGTGCCGGCGCAGGTCAAGGTGCCCGACCGGGTCGATCCCGAGCACCTGCTCTACGCCGACCCGGCACTGTGGATCTGACCTCCTGACGTGCGACGGCCCGCGACCCCTTCCGGGGCCGCGGGCCGTTCGTCATACGTGCGTCAGGGGAGGCGGTCGCCGCCCGGTCCGTAGGCGTTGGCTGTGGAGCCCTCCTCGGAGCCGGAGCCCTCGTCGCCGCTGTCACCGGTGACCTTGGCCTTGGCCTTGTCGGTCACCGACTTGGCCGTCTCGGTCACCTTGCTGGCGACCTCGGGAGCCTGGGTCCGGACCTCCTCGACCTTCTGCTGGACGCGGGGGTCACCCCACAGCTTGCTCGCCTTCTCGGCGATCTGGTCGTACCGCTCGCGGCCGGCCCGCGTCCCGAGGACGTAGCCGATCGCAGCGCCGACCAGCAGTGGAAGCTTCCTCATGCACTGACTCCCTTCGTGGTGGTCATGCTCTCGCTCGACAGTACCCACGGGTAGGGAAAGCGGCCACAGGAACGAGCGGGGCCGCGGCGCCGGGTGACGGGCGGAGGGTGTGGGATTCGAACCCACGGACGTTTCCGTCGGGCGCTTTCAAGGCGCCTGCACTAGGCCACTGTGCGAACCCTCCCCGGTCCGGTGGACCACCGGACCGCAGTGACCATCATCCCATCGGGCCTTCGAGGGTGGGAAACCGCGCCAAGGCTGCTACCGTGGGGAGCGTTGTATGCAGTTCCTCGCGTTGGCCTGACTGCTGTGCTCCTCCGGAGGACGGCGCCCGGGCCGGAACGACCCGGCATGTCCCGGTCGGTGGGGGGTTTCATCGCAGCCGTGTCCCCATGACCTGTGGGGACTAGCAACACGCACAGCAGAAAGAGATTCCCAATGGCACAGGGAACCGTGAAGTGGTTCAACGCTGAGAAGGGCTTCGGCTTCATCGCTCAGGACGGTGGCGGCCCGGACGTGTTCGTCCACTACTCGGCCATCGAGACCAACGGCTACAAGACCCTCGACGAGGCCCAGCGGGTCGAGTTCGAGGTCACGCAGAGCCCGAAGGGCCCGCAGGCGGACTCCGTTCGCCCGATCTGAGGCCCGTCTCACCACGGACTTCAACGCCCCCCGAGCCGCACGGCTCGGGGGGCGTTCTCGTTGCCGCAGCCAGCCACGGGGTCGCACCCGCCCCGCCCCCGGCCTCGTTCGGCGCCCACCTGAGCGCCCCGGCCTCATTCGGCAGCCCAGATCGGCGCCCACCTGAGCGGCCCGGACACCGGAACGGTGGCTGGACACCGGAACGTGGCCAGGACACCGAAGCGTGGGCTGAGCTGCTGTTCGTAGGCGTGTCCAGACTGCACATCCCGGACAGGGACCTCGGCCGCACCGAGGTGCCGAGCCGGGTGCCGCCGAGCGGTGAGTCTGTCGCGCGCCCCTCGTCGATGAGCTGCGCGGAGGCGCCGGAAAGGTGGGCAGGACACGCTTACGAACAGCAGCACAGCCCACGTTTCCGTGCTCAGCCCGCGTTTACTGTGCTCAGCCCGCGTTCCCGTGGGTGGCTACGGACTGGGCGTCAGCAGACGGCGCCGACATCGCTCAGCTCGTCGTCGTCCGGGACGCCGGTGCTCGTGCTGTCGTCGTCGCTCGGCGAGGTCGTCTCGGTCTGCGTCGACGGGCTGTCCGTGGCGGTGCTGCCGTCGGGCGTCGGCGTGGCGGTCTCCAGCTCGGGGTGGATCGCCTCGTAGACCATCATCCGCATCTTGGCGAAGTCGGGGTCGGCGACGTCGATGTTCTTCGGGGTGAACGGCAGCGACTTGATGGTGCCCTGCTGGATGCGCAGCACCAGGTCGGCCCAGGCCGGCAGCTCCTCCTGGGCGATGTCGACCGAGATGTTGTCGCCGGCGACCCGGGCCAGGGCGGGGTAGCGCTGGAGCATCGTGATCGGGTCGACCTGCTGGACGACCGCGGCCACGACGCACCGCTGACGCCGCATCCGGCTGAAGTCGTCCGTCGTGGAGCGGGACCGGGCGTACCAGAGCGCCTGCCGGCCGTTGAGGCGCTGCGGGCCGACCTCGATCCAACCGGACTCGGTGCCGGGGATGAGGCCGGACCGGCCCTGGGCGTCGGTGTAGTTGCGTCCGCCGATCGGCACGCGTTCCTGGACGTTGATCTCGACGCCGCCCATGGCGTCGATGAGCTCCTCGAACCCCTTGAGGTTGACGATCACCGTGTAGTGGATCGGCTGGCCGATGACCGCGGACAGGACCTCGCGGGTGGCGGTGAGGCCGGGGGTCGGGTCGTCCTCGTACCACTCCGGGTGCTCCTCGGCCAGGGTCTCGGCCTCGGTCCAGATGGCGTTCATCAGGCACTCGGCGCCGCAGTCGAACCCGTTGGGCCAGCGGTTGTACAGCGGGTTGCTCCGTGGGATCGGCACGTTCTGCAGGTTGCGCGGGATGCCGAAGAGGACGGTGTCGCCGGTCTCGGTGTCGATGCTGGCGATCATCATCGAGTCGGTCCGCACGCCCTCACGGTTGTCCCCGGCGTCGGAGCCGAGCAGCAGGACGTTGACCCGCTCCACGTGGGCCCAGGGGTCCTCCTCCTCCATGCGCGGGCCGGCCGCGGCGTCACCCCCGTCGTCGCGGGAGTCGTTGCCGCGCCCGGTGAAGATGCGGTCCACGGCCCCGGTGTGGGCGCTGATGTAGTACAGGCCCATCCCGACCGGGGCGGCGACGGCGAGGCACATCACCGCGGTGAAGAAGGCGAGGACGAACCGCTGTGCGCCGGTCATCCGGGACGGCCGGGTGGTCACGGCGGTGAGCACGATCGAGCCGATCCAGACCAGGCCGGCGCCGACCATGACCGCCCCGACGGTCCGCAGCAGACGGGGACGGGTCGCCAGGTCGAGGGCCGACTCGATGGCGCCCGTGCGCACCACGTACCAGGCACCGAGGGCCAGGCCGGCGAGGGCGATGATGACGAGCGGTATGCCGAGCCAGCGGCGCCGGGTCATCGACAGGCCCGCGCCGGGCACCACCGTGCCGAACGCGGTCAGGCCCAGGGCGCGGCGCAGGCTGCCGGGGTCGTAGCCGCTCCGGCGGCGGCGCAGCTCGCGCTGCGCCTGCTTGTAGTCGGTCCGGCTGGGCGGCACGCCGCCGGCGCGGTAGGTGTAGGCGACGTCGTCGTCCTCGAACGGGTCCCAGGCAGCGTCCTCCGCCGCGGGGTCCCGGTCCTCCGGGGTGCCGGCCGCGTTCTCCCGGTCACCGCTCGGGGGGAGGAACGACATACATCAACCTCTCGGTCTCGGCTCCATGGTCTCTCAACCATGACGTGCTGGCGGAACACTACGTTGGTTTGGCGCCTGCCTCCCCGCGGGGTAACCTGATCGCCGTCTCGCGGCAGGTCATCCCCGTTGGGACGTGGAGGCGTCGCCTAGTCTGGTCTATGGCGCCCGCCTGCTAAGCGGGTTTGGGGCTCAAAACCCCATCGAGGGTTCAAATCCCTCCGCCTCCGCCGCGTCACTGCGACAGCAGGACAGAACCCTCGTACCCAACGGGCACGAGGGTTCTGTGGTTCCCGGGGCCTGGTCGTGCGGCTCAGCCCGGCGGCTCGTCGTCCGGCCGACCTTCCGCCGCGGCCTCGTCGGCCTGCTCGTCCGCCTCCTCCACCTCGTCCGGGCCGGCCTCGCGGATCCGGTCGTCCAGGGCGTCGACGACATCTTCGACGTCGCTGCCCGGGGGCACCGGCCCCTGGGCGGGTAGCGGCTCCACCGAGCCGTCTCCGGGTGAGTACGGCTGGGGCTCCATGGGTCTCCCTCCTGTCGGGCGGCTGCGGGTCGGTCCTGCGGGGGTCACCCGCCGAGGCGCTGCTCCAGCGTGGCCAGCTCCACCGCCATCTGCTCGGGCAGGGAGTCGCCGAACTTGTCGAACCACTCCTTGATGAGCGGCAGCTCCGCACGCCACTCGTCCTCGCGGAAGGCGAGCGCCTTGGCCAGGGTCTCGGTGTCGAGGTCGAGCCCGGTGGTGTCGATGTCCTCCGGCCGGGGGATGTAGCCGATCGGGGTCTCGGTGGCGCCCGCGGTGCCCTCGAGGCGCTCCACGATCCACTTCAGCACCCGCGTGTTCTCCCCGAAGCCCGGCCACAGGAAGCTGCCGTCCTCGTCCCGGCGGAACCAGTTGACGAGGTAGACCTTGGGCAGCTTGGACTCGTCGTGCTGCTTGCCGATGGTCAGCCAGTGGTCGACGTAGTCGCCGGCGTTGTAGCCGATGAACGGCAGCATCGCCATCGGGTCGCGGCGCACCACCCCGACCTTGCCGGTGGCCGCGGCGGTGGTCTCCGAGGAGAGCGTGGCGCCCATGAAGGTGCCGTGCTGCCAGTCCCGGGCCTCGGTGACCAGCGGCACGGTGTCGCGGCGGCGGCCGCCGAAGAGGATCGCCGAGATCGGCACGCCGTTGGGGTCGTAGTACTCCGGGGCTAGCGTGGGGCACTGCTCGATCGGTGTGCAGAACCGGCTGTTCGGGTGGGACGAGGGCCGGTCGGAGTCCGGGGTCCACCGGTTGCCGCGCCAGTCGATGAGCTCGGCCGGCGGGTCGTCGGTCATCCCCTCCCACCAGACGTCGCCGTCGAGGGTCCGGGCGACGTTGGTGAAGACGGAGTTGCCCCGCTCGATGGTCCGCATCGCGTTGGGGTTGGTGCCCCAGCCGGTGCCCGGGGCGACCCCGAACAGGCCGAACTCGGGGTTCACGGCATACAGCCGGCCGTCCTCGCCGAACCGCATCCAGGCGATGTCGTCGCCGATCGTCTCGGCCTTCCACCCCGGCAGGGTCGGGGAGAGCATCGCCAGGTTGGTCTTGCCGCAGGCGGACGGGAACGCGGCGGCGATGTAGTGGACCTTCCCCTCCGGGGAGGTCAGCTTGAGGATCAGCATGTGCTCGGCCATCCAGCCCTCGTCTCGGCCCATGACCGAGGCGATCCGCAGCGCGTAGCACTTCTTGCCGAGCAGGGCGTTGCCGCCGTAGCCGGAGCCGTAGGACCAGATCGCCCGCTCCTCGGGGAAGTGGACGATGTACTTGGTGTCGTTGCAGGGCCACGGGACGTCCTGCTGGCCCTCCTCCAGCGGCGCGCCGACCGAGTGCAGGCCCTTGACGTAGTCCGCGTCGAGCTCCTCCATGCGGGCCAGGACGGGATCGCCGACCCGGGCCATGATCCGCATCGAGGCGACGACGTAGGGGCTGTCGGTGATCTCCACCCCGAACATCGGCTTCTCGGCCTCGAGGTGCCCCATGACGAAGGGGATGACGTACATGGTCCGCCCGCGCATGCAGCCCTCGAAGAGCCCGTTGAGGATCCCCTTCATCTCGTCGGGGTCCATCCAGTTGTTCGTGTGGCCGGCGTCCTTCTCGTTGCGGGAGCAGATGAAGGTGCGGTCCTCGACCCGGGCGACGTCGCTGGGGTCGGAGGCGCAGTGGAAGGAGTTGGGCTTCTTCTCCGGGTCCAGCGGGGTGAACGTGCCGGCCGCGACGAGCTGCTCGTTGAGCCGGCGGCCCTCCTCCTCGGATCCGGTGACCCAGACGACCTCGTCGGGCCTGGTGTGGGCGGCGACCTGCCGCACCCACTCCTCGAGCTCGCGGTGACGGGTGCCGCCCGTCATGGGGATCTCCTGCGTTCCCTGCATGTCGTTGGTCCCTTCTGGCGCCGTTGCCAGTCGTGTGCGTGCCGTCCGGCCACCGCCGGGTGAGGAGCGCCGCGTGTCGCCGCAGCGCTCGTGTCAGTGCCAAAGTACCGCCCGCCGGACGCGCCGGCGCCCTCGCCCCCTGTTGACTTGCTCACCTGCGTGCCCGGCGATTTCTCTGCGCGCCGGGGACTCCGGTAAGGTGATGCGGCGTTGCCCACGGCAACATGCGCCCGTAGCTCAACGGATAGAGCATCTGACTACGGATCAGAAGGTTAGGGGTTCGAATCCCTTCGGGCGCGCTCTGTGTTGAGACAGGCAACCACGCCCCCGGAGATGTCCGGGGGCGTTCGTTGTTCCCGGGGGTCCTGCTCCCACACCCGTATGACGGGTGCCGGGGTCCGCGACAATGCCCGGGTGGGTGCACCGACCTTCCGCAAGCACGCGCCGTCCCGACGGGAGGTGCAGTTCGAGGTGGCCGGCCTGCGGGCGCTGCGCGCCGCCGGCGCCCGCGTGCCGGCCGTGCTGGAGGTCGGCGACGACTACCTCGTCCTGGAGCGGATCGAGCGCGGCGGACCACCGAGCACGGCCGACGAGGAGCGCTTCGGTCGCGAGCTGGCCGCCCTGCACCGCACCCACGGGGAGCGGTTCGGCGCCGTCGACGGTGACCCGCACGGCTTCCTGGGCCGCTGCCCGATCGACCTGACGCCGACGGACAGCTGGGCCTCGTCATACCTCGACCACCGGGTCCGGCCCCTGGCCCGGCGCGCCGTGGGGCAGGGGGTCCTCGACCCGGCGGCGCTGCCGCTCGTGGACCGGCTGGGGCCGGAGCACCTGCCGCCGGAGGAGCCGCCGACGCTGGTGCACGGGGACCTGTGGGCCGGCAACCGGCTGGTCGACCCGCGCGGGGACAGCTGGCTGATCGACCCCTCGGCGCACTACGGCCACCGCGAGCTGGACCTGGCGATGATGCAGCTGTTCGGCGGGTTCGGGGAGGCGGTGTTCCGCGCCTACGAGGAGGAGCACCCGCTCGCCGAGGGGTGGCGGGACCGCGTGCCGGTGCACCAGGTGGTACCGCTGCTGGTGCACGCCATCCTCTTCGGCGGCGTCTACGGCGCGCAGACCTTGACCGCGCTCCGGCAGGCCGTCGTGGCAAGGTAGGCCGCGTGCGAGTCTGCTTCGTCTGCCTGGGCAACATCTGTCGCTCCCCCGCCGCGGAGGCGATCCTGCGCCGGATGGCCGAGGAGGAGGGCGTCGACCTGGTGGTCGACTCCGCGGGCACCGCGGACTACCACGTCGGCGAGCCGCCGCACGAGCTGAGCGAGGCCGAGGGCCGCCGCCGGGGCTACCGGCTGGACCACCGGGCGCGGCAGTTCACGCGGGCCGACTTCGCCGCCTACGACCTCGTCGTGCCGCTGGACCTCGTCAACGAGATCGAGCTGCGCGAGCTGGCGCCGGACGGGGAGGCCGCCCGCAAGGTGGTGCGGCTCGGCGCGTTCCTGCCCGGACCGGACGGCGGGCTCCCCGACCCGGCCGCCGTCGAGGACGTCGCCGACCCGTGGGGGATGCCGGCCTCGGCCTACGCGGAGATGTACGACCACCTGGAGCGGGCCTGTCGCGCGCTGCTGCAGCGGATCCAGGACGGCACCCTCGGGGAGCTGCTCGACGCGTATGCCGGTGGGCTGACCTCGCGCTGACCCCAGGGTCGGTGCCCCGCCCTAGTCTCTCGCCGTGGGCGTTCTCACCTGGTCCGAGCTCGCGTCGCTGTCCCTGGCGCGGCAGTTCCCGCGGGTCACCGGCGCCGACGTGTCCGCGGTGGTGGAGACGCTCCGGCGGGTCGGCCCGCTCCAGACCCAGACCGCCCGGTCCGCCTTCCTCGGCCTCGCCGCGCGGGCGCCCGGGCTCACCCACGCCACCCTGACCGAGGCGTACGAGAGCCTCGCCGTCGTGCGCGGCAGCTCGCTCCGGGGCACGGTCCACACCAGCGTCGCCGGGCAGCACCCGCTGCTCGAGGCCACGGCCCGGCTCGGTCAGCGGACGGTCTGGGCGCGGCTGGTGCCGCTGGGTAGCCACACCCTCGAGGACCTGTGGGGCGCGCTCGAGGAGCACGCCGCCGGGGACTGGCGGACCCAGGCCGAACTGGTCGACGCGATGGTGGACTGGCTGGTCCGGCACGAGGGCGAGGAGCTCGCGCAGCGTGCCCGGACCCAGGCCAGGTCCCTGTTCTTCTCCCACGCGGGCCTGGTGCGCCGGCCCCTCCGGGGCGGCTGGGAGGGTCAGGGGCTGCCCGGCTACCGCACCGCCCGGGTGCTGCTGGGCGACGGGGCGGAGCGGGACCGGCTGGTCGGCGACACCGGCGCCGCGGCCGCGCGGGTGGTGCGGCTGCACCTGGCGTCATACGGGCCCGCGAGCCGCCATGACATCGCCTGGTGGTCCGGCCTGGGCCTGCGCCCCGTCGACGCGGCGCTGGAGGCGCTGGCGCCGGAGCTCACGGTGCGACCCGGCCCGGACGGGCGGGACTACTGGGACCTCGCGGAGGGGGTTCCCGATCCCGTCGACGACGTGGGCACCCGGCTGCTGCCCGAGTTCGACGCGCTCGTGGTCGGCTACGACCCGAGGGCGCGGGACCGCTTCGTCGACCCGGCGCACCTGCCGCTGCTGTGGCCGTCGACCAACGGTCTGCTGCTGCCGCCGGTGCTCCACCGCGGTCAGATCGTGGGCTCGTGGCGGCTCGAGGGCAGTGGTCGCAGGCGGCGGCTGGAGGTGTCGGTCTTCCCCGGGTGCCCGGGCCCGACCGGCCAGCAGCTCGAGGAGCCGGCCACCGGGGTGGCAGCCGCCCTCGCGATCGAGGTGACCGACGTCACCGTACGAGAACACGCGTCCCCGCCTCTTTGACGGTGTGGTGGCCCCTGACCTGCTGAGACGCAACGACCTGTGGCGTCTCGACATAGACGGCACCGGGTCGCAGGTATCAGGATGGGCACCGGGCCCTCCTGCAACTGTGACTGAGGAAGGCCGTGCTGGGAGGGACCCAGCGCTTCCTGTCCCTGGGGAGGCTAGATGACCCGGCCGGAGGAGTTCCGCGTCCTCGACCCGTCAGCGGCACCGCTGCACGGGCGCGACGACGTGCGCCCGACCGTCTACGCACCTGACCGGCTCCTGATCCGTGGGCTGCCCGGCGCCGGGCGCGATGCCGTCATGGCCGAGGTCAACCGCCTTCTGGCCCCCCAGGGCTGGCGGGCCCGGCCGCCGGGACGTGACGATCCGGACGAAGAGCTGCTGGACCGGCTGACGCCAGAGCTGCGCGAGGTCGCCGAGCGACTGTGGGTCTCCGTCGTCGACCTCGAGGTCGACGACGCGGAGCGTGCGGGCGACGCCATCGACGCGTTCGCGCTGATGCAGCACCTCCGTGCCGTTCCGCGCGTCGGCAAGCAGGTGTCCCTGGACCACCTGGTGATGATCTGCGCACCCGGCTGGCGGGCTCACCCCTACTGGGGCACGCACCCGTACTGGGGCACGCACCCGTACTGGGGTACCCACCCTTATTGGGGGACCCACCCGTACTGGGGCACACACGGCGGCGGGTCGAACCCGGCCGCGGAGTACGCGGTGCCCGGCCGGGGTGGGCGGATGCCCGTCCAGTGGGTGGGGCCGGACCCGGCCTCCCGGCGCAAGGAGGTCAGGCGCCGGCCCGTGGTCGCGGTCCCGGACACCGGACTCGGTCCGCACCCGTGGTTCGAGGACAAGGACGACGTCCGGCGCGGGGTCACGTTCCTGGGCCGGCCGATCGGCGGCGTGGACGCGGACAGCAGCGCCACCTCCCGGCCGGAGCTGGTCTACGACCCGAACGGGCTGCTGCTCCACTGCGCGGGACACGGCACGTTCATCGCCGGGATCATCCGGCAGACCTGCCCCGAGGCGGTCATCCTCCCGGTCCCGGTCGTCGACGGTGACGGCACCGTCCACGAGCACGAGCTCTACCGGGCCCTCCTGCTCCTGCTGCTGCGGCACATCGAGGGCCAGATCCGCGGCGGCGCCGAGGACCAGGTCATCGACGTGCTGTCGCTGTCGCTCGGGTACTACCACGAGACGCCGGAGGACGCGCGGACCTCGTCCTTCCTCCGGGCCCTGCTCGACGAGTACGGCCGCCGGGGCGTCCTCGTCGTGGCCGCGGCGGGCAACGACGCCACGAAGCTGCCGATGCTGCCGGCGGCCTTCGCCGCCCCGGAGCAGCCCGGTGAGCGGGACCGGCTGCCGGTCGTGAGCGTCGGCGCGCTCAACCCGCCGGGACGCACCACGGCCTTCTTCAGCAACACCGGCCGGTGGGTGAGCTGCCAACGGGTCGGCGTCGGGATGGTCAGCACCATGCCGACGTCGTTCAACGGCTCGGCGCAGCGGTCCATCGAGACCAAGGGACTCGACGGCGTCGTCCGTGGGACCCTGGACCCGGATGACTACTCCGGTGGGTTCGCGACCTGGAGCGGCACCTCCTTCGCCGCCCCGGCCGTGGCCGGGGCGCTCGCGGCCCACCTCGTCGCCGCCTCGGACGTCGGGGACGTCTCGCCGGCGGCCATGCTGACGCGCGGATGGTCCGCGTTGCGCACCGAGCTGAGGTGGAGGCGACCATGACCGAAACGGGCTCCGAGGTGTCGGGGCACCAGGCGTCGACCGGCGCGGGCAGCGGCCCCGGCCTGGTCGACCGCGCGGCCGCGGCGTTCGCGGCATACAAGGAGGGCGACCGCGCCCAGATGGGTGTGCTCGTCGACATCCTCACCCCCCTGCTCTGGCACACAGTGCGCGGGCAGGGTCTCAACGGCCCGGCCGCGGAGGACGCGGTGCAGACGGCATGGCTGAAGCTGGTCGAGCACGCCGACCGGATCGAGAGCCCGCGGGCCGTCGTGGCGTGGCTGATGACGACGGTGCGCCGCGAGTCCTGGCGCAGCGGCAAGGCCGCCGGCCGCGAGGAGGGCGACATCGACGCGCTGCCGGAGCCGATGAGCCCCGAGCCCGGCCCGGAGGCGGCCGCGGTGCTGCGCCAGCAGGAGAAGGTCCTGTGGCGGAACCTGGCCAGGCTGGGGGAGCGCTGCCAGCACCTGCTGCGGGTCATCGCCTTCGCCGACCGGCCCGACTACGCAACCATCGCCGAGACGCTCGGCATGCCGGTGGGATCCATCGGTCCGACCCGGGGACGGTGCCTGCAGAGCCTGCGCCGCTTCCTCGGTGAGGACCCCGAGTGGGACGGAGTCCTGACATGACGAACGCCGAGGACTTCGCGGCCGCGGTGCTGCCGCAGATCCGGGACATGTGGTCCCGCCTGGACCCGGTCCCCGCCGGGCTGACCGACGACATCAAGTACGCCCTCACGGTGAAGCTGCTGGAGGCCGAGGTGGCCGAGCTCACCCGGATGCCGCTGGTGGCAGCCCGCGGAGAGGCGGGGGAGCTGACCCGCAGCATCAGCTTCACCGGCACCCGGATCAGCCTCATGGCCACCGTCTCCGAGGAGGGTGAGGGTCTGCGGATCGACTGCTGGGCGACGGTCGGGGGTGCCGAGATCGAGCTGCACGCCGGCTCCGAGACGCGCAGCGCCACCGCCGACGAGTTCGGGCGTGCCGTCTTCGAGGACGTGCCGTCCGGCCCGGTACATTTCATCGTCTGGCCGGACCCCACCCGGTCCGGTCGCCCGATCATCACCCCGTCGGTCGAGCTGTGAGGCCATCGCGAGCACCCTGAGGCGGGCGAAGCACCTGCTCGAGCAGGGCGTCGCCGACAACGCGGCCGGGCGCCCCAACCGGGCGTCCCGCTCGCTGCGTGCTGCCTCGCGACTGCTCGGTGACGGGGACCTCGCCCCCGAGGCGGCCCGCATCAGGGTGCGCGCCCTCATGGGTCTGGCCACGGCGGAGTTCGAGCGCAGCGGACTCCAGGAGGCCCTGTCCTGGCTGGACCGGGCGACCGAGCGGGCCGAGCAGCTCGGGGACGAGGAGCTGATCACCCTCTGCCGGTCCCAGCGGGCCATGCTGCACGGGCGCAGCGGTGACATCGAGAGCGCCCTCACCCACATCAGGTCGGCCCACCGCGGGCTGGACGCCCTGCAGTCGCGGGACCGCAGCGTGCTCCTGCTCAACTACGGCACGATCCTGCTCCACGCCGGCGACCTGGGCGGCGCCCTGGAACGGTTCGGCGAGAGCGCCGAGGTCGCCCTCTCGCACGGTCACGTCCGCGAGGCGTTCATGAGTCGGGCCAACCAGGGCTACACCGCCTACCTGTCCGGCGACCTGCCCCGGGCCCTGGATGCGCTGAGCGAGGCCGAGGCCGTCCAGGCCGACGTCTCGGGGGCCGTCCTCCGGCTGGACCGGGGGCGGGTTCTCATGGAGGCCGGCCTCCTCCCGGAGGCACTGGAGGTCCTCACCGAGGCGGCGACCCTGGCGGAGGGCGAGCCGCAACGTCAGGTCCTGGGCGAGATCGAGCTGGAGCTGGCGCGGGTCAGCGTCCTCCTGGGCCGCCACGGCCACGCCCGCTCCTGGGCGAGGAGGTCACGGGACAGGTTCGGACGCCGGGCCTCACCGCTGTGGGCCGCCCGTGCCGAGCTCGTGCTCCGACAGCTGGACCTCCTCGAGGAGGTCTCACCCCGGCGCGTCCTCTCCGCCGCCGAGCGCCTGACCGAGCAGCTCCGGGCCGGCGACGCCCTGCTGCGGGCGGAGCACCGGCTCATCGCCGCCGAGGCAGCCCTGCGTGCGGGGGAGCACGACCTCGCGGCCGAGCGCCTCGGCGTCGTGGAGCGGCTGCGCCACATGCTCCCGCTGCGGGCCCAGCTGCAGGCGGCCGGCATCCGGGCGAGGCTGGCGATCGCCGACGGGCAGCACGGGCAGGCCCGCCGGGTGCTCAACGCCGCCTCGCGCCAGCTCATCCACGAGCAGGCGGCCAGCGCCAGCACCGACCTGCGCGCGGCCCTGACCATGTATGCCGGCCCGCTGGCCGAGCTGCACGTCGCCCTGACCGTCGACCGGGGTCCCCGCGCCCTGTTCTCGGCGACCGAGCGGTGGCGCGCGACCGGACAGCGCGTCCAGCCGGTGCGTCCGCCCCGGGACCCGGAGCTGGCGGGCCTGCTGGTCAGCATGCGCGAGCTGCGCGAGCAGCTGCGGGACGCGCCACCCGGGCTGGACCGCGGGCCCCTGCTGAGGCGGGAGTACGAGCTCCGCCAGCGGATCCGCGCCCGGTCGTGGGCGTGGAACGGCCCGGGTGAGCCGGTGCAGCCGGTCGGCTACGACCACGCGCGGGAGGTCCTCGCCAGGGAGGAGGTCGACCTCGTCTCCCTGTTCGGGCACGAGGACCGCCTCATCGCCCTCAGCGTGGTGGGGGGACGGGCCCGGGTCACCGACGTCGGGGACCGGAGCCGCCTGGCGTCCCTGGCCGCCCGGGTCCGCGCGGACCTCGACGCCGCCGGCGCGCACGAGCTCGGCCCGTTCCACGACCACGTCTGGGGCTCGCTCCGCAAGGCCATGGACGAGATCGACGCCACCCTGCTCCGCCCGCTGGCGCTCGGCTCGCGCCGTCTGGTCGTCGTCCCGCAGCGGCGCCTCCTGGCCCTGCCGTGGGCCCTGGCGCCCAGCCTGCGCGGCGTGCCGGTCGTCGTCTCGGCGTCCGTCACCGACTGGGTGCGGAGGACCGACCGACCGGCCGCGACCCAGGGGACGGGCCCGGTCGTCCGGGCGATGGCGGGTCCGGACCTGCGGCTGGCGGACGAGGAGGCCCGCCAGGTGGCGGCCGCCTGGCCGGGTGCCGCGGCCGTTCCCTCCGGCGAGGGCGACGTGGCCTCGCTACGGGAGGCCATGGCGACCTCGGACCTCGTCCACCTGGCCGCCCACGGGACCCACCACCAGCAGAGCCCGATGTTCGCCTCGGTGCAGATGGCCGACGGCCCGGCCTACCTGTACGACCTGCACCACTCCGGGGTGCGGGCGCAGCACGTCGTGCTCAGCTCGTGCGAGGTCGGCCGCTCGACCGTCCTGCCGGGCGACGAGCCGCTGGGCCTGGCGTCCGGCCTGCTGGGGCTCGGTGCCCGGTGCGTGGTGGCGGGCGTCTGCCGGGTGCCCGACGAGGAGTCCGCGGCGACCATGACCCGGTACCACCGGGAGCTGGCCTCCGGCGTCTCGAGCGACGAGGCGATGGCGCGCGCGATCGAGCAGGGCGGCCCCCTGGCGGCGGCGTTCCAGGTCGCCGGGGCCGCGTGGCGGGCCCCGGAGCCGTCCCGGTCCTGAGGCGGCCGGCCGTCAGACCTTGGCGGCCTCCTGGGTCGCCGGGTCCCACTTGAGGATCCCCGCCTCGGCCCAGCCGCGCTCCTTGATGGCCTCGCGCGCCTCGCGCTTCCACGGGCCGGTGAGCCGGTCGATGTAGAGCAGGCCGTCGAGGTGATCGGTCTCGTGCTGCAGGCAGCGGGCCAACAATCCCTCGCCCTCGACGACGACCGGGTTGCCGTCCAGGTCGATACCGGTCACCCGGGCCCGCGGGTACCGGGCCAGGGGGAAGTACTCGCCGGGCACGGACAGGCAGCCCTCGCCATCCTCCTCCTCGTCGAGCGGGCGCGGCGTGCCCAGGCGTTCCAGCACCGGGTTGATGACGACGCCGCGGGCTCGCTCGCCGTCGCCCACGGGGCAGTCGTAGACGAAGATCCGCAGCCGCACCCCGACCTGGTTCGCCGCGAGCCCCACGCCCTCGGCGGCCTCCATGGTGTCGAACATGTCGGCCACCAGGGTGCGGATCTCGTCGGTGATCTCGCGGACCTTCTTGGTCGGCTGGTGCAGGGCCTTGTGCCCCACGACGGTGATCTCCCGGACGGCCACGGACCCTCTCCTCGTGCTCGACGTGCGCCGGACCTGGCGCGCCGACGATCATAGGCGGCCCCGGCGCCTACGCTGCACGCATGGGCTGGTGGCTGGAGGCCGTCGGGTGGATCGGGTCCACGGTCGTGGTGGTGTCGCTGCTGCAGACCCGGCTGCTGCGGCTGCGGAGCATCAACCTGGTCGGCTCGCTCATCATGGTGGGCTACAACACCGGCATCCAGGCGTGGCCGATGGTCGGCCTCAACATCGTGCTGGCCAGCATCAACATCGTCTACCTGTGGCGGTTGCTGCGGAGCCGGCACGACCCCAGGGCCTACACGGTGCTCGAGGTCGACCCCGACGACACCTACCTGCGGCACGTCCTCCGGGTGCACGAGCAGGACATCCGGGAGCACAACCCGGGGTTCGTCCACGACCCGGCCACGATGCAGCTGGCGTTCCTGGTGCTCCGTGGTGACGAGACGGTCGGCGTGGTGCTCGGCGAGGACGCCGGCGACGGCGTGGCCCAGCTCCGCCTGGACTGGGTGACGCCGCGTTACCGCGACGCCTCGCCGGGGGAGTTCGTCTACGGGCAGTCGGGGATCTTCTGCGAGCGCGGGATCCGCCGGGTCATCACCCCACCGGGCATGGTCCGGCCCTACTACGACCGGCTCGGCTTCGAACGCATCGACGACGAGCGGTACGCGCTCGACCTCACGCCCGCCGGCCGGAGGTCCTGACTACCGGGGTCACGGCCGGGGCGGGATCGGCCCGGTGATGTCCGGGTCCTCGTCCTCGCCGTCCCGGTCGTCGTCCTCCAGCAGGTCCGTCCAGGTCGCGGCGTCCTCGTGGGACACCGCCCAGGCCGGTTCGACGTCCTCGTCCGGGGGACCCGCCGGGCGGCGCGGCCGCTGCTCGGACGCGCTCCGGTCCGGGAGCTCGACCTCGCCGCCGTCCAGGTCGTCGTCGGGGTCGGTGCCGCCCGGGCCGAAGATCGTGTCGCAGATCCGCCGGTAGGTGTCGTCCGGCTGGGGCACCCAGTCGATCTTGCGCATCGCCTGGTCCTGGCCCGCGGACTCCAGCAGGAACTGGCCGTAGCCGAAGACCCGGCCGAAGGGCGAGCGGATGTAGTTCATGTCGGTGACCTTGCGCAGCGGCATCATCGCCACCTTGTGGGTGATGAGCCCGTAGGTCATGAGCAGCCGCTTGTCCGTCGCGACGAACCACTCGGTGCGCCACTCCAGGGCGCGCCAGATGAGCCGGGCCACCAGCGCCAGCCAGACCCACCAGATGAGGGTGGCCGGCTCCCCGACCGCCCGCTCCAGCCGCTCGGAGACGACCGCGGCGAGCAGGAGCGAGGCCAGGGCGGTGGCGGCGGGCTCCAGCAGGACGCCCCAGTGCCGCCGGGTGGCGACCACGACCCGCTCCTCGGGCAGGACGTAACGGTCCAGGAGCCGGTTCGCCAGGGGCCGGTCCAGGAGCGAGTTGACGACGCCGCGGCCCTGCACGCCGCCCTAGCCGAGCAGGGCGCTGAAGAACCGCCCGATGCTCTGGACGCCGTTGACGATGATGTCGACCGCCGCCTGCACGATGTCGGCAGCCCGGTCCGGGCTGGTGACGATCGCGTAGATGGCGAAGCCGACGAGCAGCCAGATCAGGATCACCTTGGCCTTGCCCGGCATCTCGGCTCCTTGTCGGTCGCTGGTCGGTCGCTGTCCGGTCGGCGGTGCGGCGGGCCGGCCGCACGTCAGCGTTCATCATGACAGCGGGCCGTCCCGCGTCCGGGTCCGGCACGCCGCGGACGGTCAGAGCAGTCCCGACCCCTTGAGCCGGTCCAGCGCCTCGGCGATGACCGGGGTGTCCAGCGCGAAGCTGAGCCGCACCTTGCGGCTCCCGCACGAGGTGTCGAAGTCCACGCCGGGGGTGAGCGCCACGCCGGTGCGGTCCAGCACCTCGCGGCACCAGGCCACGGAGTCCTCGGTGAGGTGCGCGATGTCGCACCAGGCGTAGAACGCCCCGTCCGGCGGGGCGAAGGAGTGGATGCCCAGCTCGGGCAGCCGCTGCAGCAGCAGGTCGCGGCTGCGGGCGTAACGGGCGACGTGCCCGTCCAGCTCGGCCCTGGCCTCCTCGCCGAAGGCGGCCAGCGCGGCATACTGCGACACCGCCGGCGGGCAGATGGTGAGGTTCTGGGCCAGGATCTCGATGGGCCGGCGCAGCTGCCGGGGGACGAGGGCCCAGCCCAGACGCCACCCGGTCATCGAGAAGTACTTGCTCACCGACCCGATGACCACGGCCTCCCGGCTGGTCTCCCAGGCGCTCGCGGCCCGCCGCCCGTAGGTGATGCCGTGGTAGACCTCGTCGCTGATGAGCAGGCAGTCGTTGGCCTCGCACCACCGGGCGACCGCGGCCAGCTCGTCGGGGTCGATGACCGTCCCGGTCGGGTTGGCAGGGCTGGCCACGATGAGCCCCCTCGGCGGGGTCTCGAGCGCCTCGAGCATCGCCACCGTCGGCTGGTAGCGGGTCTCCGGGCCGCAGTCCAGCTCCAGCACCCGGATGCCCATCGCCAGCAGGGTGTTGCGGTACCCCGGGTACCCCGGGCGCGCCATCGCGACCGTGTCGCCGACGTCGAAGGCGGCGAGGAACAGCGTGGAGAAGGCCCCGGAGGACCCCGTGGTGACCACCACGTCCTCGGGTCCCACGTCGAGGCCGTACCAGTCCCGGTGGTGGGCGGCGATGACCTCGCGGAGCTGCAGCAGCCCGGTCGCCTCGGTGTAGCCCAGCACGTTGCCGGTGACGCACTCGGCGGCCGCGCGGCGCACCGCCTCCGGCGCCCCGGTGGACGGCTGGCCGATGCACAGCAGCAGGGCGTCACCGTGGGTGCGGTTCCGCTCGGCGGCGGCGCGGACCACCTCCATCACGTGGAAGGGCTGGATGGCCGACCGGGCCGAGACGGGGACGTTCACGGCTCAGACCACCCCGTAGAGGCGGTCCCCCGCGTCGCCGAGACCGGGGACGATGTAGCCGTGCTCGTTGAGCCGCTCGTCGACGGCGCCGGTGACGATCGTGACGGGCACGGACAGGTCGGCGACCTCGCGCTCCAGCCGCTCGATCCCCTCGGGCGCGGACAGCAGGGTGATCGCGGTGATGTCGTCGGCGCCCAGGTCGACCAGGTAGCGCACCGCCGCGGCCAGGGTGCCGCCGGTGGCCAGCATCGGGTCGAGCACGTAGCACTGCCGCTTGTCGAGGTCCTCGGGCAGCCGGTTGGCGTAGGTGTGCGCCTGCAGCGTCTCCTCATTGCGCACCATCCCCAGGAAGCCCACCTCCGCGGTGGGCAGCATGCGCATCATGCCGTCGAGCATCCCCAGCCCGGCGCGCAGGATCGGCACGACCAGCGGCTTCGGGGTCGCCAGCTGCATGCCGACGGCGGGTGCCACCGGGGTCTCGATCTCGAACGGCGTCACCCGCACGTCCCGGGTGGCCTCGTAGGCCAGCAGCGTCACCAGCTCGTCCGTGAGCCGACGGAACGTCGGCGTGTCCGTCCGCTTGTCCCGGAGGTAGGTGAGCTTGTGGGCGATGAGCGGATGGTCGGCAACGTGGACGCGCATACTGCGAAACTTACCGGTGTGAGCCTCCCGCCGACACCGACCTCGCCCGGGCCCGGGCGCGGCTGGAGCGACGGTCCGTATGCCGGGTGGATGCGGCAGGCGCTGGACGTCGCCCGCGGCGCGGGCCGGGCGGACGACGTGCCCGTCGGCGCGGTCGTCGTCGACGGCGACGGCACGGTCGTGGGCCGGGGGCACAACGTGCGCGAGGAGCGCGCCGACCCCACCGGGCACGCCGAGGTCGTCGCGCTCCGCGGGGCCGGGGGTGCCCTGGGCCGGTGGCGGCTCGAGGGCTGCAGCCTCGTGGTGACGCTGGAGCCGTGCGTGATGTGCACCGGCGCCGCCGTGCTGGCCCGGGTGGACCGCATCGTCTTCGGCGCCTTCGACCCCAAGGCCGGCGCCTGCGGCTCGGTGTGGGACCTGGCCCGGGACCGGCGGGCCAACCACCGTCCCGAGGTGGTGGCCGGGGTACTGGAGGAGGAGTGCGCCCGGCTGCTGACCGATTTCTTCGGCCCGCACCGCCTCCGGTAGCCTTCTCGGCGGTGGCGTGTCCGAGCGGCCTAAGGAGCACGCCTCGAAAGCGTGTGAGGGGGCAACTCCTCCGTGGGTTCAAATCCCACCGCCACCGCCCCCCGGGGCTCCCGCTGTCGGAGCCCGAGCGACGAGAGGCGTCTCCACCCCGGAGGCGCCTCTCGTCGTCTCCTGGTGGAACCGTGCCCCGTCAGGTGCCGTCCAAGCCGGGTCAGGTCACCCGCGGACGGAAGAGGTCGGAGCATGACCGCGCACCGCGTCTCCCTCGTCGTCATCGCCCTGTGCGGGGTGGTCGTCCTGGCCGGCTGCGGGACCGGGACCGCGGACGTCGCCGCCCAGGACAGCGCCACCACGACGGCAGGCTTCCCGGTCCGGATCTTCCCTCCGGGTGGGTCCTGGACCGAGCCGGAGCAGCCGGTGGTCCTCCAGGTGAGCAACCAGTCCTTCGACGACCCGGAGGTGCGGCTCAGCGCGCGGCTCGACGGTCTGCCCCTCTTCGACCACGACTTCGCCGTCGAGGACCAGCACACCACGACCCTCGTCGGCGTCGACGTGGCGCCGGGTCGGCACACGCTCACCGTCGTCTCCGACAGCGGGGCCGAGGTGGAGCAGGCCTTCGAGCTCCCCGCCGGGGAGCGGCGCTGGCTGGTCGTCCACTACTGGTACCTCGACCCGGACCGCGAGGAGGAGTCCTGGGGAGGCGAGGAGGACCCCGGCCCGTCGATCCACGTCGTCGTGTCCGACGAGGCGGTCCCGATGGCCTGAGCCGTTTGGGCGCGGGGGCGTGACCGGGAGATCATGGCCCTCTGACCGGAGGTTCCCGGCGCACGGGGCAGGGGGCCGGCCACCACTCACGAAGGGGTATGGGGGAATGCAGCGGTACGAGGAACCGGGCGGTCCCGGTAGGCACCATGGCGCGGACATCCAGCGGGATCGCCGGATCGGCGGGGTGGTGGTCTCCGGCGTGCTCGCCGGACTGCTCCTGCTCGTCGCGATCCCGCTGCTCATCGTGGGCGCCGTGGTCGGGTCCGACCTCCAGGTGGCGCTCTTGCTGGCCGGTGGCCTGCTGCTGGCGCTCGCGGTGGTCTGCGGGGTGCTCACGGTCATGCAGGCGCGCAGCGAGGACCTGGTGGAGGCCTCGCGGCTCGGCTCGTGGGTGCACCGCATCACCTACTACGGGTTCGTCGCGGTCGCCGTCGTCGCGGTCGCCGTCGGGGTCCTCGCCCGCCCGGACGGGTCCGGCTGATGGGGATGTACCCGCGCCGGCGCCGGCGGCGGGACGGCTCGGTCGTGCTGTACTCGTCCCGGCGGAGCTGGGGCGGCGCCGTCGCTGCGACGGTGCTGGCCGTCGCGATGGCGCTCTTCGGCCTCCCGCTCCTCGTGCTCGGGATCATGCTGGACAACCCGGAGATCCGGTGGACCCTGCTGGGAATGGGCGTCTTCCTGGTCCTCCTGGCCGCCACCGCCGCGGTGTTCGCCGTGCAGCTCCACCGGCACCGGCGGGACGCCGACGCGACCGCCGCCCTGACCAAGCGCATGGGGGTGACGTTCGCGCTCATGGGCGTCGCGGTCGCCCTGCTCGTCGGTGTCGTCCTCGCCGTCCTGGGTCTCACCGGCGGACTCGCCTGATCCCGCGGCCATCGGGTCTACGCTGACCCTGCCCGTCCGTGACGCGGGAGGAGGGTGCCGTGCCCCGTCGGCCCGACCGGGTGGAGATCGACCTGCTGGGCGGGTTCGCCGTGCGGGTCGGTGGTCAGCCCGTGCCGGACGGCGCCTGGGCGCGTCGCCACCCGGCCGCCCTCGTCAAGCTGCTCGCCCTCAGCCCCGGCCACCGGCTGCACCGGGAGCAGGTGATCGACCTGTTGTGGCCCGAGGTCCCCGTCCCCGACGCCGCGCCGCGCCTGCACAAGGCGGCCCACTACGCACGCAGCGCCCTCGGCCTCGCCGACGGGGTGGTTCTCCGCGGGGAGCAGGTCCAGCTGCTTCCCGGCGCCGAGGTGGTCGTGGACGCCGACCGGTTCGAGCAGGCGGCCCAGGCGGCCCTGGCCGACGGCTCGGTGGCCGCGGCCGAGCGGGCGCTCGGCTGCTACCGCGGGGACCTGCTCCCCGCCGAGCCGTATGACGCGTGGGTCGGCTCCGCGCGGGACCGGCTCCGGACGCTCCGGCAGCGGCTGCTGCGGCAGGCGCAGCGGTGGACCGACCTGCTCCACGACGACCCGCTCGACGAGACCGCGCACCTGGAGGTCCTCAAGGGCCTGGTCAAGGCCGGGGAGCGGACCCTGGCGCTGCGGCACTACCAGCAGCTTGCCGAGACGTTCCGCGCCGAGCTGGGCGTCGACCCGCCGCCCGCGCTCCAGCGGATCCACCGCGGGCTCCTCGCCACGGCCGCCGCTGCGGCGGCGGCCGGGCCGGGCCCGGGCACCGGAGGAGCCGGACCGGAGGCCCGGGGCGACGGGACACCCCGTCGCGCCACCCGGATCCCGCCCCCGCTGCGGGGCCGCCTGGTCGGCCGGGACGCCGACCTGGCCGCGGTGGAGCAGCTGCTGACCGACTACCGGTGCGTGACGGTCTCCGGCCCGGGTGGGGCGGGCAAGTCGGCCCTGGTGCTGACGGTCGCCCACCGACTCGACGACCGGGGCGGTGAGGTGCTCGTGGCCGAGCTGGCCCCCGCCCGGGACGCCGCCGCCGTGCTCCGGACGGTCGCGGAGACGGCCGGGGTCGAGGGGTCCGCCGGCTGGGCTCGCTGGGCGACAGCGCCGCAGAGCTCTTCGTCGCACGGGCCCGCGCCGTCGTCGACCTCGACCTGTCGGCCAGCGACCCCCGGGTCGTCCACCTGTGCGAGCGGCTGGACGGGCTCCCCCTCGCCATCGAGCTGGCCGCGGCCCAGCTGCCGCACCTCAGTCTGGACGAGCTCGTCGCCCGGGTCGACGACCGGCTCCGCATCCTGGTGCGGGAGCGGCCCCGGGCCGGGCGGCGCCACTCCACGCTCGGGGCCGCGATCGAGGGCAGCTACCAGCTGCTCGACGACCCGGGCCGTCGCGTGTTCACGCGGCTCGGCGTCTTCCCCGCGGACTTCGACCTGTCGGCGGCCCAGGAGGTGGCGGCGGCCCCGGACGGTGCGACCACGGCGCTGGCCGTGCGCGACCTGGTGGCCAAGAGCCTGCTGGTCCACGAGCCCTCCCGCGGCCGCTACCGCTACCTGGAGACCATCCGGCTGTTCGCCCGGGAGGGGCTCGAGGCGTCCGGCGAGCTCGACGCGACGACCGAGCGGCTCCGTCGGCACGTCGTGGACCGGGCCGCGGGCGTGCCCCGCCACCGCCGGTGGCTGTCCTCGGCGGGCGCCGCGGACTCCCGCGCGGACATCGAGAACGTCCGCCTGGCGTTCCACGCCAGCCTGCGGCGCGGCGACCTCACCGGGGCGGTGGACGTCGCCCTCGGGCTCAGCACGCTGTGGCGCAACGCCATGTCCTTCGCCGAGGGCCTGGAGTGGGTGACCGCCCTCCGGGCGGCCAGGGGCCTCTCCGACGAGGACCGGATGTGGGTGGCGCTGCTGCGGGCCGACCTGGGCCTGGGCTCCGGCCGGCACCGCATCATGGGCGAGGCCGCCGCCGAGGCCCGCGAGCTCGCCGAGCGCCTGGGCCACCCGCAGGCCAGGCTCATCGCCGCGATGCACCAGTCCCTGCTCGACCCCGACCGACCGCGTGCTGCCGAGACCTTCCGGGTGCTGGCCGGGCAGGCGCGGGAGCTGGAGGAGCCCCAGCTGAAGCGGCTCCTGCTCGCCTTCCGCCTGGTCGCCCTCCTCCTCACCCGGGGCCGCACCGGCGTGCAGGAGGAGGTGGACGGCCTGGTCCGGCAGACCGACGCCAGCCACGACTACGACCGGTACATCTGCCTCTGGCTGGCCTGGGTGGCCGCGCTCATCGCCCGGGACGGGGCCCGGCTGCGCTCCCTCATGGACGCCCAGGTGGCGAACGTGCGGGCGACCGGGCTCCCGGAGAACTGGCTGATGACGTACTCCGAGGCGCTGACCCGGATCGGGGAGGGCACCGACTAGCTCGGCCAGCTGGCCGCCGCCCGCAGCCGCGCCGAGGCGGAGGGGCGGGCCGCCGAGGCCGAGTGCGTCCTCGCGCTCGCGTATGCCGCCGCCTGGGCCGGGGAGGTGGAGCGCGCGGCCGAGCTGGTCGGGGCCTGCCAGGACCTGCTGGCCCGCGACACGGCCGGCAACGTCACCATGGTCCTGGTCCGCGACCACGTGATCCGGCCGCTGCTCCCGCCGGGGGGCTTCGCGGCCGCCCTGGACCGGGGCGCCGGCCTCCCGCTGCCGGACCTGCTGGCGGCCCACGGCCTCTGACCAGCGAGGGAGGCGTCCGGGAACACCCTGACGGGGCGGGCTCCGTTGCTAGGCTGGCCGCACCTGGACGCGAGGGGAGACCGAGGGTGAGGACGACGCGACGCCGGGCCGTCCGTGTCTGCGTGGCCGCGGCCGTGGTGCTGCTCCTGGGAGCCTGCTCGGGGGACGACCCGGCGCCCCCGGTGCCGGACGGGCCGACGACCGACGAGGTGCCGGCTCCCCTCGAGCCGCTCCCGGTGGTGGACGAGACCCTCCTGCCGCCCTGGGCGCACGGCCTGCAGCGGGTGGTCGCCGTCGACGTGCCGCCGGACGGGGAGTGGCACCCCCTGACCCTGCCGGAGGGCACCGCCGAGCCGGCCGAGCTGGCCTGGGTCCTGGCCTGCGACCCGGACCGGCGGTCCGCGGGGGAGGTGCGTGAGGGCGGCGACGTCCAGCTGCGCACCGCGCCGGGGGACCCACCCACCCCGTTGTCCTGCCACCCGCGGGCCCCGTGGGACGGGGCGGTCCGCGGCGTGCTCTCGGGCCCGGGGGAGGGCGTCGAGCTGCGCACCTCCCACACCGGTCCGGACGAGGTGCCGGTGCGGGTCGGCATCTACCAGCCGGTCCCCTGGGAGGACTACCCGTTCGCGGAGTCGGCCGCCGCCCTGTTCGCCGAGGACCCGCGGTGGCTCGAGGACGGGGCCTCCCTGGACACCGCGACGGATGCGGTGGTCCGGGAGATCGCGCGGGTCACGGAGGCGGACCTCGCCGACGGCACGGCCACGGTGCCCGTGCCGTCCGCCCGCGACGTGGTGGTCCAGCTCCGCCTCGACGGCCCGGGTCGGGCCAGGCTGAGCCTGGCCGGTGAGCCCCTCACTCCCTGGGCGGGCGAGGAGGGCGGCGCGCAGCTGGTCCTGGCCGAGGACCGGGACGGCTGGCTGGCGAACTGGTCCGACGGCGCGGCGCACTGGGAGATGTCGCCGTTGTTCCGGGAGGTTCCGGCCGCGGAGTGGGGCCGGGCCGCCAGGGAGGAGGTGGAGCTGGTCGTGGAGTTCGAGACCCCGGGCGAGGGTCGGCTCACGCTCACCGTGCTGGAGGCGCTCGTCCCCGGGGAGTGAGCTAGCTAGCGGCCCACGCCGCCCATCCCCTCGGCAGCGCCCGCGATGTCCTCGAGGTCCTGCTCCATGACCTTGCGGGTGACCCTCGCCCCGAGCCGGCCGAACACCGCCCACAGCAGCACCCCGGAGGGGTCCGGCGTCTCGGCCCGGAACGTGTAGCGCAGCAGGGTCGAGCCGTCGGGCTGGGGCTCGAGCTCGAAGGTGGTGCGGTACTCCGCCCCGCCCGACGAGGCGGCCACCACCGTCCGCCGCAGCGGGTCGCTCTCGGCGACCCACATCTCCTCGGTCTCCTCCCTGCCCATCATCCGGCGGGTCTCCCGCCAGCGGGTGCCCACGGCATACGGGCCGTCGGTCATCCGCTCCACCCTGGTGACGTTGCGGAGCACCTCGGGGGCGCGGTCGAGGTCGGTCAGCACGGCCCACACCAGGTGCTGCGAGGCGTGGACGAGCCTGGTGAGCGTGAGGGTGTGGCCGGCCATGGCGTCTCCTGGGGACGGGGGTACCCGCGATCCTAGGCCGCGGTCAGGACAGCCGCCGCGCCATGGCGGGGTCCGGGTCGCCGAAGCGGTCCGGGGCGAGCACGGCGGCCAGCGCCTCGGTGCCGTCCACCACCCGCGGGCCGGGGCGGGCGAAGGAGGCGTTGGCGTCGACCGCCCACACCCGGGGAGCCCGGTCGCCCCGCTCCGCCAGGAGGCGACCGAGGGGGCCGTCGCCGAGCAGGGCCCGGCCGAGCTCGACCGACTCCGCCAGGCCGTAGCCGCACGGCGCCACCACGACGACGTCGGGGGCGGCGTCCCGGACGGCCTCCCAGGTGGTCGTCACCGACGTCTCACCCGCGGTGCCCAGCACGCAGTCGCCGCCGGCCAGCGTGACCATCTCCGGCACCCAGTGACCGGGGGCGAACGGCGGGTCGGTCCACTCGAGGACGACGACCCGCGGCGCGTCCGGCCCGGGGGAGCCGGGGAGCCGGTGCAGCCTCCGCCGCAGCCCGGCGACCAGGCGCTCCGCCTCGTCGCGGTGCCCGGTGACCCGGCCCAGGTCGAGGATGCCGTCGAGGATCTCCGCCACCGTGTGCGGGTCGCTGGTGTGCACCCGGGCGCGGCAGCCGAGGTACTCCAGCGCGTCCTCCACCTCGGTGACGTCCACCGCGCAGACCGCGCACAGGTCCTGGGTGACCACGAGGTCCGCGTCCAGGCCGGCGAGGGCGCCGCGGTCCAGGTGGTACAGGTCCTCCCCGGCCGCCAGTCGCTCCCGGACGGCCGCATCGATCTCGGCCGGGGACAGCGGCCGCCCGTCCTCGCGACGCGGCAGCGCGCTGGTGGAGACGATGGTCCGCTGCCGGGCCTCCGGTGGGGCGTCGCACTCGAAGGTCACGCCGACCACCTCGTCCCCGGCGCCGATCGCGAACAGCGTCTCGGTCGCGGACGGGAGCAGGGAGACGATGCGCACGGGTCAGCCGGTCCCGGTCCCGGTCGCGGTGGCCTCGGCCTCGAGCTCCTCGAAGTCGACCCCGAGCACGAGGTCGATCTCGGCGGTGGTGCGGGTGTCCGGCACCAGCTCGGCCTGCGGGACCGCCGTCTGCAGGAGGCGGGCCCCGGCCTGGCCCTCGGGGCCGAAGTAGATGGCGGCCGTCTGCGGCTCGCGCCCCTCCCGGTCGTTGTCCACGGCGTCCACCGTGTACCCGAGGGCACGCAGCGCGTCGGCGGTGCGCCCTGCGAGGCCGGCCCGCTCGGTCGCGTTGTAGACGTTGACGATGACGTCCGCCGGCTGCAGCTGCGGCGCGGCGGTCGTGGTCGCCGCGGCGTCGCCGGTGTCCTCGTCCGCACCGGGGATCCAGCCGCGGTAGTAGGCGACGGCGTACAGGAACACCACGAGCAGCAGGGCCACCAGCCCGGTCAGCACCAGGGCGGTGCGGCGACGACGGCGCCGGGCCGCGGTCGACATGCCGGCGGTGCGGACGTAACCCACGGACTCACTCCTCGCTGGCGGGTGGCTCCGGTGCGCCCGCCCCCGGCTCGAGGGCGCGGGCGTCTCCGGTCACCGCACGCTACCGGGGTGACCGGCGTCGAGGTCCAGGACACGCCCGTGCACGAACGGGCGCTGGGCGAGGGCGGCGCGCAGGGCCCGGTGCAGGCCGTCCTCGAGGTACAGCTCACCCTTCCACTGCACGACGTGGCAGAAGATGTCGCCGTAGAAGGTCGAGTCGGGGCTGAGGAGGTGCTGCAGGTCCAGGGTCGACTTGGTCGTCGTCAGCTCGTCCAGCCGCAGCATGCGCGGGGGCAGGTGCGCCCAGTCCCGCGGATCGTCGAGTCCGTGGGGCGGATAGGGACGGCCGTCCCCTACGGCCTTGAAGATCATGCGTCCCAGTGTAGGAGGGACGCCTTTGTCACTAGAGTCGGCGCCGTGAGCAGCGACGCCGCGTCCCAACTGGACGCCATCCGCCAGGGTTACGCCTTCGAGGGCCCGCACATCGTCCTCGGCGCCGCGGTGGACGGGGGTGAGGTCGTCCCGGACGCCGTCGTCCGCCTGCCGCTCGGGCAGATGAACCGGCACGGCCTGGTCGCCGGCGCCACCGGCACCGGGAAGACGGTGACGCTCCAGCTCATGGCCGAGCAGCTCTCCGCCGCCGGGGTCCCGGTCTTCCTCGCCGACGTCAAGGGCGACCTGTCCGGGCTGGCCACCCCCAGCCCGGGCAACGACAAGATCACGTCGCGTATGTCGGGGCTCGGCCAGGAGTGGGTCCCCACCGGCTACCCGGTGGAGTTCCTGTCGCTGGGCGGCCACGGGACCGGGGTGCCGGTGCGCGCCACGGTCACCGCGTTCGGGCCGGTGCTGCTGTCGAAGGTGCTGGGGCTCAACGACACCCAGGAGTCCAGCTTGGGCCTGGTCTTCCACTACGCCGACAAGCGCGGCCTGCCGCTGCTGGACCTCAAGGACCTGCGCGCGGTCATCCAGCACCTGGTCTCGGACGAGGGTCAGGAGGACCTCAAGGGGCTCGGCGGGCTGTCCCGCTCGACGGCCGGGGTGATCCTGCGCCAGCTCATCACCTTCGCCGACCAGGGCGCGGAGGACTTCTTCGGCGAGCCGGAGTTCGACGCCGCCGACCTGATCCGCACCACCGAGGACGGCCGGGGCGTCATCACCTGCCTCGAGCTCCCGGCGGTCCGGGACAAGCCGGTCCTCTTCTCCACCTTCCTCATGTGGCTGCTGGCCGAGCTGTTCCAGGACCTGCCCGAGGTCGGCGACCCGGACAAGCCCAAGCTGGTCTTCTTCTTCGACGAGGCGCACCTGCTGTTCCGCGACGCCTCCAAGGCGTTCCTCACCGCGGTGGAGCAGGCCGTGCGGCTGATCCGGTCCAAGGGCGTCGGCGTCTTCTTCGTCACCCAGACCCCCAAGGACGTCCCGGAGGGGGTGCTGGCCCAGCTCGGCAACCGGGTGCAGCACGCCCTGCGGGCGTTCACCCCCGAGGACGCCAAGGCCCTCAAGGCCACCGTGAGCACCTACCCCACCAGCGGGTACGACCTGGCTCAGGTGCTCACCCAGCTCGGCACCGGTGAGGCGGTCGTGACCGTGCTGTCCGAGCGCGGTGCCCCCACACCGGTCGCGTGGACCATGCTCCGCGCGCCCCAGTCGCTCATGGGCGCCTCGGAGGCCTCGCTCGTGGAGGCGGCGGTCGCGAGCTCGACGCTGCGCCCCAAGTACGCCGAGCTGCTGGACCGCGACTCGGCATACGAGCGACTCACCGCCCGTCTCGACCAGCCGGAGGAGTCCGCGGCCGCCGGGCCCACCGACGCCGAGCTGGAGCGCGCCGCGCGCGACGGCGCCTGGCCGGAACCGGCAAAGGAGCCGGCCCCGCGGCGGGCCGAGCCGGAGGAGGAGTCGCTCCTGGAGAAGGTGGTGGAGTCCCCCGCGTTCCGGTCCATGCTGAGGTCGGCCGGCACCGTGATCGGGCGCGAGATCACGCGGAGCATCTTCGGCACGGCGAAGCGGCGCCGCTGACCGGGGTTTCCCGGAGACGGGAGCGGCCCGGCACCCCGTGGGGCGCCGGGCCGGCTCGCTGCGGAGGATGCGGGATTTGAACCCGCGAGGGGTTTCATCCCCAACACGATTTCCAATCGTGCGCACTAGGCCGCTATGCGAATCCTCCGCCGGAAAGGGTACTGACAGGCGCACGTGTCCCCCAAATCGGGCCGTTGTCCCGAGGGACTCCGAGGGGTCCCACCCCGGGGCCGGAGGGGGATCCCTGCCCGGGGCACTACACTGGTGCCCGACCCCCCGTGCGGTGGTACCTCACTGAACTCCCCCAGGGCAGGAATGCAGCAAGGGCAGGTGAGCTCTTCCAGGTGCGCGGGGGGTCCTCTACATCGACCCGCGCCCGCCCGGTATCCGGTGGCGGCGGGAGCCCTCCCTAGTCAGGGGCCACGTCGGTGGCCTACTGTCACATAGCGCACTTTGCTCTGATGGGGAGAGACTCGTGAGGACGTCCAGAGGGAGCGGTGGCGCCGGACGACGGCGTCGCCGGGGGACGGCTGCCCTCGCCACCGCGGCGCTGCTCGGCGCCGTGTTCTCGCCGCAGGCCGTCGTCGCCCAGCAGGACGACGAGGAGACCCTGGGCACCGCCCGGGAGCACGGCATCACCGTGGCGGCCGAGGCGAAGCTCCAGGACGACGTCATCTCCGGTGCGGTCCCCGCGGCCGACGCCTACTTCCTCCAGCTACGCGCCCGGCCGGCGGTCGCCGGCGGGGACGAGGCCGTGGTCGCGGCCCAGCAGGTCGAGGTGCTCCGGCAGGCCCGGCGGGCCGGGGCCGACCTCGAGGTGCGGCACACCTTCGACTCCGTCTGGAACGGCATCGCCGTCGAGGCCGAGCGGGCCGACGTCATCCTGGCCGCCCGGTCCGCGGACGTCGTCGCGGTCTACCCCGTCTACCTGATCGAGGGTCCGGAGCGCCTCGAGGAGGCCAAGGAGCCGCACGTGCAGTCGGCGACCCGGATGACCGGGGTCAACCGGGTCCACCGGACCCTCGAGATCACCGGAGAGGGCCGGAAGATCGGGATCATCGACACGGGCGTGGACGTCGACCACCCCGACCTCGGCGGCAGCGGGGAGCCGGGCAACGGCGTCAGCAGCCCGTGGCGCAACGACAAGGTGCAGTACGGCCGGGACTTCGTCGGCGACGCCTACAACCCCGACCCGCGCGCCTCGGACTACGACCCCGTGCCGCGGCCGGACGGCAACCCCGACGACTGCAACGGGCACGGCACCCACGTGGCCGGGATCGCCGCGGCGGACGGTGACCCGCAACAGGACGGCGTCCGCGGCGTCGCCCCCGACGCGGTGATCGGTGCCTACCGGGTCTTCGGGTGCGAGGGGTCGACCACCGCCGACATCATGCTGGCCGCCATGGAGGCGGCCTACGACGACGGCATGGACGTCGTCAACATCTCCATCGGCGCCCCGTTCACCGCCTGGCCCCAGTACCCGACGGCCGCCGCGGCCGACGCCATGGTCGACGCCGGCATCAGCGTCGTCGCCTCGATCGGCAACAACGGCGCCAACGGGCTGTTCTCGGCCAGCGCGCCGGGCGTCGGCGAGAAGGTCATCGGGGTCGCCTCGTTCGACAACGTCATGGTGACGGTCAGCGCGATCAAGGTGGGCGAGGAGGAGACCGAGGTCGGCTACGTCCGGGCGGGCGGCGCCCCGGCCGCGCCCCGGGTCGGGACCGCCACGCTGAGCCGGCTCGGGGCCCCGGGCACCGTCGGCGCGCGGGGGTGCACCGCCTCCGGTGGCATCTCCGCCGACCTCACCGACACCGTGGTCCTGATCGAGCGCGGTGACTGCGGCTTCCACGAGAAGGCCGCCAACGCGCAGGCAGCCGGCGCGGACGCCGTCATCCTGTACAACAACCAGCCCGGCCTGGTCAGCCCCTCGGTCACACCCCCCACCGCTGACGACGCCGAGATCACCATCCCCGTCGTCATGGTGCAGCAGTCCGACGGCCGCAGGATCAGCCAGCTCATCGGCTCCGGCGACCGCGCCCTGACCTGGACGGCCGGCACCGTGACCATGCCGGGACCGAACGGCGGCCTGGTGTCCTCGTTCAGCTCCTACGGCCTGACCGCCGAGCTCGACATCAAGCCCGACCTCGGCGCACCCGGGGGCAACATCCTCTCGACCTTCCCGGTGGAGCGCGGCTCCTACGGCACCAACTCCGGCACCTCGATGGCTGCGCCCCACGTCGCGGGCGCCGTCGCCCTGCTGCAGGAGGCGCGCCCCGACCTCACGCCCGGCCAGATCCGCGACGTCCTGCAGAACAGCGCCGACCCCGCGCTCTGGTCGCTCAACACGTCATACGGGCTCCTCGAGGGGGTGTTCCGGCAGGGTGCCGGGCTCATCGACGTCGACGCCGCCATCGAGGCCACGACGCTGATCACCCCGGGCAAGCTCCCGCTCGGCGAGACCGGTGACGGACCCCACGCCGTCACCCTCCGGGTCACCAACAACGGCAGCGAGCCGGTCACCTACACCGTGCGCAACAACGCCGAGACGGTGGCCGCGGGTGGCCAGACCACCAACCCCACGTTCGCGACCGCCCGCGCAGAGATGTCGGGCCCCTCCGAGGTCACGGTGGAGCCCGGGGCGACCGCCACGGTCCGGCTCGAGATCACCCCGCCCGCCCGGGCCGGCTACCTCTACAGCGGCTGGATCGAGTTCGTGCCCGAGGGTCAGGGCGCCCCGCTGCGGGTTCCGTATGCCGGGTACGCCGGTGACTACCAGGAGGTCCGGATGCTGACCCCGGGCAGCGTGGGCGTGGACCTTCCGGTCCTCGCCCAGCTGACCGACTGCGACCGGGTCGTCGACGGCCGCTGCGCCGCCGGCGGCAGCTACCGGACGTACCCCGAGACCGGCCCCGGTGACGTGCCCGTCTACACGCTGGTCGATGGTGACATCCCCACGGTCCTCGCGCACCTGCGGCACCAGGTCCGTGCCCTGAGCGTCACGGCATACCGGGCCAACCCGGACGGCTCCCGGGGCGAGCGGGTCGGGGTCGTCGAGGCCCTGGAGTACCTCCCGCGCTCGGCCACCGGGACCACGGTCATGACGTTCTCCTGGGACGGCCGGTGGCAGGGCGAGATCGTGCCGGACGGCAGGTACCTGCTCGAGGTGACCGCCCTGAAGCCGCTGGGCGACCTCGCGGACGCCGACCATATCGAGACCTGGCAGAGCCCGCCGTTCACCATCAGCAGCGAGGTCGAGCTGTTCTCACCGACGGTGAACCGGCTGGGCGGCGCCGACCGCTACGGCACGGCGGCTCGGGTCGCGAACCGGTACGCCCCCGGGGTGGAGGTGGCGTACGTCGCCGCGGGAGAGGACTTCCCGGACGCCCTTGCCGGAGCCGCCCTGGCCGGGTCGCAGGACGCCCCGGTACTCCTGGTGCGCCGCGCGGGGATCCCCCACGAGACGGCGGCCGAGCTGCAGCGGCTGCAGCCGAAGCGGATCGTGGTGCTCGGCGGTGCCAGCGTCGTGTCGGAGGGCGTCCTGGCCCAGCTGCGCGGCTACACCCAGGGACAGGTGACCCGGATCGCCGGGGAGAACCGGTTCCAGACCGCGGCCCTGGTCGCAGCCGAGTTCGGGCCCAGGGTCGACACGGTCTTCGTCGCCGACGGCAACACCTTCCCCGACGCCCTGGCTGCTGCGGCCCGCGGCGGCGCGGTGGGCAGCCCGGTGCTGCTCGTGCGGCCCGACCACGTGCCCGCGGTCACCCGCCAGGCGCTGGAGTCCCTGCAGCCGGACCAGGTTGTCGTGCTCGGTGGCCCCAAGGCGGTGACCCCGTCGGTGGCCGAGGAGCTGAAGGCCTACGGCAAGGTCATCCGCGTCGCCGGGGACACCCGGTACGAGACCGCCGCAGCGGTCGCCGGCTACTTCGGCGCCAACCTCGACGCGGTCTACGTCGCCACCGGGGAGTCCTTCCCCGACGCACTGGCCGGCGCCGCCCGGGCAGGGCACCAGAAGGTCCCCGTACTGCTGGTCCCCGGCACCTCGGTGCCGGCGGCGACCCGGGCCGAGATCGAGCGGATCAAGCCGCGCGAGGTCGTCGTCCTCGGCGGCCCCGGCGTGGTGTCCGAGGACGTCCTGGACGAGATCGCGGCGATGACCTTCCGCCGGTGACGTAGCCCCGACCGGGTCCGTGCCGTCAGGCGCTCACCTGGGGCGCGCTCGCGGTCAGGCGGAAGCCCGAACGATGTACCGCCACGGCCACCCGGGGGCCGCCGGCGTCGCGGACCTTGCGGCGCAGCCTGCTCAGGTGCGGGTCGAGGGCTCCGTCCGCGTTGCGGATCTTTGCCGCGTAGGCGAGTTCGACCCGGGAGTGGACCCGGTGCGGCGCCGAGGCCATCGTGGCGAGCAGGTCGAACTCGACCCGGGTCAACGACAGCTCCTGCTGCCCGACCCAGGCGCGACGCCCGATCAGGTCCACCATGATCCCGTCGTGCACCAGGGGTCGGACCAGGGCCGTGTCCCGGGGATGGGACCGCCGTCGGCACAGGACCTCCAGACGTGCCGTGAAGACCTCGGGGAAGAACGGGGCCCAGACGACCTCGTCCGCCCCGGCGCGGAGCAGTCTGGCCTCGGCTGCCGCGTCGAAGCCGCCCTGCGCGATCGCCAGCAGCAGTGGTGGGGCGTTGAGGGCCACAAGTCGGCGGCAGATCGCCTCCGCCTCGGCGTCCGGGTGGGCGACCTCCGCCACCACCACGGCCGCCGGGTTGCCGCGCAGCTCGTGGAAGAGCTCTCGCACGGTCAGGACCGACGTGGTCGTGTGCCCGGCGTCGGCCAGGCAGGCATGGAGCACCGCGCCCACGAAATCGTCCTGGGCCAGGAGCAGAACAGATGCCATCGGGATCCCCTCACGGGTGGGGAAGCGAATCGTTACCGAACCTATATGTCGCGACAACCGTTTCGCAAGAAGGTCAAGCCAAGGTAAAGAACAGGAAAAGCCTGGTCCATCGGGTTTTGCGCCGGTATGCCCCAGAGGGAGGGGTATGCGCCACGGCGCGTCGCATGAGGGAGGAACCAATGGACAAAGCGCGCCGGTCTCAGGGCCGCCTGGATTCAGGACGCTCGAAGACGTGGGTGGCCCTGGTCCTGGCCCTGGCCTGGATCTTCTCGTGGTTCGGGGTGATCGCCCCGGCCACGGCCGACAGCTCGGGGGATGTTGTGGCGTCCACGGCCGGTCCGCCGGCGTCGGAGCCCGATCCGCAGCCCGCGCCTGCTCCCGCTCCTGAGCCCGAGCCCGAGCCCGAACCTGAGCCGGCCCCGGCACCCGAGCCCCAGCCAGCACCGGAGCCCCAGCCCGCCGTCCAGCCCGCCCCGGTCACGCAGCGGCAGGCCGTATCCGGCCCTGTCGTCCAGGACGACAAGGGCAAGGACGACGACGACAAGGGCAAGGACGACGACGACAAGGGCAAGGACGACGACGACAAGGGCAAGGACAAGGGCTTCAAGCACCCGAAGATCTCCAAGACCGCCACGACGAAGAAGGAGGTCACCTACACCTGGGAGATCGACAAGGACGTCGACAAGGAGAAGGTTTGGTACACCGAGGGTGAGGACCCTCCGACCGTGACCTACAAGGTCACCGTGTCCCCCAAGGGCAAGGTCGAGTCCGGGTGGCTCGTCGTCGGCGAGATTTCGCTGGAGAACCCCAACAAGAAGGCGATCACCGGCAAACTGACCGACCACATCGTCGGCGGTCCGGAGTGCACGGTGCAGGGCGGCGGGAAGGTCACGCTGCCGAAGGGCACGACCACCTTCCCCTACACCTGCTACTTCGCGACGAAGCCGGCCAGTCACGGCGTCAACAAGGCGACCTTCAGCTACAAGGGCAAGCACGGCTGGCAGACCATCGAGGCCAGCGCCGACTTCGACTTCAAGCACGCCGACGAGACGACGACGAACAAGACGGTCCACGTCGTCGACTCGCGCTACACCCCGGCCGAGCCCTGGACCGTGACCTGGCCGAACAAGGGCGTCTTCGTCTACCAGATGCAGCTGACCCCGGGCGGCAAGCACAAGGACGACGACAAGTGCCAAGAGATCGAGAACGTCGCCAAGATCGCCGAGACCAAGCAGCGGGACGACGAGGACGTCAAGGTCTGCCGGCACAAGCAGACGAAGACGACCACGACCACGACCACGTCGACCACGCCGCCGACGGAGACCACGACCACCACGTCGCCGCCGACGGAGACGACGACCACGACGACGACGTCCCCGCCGACGGAGACCACGACCACGACGACGACGTCCCCGCCGACGGAGACCACGACCACGACGACCACGCCGCCGACGGAGACCACGACCACCACGTCGCCGCCGACGGAGACGACGACCACGACGACCACGCCGCCGACGGAGACCACGACGACGACGGTCCCGCCGGGCCCGCCGACCGAGACGACCACCACGACCGGCCCGGGCCCGCAGACGGAGACGACCACCACGACCACCCCCGCGGGCCCGCCGGAGCCGCCTGGGCCGCCCAGCCAGCCGCCTGGGCCGCCCAGCCAGCCGCCGGAGCCGCCGAGCCAGCCGGAGCTGCCCCGCACCGGGTCGGACGTCTGGTTCGCGATGATCCTGGGCCTGACGCTCCTCGCGGGCGGTGCCGGTCTGGTGATCCGGAGCACGCGCAGCGAGAGCTGACGCCCACAGACGCCACCGGGTGGTCGGGGAGCGGACACTCCGACCACCCGGTGGTTCCGCGTCGTGTCAGGGGCGGAGCATCACCTTGATGGCGCGGCGCTCGTCCATGGCGGTGTACGCGTCGGCCACCTGCTCCAGCGGCAGGGTGAGGTCGAACACGCGCCCGGGGTCGATGGCCCCGGCGAGCACCTCGTCCCGCAGCCGCTCGAGGTAGCGGCGGACCGGCGCCACACCGCCGGCCAACGAGACGTTGTCGCCGAACATCTCCCGCACCGGCACCTCCACCCCGTGGGGCACCCCGACGAAGCCGACGCGGCCCCCGGGACGTGCGCACCCGAAGGCCTGCGTCATCGCGTCGCCGGTCCCGACGCACTCCAGCACGGCGTCGGCGCCCCGGCCGCCGGTGAGCTCCAGCACCGCGGCGACACCCTCAGCGCCGCGCTCGGCCACGACGTCCGTGGCGCCGAACGCGACGGCGACCTGTTGGCGCGGAGCGTGCCGCGACATCGCGATGACCCGCTCGGCCCCCTGGCGCGAGGCGGCGAGCACGGCGCACAGGCCGACGGCCCCGTCCCCGACGACCACCACGGTGTCCCCCGGCGCGACCCGCGCGCTCACCGCGGCGTGCCAGCCGGTGCCCATGACGTCCGACAGCGTCAGCAGCGACGGCAGCAGTGCCTCGTCCGGCGGTCCCGGCACGGTGACGAGGGTGCCGTCGGCGAACGGGACCCGGACGTACTCGCCCTGGCCCCCGTCGACGAGGTTCCCGTCGGGGTCGGTGCCACCCCAGCCGCCGCCCTGCCGGCACGACGTCTGCACCCCGTCCCGGCAGCGGTCACAGGTGTTGTCCGCCCAGACGAAGGGGGCGATGACGAAGTCGCCGGGGCGGACCGAGCCCACCCCGGGGCCGACCTCCTCCACGACGCCGACGAACTCGTGCCCGATGCGGCGCGGCCGGCTGACCCGGCTGACGCCCCGGTAGGGCCACAGGTCGGACCCGCAGACGCAGCTGGCGGTCACCCGGACGACCGCGTCGGTCGGGCGCTGGATGACGGGATCGGGGACGTCCTCGAGTCGGACGTCGCCGGGTGCGTGGAGGACCGTGGCTCGCATGGCTGCCATTCTGCAGGCCCACGTCTGCCGCGCCGGTGGCAGGATGACCCCAGCATCCGTGCGGACGAGAGGACCCAGATGACGTTCCACGTCGGATCCGAGGTGGGCCGGCTGCGGCAGGTGATCGTCCACCGTCCCGGCCTGGAGATGCACCGGCTGACGCCCGACAACCGGGCGCGCTACCTGTTCGACGAGATCCTGTGGGTGGAACGCGCCCAGGAGGAGCACGACGAGTTCGTCGCCGCGATGCGCCGGCACGGGGTGACGGTGCACTACTTCGCCGAGCTGCTGGAGCAGACCCTGGCGGTGCCCGAGGCCCGCAAGCACGTGCTCGACCAGTCCCTCGACGAGCGGCACATGGGCCCGCTGGCGGCCGAGCAGCTCCGTGCCATGTTCGACGGCATGGACGACCACGAGCTGGCGACCTACCTCATCGGCGGCATCACCAAGGCCGAGGTGCTGGAGCGCATCAGCGACACCCGCTCGGTCGTCATCGCCCAGCTCGGCGAGCACGAGTCGCTGCTGGCGCCGTTGCCCAACCACCTGTTCACCCGGGACACCTCCGCGTGGCTCTACGACGGGGTGGCGGTGAACTCGATGCACCGGAAGGCACGACGCCGCGAGACGGTGCACTACGAGGCGATCTACCGCTACCACCCCCTGTTCGCTGGCGCGGACTTCCGCAGCTGGTCCGAGGGGGTGGACGCCGGGCCCGCGGCGGCCGAGGGCGGTGACATCTTCGTGCCGGGCAACGGCACGGTGCTCATCGGGCTCAGCGAGCGGACCACTCCCCAGGGCGTCGAGCGCCTCTGCCAGCGGCTGCTGCCCTCGGAGCACGTGCGTCAGGTGGTCGTCCTCGACATGCCCAAGGCCCGGGCGTTCATGCACCTGGACACGGTGATGACGATGGTCGACCCGGAGACCGTGCTGCGCTACGTCGGCCTGCCGCAGCTGCGCTCCTGGACCATCAGCGCCGGCGACACCGGGCCGGACGGGTCGGTGGACCTGGTCGTGGAGGAGCACCCGGCCGAGGAGATGGACCGGGTCATCGCCCGCGCGCTGGGCGTCGACCGGCTGCGGGTGCTCACCCCCATCCAGGAGCCCCGCGCCGCTGCCCGGGAGCAGTGGGACGACGGCTGCAACCTGCTGGCCCTCGAGCCGGGGGTGGTGCTGGCCTACCAGCGCAACACGCTGACCAACGCGTTCCTGCGCGAGCAGGGGGTGGAGGTCATCGAGTTCCCCGGGAGCGAGCTCGGCCGGGGGCGGGGCGGCCCGCGCTGCATGTCCTGCCCGCTCGAGCGGGACCCGGTCGGGGGCTGAGGTGCCGCCGCGTCGACGGGTCGCCGTGGACGCCGGGGAGCAGGCGCTGGCCGTATGGCGTGAGCTCGGCCCCGCGGGCAGCCCCCGGGAGGTCGTCGCCACGGCGGTGCGCTACACGCTCGAGGAGCTGGCCCACCGGGCCCCGGGCCGCTCCGTGGAGGTGCGGGTGCCGCCCTATGGCGCGGTCCAGTGCGTGGAGGGCCCGCGCCACACCCGGGGGACCCCGCCCAACGTCGTCGAGAGCGACCCGGTGACCTGGCTGTCCCTGGCCACCGGGGAGACGTCCTGGACCGAGGCGTCCGAGGCCGGGGCGGTCCGGGCCAGCGGGCTCCGGGCCGACCTCAGCGCCTACCTGCCCCTCGTCTGACGCCGGGCGCCGGAGCCGGCTCAGTCGTCCTGCGGCAGGGGGAAGACGTCGAAGTACACCCGCACCCGGCGCTCGCCCTCGGTGTCGCCGCTCGCGTGGCGGGCCCTGGCACGCTCGGTGTGTTCGTGGATGAGCGTCATCACCTCGTGGGCCAGGCAGCGGCGCCCTGATGAACATGGCCTCCACCGCCTACTTCGCCGTGTTCGTGCTCTGGGTCGTCGGTGACGGGTCCGCGGTCGGGCTCGCCCCGGAGACCTACCCGCTGCTGCTGGCGCTCCTGGCGGTCGGTGCCGTGGCCGGGTCGCTCACCGTCGAGCGGGTCCAGCGCCACGTCGCCGACGTGCCGCTGATGCTGGGTTGCTGGGGGGTCAACACCCTGGTGCTCCTCGTCCCGGTGCTGGCTCCCGGTCCCCTGGCGATCGGTGCCGCGATGCTCGTCCTCGGCTGGACCAACACGGTCGGCAACATCCTCAGCCTCACCCTCCGCCAGCGGCTGGTTCCCACCGGGATGCTGGGGCGGATCGGCGGCGCCAGCAGCACGGTCGGCTACGGCCTGATGCCGCTGGGCGCCCTCCTCGGCGGCCTGGTGGGGGAGACGTGGGGGCTGCCCACCGTGTTCGTCGGTGCCACCGCCATCTCCCTGCTGGCCCTGCTGTACCCGGCGACCCGCATCTCCCAGCGCCTGGTCGACGACCACGAGCTGGTCCTGGCCACCTCCTGACCACACCCCGTCCCACCAACCGAGAAAGGACACCCACGATGCAGACCACCTACTTCCCGCTCAACCCGGCGCTGACCCTTCCCCGCCCGGACCGGGGGCGTGCGGTGCGCCGCCGCCGGCTGACGTACCGTGAGATGCGTGAGCGACGAGCAGGAGCCGCGTGAGGACCGGACGCACCTGGTCCGCAGGGAGGAGCCGGTGCGCTACTCCCGGCGACCCCGGATGGTCCCGTTCCTGGTCACCGGCGCGGTGCTGGGGTTCCTGGCCGGGGTCGCGCTGATGGTCCTCGGCCCCGAGTCCGACAGCGCCGGGGCCGGTCAGGAGTTCGTCCTCCTCGGTTCGACCGGCGCCCTCCTCGGCGGTCTGCTCGCGGCGATCGTCTTCCTGGCCGTCGAGCGACGCAGCCGGTGACCGCTGTGGGAGACTGACCACGTGGCGCGCGGCGACGGACGGCTCTCCCACGACCTGCTCCCCGACGAGAAGGGCCCCCAGGACGCCTGTGGTGTCTTCGGCGTCTGGGCCCCGGGGGAGGAGGTCGCCAAGCTCACCTACTTCGGGCTGTACGCCCTGCAGCACCGCGGCCAGGAGGCGGCCGGGATCGCGGCCAGCGACGGCCACTCCCTGCTCGTCTACAAGGACATCGGCCTGGTGGCCCAGGTGTTCGACGAGGCGAGCCTGGCGTCGCTGCGCGGGCACCTGGCGATCGGGCACTGTCGCTACTCCACGACCGGCCGCAACAGCTGGGAGAACGCCCAGCCCACGCTCGGCGGTACCTCCGGCGGGACCCTCGCCCTGGCGCACAACGGCAACCTCATCAACAGTGCCGAGCTGCGCGACCACCTGGCCCAGCTGCACGGGGGCGACCTGCGCAGCGCTCCCGGCGAGCTCCGCCGCGGCAACACCACCGACACCGCCCTGGTCACCGGCCTGCTGACGGCCGACCCGGACCGCACCGTCGAGGCCGCCGCCCTGGAGGTGCTGCCGATGCTGCGCGGCGCCTTCTCCTTCGTGTTCTGTGACGAGCACACCCTGTATGCCGCCCGCGACCCGCAGGGGGTCCGTCCCCTGGTCCTGGGCCGCCTGGAGCGCGGGTGGGTGGTCGCCTCCGAGACGGCCGCCCTGGACATCGTCGGCGCCAGCCTGGTCCGCGAGGTCGAGCCGGGGGAGCTGCTCGCGATCGACGAGCACGGGCTGCGCAGCCAGCGGTTCGCGCCCGCCGACCGCAAGGGCTGCGTGTTCGAGTACGTCTACCTGGCCCGCCCCGACACCGTGCTCAACGGCCGGGAGGTCTACCAGGCGCGGGTGGAGATGGGCCGGCAGCTGGCCCGGGAGCACCCGGTCGAGGCCGACCTGGTCATGCCGACCCCGGAGTCGGGCACCCCGGCGGCGATCGGCTACGCCGAGGAGTCCGGCATCCCCTACGGCCAGGGCCTGGTGAAGAACGCCTACGTCGGTCGCACCTTCATCGCCCCCAGCCAGACCATCCGGCAGCTCGGCATCCGGCTCAAGCTCAACCCGCTGCGGGACGTCATCCGCGGCAAGCGCCTCGTCGTGGTGGACGACTCGATCGTGCGCGGCAACACCCAGCGGGCGCTGGTGCGCATGCTCCGGGAGGCCGGTGCCGCCGAGGTCCACGTGCGGATCAGCTCCCCGCCGGTCCGCTGGCCCTGCTTCTACGGCATCGACTTCGCCACCCGCGCCGAGCTCATCGCCAACGGCCTGGACGTCGCGTCGATCTGCAGCTCCATCGGCGCCGACTCGCTGGGCTACATCAGCACCGAGGGCATGGTCGCGGCCACCGGCCAGCGCCCGGACAGCCTGTGCACGGCCTGCTTCACCGGCAGCTACCCGATCCCGCTGCCGGAGGAGGACCGGCTGGGCAAGGACGTCCTGGAGCTGGAGTTCGCCGCCGGGACCGACCGGTGACCAGGGCAGGGGACGGCGGGGGGATCACCTACGCCGCGGCGGGCGTCGACGTCGAGGCGGGTGACCGCGCCGTCGAACTGATGAAGGCCGCGGTCCGGCGCGCCCAGCGGCCGGAGGTCCTCGGCGGGCTGGGCGGCTTCGCCGGGCTCTTCGACGCCTCGGCGCTGCGGGGGATGGAGCACCCGGTGCTGGCCACGAGCACCGACGGGGTCGGCACCAAGGTGGCGATCGCCCGGGCGATGGACGTCCACGACACGATCGGGATCGACCTCGTCGGGATGGTCGTCGACGACATCGTCGTGTGCGGCGCCGAGCCGCTGTTCATGACCGACTACATCGCCTGCGGCAAGGTCGTGCCGGAGCGCATCGCCGCCGTGGTCAGCGGCGTCGCGGCCGGCTGCGAGCAGGCCGGCGTCGCCCTCGTCGGCGGCGAGACGGCCGAGCACCCCGGGCTGCTGGGCCCGGACGAGTACGACCTGGCCGGCGCCGCCACCGGGGTCGTCGAGCGCGACCGGCTCCTCGGGCCGGACCGGGTCCGGCCGGGGGACGTCGCCGTGGCGCTCGCCTCCTCGGGGCTGCACTCCAACGGCTACTCGCTGGTGCGCCGGGTGGTGGCTGCGGCCGGCTGGGCCTGGGACCGGGAGGTCCCGGAGCTGGGCCGCACCCTCGGCGAGGAGGCGCTGGAGCCCACCCGCATCTACACCCGGCTGCTCCTGGGCCTCCTCGAGGTGGCCGAGGTGCACGCGCTCTCGCACGTCACCGGCGGCGGGCTGGCCGCCAACGTGGCCCGGGTCCTCCCCGCGGGCACGGAGCTCACCATCGACCGGGGCACCTGGACCCCGCCGCCGGTGTTCTCCCTGGTCCAGCAGCTGGGGCGGGTGCCGTCCGAGGACCTCGAGCGGACCCTCAACATGGGCGTCGGCTTCGTCGCCCTCGTCCCGGCCGGGGCGGCGGACCGCACCGTCGCCCACGCGCGCGGCGCCGGCGTGCCCGCCTGGGTGCTCGGCGAGGTCACCGCCGCCGACGGGCACGACCGGGGCGTGGTCCGCGGCGCCAAGGGTGTCGACGGGGGCGGGGTGCGCCTCGTGGGGCGCCACCCGGGCGACGGCTGAGCCCGGTTGCCGCTGTTCCCCGGGTCCCGGGAGGACTAGCGTCGGTGCGGTCACTCCCGTCCGACCCGGAGGAGCCGGTATGACGCACTGTCAGCACACCGAGACCATCGACCCGCAGGTGGTCCCGCGGGCGACCGGCTGCGAGGACTGCCTGCGCGACGGCTCGTCCTGGGTCCACCTGCGGGTGTGCCAGACGTGTGGTCACGTGGGGTGCTGCGACTCCTCACCCGGCCGGCACGCCACCGCCCACCACGAGGCGAGCGGCCACCCGGTCATCCGGTCCTTCGAGCCGGGCGAGGACTGGTTCTGGTGCTACGTCGACGAGGTGGCCTTCGAGCTGCCCGACGCCCCGCCGGCCCCGAGCCACGCCGGGTAGGCGGTCCCGCGGGGCGGGTCAGGGCTCGACGACGGGGCCGTGCAGCAGCGCGAACTGCTGGTGGCCCGAGGGCCGGAACGGGCCGGTCCACCGCTCCCGGGCCCGGTCCGGGGTGAACGAGTAGAGGTGCTGCGGGGGGTCCTCGGCGAGGTCGAAGAGGATGACCGCCTGCCGCGGCTCGGCGGTGTCGATCCGGAACGCCAGCTCGATCGACTTCACCGCGACCCGGTCGAAGTGGGCCGTGCCGGATGCCGTCGTCCTCGTGTCCAGCTCGCCGGCCAGGTGCATGAGGGTGATCGTGGTGTCGACCGGCTCCTCGCGGCACCCGGCGTCGAGGTAGTACTGCCACTGCTGCTTCTCCTCGACCTCCTGCGGGCAGACCCAGGAGGTCACGTCGACCGGCTCGACCGGAACGGCGTCGACGGAGGAGAAGTAGGCGAAGGCGCCGATGGCCGCGACGAGGACGACGAGCATGGTCCAGCCGGGCAGCCGGAACCGGGGCCTGCGGCGCGGGGCGGCGGGGCTCTTCTCCGGGACCACGGGGACGGCCCGGTCGACGTCGCTCACGGTGATCCTCCCCAGGTGGTCATCGGACGCACGGCGGAGCCGTGCGCACCGGACATCGTGCGCGCTCAGGCGTCGGTGGCGACGCCCGTCTGCACGGCCCAGAGGTCGGCATACAGCCCGCCCCGGGCGACCAGCTCGTCATGGCTACCGGCCTCGACGACCCGCCCCCGGTCGAGCACCCAGATCCGGTCCGCGTGGCGCACGGTCGACAGCCGGTGGGCGACGAGGACGGTGGTTCGGCCCTCGGTCACCTCGGCGAGCGAGCGCTGGATCGCCGCCTCGGTCTCGTTGTCGACCGCGGAGGTGGCCTCGTCGAGGATGAGCACCGCCGGGTCGCGCAGGATCGCCCGGGCCAGGGCCAGACGCTGGCGCTGGCCGCCCGACAGGGTCACCCCACGCTCGCCGACCCAGGTCTGCATGCCGTCGGGCATCCGGTCGATGAACTCGTCGGCCGCGGCCTGCTCGGCGGCGCGGCGGATCTCCTCGGGGGAGGCCCCGGGGGCCCCGTAGGCGATGTTGTCGGCGATGGTGCCCTCGAAGAGGAAGACGTCCTGGGCGACGTACCCGATCCGGCCGCGCAGGGTCTCCCACTCCAGCTCACGCAGGTCCACCCCGTCGAGGGTGACCCGGCCGGCCCGCGGGTCGGCGAAGCGCAGCAGCATCCGCAGCAGCGTCGACTTCCCGGCCCCGGTGGCGCCGACGATCGCGTGGACCTCACCCGCCGGGATGCGCAGGTCGACGTCGACGAGGACGTCCGGCCCGTCGCCGTAGCCGGCGCGCACCCCGTGCAGCTCCAGCTCGCCGCGCACCCGCTCCAGGGACCGCGGCCCCGGGCGGGTCAGCGGTTCCTCGGCGAGCAGCGCGAGGATGCGCCGGACCGAGGCCATGGCGCGCTGGTAGAGGTCGAGGACCTCGCCGATGGAGGTCAGCGGCCACAGCAGCCGCTGGGTCATGAACACGAGGACCGAGTAGAGGCCCACCTCGAGCCGGCCGTCGAGGGCGTACCAGCCGCCGAGGAGCAGCGTGGTGGTGAAGCCGGCGAGGATCGCCATCCGGATCAGGGGGACGAACGCCGCCGACGCCTTGATGGCCTCGGCGTTGGTGCGCCGGTAGTGCTCCGAGGCCTCCCGGACCCGGGCCAGCTCGCGCTCCTCCGCGGTGAACGTCTTGATCGTCGCCATCCCGCCGAGGTTCGCGCTGACCAGGCCCGAGATGCGCGCCACCGCCGCGCGGACGGCGGCGTACCGGGTGGTGAGCCGGCGCTGGAACCACAGCGACCCCACGACGATGACCGGGATCGGCAGGAACGCCAGGAGGGTGAGGGTCCACGAGCTGGCCGCGAACACCGCCCCGACGAGCACGACGTTCAGCGCGACCTGCCAGAGCTTGTCCACCCCGCTGTCGAGGAAGCGCTCCAGCTGGTTGATGTCGTCGTTGAGCACCGCGAGGGTGCTGCCGGTCGGGCGCGCCTCGTGCCAGGCCATGTCCAGCGCCTGGACGTGGGCGTAGCTCTCCAGCCGGAGGTCGTGCTCGACCTGCTGGGCCAGGTTGCGCCAGGTGAGGGAGGCGAGGTAGTCGCTCAGTGACTCCAGCACCCAGACGACGGCGTTGATGACGGCCAGCCAGACCAGCTGGGTGGCCCGGTCGGAGACGCCGATGACGTCGGCGACGAAGCTGTCGGCGCCACGGACGACGACGTCGATGGCAGCGCCGATGAGCAGCTCCGGCATGACGTCCATGACCTTCTTGAGGCTGGACAGCCCGAAGGCCAGGACGACACGAGGGCGGTATCGGCGGTAACGCCGCCAGAGCTGGACCAGGGGGTGTCCCGCGGGGGTCTCAGCCCGCGGTGTCAACGCTCGTCGGAGGTCCAGGCTCCGTAGTCGTCCTCGTCCTCGCCGACCTCGTCGGCGTGGTCGTCCCGCTGGTTCGCCGTCTCACCGCGGAGCTCGCGCTCCAGGGCGGACAGATCGGTGTCGGGAGTGTAGTACTTCAGCTTCCGAGCGACCTTGGTCTGCTTGGCTTTAGCCCGGCCGCGCCCCATGGCGTGACCCCCTCGTAAGGTCTGCCGGGGCGGCATCGCCTGCTGGTCAGGCACACGTGGTGCCGACCAGGCCGCGGAGCCGGCCCGGGAATGAGCGTTCTGTCGTACCCATAACGGTACATCAGGCCGCGCGCGGACACCGCATCACCCTGGTCGGGGTGCCGCGGAACCCGGCAGACGGGATCAGGACTCCCGCCGCGCGAGCGCCACGACCAGGCCCGCCAGGCCGGCCACGACCAGCCCGGCCAGCACCCAGACCCAGGCGGACACGCCCTCGTCAGCCGCGTCCTCCGGTGCCTCGGGCGCGGTGGGCCCGGTCGACGTGGCGGCGGTCTCGGTGGTCGTCTCCTCGGCGGTGGTCGTCTCCTCGGCGGTGGTCGTCTCGTCCGCGGACGTCGTCTCGTCGGGAGTGGTCGTCCCGCCCGGCGCGGTGGTCTCCGCCGGGGCCGAGGTCTCGTCGTCGCCCGTCGGCTCCTCGGTCGCCTCCACCTCGAAGCCGAACTCGCCGGAGATCGGGTGCCCGTCGCCGGACGTCACCCGCCACGCCACCGTGTAGGCACCCGGGACGAGGTCTCCCGTCACCGGCACCGTCACCACCCGTCCGTCGACAACGGGGTCGCCGGTCGGGGCCGGACCGTCCGGGCCGGTCAGCTCGACCGCGGTGCCCACCGGGCTGATCTCGCCGGAGAAGGTGAGGAGCAGCTCGGTCGGTGCCGGAAGGACCTCCCCGTCGCGCGGGGAGCTGTCGGTCAGGGTGTCGTGGGCCGACGCCGCGACGGGGGTCACGGCGAGGAGCGCTGCGGTGAGCAGTGCGAGGAGGACGCGGTGCGCCAGGGCCCCACGGGCGCGGCGACGCTCGAGGAGGTGGGTTGCCATGGGGCCACCGTACGCGCCGTCATACGGTGTCCCGCATGGACCCCCGCAGGTACCGCACGGTGGCGGAGCCCACCGTCGCGCGGGTGGAGGACCGGCGCTCGGTCTTCGAGTGCTGGCTGCGCCGCGCGGACGACGAGGCGGCCGCCCGGGCGGTCGTCGAGGAGGCGCGGGCCACCTACTGGGACGCCCGCCACCACTGCTCGGCCTTCGTGCTGGGCCCGGACCGCTCGGTCACGCGGTCCAGCGACGACGGGGAACCCGCCGGGACCGCGGGGATGCCGATGCTCGAGGTCCTGCTCGGCAGCGGGCTCAGCGACGTGGTCGCGGTGGTCACCCGCTGGTTCGGGGGGACCCTGCTGGGGACCGGCGGACTGGTCCGCGCCTACTCCCAGGCGGTGCGGGAGGCGGTTGCCGCGGCGCCGGTCCGGGTGCGCGAGCTGCGACGGCGGGTCCGCCTGCAGGTCGGGCACGCCGAGGCGGGGCGGGTCGAGCACGAGCTGCGCGCGCTCGGGGTGCACGTCGCCGACGTCGGCTACGGCGCGGAGGTGGACCTCGACCTGGCGGTGCCGGTGGGCCGGGAGGAGGAGCTCCGCGCGACCCTGGCGCGGCTCAGCGGCGGCCGGGCCGAGCCCGTCTGGGGCGAGGAGGTCTGGGTCGACGTCGACCCGCCGGCGTGACCGTCAGAACCCGGTGTCGGTCGCCTTCGGGTAGTGGTCGCGGTACTTCTTCACCTGGTTGGCCAGGGCGAGGGCGACGTAGCCGCGGCGCCACAACGTGTCGGGGTACTTCAGCGGGTGGTGCACGCCGCGGGCTGCGACCCGCTTGAGCAGGACGCGCAGCTCGGGGTCGAGGTAACGCCGGATCAGCGGCACCGGGAGGACCGTGTAGAGGATCTCGTTGCGGACGACGACCTGCTCGAGCCGGCGGTTCTCGATGAGGTCGGCGACGACGAACTCGGCGACGTTGGCACCGGCCGCGGTGACGTAGAAGTTGTTCCGGCCGATCCGCGGGTTCATCTCGAAGAACTTCATGACGCCGTCGCGGGGGTCCACCTTGACGTCGAAGTTGGCGAAGCCGCGGTAGCCGACGTGCTTGAGCAGGCGCTCGGCCTGCTCCATGAGCTCGGGGTAGGGCGTGGTGATCATCGCGGCCGGGTTGCCCAGGGCCAGCGGGGTGTGCTCCTGCAACAACACCCGCGCGGTGGCCAGGAGGGTCACCTCGCCGGACTGGTCGACGTAGGCCGTGATGGACCGCATCGCCGTGTCGTCACCGGGGATGAGCTCCTGGAGGACGAACCGGTCCCGGAAGCCGGCGGCCCGGACCCGGGCGAAGATCTCCCGCAGGTGCTGGGGGCTGTCGACCTTGTAGATCTTCTTCTTGCCGTCGAAGACGAGGTGCTCGTACGCGGCGCCGACGGCGGGCTTGGCCACCAGCGGGTAGTCGAGGTCGACCTCGTCCGGCTCCCAGTCGTCCGCGTCCGCCCCGGAGAAGTCCTGCACCAGGCTGCGGGGGACGGGGATGCCCAGCTCGGTGCAGACCCGGCCGAACTCGATCTTGTCGGCGATGAGGTCGAGCACGTCCTTGCGCACGTCGGGCATGACGTACCACTGCGACAGCCACTCGGCGTTGTCGGTGACCATCCGGGCGAACGAGTCGGCGTTGTGCAGCAGCAGGGTGGTGCGCCCCGCCTCCTTGCGCCGCCGGCCCTCCCGCTCCAGCGCGGCGAGGGTGTCGCTGCGCTGGGCGTCCAGGCCCAGGTCGATGGTGTCGATGATGCGGGAGTTCTTGATCGGCCCGCCGATGACCCGGGAGATGACCGTCGAGCGGACGCCGTAGCGCTCGTGGAAGGCCCGTGCCAGCGCGTAGGTGCCGATGTCGGTGCCGAGCATGACGAGGTCGAAGTCGGCTCCGGCGGGGGTGCTGCCCATGGTGCTCCTGGTGACGTGGCGCGGAGAGGTCCGCGCAGGAGCCTAACGGCAGCGGCGCCGGATCCACCTACGGACCGACGAGGGGACGCTCGATCCCGCACGCCCCCAGGTGGTCCTCGGCCTACGGGTTGGCAGCCGCCCTTGCTGACGTCGGTCGGGGTCACCGGCCGTGCCGCCGAGTCTGCCGCCGTCCGTCGCCGGATCGCCGGCCGGGGCGCCCGGAGCAGGCCAGCCCGGGGCGGACGTCGACGATGCCGACGTCGCGGCCTTCGGTGTCGAGCTCGACTCTGCCCTGCGATCCGGTGACGTGGAGCAGTGGCTCGCCCTCTTCGGGCTGACCGACGGTGACGAGCTGCAGCGCCAGCGCGACTGGTATGCCGCGGTGCACGCGGTGCCCATGGACGTCCGGGAGATCCACGTCGCCGCCGTGCAGCAGCACGGCTCGACCACCGGGCTCGGGCCGCGGGTGGACCTGGCCTTCCGGCACCAGGTCTCCGGAGCCGACCCCGAACCCGCCGTGGAGCAGTACCGGGTGCGGCTGGGACGTCAGGACGGTCACGTGCGCATCGTCGAGGTCGGCAACGTCCGGTCGGTGGAGACCGGCTACCCGCAGCCCTGGGACCTCACCAAGGTCGAGGTCCTGGAGCGCGGCGCGGTCGTCGTCATTACCCAGGAGGAGCTGCGCGAGGAGGCCGAGGAGCTGCTCCCGGCGCTGGACCTGGCCGCCGCGACCGTGCTGGAGGAGTTCCCCGTGCCGGACGTGACCCGGATGGTGGTCTCGCTGACCACACCCGAGGTCTTCGAGGACGTCGTCGACGCCACCGGGTCGGAGTTCGCCGGGATCTCCCAGGTGCTGCCCACCGTGGCTGACGTCGAGCAGGGTGGCGCCGGCGAGCTGCCGCTGCTCGTCGACGGTGAGGGGCTCGCGGTCCGGTTGCAGCTCAACGGCGACTACGCCTACTCCGAGTGGGAGTACTACGCCGACGACGTCGCCCACGGGTCACCCCTGCTGCGCCACGAGGGCGTCCACCTGGCGCTCACCCTCGCCGAACCGTGGGCCGCGCCCCCGTCCTGGGCCGCCGAGGGCTTCGCCGGGTGGTACGAGGTCGCCGCCGACGAGGTGCTGCGGGAAGAGCACCTGTGGTGGCTCGCTGACCTCTCCCAGGACGCCGTCGCGGAGAGGCTGCCGCCGCGGCTCCCGCTCACCTTCTACTCCGACGACGCCGAGGAGCTGACCCGCAACTACGTCGAGTCGGCGGCGGTCTTCCGCTACGTCGAGGACACCTGGGGCTGGGACACCACGGTCGAGCTGGGGGTGGCACTCAACGCGGTGGAGACGCCCCTGGGCGACCTCGGTCCGGTGCTGGAGAAGCACCTCGACCTGGGACCCGAGGCGTTCGAGGAGGGCTACCTGGCCTGGCTGGTGGACACGCTCGGCTGACCCTGGTCAGGGGACGACGACCACCGGGACCGGGGAGTGCCGGAGGATCTTGGCCGCGCTGGATCCCAGGAACACACGGCTGAGACGGTGGGTGGAGCTCGATCCCACCACCAGGATGTCCCCACGCTGCCAGTCGAGGTTGTCCATCGCGGCGCCCCAGGACCGGCCCACCGCCACCTGCATCTCGGGGTCCGGGAACCCCAGCTCGGCGAGGTGCACGCGGGCCCGGGACTGCTCGGCGTGGGCGGTGTCGACCCAGCCCTGCAGCACCATGTCCTCGGCGCCGCTGACGAGGCGGGGGTACATCGGGCGACCGCGCACCGCGAACGTCACCACCCGCAGGTCGGCCGAGGTGCGTTGGGCGATGGCGGCGACCTGGCGCAGCAGGTGCCAGGTCGGGTCGTCCCCCCGGAACGCCAGGGAGATCCGCCGCACCCTGCTGCCCGGCCCGGCCTGGTAGCCGCGTGGCGTCACCACCACCGGGACCGGTGAGGAGTGGAGCAGCCGGTCGGTCTTGCTCGTGATCCCGATCTGGCCGTGTGCCACCTCCTGGCCGGAGCCGACGACCAGCAGGTCGGCCCCGACCGCCCGGGCGTGCTCGATGAGGGCCGGTGGCACCGAGCGGGCCGCGACCCACTCCGCCTGGCTGGGGACGTCGTCGTGCTCGCGCAGGTAGGCCGTCGCCGCAGCCGCCGCGGCCGACCCCTCCTCCTCGGCCCACCGCTCGAACTCGCGGTCGGTGTCACCGGCGACAGGGGTGGGCCACCCCTGCGGGACCACCGTGAGGGCGCGCACCCCGGTGTGGTCGGACCGGGCCAGCTGGCAGGCGAGGTCCAGGGCGCTGACGTCCTCGTGGTGCGGGCTGTAGCCGACGAGGACCGTCATACCCGCTCGTTCTCCTCGTCACCGCGGGGCTCGGCGATCTCCTCCAGGTCGGTGACGGGGTTGAGGGCGGCGTGACGGCGCCCGTACAGGAGGTAGAAGCCCAGGACGACACCCAGCCAGACGATGAAGATCATCCAGGTCAGCGCGGGGAGCTTGATGACGATCCAGACGCAGACCAGGATCGTGAGGACCGGGGTCACCGGGTAGCCGGGGACCCGGAACGGCCGATCCAGGTCGGGGTGGGTGCGACGGAGCACCATGACCCGGCGGCGACGGTGGAGAAGGCCACCGGGGTGCCGATGGAGACGGTGTCCCACAGGTAGTCGGCGGGCACGAAGCCCGCGATGAGGGCGATGACGACCGAGGCGACGACCGTGGTGAAGGTCGGGGTCAGGGTGCGGGGGCTGACCTTGGTGAACCTGCGGGAGATGAGCCCGTCGCGGCCGATGGCGAAGAGGATCCGGGTCTGTCCGTAGAGGGTGACCAGGGTGACCGAGAAGATCGAGATCACCGCCCCGGCGGCGAGGATCGTGCCCCACAGGGTCGCCCCCGTGACGTCGTTGAGGATCTGGGACAGGCCCGCCTCCTGCGCCGGCTCGGTGGAGAACCACCCGATCTCCTTGGCCGCGACCCCGGCGAACGCCACCAGCACGTAGACGGTGGTGACGATGATCAGCGCACCGACGATCGCCCGTGGGAGCGCCCGCTGCGGTCCTTCACCTCCTCCCCGGCGGTGGCGACGGCGTCGAGGCCGATGAAGGAGAAGAAGATCGTGCCGGCCGCGGCGGTCATCCCACCGATCCCCGCGGCGAAGAAGCCGGCGAAGTGGTCGCCGTTGAAGCCGGTCAGCGCGATGAACGAGAAGAGCACGAGCACGGCGAGCTTGATGAGGACCATGATCGCGTTGACCCGCGCCGACTCGGTCGCGCCGCGGATGAGCAGCAGCATGCACAGGAGCACCAGGACGACCGCCGGCAGGGTGATGACGCCGGGGTGACCGCGTCGTCGGCCTGGATGAACGAGGCGGACAGCGCGTCGGGGAGCTCGACGCCGATGGTCGAGGACAGCAGCTCGTTGAAGTAGCCGCTCCACCCCACCGCCACCGCGGAGGCGGCCACGCCGTACTCGAGCAGCACGCAGCCGGCGATGTGCACGGCGACCAGCTCGCCCATGGCGTGGTAGGCGTAGGAGTAGGTCGACCCGCTCACCGGGATCGAGCTGGCCATCTCGGCGTAGCACAGCGCCGACAGCCCGGCCGCGAGCCCGGCGATCAGGAAGCTGACGATGACGCCGGGGCCGGCCTCGGGACCGACTCGCTGAGCACGAAGAAGATGCCGGTGCCGACGGTCGCGCCGACGCCGAACATCATCAGCTGGAACGTCGTCAGGCTGCGGGCCAGCTCCTCGCCCGGGTGGTGGTGCTTGCGGAAGACGATGGGCTTGCGCCGCCGGAGCTGCTCGCCGAGTGGGGTGCCGGCGGTGTCCTGAGCTGCCATGCGCTGCCCCTCGATCCCTGGGTGGCGCGAACCTACTCCTGCGCTTCGTCCTCCGCAACGGATCCGGCGGCGTCCTCGGGCGGCCTGGGCGGCTGGCCCCCGAGGCCCCGGGTCCGCCCGGTCTGGGTGGACCGCTCGGCCTCCCGGCTGGCTCCCGCGGCCTCCTCCCGGGCCCGGCGCAGGGCCTCGCCCGGGTCCTCCAGGTTGGTGGCACCCAGGGAGTCGTCCGGGCCCTGCACGCTGGCGCCCTCCTGCATCCGGCCGGCAGGGCCGTCCAGGTCGGCGCCCTCCGGCTCGGCCCCGCCGAGAGCCGTGCCGATGCCCCGCAGGGCCTGGGTGAGCTCGGTCGGCACCATCCACACCTTGTTGGACTCGCCCTTGGCGATCTCGGGGAGCATCTGGAGGTACTGGTAGGCCAGCAGCTTGCTGTCCGGGTTGCCCTTGTGGATGGCGTCGAAGACCTGCAGGATCGCCCGCGCCTGGCCCTGGGCCTCGAGGATCGCCGCCTGGGCCGCACCTTCCGCGCGCAGGATCTGGGCCTGCTTCTCACCCTCGGCGGTGAGGATCTGGGACTGCTTGACGCCCTCGGCGTTGAGGATCGCCGCGCGCCGGTCCCGCTCGGCCCGCATCTGCTTCTCCATCGAGTCCTGCACGCTGGCGGGCGGGTCGATGGCCTTGAGCTCGACGCGGTTGACGCGGATCCCCCAGCGGCCGGTGGCGTCGTCGAGGACCCCCCGCAGCTGGCCGTTGATCTGGTCGCGGCTGGTGAGCGTCTGCTCCAGGTCCAGGGAGCCGACCACGTTGCGGAGCGTGGTGACGGTGAGCTGCTCGACTCCCTGGATGTAGTCGGCGATCTCGTAGGTCGCGGCCTTGGGGTCGGTGGGCTGGAAGTAGATGACGGTGTCGATGCTGACGACGAGGTTGTCGCTGGTGATCACCGGTTGCGGCGGGAAGCTCACCACCTGCTCGCGCAGGTCGACGTTGGCCCGGATGCGGTCCATGAACGGGATGAGGAAGTGCAGCCCGGGGTCGAGCGTGCGGTGGTAGCGGCCCAGCCGCTCGACGATGACCGCGGTCGCCTGCGGGACGATGCGCACCGCCCGGCTGATCGCCATGGCGGTGAACGCGATGAGCAGGATGAGGACGATGTAGAGGGCGATCTGGCCGGGGTCTGGCAGCTCCATTGCTGTCCTCCGTCTCGTATACCGTCAGCTGGGCTGGGTGCCCGCAGCGGGGCCGGTGGGTGGCTCGGTGCCCGGTGGTGTGGGGAGCGGGCCGACGATGGCGGTGGCCCCCTCGATCCGGACCACCTGGAGGTACTCGCCCGGCTGGTACTCCACCCCGGGCTCCTCGGTGCGGGCGGTCCACGTCTCGCCGGCCAGCTTGACCAGGCCACGGCGGTCGGAGACCGGCTCGATCACCTCGACCCGGCGACCGACGAGGGCGGCGGCGTTGGTGCGCTCGCCCGGGCCCGCGGGCTTGAGCTTGCGCAGGGCGAGGGGTCGCAGGATCGCCAGCAGCAGGGCCGAGGTGACGACGAAGACGATGACCTGCCCGGGGAAGCCCAGACCGAGGGCCGCGGCGCCGGCAGCGGCCAGCGCGGCGATCGCCAGCATGGTGAAGACGAGGTCGAGCGAGGCGATCTCGATGAGGCCCAGCGCCAGTGCGGCTCCCACCCACCAGAGCCACTGGACCTCGCGCAACCACTCCATGGCAGCCTCCTCCCGCTCATCCTAGGGGCCGGGTGTGACGGGAGCCGGTTGTCGCGCGAGCCGGGGGTGCCGGGGCGCTGACCGGAGCCGCGGCGCTGCGGGGTCGCTACCAGAGACCGGGCGTGCCGTACCGGCGGGCCGGGGCCAGGGCCCGGCGTGGGCGGAGGGGCTCGCCGTCGAGGGGGGTGCCGTCGGGCGCGGCAGAGCCGCCGTCCACCACCCGGAGGGTCGGCCCCTCGGCGCCGGGACGCTCGGCCGGGGCGTCGCCCAGGGCCCGCTGGATGATCTGCGAGACCTGGTCGACCTCGATGAGGAAGCCGTCGTGACCGTAGGGGGAGTGGATCGTGGCCAGCTCCCGGCAGGCCGGCGCGGTGGCGATGCGGGCCCCCTCCTCGGGCAGGTAGAGCCGGTCGCTGTCGACGACCGCGACGGTGAGGTCGGCGGTGATCCGCCGCAGCGCGGCCTCGACGCCACCGCGACCCCGGCCGATGTCGTGGCCGTTCATCGCCTCGGTGAGCACGAGGTAGGAGTTGGCGTCGAACCGGCGCACCAGCTTGCGGCCGTGGTGCTGCAGGTAGGACTGCACGGCGTACCGGCCGCCCGCGGCCGGGTCCTCACCGTCCTGGGCACGGTTGCCGAACCGGTCGGCGAGCTCGCGCGCCGACCGGTAGGTGGCGTGTGCGATCTGCCGGGCGATCTCCAGCCCGGTACGCGGTCCCGGGCCCGGGTAGTAGTCGCCGCCGTGGAACTGCGGGTCGCTGCGGATCGCCTGCAGCTGGGGGGTCGCCCAGGCGATCTGGTCGGCGCTGGCCTGCGCGGTGGCGGCGAGCACGATCGCCCGGCGCACCCGGCCCGGGAAGGTGACCGCCCACTCCAGGGCGCGCATCCCGCCCATCGACCCGCCGAGGACGGCGGCCCAGGTGCGGATCCCCAGGGCATCCGCGAGCAGCGCCTCGGCGCGGACCTGGTCGCGGATGGTCACCGCGGGGAACTGCGAGCCCCAGGGCCGGCCGTCCGGAGCGGGCGACGACGGCCCGGTGGTGCCGCGGCACCCGCCGAGGACGTTCGGCGCCACGACGAACCACCGGTCCGTGTCGAGCGGGCGGCCCGGTCCGATGAGCCCGGGCCACCACCCGGGTGTCGGCTGGTCCGGGCCCGCGTCACCGACGACGTGGGAGTCACCGGTGAGCGCGTGCAGCACCAGGACCGCGTTGCTCCGGTCCTCCGCCAGCCGGCCCCAGGTCTCGTAGGCGATCCGGACACCGGGCAGGGTGCGTCCGGACTCCAGGTCGAGATCCCCCACCAGGACCGACCGGCGGCGGGTTCGTGGGGCGGCGTCGGACATCAGGCTCCCTTGGCGGCGGTGAAGCCGGCCTCCAGGTCCGCCAGGATGTCGTCGATGTGCTCCAGCCCCACGGCCAGCCGGACCAGGCCCGGGGTCACCCCGGCGGCCCGCTGGGCCTCCTCGCCCAGCTGGGAGTGCGTGGTCGAGGCCGGGTGGATGACCAGGGAACGGACGTCACCGATGTTGGCCACGTGGGAGTGCAGCTTGAGGGCGGACACGAAACGGCGGCCGGCCTCGGCCCCGCCGGCGATCTCGAACGCCAGGACCGCCCCGGCGCCCCGGGGCAGGTAGCGCCGGGCGCGCTCGTAGGACGGGTGCCCGGGCAGCCCGGCGTAGGAGACCGACTCCACCTGCTCCTGCTCGAGCAGCCAGTGCGCCACCTGCTGGGCGTTGGACACGTGCCGCTCGATGCGCAGCGACAGCGTCTCCAGGCCCTGGGCGATGAGGAAGGCGTTGAACGGCGAGATGGCCGGCCCGAGGTCCCGGAGCAGCTGGACCCGCGCCTTGAGGATGTAGGACAGGTTGGCCCCGAACGGCCCGTCAACGCCGAGGTCCCGCGCGTAGACGAGGCCGTGGTAGCTGTCGTCGGGGTTGTTGAAGCCCGGGAACCGATCCGGCTGGGTGCCGTAGTCGAAGGAGCCGCCGTCCACGATGACCCCTCCGATGGCCGTGCCGTGCCCGCCCAGGTACTTGGTCGCGGAGTGGACGACGACATCCGCGCCGTGCTCCAGGGGGCGGGACAGGTAGGGGGTGGGCACGGTGTTGTCGACGATGAGCGGCACGCCGGACTCGTGGGCCACCTGGGCCACCGCGGCGATGTCGAGCACGTCGCTGCTGGGGTTGGCGATCGTCTCCCCGAAGAAGGCGCGGGTGCGGTCGGTGACCAGGGCGCGCCAGGCCTCCGGGTCCTCGGGGTGCTCGACCCAGGCGACCTCCACCCCGAGCTTGGGCAGGGTGTGCGCGAAGAGGTTCTGGGTGCCGCCGTAGAGGCTCGGCGAGGCGACGATCTGGTCGCCGGCGTGGGCGATGTTGAGGATCGCCAGCGTCGTGGCGGACTGCCCCGACGAGAGGAGGAGGGCGCCGACGCCACCCTCGAGGTCGGCGAGTCGGTTCTCCACCACCTCGGTCGTGGGGTTGCCGATCCGGGTGTAGATCGGACCGAGCTCGGCCAGTGCGAACCGGTTCGCGGCCTGGTCGGCGTCCTCGAAGACGAAGGACGTCGTCTGGTAGATGGGCAGGGCCCGTGCCCCGGTGGCAGGGTCGGGAGTCTGGCCGGCGTGGATCTGGCGGGTCTCGAAGGACCAGGTCATGAGGTGCTCCTGAGGGTGTGCAAGGGGGACCGTCCGTCGCCTCTCACCGGGCGACGCGGTCGGGGTGGCTGGGGACCGGGGTGGGACTCAGGAACAACACATTCGAAGGGTCACAGCGGCGCTCCTCGTGGTCAGGCGTCGTTGGGCCCGTCGAACGATCAGGCCCGCGCTTGCGGGAACGCCTCGTCGCGTCCCCGCCGGGTCATCACCCGGGGCACCCCACCGCGAGTGGAGGGTTGCCGCCCAGCGAGCCGGGGCTTGGCGCTGGGACTCTTGACCAGGACCAGTTCTAACAGCGGGGTGAGCCGAAGTCAATGCGGCGTCGACGCGCGACGAAGGGTGCGGATCGAAGGAAGTTCAGTCCGAGTGGGGAGTGCTGCAGGATCCCGCACCAAGGGTTGCTCGCTACGCTCGCGGCATGCGTCGACCCGGGCGGTTCCCCGCAGTCGTGACCCTGCTCACGGCGTCGTTGCTGGCCCTGTCCGGGTGCAGCCGCGGCCCGGCCCCACCGCCGGAGGGCGACGCCACGAGCCCGGCGACCGGCTCCCCGACCACGTCGACGAGTGCCCCGGCAGGGGGTGACGTCACCCCGCCGCCGAGCTCCCTGCCCGCGGCGGCGCCGACCGCCACCGCGCCGGCGCTCAACGCCCTCGCCGTCACGCCGGAGGGGGCCACGCACCTCACGGTCACCGACTTCGACGCGATCCGGGCCAGGCTCGGGGTCCCCGACCTGAGTTCGGAGGACCTGATGACCGACCGGCTGGAGTTCTGGCGCCGGGTGCCGACCTCCACCGTGCTGCTCACCGACGGCCTGCTCCGTGAGGACAACAGCCTCTTCGACATCCGGTACGGGTTCACCCAGGACGACGTGGACTGGGAGGCGCACTGGACGGGGGAGGACAGCGGCTTCGTCCTGGGCCTGCGGCCGGACCTCGACCTCGCGCCGGTGGAGCGGGCCGTCGCCGACGCGGTGCCCGTGCTGGCCGGCGCCGAGGTCCTGCCCGAGCTCGCCGCCGTCCGGGGCGGGGACGTCGCCGGCGACCGGGCCTGGCTCGACGACCCCGGGCTCGTGGAGCTGGCCCACGTCGGGGCCGAGTCCCTGTTCGTGCGCCGCGGCTGCACCCCCTTCCTCGACGCGCTCGGGGTGGACGCGACGGTCGAGGACCTCGACCCGGTCCTGGCGACCCACGACGTCACGGGGCTGCTGGAGGTCGAGGCGGTCGCACTGGCCTTCACCGGCACCCGGGCCACCGTGCGGCTGCTCTACCCGGCCGGGGTCGGGGAGCCGGAGGTCCTGGCCGACCTGGAGGCCCGGGTGGCGCTCGCCGCGGACTGGCCTGTCGTGGAGTCCGTCGGCTTCCCGGACGGGTTCGCCGCCGACCGCGCCGAGGTGCTGGGGCTGGAGGGCCGCGTGGGCGAGGTCGCCTACCCCGTCAGCAACTCGACGGCGGCGGCGAACCTCGTCCTGGCCGACCTGGTCCCGCTCGGTGTCTGCAACGAACCGGGGGACCTGGCCGAGCCGACCGGTCTGTGACCGGCGCTCACTCCTCCCGGCGCTGGCTGAGCAGGCCGACCAGGCCCACGACGACCAGCAGCGCGCCCAGCCCGACGACGGTCGCCGGGCCCGCGATCTCCCAGTCGACGCGCAGGTCGGTCAGCTGGAGGGTCAGGGCCAGGCCGGCCACGGCCATGCAGACCAGGCCGAAGGCCACCGTCGCCCAGGAAGTGCCCCGGGCCCACCGCTGCTCGGGCCCACCGGTCGGCTCCGGCCCGTACTGGGCCGTGGACCCGTCCTGCCCGGTGGTGTCGTCCGGCCCGTGGCCGTAGTCCTCGGGACCGGTGTACTCGCGGCCCGGGGTGTCCTCATGCGGGTTGCTCATGGTCAGTTCCTCTCCAGCTTGACGTTGCCGAGGCCGACATCGAGGACGAGCACCAGGTCGGGCTCGCCCGGACCGATCACCCGGGTCTCGCCCACGCCGAGACCGCTGACCGGGCGCCGCGGCACCCCGAGCTCCTCGGCGTCGATCTCGACGCCGCCGACGGCGCTGTTGGCGCGCAGCTCGACCGTGACGTCCTCGGGGACGATGACGACCAGCTGGCCGATCCCCACGCTGGCCTCGACCTCGCGCCCGTCGAACTCGCCGGGCTCGAGTCCGGTGAGGTCCAGGGTCCCCTCGCCGATCCCGAGCCGGAACGGCCGCTCCAGCTCGGCCGCCGTGTCCGGCGTCCAGAGCCGGTCGCCCACGCCGCCGCCGAGGTTGAGGGTCTCCGCCAGCGGTGCGGTGACCGCGGTGACGACCAGCGCCAGGGCGGCCAGGAAGCCGGGGAACCCGCCCTTGCGCCCGGCCAGGCCGAGCACCAGGACGAAGAGGCCAAGGACCGCCAGGGTGCCGGCGACCGCGATGACGTAGGTGTTGCCAGGCCAGTCGTAGGTGTCCGCGGCCCACGTCAGCGAGCCGTAGGTGACCAGCGCCAAGCCGGTCGCCAGCAGCCCGGCCATCGGCCCGCCGGACCGGCGCCGCGGTCGCGGCGGTGGCGGGGGCGGCGTGGGCGGCGCGGTCGCGAACGGCGCCCCGGCGCCCGGAGGCGGGGTCCCCGGACCGGCCGGGAACCCGGCGGCCGGGTCGGTCGCTCCCGCGTACGGCGCAGCTGCGGCGGCCGGGCCTCCGCCCGCACCTGGCGGCGGGGGCGGGGGACCCGTCATCCCGGCAGCAGTCGTGGAGCCCGTGGCGCCGGAGTCGGACCGGCGCTCCCAGAGGCTCCACACGCCCCAGACGAGCAGGGCCAGGAGCAGCAGGCTGCCGAACCACCAGCCGAACCACCAGCCGTCGCCGCCCCACCAGGGCAGGCTCGAGACGGCGACCAGGACGGTGATGACGAACAGCACGATCGAGGTGCCGTCGCCCTGGCGCATCGCCCGCTCCAGGTGGGTCTGTTCCCGGGTGTCGGGGACCAGCAGCCAGGCCAGGAGGTAGAGCAGCACGCCGAAGCCGAAGAAGAGCCCGAGGAGCACGAAGCCGGCGCGGACCACGAGCGGGTCGATCGCCAGGCGCCGGGCGAGACCGGCGGCCACGCCGCCGATCCAGCCGTCCTCGGTCCGGCGCATGTCGATGCGCCGCAGGGAGTCGAAGAAGGAGTCGGTGCCCGGGTGACCGCCCTGGGTCGCCGAGCTCCCGCCGGGGGGTGCGTCGTTCATGTCTCCAGGGTCGGCCCGGGGGCACCCCCCTCGCCATGAGGGTCGACCCTGACCGCACCCTGAGGGGACCCTGGTCGTGGGCCGGATCGGTGCGGTCCGGGTCCGGAGTGGGTCAGGATGGTGGTGTGACCAGCCCGGTGACCCCGAACCGGCCGCCGCTGCGGCGGCCGGCGGACGACCGTGTCCTGGCCGGGGTCGCCAGCGGCGTGGCCCGGCACCTGGGGCTCCACCCCACCGCGGTCCGGGTGGCGTTCGCCGCCGCCACGCTCGCCGGCGGGCTCGGCCTGGCGGCCTACCTGTTCCTCTGGGCGTTTGTCCCGGAGGACAGCCAGCCGCCGGTCCCCGGCCCGGGCGCCCGCCGGGGCCGGCAGGTCCCGCAGGCGCTCCTCGGCCTGGTCGTCGCCGGCGGTGCCCTGGTCCTGCTCGGCGGGGCCCTGCTGCTGCAGGGCCGGGGCGTGAACCTGCGCCTGGACCTCTTCGCCCCGCTCCTGGTCATCGCGGTCGGGGCGCTGTTCGCCTGGACCCAGCTCGACGAGGCCACCCGGCGCCGGTGGCTGCCCTCGGAGGGGGACGGCAGCGGTGGGCTGCTCCGGCTCGGCCTCGGGCTCGCCCTCGCGGTCGCCGGCCTCATCGCCCTGGCCACCCAGGGACGGGACATCGCCGACCTGTGGAGCGTCCTCGTCGCCGTCCTCGTCGTCCTCGCCGGGGTGGCCTTCCTGGCCGCACCGTGGGCGGTGCGGCTCTGGAACGACTACCGCGCCGAGCACGCCGAGCGGGTCAGGGCCACCGAGCGGGCCGACATCGCCGCGCACCTGCACGACTCGGTGCTGCAGACGCTCGCCCTCATCCAGCGACGCGCCCACGACCCCGGGGCGGTCACCCGGCTGGCCCGGGCCCAGGAGCGCGAGCTGCGCGCCTGGCTGTATGCCGGGGCGCCGGCCCAGACCGAGACCCTCGCCGGGGCGGTGACCCGGCTGGCGCACGAGGTCGAGGACCTCCACGGCGTCGCCATCGACTGCGTCGTCACCGGGGACCGCCCGCTCGACCCCTCGGCGAACGCCCTGCTGGGCGCGCTCCGGGAGGCCCTGGTCAACGCGGTGCGCCACGGTGCGCCCCCGGTGTCGGCCTACGTGGAGGTGGGACCGGAGGAGGTCGCGGCGTTCGTGCGCGACCACGGCCCCGGCTTCGACCCCGACGACGTCCCCGAGGACCGGCTCGGCGTGCGCGAGTCGATCATCGGGCGGATGACCCGGCACGGCGGCAGCGCCCGGGTCCGTTCCCTCGACCGCGGCACCGAGGTGGAGCTGGTCCTGCCCCTCGCCGCCACGGACGGTGCACCCCCGCGCGCTGCCGGCGCCCCGACCACCCAGCACAGCCGAGGAAAGGCCCGACCATGACGACCCCCACCCGAACCATCCGCCTGGTCCTCGTCGACGACCACCACATGTTCCGCACCGGGGTCAGGGCCGAGCTCGCCGAGGTGCCCGAGGCCGCGAACCTCGAGGTCGTCGGCGAGGCCGGCACGGTGGACAGCGCGGTCCGGGTGATCAAGGAGACCCGGCCCGACGTGGTCCTCCTCGACGTGCACCTGCCCGGCGGCAACGGCCGCGGCGGCAGCGACGTGCTCACCGGCTGCGCCGGGCTGACCACCGAGGCGGGGCAGCCGGTCCGGTTCCTCGCGCTGTCGGTCTCCGACGCCGCCGAGGACGTCATCGCGGTGATCCGCGCCGGCGCCCGCGGCTACGTCACGAAGACGATCAGCGGCGCCGAGCTGGCCCGGGCGGTGACCCGGGTCGCCGACGGCGACGCGGTGTTCAGCCCCCGCCTGGCCGGTTTCGTCCTCGACGCGTTCGGCGCCGCCGCGGGCGAGATCGCCGAGGTCGACGAGGAGCTCGACCGGCTCAGCGCCCGGGAGCGCGAGGTGATGCAACTCATTGCCCGCGGGTACCAGTACAAGGAGGTCGCCCGGGAGCTGTTCATCTCGGTCAAGACCGTGGAGACCCACGTGTCCTCGGTGCTGCGCAAGCTGCAGCTGTCCTCGCGGCACGAGCTGACCGCGTGGGCCCTGAGCAAGCGCCTGCTGTGAGCATCTACGCTCACGCCGTGGCCAGCACCACCGCCGCCGAGCCGGTCCGGGGCCCCGCCTCCCGGATCACCTGGCTGGGGCACGCCACCTGCGTGATCGAGGTCGGCGGGGTCACGGTCGTCACCGACCCCGCACTGACGCCGCGGCTGGCGCACCTGCGCCGGCACCACCGGCCCGACCGGGCCTCCCTGCCCCGCCCGGACCTGGTGCTCGTCTCCCACCTGCACCTGGACCACCTGCACCTGCCGTCGCTGCGCCTGCTCGGGCCGGACCTGCACGTCGTCGTGCCCCGCGGGGGTGCCCGGCTGCTGCGCCGGTCCGGCGCCGCCCGGGTGACGGAGGTGGTGGCCGGGGACTCGCTCGAGGTGGCCGGCGTGACCGTGCGGGTGGTGCCCGCCGTGCACGGTGCGCGCCGCTGGCCGGTGGGCCCGGCGGCCGACGCGGTTGGCTACCTCGTCGGACCCGGGCCGGGCTCGGTGTACTTCGCCGGTGACACCGACCTGTTCGCCGGGATGTCGGACCTGGGGCCGGTCGACGTCGCGCTGCTGCCCGTCGGCGGCTGGTGGCGGACCCTGGGCCCGGGCCACCTCGACCCGGCCGGTGCCGCGCGCGCCACCGAGGTGTTGGCGCCGCGGATCGTGGTGCCGATCCACTGGGGCACCTACAGCCCGTGGGCGGTCCGGCGGGGGGAGCCGTCCTGGCTGCGCCGCCCGGCGGAGGCCTTCGGCGAGGAGCTGCGCCTCCGGGGTCTGGACGGGTCGCTGCGGGTCGTCGACCCGGGCGGCCGGGTGGAGGTGTCGGGGCCGCAGTGACGGAGGTGACCGCCCGTGACGGCTGAGGAGGCGCGTCACCCGAGCCGGTGGGTGCGTCCCGTCCAGGAGCGCCCGTCGTGGTCGACGGGCCTGTGGCGGGTGCTCGTCGTCACCCTGCTCACCGGGGGTGCGCTGCTCCTGCTCGACCGGCTGCTCGCCGGGCTGTCGTTCCGCAGCCCGTGGCACGCCCTGTTGGCCGGGCTCGTGCTCGGTCTGCTCAACAGCCTGGTGTGGCCCGCCCTGGCCAGCGTCGTCGTGCCGATCTCGGTGCTGACGCTCGGGCTCGGGGCCATCGTCCTCGACGTGCTCGCGGTCGCGCTCGTCCTGGGCCACCTGCCGGGGGTCGAGGTGACCGGCACCTGGACGCCGGTGTGGATCGTCCTCGGGCTGGCGCTGATCACGACGCTGCTGTCCAGCCTGCTCGCCCTGGACGACGACGACTGGTTCGACCAGCGGATGGCGGCCCGGGCCCGGCGCCTCGTGGGGGAGGCGCGGGCGACGGACGTCCCGGGCCTGGTCATGGTCCAGATCGACGGACTGTCCCGGGACGTGCTGCTCCGGGCGATGCGCTCCGGTGACGCACCGACCCTGCACCGGTGGGTCCGCGAGGGCAGCCACCGGCTCATCGGCTGGGAGACCGGCTGGTCCTCCCAGACCGGCGTCAGCCAGTGCGGGATCCTGCACGGCAGCACGAGGGACATGCCGGCCTTCCGCTGGGTCGAGAAGGACACCGGCCGGGTCGTCGTCTCCAACCGGCCCCGGTCGGCGGCCCTCATCCAGCAGCGGCACTCCGACGGCAACGGTCTCCTCGCCGGCGACGGGGCGTCCTACGCGACGCTGTTCTCCGGCGACGCCCAGCGGTCGGTGATGACCATGAGCGTGGTGGCCCGCACCAAGGAGGGGCGGGTCGGCGCGGGTTACGGGCGCTACTTCGCGCGGCCGAACCAGGCGGTGCGCACCCTGCTCGGGGTGGTCGCCGAGGTGTGGCGGGAGCTCTGGGCGGCGATCCAGCAGGAGCGGCGGGACATCGTGCCGCGGGTGCCGCGGGGCCTCAGCTATGCCTTCCTGCGGGCGTTCACCACGGTGGTGAGCCGCGACGTCTGCGTCCAGGGGGTGCTGGACGAGGTCGCCAGCGGGCGGTCGCGGGTCTACGTCAACCTCGTCGGCTACGACGAGGTGGCCCACCACTCGGGGCCGGAGCGGGCCGACGCGCTGGCGGTCCTGCGCGACACCGACCGGCAGATCCGGCGCATCGAGCGGTCGTTCCGGTGGGCGCCGCGGCCCTACCGCATCGTCGTGCTCTCCGACCACGGGCAGACCCAGGGCGAGACCTTCGCGCAACGGACGGGGACCACGCTGGCCGAGCTGGTGGCCCGGCTCTCCGGCGGTGCGGCGGTCTCCGGTGACCGTGACGCGGAGGAGGGTCGGACCGAGTCCAGCGCCTGGGCGCGCCAGGTGACCGGCAAGGAGAGGGAGGAGCGGATGAGCGCCCTGCCCACCGTCCTGGCCTCCGGCGGCCTCGGCCTGGTCTACCTGCCCGGCGAGCCGCGGCGGCTGACCCTGGAGGAGATCGAAGAGCGCCACCCGGGCTTGGTCGAGGGCCTGGCCTCCCACCCGGAGATCGGGTTCGTGCTGGTCCGCTCGCGGGCGCAGGGGTCGGTCGTGCTGGGACGGGCGGGCCGCCGGCTGCTCGACACCGGCGAGGTGGTCGGGGAGGACCCGCTCGAGCCGTACGGCCCGCGCGCCGCCGAGCACGTCCGGGAGGTCGACGGCTACGCCAACGTCGCCGACATCATGGTCAACGCCCGCTTCGACCCGGAGCTGGAGGAGATCTGCGCGTTCGAGACGCAGGTGGGATCGCACGGGGCGCTCGGCGGTCCGCAGAACCGGCCGTTCCTGCTCTACCCGGCCGAGCTCAGCGAGCCGGGGGAGGTCGTGACCGCGGTCGGCGTGCACCGGGTGCTGAGGCGCTGGCTGGCCGAGCTGGGGCAGGACGTCCCGCCCCACCCGTCAACCGAGCGGGATGACGTCGAGGCGCTCCATCGTGGCGAGGTCGTGGCGGGACAGCCCGTCGTGGGTCAGGGACCAGAGCGTGTCGCCGACGACGAGGGTGCGCAGCGGCACGGCGCCCCAGGACCCCGGTGACCCGGTGCTGGACCGGGGCCCCTCGAGCAGGCGTCTCCCGTCGAGCTGCACGCTGAGCACGCCGGTGAACAGGTCCTCGGGCTCGGCGTCGGCGTCCCGGGCCAGCGAGGGAGACCACTGCTCGGCCGGCAGGAACACCTGACCGGTCGCCGCCCAGTGCAGGAACGCGCGGTGGTCCCACTCGATGGTGGAGTGCGCGCCCGGCCAGGAGACCTGGTCGAGCCGCCGCGGGCGACGCGGGTCGCTGATGTCGAAGAGGGAGACCTGCAGCCCGCGGACCGCGCCGGTGCCGGTGTCGGCGTCCTGGCCGACGCCGAGGAGCAGGTTCTCCCCGAGCGGGTGCAGGTACGCCGAGTAGCCGGGGACCTTGAGCTCGCCCAGCACGGTGGGCGCGGTCGGGTCGGAGGTGTCGACGAGGTAGAGCGGGTCGACCTGCCGGAAGGTCACGACGGCCGCCAGGCCCGGACCGAGGAAGCGGACCGCGTGGATCTGCTCGGTCACGCCGAGGCCGTCCACCTGCCCGGTCACGACGAGCTCGTCACCCTCCTCGCGGAGCACGACCAGTGACGACTGGGACCACCGCCCGCGCCCCTCGTCGGTCGTGGTGGCCACCCGGATCACCCCGTCCTCCTCGTCGAGGGCGAACTGGTTGAGCAGACGACCGGGGACCGACCCGGACGCGACGTAGTCCGTGCGCCCCGGGTCGCTGATGTCGAAGCTGTGCAGGTCGGAGCGGAGGGTCCTGCCGGGTGCCAGCTCGGACCACCGCCAGCCCCACGCCGACCACGGTGAGGTGGCCACGACGAGCCGGTCGGTCGAGGCGTAGACGGTGTCGCCGGTGGCGACCAGGCCCACCGAGGAGGTCGGCTCGACGCCGTCACCGGAGAGGTCGAAGGTCAGCACCGACAGGGTCGACAGCCCCGCGGGGTCCCGGGGCCGGGAGACGTCGGTGCACTCCAGCAGGCGGTCGGTGTCCTGCACCGTGCCGTCGGGGGCGAGGACCTGGCGGTGGGGCAGCCAGTCCTCGATCGTGGTCTCCCCGATGATCCGCCGGTTGGCCGCCTCGGCCTCCGCCTCGGCGCGCATCGAGCCGTCCTCGGGGTGGGTGAACGCCAGGCCGGGTGGCTCGGTGACCATGACCAGCCGGATCGCGTCGCCGACCATCCGGGCCGACCGGTAGCCCCCCTCGAGCCGGACCGACCCGAGCACCCGTGGCGCCGACGGGTCGGTGAGGTCGATGCGGGTCACCACGGTGCGGGTCGGCGGGAACGCCGGCACGGTGTCCGCCGGGCCCGGCCCCCCGACCCCCCACTCGGTGGCCAGGACGACGAGGTCGGTGCCCGCGAGCAGCAGCTCGGCGCCGGTGCCCTCGAACCCGCGGTCGGATGACGCCCCGCCGGGTCCGCCGAGCCCCACCCGGGAGAGCACCCGGCCGGTCGCCGCGTCCACGACCGTCACCCCGCCGGAGACGCTGGTGACGACGACGCGGCCGTCGGTCTTGACGATGTCCGGCTCGTCGACGCCGACCTCCTGGGTGTTGGTCGTCGAGTGCTCCGCGGCGCGGGACGGGGCAGCGCCCCCGTCGTCACCCGACGCGGCCCGGTCCTCGACCGCCACGTCGACGGTCTCTGCCCGGCCGCCGTCCAGCCCGTAGGGGCCGACGAGGTCGAGCGCCTGCTCCCGGTAGTAGCCGAGGAGCTGCTCGCACCCGTCGAACGGCCGGAGGTGGACGCTGCCCAGCGTCGTCAGCATGGCCGGCGGCGCAGCGGTGCACCCGGCCACGAGGGCCGGGACGGCGAGGAGCGTGAGGGCTGGTGCGCGTCGCATGGCGACCTCCGGGGACGGAACCTGCGCGGTGACCTCGCTGTGACGCGGGTCACCGCGCGGCGGTTCCGTCAGCCGGACGTCGCCTGCCGCTGCTCGCGCAGCTCGGCCTGCACCTCCGCCAGCTGGTCGGCCAGGCTCGACGGCACGAGCTCGGCCGCGTCGTCGGTGAGCCGGTCGGCGATGCGCTCGCCGAGCTCCTGGGTCGAGGCGCCCATCTCCGCGCCGGCCAGGGCCGGCAGCTCGGACAGCACCGACACCGTGGCGCCCTCGACGGCCGCCGCGGCCTTGCCCTCACCCAGCGAGGCCAGGCAGAGCGCCAGCGACAGCACCGCGCCGGCCGGGTTGGCCCAGCCCCGCCCGGCGATGTCCGGGGCCGACCCGTGGATCGGCTCGAACATGGACGGGGCGCTGCCGTCGAGGTTGAGGTTGCCGCTGGCGGCCACCCCGAGCCCGCCGGCGAGGACCGCCCCGAGGTCGGTGACGATGTCGCCGAAGAGGTTGTCGGTGACGATGACGTCGAACCGCTCCGGCCGGGTCGGCAGGTGCATGCACAGCGCGTCGACGTGCACGTAGTCCACCTCGACGTCGGGGAAGGACCGCGAGACGTGGTCGACCACGTCGGACCACAGGCCACCGGCGTGGACCAGGACGTTGGTCTTGTGGCACAGCGTCAGCCGGCCCCGGCGCTGCCGGGCCAGCCGGAAGGCGAAGTCCACGGCGCGGTGCACGGCATACCAGGTGTTGACCGAGTCCTGGGTGGCCACGGCGGCCGGGGTGCCCCGGTGCAGGAAGCTCCCGCCGCCGACGTAGCTGCCCTCGGTGTTCTCCCGCACCACGACGATGTCGCAGCGCTCCGGGGTGAGCCCGGCGATCGGGGTCGGGACCCCCGGGTAGAGCCGGACCGGGCGCAGGTTGACCGCCTGGCGCATCGCCCCGCGCAGGGCGAGGATGACGCCTCGCTCGAGGATGCCCGGGGTCACCTTGGGGCTGCCGACCGCGCCGAACAGGATGGCCTCGGACTCCCGGAGCCGCGCGACGGTCTCGTCGGTGAGCAGCTCACCGGTCTCCAGGTAGTGGTCGGCGCCCAGCGGGACGGTGGTGCGCTCGGTGACGAACCCGAAGCGCTGCTCCGCGGCGTCGAGCACGGTCAGCGCCGCCTCGGTCACCTCCGGCCCCACGCCGTCGCCCGGGATCACCGCCAGCCGGTGGGTGACCATGAGTCCTCCTGACAAACCTCGTGTCGATGCGGTCTACAGTGTGGCGCATTCCCGTTGCAGCAGATCGAGGTGACCCCCGTGGTGGTTGAGCGTCCGCGGACGTTGGTGGAGAAGGTGTGGGATGCGCATGTGGTGCGTGCTGCGGTGGGGGAGCCGGATCTTTTGTACATCGATCTGCACCTGGTGCACGAGGTGACCAGCCCGCAGGCGTTTGAGGGGTTGCGGTTGGCGGGGCGGGGGGTGCGCCGGCCGGAGTTGACGGTGGCGACGGAGGACCACAACGTGCCCACGACGTTGGGGCCGGTGACCGACCCGGTCTCGCGCACCCAGCTGGAGGCGTTGAAGGCCAACTGTGACGAGTTCGGGATCGTGCACTACGCGCGGGGCAGGGTGGGGCAGGGCATCGTGCACGTGATCGGCCCGGAGCTGGGGTTGACCCAGCCGGGGATGACGATCGTGTGCGGGGACTCCCACACCTCCACGCACGGGGCGTTCGGGGCGTTGGCGTTCGGGATCGGCACCAGCGAGGTCGAGCACGTGCTGGCGACCCAGACGTTGCCGTTGAAGCGGCCGAAGACGATGGCGATCACGGTGGAGGGTGAGCTGCCGGTGGGGGTGAGCGCGAAGGACATCATCCTGGCGGTGATCAACCGGATCGGGACCGGTGGCGGGCAGGGGTATGTCCTGGAGTACCGCGGCAGCGCGATCGAGGCGCTGTCGATGGAGGGGCGGATGACGATCTGCAACATGTCCATCGAGGCCGGTGCGCGGGCCGGGATGGTCGCCCCGGACGAGACGACGTTCGCCTACCTCAAGGGGCGCCCGCACGCCCCGCAGGGCAGCGACTGGGACGCGGCGCTGGAGGACTGGCGGGGGTTGCGCACCGACCCTGGTGCGGTGTTCGACGCCGAGGTGGTGCTGGACGCGGGCGAGCTGTCGCCGTACGTGACCTGGGGCACCAACCCGGGCCAGTCGGTCCCGTTGGACGGGGTGGTCCCGGACCCGGAGTCGTTCGGGGACGAGACGAAGAGGGCGGATGCGGTGCGGGCGTTGGAGTACATGGACCTGGCCCCGGGCACCGCGATGCGTGACATCGCGGTGGACGCGGTGTTCCTGGGCTCGTGCACCAACGGGCGGATCGAGGACCTGCGCACCGCCGCCCAGATCCTGCGTGGGCGCAAGGTCGCCCCCGGGGTGCGGATGCTGGTGGTGCCGGGCAGCCACCAGGTGCGGCTGCAGGCCGAGGAGGAGGGGCTGGCCGAGGTGTTCACCGCCGCCGGGGCCGAGTGGCGCCTGGCCGGGTGCTCGATGTGCCTGGGGATGAACCCCGACCACCTGTCCCCCGGTGAGCGGTGCGCCTCGACCTCCAACCGCAACTTCGAGGGCCGGCAGGGCCCGCGGGCCCGCACCCACCTGGTCTCCCCGGCGGTGGCGGCGGCCACCGCCGTCACCGGCCGTCTCGCTTCCCCGGAGGACCTGGACTGATGGAGCCGTTCACCACCCACACCGGCGTCGGGGTCCCGCTGCGCCGCTCCAACGTCGACACCGACCAGATCATCCCGGCCAACTGGCTCAAGCGGGTGGCCCGCACCGGGTTCGAGGACGGGCTGTTCTCCCGGTGGCGCGAGGACCCCACGTTCGTGCTCAACCAGCCCGCCTATGCCGGCGGGTCGGTGCTGGTCACCGGGCCCGACTTCGGCACCGGCTCCTCCCGGGAGCACGCCGTCTGGGCGCTGCAGCAGTACGGCTTCCGGGTCGTCATCTCCGCCCGGTTCGGCGACATCTTCTCCGGCAACGCCGGCAAGTCCGGGCTGCTGTGCGCCGTCACCGCCCAGTCCGACGTCGAGCTGCTGTGGAAGTACCTGGAGACCTACCCCGGCGCCGAGGTCACCGTCAACCTGCACGACCGCACCATCACCGCCGGGCCCATCCACACCACCTTCACCATCGACGACTACACCGCCTGGCGCCTCCTCAACGGCCTGGACGACATCTCCCTCACCCTCCAGCACGAGGACGCCATCACCACCTACGAAGCCAACCGGCCCTCGTACAAGCCCGTGACACGGCCCCGCCCGGTGGGCTAGCCTTCACCGCAATGTCGCACCAGCTGCTCCTTCGCTGCCGCAGCGAGGCCCTCCTCTAGTCCGGGCCCCTCGCTGCGGAGTCGCGCTGTTCCCGGACGCCAGCCAGCAAGCAGCGAGGAAAGCCCCCATGAGCAGCTACCACGAGCGCACCCCCCAGCGTCCCAGCGGCATGCCCTTCCGGCGGTACACGCCGTTCACCCCGATCGACCTGCCGGACCGGACCTGGCCGAACCGGGTCATCACCCAGGCCCCGCGCTGGTGCGCGGTCGACCTGCGCGACGGCAACCAGGCCCTCATCGACCCGATGTCCCCCGAGCGCAAGCGCCGGATGTTCGAGCTCCTGGTCCGGATGGGCTACAAGGAGATCGAGGTCGGCTTCCCGGCAGCCAGCCAGACCGACTTCGACTTCGTCCGGCTGCTCATCGAGGAGGACCTGATCCCGGACGACGTCGTCATCCAGGTGCTGACCCAGGCCCGGGAGCCGCTGATCGAGCGCACCTACGAGGCCATCGACGGGGCCAAGCAGGCGATCGTCCACCTCTACAACTCGACCTCGACGCTGCAGCGGCGGGTCGTGTTCCACCAGGACATGGACGGCATCATCGACATCGCCCTGACCGGCGCCCGGTTGTGCAAGAAGTTCGAGGAGCAGCTGTCGGACACCGAGGTGTTCTACGAGTACTCCCCGGAGTCCTACACCGGGACCGAGCTGGAGTTCGCCGCCCGGATCTGCAACCGGGTCATGGAGGTCTTCGAGCCGACCGCCGAGCGCCCGGTGATCATCAACCTGCCGGCGACCGTCGAGATGGCCACGCCCAACGTCTACGCCGACTCCATCGAGTGGATGAGCCGGCACCTCAACCACCGCGAGCACGTCGTGCTGTCGCTGCACCCGCACAACGACCGGGGCACCGCGGTGGCCGCCGCCGAGCTGGGCTACATGGCCGGGGCGGACCGGATCGAGGGCTGCCTGTTCGGCAACGGCGAGCGCACCGGCAACGTCGACCTGGTCACCCTGGGGATGAACCTGTTCTCCCAGGGCATCGACCCGGAGATCGACTTCTCCGACATCGACGAGATCAGGCGCACCGTGGAGCACTGCAACCAGCTGCCCGTGCACGAGCGGCACCCGTATGCCGGTGACCTGGTCTTCACCGCGTTCTCCGGCTCCCACCAGGACGCCATCAAGAAGGGCCTGGAGGCGCTGGAGCGGGACGCCGCCGAGGCGGGCGTGCCGGTGGACGACTTCCGCTGGGAGGTGCCCTACCTGCCGATCGACCCCAAGGACGTGGGCCGGACCTACGAGGCGGTCATCCGGGTCAACAGCCAGTCCGGCAAGGGCGGCGTGGCCTACGTGATGAAGAACGAGCACCACATGGACCTGCCCCGGCGGCTCCAGATCGAGTTCAGCCAGGTGGTCCAGCACCACACCGACGAGGCGGGCGGTGAGATGACGCCGGCCCAGATCTGGGAGGCCTTCGACACCGAGTACCTGCAGGCGCACGAGCCGGTCCGGCTGGAGCGGGTCGAGTCCTGGGACGAGTCCGGGACCGGCCACCGGATCCGGGCCGCCGTCGTCATCGACGGCGTCCCCCAGGTCATCGAGGGCACCGGCAACGGTCCGATCGCGGCCTTCGTCGACGCCCTGGGCCGGCACGGCTTCGAGGTGCGGGTGCTCGACTACGCCGAGCACGCCATGTCCGCCGGCGACGACGCCCGCGCCGCGGCCTACGTGGAGTGCGCGGTCGACGGCACGGTGCGCTGGGGTGTCGGGGTGGACCCGAGCATCGTCACCGCCTCGCTGCGCGCGGTCGCCAGCGCGGTGAACCGCGGCCGCCGCACCGGGGTCGCCGCCGCGTAGCCGCCCGACCACGCCACCGGGCGGGGACCGGCGCGGTCCCCGCCCGGCGGGCGGACGTCATACGGGCGTCAGAGGTGGATCATGTGGCCGGCGATGCCGTGCAGCGCCTCCATGACCGCCTCGCCCAGCGTCGGGTGGGCGAAGACGACGCGGGACAGCTCGTCGGCGGTGAGGTCCCAGGTCTGCGCGGCGTTGAGCACCGGCAGCAGCTCGGTCACGTCCGGGCCGATGAGGTGGGCGCCGATGATCTCGTTGTGCTCGGCGTCGGCGACGATCTTGACGAAGCCGACCCCCTGGCCCAGGCCCTGCGCCTTGCCGTTGGCCGAGAACGGGAACTTGGCGACCTTGACGTCGTAGCCCTTCTCCCGGGCCTGCTCCTCGGTGTAGCCCATCGAGGCGATCTGCGGCTGGCAGTAGGTGGCCCGGGGGATGAAGTCGAAGTCGATCTCCTGGGTCTCGGCGTCGGCGATCGTCTCGGCGGCGATGATTCCCATGAACTCGGCGGTGTGGGCCAGCATGAGCTTGCCGGTGACGTCGCCGATGGCGTAGACGCCGTCGACGTTGGTCCGGCCCCGGCCGTCGACCTTGATCGCGCCGCGCTCGGTGGTCTCGACGCCGAGCGACTCCAGGCCGTAGCCCTCCAGCCGCGGGGCGAACCCGATCGCCGAGAGCAGCCGGTCGGCCTCGAGGACCTGGGAGTCGCCCCCGGCCGCGGGGGAGACGGTGACCCGCACCCCGTCACCGGTGTCCTCGACGCCCTCCACCTTGGTCGAGGTCATCACCTTGATGCCGAGCTTCTTGTAGTGACGGGCCAGCTCCTTGGACACCTCGGCGTCCTCGGTGGGCACCATCCGGTCGAGGTACTCCACGATCGTCACGTCGACGCCGAAGTTGGCCATGACGTAGGCGAACTCGACCCCGATCGCGCCGGAGCCGGCGATGACGATCGATCCGGGGAGGTTCTCGTCGAGGATCTGCTCCTCGTAGGTGACGACGTTCTTGCTCACCTGCACGCCGGGCAGCATCCGGGTCGTCGCGCCGGTCGCGATGATGAGGTTGTCGAAGGTCAGCTCGCGGGTGCCGCCGTCGTTGAGCTCCACCGACATCGAGGTCGGGGAGGTGATCGTCCCCCAGCCGTCCACCTCGGTGATCTTGTTCTTCTTCATCAGGAAGTGGACGCCCTTGACGATCCCGGCCGACACCTGGCGGCTGCGGGCGTGGGTCTTGCCGTAGGACATCGAGACCTCGCCCTCGATGCCGAACTTGTCCTTCTCGTGGCGCAGGGTGTGCGCCAGCTCGGCGTTCTTCAGCAGCGCCTTGGACGGGATGCAGCCGACGTTCAGGCAGACGCCGCCCCAGTACCTCTTCTCCACGACGGCAACCTGCTTGCCCAGCTGCGCCGCGCGGATCGCCGCGACGTACCCGCCGGGACCGGCACCGAGGACAACGACGTCAAAGTGATCGGCCATGGGCCTCAGTATGCCGCCCGGCTCCCGCCCCGCCACCGGCGCGTCCCCCCTGGCCAGCAAGGTCGGTACGTCGCGTTCCTGACCACCGTTGATCCTCGGCGGAGCGCACCGACCGGTCCCTGTTCTGGGGGCCGCTGGCCGAGCTGCTGCCCTGACGCTCCCCGGGCGGCCGGGACGGGCCCGTCCGCAGCGGACGGGCCCGCCCCTTCCCTGGGAGTTCCCGGTGAATCTCGACGAAATCCGCCCCAAACCCTTGACACCGCCCGACCGATTGTTCAGGGTTGGCCCCATGCACCTTTCCGCCCTCGTACTTATTAACTCGGGACGCGTCATGCGGTAGCCCTCTACCCAGACGCGTCCCTCCCTCCGTTTGCCCGCCGGGCCGGAGGGTTTTTTGTTGCCCCAGCCAGATCAGACCCCTGAAGGAACCCGATGACAGCCCAGCCGGTCCAGGCCATCGCCGAGAGCACCCCCGCCGCCCAGGTCACGGGCGCGCAGGCGCTTGTCGACACCCTGCAGCGCGTAGGCGTCGAGCACATCTTCGGGCTCCCGGGCGGCGCGGTGCTCCCGCTCTACGACGCGCTCTACGGCGCCCCCGGCCTGCGGCACATCCTGGTCCGGCACGAGCAGGGTGCCGGGCACGCCGCCCAGGGCTACGCCGCGGCGACCGGCAGGGTGGGCGTCTGCCTGGCCACCAGCGGCCCCGGCGCGACCAACCTGGTCACCCCGCTGGCCGACGCCAACATGGACTCGGTGCCGATGGTGGCCATCACCGGCAACGTCCCCTCCAGCGCGATCGGGTCCGACGCCTTCCAGGAGGCCGACATCCGCAGCATCGCGATGCCGGTGACCAAGCACAGCTTCCTGGTGACCAACCCCGACGAGATCGCCGCCACCGTGGCCAGCGCGTTCCACCTGGCCGCGAGCGGGCGTCCCGGGCCGGTCCTCGTCGACGTCTCCAAGGACGCCCTGCAGGGCCGCACCAGCGCCGACGCCGCCCGGCTGCTGCCGCTGCGCGGCTACCGCCCGGTCGACGCGCCGACCCCGGAGGAGATCCGGGACGCGGTGTCGCTCATGCTGGCCTCGCGGCGCCCGGTCCTCTACGTCGGTGGCGGCACCATCCGCGCGGGCGCGCACGCCGAGCTGCGAGCCCTGGCCGAGCTGACCGGCATCCCGGTCGTCACCACGCTGATGGCCCGCGGGGCGTTCCCCGACCACCACCCCCAGCACATGGGGATGCCGGGCATGCACGGCACCGTCGCGGCGGTCGCGGCGCTGCAGCGCAGCGACCTGATCATCAGCCTGGGCGCCCGGTTCGACGACCGGGTGACCGGGGCGCGCGACTCCTTCGCGCCGAACGCCCGGGTCATCCACGCCGACATCGACCCCTCGGAGATCAACAAGAACCGTCCCGCGGACGTCGCCCTGGTCGGTGACGCGCGGTCCACGATCGCCCTGCTCACCGCGGAGTATGCCGCGCGGGTGCAGGCGGGTGCGACGCCCGACTACGCCGAGTGGGTCGCCGCGTGCGACCGGATCAAGCAGCGCTACCCGCTGGGCTACGAGCGGCCGCACGACGGCAGCCTGGCCCCGCAGGAGGTCATCGCCCGGATCGGTGCGATCGCCGGGCCGGACGCGGTCTACGTCTCCGGGGTCGGCCAGCACCAGATGTGGGCCAGCCAGTTCATCACCTACGAGCGGCCACGCAGCTGGATCTGCTCCGGTGGGCTGGGGACGATGGGCTTCGCGGTCCCGGCGGCGATGGGCGCCAAGGTCGGGCGGCCGGACGCCACCGTCTGGGCCATCGACGGCGACGGCTGCTTCCAGATGACCAACCAGGAGCTGGCCACCTGCGCCGTCGAGGGCATCCCGATCAAGGTCGCGATCATCAACAACGCCGCCCTCGGCATGGTCCGCCAGTGGCAGGCCCTCTTCTACTCCGAGCGCTACAGCCACTCGGGGATCCCGTCGATGCAGGTGCCCGACTTCGTGACGCTGGCGCAGGCGTACGGCTGCGTGGGCCTGCGGTGCGAGCGCCCGGAGGACGTCGACCGCACCATCGAGGCCGCGATGGAGGTCGACGACCGGCCCGTCGTCGTGGACTTCCGGGTCCACCGCGACGCCATGGTCTGGCCGATGGTCCCGGCCGGCACCTCCAACGACGACATCCAGTACGCCCGAGACCTCAAGCCCGATTTCGAGGAGGACGAGTGAGCCCCCACAGCGGACCCGGCCACACGCCATACAGCACCACCACACCCCCACGAGCCCGAGAGGGAACCAGAATGAGCAGACACGCACTGTCCGTCATGGTCGAGAACAACCCCGGCGTCCTGGCCAGGGTCTCGGTCCTGTTCGCCCGCCGCAGCTTCAACATCGACCACCTGGTCGTCGGCCCCACCGAGGACCCGAAGGTCTCCCGGATGACCATCGTCGTCAACGTCGGCGAGGAGCAGCTGCACCAGGTCGTCAACCAGCTGGACAAGCTGATCGAGGTCATCCACATCGAGGAGCTGCCGGACGCCGGCGCGATCCGCGACCAGCTGTGGGCGATCAACGACAACGGCCCGCGCCCGCTGGGTGCCATGGCCGCGGCGTGGGGCTGAGCCGATGGCGCGGATGTACTACGACGAGGACGCCGACCTGGGGCTGATCCAGGACCGTGCCGTGGCCGTGCTCGGCTACGGCAGCCAGGGCCACGCGCACGCGCTGTCGCTCCGGGACTCCGGTGTCGACGTGCGCGTCGGACTGCCCGAGACCTCCCGGTCCCGGGCCAAGGCCGAGGCCGAGGGGCTGCGGGTGGTCACGCCTGCCGAGGCAGCGCGCGAGGCCGACGTGGTCATGGTCCTCACCCCGGACCACACGCAGCGCAAGCTCTACACCGAGGCGATCGAGCCGCACCTCGACGACGGTGACGCCCTGTTCTTCGGGCACGGGTTCAACATCCGGTTCGGCTACATCACCCCACCGGCCGGGGTGGACGTGTGCATGGTCGCGCCGAAGGGCCCGGGCCACCTGGTGCGCCGCGAGTTCGTCGACGGCCGCGGGGTGCCGGTGCTCGTCGCGGTCGAGCAGGACGCCTCCGGGCGCGCCTGGGACCTCACGCTCTCGTATGCCGCGGCGATCGGCGGCCTGCGTGCGGGCGGGATCCGGACGACCTTCACCGAGGAGACCGAGACCGACCTGTTCGGTGAGCAGGCGGTGCTCTGCGGTGGCGTGAGCCAGCTCATCATGAAGGGCTTCGAGACCCTTACCGAGGCCGGCTACCAGCCCGAGGTCGCCTACTTCGAGTGCCTGCACGAGCTCAAGCTGATCGTCGACCTCATGTACGAGGGCGGGATCGCCAAGCAGCGCTGGTCGGTGTCCGACACCGCCGAGTACGGCGACTACGTCTCCGGGCCGCGGGTGATCGACGACCGGGTCAAGGAGAACATGAGGGCGGTGCTCGAGGACGTGCGCAGCGGCGCGTTCGCCGCCCGGTTCATCGCCGACCAGGACGCCGGTGCGCCGGAGTTCCAGCGGCTGCGCCGGGAGGGCGAGCAGCACCCGATCGAGGCCGTGGGCCGCGAGCTGCGCCAGATGATGGCCTGGGTGAAGAGCCACGACGAGGACTACGTCGAGGGGACCGCGGCACGGTGACGACGACCCACCAGGCCGCCGACCCCAGGCCGCGCTCCCGCGAGGTCACCGACGGGCTGGAGCGGGCCGCCGCGCGCGGGATGCTCCGCGCCGTCGGGATGGGTGACGAGGACTTCGAGAAGCCGCAGATCGGGGTGGCCAGCTCGTGGAACGAGATCACGCCGTGCAACCTGTCCCTCCAGCGGCTCGCCGCCGCGGTGAAGGACGGGGTGCACGCCGCGGGCGGCTACCCGCTGGAGTTCGGCACCATCTCGGTGTCCGACGGCATCTCGATGGGGCACGAGGGGATGCACTACTCCCTGGTCTCCCGGGAGGTCATCGCCGACTCGGTGGAGACGGTGATGGCCGCCGAGCGGCTCGACGGCTCGGTGCTCCTCGCCGGGTGCGACAAGTCCCTCCCGGCGATGCTCATGGCCGCCGCGCGCCTCGACCTCGCGTCGGTGTTCGTGTACGCCGGGTCGATCCTGCCCGGGGTGGCCCGCCTGTCCGACGGGTCGGAGCGCGAGGTCACGATCATCGACGCCTTCGAGGCGGTGGGGGCCTGCCTGCGCGGCCTGATGCCGCGGGAGGACGTCGACGCGATCGAGCGGGCGATCTGCCCGGGTGAGGGTGCCTGCGGCGGCATGTACACCGCCAACACCATGGCCTCGGCGGCCGAGGCGCTGGGGATGGCGCTGCCGGGCTCGGCGGCACCCCCGGCGACCGACCGGCGCCGGGACCGGCTCGCGCGGCGGTCCGGGGAGACGGTGGTGCAGATGCTCCGGACCGGGATCACCGCGCGGGACGTCATGACCCGGGAGGCGTTCGAGAACGCCATCGCCGTGGTCATGGCCCTCGGTGGCTCGACCAACGCGGTGCTCCACCTGCTCGCGATCGCGCACGAGGCCGACGTCGACCTGAGCCTGGACGACTTCGCCCGGATCGGTGCGAGGGTCCCGCACCTGGCCGACGTCAAGCCGTTCGGCGCGCACGTCATGACCGACATCGACCGCATCGGCGGCATCCCGGTCGTGATGAAGGCCCTGCTCGACGCCGGCCTGCTCCACGGTGACGCGCTCACCGTGACCGGCCGGACGGTGACCGAGAACCTCGCCGAGCTGGACCCGCCCGAGCTCGACGGCACGGTGCTGCGCCGGCTGTCCGAGCCGATCCACGCCACCGGTGGGGTGACGATCCTGCACGGCACGCTGGCACCCGAGGGCGCGGTGGTGAAGTCCGCCGGCTTCGACTCCACGGTGTTCCGCGGCACCGCCCGCGTCTTCGACGGCGAACGGGCCGCGATGGACGGGCTGGCCGACGGCACGATCGGCGCCGGCGACGTGGTGGTCATCCGGTACGAGGGGCCCAAGGGCGGCCCGGGGATGCGGGAGATGCTCGCCATCACCGGCGCGATCAAGGGCGCCGGCCTCGGCAAGGACGTCCTGCTCATCACCGACGGCCGGTTCTCCGGCGGCACCACGGGGCTGTGCGTCGGGCACATCGCCCCGGAGGCCACCGAGGGCGGCCCGATCGCCCTGGTCCGGGACGGCGACCAGATCGAGCTCGACGTCGCCTCCGGCCGGCTGGACGTGCTCGTCGACCCTGCCGAGCTGGACCGCCGGCGCCGGGCGTGGACCCCGCCGCCGCCGCCCGAGCGGGCCCGTCGCGGCGTCCTGGCCAAGTACGCCCGCCTGGTCGGCTCGGCCTCCCAGGGGGCCGTCACCCACTGAGGCTCCTGCGGACGCCGCGGGTCGCCGTGGTCCCCACCGGGCCGCGGCGACCCGTCGTCGCCCCGGGCGGGCCCCGGCGACGGTGGGACGGGCGGGTGGTGCCGGACCGGGGTGGGGGATGACAGGATCTGCGCATGCACGGCCCGTACCCCGTCCTCGACGCCCTGCTCGCCGACCCCGGTCGGGGAGTCTGGGCGGTGTTGCTGCGGGAGGGGCAGGGTGAGGCCGAGGTGCTCGTCGGCGACGTGCACGACATCGACATCCTCGCCGAGATCCCCGAGCCTGAGCAGGACCTCCCGGTCCTGACCCTGGTGCCGTTCCGGCAGGTCACCGAGCGCGGCTTCGAGGCCCACGACGACGGGACGCCGCTGCGCGTGCTCCGCGCCACGGCATACGAGCGGGTCCCGCTCGACCACCTGGTCGGCCGGTTGCCGCGGGAGCGGGTGGAGGTGACCGACGAGCGGTTCAGCGTCTGCGACGAGGACTACGCCGCCATCGTCGGCAGGGTCATCGAGGACGAGATCGGCAACGGCGAGGGAGCCAACTTCGTCATCCGCCGCGACATCCTCGCCCGGACCCGGACCGACCCCGCCGTGGCGGCACTGACCTGGCTGCGCACCCTGCTCACCGACGAGACCGGCGCCTACTGGACCTTCGCGGTGCACACCCCGGGGCACACCCTCGTCGGCGCCACGCCCGAGCGGCACGTCAGCGTCCAGGACGGGCGGGTCCGGATGAACCCCATCTCCGGCACCTTCCGGCACCCGGCCGACCCCGCCGGGCTGGAGCCGGCGTTCCGTCGCTTCGTCGACGACACCAAGGAGACCGAGGAGCTCTTCATGGTCGTCGACGAGGAGATGAAGATGATGTCGCGCATCTGCACCGACGGTGGCCGGATCATCGGTCCGCTGCTCAAGCAGATGGCGCACCTGACGCACACCGAGTACCTCCTCGACGGGCGCTCCGAGGCCGACCCGCGCGACGTGCTCCGGCTGACGATGTTCGCCCCGACGGTGACCGGCTCGCCGATGGAGAACGCCTGCTCGGTCATCACCCGCTACGAACCGGAGGGGCGGCGCTACTACGCCGGCGTCCTCGCGCTGCTCGACCGGGACGAGACCGGGGAGGAACGTCTCGACGCCCCGATCCTCATCCGCACCGCACACCTCGACGACCAGGGCACCATCCGGGTCAGCGCCGGCGCGACCCTCGTGCGGCACTCCGACCCCGCCTCGGAGGTGGAGGAGACGTCCGCCAAGGCCCGCGGGGTGCTCGCCGCCCTCGGGCTGCGGCCGCGGCGCACGCCGCTGGCCACCGGTCCGCTGGCCGAGCTGCCGGGGGTCGCGGAGGCGCTCGCGGCCCGCAACGAGTCGCTCTCGGCGTTCTGGCTGTCACCCCAGGAGCCCCGCCCCGACCCGCTGCTCACCGGGCGCTCCGTCCTCATCGTCGACGCCGAGGACGACTGGACCCGGATGCTCGCGCACATGGTCCGCCACGTCGGGATGCGGGCCCGGGTGCGCCGCTGGGAGTCGGTCACCCCGGCGGACGTGCTCCACGACGACCTGCTGCTGCTCGGCCCCGGGCCGGGCGACCCCACCGACCTCACCGACCCCCGGATCGCCCGGCTGCGCGAGCTGCTCGACGCCCGGGTCGGCGCCCGCCTGCCGCTGCTCGCGGTGTGCCTCAGCCACCAGGTGCTCGCCGCCGCGGCGGGCCTGGAGATCGTCAAGCTGCCGCGGCCCCACCAGGGCGTGCAGCTCCGGGTCGACCTGTGGGGCCAGCCCGCCCGGATCGGCTTCTACAACACTTTCGTGGCCCGGCCCGGCCCGGCCGTGCTCCGCGTCGGCGACGAGGAGGTGCGGCTGGAGCTGGCGGCCCACACCGGTCACGACGGGGTGGTGGCGATGCGCGGCCCCGGGATCGCCTCGCTCCAGGGCCACGCCGAGTCGGTGCTGTCCAAGGACGGGCTGCGCACCCTGCACGGCCTGCTGCTCCACGCGCTCCGGGGCCGGCCGTGACCGTCACCGCCGAGCGGCCGCTGGCCGCCACCCGGGTGGTCACCCTCGCCGTCAACCTGCCCGGCCCGCTCGTCGCCCGGCGCCTCGCCGCCCTCGGCGCCCGGGTCACCAAGGTCGAGCCGCCGGACGGCGACCCCATGGCCCGCTACGTCCCGTCCCTGTACGACGCGTTGGTCGTCGGGCAGGAGGTCCGCACCGTCGACCTGCGGTCGGCGCCCGGACGGGAGGAGCTCGCCGGGCTCCTTGACGACGCGGACCTGCTCCTGACCTCGAGCCGGCCCGGCGCGCTGGCCCGGCTCGGCCTGTCCTGGCCGGAGCTGTCCGACCGGTGGCCCCGGCTGAGCCGGGTGGCGATCCTCGGGGAGACCGGGGAGGGGGCCGAGCGCCCGGGCCACGACCTCACCTACCAGGCGCACGCGGGGACCCTGCCGGAGAGCGGGCTGCCCACCGTGCTGCTCGCCGACCAGGCAGGCGCGGAACGGGCCTTCGGCGAGTGCCTGCTGGCGCTGCGCGTCGCGGAGGCGACGGGGCGGGGCGACCACCGCGAGGTGGGCCTGGCCGACGTCGCGGCGGACCTCGCGGAGCCCCTCCGCCACGGCCTCACCGCACCGGGCGGCCTGCTCGGGGGCGGGCTACCGGCATACGGGATCTATGCGGCGCGCGAGGGCCGGGTGGCCGTCGCCGCGCTGGAGCCGCACTTCTCCCAGCGGCTGCACCGGCTCCTCGGGACCGACGGGTCGGCCGCCGACCTGGCCCGACGGTTCCGGGAGCGGACCGCGGCGGAGTGGGAGGCGTGGGCGGCGGAGCACGACCTCCCGATCGCCGCGCTGCATGGTTTTGAGGACCCACGCAAGAAAATGAGAGATCTCTCATCTAATTCTCACGCTCAATTCACAGACGGTCAGTAGCGTCAACGTCGAGCCCCAGAAAGGGGCGGCGTTCCGGTCGCGCTCTCCCCCCTCGCGGCGGTCGGGACGGACATCACGGTGAGCGGTGTGGAGGAGAAGGTCACAGAGCATCCCCACAGGCAGGGCCCAGGGACCCGGATCCCCTCCGTTGCCGACAGGCAGCGTCCGGGTGGCCCGCAACCGACCACCGAAACGAGCCCCAGGACCTCGTCCTGGGGCTCGTTCGTTGTCGCGATGGGGTGATCAGGGGCTTCGTGCCGTAGAGTGGGTGCAGCAGTCCGGTCCGTCTTGCCCCGGCTGCAGGCGATGTGATCACCGATGTCATGAGTCGCGCGGCCCCCGCAGGGGAGTGACAGGCGCGCAGGGCGGGACACCTACCGTCCGCACCATCGGAGCTTCTCACTTGTCCCACGACACCTTCGCGCGCCTCGGCGTGCCCACCGCCCTGTGCACCGTGCTCGCCGAGCGCGGCATCACCACCCCGACGCCGATCCAGGCCGCCACCCTGCCCGACAGCCTCGCCGGCCGTGACGTGCTCGGCCGCGGCCGCACCGGGTCCGGCAAGACCTACGCCTTCCTCCTGCCACTGGTGACCCGGCTGGTCGCCTCCGGCACCCGGCGGCGCCCCGGCAAGCCGCGCGCCCTCGTGCTCGCGCCGACCCGCGAGCTCGTCGGTCAGATCGAGTCGTCGCTGGCGCCCCTGGCGCAGGCGACCGGCCTGCGCACCATGACCGTCTTCGGCGGCGTCGGCCAGAACCCGCAGGTCCGCGCCCTGGCGGCCGGCGTCGACGTCGTCGTCGCCTGCCCGGGCCGGCTGGAGGACCTCATCGGCCAGGGGCACGTGTCCCTGGATGCCGTCGAGATCACCGTGCTCGACGAGGCCGACCACATGGCCGACCTCGGATTCCTGCCGGTGGTCAAGCGTCTCCTGGACCGCACGCCGCGGGACGGGCAGCGGATGCTGTTCTCCGCGACGCTGGACGCCGCGGTCGGCGTGCTCGTCACGCGCTACCTGCAGCAGCCGGTCACCCACGAGGCCGACTCGGCGCAGTCGCCGGTCTCGACGATGGCGCACCACGTGCTCCACGTCCGCGCCGACACCCACCTCCCGGTCCTTGTCGACCTCACCTCGGCTCCCGGCCGGACGGTCGTCTTCACCCGGACGAAGCACCGCGCCAAGCGCCTGGCCAGGCAGCTCAACGCGGCCGGGGTCCCCGCGGTCGAGCTGCACGGCAACCTCAGCCAGAACGCCCGCACCCGCACCATGGACGCCTTCCACAGCGGGGCCGCCCGGACCCTGGTCGCCACCGACATCGCCGCCCGCGGCATCCACGTCGACGACATCGCGCTGGTCATCCACGCCGACCCGCCGGTCGAGCACAAGGCGTACCTGCACCGCAGCGGCCGCACCGCCCGCGCCGGCGCCTCCGGCACGGTCGTCACACTGATGACCGACGAGCAGGTCCGCGACGTCCGCGACCTCACCCGCAAGGCCGGGATCAGCCCCACGACCACCAAGGTCGACCCGCGGCACCCGCTGCTGCAGGAGCTCGCTCCCGGCGACCGTGCGCTCACCGGCCCGTATGTCGTCACGCCCCCGGTCGGCTCGTCCGCCGGTGGCGGTGGTGGCCGAGGTGGTAACGGCGGCCGCCGGAACGGCAGCGGGCGCACCGGTGGCGGGCGGAACGGCAGCGGTCGCAACGGTGCCGGCCGCAACGATGGTGGCGGCGACCGCAGCGGCGCCGGCTCCCGTGCAGGCGCGGCCCGGACCGGAGGCGGGTCCCAGGGCCGGGGCCGCGGTCCCGGTGGCCAGCGGAGCGGCCGACCCGCCGCCGCGGGCCGCTCGAACGGGGCGGGTCGGTCCGGCGGCGCTGCGGCGTTCTCGGCCGGCTCGAGCGTGGGCCGCCGCGGCCGCTGAGCCGCTCGCACCACCCTCGTTCAGCACCGTTCTCGGCAGCACCGTCTTCGTTCAGCACCGTTCTCGGCGCGCCACCCTTTCCGGGTGGCGCGCCGAAGCTCTTCCCGAGCCCGGCCGCCGGGGCTTTGTTGCGGTGTGACCGCCAGAGCGGTCAGAACGTCGCAGTGACATGTCGCTGTGAGGGGTTTGGGCGGTCCCTGTCGCTGTGAGGGGTTCGGGCGGTCCCTGTCGCTGTGAGGGGTTCGGCGGCGGGTGCGCCACCGTCTGGCCTTGGCCGCTCACCACCGGGTGGGTGTCGAGCCTTGCTGCGTGTCGACGGCTGGAGCCGCCGGAGCGCAGCAACGACACGTCGCATTGCTGCACCCGGACGGCTGGGAGGGGTGGGGTCTGGTCAGGGCCCCGGACGGTGGGGCCTCGGGGGGTGCAGCTCAGGTGAAGAGGCAGAACGGGTGCCCCGCGGGGTCGAGCATGACCCGCACCGTGTCCTGCGGCTGGGCGTCCGCCAGCCGGGCCCCGCACTGCTCGGCCCACGCGACCGCCTCGTCGAGGTCACCCTGCACCCAGATGTCCAGGTGCTGCGTGGCGTTCTGCCGGCCGGGCTCGGCGGGCCAGACGGGTCTGTCGAAGGAGCGCTCGTACTCGAAGTTCAGCGTGGGCCCGTCCGGCGCTTTGAGCTGCGCCCACCCGGCCTCGGGAGGCTCGCCCTCGCGTGGGGGCTCGGACACCCGCACCTCGGTCCCGAGCAGCCGCGCGTAGAAGTCCGCCAGCGCACGGGGGTCGGGCGCACCGATCGTCACCGAGGTCACTGTCAGCGTCGTCTCCATGTCGCCTCCTCCACCTGACGCCCACGCTACGCGCGGCTGGGCCGCGGTGCGGACGGGCCGCGCGTCGGGTGCGCTCGGCCCGCCGGGTGCGCTCCGCCCGCCGGTGTGCGCACCGCCCCGAGACCCGCTTCCGGCGCGAGTTCGCCGAGCACGGCTTCTGGCAGAAGGACGAGGGCATGCTCGTCGTGACCACACCGGACGGCACGGTCGCCGGGCACATCGAGTTCTTCCGTCCGGTGTCCTACTGGGACGCCTGGGAGCTGTCCTACCAGCTCTACGACCAGGCGTTCGGCGGGCGCGGCTACACCACCGAGGCGGTGCAGCTGCTCGTCGATTACCTCTTCGGCGCCAAGAAGGAGCACCGCATCCAGTTGGTCATCGTCCCGGACAACGCCGCCTCCCGGCGGGTCGCCGAGAAGTGCGGCTTCGTCCTCGAGGGCACCGCGCGGGGCGCCTTCTACAACGACGGCCGGAACCACGACGTGCTGCTCTACTCGCTGCTGCGGACCGACCCGCGACCCTGGCACGGCGCCGGGTGAGCCGAGCGGGCGTCATACAGAAGGAGCCGCGGACCGGCGGTCCGCGGCTCTCCGCTGTGGCCAGGGGCGGGGTCGAACCGCCGACCTTCCGATTTTCAGTCGGACGCTCGTACCAACTGAGCTACCTGGCCCGATCGCGCTGTCAGTAGCGACTGACCTGCGCAAACAAGCGCCGGGGCGATCCGGCGCGGGTTCACTATACCCGACCTGCGAGCTCCGCCCCCACCCGCGCAGGCGGCGCATAGGGTGGGCGCCGTGGGTGAGGTGTTCGCGGGCCGGTACGAGCTGGTCGACCCCCTCGGTGAGGGTGGCGCCGGCGTCGTCTGGCGCGCGTGGGACCACCGGGAGCGCCGCTACGTCGCCGCCAAGGTGCTCCGCCAGGTCGACTCCGCCTCGCTGCTGCGCTTCGTCCGCGAGCAGGCGGTCCGCATCGAGCACCCGCACGTCCTCACCCCGCTGGGCTGGGCGGGCGAGGACGACAAGGTCCTCTTCACGATGCCGATCGTCTCCGGCGGGTCGGTCGCGACGCTCATCGGCGACTTCGGGCCGCTGCCACCGCGGCTCGTCGCCGTCCTGCTCGACCAGACCCTCGCCGCGCTGGAGGGGATCCACGGCCGGGGCATCGTGCACCGCGACGTGAAACCGGCCAACCTGCTCCTCGAGCCGACCGGCCGCGCCCTGCCGCACCTGTGGCTCAGCGACTTCGGTGTCGCGGCCCCCCTCGACGCGCCGCGGCTCACCCACGGCCCCGTGGCGCTCGGCACCGAGGGGTACCTCGCCCCGGAGAGCCGGTTCGCCGGGTGGGAGCCCGACCCCCGGGCCGACCTGTATGCCGTGGGGATGTGTGCCGTCGAGATGCTCACCGGCGACCGGCCCGGCACCGGAACGGTCACCGCCCCGGCGCTCCCGGACGGGCTGCCCGCGGGGCTCGGGGACGTGGTGCGGAGGCTGACGGAGTTCGACCCGGCACGGCGCCCTGCCACCGCGGCCGGGGCGCGGGCCGCCCTCACCGCCACGGGTCTCCTCGACGAGACGACGGCCGAGCGGGTACTCGGCGAGGTGGAGGTGTTCGACCAGCTGCCGCCGCTCCCTGCCGGGTGGGGACCGGAGGGACCGCGGGAGCCGGTCGCGGCCGAGATGGGAGCGGTCCCCTCCGCCGGGTCGGTGGCGCCCACCTCGGTGACCGCAGGCGAGACCCCGTCCGGCGAGCCGGTGGCCGAGACGCCGCAGCCCCCGGCGGGGACCCGCCGAGGGCTGGGACTGGCGACCGCGCTGCTGGTGGCCGGTGCGCTGGTGCTCGCGCTGACCGCCTACCTCGTCTGGGGCTGACCGTCAGCTGCGCAGCGACCGGGTGAGGACCACGACCCCGGCCCCCAGGAGGGCGAGACCGACGGCCGCCAGGGCGGCCAGCAAGCCGGTCGAGATGTCCTGGTCGGTGTCGGCGGCGGGGGCCGCAGCAGGCTCCTCGGACGTGGCGGCGCTGTCGTCGGCCGGCTGGCTCGGCGGTGCGGTCGTCGCCGTCGCGGTGTCGTCGGCGGGGCCGTCCTCCGGCTGGTCCGTCGCCGCCAGGTACTCCGGGACACCGGAGACCTCGCCGACCAGCGCGGTGGTGACGGTGAACGGGATCGAGGGACGCACCTCGCTGTTCGAGGTCAGGCTCACCGCCACCCAGTAGTCGCCGGCCAGCGAGGCCTCCTGCTCGTTGCCCGAGGTGCGGTTGCTCCAACGCACCTCCGGCGTCGTGGCCCCGGCACGGGTCTCCCGCCCGGCCTGGACCACCGCGCGGCGGTTGAGGTCACCCGTGTCCGCGAGCACCTGGTGCGCCTCGCCCCTGGTGGGGCCGATGATGAGCACCTCCACGCTGTCGCTGGCGGGACCGGTCGTCTCCGCGAAGACGCCGCTGGGCTGGGGGAACTCGACGAGGGCCTGCAGCCGCTGGCCGTAGTCGACCGGCACCCGGAAGAACACGATCTCGCCGCGGGTCAGCTCCGAGGCGTAGGTCCGGCCGGGCTCGATCTCGGGGGCATCGTTCAGCGAGGTGCCGGCGACGACCTCGCCGACCGCTTCAGCGGAGGTCATGTCCTCCCAGACCGCCCGGGGCGCCTTCTCCGGCAGGTCCGTCAGGTTGCCGACCGGGGGCTCCTCGGAGACGACCATCTCGAACGGGCTGTCCAGGAGGTCCTCACCGCCGCCGGCGATCTCCACCCGGAGTACCAGCTCCTCGTCCTCCTCGCACGGTCCGCCGTCGCCGTAACGACCCGAGCTGACCGCTGCCGTGCCGAACGCGTTGCCCTGGCCGATCGTCCACGGCTGCCCGGCGATGGTGCCGCAGGTCCGCCCATCGAGCGTGTCGAGCCAGATCCGGAAGCTGCCGTTGCTCTGCCCCTCGGCGCGCATCGTCACCCCGACGTGGACGGTGGAGCCGGGGAGCGTCCTGGGGATGCGGTAGTGCTTGCCGGCGTTGATGTCGGAGGGCAGCCGGTCGGTGTACTGGCCTGCGGCCAGCACCGGCGCGTCCGAGGCCGAGAGGGTGCCCTCGACCGGTTCGCCGCTGATCGTGAACGGCCGGAAGGCCCGGGTGGAGACCCGCGTCAGCGCGCCGGTCAGTGACTCGGTGTCGTCCGCGTCGAGGTAGAGGCCGTTGCCGGCCTCGGCGATGCACTGCAGCTGTCGGCGCGCCTCGCTGTCGACGTCCAGCCCGACGACGTGGACCGCGACGTCGATGCCGCCGTCGGTGAGGTCCTCGGCCACCTCGCAGGGGTCCGGGTCGCAGGTGGACAGTCCGTCGGAGACCAGCAGGATCGAGCGCGGTCCCTCGGACCCCAGGTCCCGGCCGGCCTCCCGGAGGGCGTGGCCGATGGGCGTCTCGCCGCCGAACGGCCGGTAGTCCTCGACCGCCGCCGAGAGGGCCCCGGTGTTGCCCGTGCCGATAGGGACGACCAGCTCGGAGTCCGAGCAGGCCGCCGCGGTGCCCGACCCACTGACCGTGGAGGCGAACAGCCGCAGGCCCACGGCCTGGTCGGCCGACAGTCCGGAAACCACCGCGTCGAGGGCGTCCCGGGCCGACTCGATCTTGGGCCGGCCGGCCCCGTCCGGGTCCCCCATCGACCCGGAGGCGTCGAGGACGAGGAGCAGCTTGCCGTCGGCGTCGCCCGTCTGCGCGGGGACGGGCGTGGTCGCCGGCCCGGCCAGCGACGGGCCGGCCAGCAGGGCGGTGGTGGCGGTGGCGGCCAGCAGGGCGGTGACGCCGCGCCGGGTGGTGGTCCTGAGCATGTCGGTCCCCTGTGTCTCGGTGCGTTTGCGATAGCGAAGGTATGCCGTTGCAATCGCAAATGTCAACCGGACGGCGACACCCCACCAACCGCGCCTACTGTAACGTCGGCGAGCACACGCCAGCGACGCGAGCCGTTCTCAGACGTCCGCTGCCGCAAACGCGAGTACGGGAGGTACACGGGTGACGGACCCGGTCGAGCGCAACCGGCAGGCCCAGCGCGAGGCCTACGGTGAGCCGCTGGCCGACGTCTTCCGGCGCCTCATGCAGACCTTCGAGCTGTCCCAGGCCGCCCTCGCCCGGGTGCTGGGGATCTCGCCCCCGATGCTGTCCCAGCTCATCAGCGCCCAGCGGGTCAAGATCGGCAACCCTGCCGTGCTGCACCGGGTGCGCGCCCTGGAGGAGCTGGCCGTCCAGGTGCGCGAGGGCCGGGTGCCCGAGGACGAGGTCGCCGCGGCCCTCGACGGGATCCGGGCCTCGACGGGGCAGTGGACCCGCACCGACGCCCATCCCGCCGCTGCGGACGACCGTGCCGTGGTCGAGGCGGTCCACGGGCTGCTCCGGGCGGTGGCCTCGGGGCAGGAGCTCCACGCCGCTGCCGAGCTGCTCCAGGAGGAGCACCCGGAGCTGGCCGAGCTCCTGCGGGTGTACGGGCTGGGGCCGACGTCGGCCGCGCTGGACCACTTCGCGCGGCACCGCCGGCTCTTCTGACGCGGCTCCTCCGGACTTGACCCCGGGCAAGGCGAAGGGGCCGCCGTCCCGGTGGACGACGACCCCTTCCGCTGGCGACCCCGACGGGACTCGAACCCGCGACCTCCGCCGTGACAGGGCGGCGCGCTAACCAACTGCGCCACGGGGCCATGGTGGCCGTGCGTGTATCCCCAACGGGATTCGAACCCGTGTTACCGCCGTGAAAGGGCGGGGTCCTAGGCCGCTAGACGATGGGGACCCGTCCGGGACGGCCCCCCGCGCCCCAAGCGCAGCTCGGATCCGTCGAGGACAGTGCGAAAGCATACGTGAGGGGGTCACCAAACTCCAAAGCGAGCTCACCGTCCCGGGTTGGCCCAGGTCAGGAGCTTCTCCAGGGGCCAGGTGTTGACGATCCGCTCCGGCGGAACGCCCACCCGCACCGCCCGCTCGCAGCCGTAGTCGAGGAAGTCCAGCTGCCCCGGCGCGTGCGCGTCGGTGTCGAGCGCGAACAGGCACCCGGTCTCCACCGCGAGCGCCAGGAGGTCGTCGGGCGGGTCGCTGCGCTCGGGCCGGGAGTTGATCTCCACCGCCGTGCCGCTCTCCACGCACGCCTCGAAGACCGCGCGGGCGTCGAAGGTGCTCTGCGGGCGGGTGCCGCGGCCCCCGGTGACGAGCCGGCCGGTGCAGTGCCCGAGGACGTTCGTATGACGGTGGCGCACCGCGGCGATCATCCGCCGGGTCATCGCGGCCGACTCCATCCGCAGCTTGGAGTGCACCGAGGCCACCCGGACGTCGAGCTTGTCGAGCAGCTCCGGGGCCTGGTCGAGGGTGCCGTCGTCGAGGATGTCGACCTCGATGCCCTTGAGCAGCCGGAACCGGTCGCCCAGCTGGGTGTTGAGGGCGTCGACGACCCCGATCTGCTTGCGCAGCCGATCGGGGGACAGGCCGTTGGCGACGGTGAGCCGGGGAGAGTGGTCGGTGAGCGCGAGGTACTCGTGCCCGAGCTCCATCGCGCTGGCGACCATCTCCTGGATCGGCGAGCCGCCGTCGGACCAGTCGGAGTGGCTGTGCAGGTCGCCGCGGAGCAGCGCGCGCAGCTCCTCACCCCCCTCGGCCAGCGGGCCGGCGGCGGAGGCCTCCAGCTCGGCGAGCTTGTCCGGCACCCGGCCGGCCACGGCCTGCTCGATCACCGCCGCGGTCGAGGGGCCGATGCCGGGCAGCTCCCTGAGGGTCCCGGCGCGCACCCGCTCGTGCACCTCCGCCTCCGGGATGCGGAGCAGGGTGGCCGCCGCCTCCCGGTAGGCCCGCACCCGGTAGGTCGACTCCCGGGTGCGCTCGAGCAGGAAGGCGATGCGCCGCAGCGCGTCGACCGGCTCGATGCTCACGGTCACGAACCTACGGCACCGGCGCACGTCATACGGTATGGGCATGAGCCAGCCCTCGCTGCGGGTGGCCCGGTTCGCCGAGCTCACCCCCGCCCAGCTCTACGGCCTGCTGAGGCTGCGGGTGGACGTGTTCGTCGTGGAGCAGGAGTGCCCCTACCCCGAGCTCGACGGGCGGGACACCGAGCCGACCACCGAGCACCTGTGGATCGAGGTCGACGGGGAGCCGGTGGCCACCGTGCGGGTGCTCGAGGGCGACGGGCACGCGGTCATCGGCCGGGTCGCCACGGCCCGGGAGCACCGGGGCCACGGGTACGCCGCGCAGCTGCTGGAGGAGGCGATCCGGCGGATCGGCGACCGCGAGATCCGGATCGGCGCGCAGGCCTACCTGGAGCGGTGGTACGAGCGGTTCGGCTTCGTCCGGTCCGGCCCGGACTACCTGGAGGACGGCATTCCGCACCTGCCGATGGTCCGGCCCGCACCGGCGACGGCCTGAGGTCGTCAAGCCTCTTGTCCAACTGGCCGGAAGGGCCCTACTGTCGGCCCACCGTGTCCTGAGGGAGAGGGGTGGCGATGGTCGCCGACATTGGCCCGAAGAGCTGCGACGCCAGCGGGATGATCGAGGTGCACCGCATGTTCCGGGCCGGCTTCGGCGAGGGCCGGACCTCGTCGCCGCGGTGCGCGACGGCGACGCCGCGCACGCGGATCCCGCTGCAGCAGGCCTACGCCGAGAGCTGGTCCCCGGGGAAGTTCGAGTGGGTGGACTCTGGCCACGACATCCACGTCGAGAAGCCGGAGGCGGTCGCCGACGCCGTGCGCTGGGTCGTGGAGCACCGCTCCGGCTGAGGCAGAGGGTCTGCCACACCACGCTCAGGGCTCGGTGGCCACCGGCGTCGCGGGCGGCGCTGCGCGCTCCTGGGCCCGGCGCAGGACGCGGGCCCCGGCCAGGGAGGTCGCCGCGGCCAGCACGGTGGCCAGGATCGTCACCCCGTAGGCCGGGGCGTGGCCACCCCAGTCGGCCAGCCGCCCGGCGACGCTCGAGCCGAGCGCGTAGCCCAGTCCGGTGACCGCGGCCAGCACGGTCATCGCCGCGCCCAGGTGGCGGACGGGGGTGACCCGCTCGGCGACGGTGAACGTCGTGATCATCGACGGGGCGATCGCGACCCCGAGGATCAGGAGCACCACGGCCAGCAGGCCCAGCCCGTCGACCGCCAGCAGCGGCAGGGCGAGGACCACCATGACCGCGGTGAAGACGCGCAGCCGGTTCTCGTAGGCGAAGGTGTCCGGCACCGCGACGACGGCCAGCCCGGCGGCGACGCTGCCCACGCCGAGGAGGCCGTGCATCAGCCCGGTGAGACCGGGCTCGCCGGCGGCGGTCGCCAGCACCGAGGTGCCGGTCTGGACCGAGCCGAAGACCATCCCGATGCTCAGCTGCACGGCGGCCAGCACGAGCAGCGCCGACGAGACCAGGCGGCCCTCGCCCGACCGGTGCGCCCGGCGCGCGGCACCGACCAGCCGCGCGGTCGGGTGGGCGGCGAACCAGGTGCCGAACGCCGCGAGCAGGAGCGCCGCGGTGACGATCGCGGCGGCCGGGTTCAGGATCGCGCCGACCGCGCCGACCAGGGCGGGGCCGAGGACGAACGAGGCCTCGTCGGCCGCACCTTCGTAGGAGAACGCGGCGTCGACGACGACGCGGTCCTCGGCGCCGGCGCGGCGGCTGATCGGCCGCCAGCGGACCCGGGCCATGGTGCCGACCTGCGGGACGAACAGCCCGGCGCCCGCGGCGACCGCCGCCAGCGGCCACCAGGGCGCACCCGCGACGTGGCCCTGCGCGAGCAGGACGAGCGCGAGCAGGCCGGCGGAGCCGACCGCGGACTGGACGAGGAGGACGGGACGCTGGCCGATGCGGTCGGTCAGCGTGCCGGCCAGGGGTGCTCCCAGCGCGTTGGCCACGGCGAACGCGCCCGCGCTGGCGCCGCCCGCGGCATACGAGCCGGTGGCGCCGGTGACGAGGAGGAGGGTGCCGAGCTGGGACATCGCCAGCGGCAGCCGCCCGAGGAAGGCGACGAGGACGTACAGGGGGCCGGTCAGCGCGAAGAGGCGCCGGTAGGTCGAGACGGGTGACACGGGATCTGCTCCAGGGGTCGTGCGGTGCGCACCGTCCCCACCGCACGGTGCGCGAATCCCTTGAGCCGCACCAAGGATACCGCAGGCCGGGGAGGGCGGCGGCAGCCAGAGCGGGGCCCCTCCGCCTCCGGCGGGTACGGTGGTCGACCGTGCGACTTCCGGACCAGGGACTGCCCCCCGAGGAGGTGCGCGCCCGCCTGGGCGCCTACGCCGCCGACGACGTCGACTGGCGCGGCGGGCGCAGCTGGTCCCTCGTCTACGACTCGCCGGCCTGGCACACCGCCCTGGTCGAGGAGGCCGCCGCCCGGTTCGCCCACGAGAACGCCCTGTCCCACTCCGCCTTCCCCAGCACCGCGCGCTTCGAGTCCGAGGTCATCGCCATGGTGGCCTCGGTGGTGGCCCCCGGTGCCCCGTCATACGGGGTGTTCACCAGTGGTGGCACCGAGTCGCTCATGGTCGCGGTCAAGGCCTACCGGGACGCGACCGGGCGATCCGAGCTGGTGCTGCCGGTGACCGCGCACCCGGGCTACTGGAAGGCCGCCGCCTACCTCGGTCTCACCACGCGGCTGGTGCCGGTGGGGCCGGACGGGCTGCCCGGCGTCGCCGAGCTGCTCGCTTCGACCGGGCCAGACACCGCCCTGGTCGGGCTGTCCGCCCCCTGCTTCCCGTTCGGTGTCGTCGACCCGGTCGAGGAGGTCGCCGCGGCGTGTGCCGAGCGGGGCATCGGGGTGCACGTGGACGCCGCCATGGGCGGGCTGTTCCTGCCGTTCCTGCCCGCCGCCGGGGGGCCTGCGATCCGGTTCGGCACCGACGTGCCCGGCGTCACCTCGGTGTCGGTCGACCTGCACAAGTACGGCTACGGCGCCAAGGGCGCGTCCGTGGTCCTGTTCGCCGGCCGGGAGCTGCGGCACCACGCCTACTACGTCGCCACCGGCTGGCCCGGGGGCGCGTATGCCGCGTCCGGGGTGGTCGGGACCCGTCCCGTCGGAGCCGCGGCGGCCGCCTGGGCCGCGGTGGCCTCGCTGGGCGCCGCGGGCTACCGGGAGCTGGTGCGGGGAGTCATGGAGACCGCCCGGCGCCTCCAGGACGGGATGACGGCGGCCGGGCTCACGGTCGTCGGCAAGCCCCCCATGGGCGTGTTCGCGGTGACCGCCGAGCACCTCGACGTCATGGCGGTCGCGGGCGGCCTGCAGCGGCGCGGCTGGTGGATCGACACCCAGGACGACCCGCCCGCGCTCCACTTCGTGGTGTTCCCGCGGCACGCCGCGGTGGCGGACCGTTTCCTGGCCGACCTGCGTCAGGCTGTCCGGGAGGCCGGCGACGGCACCACCGCCCCGGCCCAGGCGTCGTACGGGGTCATGGTGCGCGGCGGGAGCCCCACCGAGGAGCTGTTGCGCGAGCACCTGGACCGACGCTTCGACCTGGGGGAGGACCGATGACGACGCTCGAGGCGCGGGTCGCCGACGCCGCCGGCCGGGTGGGGCGGGCCCTGCTCGAGGAGCACGGCGGGGGCACCCCCACCGACCGGGCCGGGCTGTGGGACCCCGGGCTGTGGACCGTCGGATCGCCCCGGCTGGCCGCCGTGCTGGCCGCCCACGGCGACCGGGCGCTCACCGAGGCGGTCGACCGGGCCGACCCGGGGGAGCGGGACCGGGCGGCCCTCGCCGCGTCGCTCGCCGGGCCGGTCGAGGTGCTGCTCGCGCTGGGCAGCGACGACCGGGTGATCCCGACCGCGGGGCGCAACTCCTACCTGATGCCGCTGGCCGACCGCGGCCCGGTGCTCCGTGCCTCGTCGTGCACCGCGACCCCGCCGGACGGGCCCGCCCTCGCCGTCGCGGGGGAGTGGCGCGACCGGGTGCTCGGGCAGGTCCTGGGCGGGAGCGTGCCCGGTCCGCGCTCGTGGCACGCCGAGGTCGCCGGTCCGCTGGTCGAGCGGCTCGGTCTGGAGCCCGGCTGGGCCGGCCGGGTGGTGCTGTCCCCGTCCGGCACGGACGTCGAGTCGCTGCTCACCGCCGTCGTCCACGGCGCGCACCGCCGCCCCGTCCTCGTCGTCACCGTGGGCGCGCGGGAGGCCGGTTCCGGCACCGTCCTGGCCGCCGGGATGCGCGCGTTCCGCGGGACCGCCCCGTATGCCGTCGGCCTGGACAGCGGGGACCCGCTGCCCGGCGTCGACCCCGACCAGGTGGGCGTCGTGGACGTCGACCTCCGCGACGCGGCGGGTCGGGTCCGTCGGGCCAGCGACGTCGAGGCCGAGGTCGAGGCGCACGTCGAGGACGCCGTCCTCGACGGCAAGGCCGTCCTGGTCCACGTCATGGCCGGATCCAAGACCGGGCTGGGCTGCCCGGACGTCGGCTGGGTCCGCGCCTGGCGGGCCCGCTCCCCGCACCTGAGGTTCGTCGTCGACGCCGCGCAGCTGCGGCTGCCCCGTCGCGACCTCGTCGCCTACCTGCGGGCCGGCGCCGCCGTGCTGCTCACCGGGTCCAAGGCCCTGGGCGCGCCGCCGTTCTGCGGGGCGGTGCTGCTCGACGACGCGCTCGCCGCGGACGCGCAGGTGGCGGCCGACTCCGGCGCCGGGCTGCCCGAGGGGCTGACCCGGTCGGTGTCCAGGGCCGACCTGCCACCGGCCCTCGAGGGTCTCGGCACGGGGCTGGAGCCGGTCAACGTCGGGCTCCTGGCCCGTTGGCGGGTGGCGCTCGCGGAGTGGGAGGCGTTCGCCGCCGTCCCGCGGGAGCTGCGCCGCCGGGTGACCCTGGCGCTGCTCACCGGGTGGCGTGACGGCCTGTCCGCGCTGCCCGGCGTCGAGGCGCTCAGCCCCCACCCCGGCGCGGTGCCGACCATCCTGTCGGTGCGCGTGGCCGGCGCGGACGGCGAGTGGCTCGGCAAGGGCGGCCTCGCGGAGGTCTACCAGCGGGTCGTGGAGGCCCCCGGGGTCTACATCGGCCAGCCGGTGGAGACGGTCCTCGGTCGGCAGGGCGTGCTCCGGCTCGCCGTGGGTGCGCCCACGGTCACCCGGCTGGTCGCCGGCGCCGAGGACGACGACAGCCTGGACCGTGCCGTGGTCGAGGTGGTGGGCGTGGCCGTCGACCGGTTCGCCGGCGCCGTGCCCACCCGGGTGCGGTGAGGATCCGCCGGGCCGAGGACGCCGACCTCCCCGCGATCAACGACCTGACAAGGCGGTCCTCGGCCTACGAGGGGGAGTACCACGCCATGGTCGAGGGCATCGAGGTCACCCCCGAGCAGCTGCGTCGCGACCACTGCCACGTCGCCGTCTCGGGCGACCGGCTCCTCGGCTACGACAGCCTCGTCGCCGAGCCTCCGGACCTGGACCTGATGTTCGTCGACGACGCCGCACGGGGACGAGGGGTCGGGCGGCTGCTGTTCGAGCACATGCTGGCGACGGCGCGGGGACTGGGGATCACCGCGGTGCGCATCGTGTCCCACCCGCCGGCGGCGGCGTTCTACGAGCGGATGGGCGCGGTCCGGGTGGGCACCAAGCCCGCCGCGGGCCGGGTCACCTGGGACCGGCCGGTCCTGCGGGTCGACACCGGCCTCCGTGGTCGGCCGGGGGACCAGCCGCCCGCCGGCCGGGACCGGTAGCCCCGGAATCCGGGCGCGGCGTCGGTCGTTGTACCGAGCACCATGACCACGCTCGACCACGCCGCCACCGACGGGCTCCGCACCGCCGCTCTCGCCAGGCTGGAGGAGGAGCGGGCGGACCTCCGTGCGCGCCTGGAGCAGCTGACCGAGGACATGGCCGGGTTCTTCGAGTCCTCGCGGGACTCCAACGCCGACGACGAGCACGACCCGGAGGGGCAGACCATCGCGTTCGAGCGCTCCCAGCTGGCGGCCGTGACCGCGCAGACCCGGGAGCACCTCGCCGAGGTGGAGGCCGCCATCGAGCGGGTCCACGCCGGCACCTACGGCATCTGCGAGGTCTGCGACCAGCCGATCAACCCGCTGCGGCTCGAGGCCCGTCCGACCGCGCGGACCTGCGTCGAGCACGCCTCCGCCCGCCGCTGACCCGGCACCCGCCGGGCGTCAGCCGCCGGCGCCGAGCTGCACGAGCAGCACCCCCGCCGCGATCGTGACGATCCCGACGACCATGCGCGCGCCCAACGGGTCACCGAACAGGAACCGCGCGGCCACCGCGGTGAGCGCGACCCCGCAGGCCGTCCACACCCCGTAGGCGAGACCCAGCGGCATCCCCTCGCGCAGCGCCAGCGAGAGCAGGCCGAACGCCACGAGGTACCCGACGCCGACGGGCAGGTACCAGGCGCGCCGACCGGTCGCGGCCACCCGCAGCGACAGGGTGGCCGCGACCTCGACGACGATCGCGACGGCCAGGAACAGCCACCCGCTCACCGGCCACCCCGCGGACCGACCCGGGCGCGTGACCCGCCCTCCACGAGCACGACGCCGACCATGATCAGCGCCAGGCCGACGGCCATGAGCCCGGTGAGCGGCTCGTCATACAGGGCCGCGGAGAGCACTGCGGTGGCGGCCACGCCCACCGCCCCCCAGATGCCGTAGGCCACCCCGACCGGCATGCCGCGCCGCAGCACGGACGCGAGCAGGGCGAACGAGGCGACGTACCCGGCGACGACCACGACGTAGAGCCCCGGCCTGGTCAGTGCGCCCTTGAGCGAGAGCGACCCGGTCACCTCGCAGGCGATGGCAGCCAGCAGGAGCAGCCACGTGGTCACGCGGCCGCGCGACGCCGCCCCACGGGCGGTCCCGGGCCCGGTCCTCAGCGGCGCACCCTCGGCTCCGGCAGGGGCGGGCACACCGCCGCGGGGCGCTCCTCCAGCAGCCTGAGGGCCTCCTCGATCGCCCGGTCCAGCTGTGGGTCGTCCTCGGAGAAGAAGTCGGCCGGGGAGTGGACCACCTCGATGTCGGGGTCGACCCCGTGGTTCTCCACGGCCCAGCCCTTGCCCTCGAGCCAGGTGGCGTAGCGCGGCTGGGTGATCGCGGTGCCGTCGACCAGGTCGAACCGGCCGTCGATGCCGATCACGCCGCCCCAGGTGCGCACGCCCACGACCGGGCCGACCCCGAGCGCCTGGGCGGCGGCGTTGACGATGTCGCCGTCGGAGCCGGAGTTCTCGTTGGCCACCAGCACCACCGGGCCGCGGGGTGCCTGGTCCGGGTATGTGCTGGGCTCGGCGTAGTGCCGCCCCACCCCCCAGCCGACGACCTTCGCGGCCAACCGCGCGACCACGAGCTGGCTGGTGTGACCGCCGCGGTTGTAGCGCACGTCGGCGATGAGGCCCTCGGCGCGGACCGCGTGCCGCAGGTCGCGGTGCAGCTGCGCCCAGCCGTAGCTCATCATGTCGGGCACGTGCAGGTAGCCGAGCCGGCCGCCGGTCCGCTCCCGCACGTACTCCCGCCGGGACCGCACCCAGTCCTGGTAACGGATGACCTCCTCGTCCGCGAGCGGCACGACGACCACCCGTCGGTCACCGCCGTCGCGGCGCAGCGTCAGCTCGACCGGCTTCTCCGCCGCGCCGACGAGTGCCGGACCGGGTCCGTGGGTCGGGTGCACCGGCTTGCCGTCGACCGCCACGACGAGGTCGCCGGGCCGGGCGTCGATGCCGGCCGCGCGCAGCGGCGACCGGGCGTCCGGCTCGCTGGACTCCCCGGGGAGGATCCGCTCGATCCGCCACCCCTCGTCGGTGGGGACGAGGTCGGCGCCGAGGAGGCCGAGACGGCGGGACGGGTCCCCGAGCGGCTCGGCAGGCATGACGTAGGCGTGCGAGGTGTTGAGCTCGCCCACCGTCTCCCAGAGCAGGTCGACGAGGTCGTCGTGGCTGCAGAGCCGGTCGACGAGGGGGCGCCAGCGGGCGGTGACCGCCTCCCAGTCGACGCCGTCCATGTCCTCGCGCCAGAAGTGGTCGCGCATGATGCGGGCGTTCTCGTCGAACATCTGCCGCCACTCGGTGCGCGGGTCGACCTCGTGGCGCAGCCGGGTCAGGTCGACGGTGACCTTCTCGGGGTCGTCGTCCTCCTCGACGCGCCGGCCTGCGGGAAGCACGGTGACGGTGTCCTTGGCGCGGACCACGACACGCTCCCCGTCGCCGGAGACGGCGTAGCCGTCGGCCTTGTCGCAGATGGTGACGACCCGTCGTTGCGGGAAGGACCAGAACTCCAGGCTGTCCGGCGTCGGGTCCCCCTCGACCCCGGCTCGGCGGCTGCCGAGCACGCCGGTGTCGCCGGCCTCGTGGATCCACAGCACGCCGTCCTTGGCGGCCCGCAGGTCCCGGTAGTCCCCGGACGGGACCGGGAAGGGCACGACGCGGTCCTCGGCGCCCGCAGCGTCAAGGTCGGGGCAGCGGACCACCTTCGTCGCCTCGTCCTCGTCCTTGTGCTCCTCCGGCTTGCTGATCCGCCAGCCCTCGGCGCTGGGACCGAACGGCGCCGGCTCGGTGGCCGACAGCGGGATCAGCCAGGGGCGGGTGGAGCCGGTGAAGGACAGGGCGAACTCGTGGGTGTCGTAGACGGGGTCGAAGGTGCGGTCGGACAGGAAGACGACGTACCGGCCGTCCCGGGTGAACGCCGGGCTGCGGTCGTGGAACCGCCCGTCGGTGAGCCCGACCGCGGTGCCGTCGCCGTGCAGGTCGCTGATGACGAGGCGGTGCGGCGCGCCCTCGGGACCGGTCGGCTCCGCCCACATGAGGTAGCGACCGTCCGGGGAGAAGACCGGGTCGACCGCCTCGCCGTGGACCGAGCGGTGGAGGTCCCGCAGGGACCCGTCGGCCACGTCCACGACGCGCACCCACCCGTCGTGGGAGATCGTGGCCAGGCGCTCCCCGGCCGGGTCAGCGGCCAGGTGCAGGACGCGGCCGAGCGCACCGGGTGCCAGGACCCGGGTCTCGCCCTGGCCGGAGATCGGCCGCACCTCGACCTGGTCCTCGCCGGCGGCGTCGCTCACCACGGCGGCGTGGCCGGTCCGGCCCAGGACCACCGGCTCGCGGAACCGGACCCCCGGGTCGGCCGCGACCGCGCGGGCCGGCCCCTGGCGGTGGCTGAGCCAGTAGGCGGTGCCCCGCCACCCGACGAGGCTCGCGTCACCGCCGTGGTCGGGGACGAGGACATCGAGGTTCTGGGTCGGCTTGAGCTGGAACGGCAGCGGGGTGCTGCCCGGGAGGGTGAACTCGAGCCGCCGCGGGGTGCCCTCCAGGTCGTCGAGCAGCCAGATGTCCCCCCGGCTGTGCCAGACCACCCGGTGCCCGTCGGTGCTGGCGTCCCGGACGTAGCCCTCGTCGGGCCCCTGCCGGGTCAGCTGGCGCGGCTCCCCCTCGCCCGGCCGGTCCCAGACCCACAGGTTGGCCTGCTCGTCGGCCCGGTCCGGGAAGGCGGCGGCGCGGTCGGAGACGAACAGCAGCCGGTCGTCGACCCACATCGGGTCGACCAGCGAGGCGGGCTCGTCGGCGAGCAGCCGCTCCCAGCTGCCGTCCCCGGTGGCGTCCATCCACAGGCGCGGGGCGGTGCCGCCGCGGTAGCGCTTCCAGTGCGCCGGGGGGCGGCTGCCCGGCGTGCACAGGACGGTGGCGCCGTCGTCGCGGACGGCGAGCCCCCAGGCGGGGCCGTAGCGCAGGCGCTCGACGCGCCCGTCGAGGTCGACGGCCTTGACCACCAGGTGGCGGAGGTTGGCCTCGCCGGCGTGGGTGGCGGCGAGGATCCGGCCCTGCCGATCCCACCCCAGGACCAGCGTGTTCTTGGCCCCCCACCAGGTGAGACGTCGCGCGGAGCCCCCGTCCACGCCGATGACCATGACCTCGGGGTGACCGTCCCGGAAGGACACGAACGCCACGTGCTTCCCGTCGGGCGAGAAGCGTGGGGTGCGGACCGGCGCACCGTCGTGCGTCAGCCGCCACCCCCGTCCCCCCTCGACCGGAGCCAGCCAGACGTCGTCGGAGGCGACGAAGGTCACCAGGTCGCCGTGCAGGTGCGGATAACGCAGGTAGCTCTGGTTCACGAGCCCAACGTAACCGGCGGCCCTGCCCCACGGCCCCCGGATATCCCCCAGATATCCCCGAAATGTCAAACACCCCCACGGCGGGCACGGGCCGGTCCGGGCCCCGGGAGCCGGTGGGTCCGATCCGGCCCGGGACGGGCGTGACGGTCGTGGAACGCGTACGAGGGGGGCTGTCGCGGGGCTCTCCGCCCGACACCGTGGTGGGCCGGCGACCGGATGTCGGCCCCCGAGGAAGAGGAGGAGAGCACATGACCACCCGCACCGGACGCCCGCGCCGTCTCGCCGGGGTCGTCGCCGCCGCCGGACTCGCCACCGGGGCTGTGGCCACGGCCGGCGCCCCGGCGACCGCCTACGACCCGGACCCCGAGGTCACGAAGACCTTCAGGTACACCGACGAGTGCCCGTGCTACCTCGCCGACCCGGTCGACGGCACGTCCTTCAAGCGCGACGTCGGCGGCATGGCCCGCAAGATCGAGCTGCGGAGGGGCTCGACCTACCTGGGCAAGGTGGAGTTCCACCCCCTCGGGGAGAAGGTCTGGGTCTACGACACCCGGAACGACGGGGACACCTTCTACGTGTGGGTCTACGGGTACGACACGGACGGTGTCCTCAGGACCTGGGACGTCTTCATCCCCCCGTCGACGTCCAACCCGGTTGACGTCACGGTCGGCGACATGGACATCCCGGAGGGCGGCAGGGTCGAGATCTCGGTCTACGACGACATCGACCAGAAGGACCTCATCGTGGCGACCAACGCGAAGGCCTAGACCTGCACCTCCTGCTCGCCGGGGCGGTCAGAGACCGAGGACCGCCTTGGCGATGAGGAAGTACACGACCAGCCCGGCCGTGTCGACGAACGTCGTGACGAACGGGTTGGAGAACACTGCCGGGTCGGCGCCGAGCCGCTTCCCCACGAGCGGCATCACCCCGCCGACCGCGGCCGCGAGGGTGCAGATGCACACCAGGGTGAGGCCGATGACGGTGCCGAGGCGCACGTCATACACCAGCGAGGTGAGGAGGAAGCCCAGGCCACCGAGAATGAGCCCCAGGCTCAGGCCCACCTGCACCTCCCGGCCCAGGACCCTGGCGACGTCGCGGGACCGCACGTCCGACAGCGCCAGCGCCCGGGTGACCGTGGTCGCGGCCTGGTTGCCCGTGTTGCCGCCCGTGCCGATGAGCAGCGGGATGAACAGGGTCAGCACGACCAGCTGCTCCAGCGTCCGCTCGAACGCCTCGAGCACCTGCACGGTGAACGTGGCGCCCAGGGCGAGCACCAGCAGCCACACCACCCGGGACCGGACGACGGATCGGACCGGGGTGGACAGGTAGGGCCGCCGCAGCGGCTCGGAGCCGCTGAGCCGCGCCTGGTCCTCCGACTCGGCCCACTTGAGGATGCCGAGCGCGTCGTCGACGGTGAGGATGCCGACGAGACGCTCCTCGGCGTCGACGACGGGCAGGGTGAGCAGCCGGCGGTCCGCGCAGCGCCGGGCGGCCTCCTCGGCGGGCGTGCTGGCGGGCACCGAGTCGGCCGGCCGCATCAGCTCGGCGATCCGGGTGCCCGGGTCGGCGCCGAGCAGGTCGCGCAGGCTGACCACCCCGAGCAGCTTCCGGCTGTCGTCGGTCACCGGGAGCGTGTACACGGTCTCGGCGTCGTGCAGCCGCGACCGCACCCGCTCCAGGCCCTCGGCGGCGGTCATCTCCGGGCGGGTGCCGACGAACTCCGGGCTCATGTGCCGCCCGATCGACCCCTGCGGGTAGCCCAGCACCTCGGCGGTGAGGTCGCGCTCGGCGACCGGCAGGCCCTGGAGCAGCCGCGTCGCGACGCCGGCCGGCAGCTCGTCGAGCAGGCCGACCCGGTCGTCCGGGTCCAGGGCCGCGAAGACCGACGCGACCTCCTCGTCCTTGAGCCCCTTGACGAGGTCGGCCTCCAGCGACGGCGGCAGCCCCTCGAAGACCACCAGCGCGCGGCCCTTGGGCAGCAGCCGGTAGACGAGGGCGCGGTCCTTCTCGCCCATCCGCTCGAGCAGGATGATGACCTCCGGGTCGGACAGGTCCTCGAGGGCCGCCGTGATCGTCGGCAGGTCCCGGTCGGCGACCGCCTGCTCGATGACCTGGATGGCCTGTTCCTGGGTCGTGTCGGTCATCGGTGCACCTTACGGTCGGTCAGGTCCCTGGCTCGTGCTTCTGGGTGCGCAGCCCCCGGCACAGCCCGAGCAGGCCCAGGTTGACGAGCACCGGGAGGTAGCCGAGGAACTGCGCGTCGAGCAGCTGGAAGAACTGCACCACGAGCAGCTGGATGAGCAGGGCGACCTCGAAGATCCACAGCGCGCGCTGTCGGGCCCCGGTGCGCCAGACGAACAGGGCGACGAACACGACGACCACCGAGGCCACGGCGAACCCCAGGTAGACGAGGTTGCGCGCCGACCGGTCGTCGGCGAACTGGAGGGCCGGGGCGACCAGGGACAGGATGGGCAGGATCGCGAAGAGGAACACCGCGATCCGCTGCATCAGCTCCCACCGCGGCAGGTCCACGACGAAGCTGCGGGCGCGGGTGTACAGCCGGACCAGCCAGGAGCGGCTCGGCGGCAGCGGCGGGACGCTCTCGATCGCGCGGATCAGCCGGTCGACGACCGGGTCCGGGTCGGCCCGGCGGAGCAGGTCGAGCGCGCGCTCCCGCTCCACCTCGTCCATGTCGTGCGCCGCCGACTCCTTGAGCAGCTCGACCGCGTTGACGACCAGCTCCCGGGAGGTCAGCGGCCGGCGCCGCACGACCACGGCCACCAGCAGGTAGATCGCCACGAACGTGCCGTAGATGATCGCCGCCACCGGCTCGTAGAAGTAGTTGTTGTCGCCGGTGACGAACTTGCCGACCTCGTCGATGAACAGCCCGAAGCCGATGCCGCCGACGAACGCCGCCCCGGTGCGGACCGCCCGGGTGAGGAACAGCAGGCACATGAGGATCGCCACGAGCATCCCCAGCCCGCCCCACAGCAGGTGCGCCAGGTGCAGGGTGCCGCCGCCCAGCTGTGGGTACCCGGTGAGCTCGAGGTAGATCCGGGTGACCGCGATCGACGCGACCGCGCTGACGAGGAAGACCTCGAACCGATCGGCGCCCTCCGCGTCGCGCACCGCCAGCCGCGAGAAGCGGTCCTGGTCGGTGTGCGTCATACGCGGATCGTATGCCGCGCGCCCGCCGCTGGTCAGGGGCCCGGCAGCACCCCCGCCGCGCGGGCCGGGGCGGCGTAGGCCGCGGCGAGGGAGGCGGTGGTCTCGTGGGCGTTGAGCCCGCTGGGGTTGGGCACGACCCACAGCTCGGCGGGTCCCAGCGGTTCCGGCTGCCGCCCCGGCCGGGCCCTCGGGCGGCCGAAGGCCGACCGGTATGCCGTGGTGCCGGCGACCGCGACCACCCGCGGCCGGGTGCGCTCCACCAGGTCGGCGAGCTGCTCCGCACCCTCACGCAGCTCGGTCGGGGTCAGCTCGTCGGCGCGGGCGGTCGCCCGGCGGGCGAGGTTCGTGATGCCGATGCCCCGCGCGACGAGGTGGGCGCGGTCCTCGTCGGTCATCCCGGCGCTGGGGGAGATGGCCCGCTCGATGATCCCGGCCGCCAGCAGTGCCGGATAGAACCGGTTGCCCGGGTGGGCGAAGTGGGTCTGGGTGGCCGCCGTCCAGAGGCCGGGGTTGATCCCGACGAACAGCAGCCGCAGACCCGGCCCGAGGAGGTCGGGGACCTCGGCGTCGCGGAACGCCTCGAGCTGGGCCCGGGTGAACCGGACCCTCCTCACGCGCGCTCGACCTCGCTGCGGAGCCTGAGGACCACCGTGCGGATCGTCATACCGGCAGCATCCCAGCGCGGCAGGGAGCCCGCACGGCGGAGGGCGGGCCACCCCGGTGGGGTGACCCGCCCTCGTGGCGTGGTGCGTCGGGTCAGCGCTGCCGGTTGCGCAGCGCCCCGGCCGCCTCCTGGGCCAGCTCGGCCGCGGCCTTGCCGGCGGAGCCGTTGCCGCCGTTGCCCCGGGCCTGCGCCTGGTCCGGGCGGGACTGCAGCTGGGGCAGCAGCTGGGCCATGAGCAGCGTCGAGAGCGCGGAGGTGTCGCCGCTGCCGGGGTCGGTGTGCACGATGACCGGCCGGGGCGCGGCCTCGGCCAGCTGGGCGCCCACGTCGAGGCGGCGCCGCGCCAGCTCGTAGCCGAGCACCGCGCGGTTGTCCCGGTAGGCGGTGGCCAGCTGCTCCTGGGCCTTCGCCTCACCCTGCGCGGCGACCAGGTTGGTGCGCGCCCGGGTCTCGATCTCGTACCTGACCTTCTGGGCCTCGGTCTCACGCTCCTCGAGCATCTGGGCGACGTCCTTGCGGGCCTTGTTGAGCGCCGCGTTGACCTCGACGATCTTGGCCGCCCGGACCTTCTTGGACCGCTCGATCTCCATGAGGAGGGTGTCGATCCGCCGCTTGCGGGTCAGCTCCCACTCCTTCTCGTAGGCGACGAGCTCCTTGGCCACGCGCTCCCGGGTGGCCAGGTGCTCGCGGTACTGGTCGGGCAGCTGCACGTCGGGGATGTTGCAGCCCATGATCTGCACGCCGTAGCGCTGCAGCTGCCGGTTCAGCAGGTCCTGCATGTCCTTGACGTCGCTGCCGCGCAGGTCGTAGGCCCGCTCGGTGCGGACCTGGCGGCTGCGCTGGCGGATCGCGTCCTGGACCGAGTTGGACAGCACCAGGTCGAAGTTGCCCGCGCCGATGGTCTGCACGAAGCGGATCGCGTCGACGATCCGGAACCGCAGGAAGAACTCGATGGACTTCAGCGGCACGTTCTCGTGCGTCGGGCTGGACAGGACCGGCGCGGCATACGGGATCTCGGTGGTGACGTCGACGACGTAGGCGACGCGGGCCCACGGGTGCCACAGGTAGTGGCGACCCGGGCTCAGGCCGGGCCCGCTGATCGCGCCGAACTTCGTCAGCACCCCGACGGTGCCCTCCTCGATCTCCACGATGGAGGAGCGCCACCACCAGAGCCCGGCGAGGACCAGGGACAGGACCGCCACGACGACGGCCAGGGTGCCCAGCGCGTCATACCCCTCGCTGCGGAGCATGAACCCGCTGAGCGCGGCCCACACCGCGAACCAGACCAGGGTCAGCCAGCGCAGGCCGCGGCTGTCCTTGGGGATGACGACCGGCACGATCGAGCCGGACTCGCCGCCGCGCAGCAGGCGGGCGACATCGCCCCAGCCGGCGAGGACCTCCTTGATCGAGGACATCCCCGCGCCGCGGGCCATCTGGGCGGCCTGTGCCGCTCCCGGCTGCTCAGCCACGGTGCTCACCCTCCTCCCGGCCGGTCACGTCCGGGCCCTGGCCGGCGCGGCGGGCCCGCTCGATGAAGTCCTGCACGCTGCCACCGGGTGGCGGGGTCTGCCCCGGCGGGGGCACCGCCCCCGGGGGCACCGGGCCGGGCTGTGGTGCCGGGCCGGGCTGGGGCTCCGGCTCCGACGGCGGTGGGGGAGGCGTCGGCCCACCGGGCGGTGGCACCGGCTCACCCGGCGGCGGGACCGGACGCGGCTCCTCCGGACCGGGCGGCGGCACCGGCTCGCCCGGCACCGGCTCGTCCGGCGTCGGGGTCGGGCTCGGCCCACCGGGGACCGGCGGCTCCGGGGACGGCGGCTGGGTGGCCTCGGCCGCGACCGAGGCGCGGATCTCCGCGACACGGTCCTCCCCGGCGTCGAGGGCCTGGTCGGACTCGCTGATGATCTCCACCTTGGTCTCCTCCGGCGGCTCCAGCAGGTGCGCGATCTGGGACTGCCGGGTCTCGATCCGGCGGGCGATCTCCTCCTTGCGGGCGCGGATCGCCTCCATGTCCTCCGGGCTGAACAGCTGCTGGCCGTCCGCGCCGCCGACGAGCTCGCGGGCGATCTGCAGGAAGTCCACGCCGCCGTCCTCGCCGCCGACCCGGACGATCTGGGGCAGTGCGCCGGCGAGGGACTCCATCTTGTCCAGCATGTCCTGCTGGTAGCGGTAGTCGAGGATCTCCGGCGCCAGGGCCGCGCTCATCGCGCGGATGTCCAGGGCCTGGGCCTCGAGCAGCGCGGCGTTGGCCATGGCGGTCGACTCGGCCTCGACGAACCGCTGGCGCGCCAGCGCGTTGGCTCGGTTGGTCTCCCGCTCCAGGGCGGTGTCCATCTGCGCCTGGTAACGGGCGATGTCGGCCTGGATCGCCGAGAGCTGCTCGTTGAGCGAGGCGAGGTCGCGGTTGAGGTCACCCTCGTTCTGCTCCTTGCGCAGCTGCAGCTCGTACTCGTAGGTGTAGGCCTCCTTGGCGACCCGGATCATCTCCGGGGCGGCCAGGTCCATGCGGTACTCCTGCGCCGACGGCTCCGCGTGGGTGATGTTCGCGGTGGTCAGCTCCACCGCCGGGGCGAACTGGGCGTTGAGCTGCTCCAGCAGGCGCTGGGTGCTCTCGCCGACCAGGTCGTAGATGCCGGCGGCCTCCTGCTCGTAGATGAGCGAGCGGGTGGTCTCGGAGATGGCGTTGTTGAGCTTGTCCTGGAAGCCCTGGACGGCGCCGAGGACGAAGACGAACTCCCGGGCGCTGGCGATCCGGAACTGCAGGAACAGGTCGACCGAGGCCTGCACGCCGGACTTGGTCGGGGCCTGCCGGATCGGGGCGTTGAACGGGTACTCCCGGGTGGTGTTGACGATGTAGGACACCCGCTTCCACGGGTTCCACAGGTTGACCCGGCCGGGACCGACCTCGGCCTCGACCTTGCCGAACCGCGAGATCAGCGCGGTGCAGCCCTCGGGGACCATCACCATGCCCTGGCGCCACCACATGAACGCGGCGATGAGGACGAGCAGCACCCAGTAGTGCACCCCGAACAGCGCCGCGCCCAGGCCGTCGAACGGGATGAGCACGATCCGGCCCACCAGCCCCACGACGAGCAGGAAGATGACCGGCATCATCGACCGGAGCTTGCGCCCCTTGGGCATCACCATCGGGGTGATGACGTGGACCGGCCCCTCCGGGCCCATCTCGTAGTGGCTGCGGCTCAGCCGCTCGGCGGCCTCGTCCAGCGACACCGTGGCCGCGACGATCTTGGTCCCCGCGGAGCCGGCGCCACCCCGCGCGGCCGGGAAGTCGGCGGGGTTGAGCCCGTAGCCGTCGTCGCCCGCGCCCCCGGGGCCGCCGCGCAGCCGCTCGCTCACCACCTGCCTGACGTCGGCCCCGCCGGCGACCTGCCGGGCGGCCTCGATGAACTCCTGTGCCCTGCTGCTCACGTGCGCACTCCCCTTGTCCTTCCGTCCACCGGAGGTCCGGCCGGGCCGAGTCTGTCACAGCAACCGACGGCGCCGTCCGGCCTTCGGTTCCGTCCGATCCGCAATCCGTCCACCCTGCCACCGTCCCGTCCCACCCCCAACCCCCCGGCCATACCCCTGTCCCCCAACCTCCCGCCCATACCCCTTGTCCCCAACCCCCCATTCCTCCCCTCCCGCGCCTCCAACCCCGGCCTAGCCCAACCTGTGCAGCGAAACGTGGGCGGTACAGCGAAACGTGGGCTGAGGGGCGGTTTGTACGCATGGACAGGTCACATATCGCTGCACAGATGCGGACAGCCCTTCGAGACCGGTCGCCTCAGCCGGTTGCCTGGCCGGCTGACCGCGCGAACGCCTGGGCCAGGAGCGCCCGCACCCGCTCGGGGCGAGCCAGATCGGCCCACGTGACTCGGACGACGACGTACCCGAGCCGCCTGATCCGGTCCTCGCGTTGCTTCTCGTCCCACAGGTCGTCGGGACGCTCGTACTTGAGCCGGCCGTCGAACTCGACCACCACGCGCTGCGCCTCGAACAGGAAGTCGACCCGCGCGACGACGTCACCCGCGTCGTCCCGGATGAGTGCCTGTGGCACCACGTCGACGTGTCCGAGAGCCCGGAGGAGCCAGCGCAGCCGGGACTCGCCAGGGGACTCGATCCGACCGTCGGCGAGCGCAGCCACGACGCGTGCGTCACGGGTGCCGTGTCCGTAGCCGCCGTCGCGGAGCGCCTCCTCCAGCTCCTGCTGCGTCGCGGCCCTGGTGTGCAGGACGGCGTCCGCGCTGACCAGCCCCGCTTCCACACCGACGACGCTCGCCACCTGCAATGCAGCCTTCGCCGGACGCACCACCCGAACCCCGCCCACCTCCGTGACCAGGCGCTCTGCGACAGGAGGGTGCACGTGGGTCGTGGGCGAGATGTGACCGCGACGCCCGTCGGTGCGCACCAGATGGACACGCTGGTCGACGCGGAACACGGGGAGCCCCTGAACCGCCAGGGCGCTGTGGTGGCTCAGGGCGTAGAGACCCATCGCCTCGCGCTCCAGGCAGCGGATCACCGCCCGCCCCCGGAGGGCGTGGCGCTCCGTCGGCGTGGCTCGTCTCCACACCGACCCGTCGACGAGTGCCCCTCTCCGCACCCGGACGAGGTGTCCTGTCCTCACCAGGGCCGTGACGGTGAATCGGTCGACGCCGATGTCGTCGAGCTCGGCCGCGGCCGCGATGCCGCCGTTGGCCTCCAGGCGGGTCCTCAGCTGCGCGGGCACCGACCTGCCACGACGGACGGGGTATGTGGTCATGCCGGACCACGCTGCCCGAAGCCGATGCGTGCCCGCTCGAGCCGTCCACAGGTTCCGTCGATGACCTGTACAGCGATATGTGACCTAACCCTGCGTACAAACCGCCCCTCAGCCCACGTTTCGCTGTACCGCTCACATATCGCTGCACAGATGGGGTGGCGGGGCGGGAGATGGGTGTTCGGGTGGGGAGGGGGAGGGGGCCTGTGGGGTGCGGGGCGGGAGATGGGTGTTCGGGCGGGGCGGGGGCTGGGTTCGGGACGCGGGGGAGACGGGCGGGGTGGGGTGGGCTGCTGGCGGGGCGAGGGAGAGCCGGGTGGGTAAGACTGGCCGGATGGAGCACCCCCTGGTCCTCGGCCCGCTGCTGCGCCACGTGGACGCCACGTCGGCAGCGGTCTGGGTCGAGACGAGCGACGCGGGGACCGTGGAGGTCCGCGCCCCGGGCGGGGGCGGCGACGAGGAGCGCGTATGGCGCGCGCCCACCTTCGGCGTGCACGGTCACCACTACGCGCTGGTCGAGGTGACCGGGCTGCAGCCGGGGGAGCGGACGGCCTACACGGTGCACCTGGACGGGCAGCAGGTGTGGCCGCCGCCGGACAGCCCGTTCCCGCCGAGCGTGATCCGGACCCTGCGGGAGGACGAGCCGCTGCACCTGGCGTTCGGGTCGTGCCGGACCAGCGTGCCGCACGACGCGCACGGTCACCTCACCCACGGCGTCGACGCGCTCCGCAGCTACGCGCTGGCGCTGGCGGAGCCGCGGGAGGACGACGAGCTGCCCGGGCCGACCGACGCGCCCGACCTGCTGCTCCTGCTCGGCGACCAGGTCTATGCCGACTCGACGAGCGAGGCGATGCAGGAGTTCATCGCCTCCCGGCGCAGCCTCGACGAGGAGCCCGGGGCGGAGCTCGCCGACTACGAGGAGTACGCCCACCTGTACTCCCTGGCCTGGAGCGAGCCGGCGCTGCGGTGGCTGTTGTCCTGGCTGCCGAGCCAGATGATCTTCGACGACCACGACATCCGGGACGACTGGAACACGTCCGTCAGCTGGCGGCGCGACATGGAGGCCACCAGCTGGTGGCACGGGCGCATCGTCGCCGGGCTCGGGTCCTACTGGGTGTACCAGCACCTGGGGAACCTCTCGGTCGCCGAGCGGGCCGAGGACGAGCTGTGGCGCGAGCTCCGGGCGCGGCAGGAGGTGACCGAGGGCGAGGCCGACCTCACCGACGCGGTCGACGCCTTCGCCGAGCGGGTCGACAAGGAGCCGGAGACCTACCGGTGGAGCTACACGCGGACCCTCGGGCGCTCGCGCCTGGTCGTCGTCGACTCCCGGGCGGCGCGGGAGCTGCGGCCGGGACGGCGCGCGATGCTCGACGACGACGAGATGGCCTGGCTGGACGGGCAGCTGCGCGGCGACTGCGAGCACCTCGTCGTCGCCACCTCGCTGCCCTACCTGCTGCCCCGGGGCATCCACGACCTCGAGGCGTGGAACGAGGCGGTGTGCAACGGGGCCTGGGGGCGGGCGCTGACGGGGCCGGCGGAGTGGTTGCGGCGACAGGTGGACCTCGAGCACTGGGCGGCGTTCAACGAGGGCTTCGAGAAGGTCGCCCGGATGGTCACCGAGGTCGCCGACGGCCGGCGCGGCACGCCCCCGGCGTCGGTGCTCTTCCTGTCCGGGGACGTGCACCACTCCTACGTCACCGAGGTGGTGCGGGAGGGTGGCTCGCGCATCCTGCAGCTGGTCTGCTCGCCGATCCGCAACCCGCTGCCCCGGGCGCTGCGGGCCCTGACCGCGACCATGGCGCACGGCATCGCCCGCCCGCTCGGCTCGCTCGTCGCGCGGTCCGCCCGGGTGCCCGACCCCTCGATCGAGTGGCACGGCGTCGCCGGGCCGTGGTTCGACAACAACCTCGCAGTGCTGCAGGTTGACCGGGGTCTGCTGCGGGCCGTGTGGCTGCGGGGCCGGGTCGTCGACGGCGACCACGACCGTCCCGTGGTGCAGCTGGTCGCCGACGTCGAGGTGGACGTCCCGCCGGCCGGGACGCCGCACCACCCCGTCACCGCGCACGTGCACAGCCGCGGACGCCTCCGGCAGGTGGTCGGGACCCGGCTGCGCGAGCTGCGGCAGCGACGCGGGCACGCCTGACCGGCCACCGGCCGGCACCGCGACGGCCGGACCGCCGGCAACTGTCACCCGCGACCACCGCCGAACTGGACCCCTGACGGGGCGGCCGGGCGGCGACATACTGGCCTCATGAGCAACGTCGAGCTCAGCCCACCGGAGGTCGCCTGCGGGCTGGACCCCAGCCCCCCGGGTCGGGTCCAGGTGATCGAGCCCCGGCTGGTGCCGCTCGGCGGACCCCGCGCGATGACGGTGCGGCGGACGTTGCCGACCCGGGGCCGGACCATGGTCGGGGCCTGGTGCTTCCTCGATCACTACGGCCCGGACGAGGTCGCCGAGACCGGCGGGATGGTCGTGCCGCCCCACCCGCACACCGGCCTGCAGACGGTGTCCTGGCTGTTCCAGGGCCACATCGAGCACCGCGACAGCCTGGGCACGGTGATGACGGTCGACCCGGGCGAGGTCAACCTCATGACGGCCGGCCGCGGCATCGCCCACTCCGAGGTGTCCACCCCGCACACCCGGAGCCTGGAGGGGGTCCAGCTGTGGACCGCACTGCCCGACGCGCACCGGCACACCGAGCCCTCGTTCGAGCACTACGAGCCCTACACCGTCGAGGTCGACGGGGCGCGGGTGGCGGTGTTCGTCGGGACGCTGGCCCTCGAGGGCGCCGCCCAGCCGCTCACCTCCCCGGTGCGGACGTTCTCCCCGCTGGTCGGCGCCGAGATCGTGCTCGGCCCGGGCGCGGGGCTGACGTTCCTCGCCGACCCGGCCCACGAGCACGGCGTGCTCGCCGACAGCGGCGAGGTCACCCTCCAGGGCGAGCTGGTGCCGCACCACTGCCTCGGCGTGCTGCCGCCCGGCGCGGACCGGGTGACCCTCCACGCCGGAGAGCACGGTGCGCGGGTGGTCCTCATCGGCGGGGAGCCGCTGGGGGAGCAGATCGTCATGTGGTGGAACTTCATCGGCCGCACGCACGAGGAGATCGAGCGCTACCGCGAGCAGTGGCAGGCGGAGATCGGCGGCGCCCCGCCGGAGCAGTTCGGGTCGTTCCCGTATGACGGGCACCCGCTCCCTGCTCCCCCGCTCCCCGGCGCGCGGCTGCGGCCGCGCACCTGAGCCCCCACGAACGAGGCCCGTGCCGTGACCGCCGCCCCTGTCCTGCTGATCGACAACGTCGACAGCTTCACCTTCAACGTCGCCGACCTGCTGCACCGGGTGGTCGGCCGGCCGCCGACGGTGTGGCGTCACGACCACCCGGCCACGGCCGAGGACCTGCGCCGGTTCGCCGCGATCGTCGTCGGCCCGGGTCCGGGCCGCCCGCAGCACGCGACCGACCTCGGCCTCAGTGCGCTGGCCCTGGGGCAGCGGGAGGTTCCGGTCCTCGGGATCTGCCTGGGGCACCAGGGGCTCGCCCACGCCGCGGGGGACGACGTCGTCGAGCTGGCGATCCCGGTGCACGGCCGGGTCAGCCGGGTCCACCACGACGGCACCGGCATCCTGCTCGGCGTCCCCTCGCCCTTCCAGGTGGTGCGCTACCACTCCCTCGAGGTGCGGCTGCGGCCCGACTCGCCGCTCGAGGCGCGGGCCTGGGCCGAGGACGACGGCTGCGTCATGGTCGTCTCCGAGGAGGACGCCCACCGGTGGGGGCTGCAGTTCCACCCCGAGTCGGTGCTGTCCGAGCACGGTGCCCGGATCGTCGCGAACTTCCTCGCCGCCGCCGGGGTGCCGGTGCCGGGCGCCCCCCGCCACGACCCAGCGCCGGTCGCGGTCGGTGACGTGTCCCAGGGGCTGGCCGCGGCGCGGGGCCTCGACGAGGCAGGGCACGGCCCGCGCAAGGTCGCCTGCCGGGTCCGCAGCGTGCGCGGCCGGGTCGACGGCTGGCGGCTGCACGCCCGGCTCGTGGGCGACAGCGAGACCTCCTTCTGGCTCGACTCCACGGCCGGCGAGCGGGACGGGGCTGCCGCCGCTCCGCCCGCGCGGTTCTCGGTGATGGGCGACGCCTCCGGCCCGATGTCCTTCCGGGTCACCCACCGGGTGGGCGAGGGCACCACGGTCGAGGCCGCCGACGGGCTCCGGCACCTGCCCGGACCGTTGCTGCCCAACCTGGCCGCCCTGCTCGCGGAGTGGGAGCTCGTCACCGACGTCGACCTGCCGACCGCGTTCCGGCCCGGTCTCGTCGGCTACCTCGGCTACGAGCTCAAGGCCGAGACGACGCCGGTCGCCCCGTCGTCGACCACGCACCGGCCGGACCACCCGGACGCCTGGCTGCTCTTCGCCGACCGCGGGGTCGTCATCGACCACCACGACGACACCGTCCACGTCGTCTTCCTCGTCGACGCCGCGACCGAGGCCGAGCAGGAGCGGTGGGCCCGGGGGGTGCTGGCGCTCGTCGACGAGGAGGTGCACCGGCCCCGGCTGGCCTGGCCGGCCGGCCCCCCGCAGGTCGGTGACGAACGGGTCGCCGCCGGCATGCGTCACACGGCGGACCGCTACCGCGAGCTGGTCGAGGTCTGCCGCCAGCGGATCCGGGAGGGGGAGACCTACGAGGCGTGCCTGACCACCTCGGTGACCTGGCCGTGCCCGGTGGACGAGGAGCGGGCCTACCGGCTGCTGCGGGCGGCGAGCCCGGTGCCGTTCGGCGCCTGGCTGCGCACGCCCGGCCTCAGCGTCCTCGGTGCCTCGCCGGAGCGGTTCGTGTCGGTCGGCCCGGACCGCGTGGTCGAGGCCCGCCCGATCAAGGGCACCCGCCCGCGCTCGGCCGACCCTGCCGAGGACGCCGCGCTCGCCGCCGGGCTGGCCACCTCGGTCAAGGACCGCGCCGAGAACCTCATGATCGTCGACCTGCTCCGCAACGACCTGCACCGCGTGTGCCGGTCCGGCAGCGTCCACGTCCCCGACCTGTTCGCGGTGGAGACCTACTCCACGGTCCACCAGCTGGTCTCCACGGTCCGCGGGGAGCTCGCCGACGGCATGGGCGCCCTCGACGTGCTCGGCGCGTGCTTCCCCGGCGGCTCGATGACCGGCGCCCCCAAGGTGCGCACCATGGAGATCCTCGACGGGCTCGAGGGGGCCCCGCGGGGTGTGTATGCCGGTGCGCTGGGCTGGATCGGCCTCAACGGGGCGATGGACACCTCGATCGTGATCCGCACCGCCACCGTGGTCGACGGGGTGGCGCGGTTCGGTGTGGGCGGAGCGGTGACGGCGCTGTCCGACCCCGAGGCGGAGTACGCCGAGGCACTGCACAAGGGGCGCGCGCTCGCCGCCGCGCTGGCCGCGGCCGGGACCACCGGCTCGGTGGAGGCCGCCACCACCCCGCCGGGGCGGCTTGCCTAGGGTTGGTGTCATGACCCAGGTCCCGATGATCGAGCTCGACAACGGTGTGTCCATCCCCCAGGTCGGCTTCGGGGTCTTCCAGATCCCCGACGCCCGGACCCAGGAGGCCGTCGAGGCGGCGCTGGAGGCGGGCTACCGGCACATCGACACCGCCGCGGCGTACTACAACGAGGCCGGGGTCGGCGCCGCGGTCCGCGCCAGCGGGCTGCCCCGCGAGGAGGTGTTCGTCACCACCAAGCTGCGCAACGGCGACCAGGGCCACGACTCGGCGCTGCGGGCGTTCGAGGACAGCCGCAGGGCCCTCGGCCTGGACTACGTCGACCTCTACCTCATCCACTGGCCGGTGCCGAGCCAGGACAGGTACGTCGAGACCTGGCGGGCGTTCGAGAAGCTCCTCGCCGACGGCGTGGTCCGGGCGATCGGCGTCTCCAACTTCCTGCCCGAGCACCTCGACCGGCTGCTCGCCGAGACCGACGTCGTCCCGGCGGTGAACCAGATCGAGCTGCACCCGACGTTCCAGCAGCGTCCCACCCAGGAGGCCAGCCGGAAGGCCGGCATCGCGGTGGAGGCCTACTCCCCGCTCGGCCAGGGTGCCGACCTCGACGACCCCGTCGTCACCGCGATCGCCGACCGGCTCGGGGTCACCCCGGCCCAGGTGGTCCTCCGCTGGCACGTGCAGCAGGGCACCATCGTCATCCCCAAGTCGGTGAACCCGCAGCGGATGCGCGAGAACATCGACCTTTTCGGGTTCGAGCTGACCGACGAGGACATGGCCGCGATCAGCGGCCTGGACTCCCCCCACCGCATCGGCGCGGACCCGGCGACCGCGGCGTTCACCCAGTTCCGGTCCTGACCCCGGCGTCGCCGGTCAGGCGGGGGCGTTGCTGACGACCTCGACGTCGGCGGCGTCCCGCCGGCCGGCGACGTAGAGGAGCAGCTCGACCGGCTCCCCGCGCAGCACCGTGACCGGCTCGCCGCGGCCGACGGTGCGCGGCTCGCGTCCGGGCGCCTCCAGGCGGATCGGCCCGGGCAGGTCGCGCAGCGCCACCCGGGCTCCCGCGCCGAGCCCGCGCCAGATCGCCTGCTCGGTGTCCAGCGGCAGCGAGCGCGGCTCGGCCCGGCCGGTGCCGCGGCGGATGTCCTCGTGGTGGATGACGAATTCCGCCAGGTGCGCCGCGTCCCCGCCGTAGCTCAGCGGGTTGAGCCGCGACCCGCCCGAAGCGAACCGCTCCACCAGCTCCCGGTAGCCCTCGGGCGTGGACGCTGCCTCGACCAGCCGGGGGAGGAAGCGCTCCTGCCCGGGTGGCCGGTGCTCGAGCTGGTCCACGGCGAACTGCAGCGGGTGGTGGTCGCGCTGCACCAGGTGCGCGAGCAGGTGCCGCACCGTCCAGCCCTCGCAGAGGGTCGGGGCGTCGGGGTCGGCGGACAGCAGGGTCTCCACCAGGGCATGTCGTTCCCGTTCAGCCAGCGCCATCCACCCAACCTACGCAGCCCCGGCGCCCTCGTGCGCGTCGGGGCCGGTCGGCCGCGGCCCGGGGGACCGTGCGGGCGGCACCCCGCCGCGGCCGCGGGTAGCGTCCCGAAGGTGGTCGAGCGGATCCTCACGGCGGTGCGACCGGTGCTGCTCCACCCACGGCTCCAGCTGGCCGTGAAGAGCGGGGTGGCAGCGGGTCTGGCCTGGACGCTGGGCAGCCTGCTGCCCGGGGACCTCGGCGACTACGGCTACTACGCCTCGCTCGGGGCCATCTCGGTGCTCTACCCGGCGGTCAGCGACACGGTGCGGGAGAGCCTGCGGACCACCGCGGCGATCGTCCTCGGCGCGCTCCTGGCGGCGGTGATGCAGGTCCTCGCCTGGCCGAACGGGCTCACCGTCGCGGCCGTCGTGCTCGTCGCCGTGCTCGTGGCGGGGCTGCCGTTCCTGGGGGCGCAACGGTTCTGGGTCGCCACCGCCGCGCTGTTCGTGCTGGTCTTCTCCGGCGACCCGCCGCAGGCGTATGTCGCGGCGTACGTCCTGCAGGTCCTCCTCGGCGTGGTCCTCGGGCTGGCCGTGAACGCGGTGGCGCCGTCGCTCAACCTCACCAGCCTGGACCGTTCCGTGGAGCGGCTCCGGTCCGAGGTGGTGCGCCAGCTCCTGGGCCTGGCCGAGGTCCTCGGGGAGGCACGGGACCCCGGCCAGGACGACCTGGACGCGGTCTTCGCCCGGATCGAGTGGGAGCGGGAGGACCTGCAGGCCGCGCTCGCCCAGGTCGAGCGCTCCCGTCAGGGCAACCCCCGCGCCCGGCGCCACGCCGCGGCGTGGCAGGCGCTCCGGGAGCGCGGGCTGGCGCTCGCCCGGGTGGGCTTCCTGGTGCAGAACGTCGGCGTGGTGCTGGAGGGCGACGGCGGCCACCTCCTCGACGACGGGCTGCGCCGGGCCACCGCGACGGTACTCACCGACCTGGCCGACCTGGTCGAGGAGCCGGGCGAGGCGCGGGTCGGCACGGTGGAGACGAGCGTGGGCGCCCTGCTCTCGGAGGTCGCCGCTGCCCGGTTCGGGACGACCGAGCAGCGCTACCTGGCCGGGGTGGCCGCCTCGGTGCGGCTCGCGGTCAGCAGCGTGACCGCCCACCTGGTCCCCTCGACCGCCAGCTGACATACCCCTCCGGACCTAGGTCCCGTGGGACAGGCCGGATTCTCGGGACCATCCGCGCGGGAGGTCGGGACCTTCGGCCCTCAGCCCGGGACCCCGCCAACCGCGACCCTGGTGGAAGCAGCCGGAAGGTCCGGCTCACCACCGGGGCAAGGTCCCCAGAACCAGGAGCACCTCCCATGCGTCGTCGGGTCTTCGACAAGATCGTCTCCTACACCGGCCTGCTGCTGGCCGCCGTGCTGCTCGTCGCCGGTGGCCTGCTGACCTGGGCCAGCACCTTCGTCAACGACCAGGTGCACCAGCAGCTGTCCGAGCAGAACATCACCATGCCCTCCGGCCCGGCGATCGAGGGCGAGGAGTACGCCCCGCTGCGCGAGTTCGCCGGCCAGCCGATGACCACCGGCGACCAGGCCCGCGCCTACGCCGAGTACTTCATCAAGAACCACATGGACGCCTCCACCAACGGGCGCACCTACGCCGAGCTGGGCGACGACATCAAGGCCGCCCAGGAGGCCGGTGACGAGGACCTGGCCGCCGAGCTGCAGGCGCAGCGGGAGACCCGGTTCAAGGGCGAGACCCTGCGCGGTCTGCTCCTGTACGGCTACGCCTTCGCCACGATGGGCAAGATCGCCGGCTACGCCGCCATCGGTGCCTTCATCGGATCCGCCGTCATGCTGGTCCTGAGCCTCCTGGGCCTGCGGCACGCCCGCAAGGCCGGGGACGCGGATATCCTGGTTCCGCGTGGTGAGAAGGAGCTGGTCACGACCTGACCAACCCCTCACACCGACGGGGCCGCCCGACGCATGGGGCGGCCCCGTCGGCATGCCCGGGGTCGGTCACAGCCAGTGCTGGGCCGGCACCGGGTGGCTGAGGAAGTGCGTCATCGCCTGGGTCGCGGCATACGCCCCCGCCTGGCCGAACGCGAGCAGGTCGCCCGGCGCGAGCGGCGGCAGCACCGCCGTCCCGAGCCGGTCGAGCGAGGTGCACAGCGGTCCGGCCAGCGTGTAGGACGTGGGCTCGCCGGGGCGGTCCGGTTCCCGGCCCACGACGCGCACCGGGAACGCCTGGCCGGTGAGCAGCGGGCGGAGCAGGTGGTTGATGCCGCCCTCGAGGACCGCGAAGGTCTCCCCGCGGCTGCGCTTCACCCGCACCACCCGGGCCAGGTAGACGCCGGTCGGGCCGGCCAGCCAGCGTCCGGGCTCCAGGAGCAGCCGGCCGGCGAACCACGGGTTGTCCCGCAGCAGCCACTCCAGCCCGGCGCCGAGCCCGCCGATGTCGAGCTCCGGCTCGTCGGGGGAGTAGGGGATCCCCAGGCCGCCGCCGAGGTCGATGAGGTCGAGACGGACACCGAGGTCCTGCTGCAGGCGCCGGCCGATCGCCAGCGCGGCGGCGTGGTTGGCGAGCAGGGTGTCCACGTCCAGCTCGTTGCTGGCGGCGAACACCTGCAGCCCGGCCAGCCGCACCTGCGGGTAGCGGGAGCACGCCTCGACGAACCCGGGCAGGTCCTCCTCGTCCACACCGAAGGCCGACGGGCCGGCCCCGCCGATGATCGGGCTCGCCTCGGAGACACCGGTCGCCGGGTGCACGCGGACACTGACCGGCAGCGGCGCGGGACCGGTGTGCAGGGCGGCGAGGCGCTCGACGTCCTCGATCCCGTCCACCTGGATCCGCGCCCCCGCGGCGTAGCCGGCGCGCAGGTCGGCGTCCGACTTGCCGGGGCCGGCGAGGACGAGGCGCGGCGCGGGCAGCCGAGCCCCGCCGACCGCGCGGACCGCCGCACCCACGGCGCCGACCTCCCCGGCCGAGGCGCAGTCGAACCAGGCGCCGAGGCGCGCGAGCTCCTGCAGCAGGCGGCCACCCGGGTTGGCCTTGACCGCGTAGGCCAGGTGCACCCGCTCCGGCAGCGCCCGGCGCAGCGCGGTGAACCGCTCGCGGGCGATGTCGAGCCGGTAGCCGAACGCCGGGGTGCCGTGCGCGGCGACCGCGAGGCAGGCGGCGTCGTCGAGCGCCCAGAGCCCGGTGCGGAGCGTCATCCGGGTCATGACGGCACCTCCCAGTACGGGGCGGCCCGGAGCAGGGCCTCACGCAGCCGGTCGGGGTCGCCGCCGCAGCTGATCCGCACGTGTCGTGCGCCGCGCGGGCCGAACGCGCGGCCCGGCACCACGGTGACCTTCCCCTCGTCCCGCAGCCGGCGGCAGAAGGTCGCCGGGTCGTCGACCCAGGGCGGCACCTCCAGCCAGTGGTAGAACCCGCCCGCCGGGGTGGTCCGCGCCCGGACCGGCTCCGGGGCGGTCTGGACGACGCTCCACCGCCGGGCCAGCTCGCGGCGCGACTCGGCCAGCACCGGGTCGGACGCCCGGAGCAGCGCGGCCGCCGCCAGCTGGCTCGGACGGGCGGGGGCGGTGGTCATCGCCGCGTGCACCAGCCGCGCCGGGGCGAGCAGGTGCGGGTCGCCCACCGCCCAGCCGACTCGGAGCCCGGGGGCGGCCCAGGCCTTGCTCACCGAGGAGACGACGACGCCCTCCGTGGTGACGTCGTGCAGCCCCGTGGGGCGCGGCCCGAGCCGCAGGTCCCGGTACACCTCGTCGGAGACCAGCAGCACCCCGGCGGTGCGGCAGGCCCGGGCCACGGCGGCCAGCGCCTCGGGTGACGCGCCGCCACCGGCGGGGTTGCCGGGGTGGTTGACGACCGCGACGGTCACCCCGCCCCGCCCGAGGGCCTCGGCCAGGGCGTCGGGGTCCAGCGACCCGTCCGGGGCGAGCGGGTAGCGGACGACGTCGCCACCGTGCAGCCGGGCCAGGCTCTCGTATGCCGGGAAGCCCGGGTCGGGGACCGCGACCCGCTGGCCGGGGCGCAGGTAGGCGTGGAACAGCGCGAACAGCGCGCCCTGGCTGCCGTGCGTGACCATGACGTGGTCCCCGTCGACCCCGTGGTGGTCGGCGACGGCCACGACCAGCTCCGGCAGCCCCTCGTTGGGGCCGTAGCCGCAGGTCTCCGCGGACCCGCCGAGCCGGGCGAGGACCTCCCGGGCGGGGGCCGGCAGCGGCCAGCCCGGCACGCCCAGGGTGAGGTCGATGGCGTCGGGCGGTGCCCCCCGGGAGGCGAGCCGGATCGCCGAGAGCGCGGCCGGCTGTGGGGTGGCGGGTGGCGCCGTGGTGAGCGCCGTCATCGGAGCGCCTCCTCGAGCTCGGTCGCGGCGTCGGTGGAGGCGTCGCGGTACTTGACGATGACGGGCGCCGAGAGGGCCAGGCCCTGCGCGGCGGCGTAGGAGCCCCGGGCGGGCCGGGTGCCGGGGACGACCACCGCGTGCTCCGGCACCTCCCCGCGCCAGGTCCGCTCGTGGACCAGGTCGTGGACGACCGTCGAGGCGGTGAGCAGCGTCCCGGGGGCCAGCACCGCGCCCGAGCGCACGACGACACCCTCGAACAAGCCGCACTGCGCCCCGACGAACGCGCCGTCCTCGACGACCACCGGACGGGCCCCGACCGGCTCGAGCACCCCGCCGAGCTGGACCCCGGCGGACAGGTGCACGTCCCGCCCGACCTGGGCGCAGGAGCCGACGAGCACGTGGCTGTCGACCATCGTCCCGGCGTCGACGAACGCGCCGGTGTTGACGTAGCTCGGTGGCATCACGACGGTGCCCGGCGCCAGGTGGGCCCCACGGCGCACCGCCGACCCACCGGGGACCAGCCGCACGCCGTCGCGCAGGCCGAACGTCCGGGGGGCGAGCAGCCCCTTGTCGACGGCGCCGCCCGGCCAGCCGGGGACCTCCTCGGTCTCGCTGATCCGGAAGACCGCGAGGATCCCCTCCTTCACCCGGGGGTCGGCGTGCCAGGTGCCGTCCTGGTCGCGGTGCGCGGCCCGCAGGTGGCCGGCTTCCAGCGCGGTGAGGAACGCCTCGGCCCCGGCGCGGGACGGGGTCCCGGCGAGGAAGGTGTCGAGCACCGCGAAGGCCTGGACCGTCATACGGCCACCTCCGGCGACGGGGCCGGCACCCGGCCCAGGCCGAGGTCGGACAGGGCGGCCTGGACCCGGGCCCAGGTCGCCGGGTCGGCGGGGGCCAGGGGCGGGCGGACCATGCCGGTCGCCAGGCCGAGGCAGGCCAGCGCGGCCTTGAGCGGGACCGGGTTGGTCTCGGCGAACAGCGCGCCCGTGAGCGGGGCGAGCTGGTGGGCCAGCTCCCGGGCCCGGTCCAGGTCGCCGTCGAGCGCGGCGTGCACCATCGCCGCGGTGTGGGCCGGGGCGACGTTGCCGCACACCGAGACCAGCCCGCGGGCGCCGACCGCGATCGAGGGCAGGGCCAGGTCGTCGTCGCCGGCGAGGACGAGCCGCCCGGGCGGGGCCTCCCGGCAGGCCCGGCTGATCTGCCGCAGGTCGCCGGAGGACTCCTTGACCGCGACGACCCCGGGGATCGCCCAGAGCCGCTGCAGCACCTCGGGGGTGAGGTTGCAGCCGGTCCGGCCGGGGACGTTGTAGGCGATGACCGGCGTGCCCGGCGCCGCCTCGGCCACGGCCGCGAAGTGGGCCACGAGCCCGGCCGGCTGGGGGCGGTTGTAGTACGGGGTGACGACGAGCAGCCCGTCGGCGCCGGCGGCGACCGCGGCCCGCGCCAGCGCGACCGTCTGCTCGGTGCTGTTGTGCCCCACCCCGACGACGACCGGGACCGTCCCGGCGAGCTCGCGGGCGCGGCGGACCAGCGTGGTCCGCTCGTCGTCGGTGACGGTGGCGGCCTCGCCGGTGGAGCCGAGGACGACCAGCCAGTCCGCGCCGCCGTCGACGACGTGGCGGACCAGCCGCCCGAACGCCGGCAGGTCCAGCTCCGTCCGCGGTGCCCGCGTGGTGGTCCCACCCCCGTCGACGCGCTTGACGGCCGACTCCGTGCCGGTCGTGAACGGGGTCGCCAGGGCGACCCCGAGGCCGGTGAGGGACGTGGGCGTCAGGTCACCGTTCATCGTCTGCTCCTTCCTGGGGTGCTGGGGGTGGGGAGGGGTGGGTGAGGGGTGTTCGGGGGACGGCTATGCGGGCTCGGGGCACGCTTGGGTGGGCTCGGGGCACGGCTCGGCAGCCGTCGGACCGGCGCACGGGACGCCGCGACCGGTGAGCTGGTCCGCTCGGGAGGGGAGGGACTCAGGCAGGGACGGGCGCCGCGTGCGCCCCGGGCTTTCGCACCGTCTCGGCCAGCAACGGGTCGAGGACCTCGGCGGCCAGGTCGTCCAGGGTGAACACGCCGGCGCGGCCGTGCAGCCAGCGGGCGGCGGTGAGCGCGCCCGCGGCGAAGACCTCGCGGGAGTGGACCTCGTGGGTGATCGCCAGGCTCTCGGCCGGCGACTGCCAGCGGACCTCGTGCAGCCCGACGACGGCGCCGAGGCGCTGGCTGGTCACCTCGATGTCGTCGACCCACCGGCCGGCACCCTCGGCGAGGGCCTCGGCGACCAGGCGGGCGGTGCCGCTCGGGGCGTCGACCTTGCCGCGGTGGTGCCGGTCGAGCACGGCGAGGTCGACGGGGTCGGGCGACTGCGCGGCATACCGGCCGAGGACGAGCGCGAACCGTCGCAGCAGGGCGACGGTGAGCGAGAAGTTGGGGGCGACGAGCACGCCGGTGCGGGAGGTGTCGTACCGGTCCAGCTCGGCGTGGTCCCACCCGGTGGCGCCGACGACGAGCGGGGTGCCGGTGTCGACCGCCCAGGCGAGGTGCCCGGGCACCGCGGCGGCGTGGCTGACGTCGATCGCGACGTCTGCGGGACCGGGGACCGCATCGCCGCGGCCGAGGGTCCAGGCGACCTCGAGGTCGGGTGCCGAGCGCGCGGCGGCAGCGACCAGGCCGCCGAGGCGACCACGGCCGAAGATGCCGACACGCAGGGTCATGGGCAGGAAGTATGGGGCGCTCCCGGGGCGTCCGCCAAATCGTCTCGAGGGCACGAAACCGCACGTCAGGGACGGTTTACTGCCGCTTCTCGGGCGGCCCGTGAATCGTCCCGTGCCGGCGCGGCACCACCGGAACCTGTCCCGGCGGCGCCGCCGAAATTCGGACGCGTCCGCACCGCCCCCCTGTGCCGGGAGACGTCACCGACGCGCTGGAACGCGACCGGGGACACGGATACGCGACCGGGGACACGGATACGCGACCGGTGCCGCTGTTCGTAGGCGTGCCCCGGCCACACATCCGGGCACAGCCCGCCGACATACTGGCCGGGTGGTGACCCAGGCGATCCGGTCCGGACCGGCCGAGCGGGACGGGACACGAGGGTGCTGACCTTCCTTCTCGGCGGCGCGCGCAGCGGCAAGTCCGGTCTCGCCGTGCGGATCGCCGAGCAGCTGGGGGCCGAGGGGCTCCCCGTGGTGTTCGTCGCCACCGCCGAGGCCCGCGACGCCGAGATGACCGAGCGCATCGCCCGGCACCGGGAGGAGCGGCCGGTGGGCTGGTCGACCCGCGAGGCGCCCCTGGACCTCCTCGGGCCCCTCCGGCAGGAGCCGACGACCTCCGTCCTGCTCCTCGACTGCCTGTCGCTGTGGGTGGCCAACCTCATGGAGCGAGGCGAGTCCGCCGCACAGATCGAGGCCGCGGCCCGCGAGGCGGCGGGCGCCGCGGCGGTGAGACCGGGCCCCGTCATCGCGGTGAGCAACGAGGTCGGGATGGGTCTGGTGCCGACGACCCCGCTGGGACGCGCCTACCGTGACGTGCTCGGACGGGTGAACGCCACCTGGTCCCGGGCGGCCGACACGGCCTACCTGGTCGTCGCCGGCCGGGCGCTGCGCCTGGCGGACGCGGCGGAGCTGGTCCACGGGGCGACGGACCCGGCGGACCGGGACGGGCGCGGTCTGCGGTAACTTGTCAGGTGCCCTCGTTCCGCGAGGGTGTCGTGGGATCGCAGTGAAGCCGGTGAGAGTCCGGCGCTGTGCCGCAACTGTGACTCCGGCGGGAGACCGACCGGACAGCCAGACCTCTGCCCCACGGCCACGTATCGAGTCCTCGGACGAGGGACTGTGCGTGCCCGGCCCCCCAGGGAGCCGCAGCAGCCAGACTTTCGTCCTCCGACGAAAGGCGGAGGCAGGCTGTGAACCAGCACCGAACCACCCCCCACCCCTCCCGCGGCTTCCTCTCCCGGCGCGGGACCACGGTTGCCCTGCTCGCGGTGGCACTGTTCGCCACGGCGTGCGGGAGCGCGACGACGTCCGACCCGGGCGCCGGCGGCGACGCGGCTCCACCGGCGTCCGACCAGGCGACGTCGGTCACCGACCAGCCCGCCCCGGAGGGGGACGAGACCTTCCCGGTGACCGTGCTCTCGGGTCCGCTCGAGGGCGGCACCGAGGTGACCGTCGAGGCGAAGCCGCAGCGGATCGTGTCGCTCAGCCCGGCCACCACCGAGATGCTGTGGGCCGTCGGGGCCGGTGACCAGGTCGTCGCCGTCGACGACCAGTCCGACTACCCCGAGGGTGTCCCGTCGACGGACCTGTCGGGCTACACCCCCAACATCGAGGCGATCCTGTCCTACGAGCCCGACCTCGTCGTCACCTCCGACGACCCGGGTGACCTGGTCAGCGGCCTGGCGGCGGTGGGCGTCCCGACCCTGCTGCTGCCGGGCGCGCAGGACCTCGAGGAGACCTACTCGCAGATGGAGCGGCTGGGCGTCGCGACCGGCAACGTCGGCGGTGCCACCGAGGCCGTCGCCGACATCCGGACCCGGATCGAGAAGGCCGTCGCCGACGCCCCCGACCTGGCGGGCCTGACCTACTACCACGAGCTGGACCCGACCTTCTTCACGGTGACCAGCGACACCTTCATCGGCGACGTCTACGGCCTGTTCGGGATGACGAGCATCGCCGACGCCGCCGGCACCGAGGACGACTACCCGCAGCTGTCCGCGGAGTTCATCGTGGCGTCGGACCCCGACCTCATCGTGCTGTCCGACGCCGAGTGCTGCGGGGTGACGGTGGAGAGCATCGGTGAGCGCGCCGGCTGGGACCAGCTGGCGGCGGTCCGGTCGGGCAACGTCATCGTCGTCGACGAGGACGTCGCCAGCCGCTGGGGCCCGCGCGTCGTCGAGTTCGTCGAGACCATCGCCGAGCACGCCGACCACCTCGAGCCGACGCCGGCGGGCTGACCGGTGTCGCAGCGTCCCGCGGTCGGGGTCGAGTCGCAGGGCCACGCGCGCGTCGCCGACGTGCGCGTGGCCGCGGGACCCCTGCGCGCCATCGGCTGGAAGGCGGGCCTGGCCGGTGTCGCCGTGGTCGGCGCCGTCCTGGCCGGCATCCTCGTCGGGCCCGCGGGCCTCACCCCCCGTGGCGTCGTCCTGGAGCTGGTCGGCGCCCTGCCCGGGATCGAGACGGACTCCGGGCTGAGCTCCCAGCAGGCCAGCATCCTGTGGAACATCCGGCTGCCCCGCGTGGTGCTCGGCATGGTGGTGGGCGCGATGCTCGCCCTGGCGGGTGCGGCATACCAGGGCGTCTTCCGCAACCCCCTCGCCGACCCGTACCTCCTGGGCGTCTCCAGCGGCGCCGGTCTCGGCGCGACGATCGCGATGGTCTCCGGCGGCAACGTCGCCGGCTTCGGGGTGCCCGCGCTGGCGTTCGTCGGCGGGCTCGCCGGCGTGGCCGCGACCTACGCGCTCGGCACCTCGGTGCGGGGCGGCGGCGGGCAGACCACGACGGTGATCATCCTCGCCGGCGTCGCGGTGGCGGCCTTCTTCAACGCGGTGCAGACGTTCGTGCAGCAGCGGTTCGACGACTCGCTGCGGTCGGTCTACGCGTGGATGCTGGGCCGGCTCAGCACGGACGGTTGGTCGGACCTGGTGACGATCCTGCCGTATGTCGTGGTGGCGGCGGTCGTGATCCTGCTGCACCGCCGGGCGCTGGACGTCATGGCCCTCGGTGACGTCGAGGCGGCGGCGCTCGGGGTCGACCCGGCCCGCACCCGTCTGGTTCTGGTGCTGGCCTCGACCCTGGGGACCGCGGCCGTGGTCAGCGTCAGCGGCCTCATCGGGTTCGTCGGCATCGTCGTGCCGCACGCGGTGCGGCTGCTGTTCGGCGCCTCGCACCGGTCCCTGCTGCCGCTGGCGCTCGCGTTCGGCGCGGCGTTCCTCGTCGTCGCCGACGTCATGGCACGTTCTCTCATGGCGCCTGCCGAGCTGCCGATCGGTGTGGTCACCGCGTTCGTCGGCGCCCCCTTCTTCGTGCTCGTCCTCGTGCAGAGGAGCCGCCGGTGAGCAGCATCGAGTGTCGTGACCTCACCGTCCGCCGCGGCGGCCGGGCCGTGGTCCGCGAGGTGTCGCTGACCGTCGCCCCGGGCAGCTGGGCCGCCCTGGTCGGGCCCAACGGGGCGGGCAAGACGTCGCTGCTGCACGCCCTGTGCGGGCTGCTCCCGTCCGAGGGTGAGCTCGAGGTGGCGGGGATCGATCCGCGCCGCGCCTCCCGCCGGGACGTGGCCCGCAGCGTGGCCCTCCTGCCGCAGCAGCCGGTGGTCCCGGAGGGTGTCACCGTGCGCCAGCTCGTGGCCCTCGGCCGTATGCCGTACCTCCGGCTCATGCGCAGCGAGACCCTCGAGGACCGGCGCGCCGTGGAGCGCGCCCTGCTCCGCCTCGACCTGCTCCCGCTGGCCGACCGGGCGGCGACCACGCTGTCCGGCGGCGAACTGCAGCGGGTCGTCCTGGCCCGGGCGCTGGCCCAGGAGGCGACGGTGCTCGTCCTCGACGAGCCGACGAGTGCCCTGGACATCGGCCACCAGCAGTCCGTGCTGGAGCTGGTCGACGAGCTGCGGCGCAGCGACGGCAGGACGGTCATCGCGGCGATGCACGACCTCACCGTGGCGGCCCAGTACGCCAGCCAGATGATCCTGCTGCACCAGGGTGAGAAGGTCGCCGACGACGTCCCGGAGCAGGTGCTCGAGCCCGGCCTGCTCCGGTCCGTCTACGCGGCGACCGTCCAGGTGCTGCCCCTGGGCGACGGCCCCGCCGTCGTGCCACTGCGAAGGAGACCGGCGTGAGGGCCCCCGACCCCCCGTTCCCCGGGTGCGACTGGCTCGCCGGGCCGTGCGCGTCGCCCGACGAGGAGTTCCGCCAGCGGGCGCTGGCCCGGCAGGGCGAGCTGACCAAGCCCCCGGGCTCGCTCGGCCGGCTGGAGGAGGTCGCGGTCACCCTGGCCGCGCTGCAGCGGCGCGACCGTCCGTCGGCCGACCGGGTCCCCGTCCTGGTGTTCGCCGGCGACCACGGCGTCACCGCGCAGGGAGTGTCGGCCTACCCGTCCGAGGTCACCGTCCAGATGCTCACCAACTTCCGGGACGGCGGCGCCGCGATCGCGGTGCTGAGCCGCAGCCTCGGGCTCCCGCTGCACGTCGTCGACGTGGGCAGCGCCGCGGCCGAGCCGGTGCCGGGGATCGTCACCGACAAGGCGGCCCACGGGACCGCGGACCTCACCACCGGCCCCGCGATGACCGAGGACGAGGTGGCCCACGCCCTCACCGCCGGACGCAGGGCCTTGGAGCGGGTGCTGGGGGACGTGGAGTCGACGTATGACGCCCCCGCCGACCTCCTCGTCCTCGGGGAGATGGGGATCGGCAACACCACCGCGGCCGCCGCCCTGGCCTGCCTGCTCGCCGGCTTGCCGACCGACGAGGCGGCCGGCCTCGGGACCGGGCTCGACGACGAGGGTCGCCGGCGGAAGCGGGCCGTGCTCGACGAGGCGGTGGCACGTCATACGGACGCCGTGACCGCGGCCGGCGGGGCCCGCGCCCTCGAGGCCCTGCGCCGGGTGGGCGGCCTGGAGATCGCGGCGCTCGCCGGGGCGATGGTGACCGCGGCGCAGCGCGGAGTGCCGGTGCTCGTCGACGGGTTCATCGTCTCCTCGGCGGCGCTCGTGGCGGAGCGGTACCACCCCGGGGTCCGGCCGTGGCTGCTGTTCTCCCACCGGTCGGCCGAGCGGGGGCACCGGGACCTGCTCGCGGCGCTGGGTGCCACCCCGCTGCTCGACCTGGACCTGCGGCTCGGCGAGGGCACCGGCGCGGCGCTGGCGCTGCCGCTGGTCCGGGCGGCCTGCGCGCTGCACGGTCAGATGGCCACGTTCGCCGAGGCCGCGGTGTCGGGACCGCGTCCGTGATGTCACGGAGCGCGCGGGGCGTCGTGCTCGCGGTGCAGTTCCTCACCCGGATCCCGACGCCCCAGGTGAGGCGGTTCGACGACGAGGAGCTCGCGCGCTCTGCGGTGTTCCACCCTCTCGTCGGGGTGATCATCGGGGGTCTGGTCGTGCTGCCGCTGTGGCTGCTGGGCGGGCTCGGCAGCGAGGTGCTGATCCCGCGTCCGTGGCCGGCCGCCGTGGTGGCGCTGCTGGTGTGGGTCTGGGTGACGGGTGCGCTGCACCTCGACGGCCTGTCCGACGTGGCCGACGGGCTGGGCGCGGCGCACCGCGACCCGGCCCGGTTCCTCACCGTGCTCAAGGACCCGCACGTCGGGTCCTTCGGCGTCGTCACGCTGCTCTGCCAGCTGCTGCTGAAGCTGGTGCTCCTGGCCGAGCTGGGGGCCTCCCCGGTGCCGTGGGCGGCGGTCCTGCTGGTCCCGGCCTGGGCCCGGTGGGGGAGCCTGTGGCTGTCCTGGCGGGTACCGCTGCTGCAGGCCACGGGCCTGGCCGAGCGGTTCGCCTGGCGGCTCGGCCCCGTGCCCGTGCTGGGCTGGGCGGCCGTCCTCGCCGCGCTGACCCTCTGGGTCTCGCCGTGGCTGCTGCTCGCCCTCGTGCTGGTGCCGCTGGCCGAGGTCTTCTGGCGGCGCCGCCTGGGCGGGATCAACGGTGACTGCCTCGGCGCCAGCATCGAGGTGACCGAGTCCGTGCTGCTCCTGGCTCTCGTCGCGTCAACCTGGGCCTGAGCCCGGACCTCCGCGGCCCTCAGTCCACGACCAGCTTGCCGCTGCGGGACAGCTCGGGGTCGGTGCACGAGGCGAGGTCGAAGCAGCAGGGACGACGCTTGCCGCTGCGCATCTTCGACACGGTCACCGCCACCCGCCGCCGCCTGGTGTCCGGGTTGCGGGTCGCCTGCACCCAGCGGACCCACTCCCACCGCGCCATCGGCGTGATGTCCTCCCAGACCTCCTGGATGTCGGGCGCGGCGGCCAGGGCCGCGGCCAGGTCCTCCGGCACCTCCGGCTCGGGCCACTCCTTGCGGGGCTCGAGCTCCCCGGCGACCTGCGCCCCGTCGTCGAGCCGCAGCGCCTCGCGCAGCCCGTCCAGCGGGATCCAGTGACCCCGGCGACCGTCCGGCTCGACCACGGTCTCGACGGGGTGACCGTTGAGGCGGGCGGTCACCGCCACCTGACCCCGGGACGGCAGCTGCGCGCTCGCCTCGTCGGGCAGCCTCACGATGAGCCGGTCCATGACCTGTCGTGCGGTGGCCTCGAACGTGATCGTCATACCCGGCACGCTAGCCAGCCCGCGACGGCGGGTGCTTCTCGATTCCTGACCGGTCCGGCGTCAGGCCCGGCGCAGGGTGCGTGCCGCCTGCTCGGTCACGCACCGGGTGAGGACCTCCAGGGTGCGGGACGGCAGGCGCCAGGCCAGCCAGTGCAGCGGCACGTCGTGGTAGGGCCGGCGCGAGACGGTGACCAGGGTGCCCGAGGCGAGGTCGTCCTCCGCCCAGGCCAGCGGGACCATGGCCCAGCCCATGCCCAGCCGGACCGCCTCGGCGAACTCGCGGCTGGAGCGGATGTATGACGCGGGCGGGTCGATCTCGCGGCGCACCCAGCGCCGGGCCACCCGGTGCTGCATCGTGTCCTTGCGGTCGAACCGGACCATCGGGGCGACGTCCAGGTCGGCGGCGCGGGCACCGTGCGGGAGCCAGCGCTCGCGGAACTCCGGGGTGCACACCGCCACGAAGCGCAGGCTGCCGAGCGGGGTGATCCGGCAACCGGGCACGGGCGTGGGGTCGGCGGTGACCGCGGCCAGGGCGGCGCCGGACCGCAGCAGGTCGGACGCGTGCTCCTCGTCCTCGCGCAGGACGTCGAGGGTGATGCCGAGCTCCTGCTGCGCGCGGGCCAGGGCCGGCAGGATCCAGGTGGCGAGCGAGTCGGCGTTGACGACGATCCGGACGAGCGGGTGCGCCTCCTCGCCGGCCTCCGGGACCAGCTCGGTCAGCGCGTCGTGGACCAGCAGGTCCCAGTGACCGGCGAGCCTGAGGAGGACCTGCCCCGCCTCGGTGGGGGTGACCGGCTTGCTCCGGTCCACCACCACCTGGCCGACCGACTGCTCGAGGGCCCGGATCCGCTGGGACACCGCGGACGGCGTCACGTGCAGCCGGGACGCAGCCCGCTCGAACGTCCCCTCCTCGACGACGGCACTGAGCGTGGCCAGCGCGACGGGATCCAGCTGCATGAAGTCAGGCTAATGGTCCTCCAGAATCCTTCATCGTTCTGATGATGATTTCAACGACCTGAGCTCTTAGCGTGGACGGCGTGACCCCTGTCGTCCTCCTCGTCACCGGCCTGCTGACCGGGCTCGGGCTCATCGTCGCGATCGGCGCCCAGAACGCCTTCCTGCTGCGGCAGGGGCTGCGGCGCCAGCAGGTCGGCCCGCTCGTGGCGTTCTGCATCCTGGCCGACGCGGTGCTCATCGGCCTGGCCGTCCTCGGCGTCGGCGCCGTGGTGACGACCTGGCCCGAGTTCCTCACCGTCGCCCGGTGGGGCGGTGGGCTGTTCGTCCTCGGCTACGGGCTGCACGCCGCGTGGCGGGCGCTGCGCCCGGGCGGGGCCCTGCAGGCCCGGGCCGGCGGGACCGGTGACCTGGCCCGGTCGCTGGCGACGATGGTGGCGCTCACCCTGCTCAACCCGCACGTCTACCTCGACGTGGTGCTGCTCGGCACGATCGCGAACCACCACGGGGCGGACGGTCGCTGGTGGTTCTACGCCGGTCTCGTCACCGGCAGCGCCGTGTGGTTCACCGCGCTGGGCTTCGGGTCGCGCAGGCTGGCGCCGTTCTTCGCGCGGCGCCGCTCCTGGCAGGTGCTGGACGCGCTCATCGCCGTGGTCATGGTGTCCCTGGGCGTGGGCCTGATCAGCGGGACCTGAGCCGTCCGCACCCCCACCGATGAGTCGGGCCCGTCATCCGGGTCGGTCCGGTCCATGACCCTTACCTCTTCCCGCCGTCTCCCCTCCGAGTCCGTTCCCGACGCCCCGCACCCCGAGGTGGTGGACCGCGACCGGTGGCAGGCACAGCTCGACGAGCTCCTGGTGCGCGAGAAGGCCCTCACCCGGGAGGGCGACGCCATCGCCGCCGCACGTCGGCGGCTGCCCATGGTCGAGGTCGACCCCGCCGCCACCGTCGTCGGTCCCGCCGGCGAGACCGCCTTCGTCGACACGTTCGAGGGGCGCCGGACCCTGGTCGGCTACTTCCACATGTGGCACGACGGCCAGCCGTGGGAGGGGCAGTGCGAGGGCTGCACCGCGATCACCTGGCAGCTGCAGCCGACCACCCCGTACCTCAACGCCAGGGACGCCACCCTGGCGGTCTTCACAGAGGGTGACTTCACGGAGAGCAGCCCGTATGCCGAGTGGCTGGGTCACCGCACACCCTGGTACTCCGCGCGCGGCTCCTCGGTGGTCGCCGGTCGCTCCTTCGGCTTCCTCGCCTGCTTCCTGCGCACCGACGAGGGACGGGTCTTCGAGACCTACTGGTCGACCGACCGGGGCACCGAGGCGATGCTGACGCACTACATGCTGCTGGACCGTACGGTCTTCGGTCGTCAGGAGCCGTGGGAGGACTCGCCGACGGGGTGGCCCCGGATCCCCTCCGGCCAGCACCAGTGGCGGGTCGACGGCCGCCCGGTGGCGCAGTGGGAGCGGACCGACGAACCCGTGGACCCCACCAGCGGGCACCACCACTGACCCCCGTCACGGGTCGCTCCGCGGTGGCGCGCACACTGGACCCGGCCGACAGGCTCGGCCCCTTCACCGACGAGACGGGAGACTCCATGCAGGTGACGCAGATCGGCGCAGCCTTCGCCTCGACGGACCCCACCGCCGCCGGCGGCTGGTTCGCCGAGCACCTCGGGTTCACCGTCCTGGTGGACCTCGGGTGGTACGTGAGCACCCAGCACCCCGACCGGGAGGAGCTGCGCGTCGACTTCGTCCAGCAGGACCACGACACGTGGGTGGAGCCGGGTCAGCGCGTCACCGGCGCGATGCTGGCGCTCCTCGTCGACGACGTCGACGCCGCGCACGAGCGCGTGTCCGCCGCGGGTGTGCACGTGCTCAAGCCGCTGGTCACCGAGCCGTGGGGGCAGCGCCGGTTCCAGGTCGCCGGACCCGACGGGCTCGTCGTCGAGCTGGTCCAGCCGGTCGCGCCCGACCCGGAGTGGATGGCGGCCCAGGGCCTGGCCACCCCCTGACGCCCTACGCCCCCGCCAGGACCTCCTTGAGCCTGGCGGCGAAGGCGGCCGGGTCGTTGTGCGGGCTCCACTCGCTCACGGTGAACCCGCCGTGGTCACCCGGGAAGACGACGGGCGTCATACCGAGCAACCGGGCCAGCGCCTCCGCCCCGCGGCGGGCCATCGTCCCCTCACCCTCGGCGCCGTGGGCGACGACGAGGCGGACGCCCGAGGAGCGCAGCGCGTCCGCGTCCGGGGCGTAGGGCGGCATCGCCATGTTGTGGGCGAGGAGCGCGTCGTCCCGCGAGCCGTCGTCCTCGGTGGGCAGGCCGAACTGCGCGGGGTCGGGATCGGGCCGGTCGAGGTAGTCGGGTGGGAGCGGCCCCACCTGCATGACCAGCTGGATGAACTTGGCCATCGCCGGGCCGTAGCCGCGCCGCTGGTAGGTCTCGACGATGTCCGCGTTGACCCTCATGAGGACGTCCGCGTCCTCCACCAGCGTCGTAAGCGGCGGCTCGTGCGCCACCAGGGTGCGCAGGTCCCCGGGGTGCTCGACCGCCCAGGAGAGGGCGGCCACCGCGCCACCGCTGGAGGCGAAGGCGTCGACCGGCCCCAGTCCGGTGGCCTCCACCACGCGGTGCAGGTCCTCCCCGTGGATCTCGTAGGTCACCTCGCCCCCCTCCTTGAGGCGGCTGCGCTCCATGGCCCGCGGGTCGTAGGTGATGACGACCCGGTCGTCCATGAGCTCCACGAGCTGGCTGAACCCGGACGCGCCCATCGGCGAGCCGAGGATGAACAGCGGTCGGTGCGGTGACGGACCGTCCGGCTCGTGGACGTCATACGTGAGCACGGCCCCGGGCACGTCCAGCGTGTGCGTGGTGGTCCTCGTCATCTCAGCGGCACTCCTCGCGTGCACTCAGTTCTCGGGCGGGCTCTGGAAGGCCCGGACCTCGATGCGGCCGCCGAGGGCCTTCGACGCCCGCGCCGCCCAGTCCAACGCGGTCTGCTCGTCGGCCACGTCGATGATCCAGAAGCCGCCGAGGTACTCCGGAGCCTCGACGAACGGACCGGGATCCTGCCGGAGCGACTCGCCGGAGTTGTCGACGGTGACGGCGGTGGACGGCGGCATCAGCCCACCGGCGAACACGAAGGCCCCGGTCGACTGGAGCTCCTCGATGATCGCGCCGGTGGCCGCGAGCGCGGCCTCCAGCTCGGCCGGGTCCATGGACTCCATGGTCGGCTCCTCGGCGGAGTCGTGCGGGACGGATAGCAGGTACTGGGTCATGCACCGTCCGACCCACGCCACCAGCAGAACTCATCGGTCGACCGGGATCGCGTGGGGTGCCCCTCCGGTGTCCGCCATGGATCCGCCGGCTCAACGCGGAGTACCCGGTCCAGCAGGTCGAGGTCGCGACGTTCGTGCGCGCGACCGACAGGCGGATCCACGAGATGACCAAGGTGTGGGCGTACGTCGACCAGCAGCCGCCGCCCGGCACCCGGCCGCTCCGGCTGGGATAGCGTCGAGTCAGGCGCCTGACCACACTCGTGTGAAGGAGCGACCATGAGCGGTGAGCGACCCCCGTGGCTGGACTCCTACGGCCCCGGCGTCTCGGGCACGCTGGAGTACGGGACGGCCACCCTGGTCGACCAGTTCGACGAGGCCGTCGCCGCCCACGGCGAGCGACCCGCCACGGATTTCCTCGGACGCACCACGACGTATGCCGCGCTGGGCCGGCAGGTGGCGCGTGCCGCCGAGGGCCTGCGCCGGCTGGGGGTCGGTCCGGGTGACCCCGTCGTGCTGATGATGCCGAACTGCCCGCAGCACGTGGTGGCGTTCGAGGCGGTGGTGCGCCTGGGCGCGGTCGCGGTCGAGCACAACCCGCTCTACACGGCTGCCGAGCTGCGTGCCCCGTTCGCCGACCACGGCGCCCGGGTCGCCGTCGTCTGGGACGTCGTCGCCCCGGTCGTCGAGGAGCTGCGCGGCGACAGCGCACTCGAGCACGTCGTCGCGGTCGACCTCACCCAGGAGCTGCCGCTGGCGCAACGCCTGATGCTGCGGCTTCCGGTCGCCCGGGCGCGGGCCACCCGCGCCCAGCTGCACCGGCCCGCCCCGGGGGCCGTCCCGTGGAAGGAGCTGCTCAGCGCACCTGCCCTCGCCCCGTCATACCAGCGCCCGGGGATGGACGACGTGGCGCTGCTGCTCTACACGTCCGGGACGACCGGGGTACCCAAGGGGGTGCCCCTGACCCACCGCAACCTCACCGCGAACACCGTGCAGGGCCGGGCCTGGGTGCCGGGCCTGGTGCCCGGCCGGGAGACGTTCCTGCTCGCGCTGCCGATGTTCCACGCCTACGGGGTGACGATCGGCGTCCTGTTCGGCGTGAGCCTTGGTGCCAAGCTCGTGCTGCTGCCCAAGCCGGAGACCGACCTGATCATGGCCGCCATCAGGCGCGGCGTGCCGTCGTTCGTCCCGGCCGTGCCGCCGCTCTACGAGCGCATCGTCGAGGAGGCCGAGAAGCGCGGCGTCCCCATCCAGGGCATCCGCTACTCGCTCTCCGGTGCGATGCCCCTCCCTGCCGAGCTGGTGGAGCGGTGGGAGGCGGCCACCGGCGGACTGCTCGTCGAGGGATACGGCCTCACCGAGACCAGCCCCGTCGTCGTGGGCAACCCGATGACCAGGGCACGGCGGCCCGGCTCCATCGGTGTGCCGTTCCCCGACGTGCAGGTGCGGGTGGCCGACCCGGAGGACCTCGACCGGGACGTGCCGCTGGGGGAGCGTGGCGAGCTGCTGGTCCGTGGTCCGCAGGTGTTCTCCGGCTACCGCAACGCACCGGAGGAGACCGCCCGGGCCTTCCACAACGGCTGGTTCCGGACCGGTGACATCGTCACCATGGCCCCGGACGGCTTCATCACGGTGGTGGACCGCATCAAGGAGGTCATCATCACCGGCGGGTTCAACGTCTACCCCAGCGAGGTGGAGGGTGTGCTGCGCCGGCACCCGTCGGTCGCGGACGCGGCGGTGGTGGGGGAGCGGCAGGGCAGCGGCAGCGAGCAGGTGGTCGCCGCGGTCGTCCTCAACGAGGGTCACGAGCTGGACGCCGAGGGGCTGCGCGCCCACGTCCGGCAGCACCTGACGGCCTACAAGGTCCCGCGCCGGTTCGTGACGCTGCCCGACCTCCCGCGCAACCCGATGGGCAAGGTGCTGCGCCGGGAGGTCGCCGAGCAGATCGCGCGCTGACCTGCGAGAACGCGGTGGGCCCCGTGGGACTCGAACCCACAACCTACGGATTAAAAGTCCGCAGCTCTAACCATTGAGCTAGAGGCCCTGAGACGGGCACGAGCCTACGGCAGACTCAGGGCCCCGACCGCGTTGCCTCCGACGAGGGGACCACGGGGCCGGCGGCCCCACGTCATACGACGTCGTGAACGAGAGGGTGGGATGACCGATGCCCGCGAAGCAGCTGGCACCGCGCCTGTACTCCTGGGCGTCGATCCTGGCCGACAACACCCTGGAGCAGGCGCTGAAGACGGCGTCGATGCCCATCATCGACCCGCACATGGCCCTGATGCCCGACGCGCACCTGGGCAAGGGCGCGACCGTCGGCAGCGTGATCCCGACCCGCGAGGCGGTCATGCCCGCGGCGGTCGGGGTGGACATCGGCTGCGGGATGGAGGCGGTGCGCACCCAGTTCACCGGCGAGCGGCTGCGCAGTGCACACGGCCCGCTGTCGCGGCTGCGCCGCGCGATCGAGGGCTCGATCCCGCTGTCGGCGGGGAACGACAACACCCGGCTGACCGCGAGCGCCGCCGAGCGGGTCGAGGTGCTGGAGAAGCTGGCCGAGCAGCACGAGTTCGAGCCCGACGTCTACGCCCGCAACTGGCGCCTGCAGCTGGGCTCGCTCGGCTCCGGCAACCACTTCATCGAGGTGACCCGCGACCAGGAGGACCGGGTCTGGCTGTTCCTGCACTCCGGATCGCGCGGCGTCGGCAACAAGATCGCGATGCACCACATCAAGGTCGCCCAGGACTGGTGCGCGCGGCACCGGATCGACCTGCCGGACCGCGACCTGGCCTACCTCGTCGAGGACAGCGAGGAGTTCTGGACCTACATCCGCCAGCTGCGGTGGGCACAGGAGTTCGCCCGCCTCAACCGTGCCGAGATGATGGACCGGCTGCGCCGGTGCGTGGAGGAGTTCACCGGCGAGGACATCGAGCCCGACCACGAGGTGTCCTGCCACCACAACTACACCGAGCCCGAACGCCACGACGGCAGGGAGGTGTGGCTCACCCGCAAGGGCGCCATCGACGCCTCGGCCGGCCGGTGGGGGCTGATCCCGGGCTCGATGGGCACCCGCTCCTACGTCGTCGTCGGCAAGGGCAACCCGCTCAGCCTCAACAGCGCCCCGCACGGCGCCGGCCGGGAGTACTCCCGCTCGGCCGCGTCCAAGAGGTTCACGATGGACCAGCTCGTCGCCCGGATGGAGGGGATCGAGTGGTCGCGCCGACCGGCGTTCCTCGACGAGATCCCGGACGCCTACAAGCCGATCGACGTGATCATGGAGGACGCCGCCGACCTCGTCGAGGTGCGCTACGAGCTGTCCCAGATCGTCAACGTCAAGGGCGACTGAGCCGCCGCCGGGTCAACCGGTAGGCCACCCCGACGGCCACCACGACCCCGCCGCCGAGCACCGACGTCCAGGGCAGGGTCGCCGCCAGCACTGCGCAGCCGGCGACCCCGAGGACCTGCACGGCGCGCGGGTACCGCCGCTGGGCCGGCTGTTGTGTGAACGCCGACAGGTTCGCGACCAGGTAGTAGAGCAGCACCCCGAACGACGAGAAGCCGATCGCGCCCCGCAGGTCGACGGTGAGGACGAGCAGGCACACCGCGACGGCCACGACCGCCTCGGCCCGGTGCGGCACCCGGAACCGCGGGTGCACGGCCGCCAGCCACGTCGGCAGGTCCGCCTCCCGCGCCATCGCCAGCGCCGTGCGCGACACCCCGGCCAGGAGGGCGAGCAGCGCGCCGAGACTCGCCGCGGCGGCGCCGACCCGTATGACGGGTGCCGCCCGGTCCCAGCCCGCGGCGGCGACCGCGTCGGCCAGAGGGGCGGGCGTGGCCGCGACCTGCTCGGGTCCGAGCACGGCCAGGACGCTGAGCGCGACCGCGGCATAGAGCGCCGCGGCGAGGCCGAGCGCGAGCGGGATCGCGCGGGGGATGGTGCGACCGGGGTCGCGCACCTCCTCGCCGAGCGTCGCGATCCGCGCGTAGCCGGCGAAGGCGAAGAAGAGCAGCCCGGCCGACTGGAGTGTCCCGTACCACCCGGCGTCGAGGAGCGCCCCGAACGGCTCGGCCTCCCCGGGACCGCCCGCCCGGGCGGCCACGACCACGGTCGCCAGGGCCACCAGGGTCACCGCGAGGAGCACCCGCGACAGCCCGGCGGTCCGCGTGACGCCGCGGGAGTTCGCGACGGCGAGCGCCACGACGGCCAGCACCGCCACGGGTCGCTGCCAGGCCGGCGGGACGGCATACGCGGCGAAGGTCAGGGCCATCGCCGCACAGCTCGCGGTCTTGCCGACGACGAACGACCAGCCGGCGAGGTAGCCCCACCAGGGACCGAGTCGCTCGCGGCCGTAGACGTAGGTGCCGCCCGAGGCGGGGTACTGCGCCGCCAGCTGCGCGGAGGACGTGGCGTTGCAGAACGCCACGACCGCGGCGAGGCCCAGCCCGACGAGCAGCCCGGCACCCGCGGCCCGCGCCGCCGGGCCGAAGGCGGCGAACACCCCGGCGCCGAGCATGGACCCGAGGCCGATGACGACGGCGTCGCCGGTCCCGAGGCGCCGGGCCAGCCGCGGCCCGGACGGGTCACCCACGAGCGGCCGGCTCGAACACCTCGACGAGGTTGCCCGCCGGGTCGGCGACGAGGAGCTGCCGACCGCCCGGGCCGGCCACCACGGCGCTCCGGAACGGCACCCCGGCGGACCGCAGGCGCTCCAGCTCTGCGTCGAGGTCGGTGACCACGAGGTGGATCCGGTTGCGGCCCGCACCGGCGGCGTCCTCGGGCGTGGCCCGCGCGCCGGAGCTGGACGGGCCAGACAGCAGCAGGCGCAAGGGTCCGCGGCGCACGTCGGCGAACCCGGGAGACCGGTCCAACGCGACGCTGAAGCCGAGGTGTCGGGTGTAGAAGTCGAGGGCCGCCGCGACGTCGTCGACGACGTAGCGGACGCTCGCGAGCTGGTCGGTCATGGGGACCTCCCGGGTTCAGGTGAGGGTGGGGAGCAGGTGGAGGACGCGCCGCTCGATCTCGCTGACCACCTCCTCGAACGCGGCGCGGGTCGGACCGGACGGGTCGGCCGCCGGGTCGGGGATGCTCCAGTGCGACCGGTGGGGGTGGTCCGCCAGGCCGTGCCAGTTCTCCCGGGCCCGGTCACACAGGGTGATGACCCGGTCGAACCGGCGACCGGCGAGGGACTCCACCGAGCGGGGACGCTGTCCCGACAGGTCGACCCCCAGCCGTTCGTGGACGACGCTCACCGCGCACGGGTGGATCCCCGGCTTGGGGGAGACCCCGGCACTGAGGGCGGTGACCCCGGGGACGGCCCGGTGCCGGACCACGGCCTCGGCCACGGGGGAGCGCGCGCTGTTGCCGGTGCACACGAACAGGACCGAGACGCCCCGCGCACGTCGCGTAGGACGAGGCTCCGGGTCGCGCAGCGCGGGGTGGAGCGCGTCGGCGACCTCGGCCAGCGCCGTGCGGAACCGGTCGAGGTCGAGGTGGTAGTAGGTGTCGCGGGCGTCGTGGCTGCTGCGCCGGGCGCCGACCAGGCCGGCCTTCCGCAGCAGGCCGACGTGGTAGGAGACCAGGCTCTGCGGCTCGTCGACGGCGGCGGACAGCTCCCGGACCCGCTGGTCGCTCCCGGCCAGCTGACGCAGGAGCGACCAGCGCAGCGGATGCCCGGCCAGCCGGAGCAGCTCCGGAGAGGCGTCGGGACGAGGACTGGCCATCTCCGGAAAATACATCAAAACAGTTTGATCGGATACCCGGTCGCGGCCCGCGACGGCGTCCGCGCGAATTACCGTCGTGTAGTTCAATTTTCACTCTTGTCACACCAGTCACGGCTCGCGCATGCTGGTCCGGTCCGAACCGGAGGAGTCCCTCGTGCGCCGCTCTGCCCTCGCCCTCATCACCGTCCTGGCCCTGGCCGTCACCCCGACCGCTGTCGCCGCGGACGACGTCGAGGGCACCGCGGTCGTCCCGCGGACCACCGACGACGGCTCCGCGGACACCCGCGCCCCGGCCGCCGAGCCGGCGACACCCGTCATCGACGTCGCCCCGGATGACCTGGCCGGTGACGTCAGGCAGCAGGACCAGCGGTTCGGCTTCCTCGACGCCGACGACGAGTTGCTCGTCGGGGCCCGGGTCGAGGTGGAGCCCGGGACCACCGCACTGCCCGCCCCGCAGCCGGGCGCCGAGGTCTACACCCGCCCCGCCGACGGCGTCTTCAAGGTCCGTGGCGGCGGGTTCGGCCACGGCATCGGCATGTCGCAGTACGGCGCGGACGGGGCCGGCAAGGCCGGGCTCAGCCACGCCCAGATCCTGGCGCACTACTACCCGGGCACCACGCTGGAGACCCGGACGACCGGCAACATCCGGATCGGCATCACCATCGACAACGACGGCGTCACCCGGGTCGACCACCGCCCCGGCCTGGTCGTCAGCCGCACCCCCGGCGCCGCGGCATACCAGCTGCCCTCCGGCTTCACCCAGTGGCGGGTGCGCGCCACCAACGCGACCGCCGAGGGCTGCGTGCTCGAGGGCCGCGACGCCAACGCCGTGTGGCGGACCGCCTGGCCGGCCGGGATGCCGCAGTCCTGCCCCGTGTCGTTCCGCTCGCCCACCGAGGGCACCGTGGACCTCTACCTGCCGAACGGCCAGCGCCGGGTCTACCGGGGCGCGATCACCGCGACCTTCCGCGGGACGACCAGCCTGGCCACCGTCAACCACCTGCCGATGCAGCACTACCTGCGCTCGGTGGTCATGGCCGAGATGCCGGTCTCGTTCCACGCCGAGGCCCTCAAGGCGCAGGCGGTCGCGGCCCGCACCTACGCGCTGCGCGGCAGCAACGGCACCACCTACTACGACACCTGCGACACGACCGCCTGCCAGGCCTATCGCGGCCGGGGGGTGCGCAACGCCGACGGCAGCATCACGTCATACGAGCACACCAACGCGACCAACGCGGTCAACGCGACCAACGGCCAGGTGCTGACGTTCCTCTTCGACAACGGCACACGCGGGCTCGCCACCACCATGTACTCCTCCTCCAACGGTGGGCACAGCGCCCAGGGCGGGGCCGGGCACCACTACCTCAAGGCCAAGCCGGACCCGTATGACGCGGTGGCCGGCAACGCGCGCGCCTCCTGGGACGCGCAGCTGCCGGCGAGCAAGCTGGAGGCCCGCTACGGCATCCACCGGGTGGAGCGGATCCAGATCCTGCGCCGCGACGGGCACGGCCAGTGGGGCGGCCGGGTGCTCGACGCCCGCGTCGAGGGCTACACCGCCAGCGGCATCTACACCTGGGCCACCGCCACCGGCAGCGGGCTGCAGCTGGCCAATCCGTGGCCGGCCAACGCCAACGGCCTGTCGTCGAACTACTTCACGATCGTCCAGGGCGGCACCCGCACGCCCAGCCGCATCGCCGGCGCCGACCGCTACGCCACCGCCGCCGAGGTCAGCCGCGCCTGGGGGGCCGGCACGAGCGTGGTGTACGTCGTCAACGGCACCGACTACCCCGACGCGCTCGCCGCCGCGGCGCGGGCCGGGGTGTACGACGCGCCCGTCCTGCTGACCCGGAAGGACGGGCTGCCGGGCCCGACGAAGTCTGCGCTGTCCCGGCTGCGCCCGGTCCGGGCAGTCATCGTCGGTGGGACCGGCTCGGTGTCGACCGCCGTGGAGAACGCGGTGCGCGGCTACACCTCCAGCGGTGACGTGCAGCGGGTCGGCGGGTCCGACCGCTACGAGACGGCCGCGCTGCTCGCCTCCTACTACGCCACGGGCCGGCCGCGGGTCTACCTGGCCAGCGGCGAGAACTTCCCGGACGCCCTGTCCGGCGCGGCGCTCGCCGGGCACCAGCAGGTGCCGCTGCTCCTGTCCCGTCGGAACAGCCTCGACCCCGCGACGATCGCCCAGCTGCAGCGCATCCGGCCCGGTGAGGTCGTCGTGCTCGGCGGGCCCGTGGCCGTCTCGGACGCGGTCGCGCGGCAGGCGGCGAGCTACACGACGAGCGGGACGTTCCGCCGGCTCGCCGGTGCCGACCGCTGGGCGACGATGCGCCAGGTGGCGGCCCAGTTCCCGGCCGGGACCACGCCCGCCTACGTCGCCTCGGGGCAGGACTTCCCGGACGCCCTCGTCGGCGCCGCGCTGGCGGGCGGCCTGCGCGGCGTCCCGATCGTGCTCACCGCCAACACCCGCGTGCCGGGGTCGACGGGCGCCGCCCTGAACCGGCAGAGCCCGCAGTCGATGTTCGTCCTCGGCGGGTCCGGTGTGGTCACGAACTCGACGCTGAACCAGCTGGCGGCCTACCTGCGCTGACCCGGCGCGCGCCGCCGGGAGCGTGGCAGGGCAGCCTCCCGGGGTGTGGGAGGCTCTGAACCATGAGCGACACGACGGTGACCCCGGGAGCGCCGGGCTCGGGCCTGGACGAGGGGAAGCGCAGCCGGCTGGTCGAGACCGCCGGCATCGACATCATCAGCGAGAGCGAGCGCACCGCGAAACCGGCCGACCTGTTCTGGCCCTGGTTCGCCGCGAACGTCTCGGTGTTCGGCATCAGCTACGCGGCCTTTGTCTACGGCTTCGGGATCTCCTTCCTCCAGGCGCTGCTCGTCACGGTCGTGGGGATCACCGTGTCGTTTCTGCTGTGCGGCATCATCGCGATCGCCGGCAAGCGCGGCTCGGCCCCGACGATGATCCTGTCCCGCTCGGCCTTCGGGGTGACCGGGCAGAAGGTCCCCGGCGTCGTGTCCTGGCTGGTCTCGATCGGCTGGGAGACGTTCCTGGCGATCATGGCGACGCTGGCCACGGCGACCGTCTTCGCCCAGCTCGGCTGGTCCAGCGGCACGACGACCAAGGTCGTCGCCTGCGCGGTCATCGCCGCGCTCATCGTGCTGGCGTCGGTCGCCGGCTACCACACGATCATGCGGCTGCAGTCGGTGCTCACCTGGCTCACCGGGGCGATCACGATCATCTACATCGCGCTGACCTTCCGGGACATCGACCTCGGGGCGGTCGGCGAGATGCCGGCGGGCGACCCGCAGGCGGTCGTGGGGGCGCTGGTCATGCTGATGACCGGGTTCGGCCTGGGCTGGATCAACATCGCCGCCGACTGGTCGCGCTACCAGCGCCGGGACGCCTCCGGGGCCAGGATCGCGTTCTGGAACACCTTCGGCGGCGCGCTCGCACCGGTCCTGCTCGTGGTCTACGGCCTGATGCTGGCCGGCTCCAACCCCGACCTCATCGACGGGATCGCCGCGGACCCGATCGGCACCCTCGCCACGATCCTGCCGAACTGGTTCCTCGTGCCCTTCCTCGTCGCCGCCGTCCTGGCCCTGGTCAGCGGCGCGGTCCTGGGCATCTACTCCTCGGGCCTGACCCTGCTGAGCCTGGGCGTCGACATCCCGCGGCCGGCGGCGGCGTTCATCGACGGGATGATCCTCACCGCCGGCACCGTCTACGTGGTGTTCTTCGCCGAGGACTTCCTGGGGCCGTTCCAGAGCTTCCTCATCACCCTCGGCGTCCCGCTCGCGGTCTGGGCCGGGATCATGATCGCCGACATCGTGCTGCGCCGCCGCGACTACGACGAGCAGGCGCTGTTCGACCGGCGCGGCCGCTACGGCACCTGGAACGTGTCCTCGCTGGTGCTCATGGTCGTCGGCACGGTGGTCGGCTGGGGCCTGGTGGTCAACAACTTCGCCGCGGAGGCGGCCTGGAACAACTGGCAGGGCTACCTGATCGAGCCGCTCGGGCTGGGCACCTACGTCGACGACCCGGTCGCCCCGTACTGGGAGGGCAACTGGCCCTACGCCAACCTCGGCGTCTTCGCCGCCCTGCTCATCGGCTTCCTGGGATACCTGGTCCTGCAGCGCGCCGCCGTCCGCCGACAGGAGGCCTCGACGCCCCTGGCACCCGGGCGTGAGCCCTCCGGCACCCCGACCGGGGGCGAGCACGTATGACGGTCGCCACCGACACCGGACCGGTGCGGCCGGGGTCGGTCGACGCCTGGCTCGTCGTCATCGACGCCCAGCACGTCTTCGCCGACCCGACGTCGGAGTGGGCCTGCCCCGACTTCGCGGACATCATCGACCCGGTGCGCAGGCTGGCGGCCGCGTTCGGCGACCGCGTGGTCCTGACCCGGTGGGTCCCGCCGGCGGAGAAGAAGGGGTCCTGGATCCCCTACTTCCACGCCTTCCCGTTCGCCGACCGCCCGGCCGACGACCCGCTCTGGCAGCTGGTCCCCGAGGTGGCCGAGCTCGGGGCGCCGCACGTCATCGACGAGCCGACGTTCGGCAAGTGGGGCGCCAAGCTGCGCGAGGTGACCGGCGAATACCCGCAGCTGGTCCTCGCCGGGGTGGCTACCGACTGCTGCGTCCTGGCCACCGCGCTCCCGGCCGCGGACGCCGGCGCGACGGTGACGATCGTGACCGATGCCTGCGCGGGGTCGAACGACCAGAACCACCAACGGGCGCTGGACGCGATGACGCTGTTCGCACCCCAGATCGTGCTGCGCAGCGTCGACGACGTCCTCGGCGGCTGACCCACGGCATACGACGAAGCGACCACCTCCGTCAGGTGACGATCCGACGAAGGTGGTCGCTGTCTCGGGGTGCGCCCCTGTGGCTCAGGCACGGGTTCCCTCAACCCCCGCCTGAGCCACCCCCTCTCTCGCGCGCCCCCGGACCGGATCCGGCACCACCCCGCAGGCACAGCGGGTGGTGCGCGGTGGACCCGGCCAGGCCGACGAGCAGGCGGCTCCCAGGCACACGGAGCCAGCCGTCGCCGGACACCATCACGGTCGCCCGGACGCCCGGATCCGTCGCACGGCGCAGGCGGCGCAGCTCGACGTGTTCCACGGGCGTTCTCCTCCAGGCAGGGAAGCGGTGTCACCAGCACAAGAGCGGGCACCCCGGGTCCTGATACATCCCCTGCCGAAGAGTTTTCGGCGCCCCACGCCCGCCCCTCGACTCACGCCCCTCGCCCACGCCCCCGTTCCCGCGCCTCCGCCCCGTTCCCGCGCCCCTGCTCCCGCCCCGCGACCCGCGCCGGTCACATTTCGCGCACGTGCGCAGGAGAGCACCCGGTTCTCGCCGATCCGGCCTGCCCGATCGCGCACGTGCGCGGTTCGGGTGTGTGGGGTGTCGGGGCAGGGCGGGTCGGCGCCTCAGCGGGAGCGGACCACGAGCGTGGCGAGCAGGGCGCGGCCGTAGGCCTGCTCGGGGTCGGGGTCGACCTCGCGGTGCTCGCGCGCACCTGCCCGGGTCACCACGACGTAGTCCTCACCGTCCCGCTCGAGCCGGACGAACGCGTCGCCCAGCGCCTCGCGCAGCTGGTCCTCGCGGGGCAGCCACAGCGCCCGGTCGAGGTCGACCGAGTCGAGGGCCCACTCGACCGTGCCGTTGAACCCGATCACCGGGCCCTCGACGAACTGGTGCACCTCCACCGTCATGTCCGCCAGGTAGAAGACGTCCTCCTCCATCCCTGGCGACATGATGAGGAACCGGTCGCCGGGTCGCGGCGTCCAGCGCAGGCCCGCCAGCCGCAGCTCCCGGGCCAGGGCAGGGCTGATCATGACCCCAGTCTGCCCCGGTGGCGGGCCGATAGGGTCCGCGGAGGACACTGGGATTGTCCGAGCCTGGAGGTCAGTGGTGTCTGTCGACCCGGAGCCCACCGGCACGTATGCCGGTCCCGATCCTTCCGCGGGCACCTCACCGCCGCCCTGGGCCGTGCCCGCGGAGCAGGTCGCCGCGGCCCTGGGCACGGACCCGGAGAACGGGCTGTCCGAGGAGGAGGCCGCCCGCCGCCTGGCCGAGCACGGGCCGAACGAGCTGCGCTCCGTCCCGCCGGTGCCGCTGTGGCGCAAGGTCCTGGCGCAGTTCCAGGACCCCCTGATCTACCTGCTGCTCGCCGCCGTCGTCATCTCGGTCGTGGCGTGGGCGGTCGAGGGGGCCGAGGGGCTGCCGGTCGACGCGATCGTCATCACCGTGGTGCTGCTCCTCAACGGGACGATCGGGCTGGTGCAGGAGTCCCGCGCGGACACCGCCGTGGCCGCGCTCAAGAAGATGACCACGGCCACGTCCACGGTCATCCGCGACGGGCGCCAGCGGCCGGTGCCGTCGGCCGAGCTCGTCCCAGGCGACCTGCTGGTCCTGGCCGAGGGCGACGCGGTCGGTGCGGACGCGCGGCTCGTGCACGCGACCGGACTGAGGGTGTCGGAGGCGGCGTTGACCGGGGAGAGCGCCCCGGTGACCAAGGACCTGCCGCCGCTGGAGCCGGACGTGGCGCTGGGGGACCGGGTCAACATGGTCTTCAAGGGCACCGCCGTCGTGCAGGGCACCGGCCGGGCCGTGGTGTCCGGCACCGGGATGGGCACCGAGATGGGCTCCATCGCCGAGCTGCTGGACAGCACCGTCGAGGACCCCAGCCCGCTGCAGCGCGAGATCGCCGTGGTGTCGAGGTTCCTCGGGATCACGGTCGTCGTCATCGCGGTCGTGGTCATGACGGTGACCGCGCTCGTCAACGAGGTCTCGACACTGCAGGACCTGGTCACCGTGCTGCTGCTCGGCGTCTCCCTGGCGGTGGCCGCGGTGCCCGAGGGGCTTCCGGCGATCCTGTCGGTCGTCCTGGCGATCGGGGTACAGCAGATGGCCCGCCGCAACGCGATCGTCAAGAAGCTGCACTCGGTCGAGACGCTCGGCTCGGCCTCGGTCATCGCCTCCGACAAGACCGGCACGCTGACCCGCAACGAGATGACGATCGAGCGGATCGTCACGGCCTCGGGCGAGGTGCGGCTCACCGGCACCGGGTACCGCCCCGAGGGGGAGGCGCTCGTCGACGGCCGCCCGCTCGCCGAGGCCGACCCGGCGCTGGTCACCGAGGCCCGGATGGTCATCGCCGGCGGCTGCCTGGCCAACGACGCCCGGATCGACGAGGTCGACGGCGAGATCGTGGTGCAGGGCGACCCGACCGAGGCGGCGTTCCTCGCGGCCGCGCCGAAGCTCCCCGGGGCGCCGGACACGGTGCGCCGCTACCGCCGCTGCGGGGAGGTGCCGTTCACCTCCGAGCGCAAGATGATGTCGACCCTCCAGGAGCGGCAGGACGACCACCAGCTGCGCCTGGTGACCAAGGGCGCCCCCGACGTGCTGCTCGCGCGGTGCACCGGTCTGCAGGTCGGCGACGAGATCGTCGAGCTCACCCCGGCGCGGCGCCAGCAGGTGCTCGACGCGGTCGAACGCCTCTCCGCCCAGGCCTTCCGCACCCTCGGCGTCGCCTACCGGCATCTCGACGACCCCGGCACCCCGGCCGACGAGTCCACCGAGCACGACCTCGTCTACGTCGGGACGGTGGGGATCATCGACCCACCCCGGCCCGAGGCGGCGAGAGCCGTCGCGGAGGCGAAGCGGGCCGGCATACGGGTCCTCATGATCACCGGCGACCACCCGGGCACGGCGGCGCGCATCGCCGCGGACCTTGGCATCGCCGAGGAGGGCGCCCCAGCGGTGCCCGGCCACGAGCTCGACGGGCTCGGAGACGACGAGCTGGTCGAGGTCACCCGGCGCTCCTCCGTCTACGCCCGGGTCGCGCCGAAGCACAAGCTGGGCATCGTCGACGCGCTGCAGGCGGACGGTCACGTGGTCGCGATGACCGGCGACGGGGTCAACGACGCACCGGCACTCAAGTCCGCCGACATCGGCATCGCCATGGGCATCACCGGCACCGAGGTCACCAAGCAGGCCGCGCGGATGATCCTGGCCGACGACAACTTCGCCACGATCGTCGCGGCGGTCCGGCAGGGCCGGACGATCTTCGAGAACATCAAGAAGTTCCTGCGCTACCTGCTGTCCTCGAACATGGGCGAGGTTGCGACCGTCTTCCTCGGGGTCGTCCTCGCCGGCGTCATCGGGCTCACCGGCGCCTCCGACGACGGGATCGTCGTGCCGCTGCTGGCCACCCAGATCCTGTGGATCAACCTCGTCACCGACTCCGCCCCGGCGCTCGCCATGGGCGTGGACCCCGAGGTCGACGACGTCATGGCCCGCCGGCCGCGCAAGCCCACCGAGCGGATCATCGACCGGCGGATGTGGACCGGCATCCTGTCGATCGGCCTGGTCATGGGCCTGCTGACGCTGCTGACCATCGACATCTTCCTGCCCGGGGGGCTGGTCGAGGGCGGCGACTCGCTCGAGGTGGCCCGCACCGCCGGGTTCACCACCCTGGTGCTCGCCCAGCTGTTCAACGCGTTCAACTCCCGCTCCGAGACCACCAGCGCGTTCCACCGCGTCTTCGACAACCGGTGGCTCTGGGGCGCGGCGCTCCTCGGCGCGGCGCTGCAGGTCGCCGTCGTGCACGTGCCGTTCCTCCAGGTGGCCTTCGGCACCGCGACCCTCGACCTGCGGCACTGGCTGGTGTGCGTGGCCATGGCCTCGGGCGTGCTGTGGTTCGACGAGGCACGCAAGGTCGTCCTGCGCCGACACGGCTGACATGCTGGGACGATGTCGCCCGACGAGATCATCGAGACGTCCCTCTCCTACCTGCAGCGCGCGCGGGAGGCCCTGGTCTGGAAGGTCGAGGGCCTGAGCCCGTATGACGCGCGCCGGCCGATGACCCCGACCGGCACCAACCTGCTGGGTCTGGTCAAGCACGTGGCGATCGTCGAGCACGGCTACCTCGGCCTCCTGCTCGGCAGCGGGATCGACCTGCCGGAGGGCTGGGAGGACGAGGAGCCGCCGAACGTCGACATGTGGGTGCGGGCCGACCAGCCGGCCGAGCTCGTCCTCGACACCTACCGGAGGGTCTGGGCCAACTCCGACGAGACGGTGCGCCGGCTCGGTCCGGACGCCACCACCGAGGTGCCCTGGTGGCCGGAGGACCGGCGGACGGTGTCGGTCGCCCTGCTGCTCACGCACGTGATCGCCGAGACCAACCGGCACGGCGGCCACGCGGACATCGTCCGGGAGATGGTCGACGGCGCGACGGGCCTGTCCCCGCGGAACTCGAACCTCCCCGAGGGGGACGAGGCGTGGTGGCGCGCCTACCACCAGCAGGTGGAGGAGCAGGCCCGGGCCGCCCAGCGGTAGCCGACCGACGCGAAGGAGCGAACGCATGACAGTGCCCGATCTCGCCCCGCTCGTCTCCGCTTTCGCCGAGGGCCAGGTGGTCGTGGACCCGGAGCGCATGGACGGGTACCGGTGGGACCGGGCACACGACCCGGGCGCCGGGGTCCCGCTCGCCGTCGTCCGTGCCGAGGGCACCGCCGACGTCCAGGCGGCGGTCCGGTTCGCCGCCGAGCACGGCATCCCGGTCGTCCCGCGCGGCGCCGGCTCCGGCCTGTCCGGCGGGTCCTCCGCGGTCGACGGGTGCATCGTCGTCTCGACCGAGCGGATGCGGCGCATCGAGATCGACCCGCTGACCCGGACCGCCGTCGTGGAGCCGGGGCTGTACAACGCCGAGGTCAAGGCCGCGGCCGCCGAGCACGGCCTGTGGTACCCGCCCGACCCCTCGTCCTACGAGTTCTGCAGCATCGGCGGCAACCTGGCGACCAACGCCGGCGGGCTGTGCTGCGTGAAGTACGGCGTGACCACGGACTACGTCCTGGGCCTCACCGTGGTGCTCGCCGACGGCACCGCGGTCGAGCTCGGCGGACCGCGCCTGAAGGACGTGGCCGGCCTGCCGCTGACGAAGCTCTTCGTCGGCAGCGAGGGCACCCTCGGCATCATCACCCGTGCGGTGCTGCGGCTGCTGCCGGCGCAGCGGCCACCCGCCACGCTCGTCACGACGTTCGCCTCCCTCCGCGACGCGACCCGGGCGGTCCTCGCGATGACCCGGACCATGCGGCCGTCGATGCTCGAGTTCATGGACCGGGTCGCGATCAATGCCGTCGAGGACCTGACCCGGATGGGGCTGGACCGCACCGCGGAGGCGATGCTCGTGGTCCAGTCCGACGAGCCGCGCCAGCACGCGGCCGAGGAGATCGACCAGCTGGCCGCGATCTGCCGGGACCACCGCGCGACCGAGGTGTTCACCACCGACGACCCGGACGAGGGCGAGGCGTTCGTCGCCGCGCGGCGGGCCGCGATCCCCGCGCTGGAGAAGGTGGGCCCGCTGCTCCTCGAGGACGTCGGCGTCCCGCTGCCGCAGCTCGCCGCCCTCGTCGAGGGGATCGAGGGCATCGCCACCCGCCACGACGTGACCGTCTCCGTCATCGCGCACGCCGGCGACGGCAACACCCACCCGCTGATCGTCACCGACCCCACGGACGCCGCGCTGATGGCGCGGGCCGAGCGCGCCTACGACGAGATCATGCGGCTCGCGGTGGCTCTCGGCGGCACCATCACCGGCGAGCACGGTGTCGGCCGGCTCAAGCGACCGTGGCTGGCCGACTACCTGGGCCCCGACGTGCACGCCCTCAACCAGCGGATCAAGGCCGCCCTCGACCCGATGGGCATCCTCAATCCCGGGGCCGGGATCTGACGACCGGCGCACGCCGCTGCGACGGGTCATCCCCACCCCGGGGCCGGGATCTGACGACCGGCGCACGCCTGTGCGACCGGTGCACGGGAAACGCGCTCTGGGTCGCTGTTCGTATGCCGTCCCAGCCCGCACTTCCGTACTGCGGGCGGCGCCGTGGTGCGGCAAACCGGTGGAGCCGACCGACTCCCGCCGCGTACGGTCCACCCATGACCGAGAGCACCGAGCCCCAGCACCCCGACGTCCGGACGCGCCTGCGCACCGGCCTGCGCGAGGCGATGCGGGCCCGGGACGCCGCGACCGTCTCCGCGATCCGCTCGGCCCTCGCCGCACTCGACAACGCCGAGGCCGTCCCCGTCGCCGGCCACAACGCGGTGTCCGCCGAGGGCGCGCACGTGGCCTCGGCCGCGATCGGTGTGGGTGCCGCCGAGGCCGAGCGGGCGGAGCTCAGCGACGCCGAGGTCGCCGACATCCTGCAGCGCGAGGTCGACGAGCGCAGGACGGCGGCCCGGGAGTACTCCGACGGCGGCAGGGCGGAGGCCGCGGAGCGGCTCGAGGCAGAAGCGGCTGCGCTCGCGCGCTACGTCGTCAGGTGACAGGGATCTCAGGACACCCGGATCCAGGTCCCCGTGAGGTCGTGGAGCTCGCACGCGGCACCCCACGTGCCAGCGACCTCCAGGGTCCTCGACAGCGGCGGCAGCGACCCGGCGCCGACGTGCATCAGCGGGTCGACGAGGTCCACCTGCGAGCCCGGCTCGCAACCGATCGAGTCGATCGAGCTGGTCAGGCGGAGATCCCCGTTTCCGAGGAGGGTGAGGCTGCCCTCGTCGTCAGGGTCGTGGAAGAGGCCACCGTCGTCGTCCAGCCGGTAGGTGGCGCGCCCCGCGGAGGTGTCGAACTCCACCAGGAGCGTCACGCCGGTGCCCTGCCGCAGGTAGACCCCACGCAGCGAACCGGCCCACTCCACCGTGCGGATCTCCACGTCCTGGCCAGACCAGGCGAGCGCGGCACCGGCGTCGGACGCGGGGGAGAGACGGGTCAAAGTGAACTCCTCCCCGACGGTGACCGGGCAGCGTTCGACACGGACGGGGTCGAGGACGACGCGGCCACCGGGCACCAGAGCCACCTCGAAGTCGCAGAGCTCCTCGGGCAGCCGGAGCCGGTGCCCGTCGAGGGTGAAGGGGACGGAGCGGCCCGGGTTCGTGGGGTCCAGGCCCGGGTTGCGGGCCGTGAACGTGCCGTCGGCGGAGAGGGCCCACAGCCACCCGCTGTCGTGGGGGACCATCCAGAGCCCGGCCAGGTTCTCGGCCGTGGGGGACAGCGGCTGGGCCGGCGCCGGGACCGCTGCGAGGTCCTGGTCCGGTGACCCCGCTCCTCGCTCGCCCAGGAGCTGGGCGAGGATCAAGGCGGCGGCGCTCGCAGACGCCAACCCGCCGACCGCGGCCACGATGAACCGGACCCGTCGACGTGCCAGGGCGGCACGGCGACGGTGGTAGCGGTGCTCCGCGTGCAGGAAGTCGGCACGGGTCACCTCGAGGTCGGTGACGCAGCGGCGCAGGAGCTCCCGCAGCAGGTTCTCGTCCAGCCGCAGTCGCGGGGGGCCGGGCCGGAACGGGAGGCGGGGACGACTCACGAGACCCGGATCCAGGTCCCGGCGAGGTCCTCGTGGAGGGCGCACCCGGGCTCGTCGGAGCCGGACCACTCCAGCACGCGGTCGAGCACCGGGAAGGGTTCCGGGCCCGCGCGCAGCACCGGGGTCGCGACGACGGTCACGGACCCTGCGGCGCACCCGACGGAGTCGACCGAGCTGGTGAGGACCAGGGAGCCGTCCTCGGCCAGGCGGAGGGTCCCCTCGTCGTCCGGGGCGTGCAGCAGTCCTCCGTCGTCGTCCAGCCGGTAGGTGGCCCAGTCGTCTGCCTCGGCGTGCGCGACCAGGAGCACGCGGCCGGTGCCCTCCTGGAGGTAGACCCCCTGGAGCGACCCGATCCAGCCCACGGGCTCGCTCCTGACCTCCACCGCCTCCGGCCAGGACATCGCCGCGCCGACGTCGGAGACCGGGGAGAGGCGCGGCAGGGTGATGCTCTCGCCGACCGCGAACGGACAGTCGTGGACCCGCGTGGCGGTCAGGGTGAGCAGGCCGTTCTCCCACAGCTCCGCGTCGAAGTCGCACATCTCGTCCGGGAGGACGATCGTCGAGCCCCGGATGGTCATCGGGACGTCGGACACCTGGTTGTCCGGCTGCACACCGGGGTTCTGCGCCTCGAAGGTGCCCTCGGTGGTGAAGGCCCACAGCCAGCCGTCGTTGTGGGGCACCAGGTACAGCCCGGCGAGGTTCTCCAGGGTGAGCGGCAGCTGCCCCTCGGGCACGGCCTGCCCCACGCGCTCGGCGGGCACGACCTCCGGCTCGCCCAGGGCCTGCGTGAGCAGCACGCCCCCACCGACCGCGACCACCGCGGCCGCCGCGATCCCCGCGGTCACCCGGGTCCGCCGGAGGCGGTCCAGGTCGTCACGGCGGCGCCGGAACCGGTGCACCGCGTGGTGCAGCTCGGCGTCGGTCACCTCGATCTCCGTGTCGCCACGGTGCAGGATCTCCCGCAGCAGCGGCTCGTTCATCGGACACCCTCCAGTCGTGCGGACAGCGTCTCCCGCGCGCGGTGCGCGTGACGCTTGACGGACCCCGTCGTCATACCGAGGAGGTGGGCGGTCTCGGCCTCGCTGAGGTCGAGGTAGTAGCGGCACACGATGACCTCCCGCTGCCGGGTCGGCAGCTCGCGCACCGCGGCGGCGAGGCTGCCGGCCTGGTCCTGGCGGATGGCCGCCTCGCTGCTCGGGTCCGGCCGGCCGATCTCGGACACGGTCCGGCGCCCGCGATCGCGCACCAGCTGACGGATCACCGTGCGGGACCCGAGGATCACCGCGGAGCGCAGGTAGGGCAGCGGCGCGGAGTGGCGGCGCATGCCGGACCAGTGGCGGTACAGCGAGCAGAACGCCTCCATGACCACGTCCTCGGCGGCGCAGCGGTCGCCGACGATGCAGTAGGCCAGCCGGAGCAGGCCGGCGTACTCGGCGTGGAACAGCTCCTCGACGACCTCGTCCCGGGAGCGGCCCTCGACGGCCGGGGCCGTGGTGAAGGGGAGCAGATCGCTCTCGTCGATCCCGGCCATCGCCGTCACCGCCTTCTCCGGCTGGGCGTCCATGCCCACTAGTCGCGCCGGGTCCCCTCAGGTTGACAGGCAGCGAGGGGCCACCGAAAGATCCCCCGGGTGATCTGGGTCGGACTGGCGCTGCTGCTCCTGGGTGCCGCGGCGGCACACCGGGAGCCCCGTCGGCCGGCCAACGGGGTCCTCATGGCCCTCGGTGTCGTCCTCGTCGCCGGCGAGCTCCTCGGGCGGACGCTGCGAGGGGTGCAGACGGTCTTCGACCCCATGGCGGCGGCGTGGCTGCTGCTCGGCCTCGCCGTCGCGGTCCTGCTGCTGGTGCTCGTGCTGGCCCTGTTCTGCGTCTACAACGGCGTCGTCATGCTCCGGCGGGAGCGCCGCGCCCCGGCGCACCTGCTCTCGCTCGTCGCGGGCGTGGGCCTCCTGGTCGCGGCAGGCGTCACGACCGTGCTGACCAGCAACCCCTGGGAGGCGGTGGTGCTGCTGCTGGCCCTGCCGGTGGGTGGCTACCTGGGCCTGCTGTTCTGCGCCTTCGTCCTCTACTCGGCCCTCTACGCCCGTATGGCGCGCGCTCGCCTCGGCGACGTGGCCGCGGTCATCGTCCTCGGGGCCGGACTGGCCGGCGACCGGGTCACGCCGCTGCTCGCGAGCCGCCTCGCGCTGGGGGAGCGGATCTACCGCAGGGCCAGTGCCACCCGGCCGGTCCGCATCGTCACCTCCGGTGGTCAGGGGCCGGGCGAGACGGTGCCGGAGGCGGTCGCGATGAGGCGCTGGCTCGTCGAGCGCGGCGTTCCCGAGGGCGACGTGCTCACCGAGGACCGCTCGACGACGACCCGGGAGAACCTGCTGCTGTCACAGCAGGTCCTCGACCGGGCCGGCGTCGAGGGGCCGGTCGTGGCGGTCTCCAGCGACTACCACGCGATGCGCGCGGCCACGCTCATGCGCGATCTCGGCATCGAGGGGCACGCGGTCGGCGCCCGCACTGCCCGCTACTACTGGCCCTCGGCGGTGATCCGCGAGTACGTCGCGTGGCTGCGCGACCACCTGGTGGCCCACCTGGTCGTCGTGGGCCTGCTGCTCACGCCGCTGCTCCTGTTCGCGGTGTTCGCGCTCGGTCGCGTCGTCACGGGACGATGACCGCGCGTCCGCGCAGCTCGCCGGCGTGCAGCCTGCGGTAGGCCTCGGGCGCCTCGTCGAGCGAGAACACCTCGGTCTCCACGGTGATCGCCCCGCTGCGGGCCAGGGCCAGCACCTCGTAGAGCTCCGGCAGCGAGCCCCAGTAGGGCGCGCGGGTCGAGGACTCCCACGGCCGGTCGAGCATGCCGGAGGGCAGGGTGCCGCTGCCGACGCCGACGATGACCTGGTCGCCGCCGACCCGGAGCATCGCGTGGCCGAGGTCCAGCGTCGGCTGCTCGCCGACCATGTCGAAGACGGCGTGGGCACCGAGCCCGCCGGTGAGCTTCCGGACCTCCTCGACGGCGTTCTCGTCGGACCGGAACGCGTGGTGGGCGCCGACCTCCTTGGCCAGCTCCAGCTTCGCGTCGGACAGGTCGAGGGCGACGACCGTGGCCGGGCTCATCGCCCGCAGGATCTGGATCCCGACGTGCCCGAGCCCGCCGGCGCCGATGACCACCGCCACCGACCCCGGGACCAGCTTGGGCAGGGAGGCCTTGATCGCGTGGTACGGCGTGAGGCCGGCGTCCGTGAGCGAGACGTTCTTCACCGGGTCCAGGCCCTCCAGCGGCACCAGGTGCCGGGCGCGGTCGACGATGAGGTACTCCGCCATCGCCCCGGGCGCGCCGAGCCCCGGCGGCTTGATCCCGAGCCGGACGGCGTTCTCGCAATAGTTCTCCTGGCCCTGGGCGCACAGGTAGCAGGCGCCGCAGCCCCACGGCCCGTAGACCGCGACGGGGGTGCCGACCTCCAGGCCCGTGACGCCCTCACCGAGCTGGTCGACGACGCCGGCTCCCTCGTGCCCGAGCGTCAGCGGCAACCCGTACCCGCCGGCCTCGTAGGCCTCGGCGGGCAGACCCATGAGGAAGGCGTCGGAGTGGCACACCCCGGCGGCCGTCACCTTGATCCTGACCTGTCCTGGGCCGGGGGTGGGAGTCTCGACCTCCACCACCTCCGGGCCCGCGCCGATTGTCCTGTACTGCAACGCCTTCATGGCGCTCTCCTCCCGACGCAGGGTGATGGATCCACGGTCCCACAGGGCCCCGGTGACGCGGGCACCGGGGTCCCCTGTCGTCATACGGGACAATGGCGGGGATGACGACCACGGCCTCCCTGTCCGACCTGCTCCCGCCGTCGGCCGCGGAGGCGGACCCCGACGCCCTGTATGACGCGTTCACCCGCTGGGCGTCCGACCAGGGGACCCCGCTCTACCCCCACCAGGACGAGGCGATCATCGACCTGTACGGCGGGGCGAACGTCATCCTGGCCACGCCGACCGGGTCCGGGAAGTCGATGGTGGCGACGGCGGCCCACTTCCTGGCGCTGGCCGAGGACCGGGTGAGCTTCTACACCGCCCCGATCAAGGCCCTGGTGAGCGAGAAGTTCTTCGCGCTGTGCGCCCTCTTCGGCGCCGACAACGTCGGGATGATCACCGGCGACGCCTCGGTCAACGCCGACGCCCCGATCATCTGCTGCACCGCCGAGATCCTGGCCAACATCGCGCTCCGCGAGGGCGCGGGCGCCGACGTCGGCCTGGTGATCATGGACGAGTTCCACTTCTACGCCGAGCCGGACCGCGGCTGGGCCTGGCAGGTGCCGCTGCTGGAGCTCCCGCAGGCGCAGTTCCTGCTGATGTCGGCGACGCTCGGCGACGTCAGCCGGTTCGTCGAGGACCTGACCCGACGCACCGGGCGGCCGACCGAGGTGGTGGCGGGGTCCGAGCGGCCGGTGCCGCTGACCTTCCAGTGGGCGATGACGCCGCTGCACGAGACGATCACCGACCTGCTGGAGTGGGACCGGGCCCCGGTCTACGTCGTCCACTTCACCCAGAAGGAGGCGCTCGAGCGGGCCCAGTCGCTGCTGTCGCTGAAGCTGGCGAGCCGGGAGGACAAGGACCGGATCGCCGAGCGGATCGGCGCGTTCCGGTTCACCGCTGGGTTCGGCAGGACGCTCTCCAAGCTGGTGCGCAGCGGGATCGGGGTGCACCACGCCGGGATGCTGCCGCGGTACCGCCGGCTCGTGGAGCAGCTCGCCCAGGACGGGCTGCTCAAGGTCATCTGCGGCACCGACACGCTCGGGGTCGGCATCAACGTGCCGATCCGCACCGTGCTGTTCACCGGGCTCACCAAGTTCGACGGCACCAAGCAGCGGCTGCTGCGGGCGAGGGAGTTCCACCAGATCGCCGGGCGGGCCGGCCGGGCCGGCTACGACACCAGCGGGTACGTCGTGGTGCAGGCGCCCGAGCACGTCATCGAGAACGCCCGGGCGATGGCCAAGGCCGGCGACGACCCGAAGAAGCAGCGGAAGGTCCAGAAGCGCAAGCCGCCCGAGGGGTTCATCTCCTGGACCGAGGAGACCTTCGAGCGGCTGGTGTCCGCCGAGCCGGAGCCGCTGGTCTCCCGGATGCGGATCGACCACTCGATGATCCTCAACGTCGTCGCCCGCGAGGGCGACCCCACCAAGGCGATGTGCAAGCTCCTCCGGGACAACCACGAGGAGCCGCGCAACCAGCTCAGGCTGGCCCGGCGGGCGATCACGCTGACCCGCAGCCTGCTCGAGACCGGGGTGCTGCAGCGCCTGCCGGAGCCCGAGCCGTCGGGCCGCCAGGTGGTGCTGTCCCCCGAGGTGCAGGCGAACTTCGCGCTCAACCAGCCCCTCGCCCCGTTCGCCGTCGCGGCCCTGGAGGTGCTGGACCCGGAGGCCCCGACCTACGCGCTGGACGTGGTGTCGGTGGTGGAGAGCGTCCTGGAGGACCCCCGCCCGGTGCTCTGGGCCCAGCAGTCCAAGGCCAAGGGCGAGGCGGTCGCGCAGATGAAGGCCGACGGGCTGGACTACGACGAGCGGATGGAGCTGCTCGAGGAGGTCACCTGGCCGCAGCCGCTGGCCGACGTGCTGCACGCGGCGCTGACGATCTACCGGCAGAGCCACCCCTGGGTGAGCGAGGACGCGCTGAGCCCGAAGTCGGTGGTCCGGGACATGTACGAGCGGGCGATGAGCTTCACCGAGTTCATCAGCTACTACCAGCTGGCCCGCTCGGAGGGCATCGTCCTGCGCTACCTCACCGATGCCTACCGGACGCTCCGGCAGACGGTGCCGGACTCGGCGAAGACCGAGGAGCTGGAGGACATCATCCACTGGCTCGGCGAGACGATCCGGCAGACCGACTCCTCGCTCCTGGACGAGTGGGAGGCGCTCACCGACCCCGAGCGGGTCGCGGAGGCCGCGCGGCGCGCGGCGGAGGGTGCGCCACTCGCCCCGCAGCGCCCGATCACCGGCAACGAGCGGGCGTTCCGGGTCATGGTGCGCAACGCGGTGTTCCGCCGGGTCGAGCTGGCCGCCCGAGACCAGTGGGAGGCGCTCGGCGAGCTGGAGGCCCAGGTCGCCGCGCTCACCGACCCACCGCGGGAGCCGCTGATGACCCGGGAGGACTGGGACCGGGCGCTGGAGGCCTACTTCGACGAGCACGACGAGATCGGGCTCGGCCCGGACGCCCGCGGCCCGGCGATGCTGTCCATCACGTCCGAGCGCGGGCCCCAGCCCGGTGTGCGCGAGGTGCCCGGTGTGCCGTCCAGCGGGCCCGCCGAGGTGCGTCTCTGGAAGGTGCGGCAGACGCTACTCGACCCCGACGGCGACCGCGACTGGGTCATCGAGGCGGTCTGCGACCTGGACGCCTCGGACGAGGTGGGCGAGCCGGTGCTGCTCGCGACGGCGATGCGTCGTCTCTAGCCCGGCTCGCCGGGCCGCGCACCCAGATCGACCTTCACGAAGACCGGAGGCTCCCGTCTCCAGGCGTCGATGACCTGCGGGTACCGGCCGTACTTCTCGGCGAACGCGTCGATGATCGCCGGTACCTCGTCGGCCGGTGCGAGTGACGCCGGTCCTCGCCGGGAGCTGCCTCCCGCGCGGATCTCGAGCCAGCCGGCGTGCAGCGCGTTCTGCAGCCAGTCGCTGCGGAGTCCAGCGCGCGCCGCGGCGTAGAAGTGCCCGGCGATGACGACGAACCAGACGCGGACCACGTGCTCGGTGCCGGAGCGCCGGCCGCGCGTCACGATCGAGCAGGTCTGACCGGTCGGTGCCGCGGTCACGCCGACCTCGGTGTCACCGTGACCCGACCGGGGCCGGCCGAACGGACCTCCCACACGCGGCCGGTGCCGACCACCTCGCTGGTGGGCCGGGGACCAGCGACGATGGCGGTGTCCTCGTCCACGGCCGTCACCGTGAGCGCCGGGTGGTCCAGGGCGACCTGAACCGCCCGGCCGAGGGTGCCGGCCTGGGCAGCGTGGACCTCGAGGACCCGGGGGACGAGCCCGAGCCCGTCGCCGAGGGCGATCTCGTCCAGGCCCTCGGACCACTCCACCGGGCAGACCGGCACGCCCCGGGCGCGGTACCCGCCGAGCAGGGCACGCTCGCCGGCGATCATCGCGCCGGCGGAGAAGCCGAGGTACGGAGTCCCGGAGGCGACCATGGCGCGCATCCCGGCGAAGTGCGGTGCGAGCGTTGAGTGGTAGACGGGCGTGGGCCCACCGCCCACGACCAGCGCGTCGAAGCGGCTGACGTCGCCCGGCCCCTCCTCGAGCGGGACGACCTCGATCCGTTTCTCGATCTCCGCCAGGAGCGCGACGTACTCCGGACCGAAGTGCTCGGCCGATCGGGCGTCCCCGGCCAGGAACAGTCCGACCCGGGAGGCACCGCGCTGCAGGCAGGCGTCGACGAACGGCCGGACGCACTCACGGTCGGTCGTCGTGTCCGGCCCACCCCCGACCAGAACCACCGTCACCAGGCTGCTCCCCTCTGTCCACGGCCACCCTAGGCGACCACGCCTTCAGGTCCGGAGCAGGAGCAGCTTCCCAGGTCAGGCCGGCGGCCTCGCGGACCTGGACGGACGCGGCTCAGGCGGACTGCTCGTCGAGGTCGGGAGCCGTGCTCTGGGCAACGGCGTCGACGAGGGCAAGCAGCTGTGCCCCGCGCTCGGTGAGGTGGTACTCCACCGAGACCGGGACGGTGGGGTGGACGACCCGGTGGACCAGACGGTGCCGCTCGAGCTCCTTGAGGCGGACCGAGAGCATCCGCGCCGAGATCCCTGTCACGGAGGCCTGGATCTGCCCGAACCTCGTCGCCCCGCGGCCCAGTGCCAGCAGGATGCTGCTGGTCCACCGACGACCGACGAACTCCAGCAGCGAGGTGGCCCGTCGGCAGTGGTCGTCGTCGATCGGCACGGGGACGAAGCGCTGCGTGGTGGTCACTTACCCATGGTAAGTCGGTTACCTCCCACTTGGCCAGCCCGGGGTCGAGGCGGACCCTTGAACCATGCCCGACTACGGACACCCGCTGCGTTTCGGTGCTTTCGTCACCCCGGTCAACGAGCCGGCAACCCAGCCGGTCGAGCTCGCCGTCGCCGCCGAGGACGCCGGTCTCGACCTGGTCACCTTCCAGGACCACCCCTACCAGGCGCGGTTCCACGACACGTGGACCCTGCTGTCCTTCGTCGCCGCGCGGACCGAGCGGGTGACCCTGTCCGCCAACGTCACCAACCTGCCGCTGCGTCCCCCCGCCGTGCTGGCCCGCGCTGCCGCGAGCCTGGACCACCTCTCGGGCGGCCGCGTCGCCCTCGGTATCGGCGCCGGCGGCTTCTGGGACGCGATCGCCGCGATGGGCGGCCCGCGGAGGACGCCGGGGGAGTCCATCGAGGCGCTCGAGGAGGCCATCGAGATCATCCGCGGCATCTGGGACCCGACGGTCCCCGGCGGCCTTTCGGTGAACGGCAGGCACTACGTGGTCGAGGGCGCCGCCCGTGGTCCGGCGCCCGTCTCGCCGATCCCGATCTGGATCGGCGCCTACAAGCCCCGGATCCTGCGACTCGTCGGGCGCCTGGGCGACGGCTGGCTTCCGTCGCTGCCCTACCTGCGACCGGGTGACCTGACCCGCGGCAACGCGATCATCGACGAGGCCGCGACCGCCGCCGGGCGCGAGCCCCGCCACGTCGAGCGGCTGCTCAACATCGGCCCCGACCAGGATGTCGAGGACCTCGTCGACCTCGCGCTCACCGAGGGCGTCAGCAACTTCATCCTCATGGGGGACGACCCGCAGACGCTGCGCCGGTTCGGGCGGGAGGTCGCCCCGGCCGTGCGCGAGCGCGTGGCTGCCGCGCGCGGGTATGACGGTGCGTCGCCCGGTCGTGGCCGCCCCGCCATCGCCCTGGCGCGGCGGCGGGAGGGCATCGACTACGACGGGGTGCCCGAGAGCCTCGCCGCCGGTGCCGTGGAGCCGGGCGACACCGGGTACCACCGCTACACCTCCAGCTACCTGCGCGGTGGGTCGCCCGGTCTGGTCCTGCGGCCCCCGACCGCGGAGCAGGTGAGCGACGCGGTCCGGTTCGCCTCACGGCATACGCACCTGCCGTTGGGCATCTTCAGCGCCGGCCACGGCATCTCCGGACGCTCCCTCAACGACGGCGGGCTCGTCATCGACGTCAGCTCCCTCAACACCGTCGAGGTCCTCGACCCCGAGACGGGTCGGGTGCGGGTCGGCCCCGGAGCGCGCTGGGTCGACGTCGCGCGGGCCCTGTCGCCGCACGGGCTGGCCATCACCAGCGGTGACTACGGCGGCGTGGGGGTCGGCGGGCTCGCCACGGCCGGTGGGATCGGCTGGTTCGCCCGGCAGCACGGGCTGACGATCGACCACATGATCTCGGCCGACCTCGTCCTGGCCGACGGCACCCCCGTCCGCGTCAGCGAGACCGAGAACCCGGACCTGTTCTGGGCGGTGCGCGGGGCCGGATCGAACTTCGGCGTCGCGACCTCGTTCGAGTTCACCGCCAAGCCGGTCGGCCAGGTCGCCTTCGCGATGTTCGCCTTCGACGCCACCGACACCGCCGGGTTCCTGCAGCGGTGGGGGACCGCCATCGAGAGCGCAGACCGCCGGGTCACCGGCCAGGTCGTCTTCGGCCGGTCCCAGGGTGGGCGGCAGGTCGCGCAGGCCATGCTCGTCGTGAACTCCGAGGACGAGCCGACGATCCTCCGGCTGCTCCAGCCGATCGCCGAGATCGCGCCCCTGGTCGGCCAGCCGCAGGTGTCCCTCGGCACCTACGACCAGGTGATCGGCATGTTCTTCGACGACGCTCCGCAGCAGGGTCGCGGCGAGCCCACGTCGCACTCCGGTCTCGTGCGGCACCTCACGCCCGAGTTCGCCCAGGACATCGAGGCCATGCTCCAGGTGGGAGCGACGTACTTCCTCCAGATCCGGGCCGTCGGGGGGGCGGTGGCCGACGTGCCGGCCGACGCCACGGCATACGGGTGGCGCGACGCGAACTTCTCCGTCGCCGCGTTCGGCACGGCGGCGTCCCGCCTGGACCCGGCGTGGGAGCGGCTGCTGCCGCACTTCGAGGGGCTCTACCTGAGCTTCGAGACGAGCCAGGGCGAGGACGTGCTGGCCCGGGCCTTCCCGCCGGGGCACCTGGCGCGGCTGCGCGAGCTGAAGCGGCGCTACGACCCGGAGGGGCTGTTCCGCGACAACTTCTTCATCGCCCCGGCGCTGGCGGAGGCGGCGACCGCCTGACCGACCTCGGTCAGACCCGGTGGGCGACGTCGATCGCCCGGGCCCACTGGGCGACGTCCTCCGGGAGCTCGACGTGTGGGACCTCGCCGGCGAGGAGGGCGACGACCTTGGGTGCGGGCACACGGTCGTTGTTGCCGCGGGTGAGGAAGCGGCCAGCCACCAGACCGCGGGCCACGTGCTCGGCGCCACGGGTGAAGACCTGCTCCAGGTAGATCATCCGCTCGTCCCAGCCGACGACCCGGGTGGTGATCTCGAAGACCTGTCCGAGCTTCAGCGACCGGCGGTAGCTCACCGTCTGCGCCGCGACGACCGGGTACCAGCGTGCCTGCTTGAGCAGCGGGAAACCGCCGATGTCGGCGATGAGGTTGGTCCGGGCGACGTCCATCATCTGCAGGTAGACGCCGTTGTTGACGTGCAGGTAGATGTCGAGGTCCGTCGGCCGGACCCGCATCCGCGTGACGGACGGGTCGAGGATCCCCTGGCCGGGGATGGGCGGTCGGGGGCGCAGCAGGGCGCGGAGGATGTCGAGCTGGCGAGCCACGGCGTCACGGTACTTGAAGTCTTGATCGAAACCGGACGCGGGATGACCGACCTGTCCGCACCCTGGGCGGGTGGACGAGGTCTCCGTCCGTGACGGCTGTGCTGAGCTGTCCCTTGTCCACACCGGTGACGTGCGGTCGTGGTTGTCCACATTCCCGGGCTTGTTTCGAACACCTGTCCGAGAGGTGGGTAGCGTGGGTGCATGGCTGGGACTCCGGCACCGGTGGGCACCGCGACCACGACACTTTCCCCGCGCGGCAGCGCGGGCGAAGGGTTGTCGCTCGCTGCGGTCCGGTCCTGGTTGGCGGTGTTGGCCGGTCCGTCTCCTGAGGTGGACGACGCGGCCCGGGTGGAGCTGCTGGGGGTGCTGGAGTCGTTGAAAGGCGCCGCGGCGGCCGCGCAGGCGAGGGTGAGTGTGGACTTCGCCGACTCCCAGATCACCCAGCGCCTCGCCGAGGGGGTCCCGGCGGGCAAGGCCGCGGCCGGGTTGGGTGCCCAGGTGGCGTTGGCGAGGCGGGAGTCCCCGTCCCGGGGGTCGCGGCACCTGGGGTTGGCGCGGGCGTTGGTGGAGGAGATGCCCCACACGCTGAGGGCTCTGTCCGGTGGGTTGATCACGGAGTGGACCGCGACCCTGGTCGCCAGGGCCACCGCGTGCCTGACCGTGGAGGACCGCCGCAGGGTCGATGAGGCCCTGTCCGACAAGCTGGCGGGGATGACCGACCGCAAGGCCGAGGCGGCCGCGAACGCGCTGGCCTACCAGCTGGACCCGCACGCGTTCGTGTCCCGGGGCCGGAGAGCGGTCCAGGACCGGAAGGTGACGGTCCGCCCGGCACCGGATGTGATGTCCTACCTGACCGCCCACCTGCCGGTGGCCGAAGGCATCGCCTGCTGGGCGGCGTTGGACCAGGCAGCCAAGAGCCTCAAAGCCGCCGGGGACGACCGGTCGGTCGACCAGATCCGCGCCGACACCCTCGTCGCCAGGGTGACCGGCATCGACCCGGTCGTGCGCGGGTTCGACGTGGAGCTCAACCTGGTGATGACCGACACCTCCCTGTTCGGCACCGCCTCGACCGCGGCACGCCTTGCCGGGTACGGCCCGGTCCCCGCGCCCCTGGCCCGGGACCTGGCCCGCACCGGCTCCACCCGCCCCGACCTCAACCCCCACCCCGACCCCAGCACCGGTCACGCCGGTGCCCCCGGCAGCGCTGACCTGGCCGGGGTGGCCGACCGGGTGAAGGTGTGGGTGCGCCGGCTGTTCACCGACCCCGTCGAGGACACCCTGGCCCACCGCGACCCCCGCCGCCGCGCGTTCACCGGGTCCCTGCGCCAGATGTTGATCGCCCGGGACGTCACCTGCCGCACCCCCTGGTGCGACGCCCCCGTCCGCCACGCCGACCACATCCTGCCCCACGCCCAAGACGGGCAGACCAGCCTCGACAACGGGCAAGGACTGTGCGAAGCGTGCAACTACACCAAACAAACCCCCGGCTGGACCCACCACCCCATCACCCTGCCCGACGGGACCACCATCATCCGGATCACCACCCCCACCGGACACACCTACGACACCGCACACCCACCCATCCTCGACAGCCTCCACCCCCTCGGCCCCCAACCCCCACCGCCAGAGCCGTTGCCTGGGGTTGACCCCGTTTGGTGGACATCGGTTAGGCGGCTTCTGAGGCCGCGGTGGTCCGGTCCTCGAAGGCTACCGGGGGGATCTGGCCGAGGGCGCTGTGGCGCCGGCGGCGGTTGTAGATGGTC